>Ga0233446_1000002_pt1 | contig 543563 bp, 477 predicted proteins | sample SI_124_October20_4_FD_182780 | JGI IMG/M metagenome (GOLD analysis project Ga0233446, IMG submission 182780) | Seawater microbial communities from Saanich Inlet, British Columbia, Canada - SI_124_October2016_120_MG | ecosystem: Environmental > Aquatic > Marine > Inlet | place: Canada: British...
TCCAGAACTTGCCGATTCAGGGCATCTTCCATCACCACGGGTGACGGCGATGTTACCGGTATCAGTTTTTTTGAAAGTGATCTGAATTATTGGCGTGTACCGTTGAGGGGTCAGAAATCATGGAACTTTGATTCAGATAAAAATACAATCTACGCCGCCACTGATGATGGCTTATGGAAATCCAAAGACGGACTCCATTTTATTTTATTACCAAACTTCCAGAACTCAGACCGTTCAGAAACTGTGTATTCCGAAGAGGTCTATGCTGTCTTAATCAATAATGATGGTGCTGTATGGGTAGGAACTGGGGATGGCTTAGCTGTTAGTTATAACGACGGTCTCACCTGGAATATCCATAAAGCGCGAAGCACAGCTGACGGTGATGAGTTCTATGCCTATCCCAATCCATTTACACCTCGTTATGATAAAGTCCTCAATGGCCAGGGAAACCTGATTATCCGATTTTTAGCTGAAGCAGGTGACGAGTTATCTATTTCTGTTTTCGATTTTGCCATGCACCGAGTGAAACAGGTGAGAGAGGACTATGCAGCACCTTTTAGCGGTCCACAGGAGCTGACCTGGAATGGTCGCAACGAATTGGGCTATCTCGTTTCCAATGGAACGTATTTTATTCGAATGGAGAATGGCTCAGAAATCTCATGGACGAAAGTGATGGTGATAAATTGAGGTCTATAATTCTACCCGTAGCACTTAAAATGATTCGTCTTTGCGAAGGAACCCTTCGACAGGCTCAGGAACCGGTGACTGAAGCAATCTCGGACTTGAGATCGCCGCGCTTCTTTCCAATTGCTCGCGAAGACAAGCAGGACAGAGGATTAAGAAGCAGGATTAATAGTGGTCAGATAATAATTTTATTACTTCTTCTCTTTAGTCAAAATGTGCTGGCATCAAACATCGCTGGCTTCAGTGGCACATCTACTCGTTTCACTTCAGACCCGCTGGCTGCTGGTACAGGTGGCATTACTCTCTTTCATAATAGTAGTACCAATAGTTATTCACAGAACCCAGCCTCACTTGGATTCTTAGAGCAACGTCGATTTGATGCCGGCTTGGTGCAGCTATCTCTGGATCGATTCATTTATACGGTCAATGGAAGTGTTCCCATGCCTCCCACGGCTCACCTTGGGGTAGGCGTAATCGCAGCAGGAACCCGAAAGATTGAGGGCAGAGATTCGCGCGGTTATTATGCTGGAGATTTAAGCGACACGGAGATGACCTACCTGGTATCGTTCTCAAATCGTTTCTCAGACAAGCTGGCGATTGGGCTTACCCTAAAGCTGCTGTCAAAAAAGCTCGCTTCAGAGGAAGAATGGTTTGAACTCAAGGGAAGTGGCTTTGGAGCCGGACTGGGTATTCTATTCAAACCATTGGATGGGAGCACTTTGGGTCTGGCAATAAAAGACTGGAATAGTAGCTATAAATGGAAAACTCAGGATATATTCGACCAAGGAAGTAGCTATTTGGACGAATTCCCAATGAGTCTAGCCTGGGGATGGCTGCAGGAATTTCAAGCAATCAGTTTAGCACTAGAACATGATCATTATTTTGTTGGAGAAGATATTTTCAGGGCTGCATTGATGTGGAATGGAATTAGAAGCCTTCAGCTTAATGCTGGTATGAGTTATGAAGATAATATTATAATACCTGGAATGAGTGCTCGCTATAAGTTGAGCTTGAAAAAGGGACCCATGATGCACATAGATCTAGGGTTTCAATCTGGAGTGACGGGTGAAGGTCTCCGGAATTATTTGGGATGGGGAGTAAACTTCTGATGATCAACAGACTAATCATTCTTCTAACCCTGGTGGGTTTAAGTCTTGGGCAAAGTAGTTTTGACATTTTAAACGCACCTACTGATGCTCGCGATGCTGCTCTTGGTATCAGTTTAAATCCAACAGTAAAGCCTGCTCGTTTAATAAGTAATCCTGAAAAGAGTGTAACTTTGAGTGTCTGGAATTGGGTGGCTGATATTCAGGGAGCCTACATTGGCATTAGTCGGGAAAACAACCACTTTAGTGTTCAAGCGCTACACAGTGGAGAACTTGAATATCGAAACGAGCTACCCTCCGAAGAGCCGATCAGCACCTTCGAATATACCTTATTTAATCTAGGCGCCGCTCATGCCCACCAGTGGGATAAAGTGTCATTGGGACTCGGAGCCGAGATTATTTACGAGAGAACTCTCAATTCATCTGCCACCGGTCTGTCCTTGAACCTTGCCAGTTCCTACGCTTTGAGTAATAACTTACTCTTGGGCGGTGGATTGCGTCATTGGGGTGTAACTGGAAAACTGGACACTGAAAACACAACCCTCCCTTCTGAGGCCTGGCTATCGCTTGACATGGATATAAGTAGTAAAGCCTCCACGATGTTGGAGGTCAATACTGGATCATTCCCGCTTGCCATTGGCATGATTTACCCCATTCTAGATGGGTTTGAGATCATGGCCGGACTTCAAGTTGAGGCTTTTTCAGAACCATCAACAATAGTTCATCCCTCTGCCGGATTCACTGCTGATTGGTCCAGTTTTACTCTGGGATATTCAATTTATCAAATAGACCACAATCTAGGACCTCGACATTTCATTACACTTTACTGGAACTACTGAGCCAACAATCATGACCAAACAATCCATCATTAATGATTATTCTAAGCATGTTTCTCAAGGGAAAACAGATTTCTACAAGAAGTATGGAATGGATTTCGTCATGGGTCGTCGTGAAGGACCCTGGCTGTACGATATTGATGGCCAAAAAAGACTTTTTAATTGTCATTCCAATGGTGGTGTTTTCAACTTGGGTCATCGCCATAGCGAAATAGTTGATACCTTAAAAGAAGCCCTGGATGAATTGGACATTGGTAATCATCATCTCATGAGCAAGGAACGTGCAGCTCTGGCAAAACAATTGACTGACAGCATGCCTGGTGATTTGAATGTTTGCATCTTTGGGGTTGGTGGTGGTGAAGCTGTAGACCTGGCTTTAAAACTATCTCTGGGTCATACTGGCCGTACAAAGATTATCTCAGCCAACGGAGGCTATCACGGTCACACGGGTCTGGCGCTGGCAGTTGGTGATGCCCAATACAGACAACCTTTTGGTGTGGGATCAGGCGATATGGTCCAAATCCCTTTTAATGATATCCCAGCTCTGGAGGCTGAGCTAAACGAGGATGTTGCGGCAGTTATACTTGAGACTATTCCAGCTACCTTAGGGATGCTCATGCCGGAACCTGATTACCTCAAGCAGGTACGCACCTTGTGTGATCGAAACAATACGCTTCTCATCATGGATGAAGTTCAATCAGGATTGGCTCGGACAGGAAAACTCTGGGCATTTGAACATGCAGATATTATTCCGGATATGGTGATTATTGGGAAAGGGCTTTCCGGTGGCATTTATCCCATCTCGGCCACAATTATTCGTGAACCTCTGGATGCGATTTTCAAAAAAGAGCCCTTTATTCACATATCCACTTTTGGTGGATCAGAATTGGGCTGCCGTGTGGGGCAAAAGGTAGTTGGGCTTTCTTCTGACGAAAACTTTCTTAAAGGGGTTCAAGATGCTGGCACAAAAATTAGAATTGGTTTGGACCAGTTGCAGGAGAGGTATTCAAAATTCTTTACCGGAATTCGTCAAAGTGGTTTAATGATAGGTCTGGAACTTCGTGATGAGTATGCAGGTCCCGCTTTAACAAAAGCGGCTTATGATCATGATCTCCTCATGATCTATGCCAATAATAATACGTCTATTTGCCAGTTTCTACCTCCGCTCACAATTTCAGATGAAGATATCAATTGGGTGTTATCTCAACTGGATAAAGCACTTAATTCTGCCAGGAAACTGAGAACTGCTCTGATTGCTAAAAGATCAGCTGGAAAAATCGTTAATAAACTCCGAGGAAACCATTAGAATGAGTTTTAAAACCAAGTTTCAGATATTTGAAAATGGACTGAACCCAGCAGCTCCACTAGCTTCATCAATACCCGTAAAAATCATTGGATATGGTGAAATTTCCGCTGTACTTCAACTTGAGAGTGAAAAAGATGTTGTGGCCAAACGCATGCCTCTGTTTACCTATGAAAAAGCCGCTGAAATCTATGCCCATAATCATCACAACTATTGTCGTCGACTTCGGAAGGCTGGCTTAAATGTTCCTATGGATGATACTGCCATTGTGAATGGTCGCGGGAATCTCATTGTGCTTTACATTCTCCAAAAGCACCTCCCTCCTGAAAGATTTTGTCATAAGCTGATCCACACAGAATCTCCAGCTTTTATTGAGGAGATGGGAAAAGCCATCATTGCTGATATCGAAAAGGTCTGGGCTTTTAATGAGGCGTACAAACCAGAAACGAAGTTAGCGATTGATGGTCAATTATCTAATTGGGTGCTGCTTGAATCCGGTGAACTTTTCTTTGTAGATACCAGCACGCCTCTTATGCACGAGCTCGCATTGGAAACCCTTAATCCTGAATTATTGATCCAATCTGCTCCATCGCTCCTCAAATGGCTTATACGCTGGCAGTTTTTGGATGATGTTATGACCCGTTACTATGATAGACGATTGGTGTATACAGATCTTATTGCCAATCTTTTCAAAGAACAAAGAGCAGATCTTGTGGAGCTATGGATTGCACTAATCAACTCTGAGACTAGTGAATTGATGAAACCCTTGAAAAAGAAACAGATTCAATCGTATTATAAAGAAGATAAATTGATCTGGAGATTGTTTCTATTCCTCAGGCGAATAGATCGATTTTTCAAGACAAAACTCATGCGACAGAGATATGATTTTATTTTACCCGGCAAGATCAAACGCTAATGATGCAAGGTTGAATAAATATTTTAGCTACGGATTAACACCCGTCTTCGCTCAGCTACACCGAGATAATTTGAGCTACGCCGGGCAAGCAGATGAAACACCGAGAGACATCATTTCTAATTCGTGTAGATTCGTGTCCTCGTGCCTTAGTGGTGATTAAGTACGCGGCGTTTTATAGCAGGAGATAACTTTTATGTGTGATACCTTTGTAGCGCTTCCCTCTGTAACTGAGGATGGAAGTATGATCTTTGGTAAGAATAGTGATCGTGAGGCAGCAGAAGTTCAACTCCTTGAGCACCATCCTGAATGTCGTCATGATCCCGATGAGCTGGTGGATTGCACCTATATAAGCATTCCTCAAGTTGAAGAGACTTTAGCAGTACTCATAAGCCGTCCCAGTTGGATGTGGGGAGCTGAGATTGGCTCCAACTCTAAAGGCGTAGTCATTGGAAATGAAGCTGTCTGGACTAAAATGCCTTTTCAAAAAGAAGGTGGTCTTACCGGAATGGATCTTTTGCGCTTGGGACTAGAACGTCGCAGTACTGCACGAGGAGCATTGGAAACCATTACTGAACTTCTGGAAAAATACGGACAGGGTGGAAATGGTGCTTATCACAATAAGTCATTCTATTATCATAATAGTTTTCTGATCGCAGACCCTAACGAAGCTTGGGTTTTGGAAACTGCAGGTCACCTGTGGGTCGCCAAAAAGGTGGAGGATTATTACGCCATTAGTAATGGCCTTACCATTGGATCTGATTTCGACCTAATGCATGAGGATTTGATCTATAATGCACTTGAGAAGGGTTGGATTAAAAAGAAATCTGAGTTCCATTTTGCAAACTGTTATTCGGACAAATTCTATACTCGCTTCTCTGCATGCAAAATCAGACAAGGGCGATCCCATGAAATGTTGAGGCAAAAGTCCTATTCCTTGACCGATGCTTTCGCACACCTACGGGATCATGGAAGCGAAACCTATCATCCAGATGGTCATGTTCTCATGAATCATGTCTGTGCTCATGCATCATCTAGCCCGGCTAGACAGGCATCTCAAACCACAGCATCTTTTGTTGCTCATTTGACGTCCTCCCAAAATACTTTTTGGGCGACTGCTTCATCAAGTCCATGTACATCCGTTTTTAAACCAATCTGGTTCGGAGATAAACCGCTGCCGACCTCATTTATTGGTGAGGAGCTAAGTAAATTTGATGATGATATTTTTTGGTGGCATCACGAAGAACTTCACCGTCAGATCCTACGTGATTTCCAACATAGACTAGAGCTCGTACGGAAAGAATTTGATCCCCTGGAGCAACGCTGGATAGCCGAAGCCGGGCGGGTAAAAAAAGCAGGTCGAGCATCCCTTACTGCTGAAGCATTTAATCTGGAAAAAGAAACCACCGATGCTCTCGTTGCCACGCTGGAAACGGAGACGGTTCAGAGAAAACCACATCTCCCTTACCGCCTATTCTGGAACAAGCAGAACAAACTCGTGGACCTGAACTTAAAATAAGTTACTTCTCCCAAGGCTAGTCTACTTTGTGCCTCATACATATCACACATAGACTCGTCTTTACGAGGAATGTATAGCCTGCCCTGAGCACTTCGGCGGAGTTTATGCTGAGTAAAATCGAAGCGCTCAGTATAAACTCCGTCAAGGGAAGTAATCTCGGACTTCACCAACCCAAGAATCTGAGATCGCCGCAGTCGTTCCTCCTTCGCGAAGACGAATAAGGGTTTTCCTTATTGAACCCCGACTAGTCTTTGCGAGGAACGTAGTGACGTGGCAATCTCGTGCTCCTTGTATCCGAGTAATTTGAGATGTAAACGGTATAACAAATTAATTGATGGATTCCTGTCTTTTTAAAGTCCCTCTTGGGATTGACCTATTATACAAAAATTGTTTATGAGACTGTATTTAACAAGAGTTCGTAATTTTCGTTTGCTCTGTTGTAAATAATTAGAACTTTTATGCATAATAGGCAGTTGATTCTACTTTCATTGACTAGTCAAAGTATTATCTTGGCCAAATGCGACTAACTGTATTTGCAGCATTTATTTTCCTTCTTTCGGCCTCACAAAACCCGGTCCAAGCCCAGCTAAATAAGACAGCAGTAGACGACTTTGACAACTACACCATTGTGGGTGAAATGGGGCTCACAGTCACAAATTTTGGTATCCTTGGAGAAGGTTGGAATAATCCTGATCAACCCTCTGCCCGCTATAAACAATATGGGACAGAGCGCGAGATGGTAGAGCTCATGAGCTATGCGGGATTGTGGCTTGGTGGTATACCCGTTGTCAATGGACTAGACCAACCTGCCAGGGTTTCAACCGCCATTGTGGATGGAGCTTTTGATTCAGGAGATGAAGGCTTCGAATTCGCCACCTCTAGTGCAGCTAGTGATACGATTCATACCCGTTCCAGCATTTCATCTGCCAGCACCTCTCCTCTGGCAAGTTACTTTTCCCTGGATGCAGTTAGCCACCAGGATCTGATTACTACTTTTAGCGATCTTGATGCAGAAATTGCCCCCAATCATTTACCTCTTGGGATAGAAGTCCACCTTGAATCCTACGCCTGGAGTCATTCCTTTATGGAGTCTTTTGTCATCTTGGATTATACTATCACCAACAAAAGTAATCAGGTTGATACGACTGGTGAAGGTTGGGATATTAAAAATATCTATGCAGGTATCTGGGCAGATGCTTCCGTTAACAATATGAATTACAAGAGTCGTTGGGAGCCTGGAAGTGGGTTTAGCTGGTATGACAATATAAATAGTTTTGAACGTTCCTATAACAATAATGGCTATCCTCGTAATATTGGGTATCAATATGACTATGATGGTGATGATGGTTGGTCACAAGTATACTTCGGCATCATGGCTCTCCACGGACCCAACCGCCGATCCACCTCTCATGCTGATGCAGCAGGCAATTGGCACATTTACTACAACCAGTGGCGCTGGAACAGTCCTGAGAATATGGATTTCCCAGACCTAAATATGCCTATATCTGACGTAGAGAGATATCAGAAGCTTGCATCATCCCCTTATAATGATCAAAATTTTGTTCAGACCTACGAAGAACTCACATTAAGGTCACCAAACTCATGGATGATGTTGGTTTCTGCAGGACCCTTTGGCACTCAGCCCGATAATAGTGATTTTATTTTGCCCGTAGGTGAATCTATTAATGTCGTTTTTGCAGTCCTTGGCGCCCCTTGGTCACATCAGGGCTCTGCAAATGATGTCGCCAGACGTGAAGACCTGGTTAAAAATGCCGACTGGGCTCAGAAAGCATTCAATGGTGAGGATGTGAATGGCAACTCCGTTTTGGACTCTGGCGAGGATCTCAATGAGAATGGAGTTCTTGATCGGTATATCGTTCCTGAACCACCACCGTCTCCCTCTTTGGCTGTAATTGCAGCGGATCAAAAAGTGACCCTTTATTGGGATAATGCGCCTGAATCAGTTTTAGACCCTGTATCACGTAAACATGATTTTGCCGGTTATCGGATCTACGGAAGTGCTAAAACCAGCGGCAATGAGGAACAGTATTCCCTGCTTGCTGAATTCGACCTTCTTGGTGATGAATTTGGTTACGACACTGGCTTTGATCTGGTTCAGATAAAAAATGAAGCTGGTATCCAAGATTCTGTTCTGATCAATAATCACTATTACCACTATGCCTGGGTGAATGAAGGCGTCCAAAATGGATGGCCCAATAATACAAACTACGCCATTACCGCCTATGATAGTGGAGATGAGAATACCGGATTAGCAAGTTTAGAAAGTTCTAGAAACGAAAACCGTACCAACGTTATTCCCGGAACCATAGCTACAGATGATATGGCTGGTAAACCTGCTTCCGTCTACCCAAATCCATACAGAACAAAAGCAGGCTGGGATGGTAACGGACAGCGAAACCGTCTGATCTGGTTTAGAAATCTCCCAGAGCAATCCACGATTCGGATCTACACCCTGGGAGGAGATTTGATCGATGAGATCGATCATGATAGTAACTCTTATCAGGGGGGAGATATTTCAAGACTTCCTGTAGAAAATACCGTTTATGCCGGAGGCGAACATGCCTGGGATCTGATCACAAAACATGATGAGCCTATTGCCACCGGAATGTATGTATTTACGGTTGAGAATGAGAACAATGGTGATGTTCAAGTTGGAAAATTTTTGGTAATAAAATAATGAAGAGAACTAAGTCTGTCTCATTGAGCCCGTGATCCTCAGCCCGTCATCCTGAGCCCGTCGAAGGACAAGGTATGAAGGGTCATTGACAGATATATTGAAATAATAGTATAGCACCATACAGATAAATAAGATGGTGTACAAACAAAGGAGAGATCCATGAGACGTTTATTACTCGTATTTGTATTGATGATGTCTGCTGTTATGGCACAGACTGTAGATTTTGATACAGAGATACAACCCATTTTTGACGCAAGCTGTGTTGGTTGCCATGGTGTAAATGGTGGTCTAAGTCTAGCTACCGGTCAAAGTTTCAACAACCTGGTTAATGTAAGTTCACAAGGCTATTTCCCATTTTTGAGGGTAGCCAGTGGTGATACTTCGCTTTCGGTATTATATAACAAAGTCATGGGTAATGGCACCCATGGTGGACCAATGCCACCAAGTGGCGATCCGTTGACAGTTGACCAGATCACAAAAATAGCAACCTGGATCTCAGAGTTAAGTGCTGCGGCACCTATTACCATAGCTGAAGCTAAGCTGGATACCATAGGTGCTATTGTCACCCTACAAGGGATTGTAACCAGCCCTAACTTCAGCGCATCATACGGAACACGTACAGACCATACACTTCAAGATGCTACAGGAGCGATCAACATATTCGCCTTCAGCTTTGATAAATTATTAAATGTTGGTGATGCCGTGTCAGTCACGGGTGAACTAGATGAGTATAATGGAAAATTTGAAATCATTCCTTCCGGAGAAGCTGATATCACCGTGGAAAGCACTGGAAATGCCCTTCCTGAGATTCAGGTGTTAACAATTGCTGATATCCTGGCGGATCCAGAAAATTACGAATCAGAATTTGTACGCATAGATAGTGCAACTATTGTTGATGGAACATGGCCACCAGATCCCGGACCTAGTAGTGGTGTGAATATGACTATCACGGACCCATCGGGAGCTCTCCTAACCATGCGTATCGATATTGATACTGACATTTATGGGACCGATCCAGTGCTGGGATATTTCGATCTGACATGTGTGGTAAGTCAGTATGATAGTTCTGACCCATACGATAGCGGTTACCAGGTCTTTCCTCGCTATTACACTGACTTTGAACAAATTGGTGACCCGGCACCTCAAGTCTCAAACGTTCAGCGTTATCCAGCCAGTCCAACACCAACTGACAGTGTTTTGGTGGAGGCAATGATTGTAGATAATGAGACTGTTGTGGGAGCTGCAATTAAATACAATGTAGATGGTGGTGCTGATACCACAGTAGTCATGGTTTCTGAAGGAAACGATATGTATAGCGGCATGATTCCACCGCAGCCAGGGACTGCTCTTGTAAGATATACAGTTACAGCTACTGATAACTTTGGCACTGAAGGAACATCCAGCGAATTCTCCTACATTGTTTATGATGGCGTTGTAACCAAAATCGCTTCAATCCAGGATGGAACAGCTGCTGTTGATTCCATTGTGACTGTCCAAGGTATCGTAACTGCTGAAGCCTATGCCTTTTATCCTGCAGATGATCTGAAATATTATTTTATCCAGGATGCCCCGGCTGCACTGTCAGGTATCAAAATCTATGATCCAGGTCGTGGAACCGTTGAAGGGGATGAAATTCGAATTACTGGATCCGTTGCTGAATTTAGTGGTATGACTGAACTGTTAGATATTACTGCATTCGAGGTCTTGAGCCGCAGAAACATTATGCAACCGATGGTGATCACCCTTGATGCTGACATGGAAATGTATGAGGGCTGCTTGATTGAAGTGTCTACCGTCAGTGTTTCTAATCCTGATCTAGGGTATGGTGAATGGAGTGTCACGGATGGAACGAATACGCTGGTAGTAGATGATGCTGCAGATTACTACTATACCCCTATTCAAGATGAAGCTCTTAAACTAGTTGTAGGTGTTCTGGATTATTCATTTGGAGCATATAAGCTGCAACCTCGTCTTGCCCGCGATATTCAAACCGATGATGGATTAACTCGTATCCAGGCTATTCAACAAGTGAGATACTCTGATCTCATGCCTCATTACTCTGGTCTTGACAGCAGCCTCTATTTCCAGGATACTAGCTATTACTTTGCTGGTTGGACAGATACTACCATATTAACAGTTGAAGGTATTGTAACCATGCCTACCGGTCTTTCATATGCCGGGAACGGAGTAAAATTCATCTTTCAGGATGTGAGTGGTGGACCCTGGTCATCAATTCTATGTTATGATCCAGACAGTCTATCCTTTCCTACTTTAAGGGAGGGTTTCAAAATTAGAGCCACTGGCTATATATTTGAGTTTACCACTCCTGGTGAAGCTGGCTCTTCAGCAATGACAGAGTTTTTCATTACTCAGGATATTAGTGTGGTAAGTTTTATCCCTCAACCCATGCCTGAAGAACCTGTTATCGCAACTGGAGATCTACGTTGGCCAACCACTGCTGAACAGTGGGGCAATGTGACTGTTAAAGTAGCCAATGCCACCATTGTTGCCAATAATCCAACCGATTTTGACATCCTGTCCATCGATGATGGTAGCGGTTCAGTTCTGGTTGATGATGACTCCGATAGCCTTTCTGCTTTTGGACCAACAGAATATATCCAACCTCCAGCTGGATCTGTTTATGAATCGGTTCGTGGCTGGGTTTACCATCACTATGGATCTTATGATGATTCAACAACCTATAAACTGGTACCTCTCTATTGGAGTGATCTGGTTCTAGAGGGAACAGCTATTGACAATATGCAGGTTCCACAGGGATATGCTTTAGGTAACTACCCTAACCCATTTAACCCTACAACAAATATCGCATTCAGGATTCCGGAAGCACAACAAGTCCAATTGGTGATTTACAACCAGCTGGGACAACATGTGGTCACATTGATGGATCAGTCCGTCAGTGCTGGTGAATATGAAGTACCCTGGAAGGGGCTTGATGCCAAGGGCAGACCGGTTTCTTCGGGTTTGTATTTCTATCGCCTGATTGCAGGTACTGAACAAATGGTCGGAAAGATGACCTATTTGAAATAATCAGTTTTAGTGTCTTCGCGAGTGATTCCGACCTAAGGTCGGAATCACTCGGCGATCGCAGATTTGAGACTGGTCTTGACACTCAAGTCAATAATCCGGTCCCTGAGCCTGCCGAAGGGTCCTCGCAAAGACAATTAATGCTAGTTCCATGTTCATAAAAGTAATGGAGATTGATTTGAGAAAATATGCAGCAATAATATTTGGGAAGGGTAGCCTCGTGATAGGGCTATTATTTCTGCTAATTATTAGCTGTGACCCACTAAAAAATCCTTTTTTGCAGGAACTACCTACTGATAGCCTTCAAAATCGAGCTCCTGAGACACATCTCTTTCTCAATTTTCCAGCTGACTCAGTGCTGCCTGATACCACAACTAGTCAGCAAATGCTTTACTGGTGGGGAGAAGACCCAGACGGTGAAGTTGTTGCCTATCACGTACGCTGGAGTTTTGAAGATACCTGGAGTAGGACCCTGGCAGAAGATTCCATTTTTTTCCTCCCTTTGAAAACCACCTATGATGAATTCGTATTTCAAGTGAAATCCGAAGACAATGATGGAACCCTTGATCCCACACCAGCCTACTTACGTATTCCCGTTGCCAATTCTTTGCCGGAAATTGAATTTACAATAGATTCAAATCCAGTGGTGGGATCAAATCCAAATGTTACCCATGTGACTTTCCCCACCCGAACTTTCGCTTGGTCAGTCTCAGATCTTGATGGCTTAGAGACTATTAGCCGGGTGAGATATGCGTTAGACGATACGATGAACTGGCACATCCTTGAGGGTGATATTAATACGATAACACTTGAAGGGATCGAACCTGGTTTCCATACTTTTTATGTGCAAGCTATTGATACTGCTGGAGCCGGTAGTCAGATCATTCATTTCCCAGATTCAAGCGATGTAACCAGACCAAATAAATGGAAAGTGATCCAACCCCAAGGTAAAGTATTAATTATAGATGATTATGAACGCGATAATGGGAGTGCCGAGCAATTCTATGGGGACTTGATCGATTCTCTATATGGTGAAAATAACTACTCTGTATTTGAAATAGGAACAAATGAGAAGGCCTTTCCCTCCTCTCAGGTGGATCAAGTCGCAATGTTTAGCTATTTCGAAACTGTAATCTGGTATCATTTCACCAAAGCTACCAGACTTCCCCAGGCTGATTTAGCCCTTAGGAATTACCTTGAGACAGGCGGGAATATCTTTGTCTCATCTCTATCCGTAAACTTGGACTACACCTTTATTCAAATGGGTTCAACCTTTAAGTATACACCATATGACGCAATTGCGGGAGATTTACAAATTAGAGTAATGGACTCTTTTTCTGCTGATCCTGATGCTGGAACTGGGGATACACTAGCCACAGGAGTTGAAGAGACTATCCCATACGCACTATACTCGTTCTCTCCCCCGGAGAACTTAGAAACCGGAGAATCCAGTAAAGATTTATTTCGATTAACTGACCCTCGGGATATCTCTGAAATTTGGACAGGGAATCCACCGGTTGGACAACTATATAAACCAACACCTACATCTGGACAGTGTGTATATTTTTCACTTCCTCTTCATTTATTTACGGCAAATGATAATATCATTCCTGTGATGGATAATATTCTTACTAAGGTATTTGAATAGTGAAGTTCAGTATCTTCACCAGTCTTCTACTCCTTATCGCTCTGTCTCTACCGGCTCAGGGAACCTGCGTCATTGAGGGTCAAGTCACTGATCCTGTCGCTGGAATTCCTTTGCCTGGCGTAAATGTCATCATCAAGGGTACTTACTACGGAAGCGCAACTGATTTAGACGGTCGATTCAGACTCACCGGGATGTCACCCGGTACTTATGATATTGAATTCACCATGATCGGGTATAAGGTTGTCCTGAAAACCGATGTTACTGCCATTACCGGCGTACCGGCACAAGTATTCATTGAACTTGAAGAGACAACCCTGGCACTTGGTCAAGAAATTGTTGTTGAGGGTAAGCGTCCCCTGTTGGAAGTAGACCAAACTTCCTCCAGTGTTCGTCTAACCTCTGATGAGCTCAAGCTAAATATTGTTGAAAATCTCACGGATATCCTCTCAGAGCAGGTTGGAATCACTTCACAAGATAACGAGATCCATGTTCGTGGTGGAAGAGTTGATGAATCCATGTTTATTGTAGATGGCATGTCAGTTAAAGATCCTCTCTCCGGATATTCCAACAACCTGTATGTCAATGTTGATGCTATTGAGGAATTGGAAGTGATTACGGGTGGATTCAATGCTGAATACGGCCAGGCCATGTCCGGAATTATCAACATTCGTATCAAAGAGGGATCAAAAGATTACCACGGGACACTGGCTTATTCCAGTGATAATATTGGATTGTCCGATCTCCCCTGGGATAGTTTTAATAAAGACCGACTCGAATTTACTCTCAGTGGACCCGAACCAATTACCTCCGCTATAGCGGCACTTGGCTTAAAATTACCCGGTGATTTTAGCTTTTTTGCCAATGCCTATATGCACATAAATGATACTTATCTACCTCAGGCTGATGAAATTGTACCAGCCCAGGATTGGATGAAACAACTGACTATTAGAGAAGAGAACGATTGGCATGCCCTTTATAAACTAACCTGGCGTATGAATAGTCAGCAAAAACTCAGTGTTTCTTATGATCGGTCACTCAATATTAATCAAGGTTATTTCATGTCCCGTTTTCAGGGTAGCAGTGGTTTTCCTTATGATTACCAGGAAATGCTGAACAACTATAATACACTGACCAAAGAGTCTATTCTCACAACATTCCTTTATACACATACTATCTCATCCAAACTTTTTTATGAGATCACAGCCGGACGTTTCTTTACCACTCTTCATTCAGCCGTTCAGGGAAAACACTGGACTGAATATGAACAAACAGCTGATATCGAACCTATTAAATATTTACAGCCTGGTATCGATGGTGTGATCGATATTGCCTATGGTGACGAATTCTGGGATCACGGAGATGCTCCAGATTGGTATGACTATTACTCAGACAATCTTTCTGTAGATTTTGACTTGAATTATAAACCATCACAACGTCACAGCTTTAAAACCGGATTTGATCATAAACAGTCCGAGCTCCAGGTGATCGATATCGATTCGCCATGGCTGGGAGAATCCGGCCTGGGTCGTAATTATGATTATTTCAATGTCACGACAGACTATGGTTCTATCTATTTTCAAGATCGTATCACATTTGATGGAATGATCGCTAACCTTGGAATCCGTTATGACTACTGGTTCCCTGGACAATATTTAGAGGATGCAGTTGCAGATCAAAATGTTTTAACCATTACAGATGCAGCACGCGAGAAGTTCGATAATGAAACGTTTAAATTATTTGGGAAACGTGGTAAAGGTCATATTAGTCCCCGCCTTGGAATCTCCCATCCCGTAACTGATTCCGACGTGCTCTATTTCAATTATGGCCATTTCTCACAATTGCCAACCTTTAATTATGTCTATGCCAAACTGAGGTCATCTGCTGAAGCAACCTATCAACTTTTTGGAAACCCTAACCTGAACCCAAAGACGACAGTGGCCTATGAGATCGGTATCAAACATAAGTTTGATGCAAATCAGGTTCTGGAGATCAAAGCCTTTTATAAGGATATGTTTGATTATGAAACCAGTCAGCGTGTGACGCTATTTAACCCACGCTATGGTCACCTATCATACCTGATCTACATCAATGCCGACTACGCCCGTTCTAGGGGTATAGAAATGAAGTTTAAGCGTCGCTTTGCCACGTTTTTCTCTGCAGATGCTAATTTGAGCTACAGTATTACCACGGGGAAAAGTTCAACGCCTTTAGATAATCTTCTGGTGGAAGCAGGCCGTCTGGATGAAAAACCATTAGGCGAAAATTTCCTCCGTTGGGATCAACCACTGAGTCTTTTCACCAACCTGCATTTTAATGTTGGAGAGAAAGACAAATTTCAATTCATGGGGATTAATCTACCACGCAACTGGGGAGTCTCAGCTCGTATTGAGTACGAAACCGGACGCAGGTATACTGCCATGGAAAATGTGTCTCTTCGTGAAGTGGATGGCAAACTCTATTACGAGGGAACCTCCAATAGCGATACACCTTACACAGAGCTGGCTGATCCAATTACAACAGTCGACATAAAAATTAACAAGTTCTTCAAGCTCATGTCCCTGGACTGGAAAGCCTATGGAACAATTGAGAATGTCTTCAACGCTCAAAGACCTCGCAGTATCAATGTATTTACGGGTGAACCCTTTGATCCAGGCGAGATCTTTTCATATGGATATATAAACAGTCCAGATCCTAACCTCAATCCCGGTCGTTATTACACACCCCGCACAGTTGAGCTTGGAATGAGTCTGAGGTTCTAATGAAGCGAATTATCAGCATCATGGTCCTCCTCGTTTTTAGCCAAGTGTCTTTTGCGCAGAGCAATCTGTTTCCACAGCTGGGTGGTCAACGAGCAGGGACGTCCTCTTTCTCATTTTTAAAGATTGGCATTAATGCCAGGGCCCATGGTATGGGTGGCGCTTATACCGCTATCGGTACTGATGCCAGCAGTCTGTTTTGGAATCCAGCAGGAGCTGCTCAAATGTCTACCCAAAGGAGCATTTCAATCGATCAAAGTCAGTGGGTAGCTGATTTTCAGATCTCCAGTTTCGCTGGTGTATGGCAAGTTGGGGGCATCCATCATTTCGGAATCAGTGCCCTAGCTTTGTATGCTCCGCCAATGGAAGTCACCACAGAATATCGTCCCGACGGAACAGGTGAGTATTTTAACTATGGGGATATGCTTCTAGGACTTACTTATGCTTTACGCATGACTGATAGATTCTCGTTTGGTTTGACCACTAAACTCGTAGACGAGCAACTTGCTGATCTACACATGCGAAGTGTTCTTTTAGATCTGGGGACATATTACCGTACCGGGTACAATGATCTACGCTTTGCAGTCGCCTTCTTAAATTTTGGCATGCCTGCTAAACCTTCAGGTGTTTACCTGAATCAGGATAGTGTGGAAACTCATTATGAAGCATTTGCACCACCGACGACTTTCCGCCTGGGTGTTGCCAATGAATGGCTACAGAGTGATTTTCATGAATTGACTTCCACTATCCAGCTAAATCATCCAGTTGATAATGTGGAAAGTATCACCGTCGCGCTGGAATACGGGCTGGCAAATTTACTTTTCGCACGAGGTGGAATCACTCCTGGTGATGAAGTAAGTCCTTGGGCCTTTGGTCTTGGCGTTAAATGGGCCGGTTTTACCTTTGACTATTCCTACGCAGATATGACTGACCTGAGTAGTTCCGAACACTTTACTTTGGGATGGACATTCTAATGAAATTTCTGAAGTATATCAGTATCATACTTTCACTCCTTATAGTAAGCTGTGGAGTTAAGATTGAGCTCCCAACTGAAAATTTTATTGAGGATCCAGGTTTTGGAGCCGGAGATACTTCCTACATCAGGATCAGTCCCGACTGGGATAGCGATAATGGATACGACTTTGCACGTCCCTGGGATATCGTGGTTGGTACCGATGGATATGTTTTTATCGCAGATCGTGATCAGGCTAAAATTCATACCATAAGTGGTGCTGGTTCAGAAGTGATCACCGATGCTTTTGGAAATGATTTTACAGATCTCACCAACCTGGTAGATCCGGCAGGTGATCCTGTTTTGCCAATGGCCATCGCCCAAGATTCGCGTTTGAATCTATTTATTGCCGATAGCAGTAATCGATTACTCGTCTGGAATCAATACCTGAATAACGTTGGTGTGGATTCCATGGTTAGCTCAGTTCTGCTACAGTCGCCTGATGGCGTTTTACTCCAGGTTAGTAACTTTGACTCCATTGCAATGCTCCAATCTGAGGATTGGGATGTTCAGACCCTTAATTGGAGTACTGAGAATCTTGACCAATGGTTGGCTCCACGCTTATTCTGGGATGCTGGTGACAGCCATGAAGCAACTCAAGTGAACCGATATTATATTGACGCTGATTCAATTCAAGTCACAGGTGTTGGTGCTATCGGTGATCTTTGTCGAGTAGCCGATGCACATTCAAATGCTATTCTGACGCTTGCATATATACCAACGGCTTTACTCATGACAGGAACTGGTGATGAGATACTGGTTTATCGTGGATCTATGACTGAACGTACCATCTCAACTGGAACAGGAAATGGGACAGCAAATGACCCTCGAGGTTTAGTGCATGGTCCCGATAATGCCATTTATTACACTCAGTGGGGTGAGAATTTCAGTGTCCACAAAGTCGGTGGCAGTTCAGGTTTCGAATATGGCGAGGATGAGATTATGGAAATTGGTCGTTATGATCATGCCTCTGATATCAGCCTAGATCCCATTGGAAATATTTATGTCGCGGATACGGGTCACGATCTTATCCAACAATTTACGTCCACTGGCGTTTTTGCATTTAATATTGGAACAAGTAAGATTTTTGTCGATTCGACCATCACTGATTCCATCCTGGTAAATTCTGTTTATGAAACCGTGCTAAGAGACACAAGTATTCAAGTAGAAGTAGCTGACAATTTAACTTCGCCACGAAGTGTAGCTGTTGATGAAACAGGTGTTGTATATATTGCTGATACGGAGAATAATCGGGTTATGCGATATCGCCTTTCAACAGAGTTGGACTACAGTACCGAATAAATTATAGTGCTATCCAGCATGTTATTTTCTTAATTATCATCTAAATGAAGTATACCACCCCTATAGTCATAGTAATAATTTTTGTAAGTATGGTTACCGCCTTGTTCTTCTCTATTGGCAGCACTCAGCAAATGACAGTGGTGTATGAAGGAAATCTTACCAAAAGCCCAATAGAGATGGTGTTAAACCAATTCCAGGATAGTGAATGCGGTATGATCATTGACGATCTAGCTTTTGCTTCCCAAGTAATTGCGCCAGATGGAAAAACCTGGTTCTTTCATGACCATGGCGGCATGGCAGCCTGGCTCAAGACCAAATCCTTTAGAGATAATGCCGTGATCTGGGTGCATGACCTGGACAGTGGTGACTGGATTGATGCTCGTAAAGCATGGTATAGTCGTACGGATCATACGCCTATGTTATATGGCTTTGGAGCATACTCCCTAAAGCAGGATGGATTTATTGATTTTGAAACCATGCAATTATTTATGGCAAGAGGAGAAACCATAGCCAACCCCAAATACCGTGAGCAGATCTTAGGCGAATAATGGAAACCGTTGACATTCTATCTGTGATCACCATCGCCTTTTTAGGATCATTTGGTCATTGTATTGGTATGTGTGGAGGGATTGTTATTGCCTATTCCAGCGTTGGTCTGGAACGTGATAGAAGCAAATCTTCTCAGGTATTCAGCCACTTACTATACTCATTTGGTAGAGTTACAACCTATAGTCTTCTTGGAGCCATATTCGGTGCTTTGGGTGGTGTTGTTGTCTTCAACAATACGACCAACGGGATTTTGTGGATTGTTGCGGGCATCGCAATGATTCTAGCGGGAATGTCACTTCTAGGCAAAATTCGTTTTCTCTCACTTTTAGAAACTTCTTTTTCAAGCTCCACTTGGTATCAGAATAAATTTAGAAGCCTGCTAAAAAGCGATTCCCTCTTTGGGTTTTATCTTTTAGGTATGTTGAATGGACTCTTACCTTGCGGTTTTGTTTACTTTTTTGCCATTACCGCAGCCAGTACAGCCAGCCCTCTATATGGCGCCTTTGTTATGTTTATCTTTGGTTTGAGTACAATTCCAGCTTTGTTTAGTCTTGGTTTTTTTGTGGGGCTCTTCAAAAAGCTAAGGTTACGACATATTATGACAAAACTAGCTTCATTTGCGGTCATTGCCTATGGTCTCTTTACGCTTTACAATGGCTATAAATACCTTGTTGAGCCAACCCGCACTGTTCTGGAGTGCCATTAATTATTTCTCAGAATATCATCCTCAACTGGTCGCTAAGTGACCGGAAGAATCTCAGATTCTCAATAGCCCGTCCTTTAGGGCGGGGATTCAAATAACCACTCTACTGGTTTTGTAAGCAGTGGCATGTCTTAATAAATGCCACTGCTTACAAAATAACTTAATTTTATATTCTCTACCCCCGGGTTAAAACCCGGGGCTATTGAGATGTCAACAAACATATAACTACACCAAACAAAAAAATCCGCCAATAGCGGATTCCATATACCCAGTTTTTCCATTTTAATTCTATTTAAAAAGTGCTTTGAGAGAGCCCCAGGTGTGATTTACGCTGGAAATATTGGATGGTATTGTAATCATTTTGCTCAGCTCTACGTTACCCATGATATCTTTGATCTTTAGACGATAGTAGTAGTCTCTTCCTGAAACTTTTGCAATAATACTATCATCAACAAAGGTGTAACCACTTCCCTGACCCTGTGCATGTAAGTAGCCGATCTCGAAAAAGGTATCGCCATCGGTGCTACGTTGAATTTCAAACCCAACAATATCATCTTCTGAACTCGTACTCCATTGGATTACGATACGAGCATTTTCAGCATAGCCTTCAAAATTAGTGATCTCAACTCCCGCCCAAATAGTGGACATGAGTAAAATCATTATAACTATAGATTTAAATAATTTCACGGGTTGAAAATAGTTAAGCCATTGGACCAAACCAATGCCTTTTTGATAATATTCGCCAGCACTTGATCTGGGTCAAGACGCCTGCAGGTCCTGTTTTTTTGATAATTCAAGACTTCCACTCTATTTTTTGGTGATCTTTCCAAACCAGACCCTCATAGATAGCCCGGCTAGAGGCGCATATTTTGGATTGAATCCATATTCTGACTCAGGGGTTCCACCAGAGAAGTTATGGAAATATCCCACTTCAACCCCCCAATCCCGTTTGTAATTGACACCATAAAGGAAACCAAACTGATGTGTTTTATCTCCCCAAAGACTGGTGAGCAAATAGGCGTATCTCAAACCCAGGTAACCGTAGTTAAAAATATCCTTTTCAGTCCTTTTGTACTTCTTCCCATCCTTCATGAATTTGACAATTCGTTCTTTCCGAGAGACGTTGTAGTAGGTTGCTTCAACTGAGCTTTGCTCAGCATAGGTTCCTGCAAAATTTAGCGTATGAAGCTGCTTGCCAGTATCTCTTAGAAGGAAGGTCATATCTAGTCCACTTCCCAGTATTGGCAGCAAGCCAAGTCGCACTCCAGCATCAACCTTCTCGCTCAAACCCTTCCTAAAAACAAATTGCGGAGCTACGTTCTCGACAGAAAAAAGCACTCCACGATAGGTTTCATCTGGTTTGAGGGGTTCAGGAGAAATGACTGGGTGAGATGTGCATGAGATAAAAATCAGCACGAGCAGTAAAGAGTATGATATCGATTTTAACATGTCATTTAATTTCCTACTGATGAGTTAAGATGACAAGGATTTTGTTTATGTAGTGATGTTTCATGTAAGGCCTCTATATAAATCATTTTGGACACTAGCCCCTGAGTTTAGATTATCGCATGGATACTAAACAAGAAATAGTAAAAGATTGGATCTACCGATATACTGGAGTAGAGCCTGAAGCCTTTGGGGAACGAATACTCCTCACTAACTTTAAAAATTATGTAGATAAATTTGCTCATCGTTTCAATGTACCGGTTTGTGGTAAAGATCGCTCAATGACTGTTGCCACAAATACAGAAGGTTTGAGCATCATAAATTTTGGAATGGGTAGCGCAAATGCAGCCACAGTGATGGATCTGCTTTCAGCTGTAAATCCCTACGGAGTACTTTTCTTAGGAAAATGTGGTGGTCTTAAGGAGTCAACCGACCTTGGACATTTCATTCTTCCAATAGCTGCAATCCGTGGTGAAGGTACAAGTAATGATTACTTGAGACCTGAGGTTCCGGCAATGCCCAGTTTCAAGATTCATAAATACACCTCGCAGGTGCTTGTGGATCACGGACTGGATTATCGTACCGGTGTTGTTTATACCACGAACCGTAGAGTTTGGGAACACGATATGGCTTTTAAAGAATATCTAAAAGAGATTCGGGCCATTGGTATTGATATGGAAACGGCGACCATCTTCATAACCGGTCTGGCCAATGATATTCCTCGTGGAGCATTGTTACTGGTTAGTGATTTACCAATGGTAGCTGAAGGTGTTAAGACGGAAGCCTTAGATCAGAGCGTTACTAAGAAGTATGTGGATCTTCATCTGGATATTGGTATTGAAACCATGTCCCATATCGCCGACCAGGGCGAGCAGATCAAACACTTTTCGTTTTAAATAATCAATTATCCAATCCGGGTAGAGCTTGTGGAGAGACGCGATGCATCGCGTCTTTACTGCCCTTGCCACAAACTGATATTTATAGATATAAGTAATCTATCTAGGCTTTACATCATTTATTCAAATTATAAAGGCCGTTAACGGCCTTTTCTGATTATACGGTTTTATGACATCCCAGTCGTAAACAACTGGGTTATTGAAACGTCTATCTTAATAGGGTGATGCGTTGCATCTGACTATCAGCACCTGAAGTTAAACGAACGAGATAGACACCTGAGCTCTGAGCGTTACCGCTATAGTCTGTTCCATCCCACTGAAAAGGATGATCACCAGAACCATGATAACCCTCTGTGATGGTTCTAACCAGCCTTCCCTGCATATCATAGATGCTCAATTCAATGACTGCGGCTTCTTTCAGGTTAAAGCTAAGGTTAACCAGTGGGTTGAAAGGATTAGGGAAGGCTGGCGATAAACTGAGACTCCTTGGGATCTGTAAGTCATTGTCGTCTCTCACAGTAACACTGATGATGTCATGATAGGTGATGTTGCTGACATAATCTACATCAGCTAAGCGATAGGAGTAGGTCTCGCCCACTTCAACATCTTCATCAACAAAACTATAAGTAGTTTGTCTGGTAGTAGAACCTTGTCCCAGTAAAGCTTCATCTGTGATAAAGGAAGCGATCTCTTTCCAATCGGTGGCTGAGCTTGCCGAAGCCCGTTCAATCATAAAACCTTGGTTCTCGATCTCAGATTCAGTGACCCATTTCAGGTCAACTGTAGCATTTGATGAGGTAGCTTCCCATAAACCAAGTTCAACAGGAAGACTAACGTCTCCAGAAATGATATTGGTGAAAGCATTGACTATTTTGCTAGCTGTAAATGCACCACTAGCCACTGTTGCGCCTGCAGTATTAGTTGTTGTTGCAGTTCCGGAGATATTATAAACAACATAGTACCTGACAGAAATAGTGGCTGAAAGGGCCTCTGCGGCACCTAGCGTAACGGTGGCACTACCACCTGAGAAAGTAGACGAACCTAGGGAAGCATCTGTTGCTGTCCCATCCCAAGTGTTGTTACCATTATCTTTGTGGATATGAACTGAAGCTATGTCTGCGTCTGCGGCAGTTCCCGTAAGCGTAACTGTCACAGCACTCCAGTCCGCAGCGTTTTTAGTCGTCTGAAGTTGAAAATAGACCATGCCTTGATCCGTAGCACCTTGTACAGTATTAGTTGGGTTTAGGGTGGCTCCAGAAACATTTATGGTAGCGGCGGCTGCGTGAAGGAGATTGGTCAATAAACTAAAAAGAATGACAAAACCCATGACCTTATTGGTCATTGTTCTGAGTACTTTATTTTTACGCTTTAGTCTATCCCTCAAGTAGCTTCCCCTTGCTCCTTGATAGTAATTATTATCAATAGCTGGGGCAAGCGTTATTCCGTGCTTCGCTAAGTCAGCGTTTGTGTTCTGTGTCAGTACTATGTTTAATTCTCTATGCATTTCATTTCAACCCACTACCAAATCCAATACAAAAAATATACCATAGAACAAAAGCTCTATAACATATTGATTATTATACGTTAATAATATTATATGTGCTAATGTGTGATAATATTTGTCAGGATATGTCGCAAATACATGACACTTTTGCGATTTTTCGTCATATCCTTATGACAAAGTGCTAAATTTTAATCAAAATTATTGGTTTATCAGGAGGTTGCTTCCCGACGGCAGCTTCGATTTATCAAGTTTTCGGAGAAATTGTGAACTTAATCACAAAGAAATCAAGCTATATGTGACTTTGCTCACCAATTTAGATTTATAGTGGATGAGTCTTAAAAAGGATAAAAACTAAAAATCAATGACATCAAGTTTCTTCTGACTCCCATGAACATCGCAAGATTCAGTGGGAACTGTCCCTGGCAAGAAGACCTCTCGCAAAGGTGTACAGTATTGAGTTGCCAATTTGTGAGTCTCTGAGCATACATTGGTAAAGACCACGGATTCCTCCGGAATTTCAAACTCCTGACGATCCCAATCCAAACTATCATACACAGCTCTCATATACTGAGCCCAAATCGGTACACCAAGTGCGGAACCTGCCATTTTTGGACCAAGACTGATGCTAGGAGAGTCCATTCCAACCCAAACCGCCGTTGATAAGCGCGTGGTAAAGCCTACGTACCAGGCATCTGTAAATCCTGAGGTGGTACCGGTTTTTCCACCGGCTGGCTCATGGAAACCAAACCGGGTTCTGGCTCCTACACCTGTTCCTCTATTAGCAACGGTCTCCAATAAAGACAACATCACGTATGAGGTACCTCGTCCCAAAACTTCTTTTTGCTCCGATGCATAGTTGCGTAGTACACCACCATAACGGTCTTCCAAGGAGAGGATTCCTTTAGGCTTGATCCAGATTCCCAATCGAGGATAAACAGCATAGGCCGCAGCCATTTCAAGTGGATAGACGCCGGACGCACCCAGAGCCAATGCATCACCTGGATAAAGTCTAGTTGTTATTCCCATATCCCTGGCTTTCTCCACCACGGCAGAAGGAGCGATCAATTCCTGAATCACTCTCACTGCAATCAGATTTAGAGATCGGCGAATACCCTCTCTGATAGTTGTTTCACCGCCCATGCTGAGATCATAATTTTTAGGTCGCCAATCTGTGGAGTCGTTGGTCCCCTGCTTTATCACAACGGGTTGATTCAAAAGTGTTGTTGTTACAGGATACCCATTGTCAATGGCAGCAGTATAGAGAAAAGCTTTAAATGAAGAGCCAGGCTGTCTCTTCATTTGGGTTGAGCGATTCCAGCTTGATTTGCTGAAATTCTTCCCGCCAACCATAGCTTTTATCTCACCCGTTTCTACATCGAGCGTGATCAACTGTCCCTGAACAGTTAAGAGCTGTTCAATCTGGGTAGTCATGGGAATAGAGTCCCTGATCATTAATCTTACAGTATCAGCAGAAAATTCAATGTGATGCTTTTCCAGAATATCTGCCAGCGCATTCAAGGTTGTGTCCAGCATGCGCGTATTGAATATTTCCTGTATCCGATCCAATTCCTTGGCAACCACTCGGTTAGCAATGGTTTGCATACGTGTATCCAAACTAGTATAGATCGTCAGGCCATCTCTATAAAGATCCACACCCAATTCATCGTCCTGTTTTTCAAGCTGACGACGAACATACTCGCCAAAATAGGGAGCAACATTCCCGCTCTCCACACTATCAGGAACAAACGTTTCGATGGGTAGTGATTTGAAATAATTACGTTCCACCGCGTTGATAGCTTTTTCCCTGAACATATTGTTAATAACTACGTTACGAATATGTTTCGAGCGCTCAGGATGTGTAATAGGTGAATAATAGGCTGGTGCTCGCAACATCCCTACCAAGATAGCGCCTTCATCTAAAGTCAGATTTTCAACCCGCTTATTAAAATATTTCGTAGCAGCCGCCTGGATACCATAGGTTCCGTGTCCGAAATAAACCGTATTCAGATACATGGTCAGAACTTCTTCTTTTGTGAAGGTATGCTCAATCTGAACAGCAGTGATCAACTCCCTGATCTTCCGGGTGTAAGTCTGCTTGAAGCCAATTCGTGCATACAAGCTACGCGCTAGTTGTTGGGTCAATGAGGAGGCACCACCATGAATTTCACCTGTTAAGACATTAACCGATATATTATAGACAGTGCGGAAAAAGTTCATGCCCCAATGGCTATAGAACTGCTGATCTTCGGTTAAAATCAGGGCTTTTTTAACATGTGGTGGAATCTCATTTGACTTCACTAATGTGCGCTGTGTGGTGAAAAGTTCTTGAATGACCTGGTCATCTGCAGATACTATTCGTGTGATGAGATCCGGGTCATAACGTTCTAATTCATCAAGTGAGGGAAGGTCCTGAGCAAGCATGTACAACCATGAAAAGAGAGCAACGACAAAGGTAGTGGATATCGTCAGAGCGATATAGATTCGCTGCTTGAACTTCTGTTTGCCACCTTTTGCTTGAAATTGTTTCATCATGTCTTACAATTATAAACTTTTAAGCTCTTCATGTTCATACGTTTTTCCAAATTTGAAGAATAAATTCTTTTAAGCCACAGATATTCACGGATTTACACGGATATATTTTTATGGTAGGTCTTCTAAGGCCGGGTCAAAGAAACTCGCTCATCTACAGAACTCTACTTAAGTTCAAGAACTGCAGTTTATCACATTCCGAGACTTGCATCCTCGACATGGTGATTCCCACAGGAAGTATTCGAGTTAAATATCTTGGTGGACTTGCTTACCATCTGTGTTTTATCTGTGGCTATAACTTTTCTCAGCCAAAGATCAATTTCTTGGCTACCTCATCAGATTTAGCCTTAATTGATTTATGGAGTGAACCACCGTGACTATCCATGGTGACAACAGCGGGGAAGTCCTTTACTTCAATGTGCCAAAAAGCTTCAGGAACTCCTAATTCTTCAAGCATATATACATCATGGACCTTGATAACTGATTTCGCCAAAGAGGCCGCCAGTCCGCCAATAGCATGTAGATAAACACCACCCGATTTACTTAAACCAGCCAGAGTTGTCTCTCCCATCCCGCCTTTTCCGATCACAGCTCTCACTTTATAGCGTTCCATCACAGCAGCTTCATAAGGTTCTTCTCTGATGCTGGTGGTCGGGCCTGCAGCAACGAAGGACCAAGAACCATCTTCATGCTTCTTAACAACTGGTCCACAATGGTAGATCATACTGTTTTCCATAATTGGATCCAGCCAGTCTGGCCAATTCTCATGGATGTATTTGTGAGCGGCGTCTCGAGCTGTAACCATCAGACCTGAAATGGCGACTTCATCACCCATTTTTAATTCTCGGATAGCTGATTCTGAAATAGGTAATTGCAATTTAATCATAATTTACCTCTCCACTGCTTTTCAGAATCATGCTATGTCTCCGGTATGCCCAACACATGTAGGAAATGGAGACAAAGAAAGAGGCTGGTAATCGGTGCATGGCGCCCATTTTCACACCCAATATGGTCGTATTTCCACCAAAACCCATTGGACCAACACCTAGTTTATTCAGATCTGCCAATAGTTTCAATTCCATTTCAGACAAATCGGAGTTGGGGTTTGTATCCGTCATTTTCCGGAATAGCTGAGTTTTTGCAGTAAGATGTGAAGTGGTACGGTCGCCACCAATCCCAATGCCAAGAATACCAGGAGCGCATCCCAGACCCTCAGCAGCATTGACTGCATCCACAATCACCTTATATACACCATCCATGTCACGCCCAGCTCCTAAACCTACATCAGGAAGCTTGTATTGGGTAGATACATTTTCACATCCACCCCCTTTGAGCATGAGCTTGAACTCGATATAATCATTATCCCATTCTTCAAAATGAATAAAGGGCTGTCCCTCACCAATATTGTTGCCAGAGTTTTTACCTGTAATACTGTCCACGGCATTTGGTCTGAGATAGCTTCTTTCAACAGCTTCAGAAGTAGCTTCATGTATTAAGGCGGTCAGCTTACGCATGGAAACACCCTCTGGGATGTAAACGAGGTAGATATTGGTGCCAGTATCCTGACAAATGGGCGTCGATTCAGTACGGGCCAATTCGATATTTTTTAGAATCATTCCAAATACATTACGGGCAGCTGAACCTTCATCTTCATTCTGTTGGGCTGCCTGGATACTTTCCACAACATCCTTGGGAAGATCCGTCGACGCCAGGCGAATCAATTCGAGTAGTTGATCTTTCAGAGCTTTTTCATCGTATTGAAACATAGGCAACCCCTAAACTATTTAACCTCCCAAACATCACCGCTATAGAAAAGATCCTCAAGCGTACCTTCACCTTTGATCTTTGTGACCTCTTCGATCTGCTCAACCATCATATCGTCATAGGTAGGAGCCTCCACCGCCCTCAGCACGCCAAATGGTGTCGGAGTCGATGTATCAAAAGTCATCTCAAGTAACAAGTTGGTGATAATTTGACTGGTTTCATCATGGACAAGAAGATCCTTTTCAGACCATTTATCACCGAGTTGAACCACCTTAGGATGATGATTTTCCACAATGATACCCTTATCATGTTCTTTTCCAAAAATCATGGGCTCACCATGGACCACAAACAGTGCATTATCAGGACGGGTCACCTTGTTCTCAACATCTCCAAATTCACCATCATTAAAAATAATGCAATTCTGGTAGACTTCGATAAAAGCTGTGCCCTTGTGGCGTTGTGCCCGTTTGATGCTTTCCTGTAGTCCCTTGGCATCAACATCTAATGCCCGGGAAATGAAGGTGGCATTGGCTCCCAGGGCGACAGCACTGGGGTTGAAAGGTCGATCAATTGATCCAAAAGGTGAAGATTTGGTTTTTGCACCCAATAATGATGTGGGAGAATACTGACCTTTGGTTAGACCATATATGCGATTATTAAACAACATGATGTTCATATCAATATTGCGTCTCAGAGCATGGATCATATGGTTTCCACCAATGGAAAATCCATCTCCATCGCCAGTAATGATCCAAACAGCCAATTCTGGATTTGCCAGCTTAACGCCTGAGGCAATGGCTGGCGCACGGCCATGAATCGAATGGAAACCGTAAGTATCCATGTAATACGGAAATCGACTGGAGCAACCAATACCAGAGATGAAGGCGTAATTCTCTTTTTTTACGCCCATAACAGGTAGCGTTTTTTGCATATTTGCCAGGACCGAATAATCCCCACAACCAGGACACCATCGTACCTCGTTACCAGGCACGAAATCTTTCCTTGTTAGATTCAAGTCTTGAATGTCTATAGTAGTTTCACTCATCTTTCTATACCTTATCTATTCAATTACTCGGGGATTAACCGAGGATCTCGTTAATTTTATCTTCAATCTCAGAAGCTCGGAAAGGTTCTCCTCGCACAATATTCAGCTGATGAATGGGTCTGGCCAGCTCACCTTTGAGAAGCAGAGCCAATTGACCTGAATTCACCTCTGGAATGAGGATTTCATCAAAATCATCACAAATAGCCTTAAGATCTGATGGGAATGGACTGACCCAACGCAAATGCAGCTGACTTACAGACTGATCCTTCGCAAGAGCCCGGGCTATTGCAACATGGATGGCACCATGGGTGCTACCCCATCCCAACACAAGCAACTTGCCTTTGGGTTCACCATGGAGTTCTGATGGAGGGATTTCCTGTTTGATATTGTCAACTTTACGAGCACGAATATCAGTCATAAGTTGATGATTGGCTGGATCTTGACTCACCATGCCAGTAATATTTTCTTTTTCAAGACCACCGATACGATGCTCCAGACCTGCAGTACCAGGAAGTGCCCAGGGACGAGTTTCGTTTTCATCTCTTGTATAGGGCAAGAACTTATCTTCACCACGATCTTCTGGTCCGGGATGACTGACTTCAATTTCTGGCAGGTTTTTAGGATCTGGAATTTTCCATGGTCCAGAGCCCTGACCCAGGTATCCATCGGTCAATAAAATAACAGGGGTCATATATTTCATGGCAATTCTGGCGGCTTCAAAGGCACATTCGAAACAATCAGCAGGATCCTGGGCAGCAATGACTGGAATACGTGCATCACTATTTCGTCCATGCACCGCTTGTAGCAGATCTGATTGCTCCATCTTTGTTGGCATACCAGTACTGGGTCCACCGCGCTGAACGTTTACGATAACCAGTGGAAGTTCTGTGATAATTGCCAGTCCAATTGCTTCTGTCTTCAGGGCCATACCAGGTCCGGAAGTCGTCGTAACGGCTAAATCTCCTGCATAGGAAGCCCCGATTGCAGAGGAGATTCCAGCAATTTCATCTTCTGCCTGAAAGGTTTTGACTCCATGATTCCTTAGCGTCGACAAGGTATGGAGAATTTCACTGGCTGGTGTGATTGGATATGAGCCCAAGAATAGCTCTTTACCTGCTTTCTTGGCTGCGGCGACCAAACCATATGAAACAGCAACATTACCAGTGATATTTCGATATTTCCCCTTTGGTAAGTCAGCTTTCTCCACAGCATAGGAGGTGGTAAATATTTCTGTGGTCTCACCATAATTGAAACCTGTTTTCATCGCGGTGATATTTGCCTCAGCGGTGGAGGGATTTTTCGCGAATTTCTTTCTTAGCCATTCTTCGGTTGGCTCTATGGGACGATTATACATCCAGAAAAGCACACCAAGGGCGAACATATTTTTGGTTCGCTCAATCCCTTTTGAGGTCAGGTCTGAATTCTCCAGAGCCTTACCAACCATCTTGGACATCTCAATACTATAGACTGTATACCCGGAAAGCGTATCGTCTTCAAGAGGATTAGACTCCCAGCCGGCCATTTTTAAATTTTTTGCAGAAAAAGCGTTGGCGTTGGCCAAAATGGTTCCACCTTTTTTCAAATCCTTCAGATGCACCTTTAGTGCAGCTGGGTTCATTGCAACCAATGTGTCTGGTAAATCACCGGGGGTGAAAACCCGTTGAGATCCGAACATGAGCTGGAAGGCGCTAACACCGGCCAAAGTTCCAAGCGGAGCTCGGATTTCTGAGGGATAATTTGGTATAGTTTTTAGGTCATTTCCTACAATAGCAGTAGCTTCAGTGAAACGTGTTCCCGTTAGCTGCATACCATCACCGGAATCTCCGGCAAAGCGAATAGTTGCTTCATTGATACGGATTATTTTTTTTGACATTAAGACGAACTCCTGATAAACAGATCTGTGTTTTTATGATTTATTTTTAATAGAAAAAGGTCGTGATTCTTTTTTGGTGGGGATCTCCGGAAGACCTGATTTCTTGGTAGTTTGCTGTCTGTTTTTACCATCTGATCAAATCTTGAATACTCCGGTTTATTCATAATCGAAATTAACCTTCATGTGGAGCGAAAACAAAGCGGAATGATATTTGAAACCAATTATTTTTCACAAGTATTTGATTAAGCAACTATTGAGCCGTAACAGTCGTTTTTAATCATTCTGGTTGATTTTTTAAGGTTTGACCCTTTAAAAAATACTGCTTGAGTTGGTTCTGTGCTTGGCCAAATACAGTTTTCGCCGGAAAATTGCCATGTTTGTTCACAGTTCCTGCTTTAACACCTGTCAACTGCTCTATTCCTTCCGCGATGGAATTGACAGCCCAAATATGAAATTTGCCCTCCTCAACAGCATTCTGAACATCAGGCATACTCATGAGATGAACAACATTAGCCTCCGGAATGATCACGCCCTGATCACCGGTTAAGCCTCTTAATTCACACAGATGGAAAAAGCCTTCAATTTTTTCATTTACACCACCAATAGCTTGGATCTCACCCCACTGGTTCACTGACCCGGTTACTGCGATTCCTTGCTTTATTGGAAAACCTGAAAGGGCTGAGAGGATTGCATAAATCTCGGTAGAGCTGGCGCTGTCGCCATCAATACCGCCATACGATTGTTCAAAGGTGAGTGTAATAGCTACAGATAGTGGGAAATTTTGAGCAAAAGTTTGACCCAAATAGCCATTGACGATCAAATTGCCCTTGTCATAAGTTTTCCCTGAGAGTTTTGCTTCCCGTTCAACTGCTGTAATACCGGGTTTTCCCATATAGGCGGTAGCAGTTATTCGTGACGGCTTCCCAAATGAGTTGTCTCCCGTTGAGTATACCGCCAGGCCATTGATCTGGCCAACGCGTTCACCCTTAACATCGATCATCAAGGTTTCGCTCTCAATATTTTCCCATACTTTTTCCTCATACAGGCTTCCACGAAATCGTTTTTCTGCGATAGCCTTACGCACATCTTCTCTTTGAACCTGGCGATGCTTCTGTCTTTTAGCCCAGTAGGCAGATTCAGTAATAAGTCCCACCAATGTTCCAAACTGGAGCGATAGTTTTTCTTTGTCCCCTGCCAGTCTAGAACTATAAACTATAACCTGGGTCGCGGCCTCAGAGGTTAGATGTGGCAACTTGCTTTGCCGGCAAACCCGAGCGATAAACTGACACAGTAAATGTTCATTTTGAGCACTTCTGTTTACTTCATAGTCAAAATCAGCGCGGACTTTGAAGGTTTTATTAAATGCCTCATCTACTTCTTGCAGATAATGGAAGTAATCTGATCTTCCTAAAAGGATGACATTAAGATCGAGAGGGATTGGTTCTGGTTTCAGGGAAGTGGTAGATGAGAAACCAAATTGTTCATTTACATCTTCAATCTGCAGAAACTTATTCTTAAGGGTGCGCTTCAATGATTCCCATACATGATTGTTTTGGAGAATAGTTTGGACATCCAGAATTAAGAAACCACCATTCGCTCTTAACAAAGCTCCTGCAGTAATCATAGTGAAGTCACTATAGTACCCACCCATGACTGGTTTTTTCTCAATTCGACCAAAGAGGTTATAGTAGGATGGGTTATTATCTATGATCAGGGGTGCTCCCTTCTGGCGACAGTTGTCCACCAACAGGTTCACCTTATATCGCTTTAAAAGTGCTTGCTGAATCTGGTAAGGGCTGGCTTCTTCTTCATGCACCTGGGTGGATTCCAAGCCGATAAATTCTTGGACATGTTCAGCAATATCATCTCTCACTTTTTGGAGGTAATCAACAATACCTGGATAAGCTGAATAATTTTCCAGTAATCGACCAATGCGATGTTCTACCGAATCAAGAGCTACTTTTTCTTGAAGCGTTTCAACCACATTTTCTCTTTCTTCTTCAAGCTCTGCCATATCCCTCAGGCTCTTACGTAGGTGTTCTTGAAGTACTGCGATTTTGCTATTTAATGCGTTTTGCTCTTCTTCAGAAAGGCTGGCTAAAGCCTCCTCATTCATAGGTTCGCCATCCTTGAGAGGAATGGTCTGAAAGCCCTCCTGAGATACAACCAGTTGAATATTTTGCTCAGCGGCATCCTCATTCACACCAGCAATGATCTCTTCTCGTCCCGTATCAAACTCAGCAGTGATCTCCTTTTTGCGTTTCGCGTACTGCTCACCCTTAAAAACCTTGGGTAGGTCCGCACTTAGGCTGCTGATAAGCCGTTTCATTTGTTTTGCGAATTTGGTGCCTTCGCCTGGCGGAAGGCTGAATGCTTTGGGATTGTATTCATCTCTGAAGTTGAAAACCACAATCCAATCAGGTGGAGCCGGTTTTGTGGTGGCAAACTTTTCAACCAAACTTTTAACAATAGTTCTTTTTCCCGTTCCGGGTAATCCTCCCACAAAAACATTATATCCAGGCGCGAGCATCTCAAGACCAAATTTCAGGGCTCTTACAGCACGCTCTTGACCAATCACTTGTTTCAGGCTAGTAAGCTCTGCAGTTGATTTAAATGATAGGGCATCGCCATTTGTTGTTTTACACAAATCTGACTTACTTAATTCTCTCATTATCGCTTCCCTAGTTTGTATTAATACAATCCTGATTAACTCACAATTTTATAAGGTCAAATACTGGACATAACTCTGTATGATTCGTAAATAAGATAAGCCAATAATCATCATGAAATGACTCAAAACATACATTTCTATAAAGATTTAAACCAAAGCCTTCTCATAGAAAAAAACCTACTAATCAGACTCGTCAGGGATACATTTCTGTGCAAATATAAGGACGGCTATGGCAACAAAAATTCACACAGAAGCATATAATCCAGCTACAGGAGAATCCCTGGGGCAAGTGCCCCAAAACAGCCGCAAAGATGTAAAAGAGGCTGTTGCTAGAATTCGTATAGCTCAGGCAACGTGGGCTCAATTTTCTTTTTCGGAAAGAGGAGCACATTTGAGAAAGATGCAAAGGCATCTAACTGAACATGGTGAGGAATATGCTCGTGTTATTTCACGGGATAACGGTAAAACACTGGCAGATGCCTACATAGCCGATGTGACAGCAACAATAATTGCGTTTGATTATTACATTAAACACACTGCTCGGGTTCTCAGACCCCGGCGCATAAAAGGCACCCATATAATCGCCATCTTTAATCGCAATAAACTTCAGTATGTCCCTAGGGGCGTTATTGGGGTCATTTCTCCATGGAATTACCCGCTGGCCATTCCCATGCATGAAATTTTAATGGGTCTTATGGCTGGAAATGGTATGCTTTACAAGGCAGCCTCTGAAACCCAAATGGTGGGACAGGTAATCCAGAAGATCATTGATGCGGGTGAATTACCACAGGATCTATTCGTTCAGGTCAATGTTCCTGGCCGTATTGCCGGAGATGCATTTCTAGAAGCCGGAGTTGACAAACTTTTCTTTACAGGTAGCGTTCCTGTGGGTAAAAAACTAATGAAAAAGGCAGCTGAAACCCTTACTCCTGTTTCTTTAGAGCTAGGCGGGAACGACCCCATGATCGTTTGCTCTGAAGCAAATCTTAAGAAAGCAGTCAATGGGGCTATCTTTGCAGGGCTTTCTAATTCAGGACAAAGTTGTGGTGGAATTGAACGCATCTACGTACATACAGATGTCTATGAACCCTTTTTGAAAATCCTTAAGCGAAAGGTGGAAAAATTACGAGCTGGAGATTCTTCAACTAATGAGAATCATTTTGGCACAATGACTACATCTAGTCAGCAAGAGAGTGTCCAGAGCGTAATCGATCAAGCCATGAATCAAGGGGCTAAAGTCTCTGCCAAATCAAAGGTTGATGCTAAAGTTGGCCAGGCTTTACCCGCAATAGTTTTAACAGATGTTAATCATGAGATGGACGTCATGTGTGAGGAAACTTTTGGTCCTGTGTTAGGTGTCATGCCCTTCAATACTATTGACGAGGCTATTCAACTGGCAAATGACTCTGACCTGGGGTTAACTGCCTCCATATGGACTAAAAATATCCGGCTAGGACGCAAGATAGCTGATCAACTGCAGGCTGGTGTTATTACCATAAATAATCATTTGATTACCCATGGCATTCCCAATCTGCCCTGGGGGGGATTTAAAAATAGCAGCTTAGGTAGAACTCATGGAGAGTCAGGACTTCAAGCAATGACAGAAACCCGAGCTATAGTTACTGACTATTTCCCTTTTAACAAACAATTCTATTGGACACCGGTTTCTGGTTTTGTGTATCGACGTTGGGTCGGATTAGCCATGATTATTGGGGGTCGGTGGCCGCTAAAACTCAAAGGCATCCTTAAACTCATATTTGGATTTAAAAAAATATAGTCCTGTCTTCCCTCTCCATAACCAGCTCGACGGGGTAATGCTTCTCCCCTCATGAATTGAATTTATTGCTATTTCCGATACATCGAATCAATTAAAGCCCTAAATTTATCATTGATCTGCTTACGCTTGAGTTTTAGGGTGGGCGTAATTTCCCCTCCCTCCATGGTAAACGGCTTATTTAGAAGTCTAAATTTTTTAATGGTCTCATACTGAGCCAATTTCTTGGAGTGATGATCAATGCGCTCTCTAAAAAAATCAATAACACTGGGGTGGTTGATCAATTCCTCTTGATTTTGAAATTGGATTTTCTTTTTATGAGCCCAGGATTCCAGGCTTTCAAAGGCAGGGACAATCAAGGCACTGATGAAATTTCGTTTATCACCAATCGCAATGATTTGCTCGATATAGAAATCCTTTCCCACTAGCGTTTCGATATTTAGGGGTGCAATATTTTTTCCTCCCGATGTGATGATGAGATCTTTAATCCGGTCAGTGATCTTTAGATATCCATCTTCATCAAATTCGCCAATATCACCCGTACTAAACCATCCATCGTTTATGGCTTTTGCTGTTGCCTCTGAATTATTAAAATAGCCCTTCATAACCTGAGGACCTTTGACCTGAATTTCACCACTTTCTGCAATTCTGACTTCACAATTTGGTACCAATTTCCCAACCGTACCAAACTTGAAATTATTGGGAGTATTATAAGAGACCATAGGCGATGTTTCTGTTAATCCGTAGCCCTGACAGATAAGTAGTCCACAGGCCAAGAAAAACTCTTCGATGGTTTTTTCCAGTGGAGCACCACCAGCTGAGAAGAAGTTTTTCTTACCTCCTACCGCAGCCCTCACTTTTGAAAGGACGAGTATATCGAATAGTTTGTACTTGATCTTCAAACCTGAAGAGATAGGCTGGTCTCTAAAATATAGATTGTTGTATTCTGCTCCCACTTTGATCGCTGTGTTAAATAGCGTTTTCTTGATGCTGGATGCATTTTCCTGGCTATTCAGTACACTAGCATAAATTTTTTCATAAAGTCTGGGGACAGAAACCATAGCCGTAGGTTTAATTTCCTGCATAGCTTCTATTACTTGTTTTGGATCTTCTAAGTAGGTATGTACGGCACCTTTCAGGTAAACATAGTAAGACCACATCCTTTCATAGACATGGCTCAAAGGTAAAAAGCAGAGGGATGTATCAGCACTGGTGACATTGAAGTTGACGTCCACTGCTTCAAATTGATGAAATAGATTCCCGTGGGAAAGCATGACACCTTTTGGGTTTCCAGTCGTTCCTGAAGTATAAATTACGGTCGATACGTCATCTCTTTTGATCTGCCCCGAACGCTGATTCAGCTCTGTGATATATTCATCCAGATCACTGGCATTCATGAACTCCTGAAAAGTGGAAGCAAAGGAGGGGTCAATTGAGAGACCTGCTTCATAGGTCACAATCTTTAAGGGAATACCTTCCAAGTGAATTGAGGCAAGATTCTTGTATTGGACCTCACTTCCGGCAAATACGAGCTTGATTTTCGCATCTTGAACGATGAATTTTGCTTGATCCTTAGTATTCGTAGCATAAATGGGGACTGATATTGCTCCAACCAAGATGCAGGCAAAATCACTCACTGCCCATTCGTATCGATTAGCAGAATATATCCCTACGGTGTCACCCTTTTCTATGCCCGCTTTGATCAAAGCACAACCAAGCTTGGTAATTTTTTCACCAAACTCCTTGTAGCTCAAGGATTTCCATAAATCATTTTCTTTATAGCGTAGAGCCCTGTTTTCGCCGTATTCATCAATCTTGATCTTGATCATTTGTCCAATGTTTTCGTAGTTCATCTGGGATCCCCTTTTGAAGCTTCCATACACTCTTTCCAGTTATTCTTAATAGAAGCTTATTTTAGAATAGAAAACAAGAATTATTCGACTAAAATTCCTCATATGCTGAGGAGAGATCAGAGCTTCTATTTGCCCTACTCTAAGAAATAAACTAGCTTAAAGCAACTTTCATTACATGGAGTACCGATGAGCATTACACGTAGACAGATATTACAGATGGTGGGAACGGGTATCGTGGCAACTCAAGTACCCTCGGTAGCGGCATCAGGACTATTTTCAAAATCCACACTTAAGCCACCTCGATTAAAGCCAGGAAACACGGTTGGCCTGATCAATCCTGCTGGCGCAACCTTCCACCCGGAGGATGTCGTCATAGCCGAGGAGACGTTGGCTGCTTTGGGTTTGAAGATGAAATCAGGTAAGCACCTTTTGGATCGATACGGATATTTAGCTGGAACAGATCAAGCTCGAGCAGCAGATATTAATACCATGTTTGCCGATCCTAAGGTTGATGCTATTTTGACACTGAGAGGTGGATGGGGCTGTAACCGTTTACTGGATCTGATAGATTACAAAATAGTAGCCAAGCACCCCAAGATTCTCATGGGCTATAGTGATATTACCTCTTTACTCCTCGCTCTAAACGCTAAAACCGGACTGGTAACATTCCATGGACCAGTTGGCATTTCCACCTGGAATGAATATTCAACCGATTTTGTCAAACGACTGCTTTTTGATGCCCAGGCTTTTAGTATGGAAAACCCGAAAGAGATGGGCGACAATCTGACTCAGGTCAAGGATCGTATTTTAACCATTAACAGCGGACAGGCTAAGGGTCGGCTCGTAGGTGGTAACCTGACAGTTCTGACGGCTATGGTTGGCTCAGATTACTTGCCTGATTTCAAAGGAAAGGTTCTGTTTCTGGAAGATGTGGGTGAGAATATTTATCGTATAGATCGCATGCTTACACAGCTTAAGCTGGCTGGTATTCTTGGTCAGCTGTCTGGTTTTGTATTTGGGAAATGCAGTGATTGTGGTCCAGAGGAAAGCTATGGTTCGCTTACTCTGGAGGAGATATTAGATGATCACATAAAATCGCTGGGTATTCCAGCCTGGTATGGGTCTATGATTGGACATATTGAGGATAAATTTACCATGCCTCTTGGAGTTGAAGCAGAGATTGATGCAGACAATGGGAAGATTACGCTACTAGAGTCTGCAGTCGTTTAACTCAAATAGACGTCATGCTGAGGTTCGACGTAGTCGAATACTCAAAGTACGGCGTATATTCTGTATACCCTTCGAGGAATTCCAGCTTTCTTTTTCGTCCTTCGACGAGCTCAGGAAGACGAAAACTACGACTTAACAATCAAGCCGGAATAAGCATTAAGCTAATCCACCTGATCCAGGTGCGATATTGATACCAAAACTTTGAGTAGCTGATATCCATTTTTCAATCTCAACTCCATTGAAAATGAAATCTGGCTTTACCTCTTGGAACAACCAATCACCATTCTCAATCTCGCTTTCAAGCTGTCCTTTGCCCCAGCCAGCATAACCCAACATCATCTTAAAGGATTGAGGTCCAGTTCCAATCTGAATTGCATCAATAATTTCGGAATTGCTGGTTAGAGAAAAATCTTCGTTGATCTTAAGCGTATCTTCACTTACAAAATCTGTACTGTGTAAGAGAAAGCCTCTTTCAAGATCCACTGGTCCACCAAAATGCATGGGAGAAATGACCTCATTAATCGCATCATCATTGACAATGAGCGAGGGAAAAATCTTTTTGATGGAATCATCCTCGAATGATTTATTAATAATCAGCCCCATGGCTCCTTGCTCATCATGCTCGCAGATAAAAACCAACGAACGCCTGAAATAGGGATCACTTAGGTGAGGCATTGCAATCAGGATATGACCTTTCATCGACGACATATTGAAAGGTAGGTATTATTTGGTGGAATTGCTACCACCGAAAAATATTTTTCCTAAATGCTAAGAATTGTGTCATTCTGAGTGATAACGAAGAATCTCACTTTGACGATGATATTCGGCATTCAAGCGGAGATCCTTCGCGTTGCTCAGGATGACTATTCCAAGGGCATTAGCTGCAACTCTTGCACGTCACCCAGGTTCTCACGATCCAGATGCATGTCTATGTATTCACCGGCTAACCATTTATCAACCAAGTCGGTATAATGATCTTGTAATGGCATTCCTACCTGACCTGATGCGTTTGCCATTTGGCTTTTTGAAGCATCTGCCATATCTATAATCAACCGCATCGAGGCGGTCATTTCGGCCATATAGGGTTTGGTAAATACGTGAGTTGCCCGGTTCACGGTTTCTCCATCACCACCAAAGGGGAAGGGACCATAATTGAAGAATTTCTTTATCAAGCCACCCTTGGCTTCAAAGGGATGGTGAAAAGCAATGTTGTGGATTGTGCCCCATATCCATTTTTCGGTATCACTGGTACCGTATTTTTCTTCCAAACTTACCAAAGCTTTATCAAAGGCTTCCTTGAGTAGGTCATCACGATTCTCAACTTCATCTGTATCGATTTTATCATACCAGAAATGGGTATTATCCTCCAGCATCATAACCCAGCGATTCAGTGAGATGTACCAGGTATCCAAATACTGCTCAGCTAAGTCCATTCCCATATCATCAGCCCAGATCAGTCTTAAAAACGTTTCCATGGTCTCATGATAAATGGATCCTTCATATCCTGCTTTATCCAGGACATGATCCCAACTTGTCAGAGATTCCCTAATAATAGAATATTCATCGGGAATGATCGGTATTAAGTGCTCCAAAAATACAGGAGCGAGATAGGACTCTTGGTCAAACTGAATATTTGCCATGTCACCTGGAGTCAATTTCTCCTTCTCGTTGATCAGGTCACGTATCCGTTTGGTTCGATATTCAGGAGCATAAACTCCCGGCATTGGATAGGCATAATCCTTTCCATGGGGCTCTGCGTTAGCCGTGACGATCATACCACCTTCGGGATTGTATATGTGGGGCATATCCTCAAAGGGAATATAGCCATCCCAGTCGTATTCACCTGTGTGCCCGGGAACTGGAAATATACCTGAACCCTTCTTTCTCAAAGGCACTTTCCCCGCACCGTAGTATCCAATATTTCCATCAATGTCAGCATAGACATAATTCTGTGGTGCTGTAGAGAAATGTGAAACTGCTGCTGTGAATTCACCCCAATCACTGGCATGGTTTAAACGATAGAAGGCCTCGAGTTCACCATTGAAATAATGCCCTGTCCATGACAATGCTAATACTTCCTCGTCTTCTTTAATCACTGGACCGTGTACAGATTTTTTGAGCTCAAAATCCTCATAACGAAATCCATCCTCCTGACTATCATCTTTGATACGAATTGTTTGGGGAATGATCTCGAAATCCTTCCACTCACCTTTGTATAAATACTGCTGAGGATTGTCGGGATTCACTTCTTCGATGAACAGGTCTTGTACATCTGGTCCCATATTAGTCAAGCCCCAGGCAATGTTTCTGTTATGCCCGATAAGTACAGTAGGCAGCCCAGGGAAGAATCCACCAGCGACATCTAATCCTGGAGCACTGAGATGAGCAAAGTACCAAGGCCCTGGAAGTCTGGACCCGTGTAGGTGCGGATCACTACTGAGAATAGGTTTCCCGGAAGCAGAACGAGCACCGGAAACCACCCAATTATTACTACCTCCATTTGTCCCCAGCAATTCCTTGAGTTGGACCGCCTGTGAAATCAGTTCAGCATCTCCTGATGTGGCAGCTCCGAATTCATCTATAATTTTTATGTGTTCTGCTGCGTAATATGGGAACAGTTCAGCTGTCTTCTCAATACCCAATTTTTGATTCAGTTGGCGATAGATCAATTCTATATCATAGTTGTAGGATAGCTGCCAGCTTTGGAGTTTAATGATGGCCAGCATATCCCCCATGGTCCACAATTCCGGGCTATGCCCCAACAGTCTAAATTCAATGGGTAGATCCGGATCAGCTTTGATAAAGCTGTTGATCCCGCCGACAAAATAGGTAAGCATTGCCTGTACTTGTGGTGGATTTTCCTGGAACAAACCTTCTGGATCTCTGGGGCGTAACATGATCTTTCTAAGAAAACGATCTGATTTGAGCATGCTCTCACCAAGAATCTCACTAAGGCTACCGTTACCTGCAGCTCTTAGAAACTCCATTTGGAAAAGGCGATCTTGGGCCATAGCATATCCCAGGGCGAAATAGGCATCTGTCTCCGATTCTGCAAAAATATGTGGAATACCAGCTTCATCGCGTTGAATGGAAACCTCAGCATTTAGTCCTTTAGCCTGAATTACTCCCGTATGTTCAGGAATGCCAATCTTTAGATAATGGTTAATGTATAATCCACCCAATACTACGATAACGATGATACCGACTATGATTTTCTTGGTCATATTCACCCCTATGATATATTCATTTATTAGTGTGATAGATTAGTTATGAAGGTTGATGATAAAAATAGTTTTTCAGGGATATCACGTTAACACCTGACTTCAGTCAGGTGATTCCCAGTTGATTAAAATCATTACAACTGTTTTAACAGTTTCAAATAGTTTACAAATATTGAAAAGTGAGAAACCGTTGAAACGGTTGGCACGTCAAAACAATCCTTTCACACCCACCAACTGAAGTTGGTGGTTAACGACATTTTATGTAAGTTAATTATTGTGGTATGCAATGCGATGTAAGGTGTTATGTCTCAATTCAGACTATTAATTACCCAACACCTTCGCCACTTTCTCAGCCAATGACAGATATGTGGTCAGCTTTCCCCCGAAAATATGTAATAGTTTTGTATCACCCTTAGTATGCAGGTCTAGCTTATACTCACGACTAACATCTGAGAGTTCACCCTTTTTCCTCACGAGAGGTCGAACCCCGATATAGATATCTCTCACATCCTTACGTCTCAGCTGAAACTCTGGTTTGAGATAAGCATTCACTTGATCTAATAGATATTGTATATCAGTTTCACCTGCCTGAATTTCATCTATATACCCATTTTCATCGCGTTCAGTTGTCCCAATCAGGGTCTGATCATTCTCAGGCTCCGGGATAATAAAGAAGATCCGTTTCTCGCTTGTTTGCATAAACATTAAATCCGGCACAACCAAGCCGTCGAAGATCAAATGGATACCACTCACTTTACGGACATGGAAATTGGAGGGAAAGTCATATTTCTTGTTTGTTTCATCGATCCACGGACCTGTAGCATTCACCATGACCGGTGCCTGAAATTCACCTGCAGTGGAATAGACATGGAAACCTGATTCAGTCCATACGATGTCCTCAACCTCACTATGAACGATCACCGTACCTCCCAGTCGTTGAAAATCATCTGCGACTCGACGAGTCAGCTCCCGATCATGGGTCTTACCATCTACATAGGAAAGTACTGATCTTAAATTGTCCTCACTAAAGGCAGGGAAGCGTATTTTAAAAACCTCCATATCCTCTTTTTGGGATTTGCCTGCAGACTTGGAACCAGATAGAAAATCATACATCCAGAGTCCCAATCGAATCATCCATCCCGGACGAGGACTACTTTTATAGATGGGTAAGATGAACCGTTTGTATTCTACAAGATCTGGGTATTTATTGACGAGTCGTTGTCGATCATGGAGCGATTCATATACGAGATGAAGTTGTCCGGTTTCCAGATAGCGAAGCCCGCCATGAATCAATCTGGATGATTTTGAGGAGGTACCTCGACCAACACCACCCTTGTCCATTAGTAGGACTTGCTTACCCTGACGTGCTAAATTTTCAGCGACACCACAACCATTGATACCGGCACCGAGAACAATGACATCATAATTTTGCATGGCTAAAGATAACACTTAGGGGTGAAATTTTATAGTGTCTTTCTGATCGAAACGGAGTGTAGAGAAGAATCTCGGATCGATGGTTGCTACAATATTTTTGCCAACGGGGCTATTCTGAGATCCTTCCCCTTCGACAAGCTTCGCGTCAGGAAGACTAAACTAGAGGTTTTATCGGAACAAGGGCCACCAGAGAAGTGACAGCAATGTGAGGGAAGCAATAGACATAATAGCCATTTTCCAACCAGCTCGAAGAAAGTCAGGTGCTTTCACTAGGCCACTGGCATAAATGATGGTGCAAGCTGGTGCCGCTACTGCCGTGAAATAGCCAAATGCCGAGGCTATAACTGAAGATAAGCCCAATAATATTGGATCCCCTCCCAGGTTAAGAACAATAGGACCTGCTACAGCAACCGTAGCTGAACTACTTAAAAAATTTGACATGATACCACTTAAAGCAACTGAAACAACGGCTCTTAAAGTATCGATATCAGGAATTATACCCTGTAAAAGTTCAACGCTGAGACCAGCCAGCCAAGCGGCACCGCCTGTGTTCTTCATTTGAACACCAATTGATATGGTTGCCCCAAAGAGAAGAATAACACCCCAATTAACATTGGTGCTGATATCTTTCCAGTTTACCAGGCCAAATGCCATGAATAAGAAGACGCCAATGAGGGCAATGCTGCCAATGCCGTATTTCTCACTCAAACTTATCCAACCAAGGAGTACCGCGGCAAAGAGAATAATAGAAAAGATTTCACGGGCTGATATTTTACCAGCATGGGCCACTTCGACGGATAAGCGCCTTACTGCCGTATCAAGAATCTGCATTTCAGGAGGGAACGTTTTTATGATAATCAGAATTGTCAATGGAATCTCGATTAGAACCATGGGGTATACCATCTTGATCCATTCCAGATAGCTCAAACTCCCTGATCCAAATTCAACCCAGTAATTCATCATGATCACATTGCGTCCACCACCACTGGGAGTTCCAATGGAGCCAATCGTAGCACCATAGGCAATAGAGAATAGCAAGGCTGAGGTCAAGCCCACCGTCGATTTAGCTGATTTGGGCGTAAAGCGAATGAGGGTCAAAGCTACCGGAAGCATCATAGCAGTAATCATATGAGGACCCACAAAACTTGAGAGAATAGCTGATATCGCTGTAAAACCTGCTACGATTCGCCAAGTTTTGTTACCTGTGATACGGATGATTCCTAGAGCGAGACGTTTATCCAAACCTTGACTAACAATAGCCACTGCCAGCATGAGTGAACCCATGATAAAAAATACCGCATCACTCATAAAGTAACTACCTACTTCATTGGGAGTGCTGCCTCCAATGATCACCTGCCAGAAGATCAATTGAAGGGCGATAGCCGGTAAGGGAATTGGCTCCTTTAGGATAAGGATGAGGGTCATCATGATGATGATCAAAATATGATAAGCTTCGATGCTTAGTCCAGCAGGGCTGGGAACAAAAAGATAAAATACAGCACCCAGAGCAAAAGCAATGAGTAGCCAGCGTTTCCGCTGAACCCAGTAAATCATATCGGCGGATATATGCACGGGTGTTACGTCTCTATCGTACGATTAAAATGGGAACGTCACTCTGTTTAAGAGTCTGAATAGGTTTGCTACCAAAGAATAACTGTTTAACAGGATTCAAGGTAGATGCTCCCATGATGACAAAATGATCATCGCCAGCAAAATCAACGAAAGTACGTACTGGGTCACCGGTAAGGAAGAATTGCTCTATCTCAATACCCCTGGAATCAAAATACTCTTTTGCCATGTCTGCTGCACCTTGATAACCGGAACCAAATCGCTTGGTTTTCGATACAGTTAAGGTGCGCACTGGCCAATTAAGCTTTTTAGCGATCATGGCACCCCACTCTACTGATTTTGCGGTAGCTTTTGAATCATCAACCAAAAGTAGAAGTTTATACTTTTTACGTGGTTTGAATTTTTGCAGTACAAGAATCGACGATGGTAAATATTGAATCAGGGAATGGGCCAAATGACGTTTGTTCTGCGATCCGCCAATAATGGCAAGATCATATGCTTCCAATTGGATTTCTTTACGGAGCTCATTTACCAATTCACCTTCACGAAGAATAAGTTCTACTCGACTCCCCTTTTCATTGGGTAATATGACCCGAACACGTCCATCTTCTTCATAGACATGGTCAGGATTAAATGTGATTTTTGCCAGATCTTTATTCTCAGAATTTAATTTTTTCAATTCTCCAAGTGCCCATTCCAGGACTTCCATTCCAGGATGAATAATATTCCAGGTGTCCAGATTCTGGCGGGTAAGGTTTACAGAGGTCCCATGGAATTCATTGGCTTTTTCACCAACATAGACAACCCCAAGATGTGCGTCAAAAACAGATGCTATTAATGAACCTAGCTGCAAGGTCAGTTTCGAATATTCGGCACTACTGACTGCAGTGAGAAACTTTAGAGCCCTGGGTTCGTTTTGAGCGTGTTTTTTTTTCATAATATTGGCCACCATAATAATGATAATGCGAGTAGGCTTAGAACAGATAAAACGCCCATTTTCCAACCCGCTCGTAAGAAATCTTTGGATTTAACCAACCCACTGGAATAGATAATGGTACAGGCTGGTGCGGCAACAGCGGTAAAATAGCCAAAAGCCGAAGCTATGGCAGTCATAAAACCGATCAGGATTTGATCCCCACCTAGATCTAAAACAATGGGTCCAACGACAGCTACGGTTGCAGAACTACTAAGAATATTTGACATAATTCCAGTTAAGAGAACGGACACACTTCCCTGAAGAATCTCAGGGCTATCGATCACTGCACCTAAATTTGTAATAATAACCTGAGCCACCCATTCTGCAGCCCCTGTTTCATTCATCTGAATACCAATAGAGATAGCCGAACCAAAAAGCAGGATGACTCCCCAATTGGTTTTACGGTTTAATTCACTCCATTCCACCAGTCCAAAGGCCAGATAAAGGAAAACACCTAAAAGAGCAATAATACCTAAGCCAAAACTTTCACTGAGAAATACCCAGCCAAGAAAAACCAGGATAAATAGAAAGATAGCTAACCACTCTCGGGCCTTCATTTTTCCAGCACGAGCCACATCAATGACTAGTTTTCGAACGGCGCTATCGAGATTACTCTGCTCCGGTTTAAACGTCCATAGCAGAATCAAGACGGTGAACGGTATTTGTACCAGAACCATGGGATAAACATATTTCATCCATTCGAGATATGAAACTGACCCTGCACCAAATTCTGCCCAGTAATTCATCATGATCACATTGCGTCCACCTCCTGAAGGCGTACCAATAGAACCAATGGTGGCTCCGTAGGCGATGGAGAATAGTAGAGCTGCTGTCAGTCCTGTAACCTTCTTGGGATCCTTATGAGCATAACGGACCAGGGTTAAGCCCACAGGCATCATCATGGCTGCAACCGTATGTTCACCAATAAATGAAGATAGGATAGCTGAGATGGCGGTAAAGCCGGCAATAATGCGCCAGGTTTTATGGCCCGTGAGTTTTATGATGCCCAGGGCTAGGCGTTTATCAAGACCCTGACTCACAATGGCAACAGCCAGCATGAGAGAACCCATGATAAAAAAGACGGCATCATTCATAAACGATGAGGCGACATTATTGGCTGTATCAATTCCCAGGACCACTTGCATAAAGAGCATGAACATGGCAATGGCCGGTAAAGGTAATGGCTCTGTAATAATCAGAATCAGGGCCATGGAAATGATGATCAACGCATCAAAAGCTGCTGGATTGAGATCTGCTGGGGGAGTAACCCAGTTGTGCATGACCATACCATAAATAAGGGCGATGAGCAGCCATCTTTTCTGGCGCATCCAAAACAGAATATCAATGTAGAAATTCAATACCCGCCTCTATTTCTTTCGGAAATTTCTCATGTGGTGGGAATATGAATTGTTAGTAGCTATAATAAAACAACTTCTAGCAGTTTCTTAGAATTGTTATGGGCGGTCGTTTTTTCCTTAACGGAAACACTTTTTATGCATAGTCTCAGGATTTCTTTATATAGAAAATGTAACTGTCTTCTTCCTCTCTGTGAGAGAGCATTTCATTGCCTGTTCGCTTAGCCCAGGCATTCATGTCATTGATTGATCCAGGATCTGATGCAATCATTTTCAAGACTTGCCCTGCCGCCATTGTATCAATTTGCTTCTTTGTCTTTACTACCGGTAGGGGGCAGCTCATTCCTCTGCAATCCAACACTTGATCAAATTGAATATCATTCATGATATTTCCTTTTAAATAATTTTCCTAAATGAATAAAGAGATGTCAGAATCTGCAGCAAATTCCAAAAAGGTCGCCGCTCCACCCACCTCTACACCATCTATAAATTGGTCCGTATCAAATCCGAAAACATCCATGGTCATCTGACACCCGATTAATTTTACTCCTGATTCTACACAAATGTCACGCAGCTCCTCGATGGTAGCCACGCCTTTATTCGCGAAGGTTTTCTTCATAAATGAAGTGGCCATGGTCTCATAACCAGGGATATTATTTGCTAAAATATTTGGGATAGGCCATTCCATATTTTGAAATTCATTGGATCCGAAAGGCATTTTCATGGGCATCGCCGGATTAGTCTGAGGCGCAACCTTCGCTTCGATCTTTTTGTTCAGTAATGTCAATCCATAGAAGGTAAAAAACACACCCACCTCCATATCCATAGCTGCCGCAGTTGAAGCTAGAAGAAATGGTGGATATGCCCAATCAAGGGTACCTTTTGAAGCAATGATTGCCAATCGCTTTGTTTTTGATTCACTCATGGTTATTTCCTTTAATTCCAAAAACTGGTCGCCATATACATATGACCCGTTCCTGAATCTGTATCTGTCGTATTTTGATATGATAAGATCTCATTTTCATTGTGATAAATATAGTCATTAAATTTACGCTTTTCCAACTTTCAATGGAAAAATATTTGCTATTATGAAATACGTCATCTGACGGACATTTATGGCGATTGATTTTGATCTTCAAAAGATTAGTTTCCGAGGTGATACACACTTCTTTTTATACTACTCAAGCCCAACACTTTACCATCTTTAATGATACAAATCCCAGGAGTTCCCATGGCGAATAAAACCCAATCTTTAAACAGCTTCAATACACGTTCGGTCCTTAATCTGAATGGTGTTGATCATGAATACTTTGCCCTTTCGAAACTAAATGCAGACGAGAAGTTGGATAAACTTCCTATTGCTCACAAAATTTTACTAGAAAACATGCTCCGGTTTGAAGATAACATTACGGTTACACGGGATGATGTTGAAGCTCTGTTGAATTGGGATGCCAAAGCTACTCCAGCGCATGAAATACAATTACGCCCCAGTCGCGTACTGCTTCAGGACTTTACTGGTGTACCTGCTGTTGTCGATCTAGCAGTTATGCGTGATACCATGGCTGACCTTGGAGGCAACCCTGAGAAGATCAACCCTCTACAACCGGCTGATCTGGTCATTGATCACTCCGTTCAGGTTGATAAGTTTGGCTCTAACTCAGCATTTGCTGATAATGCTAGCATCGAAATGGATCGAAATCGTGAACGTTATGGTTTTCTACGTTGGGGACAGGATGCATTTAACAATTTCAATGTCGTTCCGCCAGATACAGGAATCATTCATCAGATCAATCTAGAGTATCTAGCCCAAGTCGTATTTAAAAAAGAGACTAAAGATGGTATACAAATTTATCCTGATTCACTCGTAGGTACTGACTCACACACCACCATGATTAACGGATTGGGCGTTATGGGTTGGGGTGTCGGTGGGATTGAAGCTGAAGCAGCTATGCTGGGTCAACCTATTTCAATGCTCATCCCTCAAGTGGTTGGTTTCAAACTCACGGGTAAGATGGCTGAAGGAACGACGGCTACTGACCTTGTTTTAACTGTGGTAGAAATGCTTCGTGCCCAAGGTGTGGTTGGAAAATTTGTTGAATTCTATGGCGAGGGTATTGCAAACCTAAGTCTCGAAGACCAGGCAACCATTGCCAACATGGCCCCCGAATACGGAGCAACCATGGGTTACTTCCCGGTCAATGCAGCTACTCTTAAATATCTTCGTTTTAGTGGTCGTGATGAGGAACAGGTTGAGCTCGTTGAAGCATACACCAAAGCTCAAGGCATGTACTATGAAGCTGGTGTTGATGACGCTGTTTACTCAGCCACCCTTTCTCTGGATATGAGTACAGTAGTTCCCTCTATTTCAGGACCAAAACATCCTCAGAGTCGCATCTCCTTAAGTGCGTCAAAATCCACATGGGTCAGAGATATTGAGACTCTAAAAGGAGATAGCAAGGGTGCAATCGCTGTGGAAGGGTCTGACTACGAACTTAAAGATGGATCAGTAGTGATTGCCGCTATCACATCTTGTACGAATACTTCAAATCCCAATGTTTTGATTGCTGCTGGATTAGTCGCGAAAAAAGCAGTTGAGCTCGGTCTAAATATTAAGCCTTGGGTCAAACCAAGTCTGGCTCCGGGATCAAAAGTTGTGACCGAGTACCTGAACGCTGCCGGTTTAACTCCCTATCTGGATAAACTGAGTTTTAACCTGGTTGGGTACGGCTGTACAACCTGTATAGGAAACAGTGGTCCCCTACCTACTCCTATTGCCAATGCTATTGAGACTGGAGATCTGGTTGCTACTTCCGTTCTATCAGGAAATCGTAATTTTGAAGGACGCATCAGCCCGCACGTCAAGGCCAACTATCTAGCTTCTCCACCATTGGTGGTAGCATACGCCCTTGCCGGGACCATGGATTTTGATCTTTATAATGAAGCTTTAGGACAGGACAAAGAAGGTAACGATATCTTTCTGAAGGATATCTGGCCTAGCTCACAAGAAATTGCTGACGCTGTTGCTCAATCAGTAAAACCAGAGCAGTTTAAGGCCAAATATGCCGATGTTTTTAAAGGTGATTCAGCCTGGCAGAACCTGTATATTCCTGACGGTAACACTTTTGATTGGGATGCAGATTCGACCTATATCCGAAAGCCTTCCTTCTTTGAGGGAATGAGTCGTGAGTTTGGTGAGATGAGTGATATTAAAGATGCCCGCCTTCTAGCCTTGTTAGGTGATTCAGTTACAACTGACCATATCTCTCCTGCTGGTTCATTTGCCGCAGATACTCCTGCGGGTAAATATCTTGTCGCTAACGGCACTGATGTGAAGAATTTTAACTCCTATGGTAGTCGCAGAGGTAATCACGAAGTTATGATGCGCGGAACGTTTGCTAATATCCGCCTTCGTAACCTTCTTGCTCCCGGAACGGAGGGCGGCTTCACCCGGAAATTACCTGAAGGTGATGTCACAACCATTTTCGATGGCGCCATGGCCTACAAAGCCGAGGGGACACCATTAATGGTCATTGCCGGCAAAGAATACGGTACTGGTTCTAGTCGTGACTGGGCTGCAAAAGGGACCAACCTGCTAGGTGTCAAAGCTGTGATTGCTGAAAGTTTTGAGCGTATCCATCGTAGTAATCTCATAGGTATGGGCGTTTTACCTCTACAGTTTAAAGACGATGAAGGCAGAGAGAGTCTCGGTCTTACAGGGGAAGAAACGTTTTCAATCACAGGTATTGCTGACGGTCTGGCTCCTGGCAAAGATCTAATTGTCAGTGGGAAACGAACTGATGGTAGTGGTTTTACATTTACGGCTACAACCCGAATTGATACGCCTAACGAACTGGAATACTACCGTCATGGTGGGATTTTGCAGTATGTGATGAGGTCTTTGCTAGACTAATTCCGAAGGCTGGTTCATAGACGTTTTTAATAGTTGCCTGGGGAATGTCCTGGTTTAACACTTTTTACGCTAAAGCAACCCACGGCTCAAAACCGTGGGTTGCTATTTTTCTCCCCAAAAACAGTCTATTATGTCATGGATAAGTATCTTAACTTGTCGACAATTGGAATCATCAAAGAATGAATATCAGCTCTATGGAACATCGCACCTAGCTGATTCAGCTTATCATGAATAACAGAGGGGTATCAATCCATTTTACGCATCTCTCAAAAAGTTAATAGTTTTATATCCATTATCTGCTTAAGCCTGTTTTTTTCCACTGGGTTAACTGCTGAAGTTCCAGACACACTTACAGTGGGCTCCCACAAGGCTCAGACATTCATCCAGGTTGATTCCACTAATTATATGGCTTACCCCCTTAAATACCTTGTCTCTGTTTTGCCTGACATACATGCTACTCTTGATTATTATGAAGCAAAATCTCCTAGTCGTCAATCTCAATTTGTGCCCTATTATGATGATATTGAATGGGATACACCTGGAATAACAAAATACTGGATCCGGGCAACCATCAAAAATACTCACGATGGATCTGTTGATTTTTGGTGGTATTCCGGTGCAACACGCACTCAATTTTTTGACGAAGATACTTCGGGAGCCATTATCGTTCATCTTGGTGGTAGAAACACACCCTACGAGCATGATATGCAACATCTGCCACAGAATAGCTACCCTCCTCGGAGGCTCATCCCTATTCATCTGGATGCTCATGAGGAAATCACAATCTATTTGCTATCTGATATGCCAGATTATTGGAAACGCTACCAAAATCGAACACTTTATGGATATTTGGTCACAAATGAATACATCCATCGATTGCAAAAACGCGTCATGTCTGAAAACTATAGTTTTGCCTTTTTGATTGGCATTATTACAGCCCTCACCATTTTCCTGTTTATTTATTATATCATCTACAGGGACCTGGCATTTTTTGCTCTAGCCCTTATGACCCTTTCCAGGTTGGGGATGTTTCTATACCAAAAAGGTTTTTTATTCACCACGCTGTTAGCGTCCAGCTCCTCCAAGGCAGGAGCATACGATCTTGGTGATTATATCCTGGTTCCAATTAGCGTTTTTATATTCTATTTTTATGTTTCAGTCTTCCTCGATTTAAAGCGATATGCTCCTTATTGGAAACGAATAATATGGTGGGCAGCTATTGGTTTAACGGGCATTCTTTTTGTAGATGCATTCCTACGTTTTTTAATCCTACCCCATGCTTTTAAAATTCATGTTTTGGGCTGGCAATTAAATAATATTGGCATAGCTCTAACTGGATTACTCTTTTTAATTATTGGAGTTCATCTGAGCATAAAGAAGGTTCCTCTGGCAGGTATTTTTCTGTTTGGTAACCTATTTAACACCTTGGGATTAATACTGCATAGCTTATCAATGAATTTTACCAGTTTTGCTCTATTTCGAGGTACGGATCAATGGGGCACTGCTATCATGCTTATGACCTTTTCAATCGCATTGGCCCTTCGTATGCGCTCCATGGAAACTGAAGTGCTGAAAATTGATGCTGATTTGAAGGCTGCCAATAAGCTGGATGCGATGAAGACGTCCTTCTTTACCTCCATCTCACATGAATTCCGTACCCCTTTGACCCTGATTATGAGTCCTCTCGAAAAACTCTATGATGAGACAAAATCGACGAAGGCCAGGGACCGTTTGCAGATGATACTGCGGAATGCCAGGCGTATGCAGAATCTGATTTCCCAACTTCTGGATCTGGCAAAGATCCAGAGTAATAAAATCCAGCTAGAAGTATCAGAACATGATTTTTCCAAGCATATCAGAACTATCTCTGCCGCCCATGAGTCTCTGGCAGAGAGCAAAGATCTTCGGTTTGCAACCCGCATTCCTGAAGAAGAATTACCTCTATACTACAATCGTGAAATGATGAACAGGATTGTCAATAATCTACTGTCCAATGCTTTCAAATATTGTACAGCAGGTGGAGATGTGATCCTTTCTGTAATTCAAAATGACGATAGGATCGAATTAAAGATTGAGAATAGTGGAGAAACCATTTCGCCTGAGGATCAAATCCGAATCTTTGAACACTTCCAACGTATCGAAACTGCAGATGGACAAGTAGAGGGATCTGGTGTCGGCCTAGCTCTGGTGAAAGACCTAATTGGTCTCCATCATGGTGAGATTGGAGTCAGGAGTGAACCCGGTGAGAATATCTACTTCACAGCCACCTTCCAAATGAGCAATAATCATTTCAAACCCGAAGATCTTGTGATGGGAGGTGAATCCCTGGTAATTGAATCGGATAAGCCTGTTCAAATCGCAGAATCTTCACCTGGGGAAGTCGTCGAAACTACTCAAGACAAAGAACAGCCCCAAATCCTTGTTGTTGATGACAATGCTGACATGCGTCAGTTTATTTCTGAGGAACTGGAAGACACTTATGCTATCAGTACGGCTGTAAATGGTCGTATGGGTCTGGATGCTGCCCGGGAGGCAATCCCTGACCTGATAATTACCGATGTGATGATGCCCGAGATGGACGGGTTTACTTTTCTGGAGCAATCTCGACAAGACCCCTTATTGTGTCACATCCCTATCATCATGTTGACAGCTCTTTCCACTGATGAGGCCAAGTTCAAAGGCTTGGAGACAGGTGCTGATGATTATTTATTAAAGCCCTTCAATACCCGAGAGTTATGTATCAGAATAGCCAACCTGATTCGACAGCGAGAACGGTTGAGGGAAAGGTTTACACTGGATCAGGCTCAGAACCTGAAAGAGGTTACGGTTACCTCAATGGATGCAAAATTCCTGAGCACAATCATGAATACCATTGAAACCAATATGGCTGACGAAGAGTTTGGGGTTAAGCAGCTCAGCGAGCAGGTTTTTATGAGTCGTTCACAACTATTCCGTAAGCTCAGCGCCCTCACAAACTTGAGTCCCACAGATTTTATCCGGATCCAGCGCTTGAAGCGGGCAGCGAGTCTTCTGGAGCAACATTCCGGCAATGTCACTCAGATCGCCTACATGGTGGGTTATCAGAATCCTGCCAATTTTGCCACTAATTTTAAAAAGCAGTACGGAGTTTCGCCCTCAAAATACAGTCCTGGGTCTTAACTCTCTCGGACATTGAGCCGTCATCCTGAGCCCCTCGTGATTAATCTGTAGTTCCAGCTAAACCTGTTTTCAGTGAGCATAGCGCGCCAAACAGGTTTCAGGCTTTGGGGATAAATTGAAATCAGTTTAGTCGTCGTTAATCTCCTCCGGAAACTGGTTGATTCTTATCGCAGATAAACCATTCGGATTGTCTGGCTGAACGTTCCTGCTTCAATTCGTGCAAAATACACACCCGAACTCACCAGATTACCTGTAGCATTCAAGCCATTCCATTGTACAAATTTATAACCAGCTGTTTGATTTTCGCAAACCAGGGTAACCACTTCTTGACCTAGAATATCATAAACCTTAAGCTGAATATTCGATGCTTCAGGCAGGGCATAAGATATGGTAGTGGATGGATTAAATGGGTTGGGAAAGTTTTGTTGAATGGAGAATGTTGCTGGAAGTGATGGTAAGCTTTCTACACCTACGACCGCATTCACACCGACCTCAAAACTGTCCCGCCAGAGCTCATGACCCTCAGAGAAAATGGCCATATGAACCGTAAGGGTTGTATCCCCTGGACATTCGGAGTGCACATTCATCAGAAATACTGAGAGACTCTGGTTGGTAGTACCTACATCAATATCGCCAAACCCTCTCTTAGTTGAACCAAGAAAATGTGCAGGCACACCCTCATCCAGCCAGATCTCAGCGGTCACATCACGAACGGTAGCGGAATCTCCCAGGTTTTCCAATTCAACCCAAAAACCCTTTGTGTCCCCAGGTAAGAATGTAGAATCACCCGGAAAAACCAAGCCATCAATCACTATGGGGCCAGCAGTTGCAAAGGGCTTGGAATATGCGGTGTGGGCATAGCCAGAGACCTGATTGACCACTCTTACCGCGACCGTATAAATTCCTTCGGCAGTTGGATGGATGAGGGTGTTACTAAACCGTGTACCATAAACAATACTGGCCACCCAATCAGGATTCAGTTCTACTGAATCCACAACGCCTGTATCGGTACTTGATAAATACCCAATGACTTCAACAACATTGACGGGGGCTCCGGTTGGGCTATTGACATATGCAGTCGCTAACAGACCTCCTTCAGCAAGTACGCTTGATACTTTTGTTACCACTTGAGTCCCTGAAAATAGATAATCAGTATTCAGAGTCGCGGGCTCTCTCATATAAGCTGGCCTACTCTCAACACCGACAGTGGCAAACTTGAAGATTTTCAGGGCGGGAATATATTCCATCTTTTGTATGTTTGTCCTGACACCTGCAGCCCCTCCCATAAGATTCCAGCTGCGCTCAATATCAATTGCTGTGCTCACTTTTAGTGAGTCGGCGATATTTTTGTATCGATAGCAAGCTGTTGGTTCGTAAAGCCTGCGGAAGTGGTTTGTCGCAACAAGATTATCTCCTCTGATCGTAAAATTATCAGACACTCCTCGCTGGGTACGACCGTAATTATCTGTTTCCAGGGCGATGGCCGAATCTGGTGAAACACAGGTCAGTACCGTGGGTGACAAATAATTATGTTGATCCCGCTGCCAGATAAAGTCTGCCAGGTCATGGGTGCCATCCCCATTTCCATCAGACACCTCAACACAGTTCCTTTGAGTGAGCTGGATAGAATAAAGGTCAGTAAGGTTGATTTCGCTACCGCTGAAGTAGTTAGCATCCGTTTGAAAAATGGCAAACCCTAATTCATTGAAGGCTGAGATCGTACCCAGTCCCCCAGGAGTAAAGCTTGCCTGCACCCATTTTAGTTCATCTGGTTCAGATGGGAAGTGAACGATCAAAATATTTTGATCGGCTGGATAATTCACCACTGGCCAATCCAGGTTTCTAGTCACCACCATATTACCGTTCAATTGTGGTTCGTCCTGAGTACTGAGACCCCAACTACTCAGGGTAGAACAATGGTTATTGCTAGTGCCTTCTGTACTTGGGGCATCAGGCATATATGGAAATTCACTACAGAATGAACCTATGAGCAAATCCAGATAGTCCAGATCACGGCCAAGATGTTTGATATACAGGGGAAAATCTCTTGACCTCATTCCAGAGATAATTCCCTTTGCCTCATCTACAAATTTTTCCTCTATAGTATTGATATTATCCAAATAAAATTGCCGAACACTTGAATAGTCAAGACCATAATTTTTAAGAAAGTTGTTTATAACAAAACCCGTTATGGCTGTTATCACTTTCTCAGGGATCAACGCTCCGAGAGCATAACCCCTTTCTTGATGACTCCCCCAAACCCTCACAACTGTCACACCTTCAATAATAGACACATCTCCCCGTACAGGTGTAGGTTCTGGCATCCTCCCTTGAGTCGGCGTATACATCTGGGAAGATTGACAGGATCCTACAATAATCAGAAGCGCTAAAATTCTTTTCATCATTTACCTCTTGCAGGTTTCGCTTTCCCCTGGGATTATTTGAGTAGCAGCATTCTTCTGGTTTCTGCAAAATCTCTGGCTCGAATGACATACAGGTACATACCTGCACCAACTGCTTTCCCCTGAGCATTCAAACCATTCCATTCAACAGCGTGACAACCAGCTGCTTGGTTTTCTGAGACAAGAGTAGCCACTTTTTGACCCCAGATATCATATACCAGGATATTCACCTCAGATGGGTGGCGCAGGTCATAACTGATGGTTGTGCTGGGGTTGAAAGGGTTGGGGAAGTTATCGTAGAGTTGATGCTCTAGCAAAACTTTTTCCTGACTCTCAACTGGAGTAAGCGTGAGTTGTTCATACCAGACTATTTTGCCATCCTTACTTGAGGCGGAAAGCACATCCATATCCCCATCGCCATCCACATCAGCCGTATGAATCGAGCAGGCTCCTAAAGCATCAGTGGTGATCATATGTGTGGTAAAATTTGCCTGCCCATCATTCTCATACCAGATTATTTTTCCGTCACCGCCTGACGCTGAAAGCACATCCATATCTCCATCGCCATCCACATCAGTCGCATAAACCGATTCGGCACCTAATGCATCGGTAGTGATCATGTGAATGGTAAAACCACCATGTCCCACGTTTTCATACCAGGCTATTTTGTTATCCCAAGCTGAGGCTGAAAGCACATCCATATCTCCATCACCATCCACATCAGTCGCATAAACCGATTCGGCACCTAATGCATCAGTGGTGATCACATGGTTGGTAAAATTTGCCTGCCCATCATTCTCATACCAGGCTATTTCGTTATACAGATCCGATGCTAGAAGCACATCTGTATCCCCATCACCATCTAAATCCCTTGCATATACTGATCTGGCTCCTAATGCATCACTGTTGATCATATGTGCGGTAAAATTTGCCAACCCATCATTCTCGTACCAGGTTAAACTTCCCACATATCCACCTTTGATCCCTCCACCGGATTCGGCGCATAGCACATCCATATCTCCATCGCCATCCACATCATCCGTATGAATCGAGCAGGCTCTAAGACTGGTGATCACATGTTTGGTAAAATTTGCCTGCCCATCATTCTTATACAAGATTACACCTTCCCAATTCCCAGACAGCACATCCATATCCCCATCACTATCTATATCAGTAGCATGAACAGGTGTTGAAAGAGAGCCTCCATGACTGGTGATCACATGTTTGGTAAAATTTGCCTGCCCATCATTCTCGTACCAGACTAACTCCGCGCCAGAACTAGAATTTATCACATACCAACCACCTGCTGAGATTACATCCATATCCCCATCGCCATCTATATCGGCTGTATAGACATCGCTATCCCAAACTCCCCTTGGACTGCCCCAGCCGCTAAAGAGCGTGTGCACCTGAAACTGGACTTGACCATAATTTTGGCCGATTAATACCAGTATGAGTAACTTCACTTTCACAAGGTTTTTTCTAGTCATCATTTCACATCCTCCTGAAATTTTTGTGTTGTTTGCCTGAAGGTAGCGAATAGTACGGACACACGACCACCATGTAGGTCGCAAAAACCTTTTCTGAGGTTGCATTTTGAGTATTAATCCACCATTCCTCTCTTACAGACGCCAAGGATACAGAGGGCTTGCAATAACTCTTATTGCTGATCTTCGTGAACGAATGAAATGAGTACAGTGATCTCAGAGTCTGGATGGAACCACTCTATCACTTTGTAGCATTAATTCAATTTGCCAACAGTCGAAACTCCGAGATTGCTTTGTCGTTTTACTCTTCGCAAAGACGAAAGGGCTGAGAAGTCTCCTGGCCAAGATGTTGACATTTCGTCCCTCGACTCCGCTCGGGGTGACGGCTCAATGTCCAGATTTTTTTCTCTGTGAACAGCTAGGATCATGCAATATCTTCTGGTCTAACCCTAAAACAATTGGACAAAAAATGAATCGAATTAATTATTGTACTTGTACAACGGTCGTCTTTCACCTAATTCAGGATCAGATATGATCAAAAGAGCTAAAACTATTCTTAAAGATACATTCGGTTACGATGAATTTCGTCCTCTACAAAAAGAGGTGATTACCAATGTACTCGATAAAAAAGACACCCTATGCATCATGCCTACAGGTGGCGGGAAATCACTGTGCTACCAAATTCCGGCCCTGCTTTTTGAGGGCTTGACCATTGTTGTCTCCCCCCTGATATCCTTGATGGAGGATCAAGTTAAACAACTTGAAGCTCTTGGTGTTGAAGCACTCATGCTAAACAGTTCTTTGTCCACAAATGAGTATCAGGAGAATGTTCAGCGTATTCGACAAAACAAGATTCGCTTACTCTATTTAGCCCCTGAAACCCTGCTCATGGAGAAAACCCTGAACCTGTTGGCAACTCAAAAAGTGGTTTGCTTTACCATTGACGAGGCTCACTGTATTAGTGAATGGGGACATGATTTCCGCCCGGAATACCGCCAACTCATGGATCTTAGAAAGCGCTTTCCAACCGCAGTCTGCTTGGCCTTAACCGCCACTGCAACCCAGCGGGTTCAAGAAGATATTCGAAAGTCCCTCCAGTTTGAGGCATCCGCCAGTTTTGTGGCCAGCTTTAATCGTGAGAACCTCTTTCTAGAGATAAAGCAAAAATCACAATCTGCTCAACAGACCCTCGATTTTCTTGACAAATTTCCGGATCAATCAGGTATTATTTACTGTCTTTCTCGCAAACAAGTGGATGAAATGGCTGAATTTCTTGAGGGTGAAGGCTATTCTGTAAAGCCTTACCACGCCGGGCTCTCAACTGAAATACGTCAAAAGAATCAGGCTGATTTTATTCGTGATGATATCCAGATCATGGTCGCCACCATCGCCTTCGGAATGGGTATTAATAAACCCAATGTCCGCTTCATCCTACACTTCGATCTGCCTGGAAATATTGAAAGTTATTACCAGCAAATTGGTCGTGCTGGCCGGGATGGTCTTAGGGCGGACTGTTTGTTTCTCTTCGGATATGGTGATATTCGCAAGATCAAATTTTTTATTGAGCAAAAAGATGACAGCGAACAACGTATTGCCACAAGCCAGCTAAATGCTCTGCTTGGTTTCGCTGAAACTGATGATTGCCGTCGCATCCCCCTGCTCAATTATTTTGGAGAAGCGCACAGCGATACAAGTTGCAGCATGTGTGATAATTGTTTGAGTGAGAACCAAACTACCGTCGATGTCACGATTCCTGCTCAGCAGTTTTTATCCTGCATCAAACACACCGGTGAAATTTTTGGAGCGGGTCACATCATTGACGTTCTGCGTGGATCCAAAGCCCAAAAAGTGAAGAAGTTTGCTCATCATAGTCTTTCCACCTACGGTATTGGCAAGGATTATTCAAAAACACAGTGGTTTTATCTTTCGCGAAAATTTGTGCAAAAAGGGCTATTAACCCAGGACATCCAGCACGGCAGCCTCAAATTGACCACAAAAGCCTGGGATGTTTTAAGAGGCAATCAAAGTATTTCCGCTACTTTGGAAGAACCACAGGAAATACGTCCCCGAACAAAAGCAGAGCAGGAATATGATTCCGAATTATTTGAATTATTGAGACAGTTGCGTAAAAATATAGCAGATCAATCCAATGTGCCACCTTATGTGATCTTCCCTGACAAGACCTTAATTGAAATGGCCATTTATTTCCCTCAATCAGAAGATATTATGCTGGAATTACACGGTGTTGGTTCAGTGAAATATGCAAAATATGGCATGACCTTTATGCAGAAAATTACTGAATATTGTCGGAGTAATAAGTTATCAGAAAAGTCCAAACATGGGACTGGTAGGAAACGCCCATCTATGGCTAAAAGAATCGGTAAACCTCGCCACCAGGTAGTGGGTGAGAAATATAATGCCGGCTCGACTTTGTCTCAGTTGATAACGGAATATGAAGTTAAAAGCAACACCCTGTTAAACCATTTATACAAATTTAGTTCCGAGGGGAATGCTCTACGTCCCAGTAAGGATTTCCTGGAACTATCTCAGTTGTCCTCAGCAAAACAATTGGCTGCTCGTAAAGCATTTAATAAACACGGGACCATATCACTTCGACCAGTTTTTGATGCACTTCAAGCAGAAGTGAGTTATGAAGAACTCAGAATAATTCGCCTCCATTGTCTTTCTGAAGAAGGTACCTGAACAATCGACATATAAGTGATGAGGTTTTTGTTGGACGAAACTTTTAGTTCATCACAAAAATATCACAATGAGCTGCACGGCTTGAAAAATGAGACTTGAGTCAAATTGGCAAGAGTTTTGAGAGCAGTACTGGTACTGCAGTTTCGACCCGTAGAATTCTTTCTCCAAGACTGAAAGGGGTAAAGCCACAGGCTTCCAGCTTCTGGACTTCGTAGGGAATGAATCCCCCTTCTGGACCGATGGCCAGCGTGGTTGGCTGGTTAGGTTCTAGTGATGCGATCTGCTCGCTTGCCGGATGGGCAATCAATGCCCTGCTTCCCTTGCATATTGCTGGTAATTCATCTTCAACAAAAGGTTTAAAAAGCTTACGCAGGTGGATTTCCGGCAGCATTGTATCCCGAGCCTGCTCTAAACCCAGCAGGAGCTGTTCATGGAGCTGCTCACTCTTGAGAAGTGGACTGCTCCAGAAGCTCTTTTCCACCCGGTGACTATTAATCAGATAAATCTGTTTGACACCTAGAGAAGTGATACTTTGCAATACACGCTTAAGCATTTTTGGACGAGGAAGTGCCAACAGTAGCGTGACAGGTAGCGAATCCGGGGGTGGCTGTGTGAGTACAATGGTTAACTCAACGGAATCAGCATCGATGTGGGTGATCAATCCATTGCCAGTATTGCCATTAAGCAGTCCAACCCTTAATTGAGTATCGACTTTTGCTCTGTGGACTATGCGGATGTGTTCCAGTCTGCGTCCACTCAGACGGACCTGGTTCTCTGTGATGAAATCATCATGATCTATGAGAATTAAATTCATGCTTCTTAGTCTAGCTAATTTGGGTTGATAGTGGAAGCATAATATTTTGCATGGCTAGCTTTGTCAGAAAAGCACTTTTTTATTAGCTCAAAGAGGCTATCTCATGTTTTGAGATAGCCTCTTTGAGGTGTGGCATGTTTTTATACAGTATTGTTCACTAACCGAATTTATTTACTCTTTCAGAGTACCAGGGTTTTTCAGCTGCTTCTTCAAAGCTTCAAGATCTTCCTTTATTGTCGCTATTTCTCCTTGCGCCTTTATCGCAAATGACAATGCAGACATTCCAAAAACAAACCCCAATATTCCCATTGATTCCATTTTTTCTATCCTCTAATTAGCAGGATCTGTGGCTGATAGATCTGCCTTGTAGACATCAAAATTAATATCCTCAATTTTCATTATCTTCAATAGAGATCCAATAGAGATCAGAGCTATAAACTGAAAATAGAGGCCGTTTGCATAAATTTCGAGGTATTCTAGATTGAATTCCCGTAATGTGACGGTGACAATGAAAAATAAACTGGCAAATATACTTGTTACTATTAATGATTTGATAGTAAAGGATATCTGCCTGATCCTGTCATCGTGAGCCTGATGCGGATTCAACTTTTTCCCATGCAGATTGAAGCGGATAATAACTGTAAAAAGCAAATTACAGATTATCAAGGTAACTACTCTGATGATACCATCATTGTCGGCTGCTGATTCAAATTGACCCATTAGAAATTCAAAAATAACATATCCTGAAAACATCAGTACTGCCACCCCAAATAATATTGGTGATACAAAATCGAAAAGGTTGCGGCGCTGCAAACTTGCTAATCGGGTTGTACGTATATTCGCATTACGCATGAGTTTGAATTGCTTGAACCCTGAGAACTCGATGAGCATAAATGGCATAACCTGCAACATGCCATAAAAGAGAGGCAATCCTTCAGCATGTTTTTGAGTTGATTCATACTCCCTTGATAAAAGTCCGTAGCCGAACATTAAAATAATCCCAATTACTAGAATCACATAATTCATGGTCAGGAAAATACGTCGCCCTTTGACCACAGTTGCGGTTGACTCTGGATAAAGTTTAGGATATTCAGCAGGTGGATATTTAGCTATTACACGCTTCATCCGATTCATTACTTGATTAGGATAATAATAAGATATCAGTATTATCTGACTTAAGAATATGAAGTAAAATATGATATTGTCGGGCATTTCTTTTTCCTTAATTTTTACGATTAGTCATTACATTTGCAAAAGCGATTCGAATCTCAGAATCAGTTACTTCCGACTCTCGCAATGCATCTATTGTTTCACTTAGTTTTATGGTCACCCATTCATTTATATCAACTGTACAATTAGCCTTGGCTTCAGGATGAATAAATGTACCTCGATACCCTTTGGCCTGTATGATTGAATCACGCTCAAGTAAACGGTAGGCTTTGGCTACTGTTTTATTGTTAAGGTCCAGGTCATTTGCTAGCTGACGAATTGATGGTAAAGCGGCTCCTGGTAATAGAGCATCAGCCTGAACAGCTGCTTTTATCTGCTCCATCAGCTGGGTAAATAATGGGGTTGAACCATCGATGTCTATTAAAATATTCATAGTGTAAGCGTCCTTTCTTGTACCACTTGGCGTAATGGTACAACAGGAACATACTATTTGCAAGAAATATTTACACCAATTTCACTACTTATTAAAAAAGGCGATGATACTCATCGCCTTTTTTGGGGTCCTGGGAGGCTTATTTGATAAGCGGACCTACTTTTTCAACGTCCAAATGAAATCTGATTTGATCCACCAGATATTTGAATTTCCATTCAATGGACTTTGAAATGCTTCTAATAATTTTTTATAATCTGACGATGTCTCCCCTTCGACCTTTGCTGACATAAAGAAAAGATATTTGCCGTCTGGAGAAAGACTTGTTGAATATTCACGGGCATCCCTAGAAGTGACCCTATCACCCATATTCACAGGGTCACTCCATTCATCGTTTTCGCTTCTGAAAGAAATGTAGTAGTCCGTTCCCCCTCTACTGTCCTCCATCCCCACTGCTGGAACAATAATGAAGCGCTCATGTGGGTCAATAAATGCATTATATCTATTCGTGCCACAATTGACCTCAGCACCAAGCTTTTCAGGTTCTTGATACTTTCCTTCTATTTTCCGTGACCGATAGATATGATGAATGCGAGATCCTTTTGCAGCTCTCGTAAAATAGAGTGTTCCATCAACTGTGGTCGATGGATAAAATTCAGCGGCTTCCGTATTTATTGGCAACCCCAAATTGTATGGCTTTCCCCAGCCATCTCCCGAACGATCAACTGCCCAAATGTCTTGGGTTGCTGGCTCCCCTTCTTGGGCAGGCATATCGGATAAAAAGAATAGGGTCATGCCATCAGCAGAGATGTGAGGTTCATAAAACATGTATTTCTCATCAGTAATGAAAGTGGCTACCTCTGGCTCTGTCCAGACACCATCCACTTCTCTCGTTGTATAGATCAGATTATAGCCTAATGCCGATACACAAAAATATATTTCCTTCCCATCTGGCGTAAAGGTGATATCCCGCGTGTACATCTGAGTTGAAATGATACCCGGCGCAAACAGCTCTGCGCTATCCGGTGGGGTCTGTTGACCCAGATAAGGACCTGTTAACGACCGAGGTATTTCTTTCTCCATAACACATGAAGAGAGTAAGAGTATTGCAAATATGAGGATTACTGTGTATTTCACTTGAAAGTCCTTTGGTGTATTACCCTTCTATAGTGGGCTAAGCTATTCGCTAGGTGACTAGTTTAAGTCATACTGCATTAGTTTGACTTCAATATCGGCATGGGGTGCATTGTTTCTGTAAGGGGTATAATATGAGTTATAGATGGTAAGAATTAGTCTATATCAAGCCTGCAAATATCTAGATCGCCTGGATTTAACCGTTTGTCGCTCCAATAAGCCGTTTGGCTAATTCACTAAAGCGACATTCGATTTATAAGTATTTTTGCCACTGAAAGCAGGAAAGACGGAGCATGAATAGACAACAAAATATTGAAAAAAGACTAGTGGGCTACGATTCCCGCTGCGAAATTGTAGAATATAAATTTAATAACTGTTCTACCTCCGATATCAAGTCTAGAAACTCATCAGAAGGTAATTAACATTGACGATCCCTAACTCTCTACAAAACAAACTCTCACTCTTCTGGGTATTACAAATATCAGGCTGGATGCTCTATGGTGTTATTTATTATCTGATCTATTATTCACATCGAGATCTGGACACTGCAAATATCATCGGTTTTTCGGTCACCTATGTAGTGGCATTCCTTGTCACACTCATAATGCGGAAAATCTATCAAACGATGGATTATCAAAACCGATCCCTTCTAAATGTGTCTGTGGCAGTCGTGATTTTTTCAATCGTATTTTCGCTCATATGGATGTATGTGGATCGTCTTGTTTCCTATCCAATTTATGGCGTAGCAAAATTCCAGGAATCACTAGACAAGCTAACCTTTCGCAATAATCTGGGAGATTTATACTGGAAGTCATTTATCCTATTTACCTGGTCCAGTCTCTATTTCCTCATCAACTTTTGGCGACAATCTGATGAACAACGTATGCGCGTCGAGAAAGCTGAGCTGCTAGCTCATAGCGCACAACTTCAGATGTTACGGTATCAACTCAATCCACATTTTTTATTCAACTCCCTTAACTCCATCAGGGCACTCATTCTGGAAGATCAAAATAAAGCTCGCGAGATGGTTTCAGAACTTGCTGAATTACTCCGCTACTCGCTGGTGAGTAAGAATAATGGTGACGTTCCACTCAGCGAAGAGATCACTGCGATCAAACATTATTTTGCCATTGAGAAGAAGCGTTTCGAGGAAAATCTCCAAATCGAGTTTGATGTTGAGACTCAGGCTGAAGAGTATCCTATTCCAAGTTTCCTTGTCCACCCACTGGTGGAAAATGCAGTAAAATACGGTATGAAAACATCTGACATGCCTTTGAAGATTCGAATCACCGCCAAGGTTAAGGGTAACGAACTTACAGTTACTGTGAGAAATAGTGGTGAGTGGCTTCCTGAATCAGATCCATCACGTTCCAAACCTGCAGGAACGGGAACAGGTATGAAGAACGTAAAAGATCGTTTAGAAAATCGCTTCCCTGGAAATTATACCCTTAATAATTATGAGGAAGATCATTGCGTGATTGTCAATCTAACAATATTCAGGAATGTCGGTGAATAAAATGACCAAACATTACAAGGCACTGCTCGTTGATGATGAACGCTTATCGAGAAATGATCTCAACCTTTTACTTGAACAGCATAAGAACATCACGGTGGTGGGAGAAGCAATCAACGGAGAGGAGGCCTTGGACAAGATCAAAGAGCTTAAGCCGGATCTTGTCTTTTTAGATATTCAGATGCCCGGAATGAATGGTTTTGACGTTCTTGAACATATTAACCCTGAGATAAAAGTCATCTTTGTAACAGCCTTTGATGAATACGCCCTACGCGCTTTTGAGGTGAATGCGCTGGATTATCTCCTGAAACCAGTCAATCCCGAGCGACTCAAACAATCTATTGAACGTCTGGAACAAGCTCCTGAAGAAAACACCGCTGACCAGCGGGAATTAGAATATCATGACCGCCTGTTGTTAAAGTTAGACACCAGTCTGGGCTTTCTGAAGATCAGTACCATTCTTTGTATCACATCTGCGGGCGATTATTCTGAAGTTCTAGTGTCAAACCGGAAGAAAGTTTTGGTACACAAATCTATGGCTGAGTGGGAGACGCGCCTACCTGGCACATTCTTTAATCGTATTCATCGAACAACCATCGTTAATATGGAATATGTAGATCGCTTGGAAGAGTGGTTTAATAATTCATATCGGGTGTACCTCAGGGGAATTGAGGAACCCTACGTTATGAGTCGCCGCTATGTGGCCAAGCTGAAGCAGAAGTTGAGTTAATCATCAAGAAGTACAACCACTCGACCATAATCTGAGATTCTTCGGTCGTTTCTCTTCCTCAGAAAGACTATACTGTTTACCCTGGTTAACTAAAAATTCGGAACCATCTCTTTTCTATACTTGGCAAAGAATCCCGTGATGGCTTCCATCGCTTCCTCGGCTGTATCTACCACGCGAAATAATTCGAAATCATCCTCGTTGACATAACCCCTTGCTAAAGCCTGTTCTTTGAGCCATTCAACCAGGCCAGCCCAGTAATCTGTCCCCACTAGTAAGATTGGAAATTTCGGGGTTTTCCCAGTTTGAGACAGGGTCAATGATTCGAACAATTCATCCAGAGTACCCAGTCCACCAGGAAACGCCACAAAGGCTTGAGAATATTTTAGAAACATGAGTTTACGCACAAAGAAATACCTGAAAGTGATATTCTTATCCGAATCTATATAGGCGTTATTGGAAGCTTCAAAGGGTAATTCAACACCTACCCCCGCCGATGCACCACCAACCTCCTTGGCACCTTTGTTGGTCGCTTCCATAATACCAGGGCCACCGCCTGTAATAACGGCTAAGCCCTCCTTGGCGAGCAAGACACCAAGGTTATACGCTATTTTATAATAGGGATCATCTTCTTTTGTTCTGGCTGACCCAAAAACAGTTACTGATGGCCCCATCTCGGTTAACACATCAAAGCCTTCAACAAATTCTGCCATAATCCGAAATACCTGCCAGGAATTCTTAGATTTAACCTCACTCCAGGTTTTCTTTTCAAATTTTCTGATAACGCGTTTATCTACATTCATTCTTTGGCTCCTTTATTCACACAGCCTTAAGTGTAATATTTTTTTGGCAAACTTTCTGCATCTTTTTTTATCGTTTTGATATTGCTAACCTTTCTCAAAAATAGCAGATTTAACGGTGACTTAAAGGAGTAGACAACACATGCAAATTCAAATCTTGATCACCGGTGGGACATTCGATAAAGAATACAATGAACTCAACGGAGAACTCTTTTTCAGAGATACCCATTTAAAGAAAATGCTAGCTCAAGGACGATCACAGTTGGACGTCAATATCCGGAGCCTAATGATGATCGACAGCCTTGAAATGACCGATGCAGACCGGGAGATCATCCTCACCCATTGCCAGAAAAGTTCAACAGATAAAATTGTCATAACCCATGGGACTGACACCATGGTTGAAACAGCCAGATATCTGGCAGATAATCTTCAAGGTAAAACCGTTGTCCTGACCGGCGCCATGATTCCCATCGTTTTTGGAAGTTCTGATGGACTATTTAACATGGGTGCCGCCCTGGCATATGTGCAAACACTGGAGTCTGGTATCTATATTGCCATGAATGGTCAATATTTTTCCTACGACAATGTTCGCAAGAATAAGAACAAGGGTCTCTTTGAAACCATTAATTAAGGAGCTGAATCATGAATAAATATCGACTAATAACTATTTTTCTCGTCATTATCATAAGTATTGGTCTCTTGACTTCCTGTATGCCAAATCCCACTCAGGCAATGGGACATAAACCAGCCGGTTTCTTTAAGGGTGTATGGCACGGCTGGATCGCACCTCTCTCTCTAATTGTTGGTTTCTTCAATGATTCTACTCGAGTTTACGACCCTTATAACACAGGTTGGTGGTATGATTTCGGATTCTATATGGCCGTGATCAGTGGCTTTGGTGGTTTATCCCTGGCTCGTAAAAACAAGGACAAATAGTCGTCTTTCACAACGAATTGAACGAATGCCACGAAAATATTTGATTCGAAAGCTGATGGTATTGAGAATAATAAATACATCAATATTTCGTTCGTAACCTTCGTCTACTTCGTTGTAATTAAAACAAAAGATAATTTCTATTTGAATCCATTTTTTCTAAAACATATTGTAATATGAAAATTACTGTAAAAGAACTGACTACAGTCGGCCCAACTATACACTCTACCTTTAGTCCATTACCATTTATACGCGAGAGCGAAACAGGCTCCCTGCTTTCAAAACCAATTTTGGCCTATCAATCCCCATCATGTATCAAGATTGTTGGTAATATCCATCAATTCACTGCAGCACAGGATCATGGTAAATATACCGTCCCCGTTTATCTGATTGAAGAATCTGATAGCACTTTGGAGCTGATACAAATAATCATCCAGTATTATGATCCCATGACGCTTATAGATAAAGCACTGCTCACCAAGGCAGCCCTTGAGCTGGGGGTGCCTAGGCCTATGTTGGCGGAACAAGTCTTTCCCGCCATGGGAATTGCACCACGCGAGAAACTTATCGATCAAGTTCTGTTCCTTTTAGCTCTCCCTCTAGAACTACAAACATTTATCGTGGACAAAGATCTCAGTTTAAAAAGAGCTCTTATCTTTAAACGCGCAGAAGATCATCTGGGCTGGGTGAGTCGCCTCATGACTAACCTTAAGATTGGCATCAATATGACGGCTGAGATCATCCAAAATGTGTGGGAAATGGCCCACCGTGATGATGTTGAATTCAAAACCAAAGCTGAAGAAATGGGTCTATGGGATATGGCTGATACAGTTTATGAGGACAATCGTCTAGCTGTTATTCAGATCCGGAATGCATTGAATGCTGCTCGTTTCCCACTACTGACCCAAGCAGGAGAAGACCTCCAAAGCACGCTGGAATCATCAGGTTTGCCAGAATCAGTCAAGGTAAAATGGGACCCACAATTTGAGCAACAAGGATTGGATATTCGCTTTCATGCCAAGGATGAATCTGACCTGGAAGCGGTACTGGATAGTCTTTCACAAGCATCATTCAAAAAACTTTTCAAGCATATATAGGTATTCATGAAAGAACCTAAGATCACCAGGATCATTGTTGATCAGAAGGTCGCTGACCAAGAATTGGTGCAGCGATATCAAAATAACAATCCTACTGCAGAAGTTATCCAGCTTGAACTCACGGAGGAAAAGAAAGAAGCAATGTTCCGTCAGGAAGCAACCCCGGCAAAACGGGATATTCTGCTGACAGAGAAACAGGGACACACCGTCAAACAGTGCCCTGGGACAGACCGGACCTATCGCTGTTGTAATTACCATGTCATTAACCAGACCAGCAATTGTCCTATTGACTGCACGTATTGTATCCTCCAATTCTATTTAAACAATCCAGTGACAACGGTCTATGCCAACTCAGACAAATTATTGACCGAGGTGAAGGATAAGATTGCAACTCAGCCCAAACGCTTTTTCCGGATCGGGACCGGGGAATTATCTGATAGCCTGGCTTTTGATTCATCTTCAGAATTTTCAAAAGATATTGTGGACTATTTTGCTCATCTGGATAATGTCCTGCTCGAATTAAAGACCAAATCTAATCGCGTCGAAAACTTACTCGATTTGGATCATAAGGGACACACCGTCGTGTCCTGGTCAGTTAATCCCCAGGTGATCATCGATGCTGAAGAGCATAAGGCGGCCTCATTGAAAGAACGTCTCAAAGCTATGAAACAGGTTCAAGATGCTGGCTATAAGATCGGATTCCATTTTGACCCGCTTTTATATCATGAGGACTGGGAGATCACTTATCCTGACTTGATCAGACAGCTCTTTGAGGTAGTAGACCCTAAGAATGTAGCCTGGATCTCTATTGGCTCATTACGCTTCCCTCCAGAAATGAAGGATAAAGTTTTAGAGAAATTCCCAAAATCCAAGATTATGTTTGCTGAACTGATCCGCGGTATGGATGGAAAAATGCGTTACCCCAAGCCACTACGTCTCGATATGTACCGCACGGTGTATAATGCTTTGCGTCAATATGGCGGGGATAATCTTTTTGTCTACTTCTGTATGGAATCAGAAGAGATCTGGAATCGTGTTATGGGATGGAGCCCCGATGACAATGAGCACCTCGACTATTTATTTGCCACAAGTCTCTATAATCAGTTCCCCGCCCTCATGCAGGATGAACCTCAGCGCATCGATTATGATAATGGGATCCCACTCCATCATGAAAAAGCTGATATACCGGGATTCTGATAAGGAGTGAATGAATGCCGGCTTTCGATAAAATATCTTTGAAAACAAAACGCTTATTGCTACGCCCGCTGAAGATGACAGATGCACAGGACTTGCACACAATCTTTTCGGACCCTAAGGTCATGCGTTACTGGAGTTCAAAACCCTGGACATCCATTGATCAAGCCTATGAGAAGATTTCTTTGGACCAAGCAGCTTTGAAGGCAGGCGAATCTATCATTCTAGGAGTTGAACGCAATATAGACGATGGGCTTATTGGGACCTGTTCCCTATTTGAGATCAATGAGCAATGTCGACGGGCTGAGATCGGGTACGTCCTGAGGTCTACCGTTTGGGGTGAAGGCTATATGAATGAGGCTTTACATGCCCTGGTAGATTATGGCTTTAATGAGGTCAAGCTACATCGTATTGAAGCGGACATTGATCCACGAAATCAAGCCTCCGAGAAAACCATACAAAGACTTGGCTTTACCCGGGAAGGCTATCTTCGAGAGCGCTGGATCGTTGAAGGGGAAATTACTGATACGGTCTTTTATGGATTGCTTCACTATGAGTGGGGTAAAAAGCCAAGTTAAGCGTTGGATGCGGGAAAAAAAGGCCGGGATATTCCCGGCCTTTTTAGATCTATATAAGATTGTAGATATTAGATTTTCTTAAGTCGGAAAACTACAGGTACTGATATCTGGACGGTCACCGCCTTGTCTCTTTGATAAGCAGGTGTCCACAACGTTGCTTTGATCGCTGCCATAGCTGCTTCATCCAAGCCAGTATTGGGGACCCCTTTCAAGACAATCATTTCTTTGACAAGTCCATCCTTGCCAATGGTGGCTTGAATAGTCACCGTTCCTTCAATTCCAGCTTCTCTAGCAATCGTCGGATAAATAGCTGCTCTTTGAATAGCTGCGTAACCTCCAATGGGTGCTGGCATGGTTTCCACAGCCCAAAGAGGTATTGTGATAGAGGGAGGTTCAGGAGGCACGAGAAGACCAATCGCACCTTCAGTGTATGTGTCTGCCCAAAGCATTTCGTCATCCATCTCCGGGTCATCTTCAACAGAGACAGGGATTGATGGCGCAGTGGGTTTGGTGATTTCAGGTGGCTGGATTGTAGCTGGAATAGTAACTACATCTAAAGGTGGAGGAACGAGTACTTCTTCTAAGACGACTTCACTCCCAAAAGTTGGTACAAAATAAAACGAACAAATACCTAGTAGTAGTGTTACCATAATACCTATCTCAATATATTTGCGCTCTTGTACCTTAACAGATGCCCAGGGATATTGTGCTATCATGACTTACCTCCAGATTTTTATTGTTTATTTATGACTGACCGAACGCCTCCTTGTACTTGCTAGTTATCTTCTTCAGTTTAACTCAACTTATATCTAAGTTAAATATACGCATCAATTTATAGTCATAACAAGCCATAAGTTCCACCCTGGTAGAACATTCACTTTGGCATATATTTTCTGGGTTTTTTATTAATCCACAAAAAAAAGGCCGGGATATTCCCGGCCTTTTTAGATCTATATAAGACTGTAAGTACTAGTTGTTCTTAAGTCGGAAGACTACAGGAACTGATATTCTCACCGTTACCGCCTTATCACGTTGATATGCTGGTTTCCACTTGATGAGTTTAATAGCATCCATGGCAGCTTCATCTAGACCAGTTTTTGGAATACCTTTAAGAATAACCGTTTCTTTCACACGACCATCTTTACCAATCGTAGCCTGAACGATAACCGTTCCTTCAATTCCAGCTTCCCTAGCGATTTCAGGATAGATGACGGCTTTTTGAATGGCTGCATATCCACCTATTGGCTCTGGTGGTTCATCATAAGCAATGAAGATCACATTACTTTCTGGTGGTGGTGGTGCTTCATCCAACATGTCAAAATCTTCTAAATCTGTTTCTTCAATGGTGAAATCTTCATCGATCTCCTCATCCTCAGACTCAATGGGAATAGAAGGTCTTGCAGGTGGTGGTGGTTTATCAAATTGTTGTGTCTCTGGCGGAATCTCAATATTCTCAATGGGTGCGACATACTCTTCCTGCTCTAGTTTAGCCACAGTAAATTTTGGCTTGGCATAGAGTATTGCTATGAATACAATCAAGACGGCCATGGCGCCAATTTCCAAGAATTTGCGATGTTGCAGTTTAACCGAGACATGAGGATACTGTTGTTCTAGCATAGTCCTACTCCCTCGGTTTTGCAGAATAATTGAGTTTTAAGGCTGAGGCTTCCCGTAATTCCTGGTGAATATCACTAATTATCGCCATTTCAGTTTGCCTGTCAGCTTTCAAAGAAACCGTCAATTGTGGATCCGCTACCACCTTATCATACATAATGGTTCGAATCTTACCCATATCTACGATCACATCGTCGATAGAGATGGTTCCTTCAGCTGTCGCCCAAATATGGGAAACATGCTTGTTTCCCTCCAGCTTTGCTATCTTTTTTGCTTCAGGGAGAATCAACTTCAGACCCTGAAATTCACGTAATACCGTTACTACCATGAAAAAGATCAGCAACATAAAGATGATATCAGGAAGCGAGGATGTTGGAATCCCTGCTTCAGTTTTCAGTTTTCGTTTTAGTCGCATGATCTAATTCTCCGGATCAGCAATGGAGATACGTTTTGCATTGGCTTGTTTAAGTTGATCGATAACATCTACATAGACTTTATACGTAGTCTGGGAGGCTGTTTTTACGGAGAAGATCATCTTATCATTAGAAGCCAACAGTTGTTTAGCGATTTGTTTTAGTTCGCGAACATCAACAATGCGAATTTCGCCACCGCTACCAATAGCTACCTTTCCTGAAGCACTTACCAAAATATTGGTAATGTTCTTCTTGTGCACCTCAACTGACTCTCCCTTATCTGGGAGAACCATTCCAAGTCCCTTGTCCATATCAATGGTCGTGGTAACCAGGAAGAAGAGCAAAAGCATAAACACAATATCCGGTAGGGATGCTGTTGGGATTTCTCCACCGCTTTTATTTCTTTTTTTCTTTACCAGCATAGTTTCAGCTAACCCCGGTTATAGAATTATTTTTTCTCCATTGTCTCGAGAGTATCAATCAAATCGATAGATGACTCTTCCATCTTTATGATCAATTTGTCAATCATAAATGTGAAAACATTTTGGAAAAACTGAATGATCATAGCTACGATCAAACCAAATAGTGTCGTTAACAATGCCTGTGAGATACCAACAGCAACCAATGCTGGCTGAATATCATTGGCAGCAGCGATAGAATCAAATGCTGAAACCATACCGGAAACCGTACCGGTAAATCCAAGCATAGGAGCCAGGGATACTGCAGTAGATAACCAGATCATATTATTCTCAAGAAATGACATTTCGATTGATCCAGCACTTTCAATAGCCTTCTCAACTGCAATGGGACCACGATCTACGCGAGATAAACCTGCAACATATATCTGAGCCACTGAACCAGGTGTGTTGCGACATACTTCTAATGCAGCATCTACGCCCTGTTCTCTTAGTGTAACATCAACTTGTTTCAAAAAAGATTTTGTTTGAATTGTTGTCTTTACGAGGCTAAAAAAGCGCTCTACAACAAATACCAGTCCACCCATAAATACAAAAAGAATGGGCCACATAAAATCTCCACCCTTAAAAAACCATGCTACCATTGGGGAATTCCTCCTAATCCTATATAGATTTTAACTCGATTTAACCAAGCGCACAATCATAGTTTGATACGTATCTAAAGTCAATCAAATTTCCAGTTCTGACCTTGAGTTTCTGTAGTCTCTCTCAGTCCTTTTAAAAATAATCTGCTGCTGCTGCTATTTCACGCGCTTCTTCAAAATGTTCACGCGCTTCCTGAACCTGATTATCCATGTTAACGCGGATATGATATTGCTCATTGCGTCCCCACAGCTTACCAGCCAACTCACTCTTAATATAATATCGAATTGTTTCTTCGTCTTCACGAATCTTATCTTCGTTCAATTCCAATTCTTCAAGAGCAAATATTTTCGTGTAAGTTTCAGCCAGCAACTCATCGCTGACCCTAAAATTGTGTCTAAAGTCTAGCCAATCATCTGCTAATTCCGGATGTTCCGCAGCATAGTCAGAGGCTATTTTGAAGAAGAAGCGGACATCATGCCTTCTGACTTTTGCCAGGTCTCTGGTCATGACCGCGGGATCCTGAAGATACACATCGGGTGCAATACCGCCGCCACCATAGACAGTTCTACCCATCTTCGTTTTAAATTCAGGTCTATCCTCAATGCTTGTTGTGTCCTCGCCATTGTCCCTATCCATGAGATCGGTATAATAGTCCTGGGCTTCCCCATTTTCATACTCACGTTGAATTAAGCGACCACTTGGTGTGTAGTAGCGAGCCACGGTAACACGAACAGCTGACCCATCACGTAGGGGATACTGTCTTTGTACCAAGCCTTTCCCAAAACTGGTCTCACCGGCAACAATACCACGGTCCAAGTCCTGTATTGCACCGGCAAAAATCTCACTGGCTGACGCAGAGCCACGATTGATCAGGGCAATAATGGGTTGCTGATAAAAAGTTGCCTTGTGCTTTGAGTACATTTCCTCATTTGCATTTTTCAGGCGACCCTTGGTGGAAAGAATTTTTTCCCCGCCTGGCAGAATGTAATCGACCATTTTAATGACTTCATCCATATAACCACCGCTATTATTCCGGAGATCCAGGATCAGACGCTGCATGCCCTGGGCCTGAAGCTCAGAGATAGCCGTAATAACCTCTTCCGAGGTCGTGGACGAAAATCTATTGAGGAGAATATAGCCGGTGCTGTCATCCATGACGAATTTTGCCAGTACGCTGTAAATAGGAATCTTATCACGATAAATGGTGACTGGAATAAGCTCACTTTCGCCAATCCGAGCAATTTCCAGGTCAACTCGAGACCCTTTAGGTCCTCGCAATTTATCAAAAACCCCATCACGAGTGATCTTATAGGCAGATTCCTGGTCAATCTTTACGATCTGATCGCCAGGGTGGAGCAGGCCATCTGATGGTGATCCAACAATGGGTGTAATGACGGTAATGTAGTCGTCAATAATGTCAAATTCGATCCCGATACCTTCAAAATTACCTCTGAAGCTTTCATTGATCTGCTCGGTTCGGTCTGCAGTGATGAAGACCGAGTGGGGATCAAGCGCCTCCATGAGACCATTCTGGGCACCGATCATGGTTTTGTCCCAATCAACATCTTCGACATAGTTGGTGTTGATGATCTTGACCATATCCTGAAAATCTCGCCACTTATTGTAGAAATCACTTCCTTGGGCAAAAATGACCTGCCCGGAGGGACTAAGGGCAAAAACTCCAATAAGAACAAGGGCGACAACGCTGATATATTTTAATGTTTTCATAACTATTCTATTAATCCAAATTCCTTCTATGGTTCCCCTCAATTTTCTCGACCTTTAAAATAGTGGTCAGAATGAATTGATGAAAGCATCCATTTTGAAGATACCTTATAATATTAGAACGATATAGACGCTTATGGTTACAAGATTCTGTAACGTGGAATATGTTTAGCTAAACACCCCTATGGCTTCTTTTAAAGGATTACATAGAGCTGTGAGCGAAAAAATAATGCTCGTAAAGCAACTTCCGGTGAATCAGCAATCGCCTTCTGGTGATATAGTTTCCAACTACCTGCGGCAGCAACCTGTTCATTCCAGCCGGCAATCGCTTTAAAGCCCATGGAGCGCGAAATATCAAACCGGAAGCCCAAATAGGGTTGAATGACCGGTGTAAATGCCGACAATTCAAAAGCAGAACGTGGTGTTGTCCCTGAAACCACACTACTCCAATCCTCGTTTCCCGGTGAAGAGCTTGCGCTCAGTGAAACCTGTCCAATCCCAAAGAGGGAACCACCCAGCAATTTTAGTCGTGCTCTGGAATGGGTATTAAATTCTGCAGTCACACCAACCTGGCTTACTATAAAGTCTATGTAGTAGTCAACATCAGCTGCGTCTTGACCCGTGCCTGAATACTCACCCTGGCCTGCATACATTCCTATGGTCCAGTGTGGAGTCACTTCCCCAAAACCCTCAAAACCAGTAACAAGCATGCCATTTTTGTTGATATCATTTCCATTGGCTGTATTTGTAATATCAAAATCTAGAGTAAAGGAACCCAGGTCTGCAAAGGCTGCATCATCAAGTTCAAATGCGAGCATAAATGAAAATGCCGGTCCTATGGCACCCCTAAGCGCAGGTTGACCCTCAGCAAACTGAGCCTGGATTGACCCTATGAGCAGTGTTATCGCAACCAGTGTTTTTGTCCATTGCTTCATTATTCCCTTACCTCCTTATTACGGCGAATCGCCAGAACCAGACCCCTCGATTCTTGAGATCTAATATTAATTCTCTGGTAACTTGTACTTCTTTACATTTTAAAGCAAGTTGTTGACACAATATATGTTCTCTCAATTTTTTACACAAGTCTTTTAAGAATTTACTTTAAGTGTCAGCTTAAATTTATATTGCATACAGGAGCTTAGCCCCATAAATTGGTTTAAAGTTTGGAGTAGGATTCAATAGTTTTAACCGTAAAGAAATGGGTTTTCATGATGAGCAAACATTTTTTTAGCCATGTAATACTACGTCACATCTTGCTGGCCTCACTCTTCATAGGTGTTTCAGCAGTCCCACTTTGGGGTGCAAGTGACATTCAAGACATCCATTCTATTATGGATCTGGGTGATCTTGACCACGATGGGGATAACGATTTTGGAGCGATTCGAAAAGTAGCCGGCTCCAACTCCGAGCTCATCACATTCAGTGTTTCACCTGCAGGTGAATTCGAACTCACCTGGCATTTTTCCCTTCCTGAGAATTTAATCGGAGAGTGGGTTGACTTTACCCTGGCTGACCTAAATCTTAACGGTAGACCTGAACTGATCGCCATTTCTAAACTTATCTCAGCCACATCGGGCAATAGCGCTCCATGGATGTATGGCTTTGAATGGACCGGTCGTGAATTCGAATTTATTCCTAGCTTTCAATGGGGTTGGGCCCCCGATAACGGTCTCTATGCCAGACCTGGACAAATCGAAGTTGGTGATGTTGACCGTGATGGGCTGAGTGAGCTTATCATTTCTCTCAGTGCTCCACAGGCCAATTTACTCATCGTTGAATTTGAAGGTGATCTCAGTACGGCAGATATAAAGATCGAATATGCCGGTTTACCTGCCAGCATGAGTCAGGTCCCAGCATCAATCATTCTAGCCGTTTATGATGTGGACAATGACGATAATAGTGATGTTCTGCTCCTACAGAAACAAGGTGGCCAACTCATCACTGCCGGTATCATCTCCACTGCTGAAGATACATATACACATAAAACATTAGCTCCTATGAAGCTCATGTCTGGCGGAAGTGAACTCGTTCGCTCTGGCGGTGTCATTGCTGCTGATCTAAACGAGTCAGGTTCACAGGATCTGTTTTTGGGTAGTTCGAAAGGCAATATTTACCAGTATGATGCAAAGCAAGGTGGTTCCGTATGGAAGAATTTTTCCCAGGCAATTAGAAACCTAAATTTTAGTGACCTGGATGGCGATGGTCTCGTCGAAGCCCTCATCCAAACTGGAAATCAAGTCCTTTTCATGGAACAACACGGTAAAGAAAACGGCTTTGATCAGTTTAGCTCCCTGCTTGATGAGGAAATCGTAGCCCAGGACGTCTTTGTATTTCGTGATGGACTGCTGGTAAACAAAAGTGGTCGCTATAAATTTTATGCCGTTGGTTCAGAGGAAGATGACGTCATGGCAGAAAGTCAAGAAGCCGAGGACGCACCTGAAGAAGTAATGGTTGATGAAACGGCTAACCCAGCCGAGCCAGTAGATGTCATGGAAAAAACAGCAGACTTGGTGGAGGAAGAAACTCCTGCCCCTGAAATTCGCAGAAAACCTAAATCACCAGATTTGATCTTACACGTCGGGGAAAGTTTTACCCATAATATTCCACGCCAAGACGAAATGGACCCAGGTCAAGCTTATGTGAAATTCAAAACCTACCCTGAAGGCATGCGCCTTGGAAAAGATTTTGTCCTGAGATGGAACCCGGCAGAAGACCAACTGGGATATCATCAGATTTCCTATTCCTTTGGCCAACAGCTGGATACGAGCCTCACCTTATACGTCAATCATTTACCAGAAATTTTCTCAACACCGCCAGAGCTGGCCCAAACCGGACAACAATATCTATATCAGGTTCAGTTGGAAGACTTAAACGAAGAGCAATATTTTGAATATGAGCTCATTGCATCCCCATCGGGAATGCAGGTAGATAACGATGGTCTCATCCGCTGGCTCCCCAGTGATACACAACTGGATAGCCAGTATGTGACTCTGAGTGTGAGTGATGGCTTTGAGAGAACGCTTCAGAAATTTCCAATCTATGTCAATATTTTACCACTGATCCTGGAGAAACCTGCTCCCGTTGCTTTCATCAATGAACCATATATTGGACAAGTTAAAATCCAGGATAAGAACACACCAAATACTGCCCGTGTGATTTCCTTGAGAGCACCCCAAAATCTAGTGATGGAATCATCCGGCCGGATCACCTGGACACCAGAGTCCAGGCAAACAGGGTTCTATGATATTCTCTTTGAGCTCACGGATGATATGTCAACCGTGTTAGATTCCTTTACCCTATTTGCCAACACACCACCTATTATTTCCTCCAACTATCAGGAGCATGTCCCGGTTGGAAAACCATGGAATTACAATGTTGAGGTTGAAGATCCAAACAACAACCAAGATATAAGCTTCCTGGTTTCTGAAAGTAGTATCCCCAGTTTGACCATCAGTCGCAGAGGCCGGATTACCTGGACCCCAACAGAATCTGATTTAGGTAGACAGACATTCACCATTTCAGTCTCTGACGGCTTAGGTGATGATTTACAGAAGGTGACACTTTATGTCAATAGCACACCTGTTCTAGGTGGTGTTGCTGACACCCTTGCTATGGTTGCACGACCTTATACCACAAACATGCCCGTGACAGACCTGAATAAAGGACAGAAGCTCAATTACGCTTTCCTCACGGCGCCTAAAGGGATGACCATTTCCCCGACTGGTCAGATCACCTGGACTCCTTCTAAAGACCAAAAGGGCTGGAACGAAGTCTTTGTCAAGGTTTCGGATAAATACAGCTCAGATACTCATAAATTCACGGTGTATGCAAATGCCCCACCTCTCATCGTTTCCAAGCCTGACACCATGGCAATTGCCGGGCAGGAATACATCTATGAGATCAAGGCCTTGGATCTGAACACAGACCAAAATCTTATTTATAAAGTTTTTGAAGCTCCAGAAGGTGTACACATTAAGGATGGCTCAATCGTGAGCTGGACACCTGGGATTGATCAAATCAATCAGGCTCAGTTTAAAGTGAGCGTAACTGATGGTTATGCCACAAACGTCCAGAATGTTGCACTATTTGTGAATGCTTTACCGGAAGTTACTTCTACGCCATCAGCAGTGGTTCTTACCGATCGTGAATATCGCTATCAATTGTCTTCTCGCGATTTGAATGAAGATGGCATTGATTATGCGAAAGTTCTGCTACCCAATGGCGCTGAAATGGATGAAGCCTTAGGCCTCATCACCTGGACACCGGATAAATCCAATGAGGGCTCAAATAAATTTATCATTGAAATGATTGATTCGCGTGGTTCATCAAATTTACATGAGTTTGAGGTGAACGTCTTTCAGGATCCCAAGACACCTATTCGTCAGATGGGCGCTTTCCTTATCACCTTGGCTGGTGTTGGCGCCATGTTCGCTATAAAATTCCTGTATTGATCCTACATCCAAACAGGACAAAAAACCCACCGTATTTCGGTGGGTTTTTTATTTCTTGTGGGTATCTTTAACTAATATTAAGCAATATTCATAATAAGGCACCTTGAATGCGGCGAAGTTCTACATTTTTGATTCCACTATTATATGTAATAATCCTACTTGTTGTTAGTGATTCGTTATTTGCTCAATGGACCCAAAGTTATGAAGAAAGTGTAGAAGTCTCCCTTAGACGCGACCCAAATGCGATTGTGTCTGATGGGTATGGAGGAGCCTATTGTGTTGTCGAAGAACCAAATTTAAACTATCACTGGGATGAGGTAATCGTTAAAAAAATAAATCATGATGGTATACTAGGATGGGGTGGAGCAGAAGTATGGGTATCCGTGAACCTGTGGCCCCAGGTCCTAAAAAGCGCAGTATCAGATGGCGCACACGGATTAATCCTAGCTTGGGAGGACCATCAGAGGCATGATACAACATGGATGAATATTTATGATAGCTCAGATGTTTATCTGCAAAGAGTTGCCCCTGATGGTAGTCTCCTCTGGGGACCAGATGGTATTAACCTGCGAGAACCAATCCATGGCCGTATAGACATGGAAGGGGCTGAGGTAATCTCAGATGGGGAGGGTGGTGCTTTTGTCTACTATTACCTCGATCCTTATACATCCAATAATAAGGAAGATGAAATCTACCTTCAGCATATTAGCTCCGAGGGTGAATTACTCTGGACCAATGGGGTTGCTATAGATACTAGCAAGGGATTCAGTCGCTATTTTATGGATATGGTGCTAGATGATACTGATGGAGTGATTATAAGCATGTACTGGACTGATGCTGATTATAATGACTTTATTCGTTTTCATCATGTTACTGATTTTGGGTTCGTTGACTGGGTATCAGAATCATATCCAATTTGGGGTTATTATAACTATGAAAACCAGATGCTCCCTGATGGCGAGGGGGGAGCCTACTTCTATCACTGGAGTGTAACAGAGCCATTCAACTATTTTATCAATCGTATCTCTTCTAGTGGTGATCTATTATGGGGTGACCAGGGAGTTGAACTTAAAGGTAATACTGCTGACAATTACAGCGGCCTTGCTTCATGGACACGCCTTCAAGATAATTCAGTGGTATTCGCTTATGAGTTTTGGAATGATGATAGTCTCTTCTATAAGGACATATACGCACAAAGAATCTCACCAACAGGGGAGCTCTTATGGGAAACACCTATCCCAATTGTTGATCATGTTATTGAAGGTCAGATATTAAGCCCCGATATGATCACTTTACCGGATACCAGTGTCTTTATCCTTTGGTCTGATACCAGAGATTGGGACTCTTTAGAGTATGATGTTTATGGCCAGAAGCTTGGTCAACATGGTGAGGTTCAGTGGCAGGAGAATGGGATACCAATCATTAGGCGAATAGGAAAGCAGTTTTTTCCAGTCGCAACAAGCGATGGTACTGATGGTGCAATTGTCGCATGGACAAGTGGCTGGCCATTTGGAAGCTTCGCGCAACACATCAATGGTGATGGTGAACTTGGTAATCCAAAGCCAGTTGCAATTGAAGAGAATCGTTCGTTTACTCCCCAAGAGTATATTCTTCATCCCGCATACCCAAATCCATTCAACCCAACAACAACCATCAGATATGACACACCTGAGTTATCATCTGTTACGCTAACTATATATGACGTCATGGGACGAAATGTCAGGGACCTAGTTTCAGAGATAAAACCAATTGGGCAATTCGAAGTCAAGTGGAATGGAACAGATGCATCCGGTAAGCAGGTCAGTACAGGTGTCTACTTTGCTCGACTAACAGCAGGTGAGGTTTCGAGCGTCGTTAAGATGGTGTATTTGAAATAATTGCAGCAAGCTAGAGATGGTACGAAACACCCATCTGGCTGACCCAGCCCAGAGCACCAAAACTCTGAGTGGCTGATTCAATCATAATTCCATGCCAATCAAAGGCAAAGCCAGCAGACATGCCAGCAGTAAAGTCTGACTCACTAATGCCAGTCTGCAGATCAAAACGATTTGAATTTATTCCCAGCCGAACTTTGAAACTTGGATGTATGAGAATTTCTGCACCCACAGCGAAGCGAAATTGGTTCTCAAAATCGTAGATCCCTTCCAGATTCAAACGTAAAGGCAAGTGAGACAAGATTTTGGATGATCCCACGCGCAACTGGGTTGGAAATTGCTCTGCACTGGCGCCCAATGGGGCTGACACTAGAAAAACACCGATGGTGAGCGAATCAAGTTCTTTGTGGTAAATAGCACCCAGGTCATAATAAGAATCAGATAATGAACGGGCATCTGCAGTCTGTTGAAAAACCCCCACCCGAGTTCCCAGACGTACAGATTCGGAAAATTGAAAGACATATCCCAGGCTTGTGGACAATTCCTGGACACTAAAAACACCTTCATTGACTCCTGTAATACTGGTTTTATTAAAATCACCATAATTGAAATAGATGGTTTCCACACTAAGACGATGTCGCTCTAATGGCATGACACCTCCCATGGAATATCCTTTTATTCCAACCACATGATTGATATAGCCCGTTTGAATTTGAATGTTTTTGACAAAACTGGCGTTGGCCGGATTCCCTTGAATATCCATATTCCCTGATGGATCAACTGCTCGCCCACCACCCATTGCTGCGGAGCGGTTGCTAAATGGATAGTTCAAAAGTTGATAGGAAGGTGTCTCGGCATAGACGGCTGAAACCATTAGAAGTAGCAGCAGGGTAAATTTGATTCTCTGATTATCCATGACCTTTATATACATGCCTTAAAATGGATTTTGTTTCAATATATAACAGGATTTTTTTATTTCAATAAACGCATATATCTTAATGACGAGATATCCCGGGGATCACTTAATGTGTTTGTAGTCTCCTTTAAAACACTTAAAATACCCGCAATTAGGAATATATCCATTACAAGGAGGGGAACGTTGAAATCCATTCAGTTAGGTGTGTTGGTTTTATGTACGGTTCTGCTATTCAATTCATGTGCATCGACTACGCTATTTCCAGAATATTGGAATAAAGATAAGTCAGCTCCATTCGATCGTCTTAAATCGCCCTATGAGGATAGTCCTGATGCGGTAATCGTTTTTGATCTAGAGAAGCTGTCAGTAGAAAAAACAAATTGGGAAATGGTTAAATCTCATCATAGGCGCATTCAGATCTTTACGGAAGCAGGTAAGGAATATTCAAATATCAAAATTCCCTTTTGGCACGATGAAAGTATTCTTCAAATAAAAGCCCAAACAATTTTACCAAATGGAGAAAGAATTAAACTCAAGTCCTCTGATATTTTTGAAGAAGGAGAAGCTGAGGGTTGGCGCTATAAAGTCTTTGCCCTCCCCGGTGTACAGGATAATTGTATCATAGAGTATCAATACCAATTCAGGACAGATCGATTGGCTGTAATTCAACCAAAATATCTTCAGGGATACTTACAGAGAGAGTACACCCAGCTCACTTTAACCCTACCCATGGGATTTTCATATAGTGGTTCAGTTCGCAATCAATTACCGGTTTATTCAGAACCTTTGATAGAAAAATACCACCTGCCCAATGACGAAGGGAATCGGTATTTATGGGAAATTAAAAATATTCCCCCAGTAAGAGATGAAGCATTTATGTATAACAGAGAAGATCATCTCATGTCAATTCACATGCAGCTCGTTAGTTATAAAGACCCTTACAATCACTATACATTCATTGGCAATTGGCAAGATCTCAAAAAGAAAATGATCACACAATATGAATCTTATCTAAAACCCACTCGGAATCTAACAAAGTTGTATAAAAAGATACCTGTAGATAGCACTGAGATTGTCCCCTCTCCCCAGGTGATATACTCCTACATTCAGAATAATTTCACTCACAGGACTAAAGGCGGAATTTGGGCTCGTTATGCCAATGAAGTTCTTAGTGACATGCAGGCTTCGCGTTCAGAGAAAAATTTGCTCTTTGTCGCCTTGCTCCGAGAGGCTGGATATGATGCAAAACCCATACTTATAAGTAGACGGCCAAGAGGACGGGTAAACACCATTCATCCAAACTTGCGAGACTTCAACCATGTTATTGTGAAATTGAAGCACGGCTCAAAAACTTCATATCATGATGTTGCTTATGATTACTTTGGTTTTGATCTAATGCCGGCAAATAGTCTCAGTGGCACAGGTCTTCCCATATCAGAAGGGGATGAAAAACTTATCGACTTTCCTACTTCACTTGGGAGAAGTAAGCAGGTCGTACTATCCATTTGTGAGCTGGATGAAACCGGAACCTTATCTGGCTCGTTTTCAATTCGCTCTACGGCATACTATGCCACTTCACTCAGGAGGGCTTACGACAAGGCCGAGAATGATGAGAAATTCGCTTATGAGGATATTGTTTCACAATTCCCTGGCATCATTGTAGAGGATTTCTCATACGAGATTCCCATGGATGATCTTAATGAGCCAGTAATAACAAAAGTGTCATTTGAAATTCCGGATTTTGCTGACTTCTCAGGTGATCAGGTGTATATACCCACTACTTTTTATTCCGCTTTCAAGAAGAACTCACTCGTTAGAGATCAACGTACCCATAATATAGAATTTGATAATAAATTTACAGCACAGGAGACAATCAACCTTAGCCTGCCATCAGGTTATGAGGTCGTCGAGGCACCGCATAACATAACCATACAAGCCCCAGGGCTTTTGTTTCGGAAATTAATTCAACCAAACAATGATATCGTCCAATTTTCCAGGTCCTATCAATTGTCTCAGGTTATTCAACCACCCCGTAATTATAATTTGATCAAAACCTTCTTTACTGAAGCGGTTACAGCTGACCAATCAAAACTCATCATAAGAAAAATAGATGAATAAAGTATTTCTTATAGCCCTCCTGTTCCTCTGCTTCAGCCCACCTGAGACTATAGGGGCAGAAAAAAGCAAGGTGCTGGCATCGACCACAAAAATGCTTATTCATAGCGATGAGAAGGCAACGCTTTCTGTTCATGAGAAGATTCTCATCGCTGACAAGTATGGGAAGAGCCATGGTGAGGTGGTTATCAGTGAGGACAAATATAAAAAGCTAGCGAATGTCAAGGTGCAGATTTTTGATGCAAAGGGAAAGAAGAAGAAAAGTTTCAAGAAAAAACATTTTGATAAAATTCAGGGAGCACCACCTGGAATTCTAGTCTCGGGTGACACCTATTACTATCTGAATGTCTCTGATCTCATTCAAGTTCCTTACACTATTGAAATTGAATATACCGTTTCAATCAAGAGTCTCTTCTTTTGGCCAGCTTGGAGTCCACAGGAGGATATTGTTGTAGAAGAGGCAAGTTATACCCTTGAAACACCTGCTAATTATGAATTCAAGAGTTTTAGCCCCTCTGATATAAAAATGACCCAAATTTCAACAGATGAATATCAGTGGAAACAATCTAATCTACCTCCTTATCCTGATGAAAAATACATGCCAGCTGATGTATATGATACATATAGGGTCTTCTTCTCCACGGGGCAATTTACGCTTGAAGGATATACAGGATCAGAGTCTTCATGGGAGGGAATAGCTAATTTCTATTGGGAGCTTACAAAAAGTCAATTTGATTTAGACACAAATTCTGTAAATGACCTGATTATAGAACCCTCTGATAGTAAAGCTGATACCATTCGACAGATATACAATTATGTGCAAGAGAAGACCCGTTATGTCGCCATGTCTTTAGGCATACATGGATGGAAACCACATACAAGTCAGTGGGTTTGCGATAATAGCTACGGAGACTGCAAGGATCTATCTACCTTTTTTATCTCATTGCTATCTCACCACAATATCATAGCTCACCCCGTGTTGATCTTAACAAAGTCTGCCGGAGAAGTCTATCCTGAATTCCCAAACAATCGATTCAATCACGTTATTGCCTGTGTTCCTTTAGAAAAAGATTCACTCTGGATTGACTGCACTTATGATGAGGGAGCCGTAGATTTTTTGCCACCCGAGGATCAAGGCCGCTTCGTCCTAGTTGTTGGTGGTGAGGGTCCGGTCTTAGCTAAAACACCCATTCTATCTTCAAGCGCAAATCAAACATCATTCACCGGTTCAATACATCTTCAATTGAGTGGTTCAGCAACATTGGAGGGTGAATTGGAATTAATTGGAACAGCCGCTCGAAGGTGGCGCAGTAGCATTAAGCGAAGTACGCTAAAAGAACAACGCGAATTAATTATTTCCAGCTTCAAAGAGTCTGCTCCCGGTCTAGAGCTTGAAGATTTCCAGATAACAAACCTTGATGATAAGAATAAATCCTTAACTATTCACCTAAAGAGCCATATCCCTCATTTAGGATCAAAAACCGGAAAGCGACTTTTTGTTAATTTAGCCATGCCTGGCAAGATTGGATGGTATGGAGAGCATCCAAAGCGAAGAACTAAACCTTACAATGCTGGTTCTCCATCTCGGTATTCTGCACAAATAGAGCTTACTTATGCTGATGGTCTTTCAGTTGAGTCAACCCCAAAGGATTTTTTACTTGAGACAGATTATGGGTCATATAGCGCCATCTATTCGCATATGGAGGGTGTCTTAAAGTCGAGCTGGGTATTTGAAGACAATCAACCATATATCCCAATCGATGCTTATGAAGTCTTTTACAACTTTAGAAAGCAGACAACTAAGGCAAACTCCGCACAGATCGTGTTTATCAAAGGCTAGGCTGGATTTTCACCACTAATAGAAGTAGCTTACTGGCCTTATGACAATTTTCCTCTGGATACTATTTGGACTTCTCGCGGCATTTATTTTCATACACATCTTTATCCGTAAAGTCTATGATGTAAAGCCTGTTTCACACAAAGAAACACCAGATAAATTTGATCTCGCTTACGAGGAAGTACACTTCCCCACTGTAAATGATAAATCACTTTATGGCTGGTGGATGCCGGCAGCTCAAAATTCTGAGTCTGCCCCAACTTTAATTCTGGTCCATGGTCTATACCGAAATTTAGGGCGCATGCTCCGCTATATACAGCACCTACATCCTCTGGGTTATAACCTGATGGCTTTTGATTCTCGTCATCATGGCTCAAGCGATAAGGATGATCATGCATCCCTCTACAAATTTGGACAAGATATTCTGGCGGCTGTCAAGTATGCTCAAACCCTAAATATTGATTCAGACAAGATCGGTGTCGTTGGTCTTTCTCTTGGTGGTGCAGGCGCGGTCTATGCTGCTTCCCTTGAGCCCATGATCAAAGCTGTGGCTACGGTTGGTGCTCCGGCACATCCTGTGGATGTCATGACCAGACGGTTTAAGGAATATTACATGCCAAAACCTGTGATCTGGTATGCTCTGAAACAGATTGAGTCAATTATTGGGGTCACCTTTGACTCCTTCGCTCCTGAAAATTGCATTGCCAAAGCCAGGGCTTCATTTTTTATCATTCATGGGGATGAGGATCAGGTCGTTCTACCCTCTCAGGGTGAGAAGCTGTGCAAGGCCGCCAGGGCAGGACAAAGTCAATGTTGGAGTATCCCAGGCTTTGCTCATTCAAACTGTCACCATCATCCTGAGTTTTGGGATCGTCTACATACATTCTTTCAAGAAAAGCTAGCCACAACTTCAGCTGAAAATTCTTAATAAGGAAAAATGGAATGAAATATCCACCAGAACCATTTCGGATCAAAACTATTGAGCCTATCACCCGCACCACTGACTGGGAGCGTTTGGCCATCATTCAAGATGCCGGATTCAATGTTTTCAATATCCCCGCTGAGAAAATTTATATCGACCTGCTCACAGATAGTGGCACCAGTGCCATGAGTGACAACCAATGGGCCGGCATGATGCGAGGAGATGAATCCTACGCTGGCAGTAAGAATTACTTCCATTTTGAAAAAGCGGTCCACAAGATCTTTGGTTTCGAACATGTGATCCCTACCCATCAGGGTCGAGTCGCTGAGAATCTCTTGTTCTCAACGATTCTGAAAGACCGAAAAGATCTGGTTATACCAAACAACAATCATTTTGATACAACCAGAGCCAATGTTGAGTATAACGGTGGTATTGCAGTTGATCTGGTGGTCGATATTGCCAAAGACACTCAGGCATTGGCTGATTTTAAAGGTAATATCGATCTGAATAAATTAGCAAAATTGATTGAGGAGGTTGGCGCAGACCGAATTCCAATTGGTATGTTAACCATCACCAATAACTCAGGTGGTGGACAGCCGGTTTCCATGGCGAATATCAGAGCTACATCCGAATTACTGCATAAACATGGCATTCCTTTCTTCATAGATGCCTGTCGATTCGCTGAAAATGCCTATTTTATCAAAATTCGTGAAGACGGTTACCAGGAAAAAAGTATCCTTGAAATCGCCAATGAGATGTTTTCCTACGCAGATGGATGCACCATGAGTGCCAAGAAGGATGGCCTGGTCAATATGGGTGGTTTTTTTGCCACGAATAATGGGGAACTGGCCCAGCAGATCACCAATCGCTTGATCCTCATCGAAGGATTTCCCACCTATGGTGGCTTGGCCGGCCGTGACATGGAAGCTATTGCCCGTGGACTGGAAGAGGTCCTCCACGAGGATTACCTAGCCTATCGCATATCCCAGGTAGAAGAATTGGGCGATCGCCTAATTGATGCCGGTGTGCCCATTCTTAGACCCGCAGGTGGTCATGCCATCTATTTAGATGCAAAGAATTTTCTACCCCATGTTTCTCAGTCACAATTTCCCGGTATCGCTTTAACAGTAGCACTCTACACACATGCGGGGATTCGTGCTGTTGAAATTGGGAGCCTTATGTTTGCCAAAGAGGACACTGCAACAGGTCAGGTTAGCTATCCTGATTTGGAATTGGTGAGACTGGCCATTCCCAGGCGCGTGTACACCAATAGCCAGATGCAATATGTGGCTGAGAACATCATAGAGTTATTCCAGGGTAGAGATAGTATTGGTGGATATGAAATAGAATATGAAGCTCCAGTTCTAAGACATTTTACGGCACGGTTAAAGCCATTGTCCTGAGTTCTGAATTAGAAAATGATCTATTTCCATCTTGCTAATCGTTCCTACTTTTAGTTCATGCTGTTATTACGCATCATATTACTCTTTAGTTTGCTTGCCGGGTCTGTCTCTGCCAGACTGTATTGGGTATTCTTTGAGGATGATGCTTCCAGACCAAAAGTTCAATTGACGGAAAAGGCCTATGAGCGGCTGGTAAAACGTGGCGCGCCAAATGTTCAAGGTGATAGAACTGTCTCTCCTGATCATTTGGCCAAGATCAGGGTGGCTGGTTATAGAATTAGTACGGTTTCCCGGTTTCTGAATGCGGCCAGTATTGAAATTGAAGGTCAAGACCAACTTAATGAAATATCAAGTCTTTCATTCGTCACCTCTGTCTTGCCCGTGGCATCTCGGATTGTGAATAAGCCCATTGAAACCTTGCATAAAGAAGCCGCAAAAGTATCAACTCCTTATTACGGTGATTCTTACACCCAAAACCAAATGCTGGATGTGCCTACAATCCATGACTATGGTTTTGATGGTTCTGGCGTTCTGGTTGCTGTATTTGATACGGGATTTGACACTGATCATCCAGTCTTTGACCAAATGGATATTGTTGATCAATATGATTTTGTTGACCACGAGCTTAATGTTGATGGAGTAGACCCGCTCAACGAGCATGGGACCCATGTGTTAAGCATCTTGGGTGGATACTATACAGGAGAGTTAATCGGACCGGCTTTTGGTGCTTCTTTTCTTTTGGCTCGTACTGAGTACAGGCCAACTGAGACCCACATAGAAGAACAAAACTGGCTGGCTGCTGTTGAATGGGCAGATTCCCTGGGTGTTGATATTATTTCATCTTCTCTAGCCTACTTTGATGACTTTACTCCGCCCGATAAAGATTACTCTGTACGGGCACTTGATGGAGAAACAACTATTGTTTCGAAAGCCGCCAACATCGCTGCTGAGCGGGGAATCCTGGTGGTAAACGCCATGGGTAATGATGGCCCTAGTGCCATGACCGTTCGACCGCCGGCTGATAGCCCGCATGTACTAAGTGTAGGGGCAACTTATGCCAGTGGTGACATCACAAATTTCTCCAGCCGGGGTCCAACATATGATGGACGAATCAAACCAGATGTGGTGGCCATGGGATCTTCCGTCGTCCTAGCAACTGGTACAGGTAGTTTTATGGGAGGTGCTGGAACTTCGTATGCAACACCTCTGATCGCAGGACTGGCTGCTCTCCTGTTACAATCTCACTCAGATTTAGCACCTGATTCCGTCATCTCTATTTTTCGACAAAGTGGTGACAACAGCGACAGTCCGAACAACACCTATGGTTGGGGAGTTCCCAAGCTGCTCAGCTATTTTAATAATGTAGAAACCTTATCCTCAAACCAATGTTTGATCTACCCAAATCCAACAGCAGGAAAGAATATCAGTATCCTTCTTCCTGATCCAGTAGCCGAACTCACTGAAGAAGTTCATTTATTCGATATCCTCGGACGTCATGTGGCTGATTTATCACTTGAGGCCAGCTCCGCTTTTGTGTTGGAGGGATCCTTGCCGAAGAATAAGACATTGGCAGATCAGCTCTATCTTATTTCGGTTAATTCGGGTACCCAGCACTACATTGGGAAATTCATTTATATCAAACCCTGAGTTTTTCCAAAACAATTTTCTTCATTAATCCCTGAATTTACTTAACCTATCAGGAACATTGGATGTCTAAAGACATAACAATTAACTGAGGTGTCCATATGAATATTTCCAAAATTACAATTTTACTCTTAATGGCTGTTCTTTTTGTACAGGCCAATCCTAACCACCGACGACATCATACGCGTCCTTATTACAGAGGACATTACACACCCGCGTATTACTCAAGATATACTCCGTATTATTCATCCTATCGTTCATATCGCTATTATACGCCGGTCATTGTCACCAGCAAAACCACTACAACATATCCTTCAAATCTGGTGCTTATCACAGCTGAAGATGCTGCAGAAGATATTGTAGCACTCAACACAATTATGAATAAAGGATTGATTACTGAGAAGGAATTTAGTCGAGCAAAAGGAACTTTGCTTAACAGGATCGGGATGTCTGTTAATCCAGATGCCGGAGTCATATCCACCGCAGAAGTGATAAGCCAGATAGAAACATTGTATGAACTGCAATCCACCGAGCTTTTATCTAATAAAGAATACACGAAACAGAAGAGAAAATTGCTGGCCATGATCTAGTTCAGCATCTGTTTTAGCCCATTATCTTTCACTAAAGACCATATGGGTTTCATCCGAAAGTAAATAACTTGGAATCTGTTCCTCTTCTTTTGTCGTTGACAAGACAACAAACCATGCTATCGTTAACTATTCTAATGGATATCTATTACGGAGTGATAGATCAGGGGCGACCTTGTAATACAATTAACTACTTCAATTTTTTGGTGGAGCATAAAGATGAATAAAAAAAATCTAAAATGGTGGCTAGTCCTAGAGGATAAAGATTTCCTAGTTGAAGGACGCGTCATGACAGTAACAGCAGACACCAAACAGGTCTGTCTTACTCATTTTGAAGGTGAAATTTGTGCCCTGGATAACCATTGTCCTCACCAGGGGGGACCACTAGGCGAGGGAAGCATTGAAAAGGGGCTGCTAAGATGTCCCTGGCATGGTTGGGATTACCATCCGTGTAGCGGAAAGGCGCCAGGTTTTGATGATGGTGTTGAAAGCTATGCTGTGAAGATCGAGGGGCAGCAGGTCTTTATTGGACTGCCCATGGCAGAGCCACATGCAGCCACAGTAGCTGATGTCATGATCGAGACCATGGTCAAAGCAGGTGTAAACACTGTGTTTGGAATGGTGGGCCATTCAAATTTGGGTTTAGCTGATGCCATGCGACGGCAGGAAAAAAAAGGCAAACTTCAATACATTGGAATCAGACATGAGGGAGCTGCTTCATTTGCAGCATCTGCCTATGGGAAACTGACGGGGCGACCAGCCGCTTGTTTTGCTATCGCAGGTCCCGGTTCAACCAACATGTTCACCGGTCTGTGGGATGCCCGGGTTGATCGTGCTCCCCTGATCGCATTGACGGGACAAATCGAAACCCAGGTGATCGGGACAGGTACTTTTCAGGAAGTAGATCTTCTCCAAGCCTTTCAAAGTGTTGCCAATTTTAACCATCGTGTTCACAAGGACTCCAAACATTCAGAGTTAATGACTCAAGCTATCAAGCACGCCTTTCTAAATCGTGAACCTACCCACCTGACCTTTCCTGATGAAGTTCAAGTCACTCCGGCTCCAGATACTCAAATTCTTGATCCTCGACTCAGAATAACACAACAAAATATTTCTCCACCCCCGGAACAGTTGGAGATGGCACTACGCTCTTTGCGTAAAGCCAAGCGCCCTGTGATCATTGTGGGCCACGGAGCCAGATTTCATATGGAGCAGGTAAAAAACCTGGCTGAAACACTCAGGTGTCCTGTAGTCACAACATTTAAAGGTAAGGGTCTTATTTCAGACCAGCATGAACTGGCTGGCGGTGTTCTCGGTCGAAGCGGGACACCTATCGCCTCTTATTTCATGAATGAAAGCGACTTGTTGCTGGTCATTGGAGCTTCTTTTTCAAAACATACCGGTATTACACCCAAGAAACCAACCATTCAGATTGATTTTGATGCCCTTGCCCTCAGCAAGTTCGATGAGATCGACTATCCTGTTTGGGGTGAGATTTCCGCAACTCTTGAACTCATTCAGGATCAAAGAGGAACTAAGTTTCTTAGTGTGGACCATCGTGAGGAGATCAGTGAACGTTGGAATATCTGGAGGGCTGAAAAGTCGAAACGCCTGCAGGAAGATCGCGGGATGGGAATTAGCTCCAGCGCAATTTTCCATGAATTAACCAAAGTGATTCCAGATGATGCTGTGGTCTGTGTCGATGTTGGAAACAATGCCTATTCACTAGGACGGTATTTTGAGTCCAAAAATCAGGCGTTCTTGATGTCAGGTTATCTAGGATCCATTGGTTTTGCCTTACCTGCGGCGCTGGGAGCCTGGGCTGCCGTCGGGAATGAGCGACCTGTTGTAGTAGTCAGTGGCGATGGAGGGCTATGCCAATATCTGGCCGAATTTACCACTCTTGTTAAATATAAGATGCCCATCAAGATCGTAGTTTTGAATAATAATGAATTGGGTAAGATTTCCAAAGAGCAGCGTGCTGGGGAGTTTCCTGTATGGGGAACTGATTTAGTTAATCCCGATTTTGCGCAACTGGCAACATCCATTGGAGCTAAAGGGTTCTCAGTATCTCAAAAATCAGAGCTTTTGTCTGCCCTCGAGAAGTTATTCAATGCGACTGGACCAGCATTACTTGAAATAGCAAGTGATGTGACCCTGGTTTAGGAACTTCTGTGCTCTTTAAGCTATCATTTATGCAGATTCTACCTGCAATTAGAAAGAGCTTACCTGTCTCTCTAGTCGTAGGTACATTTTTGACTTTAATAAACCAGGTTGACCTCCTTTATTTTTCTTTTCCTCTGAGTAATATTGAATACACTGATGTGATTCGATTTCTGCTGAATTATTTAACGCCCCTGTCAGTCGCAAGCTAAACACATCTCAGAAATCTACCTAAGTAAACGCTACTCTTCAAATTGGGATTGCTTTCTGGATTGTATTATTCTACATCTAGCGTAGCCAATAATGTTTGATTTGATTTACCTGAAGGACTCCTAAAGAATGTATCCCTATATTAAGACCCTGCGTACCGTACTCTCCGCTCGATTTCGACCTGCACTAAATCTTGATGGAACAAGTATCCTAAATTTAAGGGCTGGCCTTACTGACATTGATCATTATGGTGAAATCAATAATGGTCGACATCTCACACTCATGGATCTGGGGCGTTATGATTTAGGAGTTCGGACTGGATTGATGAAGCTTATCGCAGAGAAGAAATGGGGCCTTGCGGTGGGCGGCTCCAGTGTTCGCTATCGTCGTAGAATTACTCTGTGGAAGAAATTCCAATTACATAGTGAAGTGATCGGACACGATGGACGCTGGTTCTATTTTCTGCAGAAAATGTGCACCGGTGATACCATCTGCTCATCAGCGCTTATTAAAGCTGGAGTGATCTCTAAAAACGGGTTGGTTCCTGCTACGGAAGTGATGAAAGAGTTTCCTGATACAACATTGACTGGAGAGTTACCTGACTGGGTAACCGCCTGGATAGCTGCAGAAAGTCAACGACCCTGGCCGAAACAGAAGTTGAATCCAAGTAGTCGATAACAACAACCCTCTGGTACACATACTACCCCTTTTGTCATTTTCATGACAAAATAGTTCCATCGACCCAATTATCCTGTTAGCAGAATTTAAAACTCGTTGAAAGGGGTTACTGATGAAACTAAAGAACATAATTTTAACCATGATCTTAATCTTGCCAATGATGGCCTGGTCGGATATAACTATTACTGAAGCCAATGGTACTTTTGCTGGTTTGGGACATGCCAGATCGCATGATTTTCCCGTAGAAGCCCAGATATTTACCGTCAAAGTTAGCGATGCTGATACAAGTGGTATGCGTTCCGTCTACGTTGAAGTCTCTGTAAATGACTTACATACTGGTAACGGTATGCGTGATACACACATGCGGATGTCCATTCTAGACCGTAAAAAACATCCCTTGATTACTTTCAAGGCAGACGTTGAATTGGGAGAACTGGCAGCAGGAATCTTCTCACTTCCTGGGAGTTTACAGGTGAATGGCGTCTCAAAACCATATAATCTTGACCTGAATTTAAAACAGGATAACTCACAGTGGTTTGCTACAGGTACTTTCCAGATCATACCCTCAGACTTTGGTTTACCGCTTGTAGGTATGGGTCCGATGAAGCTACTGGATAAGGTCGATCTTGACTTGAACGTCCGCTTCTAAGGCTATTTTTTAGCTGTTTATTTTTCCTGATAAACTAAAAGCATCCTGAATATGGCTATCATTTCAGGGTGCTTTTGTTAATTTGCTCTTACAGAATATTAAAAGCGGATTCAAGTCTTATCAACTGGAGACAAATAAGGATATGAAAAGAGTATCTCGATCTGACATTATTAGACGTTACCAGACAATAAGGGCGTTTACCCAACAATTGTGTAAACCATTGGAAATAGAAGATTTTGTGGTCCAGTCTATGCCGGATGTTAGCCCGACAAAATGGCACCTTGCACATACCAGCTGGTTTTTTGAAACATTTCTGCTAAAACCTGAGTTATCAGGTTATCAGACTCCCAATGAGCTGTACAACTACCTGTTTAACTCATACTATAATGCCATTGGTGGTCAGTTTCCAAGACCGCAGCGAGGGTTGCTTAGTCGACCTACCGTTGCCCAGGTATTTGAATACCGCCAGCATGTGGATCAGGAGATGCATCGTTTACTAGAGAGTTTAAATGAAACCAAGCTGGCTGAATTAGGGCCCTTCATTGAGCTGGGTTTAAACCATGAACAGCAGCATCAGGAGTTGATGTTGACTGATCTTAAACATGTATTATTCCAGAATCCTCTCTATCCTGCTTATTCGTCCTTACCCTCTCAAGGGCAAAATCAAAATGTTCAGACTCTAAATTGGATCTCCTATCCCGGAGGTAAATCGAAAGCTGGTTTTGCTGGGTCTGGATTCTCATTTGACAATGAGACACCTGAACACGAAGTTCTGACGCAAGCCTTCGAATTGGCTGATCGTCTCGTGACCAATGGAGAATATCTAGCCTTTATTGAAGACAATGGATACACTCAGTCTCAGCTCTGGTTATCTGATGGGTGGGCACTCATTAATAAAGAAAACTGGCAGGCTCCGCTTTATTGGGTCAAGCAAGAGGGACGCTGGTTTGAGTTCACGCTAAATGGTTTACAGCCTTTGGATCGTGATGCCCCTGTATCACATATCAGTTATTATGAAGCTGATGCATATGCTAATTGGTCAGGAGCTCGTTTACCCTCAGAGTTTGAATGGGAAATAGCTGCTCAAGGTGTGGAAATTGAGGGTAATTTTGTTGAGACCGGACGTTTGCACCCTGTACCAGCCTCTGCTAGCTCAGAAAAAGGTCCTCATCAAATGTATGGTGACGTATGGGAGTGGACACGGAGTCCCTATGTCCCTTTTCCAGGATTTAAAGCTGCAACAGGAGCCGTTGGAGAGTACAACGGAAAATTTATGTCCAGCCAAATGATTTTAAAGGGCGGTTCTTGTGTAAGCAGCAAAAATCACCTACGCGCTAGTTATCGGAACTTCTTTTATCCCCATTCCCGCTGGCAGTTTATGGGCTTACGCTTAGCAAAAGATATAGATAAATAACGTGAATTATTTTTTCAATAAATTATTATTCGTCTTCGCGAGTGATTCCAACCTTTGGTTGGATAAACGCGGTGATCTCAGCATTCTGGTCCCTGAGCCCTTCGGTGGAGTTTATGCTGAGCACTTCGACTACGCTCAGCATAAACTCCACCGAAGGGCTCGCAAAGGCTGGTAAAAGGAACATTAAATGACTAAACCATGGAATATACTTACCCAAACTTCTGACACTCGACTCTATGAAGCTCGAGCACAATTACATCAGGCTGCTCAATTACTTGCAGCGGCTGGAATCTCTTACTTAGAAGCTCGTCCTGATGACAGCCACACAGCCATGCTCTGGTCTCCTGAGACCAATCAGTTTATGAGTCAAGCTTTTGGAGAAGATCTGTCCTTTCAGATAACATTGAATCCAACGAATTTGTCTCTCAGTATCATTGAATCGGGCGTCAGTATTCAAAAGCTCGACCTGAATGGCAGTAGTCTTAAACAAGTCTCAGAGAAACTTCAATCTACTTTGGAGAGTCTTGGATTACCTGAGAATGTTTTCACCATGGAAAAACATTACGATCTACCTGACTACCCAGATAATTGGGAAACAGCCTTTGACACTTCTGATATAGACGCTTTCCAGGTCATAGCCAGTAGCTACATAAACGCTTATTCCTCATTACAGGAGATGGCTAGTACAGATTCCCAGGCTAGCGATCTACTCATTTGGCCTCATCATTTTGATCTGGCTTATCTCATCACCAGAGCTCAAGATGAACAAGGGAATCTCAGCAAATCAGTTGGGGTGGGCATATCGCCTGGAGATGGGAGCTATACAGCACCCTATTATTATGTTACTGCCTGGCCAGCACCCAGCGTTGATCAAATCCCAGGCGAGCTGAAAAGTGCCGGGAAATGGCATACTGAAGGATGGGTTGGTATGGTTTTACCTTTAGATCAAATAAACTCAAGTTCAAATGCATCTGAACAAGAGATGATAGTTCGGGAATTCCTGCTTGAGGCTCTTACTGTTGCGAGATCATTAACTGGTGACAATTAATCATTAATTATGATACCAGGAGTCACAAATGCTGTCTTCGCGAGCGATTGTAAAGAGCGTGGCGATCTCACGTCCGAGATTGCCCGCCTGCCTTCAAGTACGAAGTACGGCGGACAGGCTTTCGTCGTATATCTCCTCGCAAAGACTTATTAGGGGCAATGCTTAAGAAATGATTCAACTGAGCCATGTAAGTAAACGTTTCGGCGATCAAGAGGTCATCCATGATCTCTCGCTCAAGATTCCTCAAAATGAAACTATCGTTCTCATTGGTCCCAGCGGATGCGGAAAATCAACGCTACTCAGATTGATGATCGGTCTACTTGTGCCGGAGGAAGGCAAGGTTTCCCTCTTCCAGCAGGAATTGACTTCTGAGAATATCGAATCGGTGCGTCAAAAAGTAGGTTTTGTACTTCAGGATGGTGGTCTATTTCCTCATTTGACCGCTAAGCAGAATACTTGTCTAATGGCTCAATTTCTGGGTCATGAGACAAACTGGATAAACTCTAGACTCTCAGAGCTTCGTGACCTGACCCATTTATCTGATGCCGTGATGGATCGCTATCCAAATCAACTTTCCGGTGGTCAAATCCAACGGGTTGCTCTCATGCGGGCGCTCATGCTTGATCCTGACATTTTATTTCTAGATGAACCTCTGGGAGCGCTGGATCCATTACATCGGGTTGGGCTTCAAGAGGACATGAAGACCATTTTTACTCAGCTTAAAAAAACCGTGGTCATGGTCACCCATGATATGGGTGAAGCAGCATCACTGGCTGATAAAATCGTACTCATGCGAGAAGGCAGAATTGTTCAATTCGATACGCTCACCAATCTGAGTACAACACCTGCTGACCCTTTTGTGACAACCTTTATCAATGCCCAACGGAAACCCTGGCAACACCTTGAGGATCAGATAAAATGATCCGTTTCAGCAAACTCGCCCTGGTTATAGGCTTAAGCTTGTTTCCACTTTTTTTGTCAGCAGAGACGGATAAGACGATCAAGGTGGGGTCAAAGAAATTCACTGAATCTGTAATTTTGGGAGAAGTCATTACTCAACATCTACAGAGTAATGGTCTGGATGCTGTGCATCAGGATCAGTTGGGCGGAACACGCCTACTATGGAAGGCTTTACTCCAGGGAGAAATTGATCTCTACCCAGACTATACCGGTACCATCATTCATGAAATTCTCAGGGCCGAGGCTAATCAATCAATTCCTGATCTGAAAGATGCTCTTGCAAAGCAGGGAATCATTCTGGCCGATCCATTGGGCTTTAATAACACCTATGCTTTGGGAGTAACTCAGGCAACAGCTGAGAAATACTCCCTGAACAAGATCAGCGACCTATTCCAATATCCTGAATTGAGTTTTGGCTTCACTAACGAATTTATGGATCGTGAAGATGGCTGGCCAAGTCTCCGAGATCACTATGGATTACCACAGTCAAAAGTTCGAGGTCTTGATCATGACCTTGCTTACAAAGGTTTGGAAGCAGGGTCCATTGATCTTATCGATCTGTATTCTACTGATGCAGAGATAGACTATTATCAACTACATGTGTTGAAAGACGATCTTCACCATTTCCCTGACTACCATGCTGTCATTCTATATCGACAAGATCTCTTGATTCAACATCCTTCATTTGAATCTCTCATCAACAAATTAACCCATATCTTTTCTGATTCACTCATGACAACCATGAATTCAGCGGTAAAAATTGGAGGGGAAACGGAAGCTCTGATTGCCCAGGAATTTCTGAGTACCCAATTCAATACAAATAGCAAGATTGAAACCCCAGGTTTGAGCTCCAGACTTTTACAATCTACCCGAGAACATCTATTCCTGGTTTTGATCTCTTTAAGTGCCGCCATCCTGGTTGCTGTTCCATTGGGAGTTTTGGGTGCACGAAATCCTGCCAGTGGACAAATCATTTTGGGAATTGTTGGGATCATCCAAACCATTCCTTCACTAGCTTTGCTTGTATTTATGATACCTCTGTTGGGAATTGGTGGACCACCTGCTCTAGTCGCTCTCTTTCTCTATAGTCTGCTCCCCATTGTTCGTAACACCTTGAGCGGTATGGCAGATATTCCTCAAGATATTAGGGAATCTGCCTTGGCGCTTGGACTACCCTCTTTGTCTCGTCTTAAACTCATCGAATTACCCCTTGCCACACGATCTATTCTGGCAGGCATCAAAACATCTGCTGTGATCAACGTTGGGACAGCCACTTTAGGAGCTCTCATTGGTGCCGGTGGTTATGGCCAGGCTATTCTCACCGGAATTCGACTTGATGATACAGCCCTTATTCTGGAAGGTGCTGTTCCAGCTGCCCTGTTAGCCCTTTTAGTACAATCAACTTTTGACCTATTCGAACGCTTTTTCCTTTCACCCGGATTAAAATCAACACAGGAGTCAGTCTCATAATGGAAGCCCAAGCTAAAACTAAATCTAATGCTTCGATCGAACTCAACGGCAGTTTTGAAAATGATATCCTAAGTGGACTTACAGCTAGCCCAAAACGATTGTCTTCTGTCTATTTTTATGATGAGAAGGGATCACAAATCTTTGAGGAGATTTGTGATCTTGATGAATACTACCTCACCCGTAAAGAAACTGAGATATTGGAAAGGTCCTCGCATGAAATAATCGATGCCATGTCTATGAATACACACCTGGTTGAATTGGGAAGTGGGAGTTCTAGAAAAACTAGAATCTTACTGGAAGCAGCACTTGCACAGTTTACGGAGACCCGCTATTCTCCCATTGATGTCTCAGCTGAGATATTGGAGGAATCTGCTAATAAGTTGCTCAAACTCTACCCAGACTTGAAGATTGAAACGGTGGCAGATCTTTATGAGGTCGGATTAGAGAAACTTTTACAGAACGACCAGTCTCCTGATTGTATCATGTGGCTAGGTTCCAGCATCGGTAATTTGACCCGACAAGAGGCCACACTATTTATGTACAAAGTCAGACAAGAATTGGGTCATGAGGATAGTTTCCTCCTGGGAGTTGACTTACGTAAACGTGCCGCTATTCTTGAACCTGCCTATGATGATGCAAAGGGGGTAACTGCCGCATTTAATCTGAATTTATTGACCCGGATCAACCGAGAATTAGGTGGAGAGTTTAAGCTCGATAAATTCCAACATACGGCAGTATATAATGATACTGAAGGTCGTATCGAAATGTATTTGATCAGCCTGGAAGACCAGGAGGTCTGGATTGAGAGACTAAGCCAGGCCATCACCTTTGTTAAGGATGAGAAGGTGTTAACAGAGTACTCCTATAAATATTCCCAAACTGAAATCGAAAGCTTGGCAGAATTATCAGGCTTTCGATTGGAAAACCAATGGTTCGATGAGAATCATTGGTTCAGTCTTAATTTATTTAAACCAAATATGCAGGTAAAACTGCAATAGCTATAAAGGATCTAGATATGAAAGCTATATGGAACGATAAAGTCATCGCTGAAAGTGATGAAACGGTCTTCATCGAGGGGAATCACTACTTCCCTGTATCTTCTGTAAATCAAGAATTACTCAAAGAGAGCGGCACACACAGCGTTTGTCCCTGGAAAGGTACTGCAAGTTATTATCATCTTGAGGTTGATGGAGTTGAAAATGCTGATGCTGCTTGGTACTACCCAACACCGTCAGATGCTGCTCAACCCATTAAGGATCATATTGCATTCTGGAAAGGTGTCCAAGTCGTTTCCTAAGCAATCCAAGTGTTTCCCAGGACAATTTTATGAGGATATAACTTGCTAAGCTTTTAAATATCTCTATAATAAAGCTCACTTGACTGTAACTGTGAAAAAACTTTTTTCAAGTAATCATAAATAAGAGGAAACACTGATGAAAAACGTATCACTTGGTATCTTTTTACTATTGTTAAGTGCCAGCTTATTCGCCGCACTTCCAACTGGACAAATGGCACCCCAGCTTGACCTTTCCGGTGACGATGGCGGTAGAGTCGATGACAGCGCATGGAGTAGTAATGAGTTGGTTGGTAAAGTCTGGGTTGTAGTTCACGCTGACCCCGATGAAAGTGAATTAAACAACGCAGCTACTGAAGCATTGAAAGCCAAAGATTATGATTTGGATTATTATGGATCAACTGCAATCATTAACATGGCAGCTACCTGGAAACCAAATTTTGCTATTAATTTGATTCTCAAGGGGAAACAAGAAGATTACCCCAGCACAGTCTATGTGCGCGACTTTGACAATAAAGTTGGAAAAGTTTGGGGTCTGGCAGATGATTCCAATAATATTTGTGTCTTTAACCCAAGTGGTAACGTGATTCTAAGTATTGATGGTCAACTCTCTGCTGCTGATATCACTAAAATGATCACCTTGATCGACATTGAAATGGATCTCTTGATGAATCCTCCTCCACCTCCAGCAGAAGAAGCAATGGAAGAAGAAGCTCCTGCTGAAACTCCAGAAGGATAAGCTTTAATCTTCTGGCTTGCTTAGATAGCTAGCCAAACCTTTAAATTAAAAAGCCACTCCAATTGGAGTGGCTTTTTTTGTGCTAATTTTTGCTTTTAAGCCAGCTAATCCCACTTGGACAAGTCACCCAGATACACAGCTTCGGCGGTAAATCCGTTTGATTCTTAAGTGCATTGAAGACGGTTCCCATAAAGATCGGATCCCAGAGGTTTCCAGTGAGTTCTCGAACCTCTTTGACTGCTCTTACCCGTTTTCCTAATGAGACCTTCTTAAAACCATAGGCCCGGTTCAAACCAAGAGATTTAATCAACTTGATTCCCAGAGGTTGGGTTAGCACACCTGTAACTCTCTTAGTCTGAGATCGAATACTCTTCAAGAGATCTCCAGAGGCAACGGCTACAATGTGCTGATAATCATTTCCGATTTCGGAGATGACCTCTCCAACGGCAGTCTCCGTAACAGGGTCAGATCCTCGACTACCCCCGATTTTCATAAAATGGTGGCTAGAATCAGAGCTCATTTTTCGGCGATTGAAATGCCATAACATTGACAATGATGACCCTACCCTCTGGTCGATATTTTGCTGTTTGTTTAAAGTTTCCACCATGGTTCTTTCGTAGGCACCGCCGCCATAATTCGTCCCATAGAGATGAATTGTCACATCTGGCAATAATTGTGAAAGGGTAAAAGCAGTGTGAGAACCTGCATAAGAAAGGAGGTGAATGTGCTTGGTTCCATTCAGATTGTTAGCAAAGGAAGCCAATGCACGTCGTTTTTTGCCTCCACCATCCGGTAACAGGTCTTCTCTAACCAGTGCAACAGACTCCACTCCCAACCAGCTTGCCAGAGAGTCATTTAATTCAATATGAGTAGCTAGAGTGGTCATCCAGCCAGGATTTTTGAAAGTCTGGGGGCGACATACTGCGAGCCGATCATGAATTTCATGGGTGGACCAAAGAATTGCTCAGTGGTTGGACCTATGAAATACAAATTTTTCAGAGAGCTCATGAAATTTTTATCGATCTGAGGCATGTCTTGCTTCATTTTCAGCATGGCGGATACTTCTGCACCCAAAAAGGCCATATGTTTTAGACTATAACGGTAGCCAGTTGCTACAATAATATGATCATAATCTGTAAGTGTTGGCGTTTCAGAATATCGCTTAATGTCTGCCAGTTTCACCTTGTAGTCCGGTGTCATGGTGGTAGCTGAAAATATGGAAAATACAGACTTGATGAGACCCGAAGGCAGTCGCCGAAAAAAACCGGCACTTTTAACTACCAGATCAAAGATCCACTTGGGGAGATCCAGTGGCTCTGAATAAAACCGAGGTTCAGTACGACAATACCACTCTACCTGATTGTTATTCTGTTGGCAAACTTCAATAGCTTCGGCAGCTGACTGCCCTGCCCCAACAACCAATACTTTTTTATCTTTCAGTACCTCAATCTCTGGAACTTGATAACTATGGATGGTGTTTTGGGACGCTTTGAATTCTTCCGGGATATTCAAATGATGAGCGACCCCTGTAGCAATAATTACACGCTTGGCCACGATGACATCGCCCGAACTAAGTTCAGCGAGATAATGATCTTTTTCTTTGCTTAGATGAACCAGGTAATGCGATTCAATTTTATAAGGAAGGTCTGCTAGCACCCAATCAATGTACTGTCGGTATTCTCGAACGCTGACCCGCTCAGAATTGGTCGCATCATGGGTATCAGTCGCCGCTCGAAATGCCTGTATCGTATAGGCTTGTTCTGGATGAGCAATTTCAGAAGTGGCCATATCCGATCTCAATGATGCCTTGCTAAAGATATGGTTTTTCCAGAGCTCCATGGGTTTTCCAATGATCCGGAAATCCTGTCCCTGAGCAGAAAGATAATTTGCCAGAGAAAGACCATATGGTCCTGCTCCAACGATCAAAACTTGAGTCATTCCCATTACCAGCTCCCAATCTTTCTGCCATGGGTTCCATATGCCAAACCCAGGATCACAGACACAAGAAGCAGGAGACCGAACCCAGACTGCATACTCTGAATACCTGCATCGAAATTCGCTACACCTGCTGAATCGCTCAACTTGAGAGCAAAGCTCATCACTGCTAATCCAACAACAATAAATGAAAGACTAAACCACTGCCAAACAGTGAGTCCGTAAAAGAATATTCGTGGAAATTCACCGCGTATAAATTCAACACTAAAGCGTTTTAAACCATACAAGCTCATGTAGACAGCTGCCAATAAGCCTTCCGGTCTGGTGTCCCATCGTAACCAGATCATCAAAATAATCGAATAAATAGCTAAATTTCCCAATGCGGCATAGATTTGCGTTGGGTGTAAGCGTTTACCTTTGAGTTCCGGATCATAGCGTAAGACTTTTGTCTGTTTGTTGAAATAACGTATTCCAAACGGGTGGCTAGATGAGCATTCTTTTCCATGACAACAGCCATAGTTCAAGCATCCCAAACGTCCAAACACCTGGGCTAATGGAACACCAACAGCGAATGAGTCTAGCAGTGCTAAAAGTGGTGTTTGAGTCAATGCAGCAAACCCAATAAGGATGGCAAGTCCACCAACCAGTCCACCCCATAATCCAAAGCTTACGGTTCGGATATATTCAAAAAAAGGTTTTTCACCTGAGAGCCAGGTTTTTAGATCTAATATTCGCGTAAGAATGTAGGCTGATAGGGGTGCTCCAAAGGCTAGAGCCAGTGCGAGTTTATAAGCATGGGAAGATTGAGGCATGATTTGATATGTGCCCAAGTATAACCAGGTATGTAGGGAACTGAATAGAGCTCCTAGTCCTACCAGAAACCCGAAGCTAACAAAAGTGAAGGAGCGTCCCTGTACTAACACAACAGGACCAAAATCACCTGAATCAGTCGCCGCTGTGGTACCCGTTAGTGTTGCGTCCTTATAAGTTTCCATTGTTTCCACCCAAGTAAGAATTCATCTTCATATTGTTGCCAATGTAAATGATCACCCACTTTGGGCTGTCACATAGCTTACAGTTTGTGAAAATGATTAAATCAAGGGTCTTCGCGAAGAAATCTGTATCCCGTCTGACCACATATATCTCATCAGGGAAAAACTCCTTATGTGCTTATGAAATCTCTCTAACTTAAATTGAAAATATTCCGGCGGGGTATGACATAAAATACATTGAGTAGTTCATCTTTTTTGGTCATCGTCTTCCCCCTTTTCTATTTATAAATCCAATTCCTACGATAACCGTTTACATGAAATTATACATATTCTCGGACATCTGAAATAAAGGAACAGAGCTTACTCTGAAAATGAGCGTGCCCATTTCTAAAGACTGGGGGTTACCATTACTATGCAATCATTACAAAGTCAGTATACAATATTTTCAAAACGATTGCCGCTCATCCCCGAATGAAATGGAAAGAACCTAGTTTGGATAGGGGCTGATTTCACTTTTCACTAATGGTATAGATTTTGACCTGATTAACAACATGTTGCGAACTTAAACTGATCAACAATTTATAGATGAGTATAACAATGGTAAGGATATGAATAAATTTTCAACTCTTATCGTAGATGATGAGAAAATGATCAGGTCTGGTCTGAAGGCCCTACTAGAGTCTGAGGGTTATGATGTAGAGACTGCTAGAGATGGTCAGGAAGGATTAATTCTCTTTAAGAAACATCAACACTCTTTGGTTCTATCTGATATCAATATGCCTAAAATGACAGGGATCGATTTAGCAAAACAGATAAAATTATTAAATTCAGATACCATCATAATGTTGTTCACGGGATATTCTGCCATTGAGAATGAGGTTGAGGCAATAAAAAGTGGTGCCGAAGAGTATTTCCTAAAACCAATCAATACCAATGACGTTCTCAAGAGGGTCGCTCTTGTATATGAGCGTCATGAGCTCAAAATAAAGAATGAGAGGCTGAGCCGTAAACCTGAGCAGATCATCGGAAATTCACAGGGTATTCGGAAGGTTAAAAAAGTGATCAAGCAAGTATCTAAATCTGATATTCCCATGCTCATTACCGGAGAAACAGGTACAGGGAAGGAGCTTATAGCTCATTCCATACATGATCAGAGTCCCTGGAGAAACCAACCCTTTGTGACCATAGATTGTGCATCAATGCCTCCCAATCTGTTGGAAAGCGAGCTCTTTGGACCAGAGAGAAGCGTCTTTACAGGGGCTGCGGTCCACCAACATGGTCTGTTTGAGCTTGCCAATAAAGGGACTCTTTTGTTGGGTGAAATTGATGCAATGTCTTCAGGAATTCAATCAAAGATATTAAGGGCTATCGAATCAAAACAATTCCAAAGACTGGGTATACAAAAGGAAACCAGTTCTGATTTTCGAGTGATCACTACTACCAATCAAAACCCATTGACGTTGGTAAAGGAAGGAAAGTTCCGAAAAGATCTGTTTTATCAGTTAAACCTCTTCATAATTGAAGTGCCAGCCTTACGAAGGCGGAAATCCGATATCCCACTTCTAGTAGATTATTTCAGTGTGAGAAAAGGCCGCCAAGACCCAAAGAGTAATAAAGACTCTGAGTTCATTCAAGCCTTACAGAGTTATAACTGGCCTGGGAATATATTGGAGCTTCAGAATGTTCTGGAAAGAGTGTTTCTCCTGGCAGGTAGGCAACCACCTGGAATTGATCATCTTCCGCCATTAATCCAAAACATCAACTCTCAGTATAAAGGTAAATCGATAGATACTTCAGAGACACCCACGTTGGCGCAAATTGAACGCGACTATATCCTGAAGATCCATCAAGAATTAGATGGGAATAAGACACAAGCAGCAAAAGTTTTAGGAATAAGTCTAAGATCCCTGTATAACAAACTCGAGAAGTTTGAAATCCAAAATTAGCATTAATTCTTTGCCCGTAGAAGTTGATAAAGTACCCAGTGTGACCTATTTCGTATGACCGTTTCGATGGTTTGTAAAAAACTTTCATTTAAAATGCACATCGATGAGAGCGACTATTAAAAGGGGCCCTTCATAAAAACCTTGTAATAAATGAATGTTCATTTATTTTAGGCTTGTGAGAGTAAAAGACGAAATAAAGAAACAAGCTATCATCAGTGCTACAATAGATCTGGTGAATGAGATCGGTTTTGCATCCAGCTCAGTATCCAAAATTGCTAAACGTGCTAACGTTTCTCCTGCAACCATCTATATCTACTACAAGAATAAAGACGATTTATTAGTCTCAACTTATGTGAATATCAAAACCTCTCTCGGGGAAGCTTTGATGGCTGACTTTGATACCTCACTCCCTGTAAGCGATGCTCTAATGAATATTGGTGTCAATCTCTTTAAGTATATTTCGAAACACAGACAGATGTTCTATTTCACAGAGCAATTTGCCAATTCTCCATATAATGATATTGTAGACCGATCACAGATTGACGCAGCTTTTCAGCCCTTGAGCATGTTACTGCAGCGTGGAATAGATGAGAAACTGATTAAAGATGTGCCTCTTGAACTCCTGCATTCTCATCTCTATTACCCCATCTTTAATCTGGCCAACCCTCGCCTAAACCCAAATTTTAAAGCCAGTCAGGAAAACATTGACTCCGCTATGACCATGGCTTGGGATGCCATCAAACTCTAAAAAAATTTCGAAAGATAACTGAATGAACATTCGTTTAAATAAATCAATTCTAAGACCGGGGAAGATCATCATCGTATTGATTTTGATTCTCTCCGGCTCTGTTTTTACCATTAATACCGTTTTATCAGCGGCTCAATATGACCAAGGAGAGAATCCTTTGAATAAAATTCAAGCTTCACCCCAATATAAAAATGGAAAGTTTACCAATCCTTTACCCTGGAATGAGACACCTTCCTTTAGTACGATACGTAAAATGATTTTTGGTAATGAGATTCGAAAACCAAACCAAGACCTTCCCCAAGCGGATATCGATCTCGATCTTTTGGAATCCCCTGACAGTTCCTATCTGAAAGTCACCAATGTTGGTCACTCATCCTTACTCATCTATATGGATGGCTATCGTATTCTAACCGATCCCGTTTATGAAGCCAAGATCAGTCCTGTGGGTCCCAGTCGTTTTAACAAAGATATCCCACTGGATCCAATCACATTGAAGAACATCGATGTAGTTGTCATTTCACACAACCACTACGATCACCTAAATAAATATTCAATCCAGACCATCCATGAAGAGGTGAAACAATTCATTGTCCCCCTTGGTGTTGGTGCCCAACTGGAAGCGTGGGGTGTCGCTAGAGAGAAGATTGCAGAATTAGACTGGTGGGAAGAATTTTCTGTTGATGAAAACCTGACCATTACCTCTACTCCCAGCCAGCATTTTTCAGGACGGGGACTAACCGATAGGAATAAAACTTTGTGGACATCTTATGTGATCTCCAGCTCAGACCATCGGATTTATTTCAGTGGAGATTCTGGATATTTCGATGGCTTTAAAACCATTGGTGAAAAATATGGCCCCTTTGACATTGCCTTCCTTGAATGTGGTGCCTACAACCAAGCGTGGTCCTTTGTTCATATGTTTCCTGAGGAAACCGTCCAGGCTGCCATAGATCTTAAAGCCAGTTATACTTGGCCTATTCACTGGGGAACCTTCAACCTGGCATTGCACGATTGGTTTGATCCCATGGAACGGGTCAGCGCAGCGGCAAAAGTTCAAGGAATTCGTTTACTAACCCCAATATTTGGTCGTATTGTGGAATACCCAGGCAAACTTGATACAGCTGATTGGTGGAGATCTTATGTTCCTGAGACATCCCCCCAGAATGCGACAAACCTTGGCTCAGATCAACTAGCTTTTTCAAAACAGTCCTGATGGACATATTTCAAGGAATAGAACATGGCGCTTAACGTAATTATCACGGGGTCGACAGGTATGGTGGGTGAAGGAGTTCTTCATGAATGCTTACTCCATTCAGAAGTTGAATCTATTCTCGTTATCAATCGCAAAAGTTGTGGGCTTACTCATCCCAAGTTGAAAGAAATCCTCCACGAGGACTTCTCTGATTTCAGTGGTCTGGAACAAGAGTTAACCGGGTATGATGCAGCCTATCTCTGTATGGGGGTTACTTCTTTAGGACTCAATGAAGAAAAGTATAGGCGTATCACCTATGATATGACCCTGGCACTAGCGGAACCTTTAGCCAGATTAAATCCTGAGATAACGGTGTGTTATGTCTCCGGGGCAGGAACTGACTCCTCAGAGAGTGGTCGCAATATGTGGACCCGGGTAAAAGGTCGGACCGAGAATGCGCTTCTCAAGCTTCCCACCAAACAAGCCTTTATGTTTCGGGCAGCTCTGATCCAGCCAACTAAGGGTTTGAAGAATACCTACACAGCCTATAAAGTAATTAACCCAATCATTCCCCTACTTCGAAAAATATTTCCAAAATACATCACTACTCTTCAAGAGATTGGACTAGCCATGATTGAAGCCACAATCAACGGCTATGACAAGGAAATCATCGAAGTTCATGATATCGTTTCTCTAGCTAACAAACAAACGTCATAAGGATATATTTCATGTCAAATTCAAAATGGACAAGCAACAACATTCCCGACCAAAGTGGTCGCATTGCCATAATTACAGGAGCAAATAGTGGTATCGGTTTTGAGGCAGCCAAAGAGCTGGCAGCCAAAAATGCAGAAGTTATTCTGGCTGTAAGAAATCAGGCTAAAGGTGATGCAGCACTGGCTCAGATCCAAACTGACTATCCCAATGCCAAATTATCTGTACGATTATTGGACATAGCCAATTTGGCTTCGGTCAAAATGTTTGCAGATCAATTCAATCGCGATTACAAACAGTTGGATCTGCTGATCAATAATGCTGGTATCATGGCTCCACCCCATAGTAAAACCGTTGATGGTTTTGAATCACAATTCGGCACCAACCACCTCGGTCATTTTGCCCTTACAGCTCAGCTTATTGATCTTCTTAAAAAGACCCCAAAGAGTCGTATTGTAAATGTAAGTAGCAACGCCCACAGAATGGGTAAGCTCAATTTTGATGACCTGGCGTGGGAAAATCGTCGCTACTCCCCATGGAAAGCATACGGAGATAGTAAAGTTGCTAACCTCTATTTTACCTATGAATTATCCCGACAAATCAAGGCCTCTGGGAATACTGTCATGGTGACAGCTGCTCATCCGGGACTGACGACTAGTGGGCTTGCGAAGGGAGTAGGTGTCAAGATTTTTGTTATGCTTTTTGCCCAAAAGACGCCTATGGGCGCGCTGCCAACGCTTATGGCGGCTACTGAGCCTACCGCTAAAAGTGGTGAGTATTTTGGCCCTGCCGGTTTTGCCGGGACTCGTGGCTATCCAGACAAATCCACCCCCAATGATTTGGCACAAGATGCTGAGATTGCCGAACAGCTATGGCGTGTCTCGGAAGAAATGACCGGAGTAAGCTTCCAAATATAAGCTATTTATAAAACACCAAATGTTAATGGGAAAAGTGGGCTTAATTAGTTTTGTAACTTTTTGCCCACTTTTTTCTCCAAGTTGAAGTTCATGAACACCTATTGCCATATATGTATTAGCACTTGAAGCCCTTTTGATATGCTTTATATTGGCGCCGCTTTTAGTAAAACTATTATGGAGAAACAAATAAAATGACCAAACATGTATTCCAAACTGAAGTAAACGAACTGCTTCACTTAATTATTCACTCTCTTTATTCCCATAAAGAGATCTTTCTGCGGGAACTCGTTTCAAACGCCTCTGATGCGCTGGATAAACTAAAGTACCTGACCCTCACTGAAGACAAATTCAAAAAGATCAACTTTGACCCAAAAATTGAGATCGAATTCAATGATTCTGAAGAGGGGCGTTCCATTACCATTAAGGATCACGGTATTGGAATGAGTGAAGAAGATTTGATCGAACACCTGGGAACCATCGCCCGTTCAGGAACCAAAAACTTCCTGGGTAAGCTCACTGGAGACGCCAAAAAAGATTCTAATCTCATTGGTCAATTTGGTGTGGGTTTCTATTCCTGCTTCATGGTTGCTGATGAAGTTGAGGTTCTCACGCGTAAGGCTGGCGAAAAGCAAGCTCATCGATGGGTTAGTGATGGCAAAAGTGGATTTGAACTTGAGCCAGCAGAGAAAAAAGAGACTGGAACAGAGATCACCTTACACCTCAACGATGAAGGTAAAGAATATGCCAATCGTTGGACCATCACCGAGACCTTGAAGAAGTACTCCAACCACATTGCATTCCCAATTTATCTCAGCTACGAAGAGAGTACGTTTGATGGCGAAGGTGATGACAAAAAAGAAATCAAGGAGCAAAAGACCGAACAGGTCAATGATGCCTCTGCCTTCTGGAAAAAGCCGAAAAGCAGCCTGAAGAAGAAAGATTACAACGAATTTTATAAGACCTTTAGTAACGACTTCCAGGATCCTGCCCTTCATGTTCACACCCAAGCCGAAGGAGCTTTGGATTACACCACTCTCTTCTTCGTACCAGAGAAAGCACCTCAAGATCTTTTTTATGCCGATTACAAACCAGGTGTCAAACTTTATGTGAAGCGTGTTTTCATCACAGATGATGAAAAAGAACTTCTACCTACCTATTTACGCTTTGTAAAAGGAATCATCGACTCCGAAGATTTACCTCTGAATGTCAGTCGCGAGATTCTTCAGCAAAACCGGGTATTAGACAATATCCGTAAAGCTTCTGTTAAGAAACTCTTGAAATCGTTCCAGACCCTGGCCAAGAAAGAAAAAGAGTACCTAGCATTTTACGAACAATTTGGTCGTCCAATCAAAGAAGGTTATTACCAGGACCGTGAGAATCGCGAACTCTTGGAAAAACTGGTCCGGTTCAAATCAAGCAAGGTTGATGGTTACACTACTTTAGAAGAATATGTCAGTCGCATGCAAGAGGATCAGAAAGGTATCTATTATGTTACCGGTGATAATGAAGGCACATTGCGCCGTTCACCCCTGATCGAGATGTATGCTCAGAAGGACATTGAAGTCCTCATCGCCGATGATGAGATCGATGAGATCATCATCCCAGGTGTTGCCAAATTTGGTGAACATGACTTCAAATCAGTCAACCGCAGTAATGCCGGTGACGAGCTGAAGAAGGATGATGAGAAAGAGGATGACTCCAAGAATAAAGAGTCTGAACCATTTCTCAAGAAAGTCAAAAAAGTGTTGGGTGACCGTGTTAAAGACGTGAAAGTCTCTTCACGCTTAACCGACTCCCCTTCTGTTCTTGTAGCAGATGCTGAGGATCCTACGTTCCAGATGCAGGAGATGATGCGAGCCATGGGTCAGATGGACATGCCAGATGCCAAGCCTATCCTTGAGATCAATCTGAAACATCCCATTCTGAAAAAGATGAAGGATATGCGCAAGTCCAAGGATTTTGACAATGCCACTGAGTTGCTTTATGAACAGGCTATGTTATTAGAGGGCATGAAGTTGGAAAATCCGGCTGATTTTGTCAAACGTCTGAATGAGGTTCTAACTAAGTCTCTGTAAGGCATCACGGAGGCTGAGGCTCTCGAAGCCCTCTCGCAGAGTACGCTGAGACGCAGAGGTTTAAGTGTCTTTGCGAAGAGCGTTAGCGATGTGGCAATCTCGGACTTAAGCTTATAAACAAACAGCCTCCAGAAATGGAGGCTGTCTTATTGGTGGTCGATGTAGGAATCGAACCTACGACCTCCCGGATGTGAACCGAGCGCTCTAACCAACTGAGCCAATCGACCTTATTAATTAAATCTTACTGTTGTCCATATCCCTCGCACTTCGACTCCACTTCGACGAGCTCAGTACACCGCGCTCAGTGTGACGGACTCGGGATGACGAAATGAGATTAAGGAATTATAGCAACTCCATCCAGGCAGAACGAATCATCTCTATCGCCAGAGCAACCAGCAATAGACCCATGATACGACTCATGATCTCCAAGCCTTGCTCACCAATCGCCCTACTGATGTGGCGGGCATTGTACATGGCGATCCAATACAATAACAAATTTATAGACATGGCAATAAAAGGTATCACCATTCCATGTTGAGCGACCAGCAGGATAATTGCTGTTATGGCCCCCGGACCAGCAATTAGAGGCGTTGCCATTGGGATGACAATATCTTTCTCATAATTATTGTTATCATCCGTCAAATTAATATTTAGAACATATAACAATCCAATGATCAATAAAATGAGACCGCCACCAACCTGAAATGAGAAAAGTGAAATTCCAAAGAAAGCCAGAACACTCTCACCAACTAGGACAAAAACCAGGAGGAGGATAAATGAAACGCGAATTGCTCGATGAGCGCTCCGTTTGGCCCGTTCGGGTGTGTACTCCCTTGTCAATGCCATAAAAACCGGCAGCCCACCAAAAGGATCCATAATGACAAGTAAAGTGATAAATGCTGAGAGTAAGGCGTTTAAGTCTAGATTCATTTTGTTTCCCAAGCATTTTTGATGGCATCAACTGCCAGTTTGATCATGAAAGCAGAAATCCCTGTCTGCATATAAGCATGACCTAATTTATCTATGAGCACAAAATTGAGCTGGGAGTTGACAACCTTTTTATCCAGATGGGTTGCCTGCTCAATCACTGCTGAATCTACATCTTCAATTGAGAACCTAACTGGAATCCTAAGCAACATGTCTGAGAATTGTCCCCAGGCTTCCTCTGAAAGTTCTCCCACTTGATTTGACAACCACCCCGCCCCATACATGCCCAGAATAACAGCTTCACCATGGCGAATTTTTCCATAACCCAGTGTGGTCTCAAAAGCATGTCCAAGCGTGTGGCCAAAATTCAGGATACGTCGCAAATCTGATTCTTTTTCATCGGCTTCAACAACTTGCGCCTTCAAGGCGCAACTACGAGAAATACCTTTAACTAGTTTTTTGCCCGGCTTGCCGGTTATTAGCTCATCCATATTTTCTGAAATGAATTTCAGATACGCGATATCACGGATGGCTCCCGTTTTGAACATCTCCGCATATCCAGAAATACGGTCACGTTGGTCAAGACTTGTTAGGGTATCGATATCCATAAGAACCAGATCTGGTTGGTAAAATGCCCCAATCAGATTTTTTCCGCTACTATGGTTTACTCCCGTCTTGCCACCTACAGAGGCATCGACCATGGCAAGTAGAGTTGTTGGTAAATGAACCAGCTTGACCCCTCGGTATAAAATACTGGCGACGAATCCGCCCAGATCTGTGGTTACTCCTCCACCAAGCGTGACAATGGTTCCACTACGTTCCATTCCCTGGGCAATCAGAGCTGACATGACCTGCTCCGTAGTAGCCAGCGTCTTATACTCCTCGCCATCAGGAATGAGAATGGTTCGGGTTACAAAACCGGCAGCCTGAAGACTGTTCCTAACGCCCGTTCCATAGAGATCATTAACTTTATTATTGGTGATAATTCCAATAGGGCCGGATGCATCAATTGCTTTTAATTGATCAGCAAGCTTTGCCAAGAGTCCAGACCCGACCAGAATATCATATTGTCCAATTTGATGTGATATGTGGACTTTGATCGTGTCAGTCATTCATCTTCTCTAATTCTTTTACAATATTACAGGTAATTATTTCAGGAGGATATTCGCCACTGGAAATGCGAAGTTTCGCCGTTTCAGTGTAAGCCTCTTGCCGCGCAGCTAGTATTTCATTCAATTCATGCAGGGTATCTTTACATTCACTCAGCAAAGGTCGATCTTCAGAATACTCTAGCCGGGTTGCCGCTTCTTCGGCTGATATTTCCAACCAAACGGTAGTTTCATTTTTTAGAAAATCTACATTTTCAGCTCTAGTGACCACACCCCCACCACAGGCAATAACGGCTCTCTGTAGTTCAGCTGTGTTTTTCAGGGCTTGAGTCTCATAGTCGCGAAACCCGCTTTCGCATTCTTCCTTAAAAATCGTAGGAATGGTTTTTTCAGCCAAAGATTCGATTTCATGATCTAAATCCAAAAACTGCCAGCTTAAACTTTTGGCAAGCAGTTTACCAATAGTGCTTTTTCCAGCACCCATCAATCCAATTAAATAAATCTTTTTACTGTTCATGTTTAGACCCTTCGACTCTCGCACTTCGTCCTTCGACCCTTAGGCTTCGGCAGGCTCAGCCACCGGTTTAAAGTGTCACTCCCGTAGCTGCAATATGTGCTTTTACCTGTTCCAGGGAATCGCCCCCAAATTTTTCTAAAATTGCATCTGTCAATACCAGAGCTAGCATGGCTTCTCCAATTGTAGAAGCGGCGGGAACGGCACAGGCATCAGTTCTTTCCTTATGAGCAGTACCAGGTTCACCCGTCTTAATGTCAACAGAGCGCAAAGGTCGAGCCAGGGTAGGAATTGGTTTCATACTCACCTGGACCTGAATCATTTCGCCGTTGGACATACCGCCCTCAATACCACCGGCATGATTGGTCGCTCTTCGAATGGTATCACCATCTTTAATAATCTCATCATGAACTTGCGAACCTCGAGTTTCAGCAACATCAAGACCATCACCAATGCTTACTGATTTCATGGCATTAATGGACATCATGGCAGCCGAGATCCGCGTACTTAATTTACGATCCCAATGTGTGTAAGATCCTATACCTGCTGGGACACCCGTAGCGAGAACTTCAAATACACCGCCGATGGAATCTCCTTCTTTTCGTAGGGCATCAATGTGTGAAATCATCTTTTGTTCGGCGGTCTTGTCCAGACAACGAACTGGAGATTCATCTGCTTGCTTATTCAATGTGGAAAGGTTTGAGCTTATCTCTGAAGAAGCCTTTTCAGGACCGATCTGGGTGACATGACTGGCAATTTCGATTCCTAATTCTTTAAGAAAGATGCGACAAATAGCTCCCAAAGCCACTCTCATAGCTGTTTCACGGGCCGATGAGCGTTCCAAAACATTACGGATATCCGTAAATCCAAACTTTTGTACGCCAGCAAGATCCGCATGACCAGGACGAGGTAAGGTTACCTCTGGAACTGGCACGTTTGGATTTGTGTGCGACATCCTATCGTCTTTCCAGTTTTTCCAATCACTATTCTCTATCCAAAGAGCGATAGGAGAGCCTAAAGTTTTTCCATGGCGCAGACCGCTTGTTATCTCAGCATGATCTGTCTCGATCTTCATTCGTCCACCACGTCCGTGACCTTGTTGCCGGCGGAATAGGTCCTGATCGATCACCTCTTCTGAGAGAGGAACTCCGGCTGGAAAACCTTCCAGAATTCCAGAAAGTCCTTTGCCGTGTGATTCCCCTGCCGTTAAAAATTTAAGTTTTTGTAGCATACATTATCCCTTACACCTCGTGCCTCAACTTAGGTCTTCGCGAGCGAATATAATGAGCGCGGCGATCTCAAACCCAAGATTGCTTCGTCCATTTCGTCCTTCGACGACCTCAGGTTGACAAGCTCAGTGTCCTCGCAAAGACTATAAAAAGGTTTAATCATTATTCAAATTTACGTTTAAAGCCGGTGATCTTATTATGGACGGCTTCTCGCATTTCATTCATTTTTATCCGGCTCCAATCCTGAGGACCAAACCAGATATCCACAGAAGCCATAGCTTGGTATAGGTACATATCAAGTCCTGAAACTGTTTGACAATCTGAGAAAATTGCTTCTGAGAGCAGCCTGGTATTTAATGGGTTAAAAATGGTATCTACAACCACATCAATTGACTCTAGAAGGTCACCATCCAATGGACTCTCATTCTGCTTTGGTTTCATTCCAATGGGAGTACAATTTACCAAACAATAGGCATCTTCAATGGGTTCCACGGCAGTTTCATCCCATGCACAACCAGCCAGTTTCATTCCTTCGCTTGAACCCTGCATGTCTTTGATCAGTTGCTGCGCTTTTTCCGGGTCGCGGCCAATGACAGTCGTTTGACCAGCTCCTGCTCGGGCCAATCCAAAAGTAATTGCTCTGGCTGCTCCACCACTTCCAAGTACGACAACCTTTTTCCCGGTAATGTCCACATTAGCTGCTTCCAGAGATTTAACAAAGCCATACCAGTCTGTATTGTAGCCTGTCAGTTTATCACCATCACGGCGTACACAGTTGACCGCACCAATAGGAGCCGTACGGTCGTTGACCTCATCTAAGAACGGGATGATAGTTGATTTGTGGGGGATAGTCACATTGAATCCATCCAATTTCTTGGCAGAGGGTAAACCCACCCAACGCTCCAACCCATCAGCAGCGACTTTGATTTTCTTATATTCCCCCTCTAAACCCAATTGTTCGTAGATCCATTCGTGCATAAAATCGCTTTTGCTCTGCCTTGTAGGATCACCAATGACTGCAAATTTCACAATATTCTCCTTTTAAAACCTTGCGAAGGTTTTAAACCTTTGCAAGGATAAAACGTTCTAGTTGCACAGAGCAATTAGCTCTTGCACGAAACCTGGATGGGAGATATCCATACAAGCAGGATTATCCAATTTTACAGGTGTTTTACTTATGAGCCCGGCAACAACCATGGTCATGGCAATCCGATGATCATCAAAAGATTTTGCGTCACCTCCTGAAAGAACAGTGGGGCCCTCTATACTGAAGCCATCAGGTCGCTCAAAGATCTTGGCACCCCAGGCACTCATATTACTCACGATGGAATTAATTCTGTCGGACTCTTTCACCCGCAACTCCTCAGCTCCCCTTACCACCGTTTCTCCATCTGCTTGACTGGCCAGCAGGGCGATAAGCGGCAATTCATCTATAAGATTTGGAACTTCTTCAGGTTGGATAGTTATCCCCTTCAATTCTGACGATCGTATTCTAAGATCAGCAGTATCTTCACCATAATGGGACTCCTGGTTGGCAATATCTATTTTACCACCCATCTCCTGAACTGTTTTCAACAGGGCTGTTCGAGTTGGATTCACCCCAACCTTACGAATGATCAGATCTGACTCTGGAACCAGCAAGGCCGCTGCGATAAAAAATGCTGCTGCTGAAAAATCACCTGGGACAGTAAAGTCCATCGACTTCAAAGGTTTTGTCAAAGGTTCAACGGTGACCGTTTTTCCCTCTACGGCTATTTTAGCGCCCATGGCTTTTAGCATTTGTTCAGTATGGTCTCGACTATGGGCAGGGGATTTTACTGAGGTTTTACCACGTGCATGTAATCCAGCCAAAAGAATGGCTGACTTAACCTGAGCGCTGGCGTAGGGCAGATCATAGTCCAGGGCCCACAAATCACGTCCACTCAACATCACCGGCAGAAATTTACGATCTTTAGCTGAGACATTGGCCCCCATTTGCTGTAAAGGTCTAAAAACTCTATCCATGGGTCGCTTGCTCAGAGAATGATCTCCTGTAAACTGTACATGAATTGGATGCGCAGCTAAGAGACCCATCATTAGTCTGGCTGTTGTCCCTGAATTTCCGCAATTAAGGGCATGTTCAGGTTGACGAAAGGGCCTTATGCCTCCACCCCTAACAAAAATCACATCCTGCTTTTCTTCAATCTGTATACCACAATTGATCAAGGCTTCTTTTGTAGTTCTCACATCAGCACCGGGATTCAGGTTTTCAATCCTACTTAAGTCGTCTCCCAAAGCAGTAAACATGAGGGTACGATGACTTATGGATTTATCGCCAGGTAATGTGATCTCTCCCTGTATTGCCATTTGGCTACCCTTTTATTTGTCAGTTCAGCTCTTTACCAACTGCTTTTGCGACGATGCGTACACGATCAACCAGATCTTTAAAATCTTCAGGTACTAACTGTTGTGGTCCATCACTTAAGGCAACTTCAGGATTGGGGTGGACTTCTACCATGATACCTTGAGCTCCTGCTGCAACTCCAGCTAATGCCAGTGGAAGCACTTTATGTCGTTTTCCGGCTGCATGACTTGGATCTACGATCACAGGGAGATGAGAGAGACGCTGAAAAGCTGGAATAGCGCTCACATCCAAGGTATTGCGGGTGTGATCCACAAAGGTACGAATACCGCGCTCACAGAGCACAACTTGATCATTGCCTTCATTGAGGATGTATTCAGCAGCTAAAATAGTTTCTTTCACAGTAGCGGACATGCCCCGTTTTAACAAGATGGGCATTTTTGTGCGAGCTGCTTCTTTTAGCAGCGTGAAATTCTGCATATTGCGGGTACCAATCTGAAGCATATCACTATACTTAGCGGTGACTTCTAATACATCCGTATCTATTACTTCGACCACAGTTGGTAAATCAACTTCTTTTCCAACCTGATGGATCATTTTGAGACCTTCAACACCTAAGCCCTGAAATGCATAGGGTGAGGTTCGCGGTTTGAATGCTCCACCTCGTAGTAAATGTGCTCCTGAAGCTTTGACTGCTTCCCCAACTGTTTTGATCTGTTCATAAGATTCTATTGAGCAGGGACCAGCCATAATGGATACGTTATTTCCACCTATTTTTGCTGCGCCAACGGTAACAATGGTGTCATTGGGCTTCCATTCACGTGAAGCCAATTTGTAAGGTGAACTTATCTCGAGAACATCTGCAACTTCTGGTAGAGATTGGAGATGTTGTCTCCCGCTCAAAGGTTTCACGCCTAAGACACCGATAACTGTACGGGTGGCACCCTCAATCAAATGAGTTGCGTAATTTAATTTTTCAATTTCTTCTTGAACTCTATCGATAGCCTCTTGAGAGGCGTTTAATTTCATTATAACAAGCATTTTTGAATATCCTTTTTCATCAGCTTATAAGGTTTTGTGTTCATGGTAAGATTGCAACCTAAAACGGTGTTCCTGTTCGCTCTACCACCAGAAACAATGTCTTGTTGTCTTTCAGGTCTTGAATACCAAATTGAGCTAACTCAAGACCATAGATTTCAGCTGCCCTGGCAGGTGCAATGACGGCTGTTGTATCGGAATATTCACCAGCATGAAGTTTACGGGCAGCCTCAGCTGTATCCTCAGCTTCTACCTGGGGAATGCTTTCAAAATTTTCTCTTAAGAATCTGGAACATTGTTTAAGAGCCTGAGGGTGAGATCTAACTTCAGATATATCTTCAATTTTTAAGCCTGGTTTTGTGATGAGGCACTGATTGACCAAAATATGAAACATGGAGCGAACGTTACAGCGTGCTTTTGCAAGAGCATGAATACTTTCGTGAACCACACCACCTCGGGCATTCTCCATGGCAATGACACCGCGATCAATTTTGAATGTGGCCAATGCTTCCATTACACCTTTACTGCTCAGACAAGGAATCGTCTCGATTTTACCCAAACCGTCTTCTTTGATATAGGTGAGAGCCGCTTCTTCTGAAAAACTACCGGGAATACCCTGATATCCGATATTGTCAGGTAATGATTCCGGATTAAAAACCTGAGCTTTAACTTTATGAACCGAGCGGGAGAAATCTGTGAGCATATCAGCGGTATAGGGATTGTAGTATTGAAGATCGTGAAACAATTCATCTGTATCTTGACAAGTTTGTTCCACCACATGACGTACTTGACGAAATCCATGAGTATCAACCTGTGTAGGTTTGATATCCATCCCCTTCATCACGCGACCCATAAAGTGAGTGACACCCTGAGAGCGGGCTGCTTGAAGATCATGATCCTCAACGGTGAGATAGATAATGCGACAACCCCAGGATTCGAAGATCTCTCGCCATTTATTTTCATTCTTCTCGCTAAGCCTGGTAGGACAATACACCATGCGGAGATCACTGTCCTTTTCATAGGAATCCGGTCCGAACATGGGATGTGTGTTAAGAATTTGTATCGATTCAGACAATTCATCCATCATCCAATCGCGTATCTTAGTCTTGACAGAAGCCACATCGATGAGAAGTTGTCCTTCTTTGGCGAGAGGGGCGATCTGCTTTAGGAGCTCACGTGTGTGGCTAATTGGAATCGCCAGAAAAACCGTTTCCTGCTCCATAACTGAAACAAGATCAGCCCATTGATAAGCACTTGAGTTTACTTCTTTAGCTAAATCTTTTTCATCATAAATAATGAGATTGAAATCCTTTGCCAATAATTTCGCCAGCAGCGTGCCAAATCTTCCAAACCCGATAATGCCAATTGTTTGTTTCATCTCATTCAACCTACTTTATCTCTAGTACCATATTTACTGCCAACTAAGCACCCCTTACCCGGCGTCGCTCTATGAGCTATGCCGCGGTTATTCTATAAACACCACTGTGTTTATAGAATAAAAAAACCCCCGCCAATTGACGAGGGTGATTGAGTCCAAATAACACGACTTAAACCATCACCCTGATCTCATAAAAAAATAATATGTGCTTTGCCAATTCATTTCGAAGCAAATATAGGCCAGGGTTAATGGCATTCAAAGGTATTGAATATAAGATTCCATAGATTTGTTTACCGCTGCGTTAGTCTGCTGCAAATAAAAAAGACCCCTAAAAGGAGCCTTTTACAATCTTTATCTACTAAGATCTAATTCATGACACCAAGGAGATTGTCATCATTATCAATTGCGCTGGCAAACTCTACTTCGTTGCCCTCATGATATAGAATACCTGATCGACGGCCAAACTGCCTGGCTTCATCATAATTAAGCATGTAGACATCACCACGTCCACGCCAACGTTTATTCATAGTATCTTCAACCTGCATGGGTACTACGACCCAGACTTTATCACCATATTGAATATTTCCACCATATCCATAACGTGTAATTAGTTCTCTACTTAAGGCCAGAACGCCAGGGAAGATCTGTTTGTTACTGGCAGTGATGTTAGGCGTGTCATCTGTCTGTCCTACCAGGGCATTGTATGCCGTAAATACCAAGGGGTGTCCTTCAGTGAAAAGATCAAGGGCTGTTGCCATTTCCTCAATATACGTGGCTAAAGAATCTTTAACCTTCATCTCATGGCTTAGAATATTATTTATCTCAGTTGTATGACTCGCTTCACGCTGAAATTGAAATGTGCCGAATATGACCAGCATCAGTATGTAAGCAATTATGTGTTTGTTTTTCATCTGTCCTTTATGTGGAGTAAGTTTTTGAATAATTTTATGTAAGTTAGATTTTTTCATAGGGTTATTGTTTTTTGGCGCGCTATTATAGACGGCGCAATATGGGTCAACAAGTACAAAGTGATCTATTATTAGAGGTAAAAACCACGGTTGTGACTTTTGTCACAACATCAATAAAACTGACCCGTAATCTCGATATTTGATGGTTCATGTCGTTTTGAAGGAAATATGAATGAGAGCATATGTTTTAAATAAAGTGGGCGATTCTGGAGTACTCAAGATCTCTGAAGTAGAACAGCCAGATGTAAAGCCTGGAGAGGTTCGTGTAAAGATCCAGAGTATCGGTTTGAATTATGCAGAGATTCAAAGCCGCAAGGGCCTATACGGGTGGGCTCCAAAACGACCTTACATCCCAGGCATGGAAGCCTTTGGTACCATTGAAGCCGTAGGTAGTGATGTATCTGGTCTTAAAACCGGCGCATCGGTTATTGTCGTCGGCCAATACGGCTGCTATGCTGAACAAATAGTAGTACCTGCTACACAAATTTTGCCCGCTTTTGAACAATTCAGCCCAGCAGAAAATGCTGCCTTTGCAATCCAGTTTATGACCGCCTGGGTGGCGTTAATGGAAGTTTGCCGTTTACGCTCGTCTGATCGAGTACTGATTCAAGCCGCCGCTGGTGGTGTGGGAACGGCAGCTATTCAGATTGCCAAGGCTCAGGGTTGTGAAGTCTTTGGAACTGCCAGCAAGGACAGCAAATTAGAACTTATTCGTTCTCTGGGTGCTGACCACGCCATTAACTATTCCAAAGATGACTTTAGTGATTTTATCAAGAAAACAACTTCTGGGAAAGGTGTAGATGTAGTCCTGGAAGTGGTAGGTGGCGAGGTATTTCGCAAAAGCCTTGCTCTGCTTAACCCATTCGGCAGGCTGGTTGTCATTGGTTTCGCTAGTCTGAACCTGAATAAACTTAATCCCCTTTCGTGGTGGAAAACTTGGAGGGATATTCGCAGAGTAAAGATCAATGACATGGCTACTGCTTCACACGTTGTAGGGGCGAGTCATCTAGGATATTTGATGAAAAACACAGAAAAGATGAACAATATCTGGCGAGACCTGAGTCAGTATATTCTTGAACATGAGTTAAGGCCAGTTGTTGGACATGAATATAAATTTAATGAAATTCCACAAGCCCATGCGCTCATGGAATCACGGCAAAGCACGGGGAAGATAGTAGTCCATATTTAGGTGAGGATTTGAATCCTCGCTTAGCATATTCTGTTTATATTCATTGATGAATTTCTCTAAACTATTATTCAAATCACCTGTTGATGCCTACAAGTCTTGTGTCGGAATACTGGGCGGTGGAGGAAAAACTGCCTTATTATACCGCTTGGGAGATGAGCTTGCTCAAACACACTCATCAGTCATTTTATCCTCATTAACTAAATCCGGTACGTCTGCTGACCACCTTGTGCACCTTTATGCCGAATTTGAACAAGAAGAAAACAGGGAGGCTTTACTCAAGCAGAACCCCCTTTATGTAATGGGTGATTATATCCATGAGGAAAAACTCTCAGGGCTGGAAGCTGAGCAATTAGAACAATTGTATGAGGCATCAGACGTCACCATCTTTGAATGTGATGGTGCCAGAAAAAGACCGATCAAAGCACACCAGCCATACGACCCGGTAATTCCCCATTATGCAACACATACTATCATAGTTGTTGGCGCAGATGCCGTTGGGGCTAAGGTAGATGCTAAATTGGTACATCGACCCGAATTGTTCCGAGAAATATGGGATGTAAATGCCAATTTCATCTTAGACCCCTCATTCATCGCCAAAGTTTTAACTAGCCAATACGGCTATATGCAAAAGGTGCCCGCTACCTCCAAAGTGTGTTATTTTGTAAATAAAGCAGATCTTCATCCCGAAGTGGCTTTAAAACTAGCCCAGGCGATCTCGCGTGTGAGTAAGGCCTCTGTCTTTTATGGTAGCTTGAAAGCAAATCAACTGGAGCAAGTAACCTAATGTTAGAACTTGCCATGATTGTAACTGCAGCTGGACTCTCATCCAGATTCCCACCAAACAAACTTTTAGAAATCGTGGAAAATAAATCCTGTATTGAACACACGGTGAGCACATTTACAGACTTTAATCTGGATGTTTATGTCGTGCTGGGATATCAAGATGACCAAATCCGGAAAGTTTTGGAAGACCGCTATGGAGATCAGTTGATCTTTGCTCATAATTCTCAGTATGAAACCGGCTTAGCAAGCTCCGTAATTACTGGTGTAAAGGCGGCTGGTGCAACCTACGATTACTGGGGGTTTTGCCCTGGAGACAAACCCTTTATTCAGCATCAAACAGTTGATTTGTTAATTCAGAAACTATATGATGAGAAACCATTGATCCTTGCACCCCAATTCAATAAACTACCTGGACATCCAACCTTCTTCTCGAGAGAATTAGCCCCTAAGTTTATCAATATTACCGGCGACTCAGGCGGTCGTCAGATTATTAAGGCTTTTCCTAAAGAAACATTGACGGTTAATGTCAAAGACGAGGGTGTTACCCTTGATATGGATCGATACCTGGAGTCAAAACATGTTTAATGATACAGTTGTATGGGTTAGAGGGGCTGGTGAGCTTGGGAGTGCTGTGGCACATCTGTTACACCGCGTTGGACTTTCAGTTTTTCTCAGTGAAATTTCGCCTCCTCTAGCTATCCGAAGACCCGTTACCTTTAGTGATGCTATACTTGAAGGTTCAAGTGAGGTTGAGGGTATTACTGGCAAATATACCGCAGATTATGTATTGCCTGTTAATAAACCCTGGTCATACATTCCCGTATTTACTGACAATCCTGAGGCGATATGGAAACTTAAGCCCACCATATTGATCGATGCACGCATCCTCAAATATTATGAACAAGATTACCGTACCTGGGCACAACTCGTTATCGGATTGGGTCCGGGATTCAATACCGATCAGCATTGTCATCAAATCATTGAAACCATGCGTGGACATGAATTGGCAAGAATTATTTATAGTGGTGAATCAATGCGCGACACAGGTATTCCCGGCGTTGTTGGCGGAGAAACTTCACGACGGATCATACGTGCTCCGGAATCCGGTCGCATTAACTGGAATGTGAATTTTGGCGATATCGTGCCCAAACAGCAGATTCTGGGAACCATGGACAATGGTCAACCAATCCGATCTCCTCTTCAGGGGATGATCAGAGGATTGATCTCACCCAAAGTGGATGTAAGCACAGGCATGAAAATTGGTGATGTGGATCCCCGTGGTGGTACTATAAAATATCTGCAGATTTCCGAAAAAGCACGTGCAGTGGCCTGTGGTGTTCTAGAGGCCATTTTTGTACACATGAATCAGGTTGGAAAATGATCAAGCCCCTTCTTAAACAATGGTTTGATAGAGCTGAGGGTCAGCAGGCAGTGCTCTGTTCTGTAATAGAGTGGAATGGATCTGTTCCGCGGAAAGACTATCCTCTTATGCTGGTTTTAACCGATGGCAGTATTCTGGGAACCATTGGTGGGGGTTCCATGGAGCTCAAGGTAACAGCAGCAGCCAGAGCATTAATGGGTCAATCCAAAACTCAACTTCTTAATTTTGACATGACTGGTACAGATGTGCAAGCCGATATTGGTCTCTGCGGTGGGACTCTAAAAGTTTTAGTGGAACCTTTCAGCAAATCCCTTCAGGATTTCTACTTAAGTATGATAAACCAAATGTCACCGAGCCAAAATACCATGGTAATGCTTTCTGTCGATTCTGCCCAAAACTATTTGGTAAATCGACAGCTCATCTCCCAGCGAAAAGAAATACATAACTCTGATAATGAAGTTCAAACTAAGCTGCAAAATATATTTGAGAATCAAAAGAGCCAGTCGTTTACCTCAGGTGATCACTACTTTTTGATGTGGCAACCATTTAGCCCACCAAAAATTCATATTTTCGGGGCCGGCCATGTGGGACAAGCAGTGGCGGATATTGCCCAATTCAATAACTTAAGTGTTATTGTCTATGATGATCGCACACAACTACTCACACCTGATCGATTTCCCTATGCACAACTAGCCTCAACACAGTTCCCAATAAAATGGGAAGACATTCCACCCATTAATTCAAGTGATTTTGTACTCATTGCCAGTCGTGAACACAGACATGATCACGAACTGTTAACAGGTATTTTAAAATCGCAACCAGGATATGTCGGTTTAGTAAGTAGCTCAAGAAAGTGGAAGATATTGTCTGATAGTCTTTTAGCGGAAGGTGTCGACCCCAAGTCTGTTGCGAAGGTTCATGCCCCAGTGGGATTGAATATTGATGCACAAACGGTTCCCGAAATCGCCATTAGCATCCTCTCTGAAATGATTGCAACCTATCGTGGCGTCCAAATTTGAACAACTTGTTGATTAAGAACGGTCTGCTCATCCATGCTGACAAACAGATAAATGAAGATATCCTCATCAGGGGTGAAACGATTCAAGAGCTGGGACAAAATCTGACCGTCTCACCAGACACCACTATCATAGATGCTTCAGGGAAATTGATTTTTCCAGGTGTGATAGACCCACATACGCATATGGGTATCCCCATCAAAGATGGGAGCTCTGCAGATACTTTTGCGACTGGAAGTCGGTCTGCGCTGCATGGTGGTGTTACCACTATTCTTGACTTCACTGTTCTAGGGCCTGGGCAAACATTATGTGAAAGTCTGGAAACCCGTCAGAAACTGGCAGCAGAATCACTCTGCGATGTTGGTTTGCATATCAATATCACTCGATTCGAGCCAGAAATCCTGGATGAGATACCTCTCTTGATTAAAAAAGGATATAACAGCTTTAAAGTTTTTACCACATACGAAGAAGCAGGTATGATGCTCTCTTATGGGCAGATCGAAGCTGTGGCAAAGATCATCGGTGAAAATGATGGAATCCTCATGGTTCATTCAGAGGACAATGAAACGATTATGGCTGCCTCAGAGCCATTTTCTGACCGAAGCGAAACTCATCCGAAATATCATGCTTATGCTCGGCCTGCAGAGGCAGAAGCAGTTGCTATTCAGACATTGGGTGAAATTTCAACGCGCACAAACTGCACTATCTACATTGTTCACTTGAATACGGCCCAGGGCTTGGCCGTAGCAGCTGAGTTTCCCCTTTTGAAGGTAGAGACCTGCCCTCACTACCTCATGCTCACAGAGGACGTATATGAACAGGATGATGGAACCATGTTTGTGGCTAGTCCACCTCTGAGAAAACAAAATGATCAAGACGCATTGTGGCAGGGTATCCAAAATGGACAAATTCATACTATTGGGTCAGATCATTGTCCGTTTTGCCTGGCAGATAAAACTGCAGATATTCCATTTCAGGATATTCCAAACGGGATGGGCGGCGTAGAGACCCTCTTTCCTGGTCTGCTTGCACAATTTATTAAGCGCAATATAGACCTGAGTCTATTGACCCAATTAAGCAGTCGTAATGCTGCAAAAATATTCGATCTAGATGCAATCAAGGGATCTCTTTCCGTAGGTGCTCATGCAGATTTGCTGATTATTGACCCAAAAGCTTCTATGCAGGACTGGGAACTTAATCTTGATACCATCCTTGACTGGAATGCCTATGCTGGACTTCCTGCGATATTTCCTGAGACGGTTATTCGACGTGGGGAAATTGTCGTAGCTTCAGGTCAAACTCAATCTTGTTCTCAGGGCGAGCTGGTCGTTTCAACACCATCCTAAGCACAATAATATCGGCACATAAAATCTAATGCAGCACTTAAAAAAAGATCGCATGTTCATTTTCCTGGCTGTCATGTCTATTGTGACAACCATGGGCTTTCAGGTTTGGCGAACCCTTTTCAATAATTTTGCTGTTGATGTGGTGGGTTTAGGTGGTAACCATATTGGAGTAATCCAATCCGTGAGAGAAATCCCTGGATTTTTGGCACTACTGGTAGTCTATGTAACCCTCTTTCTCAAGGAGCACCGACTTTCCGCCTTGTCAGTTGCTGTCCTGGGCCTTGGCATCAGTTTTACTGGAGTCTTTCCTTCATTTACCGGACTGATCTTCACTACACTACTCATGAGTTTCGGCTTCCATTATTTTGAAACAACCAACCAGTCCTTAACTCTGCAATACTTTGCGAAAAACACCTCACCCTGGGTTATGGGAAAATTACGTAGCTATTCTTCAGCTTCTGCAATTATAATTGGCTTTGTACTTCTGGGGGCAAGTTCCGTCCTGAGTTATGAATTGATGTTTGGTATTCTGGGAGGATTGATCGTCATTGCCGGTCTATGGGGTATGTTCCAGAATCCAACTCGCCAGGATCTGGTGCCCCAGCAAAAGAAAATGATCCTAAGAAAGCGTTATAGCCTCTACTATTTCCTCACCTTTATGGCAGGCGCCCGGCGCCAGATCTTTGTGGCTTTTGCTGTTTTTCTCCTGGTAGAGAAATTTCAATTTAGTGTAAAAGAGATCACCATGCTCTTTATGCTCAACAATGCAGTCAGCTACTTTTTAAGTCCTCTGATTGGAAAAGCCATTATACGGTTTGGGGAGCAGAAGGTATTATCCATAGAATACCTGAGTTTGATCTTTGTCTTTATTGCCTATGCTACAGTAGAAACCAAGGCTGTTATGGCCGTCCTCTATATTCTAGACCATATCTTTTTTAACTTCTCAATAGGTATTAGAACCTTTTTCCAAAAGATTGGAGATGATGACCATATGGCACCGACCATGGCAGTGGGCTTTACTATCAATCATATTGCTGCTGTTGTTATCCCGGTAATGGGTGGCTTGGCTTGGGTGGTAGACTATCGAATTCCCTTTGTTGCCGGTGCGGTCATGAGTCTTATCTCTCTCATTGCAGTTCAGTTTATCGCCAGCAATATCCAAAAAGCTGAACTAAGACAAAGCGCTAGGGCTGACTAAGCTAAAAACCGATCCTCCAACTCAGGAGTTGGAATCATACAGACATCCTGTTTTCCAAACCAGCGGTATCGATTCCTGGCAATCCAATCATAGAGAGTGTCACGGAAGGGCTTTGGTATTATCTTTAAGCCATAAAGAAAATAGCCCGGACCACCAAGTAGTTTAAAAATCTGTAAGATGGCTTCGCTTTTCACCAGGAGAGTATCTTGGTAGAAGAGGATAATAGAATCAACGCCCTGCAACTTGCCTTCATCTCTACTAAGAATATCCTGCCCGATATTGGACTGTAGACTGGCAAAGCGGAAACGTTTGCTGGAATCACGACGAATCACCTGCTGTACACTCCAGTTACATAAATTACATACCCCATCAAACAAAATCAGCGGATAGTCAGCATTATATTTAGGTGGGATCTTCACCTCTCAGTTTAATTCATTTTTTCAATGGTTGCCAATAGCAGTTTCCAATTTACTTTATTATCGGAAGGAATTTACCTATGGATATCAAACTTGAATATTGTGTAACCTGAAACTACCTACCAAGAGCAACCAGTTTGGTTGTAGGAATATTAGATAGATTCGGTAACGATGTTGAAACACTAACCATCCTGCCCTCCGGCGGTGGTGCCTATAATATCTGGAAGAATGACGAGCTCGTCTTTTCAAAAACAAACGAAGGTCGTTTCCCTCATAGTGATGATGAGGTCATTAACCAGCTAGCCTGACAATTACGTAATTCAAACAACCATACGATTTTGGAGATAATTCAATGCAGTTATTGAATAAGCAGCCCTTAACAACAGCAGACAGTATTCTACCTGGCGAAGGAATTCGTCAAGATGCTATACTTATTGGATTAGGTACATTCCTAATCACTCTCTGCGCACAAATTGAAATACCCTTACAACCAGTGCCCATAACAGGCCAAACATTTGGCGTGTTGTTCATTGCAGCTCTATTAGGAGCAAATCGAGGCGCCATCACAGTCATCAGTTATCTGAGTTTGGGAGCCGTTGGGTTACCTGTTTTTGCTGGTGGAGCTACGGGTCTAACTGCCTTCGCGGGACCTACTGCGGGATACTTGATTGGATTCATCGCTGCTGCCTATTTAGTTGGCTACCTTAGTGAGTTTGGATTGGACAGGAAATTTATGACTGCTACTTTATCCATGACACTTGGAACACTAGTGATCTTTCTTTTCGGAAGTATTGGTCTTGTGCGTTTCGTTGGCTGGGATCAGGTTTTTCAGCTAGGTGTTTACCCTTTTCTTCCCGGAGCTATCATTAAGATCACCCTTGCCGCCAGCTTACTACCTCAAGGGCGACGCTTTTTTCAGTAAGTAAACCGTCACCCTCACCACTCACGTGATCACTTTAAGCTAGATCACATAAATTTCTCCAGAGGCTTTTAGCCTTTGAGGCATGTCCTTCCCCAACTAAGTTTGGACAGAATTTTTACAAACTGTGACTCATTGGTTGAGTCAATTTTTACGGAGATAACAATGTTTCAACAGATGAGGAATACTACACTACTTTTATTGCTCCTAACGGGAGTTCTTTGGGCTGGGGAAATCACCCAAGTTGGAGAACCGATTGCCCTCTCAAAGTCAGGTCAGATATATATATCACCCAAGTGGTCACCCCTTGGATCACAGTTGGCCGTTGCTGGGGTAAAGTACAGCGGGATTTACCTGATTAACTTTCCTTCAGGTGAAATGAGTCAATTAACTGCTGAATTGGGTGCAGGATATGGTTTCTCCTGGTCACCTGATGGAGCTCATATTACTGCCCGGACCGCCACATATGAAGACCACATCAAACTGAGTCAGATCAAAGTGTTTGCGCTTGACGGCTCAAGTGAAGCGCTCTCTCAAAAACAATCCCTAATGACCGGTTTACCTATTTGGTCACGTTCAGGGGCAAGTATTCACTTAAAATCCCAAAAGTCCTTTCAAACTTACTCTTTGGGTAAGCAAGTAGATGATGTTGAAGCCGGTAGTCTCCTTTTTCTTCACAACCTGGGAATATATAAAAGAGATTTTGATACTGGCACAGACCAATTGGTTTCAGCTCCAGGCCAACGCGTTCTCCATCTGGCGCTTTCGCCCTTAGGGACTCACTTTGTATACTCTACTGTTGGTGAATATCTTTGGATAGCAGACATGGACGGATCTAATCGCCAGCAATTAGGGCGTGGCACAGCACCTACTTGGTCTCCTGATGGCAAGTGGATCGCCTCTATGATAACTGAGGATGATGGTCATGTTTTTACAGGTTCAGACATTCTAATATATCGGGCTTCCAATGGAACAGTCTCTAAATTGACAGCCACTCCGGATATTTATGAAATGCATCCCACCTGGTCACCTGACGGAAAATGGCTGGCTTATGATAATGAGCATGATGGTCGTATCTGGGTCATCCAGGTCGAGGAGAACTAGAAGTGAAAAACTATATTCTCCTTCTTCTTTTTGCCATCGCTGCAAATGCACAGGTAACCGGTTTATCCAATTGGAGTCTTTTTATCGATCCAGGTCATAGCAAAACTGCTAACATGGGAGTAAATGGGTATTCTGAGGCCGAATCAAATCTAAAAATAGCTCTTCATTTAAAAAATCTATTGTCAACAAAGACAGACATCGGATCAGTTTGGACATCGCGTACGAATGATACTGAGCTTGTAGGTCTTTATGATCGCTCGGTAATGGCCAACAATTTGGATGCTGCCTGGTTTCACTCTATTCATAGCAATGCGCCCTCGTCAACAAGTTCAACGGTACTCTTACTTTATGGTGAAAGCAGCCCTGGTGTTGAAAAGACCCCAAATGGGGGAAAGGCTATGAGCTATATCATGACAGATGTTATGTCTGCTACCATGAGAATACCTGAGGCAGGCGGTCAGGGCGCTCGTGGAGATTGTGTATTCTACGGTATTACCAGTGGTCCCTATCTTTCGGTAAACCGAAATACGGTTATGCCGAGTGAATTAAGTGAATCAGGACATCACACTGTTCCCTGGCAAAACAACCTGCAAATGAACTATGAATACGCACGGCTAGTGGCGCACAGTATTTATTGGTCGGTTCTTGACCTGCATGGTATTGCAAGACCCTATCCCGGTATCCTGACGGGGATCATTCGTGACTCTGAAAGCATGGTGGCAATCAATGGCGCAACGATTCAAGTCGGTACCGAATCATACACAACTGACACCTTTGAATCTCTTTTTAATAAATACACTTCAGATCCTGACAAATTGAACAATGGGTTTTATTATTTTGAAGATCTACCAGACCAGGCTCATGAGATAGTCGTCTCTGCACCAGGTTACTATTCTGACACATTGCAGATCACCGATATGGTAGATAATTTTGCGACCTTCTTGGATATTAAATTAAACTCTAACACACCGCCTTATGTAATAACATCATATCCAGCAAATGGGGACAGTGTGTATCCCGCCTGGGATGTGCCCTATTTTGACTTCTCCAGAAGTATGGATAAGCTCTCTGTAGAGACAGCCTTTTCGGTAACACCACATTTTGAGGGTACTTTCTACTTTACTCCAGATCAAAGACGAATGGCATATTTACCAACAGATACTCTAGAGTATCTAACTAACTATACTATTACGATTGCAGGAACTGCTGTAGATTCCTATGGGCACCCTTTAGATGGTGATGCAAATGGGGTTGGAGGTGATGATTGGACCATAACATTTAAAACGAGTCCAGCTGATATTACTGCTCCAAGTATTGTTAAGACGTTTCCTGCCATTGGAGCCACCATGGTTGATCTAAGACCCATTTTCAATATTGTTTGGGATGAAGAATTGAATCCTGCTAGCATTTCTCCAGACCTGGTTAGGTTTGAACGAATCCTAGATTCAAGCATTCCGGCATCACACTTGGAGCATCGTGTTGTTAATGACCAGAGCATTTTTATCCTTTATGCCACTGAGACTTTTCTGAGTTCTGAAGCCTACCGGGTGCGCGTACTTCCTGGCATTAAGGACCTTTTCGGTAACGCCCTAAGTAGTGGTCGCGTATTTACTTTTGAAACAGCAAATTATGAGTACAGTACCACTTCAATTGATAATTTTGAAAACAGCCTGGCGACCAATTGGTGGCAACCTGGAACAAGTGGCAGCACAACTGGTAGCCTTCCCGGTGAAACTGCGATGACTGTAGCCACAGATGTAACGGTCACAAACCAAAACAGCAATACATCCATGCGTCTCGATTATGGCTGGGATACAAACGCCAGCTCTTGGCTCATCAGAGAATATCTAAGTACTGGAGCACCTCGTAATGCTACTTTCAATTCGAGTCGAACAATGCAGGCCTATGTCTTTGGCGATGGGAATGGTCATAAGTTTCGTTTTTGCGTAGATGATAAGTATCCTGTTGAAGCCGCGGCAAATCATGAGGTCAGTCCCTGGTACACAGTTGATTGGTTCGGTTGGCGCCTAGTTAGCTGGGACATGAACATTGATGGAACGGGGTCCTGGCTAGGTGATGGCGCCCTCGATGGCACACTTAGGTTTGATAGTATTCAACTGACTTACACCCAGGGAAAACCGATCACTGGAACATATTATATAGATGAGTTACGTCTAGCTAATCTAAATTATCTTGCTGTGGAGGGAGAATCACTCGCAACGCCAACCAAGTTTTCATTGTTGCCAAATTATCCCAACCCCTTCAATCCAATGACCAATATTCCATTCACCGTCCCTCAACGGGCAGATGTGAGTATCAATATCTATAATTTGAAGGGTGAGCTGGTTGAGTCTGTCTTCAGAGGACAGGTTGAGGCCGGGAAACATGTCACTCGCTGGAACGCCTCAGGTGCAGCCTCGGGCATGTATTTAGTTACAATGGAAACCTACGGTAATGTGATCACCAGAAAGATCACTGTACTGAAGTAGCTGGGTCCATCATGAAAAAAGTAATATTATTGCTCTCCATACTTGTAGTAAGCTCTTGCAGCTCCTCAAAAAGTGAAGATAATAATTTATTTAAAGGCTATTTTATTTATCTGGCAGATGCAGCTCTTTTTACTGATTGTGAAGACAATAAAAGGTATCCTGTAGTCCAACAGGGTGATTACCTGAAGCTTGAAACAGAATATCTGAAAATAGTTAGCGATGGTGGTAAAAAAGTCTTCATTACCTTTGAAGGTGAAATTATTGAAAAGGATAGAGTTGAGGGTGAAGGTAAAAGAAAGTTCATCGTTGTTAAAAAACTCGATGGTCTATTTTCAGATAAGAGCTGTGACTAAAATTATTGTAAGGGGAAAATGAAATATTTTACTGCCATACAAAAAATACTGACCGGTACTATTGGTCTTTCTTTGCTATTTTCGAGTGTTTTGATAGGAAAAGAAGTGACTTACAAAAGTGTAAAGTACGTTCTCACAGAACATCTCTCTCAGGTTACCAACTCCCAATATCTATCATCTGTTATCAACATACCCTTTGACAATCCTGAACCATTTATTGCCGTCGGATTTAACGCAACAGTAGATAATCATCGTAGTAAAATAGAATTTTACCTTCGTGCTTCTGAAGACAAGCTGAAATGGAGTGACTGGCAGCTGGTCAGTGAAGAACAACACTCTGGAAGCGAAGAGTTAAGATATTTGGCTACTTTATCCTTTTTTGATAAAAAGAATAAGTTCATTCAGTTCAAAACAGATAATGCTTCAAATATCGAAGAGATTTCATTCAGCTTTATAAGTCCTGGTAAAACTTCACAATCCAATATTGAAAAACGTATTAGCCAATCTAATTCAAGCATCACTCTTGGCGGAGTTGAGAGACCGGCATTTATTACAAGGAAAGAATGGGGGTGTCCTCAGGATGAGTATGTAATTTCAAGAGAGTTAACCAATGTGACTCACCTTATTGTACACCATAGCGCAGGGAATACGGTATCTAGTGATTATGCCGCTGTTGTTCTTGCTTACTGGGATTATCATGTGAATGGTCATGGCTGGTCTGATATTGGTTACAATTGGCTGGTCGATCCAAATGGGGTCTTGTACAGAGGACGCGCCTGGAAAAGTTCAACCCAAGAAAATGTTCTCGGAGCACATAATTCAGGGCAAAATAGTAACACGTCCGGAATCTGTTTCATCGGAAATTATGTGACCACTATCCCAAGTGAGCCTGGATTGAATAAACTTGCCGGTATATCTGCTTTTCTCTGTGATAAATATGGAATTGCCCCTCTCGAACAAAGCTATCATGGTGGAATAGGACGAGTTAACGATAATATAACCGGCCATGGTCAAAGTGGAGGCGGTACAGCTTGCCCAGGCACTCAAATCATCAACAGAATGCAATCAATTAGAGAGCTAACCCATGCACAATTTGATACAACTTACATACCTCCACCAGATTCGCCCAGTCACGTTAGAATTCTAAATAGTAATGACTCAACTCTGATCGTACAATGTGATTCGGTTTCTGGCGCTCAAGAATACATTGCGTACATAAGTTCTGATGGAACAACTTTTACCGACTCTATCTCTTCACCAACAAATAGTATTACTGTAACTGGATTAACAAAAAATACAGTTTATTATTTTAAAGTAAAGGCCGCAAACGAAGACGGTTTTTCTAACTTAACCAGAGATTTGCATGCCGGAATCCCCTCTTCTAATGTGCATAAAGTATTAGTTGTTGATGGTTTCGACCGAGGCACAAATACTACATTTGATTATGTGAAGAAAGTAGCTTACCCAATCAAAAAACGCGGTTATGCTTTTTCATTTGCCTTAAATGAATCTGTTTATAACGATAAAATATCTCTGAGAGATTATGAGACTATCATCTGGATTTTAGGAGATGAAAGTACAGCAGACCAGACTTTCAACCCAATTGAGCAGGATAGTGTTGAAGCCTTTTTAAAACAGGGTGGCAATCTATTTGTTTCCGGCTCTGAAATAGGTTGGGATTTGGATTATAAGGGTGATGCGGCAGATAAAGCTTTTTATAATAATTTTCTAAAGGCTCAATACATTGATGATGCACCAAGTGGGTCATCAAGTACCTATTATTCCTGTGAGTCGTTGGTGGGTTCTGTTTTCGCTGAAGTCTCAGATTTTACTTTTGATAATGGTACTCATGGTACGATTAATGTGACTTGGCCAGATGCGATAAATGGCATCAACGGTGCTAATAATATCCTGAAATATATAAATGCCTCCACGGCAAACATTGCAGGTGTTTCGTTTGAGGGGCTGTTCCCTGGTGGAAGCACTCCTGGCAAACTCATATATCTAGCTTTACCGTATGAAACAATCTACCCTGAGGCTAGTCGGATTGAGATAATGAGAGAAGTGTTCGATTTCTTTAATCCCTCAACGGTTAGTGTTGCTGAAGAACTGTCACGGCCACAAGCATATATATTGTATCAAAATTACCCAAACCCCTTTAATCCGATAACCAATATTCCTTTCAGTATCCCTGAATACTCTGATGTGAAGATCAGTATATACAATTTGAAGGGCCAGCTTGTGAAACAGATTTTTACCGGACAGCTGGAAGCTGGGAAACATATCACGCGCTGGAATGCATCTCAGGTAGCTTCTGGTGTGTATTTAGTAGCTCTGAAGTCAAATAATACTGTGATCACCCAAAAGATCACGGTTCTCAAGTAGAGACGGGGTCAATTCTTCGATGTTGTCTAGACTTCTTTTTCTGTTCGCGATATCCAGCTCAATCTTGCTGGCGGACCGAGACACAAAACAGGGTTCTGCTCCAACTATCTGGTCGGACCGGGTAGAAAAAGAGATGGTCACCCTGATTGCCAAAAATGAAGCTGGTCGTAAAGTATATTCAAACGTGGTCAAGCGACTGCGTCGGAGTGGTGTTCCTGCCACCTACGCCTGGCAGGTTTTTACCAATCCAGGGATTAAAATTGACGAAAAGATCTCTGAGCGATTTGCAAAACCGGCAGAAAGAATGGATTATACCGACTACCGACGCATTTTTGTTAATACTGAAAGAATTGATGGCGGTTTAAAATTCTATGCAGAACATAAGGACTTGCTCCATCAGGTAGCCAAAAAGTATGGTGTTGACCCTTATCTAATCCTCAGTTTTGTTGGCGTGGAAACCCAGTATGGTATATATGCTTCTTCTTATCCGGTTTTCAACTCACTCCACACCATTATTCACACTATGCCGAGACGAGCCAAATGGGCAGAGGATGAGATGGTGGCCTGGTTCATGATCTGCAGGGTCGATGGAATGGGACCACACGACGTCAAAGGCTCCTACGCCGGTGCCTTTGGATATGGTCAATTTATGCCCACCAGCTTTAAAAGCTACGCAGTGGACGGGGATGGGGATGGATTGCGTGAGGCTTTTGAATGGCCAGATGTTTTAGCCAGTATCGCCAATTATCTGCTCAAGCGAGGAAAATATCAAATCGGGAGTTCTGATTTTTCTGAAAACTCTAGAAACTGGAGAGCAGTATACAAATACAACCCTTCCAAGAACTATGTAAAAGTTGTTCTGGAACTTAGAACAGAGCTCAAACAGGCTATTAATAGTTAGACTTTCCTACTCGTCTTCCTGAGCAATTCGATAAAATTGATACATCACAAAAATTCCAGGTTCGTCATCCCGAGCGCGCTGTACTGAGCTCGTCGAAGTGGAGTCGAGGGATATGCAAACTGTTATAAATTACCCAGTACAGGCTCAACGAAGGATCGCCAACTGGTTGAAATTGACTGCCCGCAGAGTGAGATTCTTTATCTATGACTCAGAAAGACAATCCTAGGGAATATTTACGATGATGGTTTTCTCAAAGCCGGATACAAACCACCTATCACATAGAGTAGCGATAAAAGTACCAAGATAAATTTTGGAATAGCTGCCCATTTAGCTAAAACTGGCAGGAATTCATTCTGTGACCCTAACAATAACTTTATCAATGCTATATTTTCAATGATATCTAAGAGAGCTGCGAAGACAATACCCAGTGCCAACCAAGTTCCAACATCCTTTAATATTTGATTTGAATATTTGTCAGCTATCAATCGACAAGCAAGGGCGATGGTGACAGCATAGAGAGCTAGAAACAAGAAGTCTAAGCCCATATTGATGCCTGCCCATGTCATGGGCTCACCCTCCCAAGACTGAATAATATTTTGGCTACCCGAAAATGTCCCAATCAGTTCAAAAGTTACGATACCAGCAGGTGCAGCATCAGTTATTAATGGAGCGCCTGTAATTTGCATACCGATGATGGTCAACAGGGTAAGTACAAACAGGATCCAAAAGGTACGAATAGAAGTCTCCCGATCGAAAACCCTCAGCAAAATTATTCCCCCTTCTGATGAAGATGTACATCCGTCTGAGGATATGGAATACTGATTCCGGCTTCATCAAGTGCGAGTTTCATCTTCTCTGTGAGGTCAAATTTCAGATCCCAATAGTCTTCTGTCTTGACCCAGGGTCTCACGCAAATATTGACACTGCTGTCAGCCAATTCCATAACCGATATTCGGGGTGTAGGGTCTTCCAGAATTCGAGGTTCTGAATCTAGAACATTCTTAAATACCGCCTTGGTCGTCAAAATATTGTCTTCATAACCAATGCCAAAAACCAGATCAAGACGACGTGTGGGATGGGCACTGACGTTGGTGATTGAATCATTGGTGATTTGTCCATTGGGCACAATGATACGCTGGTTATCTGGCGTAAGAAAGATCGTGTTAAAAACATTGATGGTTTCAACGGTACCTGAGACACCGCCAGCAGTCACATAATCACCAATTTTGAAGGGGCGAAAGAAGACCAGCATGACCCCACTGGCAATATTCCCCATGGAATCCTTGAGGGCCAATCCTACGGCTAGCCCAGCGGCACCAAATATCGCCAGGAATGAAGTAGTATCTATTCCCAGCTCATCTGCAGCAGCCATAAGGACTACAACCATGAGAGCGTAATAGGCGATATTCTCAAGAAAGCGAATGAGGGTTTCATCAACATTCTGCTTCGATAAAAGTTTACCCAGCAGGGAGGCCGATTTCCTGGCAAGCCATTTACCAACGATAAAAATGAGTAAGCTGCCCAAAACATTCCAGGCATAATTGCTAATAAATCCTGTTGCTTGTTCTATGATTGCATTGATATCCACGGTCTTATTCCCTTTTGTCTAAAATAATTACTCACTTGGGGCTGGGCTGGAATTACCCATGTCAACGATAACTCTCCATTGACCATCATCCTGACGCTCCCAGATGTTCAAATATTTACCATATCGCTTTTGTTCCTGAGCTTCATCATCTCTGAATGTCAGAGTGTATGTTCCCCAGGTCCAACCCATATCTTCAGAGGCGGATACCTCTGCACGTTGAGGATCCCAGGCAAGGGTATAGTCCTCCTGGCCTTCTTTCATCTCTGCATAAAGCTTATCACGCCCAATCACAGGATGTTGTCCGTGAGACATACCCATGGCATCTTCAGTAAGAAAATAATTGAATGCTTCTGCTGCCCCCTTTTCAAGGGACATCTTGGCAAATTGTTTGTCTGTATTTAACAAACGTCTATTTTCTGTATCTTGGTCTGTATTGATATTACATGATGTCATAATTGCCAGGAAAATAAACAGGATTATATAGAAAGTTGTGGTTGTTTTTCCCTGAAGACCCAATCTAAACTTATTCTTTAATCTCAATGATATCCTCCTGGTTGGGAACCAAGCATAGAAACTCAAATGACTCCTCACTAAGTGTTTTATATGAATGAGGAACACCAGCGGGGATGAAGACCACATCATCTTTTTTAACAATCAGGGTTTCGCCGCCAATAATCACCTCTGCTTCGCCAGCGATACAAAACTGCTCATGTTCAACTGTATTTGTATGCAGTGGCATGAATCCACCTACTTCAATAATGAATCGGCGCATGGCGAAATTAGGACCTTCTTCTGACGAGATGAGAATCTGTTTTGAGGTTTTTTCACCAGCCTCAATTGGCTCAACAGGTAATGAATGTATATTTTTTAATGACATTGGAGTTCCTTTTTGTTCAGCTAAGCATGTGAATTAATACTGGCGTGTATCACCTTGAAAGATAATAGTGCCATAATATTCTTGCAGCAATAGCTCGATGAGGTTGCCAGCGTTTTCCATAATCCAGAAATTCTTCACGAGATGGTCGCTTGTCCAGCTTATATAAGTTTTTAATGGCAACTTCCAGAGCCAAGTCACCTGCTGGCCAAATGTCTTGACGTCCAAGGGCCATGAGTAAATAGATATTAGCGGTCCAGGGACCAATTCCCGTCAGACCTGTTAATTTTGAAAAGACTTCATCATCCTGAAGCTGATTGAGTCCCTCCATATCAAGAGAACCATCTATAATCGCCTGAGCCAGAATTCTAGTGTATCTGGATTTTTGTCGACTAAAACCAAGACGGAGTAATTCATCATCGGTCAGTTTTAAGAAGTTGGCGGGTTCCAAATTGGGCAATATGACATGTAATTTATCAAAACAAGCTTTTGCAGAGGCCAGGGAGACCTGCTGCTCAAGAATGATATGTACAAGAGTCGGGAAACCTGGCTCTCTCGACCATAATGGTGGAATACCCAGTCTTTCAACCACTATCCTCAGTTCTGGATCAGTCTTGCAAAGGGATTTTACTCCCTCAGCTAAACTTTCAACATCCAGTGATCTCATGAAATCAATTTTCAGGATACAGGGTCACTTGAATCATATTGTCCAGATCAAAATAGGTATTGGCAGCTTTCTGAGCAGCTTTTGCGGAGAAGTCGTCAATCAACTCCTCAAATTTCATAAAGTCACCCAGCTCCCGATCTTCTTGATAATAAACGGCCAAGGAATTCAACCAGTATGAATTTTTCTGCATATTGATCTCACGCTCTCGACGTTGAGATTCTTTCACCTTATCCACATTGACCTGGTCAGGCTTCTCACTCATTATCGTTTTAATCTCAAGCATGACAGCATCTGTCAGCTCTTGAACTCTATCAGGGGAGCAACCAAAAGTCACATTTAAAGAATATTCAGGAGTGGGTTCTTTAGACATATTCGCCCATACACCTACACCATAAACACCGCCCATATCTTCGCGGAGTACTTCACGGAGACGAATATTCAGAATCTTCATCATAGAATACATGTCGTAGCGGTTTTGACGGGAATAATCAAACTCCCCCGAGAATACAATCCGAGTTGTACTCTTAGGTTCGACACCCCGCTTAACTGCTTTATCAATCTTACCTTTGGGTGTGTTAATATTTTCATCCACCCAGGCATCATTCCTATCTATTATGGGGAGTGAACCCAGGTATTGTAGAATCAGAGGCTTTATTTGGGTCTCCGTAAAATTACCAACAAAGAGAAAGGTAAAATCCCCTGCGTTGCCAAAACGATCATCATACAATTCCTGGGCTTTCGCCAGGCTGATCTGTTCCAGCATGCCAACATTCATGGGTGTTCGGCGAGGATGATATCCATTAAGAGTCACGCGTAACGTATCACTATAAGCAGATTCCGGACTCAAACTTTTGTTTTCCAATTGCGATCTAAACTGTGTCATGAGTGAAGCAAAAGCTTCCGCATCTTGACGGCTAGCGGTAAACTGCAGGTGGATCATCTGGAAAAGAAGTTCCAGGTCGTTGGGAGAAGCTGACCCTCTCAGCCCCTCGTATAAAGAATTAATGTAGGGAGTAGTTGAGGCTTGCTTCCCTGCTAACAGTTTCTGCAAATCGATCACACTAAAATTGCCCAAGCCACTATAGTCCATGATATTGGCTGCCATTTTACCTGTCATCAGATCTTCGTCAGAGAATACTGAGAAACCACCAGGACTGAATGCCTTGAAAATAATTTCATCATTCTTAAAGTCAGTGGATTTTAACACGACACGAACCCCATTACTCAGCACCATTTCATCTGTATCGATATCGGCATAATGCTTTTCTGAAGCAACCGTTCCCGGTGTTGGAATATTGGGCAGAAGTGGTTCCGTAATCACTTTGTCCACATAAGAGTCAATAGTGAGCGTAGATATCTTCTCAAAGACCTTTGTTAAATCAGTTTCAGTGGCATTTACAAGACCTTCCTTTTCAGGCGTGGAAACCATAACAACCCTATTTTCATCTGTAATAAGAGTTTGGGCTAAAATATTTACCTCATCAAGTTGGATACCTGGGACAGTTTCCTGATAGAGGAGAAATTCATAGTCAATCCCGGGGACAGCTTCCTCTTTTAGAAAATGTCGAATCAATTCAGATGCAAAACCTCGTGATTCTCGCTTATCTCTTTCCTGGTAGAGTTTCTCCATCCCTCTCATTATCTCTTTTTTAGCCCGATCTAGTTCTGTCAGAGTAAACCCATGGCGACGAACACGTTCTCCTTCGACCAGAACTGCTTCAAGCCCCTGGGGAATACCGCCATCCACAACTCCTGCCCCGAGTAGTATCATTTCTGATGTTCGCGCCCAGGCTGAGTTGGCTGAATAGGCATACAAAAAGGGAGCGTCTGCCTGCTGAGATATCTCATTGAAGCGCGCGTTCAACATTTCGTGGTATAGTCCTGAAACAATATTCTGTCTGTATTCACCAGCTGTACGATCAATCTTTGAAGGATGTTTGAAAATGACATTGACACTAGAGCGAGTGGCTTCTGGATCAGAAGCTATGGCGAAGAGGGTTTCTTCATGCCCAGGAACCTTGAATTCTTTTCGCTCACGTACTTCAGTAGGAGGTGTTATGCCACTGAACAGAGTTTTTATTTTGGCTTCAATTTCATCCGCTTTGAAATCACCCACGGCAATGACAGCCATTAGATCTGGACGGTACCACTCTTTATAAAACCGGCGGATTGTTTCATAGCTTGCATTCTGAATGACCTCCATAGAACCGATAGGGAGACGTTCAGCGTATTGAGAGCCTTCAAAGATGACAGGCAACTGCTCGTCAAATATTCTTCGATCAGCACCTTGACCTAAACGCCATTCCTCAAGAACAACGCCTCGTTCTTTATCAATTTCTTCGTCCTCAAGACTGACCTTATGAGCCCAGTTCTCTAAAATATGAAAAGCTTGATTCAGCTGGCTGGAGCTATCTGTAGGAACCTGAAGCATGTAGACTGTTTCATCAAAACCGGTGTATGCATTCAGGTCTGGTCCAAAGCGCATTCCAATGGATTCAAGATAGTTGACCAGATCCATTTTGGGGAAATCCTCAGTCCCGTTGAAGCACATATGTTCTAGTAAATGAGCAAGTCCTCGCTGGTCTTCATCCTCCAGAATTGAACCTGCATTAATCACCAGTCGCAGTTCAGCACGGTTTTCAGGCTTATGATTTTCTTTAATAAAATATTTGAGACCATTGTCCAGCTGTCCCTGGATTAGACTTGGATCAACTGGAAGTGGTGCATTTAAATCAATCTTTTTATCGGTATCCTGTCCGGTAAAGACGCAAGCCGATAGAATGAGTACAAAGAGACTGACAATAATCAAGGTTAAGCGTGAGCGGTACATTTAAATTTCCTCATAGTTGTTCTATAAATAGCTTAGCAGTATAATTAACACTGTACTTGGATGGTATGCATACTTATCCTCAGAAAGGAAAGGGGGATTAGTCTTTCTGAGTGATACAAAGTGCAGCGAAGAATCTCCAATTGACTGTCATTTGTTGCCCTAGAAGTGAGATTCTTCATTTCGTTTCACTTCATTCAGAATGACACAATTTGGAATTATACCCTTCGTTCTGTGATAGGGTGACTACGGGGACGCTACCGAAACCAACCACTTGAACAAATCAATCCCCACCAGGTCATTGGTCTCGGATTCTGGATGCCATTGGACTGCCAGAAGGCGTATTGACTTATCTTTGGGTTCTAGGACCTCAATGATTCCATCGTCAGTCTGTCCAACTACTCTTAGTTGATCTGAAACAGTTTTTACTGCTTGATGGTGAGCGCTATTGGTTTCAACATGAGTTGTATTTGTTAGCTGACTCAGCAACGAGTCTTCATCTAAATTGACAACATGACGTGCTTCAAACCAATCACCTATCTTATGCGTCTGAAGATTTTCAAGCTGCGTGGGAATATCCTGGTATAGTGATCCACCCAGGAAAACATTTACTTCCTGCAGCCCCAAACAAATTGCCAGGGTTGGTTTTCTATGCTCCCAAACAAACTCAAAGATCCCCCTATCATGTTCCAGCCTACGAGCATACAAAGACTTGGGGGTTAGTGGTTCAGATGGTTCTCCATAGACCTCAGGAGGGAGATCATCTCCCCCAGTGAGAACAATTCCATCAAGCCGATGAAGAAGTTGCTCCAAATCGTTACCATCAATAATAGGTGGTATTAATACTGGAAGACCACCAGCCTCTTGAATGCTATCGGTGTAAGATTTTCCCAGAATACTACGATCCATTTCCTTGTGCTCATAGTAAGACGGTGTCAATCCGATGAGTGGTTTTAAGCTCAAGCTTTACCTCTCTCTGTTTCCGTTGACATAGACACTACTAACGATATTCTCTGTGATCCTTTCCATGAAATCCAACTCAAGAAATTTGGGGTCTAGAACCACAAAATCCGCCAAATAGTCTTCTTTTAACATACCAAGATCATTTTCTCTGAATCCAGCGTATGCAGCACCTGTAGTATGAGCTTCCAATGCTGTCTCCATGCTAACAGCCTCCTCTTTTCTCCAGCCAGCCCGATGAATGGCAGCATGGATCGTCGCCACAGGATTTGCCGGGGATACTGGCCAATCTGAACCAAACGCGAGTTTTGCCCTATTCAGGTTAAGCGAGTTAAAGGGATAGACGTATCCACATCTCTCTCCCAATAGTTTATCCGCATAGAGGGAATCATCTAAACAGTGGGCTGGTTGCACAGAGGGGATCACGTATAACTCAGCAAACCTTTTCTGGTCTTCAGGGTGAATGTGTTGTGCATGTTCTATCCGGAAACGGCGATCTCTTGCACCATTTTGCTTAATGACTGATTCAAACATATCCAGGACTTCACGATTGGCTCGATCACCAATAGCATGAATGACGGATTGAAGGTTGTTCCGGTCAGACTCGAGTATAATCTCTTTTACACGATTTATATCTTCCCAGTCGGTATCATAGATCCCAACTGAATCAGGGTTATCGTCATAAGGCTCAAGCATAAGAGCAGTATGTGATCCGAGACTTCCGTCACAAAAACCCTTGAGACCTTTGAACTGAAACCATTCATCTTCATAAATCCCTTTATTTATGTGCTGCTTAATTTCTTCCCATTTTAAGAGGGGTACATAAGCTGTGATTCGAATTTTTAATTTTCCCTGACGAGCCATTTTCTGAAGAAAGCTAAAGTGCTTCATATCATAGATCATATCGCCAACACAGGTAACTCCCCTTTCCAGGAGATATTCTTGTGCCGCCTTAAAGTTCTTTTCCAGAACTTCCTCAGTTTCTTCTGGGATCAACGAATCAACCAGCAAAATGGCTGACTCTCTTAAAATACCAGTTGGCTCTCCGTTTTCATCCTTGTCAATAAGACCCCCCACGGGATCGGGCATATTGGCAGTGATTCCTGCTAATTCAAGGGCTGTACTGCTAGCAATAGCAGAATGTCCATCATGACGATGCAGAACCATTGGGTGACCCGGAGCCGCTTCGTCTAGCCAACTCTTATGAGGGAGACCCTTATCCGTAAACAAGTGCTCATTCCAACCGCCCCCTTTTAGCCAGGAACCAGGCGCTTGTTTTTGGGCATATTTTGAAATAATATTGATAAATTCCTGTTTTGATCTGGCTTTGTGACCAGGAATAGTTAGCAGACCTTCACCACCCCATAGAAAATGGATATGGGCATCAATAAAACCTGGGGCGACTACAGATCCCTCAAGATCGATCGTCTTGGTGGTCTCTCCTTTAAAAGCTGAAAGGTCATCACCAATGGCGAGAATATGTTTCCCTGATATTGCCATCTGTGAAGCTTTGGGTTTTTCTTGATCCTGGGTCAGGATCTGAGCATTTATGAAAAGACTATCTGCAGATTTCATGTTTATTTGAGTAATTGGGTTCTTGCCTCTATTAACTGGGAAATCCTCTCTGGGTCGGGGTCGTTTTGCCAATTTCCATCCCTCTTAAAATAGCTGCCTACAATAAATGCATCACTATAATCCCAGATTTCAGAGAGCCCGCTTGGAGTAACGCCACTTCCCACTAAGACAGGGAGTTTGGAAGCTTTATAGACTTCAGCCAATTGCTGTGAATCAACGGGTTTACCCGTATGTGTCCCGGTAATAATTGCACCGTCACTGAGAAAAAACTCCGCTGCTTCCACGGTATCTGTCAGAGGAATATCCTGGGTCATAGCATGACTACTATGCTTCTTCTTGATGTCTGTGAATATTTGTATATGCTCAGCTCCAACATTTTTTCTAAACCTCAACAACTCTCCAGCATCAGATTGCATAAATCCTTCATCAGCCAAATGGCCAAACACAAACCCCTCAGCCCGGATGAAATCTAGCTCAGCCGCTAATGCCACAGATAAAGCGGCTTGGTTCGCTCCTGCCAGGATTTGTAAACCCATGGGTAAATTGGTGACCGACTGCACGTCTGAGGCTATTCGTGTCAGGGCAGATACGATTTCCGGCCCCACATCCCGGTTCAGATATGGAACATCGTGCATGTTCTCCAACATGATTGCCTGGATGCCTGATTCGCTCAGTATTTTGGCTTCTTGACAAGCCTGGTCAGCTATTTCTTTTACCGTGAGCTGATTATTTGGTGTTCCAGGCAAGGCTTGGACATGGATCATGCCGATCAAGGATTTTGGCTCAGCAAATAGTTTAGAAAAATTCGGGGTATTCATTGCGAAGGCCTACTTTCAATTAATAGTTGTACTCTCTATCCAGAACTGAAGAACGCGCATCCAGAACGGCTGATTCGGCATCCAGGGTAATGGCGATATACACCTTTAATGTTTCCGAATATTCTTCAAGTTTCTGAATGGTCTCCTGCTCCATTTTAAATAGTTCGGCGGATACACTTTGATCCAATTGATCTTTATAGAATTCAATATTTACATCAATTCGTTCAACACTGATGCGTGTATAATTTTGTCTACGGTAAATATCATGGAGTTTTTTCATATGTATATCATCCAGCATCTCTGGATAATTAAGGAAAAGATCATTAATGGTGTTACGTAACGGATTGATCTTCAATGCTTCAGCGGTTGCTTTTTCATAGAGCTTGGTCACGGTATTTATTTTGTCAATAGTTTCATTACTTGTTCCACTAATGCGATAATCCTTCATCTCTTCAAACCAGACAAGCTCAGACTTAAGATGGTCGATGGTCTGAACCTCGAAATGAGGTGCAATTCCCCTTACGATGGTAATCAGGTATTTCATGTTGTCGATGAGTTGAGATCGTAATTGACTTCGCTTTTGTCTCATCCTTAACACGGTTTCGATGATTCTAACGCTCAACCAGACACCAAATAGCTCGGTTGCTAAATTGGGAACGATTGATTCAATAAAGACAGTATCAAACCCGGCTGAACTGTTGTTCTTGAGATACCAGAAAGAGAGGGTCAGGCCAACTACTAAGGTCGGAATGTCAATAAATGACCAGCGAAAAAACCATTTTTTTAACCAATTCATCATGCTGTTACTTTCCTGCATAGAGTGTCATATTGATGTTGAAATATTGTCCCAAGTCAATCAAGATAGAATTGATTTACTCCTGGGGATCATTTAGAGAATGCAATTTACGCGCGGCAACAATTCCAATGTTCAACTCAAACCCCAAGATCATAGATAAGCTATTAAAGAAAATCATCAACATCATCACTGGCAATGTTCCAATCGAGCCATAGAGAGCATTGTATCTCCCAAAATGATCAATAAAATAGCCAAACCCCAGTGTAACCAATATTGTCAGTATGGTCGCCATGCTTGCACCCACAGAAATAAATCTATATTTACTTTTCTTTGCAGGTCCCAGATAAAACACAAAGGAATAGGCAAAATAGAATAGGGCTAGAATAACGATCCACTTACCACCCGTTACTAAATAGTAGGTCCAATTCTGTTGCATCAAGTCCTTCGCCACTAGAAAATCCATGAGGGTTTTGGTAAAGGTGATCATAGTAACGCCCAGGGTTACCAGTAGGGAAAGTATGGCGACCAACAATAACGCGATAGCTCTTTGCTTTAACCAACTACGTGTTTCAACAACATGAATGGAGGCATTAAAAGATTGTATAAGCGAGACTATTCCATTGGTGGAGAATATTAGGGATAAAACAAACCCGAAGGAGAACAATCCACCATGCTTAATGATGATAATATCTTCAATAGTTTTTTGGATAACACTGTAGGTGCTTTCCGGAACAATGGATTGAATCAATGCTAAAATTTGCTCTTGAAGGTTGTCAATGGGAATCAGGGGAATCAAAGTAAAGATCACGATAATGGTGGGGAATATGGCAAGAATCCAATTGAATGAAACCGCTTCAGCTCGGGTGATAGTAGCACCATCTCGAACACCCCTAATAAAAAAAAGGGCTACATTGAAGATCGGTACTTTATCAAAGCCGGGGAAAGACACTTGTTTAGCTTTTGCAAAGTAGGGCTTTGTCCAATGTAAGCCCTTGATCTCATAGATCTTCTTTTTTACCATTATTTAATCAACAATATTTTATGGACACTACTGGTACTTGCAACTTGCATGCGGACAATATAGACGCCCACAGGAACAACTTGCAGGAACTTATCGGTAGAGTTCCAGGATATTCGATGTTGTCCCTTTTGCTGGTACTCTGACACTAGTTCTACCACATGTCTTCCCTGTATGTCGAAAATGGACAAGCTGATATTTACGGTTCCGGGGAGATTGTAATGAATTACTGTTTCGGAATTAAATGGGTTGGGAAAATTGTTTAGACTAAAATTATCTGGGATGAACAGTTCAGATATGATTTCAGTGGTCGTATTGCTGGTTCCCGGTGTGGGTTCATCGAATACTTGCCAGTTTTCAGACCCATCTGGGCTTCTCCCATAAGAAATATCAGCCGTCAAAGGTATAGAGGTTAGGGAATCGTAAATGCTGAAACCATCTTGACCTGTCAACGCGACAAATTCTCCGGCTGCACTTAGCTTGAAGTTGGTGTGAAAACCTTCCTGTCCCGCATCTTCATCGCACCAGATCAGAAGATACTCATTCGCTCCCAGCATCACGCCCCCTGCAGGGAACTGCCATTTCATAAGACTAGATGGATTGTCAGTGAGATACATACCACTTAGATCCACTGCTTCATCCCCATAATTAAATATTTCCAACCAATCGTCATTTTCCCCGCTAGGATCCACATTTGCGTCATCATTTTTTGACATAATTTCATTTATGAGTAATGTCTGTGAACCAGATTCCGATACTGAAATGGAGATAATATCATTTCTTGGGTAAAACATACTCTGTTCATCCAGATCTTGAGCAACAATTTGGAATCGACCATATCCCTCATGTCCCATTGGAGGAATGACACCCACCCAACGATCAGCTTCTTCTGCGATCTGGGTGATTTCCGCCGGTTCAAATCTCATGGGAATTGATTCAACAACCGTTAGATCACCTGGATGAAATGCAATCGTCAGATCCTTCAACCCGCTATGACTGAAGGCAGAAGCTGTCACATAAATACTATCTTCCGGACCAGGGTTTTTGGGCCAATAATTCAACCCATAGATCATGGGTGGACTTGAATTCCACTCTATCTGACCTGGTATTGAGGCATTACGAAGATTTACAAATTCTTTAAGTCCGTTTTTTACATGTGCATTAGAGTAATTATTAAGACCGTAAGATTCGTTAAAATCTGAAACACTAAAGCCATAGTCTAAAGTTCGATAGACATCTGTTTCAGCCCAGGGAGTGATCATGTTTTTTAAGCTGTCGAGTCGCGATTCCCATAAAGCAAGCATCATGACTCGCTCCCGATAAAACTCAAGAAAATGTGAATATAGATTTCGATATTGATCTACAGCCATGATTTTTTCCATCAAGGGTCGAGAGCCTCCATCAATGATCTCGTATGTGTATGGATTAACATTGGTCCAGTCAACATCAAACCAATCAATGCCATAGTTATTATCATAGTCATACGGAATCCAATGGAAGCGATCAATTGACGGATCGTGGTAGAGGTAATAATTATTCTTGAGAAACCAATAATCATCCCAGTTACCCATTAATACATTCATTGCAGCATATTTGAGCACCTCGGGAACTAGCAATACCTTCTCGATGGAGTCTGGAAAGTCACTCAGTGGGGTCTGGTTTATTACCTTAATCAAGTGTGCTAATTCACTGTAATCATATACAGATTCATTGGTTTTAAGCTCGTAGGGTCTTGTATCTCCAGAGTAGGGATGATAGTCCTCTGGCGTTCCTTGTCCTCGATAAGTGAGATCGGCAGGCCAGAGACATTTCCATAAATTTCCGGAATCATCATCAAAGTAGGTTCTCAAAAACTCATCATCGATATGCTCAACTGAGATATAGAGGCCATAATAAATATTATTGATATAGACAGCACAATGGGCTGCTTTCGGTGCAATCATGCCTATCTTTTCATAATGGTCCCAGGCAAGTTTACTGCGAATAATAGATGGATCATTGTGCTCACCATTCAAGTTCATTTTATCAACATCATAAAATTCTCGTCCTGGTACAAAGGTATTGAAAGAAAGCTTAAAGGACTTTTTTTGTGAAACCCGTGAGGTATTGCCTCTGATTCGAAAACCGACCTGTTCAATGGTTTCATCAATGAGAGCATTTTTGAAATGCACTGTAGCAGGATGTAGCGAATCACTCTGAACATTGTCATAAATCCATTCCAGATCTTCCGATGCCACCTCGATCTTGATCACAGCGACCTCGCTATCATCATAAAGCTTATAGCTTTCCCTTGGGAAAATCATGAGGGGCACCAGAAAGAACGCAATCGTTCGAATGTTCATACTCATAATGTAATCAGCATAAAAACTGTCTCTAGGATATACTTATTTATTTTTTCAAACCATCATTCGTATCAAAATCAGGGGCTGGAATAACTGTCAGCTCTGCAAATAAGAGCATGAAATCAAAAAAGGTTGCTGATCAAGACAAGCACGTGTCATGGAAATATTAAAGGTTCAGTTCCTAATGCACATCATAGATACTACCACCAATAAATTCCCTGAAATGGGATGTTTCAGGTATGGGTGATTCATCAGTAACAGGTGTAATAGATTCAAGCATTTCTCTAACCCGTTTGGCCCTGATATACGCATCAACTCGTCGAGGATCATCTTTGTAGTCCTGTTCCCATTCTTTGAAATGATCATAAAGACGATTTCTCATGACAGGCAGTTCATACGGAACAGCCCCATTGATGATATAATCAGCTGTATTGATATAAGGTAAAATGTTTCTCAGCTCAGCATTACGAACGTAATGCCAATGAGTCAGTGTTTGTCTTGGGTCATAAGCTCTATGCTGCTCATCGCGGATCATCCGACGCATCAATCTCAAATCCGTCCAGCGGATAAATTTTCCGTTACGGCCCTTCATCTGTAGCAAAGTCTCTATGTAAACTTTGAAAACACTTTTCTCATCAATGCCTTTTAACATATCCCCATAAAGCCCGTGAAGACTATCAATAAGAATCACATCTGTTGGCTTGATCTGCAAAGGCGTCTGATTCAAGGCTCTTGTACCTGATGCAAAATCATATTTTGGAATCAATACTTTCTCACCAGCCAGTAGTTGTTTTACATGCTGATTGATCAGTTCAAGATCCAGCGCTTGTGGAGTTTCAAAATCATGATAACCAAATTCATCAACCGGATGCATCTCCAGGTCAAAGAAGTAATGATCAATATTCAATTCTACCAGTCCCATACCTTTTTTTGATAGATAATGGGCCAATTTTCTGGTTGTTGTTGTCTTGCCAGATGATGAGGGACCAGCTACAACTACAATTCGGGTTTCCCCATCCCGTTCAGCGATCAACTCAGAGGCAGCTTGTATGTCTGATTCATAGGCTGCATCAGATTCCAGACAAATATCTTTGAATTCGCCATCACTAATTCGCTGGTTGATCCGTTCGACTGAATTCAACTTATGATCGGCAGCCCAGACCAGAACTTCATATATTTTTTGGTAAGGGATATTGCCCTGATGGGTCACGCTTTTACTGAGTTTGGCTTTACGCTTATCGTCTTGCGTCGCACGATACAGAATAAAGTGTTTTGCAACTGCTGCATGCCCCTCTTCAATGAGGACCTTCTCAACAATATCTTGGACTTGTTCTACCATGGGAGGATGGTCATTTGAATAATTATCGCAAAGGATGGATTCAACATTCAGAGCCAACTTCTCCGCCGTTTCCTTGTCACGACCCCCAATGGCGACTGCTGCCCGATAAATGGCGTTGGATATCCTCTGACGAGAATACGGTACCAGTGTACCATCCCTTTTAAAAACGTGGGTCAGAGAACAAACATCACTCATTTTCTTGCTCTTCAAATTTAATGTCATCGCTAAGCTCATTTTTATCATCAGCAGCGACTGGAAAATATTTTGCCAGATTTTGACCAAGCTCGCTTATGCCATGCAATAAGCCTTCTTGCATTCGCCCTTCAGCAAAGTGGGTCTTCATCTCAGATACTGTTTGCTCCCAAAAGTCACCAGGTACTTTTTCGTGTATGCCCTTATCGCCAAAGATGGCAAACTTGTGTTCCACCAAAAACAGAGCGATCAGGGTTGCATTACGCTCCTGGGTTTGATGCAGTTTGGCTTTCTCAAATATTTTTCGAGTTGTTTTATAGGGCTGACCATTTGAAGTCGTATTAAAACTGATTACGATCTCACCACTGGTCTGACCCTCAAAGGTTTTGATGGCTTCAGAAATCTGCTCCAGATCCTGGTCGCTAAAAATCTCTTTTGCTAAACGTTCGGCTTTTCTCATACAAGCTCCTTATACAAACTCAATAATCGTCAGTAATGTCAGTTCCCTGTTTTTTACTGACGACCCGAAATTCATCCATATTCTTGGACTCATCTTCGACAATTTCAACTTTGATAAAATGCTGCCACTGGATTGAGCGGACAACACTTTTCCGTCCAGAGCGTAAAAATTTAGCTAATTCAGGATTTACGATCAACTGGAGTCTAAACTCTCGTTTCTTAGAATGAAAGCGTCTGAACCAGCCTTCAATCTGTGTGGCTAATGCCGCCTTGGACATAATTCGTCCGTTGCCCTTACACACAGGACACTCTTCTGTAGCAGAGAGTAAGAGACTCAGTCGAATACGTTGACGGGTCATTTCCAATAAACCAAAGTCAGAGATATAGCTTACAGCTACCTTAGCACGATCCTTACGGAGCTCACGTCGGAGTTCATAATACACTTTCTTCTTATTCTCTTCTCGAGACATATCAATGAAGTCGATAACGATCAAACCACCCAAATCTCGTAGGCGTAATTGTTGAGCAATAGCACGGGCTGATTCAAGGTTGATCTTTAATGCATTGGCCTCATGATCTTTGCGACCGATAAACTTGCCTGAGTTAACATCGATAGAAACCAGGGCTTCTGTTTGTTCAACCACAATGGATGCACCACTTTTGAGTCGTACATTCCTTGACATGGAAATATCAATGCCCTTTTGAACATTATATGCATCAAAGAGCGGAAGCTTTTTCTTGTATAATTCAAGACGACCATACAGCTGTGGAGCAGCACCCTTCAGATAGCTTACCAGTTGCTTATGCATCCCCTTGTTGTCAGTGATAACACGCTGAACATCATTGGTAAAAAGATCTCGGATCAAACTGGAAACCGTTTCCATGTCTTTGTAGACCAAAGTCGGACCCGGTTTTCCCTTAACCGCCTTCTCCATGCGTTTATAGGAATCCATGAGGTTGTTAAGATCAGCACCCAAGGTCTCATCGTCTTTGCCTTCAGTCACTGTTCGAGCAATCAGTCCAAAGCCTTCGGGCTTCATTTCATGACAACTGCGACGGAGGCGGCGACGTTCATAATTGTTATATATCTTGCGAGAAATACCAACATAGTCAGCATTTGGGACCAACACTAAAAAACGACCGGGGAGAGAAATGTTCGTCGTGACTCTGGCGCCCTTACCCATATATGGTTCTTTGATAACCTGGACCAGGATCTCTTGTCCAGTTTTTAATTTCGGGGAGGAATGTCTTCCAGAGTGACCCCGACGGTCACGACTTCGAGAGCGTCCTTGTCCAGTATTTTTTCCTTTTGTATCATCGTCATCTTCTTGATCTAAAAGGAATGATTCACCTTCTACTTCTGAGAAGGGAAGAAATGCATTGGCGCCAATACCAATATCAACAAAAGCTGCCTGCATTCCAGGTAAAACGTTTTCAACAACACCTTTGTAGATGTTACCAACAATCCGGACATTCTCCGGTTTTTCAACATAAAGCTCGACCAATACGTCATCCTCATGGATGGCGATCCGTGTTTCTTTATGCGTTTGGTTTATAAAGATATCCTTCTTCATATCCAATCCTCATAGTATATGAAACCGGCAAAAGAAGAAGTTTGAGATAAATTATCTCAACGAGGTCTCATTCATATTCTTCGAATGAGTTTATCAAATTTTTTCTGCGCTTACTCAGCGTGAGAGGGTTTAATTCAAACCCGACCTATTGGATCTTGCGCACTCTCGATTCATCAATTCTTATGATCTAGTGGAATCGAGTCAATTCTTTTACCACTTCCGGTTCTGGTAGCATAAGTGCTTACCATTTGCATCAGGTAGTAAATTCAGTTTCTACCTGTACTAAATGCTTTAAAAAGCGCGCCGCTCCTGGGTAACTCTTTTATTAAAGAGGGTGCGTGTTGACCTGATCAGAAATCCTTCAATATACAGTTGGTCAGAATATCCCACCGGTCAAATAGCCGGAGTTACTCCCTAGGAGTAAACATGGATAAACCGCGATTCAGCAGAGTTCAGTGGACCTGCTCAGGTTCTCTTTAAAGCATTAACAAAACCGATCACTCTATCCCTCATACTGATCCATTAAACAATACCGCTTTGCGGTGAACTGTATGAATAGGAAGGCCTTCGATCGGCAATTCAAAAAACGAGGGCAGGAATTCATTTAAGCGTATTCCTTTGCCATCCTTAACGAGGGTTGTAACCTCGAGGCTATTGCCCTTTATTTCAATAGACTGGATGTATTCTTTTACATCCAGAGATATTATGCGGCGTTTCCGCTCGCGTTCAATATACACATTTTTTTGGTGTTCAAAGTTTTGTTTCAACTTGATTAAGGATGTTTCCACATCAGAATCTTCGAACATAATGTGCTGTTTTACGGCAGTTATTTGGACAGTAATTGCATCAACCCTGCCATCCAGCCACTCAACATCCAGCATTTTAATGCCTGCAGGGAGGTGTTGGTTCAGATCTTCAATAATGGTCTCTACCCGATGGAAAACCAGAACATCTATAAATTCGGTTTCTGAGGTATATCCCAAAGGAAGTGCTGGACCACTGGAGGTTTTAGGTCGTCGGTTAAAACCCTGGGAGTAAATCACCGGAACATCGGCTAGATGAATTGCTCTGACAATTGATTTTTGTACATCCAGATTACCCAAATAACTGGCCATTCCATATTTTGAATAACGCAATCGAGCCGTAAATACTGGTGTGGTGTTTATCAATTCAGGAAGCGGTTCACTTATAGGCGGCACAAACACTTTTGGTTTCACTTTTGAATCAGCAACAGTCCCGTCTTTTACAATACGCATGACCAGTTCATCAAAATCACAGACACCACAGGCCAAACAACCATCGCGACAATCAATAACAGTAGCTTCCTGATAGGCTTTCCGTTTTTCTCTCTGGAGGAATTTCTTTAACAGTCCATTATCCACCAGATCCCAGGGGAGTATCTCTTGTTCATCTCGTGCCCTTAAGTAGTCCTCTGGGTCAATTCCTGCTTTTTCAAATGATTCCATCCAGCGATCGTAGCGGAAGTAATCGCCCCAACTATCGAAACGAGCTCCATCTTTCCAAGCAAGATAGATCGCTTGACCTACGCGACGGTCTCCTCGGGATAAAACACCTTCAACCTCGGAGTATTTTGGATCTCGATAGGAGGCTCTAACATTCTTATGCTTCAGGTTCTCCATGAGAAAGTCAATTTTCTCACGAATCACTTCCTTGCTGTCCTGAGCTTCCCACTGAAAGGGGGTTTCTGGTTTTGGGATAAAGGTAGAGAGGGTTACATTGATCTTAATTCTTCCAAATGGTTGTGCCATTTTGCGAACATCATTGATCAAATCTACAATACCCTGTAGATCGGCTCTGGTTTCAGTAGGTAGACCCAACATAAAATAGAATTTCAGGGTTTTCCAGCCACCATCCAGAGCAATTTGGACTGATGAATAGAGATCTTCATCGCTGATCAACTTATTGATTACCCGACGCATACGCCAGGTTCCGGCTTCAGGTGCAAACGTCAATCCTGACTTACGTTCTTCCGCTGCAATAACTGCAATTTCTTTGGTGAAACTGTCCAGACGCATAGATGGAAATGACACTGAGACCCGATTCTCATTTAAATAGGGTTTCAGGCCATTAACGACTTCACCTAGACCTGTATAATCACTGGTAGAGAGTGACAGGAGAGACATGTTTTTCTGTCCGGTTGCTGCAAGGGTTGCTTTTGCCGACTCGATCAATTCATCCGGTTTGCGTTCTCTTACAGGACGATACACCATTCCGGCATGACAGAAACGGCACCCTTGGGTACAGCCGCGCATCACTTCAACAGCAAATCTATCTTGAGCTGTTTCCACGATGGGAGTGATTGGCTTCACTGGATAGTTAGATGCTTCCAGTGTGGGAATTTTGGCTGATTTGACGCGATCAGGGGCAGGATCATAATTCTTATCGATAGAGACCAGTTTGCCTGATTTGTCATAATTGAAATCATAGTATGCCGGGACGTAAACACCTTCCGGCATAGTGGCGACATCTCTCAGGATCTCAGCTCTGCTTTTTCCTTCGCGGCGACCTTTTCCAATCCGTCTTACCAGATCTACCAACAGCTCTTCTGCATCACCGATCACCACCAGATCAAAAAAATCAGCGATGGGTTCTGGATTGTAAGCATTGGTTCCACCGGCAATAATGATTGGATCATCATCTGATCTATCTTTGGTCCAGATCGGTATCCCTGACATATCAAGCATGTTGAGGATGTTGGTATACAGCAAATCATAGGGAAGTGAGAAGCCAACAATGTCAAAATCACTGAGCTGACGTTTGGATTCCAGGCTATGCATGGGTAGATCATTCTCACGCATGAGCGCTTCCATGTCTGGCCAGGGCGCATTCACTCGTTCTGCTGCAATGTCCTGTTCACGATTCAGAATATGATAGAGAATTTGAAACCCGTTATAGGGCATGGCTGTATCATAGACATCCGGAAAAGCCAGAGCCATGGTGGCATTTAGATCTTCCCAGTCTTTGGTGATGATATTATGTTCATTCCCCAGATATCGTCCGGGCTTGGACACTTTGTGAAGTATCCGCGTGTGTAGAATATGTTCTATATCTTTGGGTTGCACCCCAATAATCCTTTCATCCGCCTTCGCAAAGCAAGTTGAGCCAGTACAGCCTAGTGTTCATTGCCCTTGCTTCGTCGCGATTGCATCCGCCCCCGTTAAGCCTCTGATTATAATTGAGTTTTTAGCAGAAACCATAGAATCATTCCTCTCGCAGAGACGCATGAGATATTTATACTGTTACAGCTGCAATATATACCAATCACGTCTTTGCGAGTGAGGTTGTTCCGACCGAAGCAATCTATAAATCTCGACTTACGACCTTTGGTACCTTTCAATGCATGAAGACCAAAATAATATATCTGTGAAAATCCGTGTTAATCCGTGGCAGAAAAGAACATGTTTTAATTGGGTTTTGGAGTTAGTTTTAGCTATCAAACAAATCCGGAGGCAGTTATGAAGCAATCCACAGAAAAACCATGGGTCGTATTACGAAAAGTTGAGGGTGATATTACAGCTGAGATGTTGTGCGAGGCATTGAGAAATGCAGATATTCCCTGTGAGATCAAGCGGAGCATGCTGGCATCCGGTCTTGGGGCTCATTCAGTTTCTTTAACTGGCAATCAGGCCACTCTCCTGGTTCCACCTGAAAAATTAGCTGAAGCTGAAGCTGTTTTGGAAGCCATAGATTTTGAGCCTGGAGAAGAATAATAGCTCAAATATCACAAGCATTTTCAATACTATAGAAAAAATATCCTTCGCAAACTCTCTATTCTATATTGCATGCGTGTCAATAAATAACCAAACATTGAAAGTTTATAAAATTCATGCCCAATAAAGTTCAACGCGTAAAAGGTGTCAACGATATCCTACCAGGTGAAGCAAGGCAGTGGCAAGCCTTAGAGTCTGTTATTCAAACTGTCATGCAGCGCTACGCCTATGGTGAGATCAGACCACCTATCTTTGAAAAGACTGAACTCTTTGCCCGCGGTGTGGGTGAAGACACAGATATTGTCTCGAAAGAGATGTACACCTTCTCCGATATGAGTGGTTCCGCCCTTACTTTACGGCCCGAACTTACAGCCGGTGTGGTCCGTAGCTATATTCAGAACAATCTTCAGCAAATTTCCCCTGTGCAGAAACTCTGGTACGAAGGCCCCATGTTTCGCCAGGAACGTCCTCAAAAGGGTCGCTATCGCCAGTTCTGGCAGTTTGGCGCCGAAGCCATTGGCTCTCCAAATCCAGAGCAGGATGTTGAGATGATCGCCCTGTTTTTTGCCATTCTTCAAGAACTGGGAATTGCGGATTCAGTAACCCTAAAAATCAACAGTGTGGGTGATTCTGAGAGTCGGGCTAATTATCGAACAGCTTTACAGGACTTCCTGAGACCCCGACTAAAAGACCTCTCAGAAACCAGTCAGCAACGCTTCGAATCAAACCCTTTAAGAATCTTGGATAGTAAGGCGCCTAACGACAAAGAGATCGTGAAAAATGCGCCAAAGATTCGTGAATGTCTGAATGATGTTTCTGCCACCCATTATGAGCAAGTCCTGAACATGCTAAAAGAAATGGGAATTCCTTATGTCCAGGATGATCTACTGGTCCGTGGACTTGATTACTATACCCACACTATTTTTGAATTTACCAGTGATGCTCTCGGAGCCCAGGATGCGATCTGTGGCGGTGGCCGATATAACGATCTGGTAAAAGAGCTAGGTGGTAGTGATGTTCCTGCTATTGGCTGGGCTGCCGGAATTGAGCGATTACTCCTGGTAATCGAAGCCATGAAACCAATTGATTCGGCAGCAAGTCTTGACCTGTTCTTAGTTGTCCCCAATGATGATCTCAGGGTGAAAGCACCCAAAATCATTCAAGAGTGGCGCTCTGCAGGGCTTAGCTGTGATTTTGATACTCTACGACGAAGCATGAAAGCTCAAATGCGAGAAGCCAATCGACAGGGCGCCAGATATGTAGCCATATTTGGAGATGAAGAGTTTGCGCAAGACATGGTTCAGTTAAAGAATTTTGAAACCGGTGAACAAGAGGCCGTTACCTTTGCAAAAGTTGTTGAAGCTATTAAAAAAGATTGAATCTATTGTGTCTTTGCGAGGAGTAAACCGACGAAGCAATCTCGGACTTGAGATCGCCGCGCTCCTTCTCGTCACTCGCGAAGACGTTTCACGATTACAGGGCAGGACAAATTATTAGTGATCAATCAACCTCCAATATTATCCAAGGCTGACGTTGCCCGATATAGAAATTTAAAGCAATCCAAATTTAGAGAACAAGAACGATTATTTCTCCTAGAGGGGGTTCGCCTATGCGAGGAAGCCTTCAACTCAAATCTGGATATCACCTGCTGTATTACTGTAAAAGGTTTTGACAAAGTAGCCATTCCGGCTGGACTTTCGCAACTCGAAGCAAACCAAACCCAACTTGAACAGATTAGTGACAGCAGAAATCCCCAAGGCATTATTTGTATCGCTAATATCCCAAAGCCCTCAGCTTTCCCCTCACCAGGAGCCAAAGCAATTGTTCTGGTAGCTGACCGTATCTCTGACCCTGGAAATCTGGGAACCATTTTTCGAACCGCATTGTGGTTTGGCGTTACAGATATCCTCCTGGGACCAGGATGTGTCGATCCATACAATCCCAAAGTAGTCCGAAGTAGTATGGGTGCTATTGTTGCAATTAATCTTCATTTCAGCGATGACCTTATATCAAGTGTGACTGATTGGCAAAAAGCCGGTGGCAACATTGTCGCTCTCCATATGTCAGGCGAGCCCCTTAACGCCTTTAAGCCCAAGAAGGGATTGATTCTGATCATTGGTTCTGAAGCTCATGGTGTAGATCCAGAGCTCCTAGAACTTAGTCGGTGTCTTTCCATTGAAAAACCTGGTCAAGGAGAGTCACTTAATGCTGCCATGGCAACTGGCATTGCCCTGTATGAATTGAACAGGAAATAAGCTTTCGCCGCCCATTCATCAGTGAACATCTGCCTGCCCTGCATAGCTCGAAGAATGTAGATGGGTGTTAATCCGTGGCTAAAAACAACTTACTTTAGACTGGCGTGGGACGCCCTACTTCTCAGGAACATCAACTTGGTAACAGACTTCAATAAACATATATTGCGCGGCTTTAATCGAACAGACAAGATAAAGCATTGAAAGCAGTGGAAATGAGACGAGTGACTATTTCAGCTTTTTTCCCGATTGAAAAACGAAAAATTTTAAATACACTATTATTTTTGTGTGACCAACACAAGCCTATGACAAAAAGGATTTATAATGGACTTTCTTAAACCCCGCGACATGGTCAAAACTTTGATGGCTGCTTTCGTGCTGGTCTTTACCTATCTGGTTTATCTAAATACAATGGCACCCACCGTTTCCTTTTGGGATTGTGGTGAATTCATTGCCGTCTCTCATACCTTGAGTGTACCTCACCCTCCTGGATCACCACTTTATTTACTTTTGGGTCGAGTTATCTCAATGATTCCTTTTACTGGTGGTGCTGCTCTTGATCCTTTGCTTAACCAGCCTGATTTCCACACCATTGCCTATCGCATCACCATGCTATCTCCTATTGCAACTGCTTTTGCCAACATGTTCCTTTTTCTGATTATTGTCAGACTAGTGGTTGAGTGGCGCGGAAAAATTAAAGACAATGCAGACCGTTGGATCGCCTATGGTGGCGGATTAATTGGGTCTTTGGCCATTGCCTTCTCTGATAGTCACTGGTTCAATGCCGTTGAAGCTGAAGTCTATTCAATGAGTATCTTTTTTACAGCTATCGTAGTTTGGTTGATTCTTAAATGGTCTGAAAAAGTAGACGAAGGAGGAGCCGGCACTCGATACATTCTGATTATTTCATACATGATGGGACTGGCTATTTCAGTTCACATGCTCAACCTACTCACCATCCCTTTTATTGCTCTCATCATGTACATGAAGCTTAATCCAAAAGAAGATGGCGTTGAGATGATGGTCAACATGCTGGAGGTTGTGGCTGTCATGGCTGTGGCAATTATGATTGGCATTGAAATGGCGCTCCCGGAAACCTCCTCAGAATATTTGCGTCTCACAGCCGCTGATCGAAGCTCACAACTTATGGTTTTGTTGGTCATTTTCGCAGTTATAACAGGCGGTGGACTATATGGCATCTCTCAAATTTTTAAGGCTGAACGTCGAAAAAGATTCTGGAAACAAGTTTTTCTCATGGCCGCTGCTGGAGCTGCTTATCTGATTATCTATTTAGGTATCATTAAAGGGATGCCAAAGATGGCAAACTTCATGGGCAACCTACTGAACACGACTGATGCTGTGACAGCAATTGGGGCCACATTTACTGTGAGTATTGCGCTACTTATCGCACTTATTTATTTTGCCCCTTCTATCTTTAAATCCTGGGCTGTAGAGGTACAGATCTCTACCATGGCATTATTAATGGTTCTGGTTGGGTTTACTTCTTATGAGACTATTTTTATTCGTTCTTCACAGAATCCAAACATTGATGAAAATGACCCTGAAACTGTTGCCAGAGCTGTATCCTACCTGGAGCGTGAACAGTACGGAAGTTACCCCGTATTTTACCGCGATCGCTGGGGTGAAACTCCACTGAATAATCGGACAGCCGTTCCTGGCAGGGTTGTTAAAGTTAAAAATAACGGCAAGATCGGTGAGGTCATCTCCGCCCAGAATGACCAGGTTATTATCAAGGTAGACGGTCGTGAAGTGAATCAGCGAATATCGAACCTGAGTGTCATAGTAAATGGGTATCGATCACAAATGGATTACTTTTGGACTTATCAGGTCAACCATATGTATATTCGATATTTTAAATGGCAGTTCTGGGGTCGTAGTGGTAATGAAAGTGACCTCTCTCAATTGTGGGGGATTCCATTCCTCCTGGGCTTGCTGGGAATGGGGCACCATTTCGCCAAGGATTCCCGTCGCGCTTTTGCTGTGATGGCATTGTTCGTCTTAACCGGACTGGCCATATTGCTTTATCTAAATCAGGATGACCCCCAACCTCGAGAACGTGACTATTCCTATGTGGGATCCTTTTTCGCCTTTGCGATCTGGATCGGTATTGGCGCAGCTGCAGCCTTGGAGAAGTTGAAGGAGTGGAAAAAAGGTTCGCCCCTCTTCTTTAGTGGCGCTATCGCCATCATGCTATTGGTTATTCCCTTGAATATGCTTCGGGCAAACTATCATGAACATGATCGGTCAGGAAATTATATCGCCTGGGAATACTCATACAACTTGCTAAACACGTGTGATCCCGATGGAATCATCTTTACTAACGGCGACAATGATACTTTTCCTCTTTGGTACTTACAGGAAGTGGAAGGTATCCGAAAGGATGTCCGTGTTGTCAATTTGAGTCTTCTGAATACACCCTGGTATATCAAACAGTTAAAGAATATTTCTCCACAAGTCGATATTAGTTTTTCTGATGAACAAATCGATGGTCTCGGTCTCATGCGCTGGGAAGAACGAGATATGAGCATTCAGGGTCCTGCTGAGTCGTATGATAGGCCAGAAACAGGAACACTTGAACCTGGTGCGTCTGGTTTGAATTGGAGTTTAGAACCGACCGTTTCCAGGCAGAAAAATGCCCAAAGCGGTAAGTTTGTTGGTGGCTTGAGAGTCCAAGATGCCATGATCTACGAGATCATACGGATGAATCAGTGGAAAAAACCCATCTATTTTGCTGTCACAGTATCACCAAGCAATCAGATTGGTCTAAGTGAATACCTGAGGATGGATGGTCAGGCGTATCAATTAATGCCTTATAAGGTGGGACTGAATATTGATGAGGATGTCATGTATGACAAGATCATCAATACCTATCGTTATACCAATATTAATAACCCTGATGTTTATTACCCGCAAAATGTCCAGCGTTTACTACAGAACTACAGGAAGGGTTTCCTGCAGCTTGTATATGAATACGGCTTTAATGATGAAGAGAGTCGACAGAAGTCACTCCATATTCTGCACAAGATGGATGAGCTTGTCCCTGATGAGACTATCCCCATTACTTATATGGATCTATATCTGCAGATAGCCCAAATGTATTACGAACTTAAAGACGAAACAAGCTCACGCAAATACATGGAAAATGCTCTCAGTCGAGGACGAGAAGACCTGCCGGTCTTAGAACAGGTGAAGGTTGCTTCTGTTTGGAATGATCTATTTGATGAAACTGAGCTCGCCCTGGAAATTTTACTTCCCTTGAGCATGGAAGCACCCATGAATGCACAAATCGTGTATGAAGTAGCCAGGGCTTATGTGAAAACTGAGAATGTTGAAGAGGGTGAGATCTGGGTAAATCGCCTGTCCACCCTTGCCCCAACGGCGCGAGAAACACGGACTTTGCAGGGTATGATTCAGGAACTGAAAGCAAAAGACTCTTAAACATTACCTTTTAATAGCATCGAGATCATTTTTAAAGCCCGGGAGTTTTTCCGGGCTTTTTGTTGAGCATTATTTCTATCCTTCTTTATATTAGGGACCAAGATTAGGAGCATCCATTTGAATCGTAAAAGTCCAAGTTGCACATCAGGGAAAACAGGCCATCCTCTCACAGAGTATGATTCAAAGACTGAAGCCAAAAGTGGAGCTCGGTACGCAAACCAAAATTATAGCGGTAATAATCTGGTCCCTTACAAATGTGACCGGTGTGGTTTCTGGCATCTCACTCCGACTGAACGGCAAACACCCAGCGAAACATGTAGCGTCTGTCGTGGAGCTGATGGCAAACAAAAAGAAGCGTATCAAAGTAAAGATGATGCTGAGCAGCGGGCAACCCTCCTGCGAAAAGAACAGGGAGTGAGTTTAACTGTTTATAAATGTGAACACGGGAATGGCTGGCACTTGACCAAAAACAAGATTATCTAAATGATATATTTGTTGCCAAGCTAATCTTGTGACAATTTATCTAATGGATCCAAAATTGGCTGCCATTGGAACAACCTCAAAGCGATAATTCCAGCAGGACTAAAAACCACACCTTCATTTTCCAACATTTTGCGTTGGACAGCTCCGCCCATTTCGTGATTTAAACTGATCTTGCCCTGGGCATTGATCACTCTGTGCCAGGGTATATCATCTGAAGGAACTGCATGGAGGGCGTAGCCAACCTGTCGCGCTTGGCGATAATACCCTGCTAAGGTTGCGATCTGTCCATAAGTGGCAACCCTCCCCTCAGGGATCTGTTTGACCACAGAATAGATTCTCTCCCATTTACTTTGTTTACTCATATAATGACGCGTGTCTTGCCAAGGCTTAAATCCTTCGCAAGCTAAGAATCGTCCTAAATTTAAGATATGCTTCATCACGAGTACCATCGTGAGCCAGATTGTCTAAAATTTCCAAGTGCATCTCATTTCCTGTAATCTCACAGCTGTAAATTGCCTTACCGCCAACAAAAGCCGGCGTTTTTGCAACCTCAACAAATGTGGTCAGTTTTGATTCTGACAATTCATATCTACCTGCGTTGGTGACGATAGCATTATAGCTAAGTATTTTCTCTGCATCTGTAGGGTGCCAAAGATCGTCATAGTCTTCCTGCTTTTTTCCCGTCGGCATCCAGGTCATGCTATAGTGTGTCTCAGTAAAGATGAAAATACCAGGTAGGGCTGGATCAACTCGAGAAACTTCGGCTCCTGAAATGTACTTCACAGCCAAAACCTTCCATGTACCGATCAATGAAGTCAACATATTATGACCTCTTCTTTTTCTTGGATGACTTTCTTTTTTTCTTTTTGATCAAATGACGATTTTCGTGAAAAAATTTGGCTATGATCTTAGAGACAGCAGCTGGGACAATCTTTTTGACGGCTTGTTTGGGTGAAACTAGTTTTCTTTTCCGGAAATCATCCTCATCCCACTTATCCTTGAGCTTGCTGACTTCCATATAGTAGAGACGTACTTTGTATCTACCACCCATCTTTTCGTAGGTATAAGTTCCAATTTCGTCGGGAAAGACTTCACCTTTAATGCCGGCTTCTTCTAGCGCCTCCTTGGCTGCAGACTCCTGTGCAGACAACTCCCAGTCAATGGAACCCTTGGGAATGATCCAGCGCGTACTCCCATTTGCGGTAATAAGTACAACCTTGCCCTTATAGACAGGGATGACACCGGATTGTTTAAAATATTTGACTTTTGATCGAGAGGCCATGGTGATTTTTTCGCTATTGCTTAATTTTATCGGATTTTATTGTCTGAGCTCAGCCACCCGCTGCACCAAACTACCATCTTCTAAATAGCGGTAGAGGTCTTTACCTGGACAAAGTGTTTCAGTATAATCTTTGTGACCTTTGATCTTGTCTTGAGAGACATCATAGGTATCAGCAAGGGATGCTGTCAGCTGAGCAAGTTTCTCAAATTGGGATTCACTTAAAATCTGATTCTCGTAATTACCCATGACACAGATCAGAGCATGTCCTCGAACATCATAGCTAGTGTTGGTGTCTCCTGGATACTTGATCGGTCTGGCTTCGTAAATGTTGCCTTTCAGGTCGACCATGTAATGATATGGGTTATCAATCCAGTTTTTATCCGATTGACTCCAGGACTGTAACCCTTTTAAATATTTAATCACATCTTTGTCTTCTGCGAAATCCTCACCACCGTGATGAATGGTAATGTACTCAATCTCGTGTGTTGGAATACTATCTGTCAAAGGAACCCAACCCCATTCTGCCCGAGTAATTATTTCTAGCGTTTGTCCCTGGGCTGGTATTATTGGGTCTGGTGTAGATGGTACCTGCTGGGTACAAGAGAATAATAACACTAGTCCCAGCGTAACTATCAAGAGGTGTCGAATCATTTCAAATCCCTTTGTTTTGACTACAACATACTCGGTGGCTGATTGGATGACAGCATTTTTATACATTTGCTTATTCGTCTATCTTTGGTTTCTTCTAGTTTGGCCATAGTTATATATAATAGAAATTGTTTACATTGGGAGGGTGGTAGATTGTTCCACGCTAGTTGAGCTTTTGGGTCTTCTTGAAGCCGTTTTAAAAATTTTTTCGGCACCTCAACTACATCTGGAGTACTCCTGTCCTTGCTCCATTCACCGCTTGCTCTGGCATGATCAATGAGTGCTTGACCTGGGGGTTCAATCAGCATTTCAGCTTCCAGTTTAGTGACAGTTTTTTTGTTTAATTCGGACCATATACTATTTGGCTTTCTGGGGGTATACCTCTGCATGTATCGTTCATCATCGATTGTCATCACGATGCTATCAATCCATCCATAACAGATGGCCTCTTCAATGGCTTCAGCCTTTGTTATCGTTGGTTTCCCCGTATGTTTTTTATAATACACCAACCATATCTCATGGAATTTATGATGATTTTCAACCAACCACTGACGCCACCCTTTTCGTGAAGTCACTGTGAGTGTAGGTCTGTCTCTAATTATTGGATATTTCATGCTCACCTTAATACTTCGAATATAACTACCTTGCTTGAAGGTTCAAAATGCTGACACAGGATATTTCAATACCCTCCTCTCCAATTCAGAGTAATTTCCAGGGAGTAAAGGAGTAATTCATGCGAATAATTTCATGGAATGTTAACGGCATTCGTGCCGTTGTCAAAAAGGGGTTCTGGGACTGGTTCAATCTAGATGCACCTGATATAATGTGTTTTCAAGAAACTAAAGCACAACCCGATCAACTGGATGATACACTGATCAAACCACTGGGATACAAAGCCTATTATCACTCTGCTGAGAAGAAGGGATATAGCGGTGTTGCCACCTGGTGTAAAACTGAACCTCTTTCTGTAGAAACTACAATTCTAGATGAGAAATTTAACCGTGAAGGTCGCGTCGTATTGACAGAACATCCAAAATTCTTTCTCTATAATGTGTATTTCCCCAATGGTCAAAAAGACGAGGATCGATTGGATTATAAATTGCGTTTTTATGCAGCCCTCATTGAGCATATGCGGGAGAAGGATAAAATTAAGCCTGTGATCGTAACCGGTGACTTCAACACAGCCCATACTGAGATTGATCTCGCTAGACCTAAACCCAACTCCAAGACTTCTGGCTTCTTACCCGAAGAACGTGTCTGGGTGGATCGCTATCTGGATACTGGATTTGTTGACACGTTTCGTAAGGAGCATCCTGATGCAAAAGGATATTACTCCTGGTGGAGCTATCGAGCAAACGCCAGAGTCAATAATGTTGGCTGGAGAATTGACTACTTTTTGGTGAGCGAAAAGATCGCGGACCAGGTTGAAGCCTCACGGATTCATCCAAACGTTATCGGGTCGGACCATTGTCCCATTTCAATTGTGCTGAAATAATGTTTATCAAATTCCCTCACATAGAGAATTCGAATTACGTCTTCGCGAGTGATGATGAGGAACGCGGCGATCTCAAATCCGAGATTGCCCACCTTCCTGCAAGTACGCAGTACGGCGGACAGGCTTCAGTCGTTTCCCTCCTTCGCAAAGACGGTTTTCAATAATGACATCATAATGCCCGAACTCCCTGAAGTCGAAACCGTAGTCCGAGGTCTTCAACAAACCATTGTTGGCGAAATAATCGTTGATCTGGAAGTTCCGTGGCAAAAGGCCCTTGAGCCAGATGCGGCCTATGATTCTCTGGTGGGTAAAACTATCCAAAGTGTAACCCGGCGGGCTAAATTTGTCCTGATTAACTTTGATATTGGTGCTCTTGTTGTACACCTGCGGATGACTGGAAAACTGACTCCTGTTTTTCCCGAGAAGTGGATCACTGTCATTCTACATTTTGAGTCAGGGAATGCGCTCTATTTTCAAGATATGCGAAAGTTCGGCAGAATGCTTTACACAGATGACCCTGATGAATTATTGAATCATCTTGGGCCAGAGCCTCTTGAGGACAGTTTTACTTCACACATCTTTCATAAAATGTTGATGTCAAAACAGCGCATTATTAAACCGCTGTTGCTGGATCAAACCTTTGTTGTGGGCTTGGGAAATATTTATGTTGATGAGGCTCTCTTTCAAGCTGGAATTCACCCTGAGAGTATTGCTAAAGCTATCCCAAAAAAGAAAACACAACTTCTCTATACGGCAATTCGACAGATTCTAGCTGAGAGTATTAAGGCTCAAGGAACAACGGTTTTAAATTTCAGTCATGGCGATAACCAAAGTGGAACCTATCAGGCAGCCCTCCAAGTCTATGGACGCAAAACGCAAGCTTGTCAAATTTGTAGAACACCCATTGAAAAGATCAAATTGGCCCAGAGGGGAACCCATTATTGTCCAAAGTGTCAGCGAAAGTATTAAGCTGTTGTAGCTGTAGGAGATTTTACCTTTAGTAGAAATATGATCAATCCTATGACCACAAAGACCAGCGAAAGGCTATACATCGAGGCATAGCCAAATGACTCCACCAGAAAACCTGCAATGGAAATATATACAACAATAAATGGGGCAACTGCTGTATCCAGAGCTGCATAGTATAGTTTACGGTCTCCCTGCTCCCCTGCGAACTCATAGACATAGACCATGAAAGATGATTGTCCTGCTCCGAAAGCCATTCCCACAAAAACAAAGGTGAGATATGCCATCCATGGTTCTGATGCTAATAATGCAGTAATACCTGCCAAGAGATGTCCAACAAAAAAACCAACAATGGCAATTCGTCGGCCAAAGAGATCACCCAGATATCCAAACAGGATGTTGAATATGGCCTGCCCTACAACCAAGAAGAAAGTAAAGGTTCCGGCAGTACTCAATGGTAAGTTAAATCGAGCCTGTAGATCAACCCCATAAAATGCCAGCGGCATCATTGTGGCGGCTGCAAATGCCCGGCTGATGATGTAATTACGGAAATTGCGATCACCCAGATAGATCGCCTTTAGTCTATGCCACCAATGGGCAACTTGATCTACTTTTTTCCGGGGCGGATGAATAACTTTGATAAAGATGAAGAATGCATTACCAATGAGTATGGCTGCCGTCATGATCAGAAATGCCAGCCCAAAATTCTTTGGAAATCCCAAGCTCTCCATAGAAAGGACTTCCTTGAGTACATAGCCACCCAACATCCCCATAATCGCATTAACTGTAAAGGTAATACCAAAAAATCGACCTCGTCGACCGGTAACAGTAACAGAGGCCAGGAAGTCAGCCCATACAGGCACCAGAAACCCAACGCCCAGCGACCAAACGACCCAGAGAGCCAAATAGACCCAGATACCAGTTTGTCCGGTAAACTCAAAGTAATAGAAGGCTATCCCAATCAGGAATGCGATGGGTGTCAAAGCAAAATGGAGACCAATATTCAGATTCCTGATATTCGTAGACTGATGGAACAGAGCCGCTGAGAGCAATTGCGGCAGGGCTACTAGTAAGATGAATCCTCCTGGTATAAGACCGATAATAAATGCTGATGCACCCATTTGAGCTAAAAACATGGGAATTACAGAATTCATATTGTGAAAGGCCATAGCAAAACCCCACATGCCCTCGCCAAAGGAATTGAAAATGGTATTGCGCGTGTGAATCTTCTGTGGGGTCAAGGCTTCCATGGCAGAAACTAAGTAAAAATGTAGAAAGTAGAAGGTAGAAAGTAGAACGGGCCGTGTTCTACTGAGCTTGCCATCCAGGTCTGCTCGTCTTCCTGAGGTGTCATACTGAGCTTGTCGAGGTGCTCTCGAAGGATAGAGCATTTTTGGTTCTATTAGTTCTATGAGTTATTGCGCTACGAGCTTTGTGTCAGCTGTAAAGGGTTAGAAGTTAGGGGCAAACTATCAGTAGCACCCGGTTTCAACCGGGTGGACAGCGATCTTGATATTTTCATTAACCGTTTTAACGGCTTACAATAAAAAATCTTTCATATCCCAGCATAATTGCGACATTTCAGGAAATAACAGGAAATTATCATGTCTATATTTATTGATTCATCTGACCTAAACCATATTCAAGCTGCCTCTGATTTAGGATGGGTGCGTGGTGTAACGACCAACCCTTTATTGTTGGCTCAGTCAAGTTTAAAACCTGCAGATTTATTGAGCTCCATTAAAGAGATATTTTCAGGTCCTGTATTTTACCAGCTGGTATCAGAGAATTTTGAAACCATGATCGATGAAGCCTACCAGGCCCAGGAGATTCTTGAGAAACAATTGGTAGTCAAACTTCCCCCAAATGATCTTGGGTTTCAGGTTTGTGCCCAACTCTCCAGCAAAATTTCTTGTTGTCCCACAGCCATTTATTCACCTGCACAAGCATTGATTGCCAGCGAGTCTGGTGCTCAATTTATCGCTATTTATGTCAACCGTGCGACACGACTATTGGGGGATGGAATTCAATTAACATTGGATATCACGAAGGTCCTCGAAGGAACACGTACAGAATTGTTAGCGGCTAGTCTTAAATCCCCTGCTGAAGCAGTTGCAGCCTCCACCGCTGGCGCCCAGCACCTCACCCTGCCTTATGAAACATTGGTTCAGATGTCAAAACATGTGTTGAGTAATGAAGCGATTCAGCAGTTTCAAGAAGATGGGACAGGCTTAACAAGCATATAGTAAATTGATTAAGAGTTAAATGACTGGGTTGCGTAAGCAGCTATAGGTCAGCCAGTTACGAGATAGTGAAACAGACGGTACCCCGATTTGTATCCCCGTTTTTGCATTCAGAGCAGCGCAAATATACTATTTCCAAAATTTGACTAAATGATCTTGATCGACACTACTCCATTGAAATGCGGGCTGTTCGTTGCTACTTATGTTTGTAATCAATGCAAAAAATCATTTCCTGGCACATATTCATACATCGTCTTGACAACCTCCGGTGGATACGCGGGAGCACCACCACTGACATAAACTTTTCCATCAAATGAAACTGCAAAAGCCCCAGCTACTTTACTTGGCAAACTGGTTTTTACCGTCCAGATATCGGTTACTGGGTCATACTCTTCCACGCTTGAAAAACCATCGTTACCACTACCTGTCGTCCCCCCAAAGACATAGATCTTGCCATTCACCGCACAGGCAGCAAAGTATCTTCGAGGCTTAGTAATTTTTGCTTTATTTGTCCAGGTATCTGTTGCTGGATTATACTCTTCTACTTGAGATAATCCGATATACGACGTCGGACCAAGTGTACCGCTGATGGCATATATTTTTCCATTCAGCTCAGCAGCTGCTAAATGAGATCTTGGAGTTGGCAGATCAGCCTTTATCGTCCAGGTATCTGTTACCGGATCGTATACATCGACTTCCGCTATTGGCCTTTCCCCACTATCAGCTCCTCCAATAATATAGATTTTGCCATTTACGACGGTAGCGGTAAGTCCCATCCTTGCTCTTGGCATATCTGTTGTATGTGTCCAAGTGTCGGTTGCTGGATCATATTCTTCAATTGTAATTTGGGGGTCCAAATAAAAACTTTCTCCACCCCCAACGGCATATATTTTTCCATTCAGCACACATAGAGCAAAATTGATTCTATCTGAAGCCATGTCGGCTTTAGGCGTCCAGGTGTCCAGAATCGGGTCATAAATTTCCAACGTTTTAAATAAATCGTCAGTATTTGCTGCACCTCCTATCACATATATCTTTCCATCCAACACACATGATGAGTGCCCAAATCTTGCTGTTGGCATATTTTCCAAAGTACTCCATATGCCAATATCCAAAGAAATACTTATTTCTTCATTTCCGCCATTTGATTCGATGCTAATTGTACCTGAATATTTTCCTTCTTCACGATCAGCGTCTGCTGTAATAGTAACCTCATCCGTCTTAGTTGTTACTTCACCACTACTTTTAGAGACTGCAAGCCAGTCAGGTTTATCAATAATTTCCCAGGATAAATCACCACCACCACTGTTTGATATTTTCAAGACACTTGAGTTTGCAGTCTCTGTAAAGGTGAATGAAGTGGGTTGAACATCTAATTGCGGCTCAGTAAGACCGCTGCAAGTGATTAAGAAAAATGATATTGCTAAAATAGCATTGAAATAAAATATTTGCCCCTTCATGAGACCCCCTTACATTTCTATATACTTTTAGTCAGCCCTGAGAATCAGAAGGAATAGATACAGCCTGTGGTATAAATTTGAGTTTCAGCGAAGATAGTGTAATTGCTGTGTGTTAGCAACTATATCATAGCTAACTTATCTTATGTCGAGTAGGGGCGTTAGCCAGTTACGGGATAGTGAAACAGTTTGTATCTCGAACGCATCTTCTTACCTGCTACCTTCGATTTCTATTTTGGTTGAATTGTCAATCTAGGAGCTCGCATCAGGTAGAGAGCAATCCAGACACAAATCGAGAAATAGGCGGAGTGCCAGAGCAGAAAACCGAAACCCCAATCGCTATAAGCTTTGGATTCATGTACAATTAATAATGAATCCCGGATGGCGGTCCAGCCAGTTTTTATAGCGGGGATCCCCGTTTCCAGCTGTTGGAAAGCACTCGGCCAGTTCTCCAGGGGCAAGTGATAGAATAATCCGTAACAGCAGTATATGACACACCAGGCAAGAATCAACCGGGTAGAACCTTTCAGCATCTTGAGTGATTCATCACCAACGGCCTTCAGCCGCTGCCATTGCATGAAAGCCAGAGGCAGGATGGAGACAAAGCCTAAAGACCAAAGAGATTCCTCAATGGCGAAGAGAGTCTTACTCTTCATGATCAAGCCCCCATATGCAAAGAATTGAGCCAGGAAGATGCAGGCGATGAGGAAATAAGGAGTCTGCGTTTTCAGGAAGGTCTTAAAACCACCAGATCGTTTATCATCTATTGCAGGAAAGTCAGCATTTACTTGCAACATGGCCAGGGCAAACAAGCCAGCAAACGAAAGCTCCGCTGCCATGGCAAATGTCCGAATCAAAAGCGAGCTATTGAGAACCGTATCAAACCAAGCCATTTGAGTAAAATATCTTGAAACAAAAACAGCTCGGTAAGCCCCTACCAGCGTAAAGATCAATCCCATAATGCGCATGCGGGTTCGGTAGGCCGAGTCACTTCCGTCTTTGGGCTCCAGAGAACGTTTGTAAATCAGGGCAGCGACGCCCAGATTCAACACGTTAATTACTACCATGATCGTCCACCATGGCCAAGCCCAGGTTGTATATGCACTACTCATATTTGCTCCTGTTTAAACCAGTCCTGATAACACTGAATGGAATCTAGCCTCAGCATCATCGGTTCGACTTAAGAAAATAATGACGAGACTTACTATTATTGCTATTTTAGTGAAAACCGTTGAAACGGTTCTCCATTAATCACATATTTTACTACACCCAACTGAAGTTGGGTGTTAATGATATCCATAAGACAGAAACCTCAACGCACATTTCGACGGTCTCAATGCATCGCTTTACGTTCTCTGGGGTGCAAAGTCTCTTGTTTCTAAATAAGACCCAGGAGGATAGAACGAAACCGCGTTTCAGCATCATCAGATCGACTGAGCAAGATGATGGGAACTTTAGCCCCTACCACCACGCCACCAATTTTACATCCACCCAAAAACCGTAGCCCTTTAATGAGGTGATTTGCAGCAGCTGTGTTGGACATGAGCAGGACATCCGTTTTGCCAGAGATTGCAGAAGTCAAACCCTTGCGCTGGGCAGCTTTCTCTGAGACCGCCACATCAGGGGCGATTGGACCTTCAATTTCAAATTCATCTTTCAGTCTGTCTGCTACATTCTTTGCCATGATCGTATCCGGCATTTTGGGGTTCACCTTCTCCAGAAGGGATGCCATGGCAAAACGTGGGTTATCGATCCCAAGTTTTTTTAAGAAGAATGCATCGTTGCGGATCATTTGCTCATAGACGTCCTCGTCCAGTTTCAGATTGATACCACCATCGCTGATACAAATAAACTTATGGTAGGATGGAGATTCCACCACAGCAATATGATTCAATAGCTTGCCCTCCCGGAGCCCGGTTTCCCGATTCAGGACTGCTCTGATGAGCATTCCCGTTGAAACTCGTCCCTTCATGAGGAGGTCTGCCTTATCTGCCCGTATGAGAGCAATAGCGTCCTCAGAGGGAGTCTGGCTATTGATTATTTCAAAGGATTGATCCGTGGAGGCACTCATCTTCTTAATCATTTCCTCATTCCCTAGCAGAATGAATCTTGCCAGCCCCATGGATTGAGCCTTGGATACGGCATCAATAATCATCTGGTCTTCCGCAGCAACAACTGCCACACGTTTGGGTTTACCCGATTTAACCAGACTTAAAAGATCAGCAAAATTTGAAATCATCTATATCTTTCCCCAATAATTAATGGCTGCTAATCATTGATTTGATTAACAGCCACATTTTAAACGATAGAACCAATTTAGACTAAATACTAGTCACTAAGAAAAGAACGAATACCAAATTTGATGAGCAGTTGCTGTGTGTCAATATCTTCAACAGCTGTACCCTTCTCAAAATTGTACTCTGCTTCAACTGACAGACCAACGTTTTTTGCCAAATTTAATAGCAGCCCAGCACTGGCAGTGAGACCTAATTCATTTTGATTTGACCAGATCTCTTCTTCATTGACCAGCACATTGCGAAGGAGATAGTTTGCACCACCCTTTACGAAAGGAGTCAACTCGCTATTTTTACCACCTAAAAAGAAATAAACCCTGGGGCCAAAGTACTTTCCGATATTCTCAATTTCATCAGGATCACCACCACTGGTTGTTTCTTCCTGATGATAGGCTTTTTTATATCCAAATTCCAGACCGGCTGCTAATTGTGGAAAGAGAAAGAGAGCCCCATCAACACCTAAATCCCATTCAGAACTTTTTAGCTCTTGATCAAGAACGGTTGAATAGGTTCCAGCTCCAGAGATCATAATCGTTCCAGAACCTTTTGATGTGGAATAGCTGCTCTGTGCTATGACCGTACTAGCAAAGACAATGATTAATAATAAAAGTAGTATCTTTTTCATGTTGTTCACTCCTTAAAATAATTCTATCCTATAAAATACCTGTAAAACTAATTTTTCAACACACATTACATGTGATTCTTATCAATCACAAGCAAAGCCTGTGATCTCGTACACTACTTAAACTTGAGAATCAGACCTGAATTTGCTAATTGCCACATCGGTCCTGGTCATCAAGCCCTCTTTTAGGGTCGGTCCAATCCGTTTAACAAATCCATCGATCTTGTTCTTTCTGCCAATGAACTCCAAAACTAAAGGCAAATTCTCAGCCAAACGTAATATCTTCAGCGAATGAATTTCGCCGTGTGCTCCAAACCCTTCTCGACCGCGAATAACAGTCCCGCCGGACAAACCACTATCAAGAGCTAATTCCAACAGCAATTCATACAACACTCGTCCATCGTGTTTGTCATTTTCACCAATAAAGATACAAAGTTTTTGTCCAGAATAATCTTCCTGCATAATCACCTCGCATGTTTCGCCACGAAGTTGCAAAGACACGAAGAACCATTAAGTGTTTTTGTGTAGTTTAGTGTCTTAGTGCATTTGTGGCAATAAAAGCATCACCATAATTTAGCCAAACTTACCCCTGCCCACACGGCAATAAGTGTCCCAATAACAGAGACAAAAATATTCGTACCGGCAAAAACCCATTCACCCCCACGCATGAGATTCAATGTCTCAAGCGAAAACGTGGAGTAGGTTGTAAATGCACCTAGAATTCCGACTAAAATGAATAAACGTATTTCCTGGTTCACGATCATCTTTTCCAGGAAAAGAGTTGCTAGTAGACCCACCAAGAAGCTCCCTAGCAGGTTTACCGATAAGGTGCCAAATGGAAAGCGATCACTATATTTTTGAATCACACCACTGAGCCAGTAGCGACCTATCGCCCCAAGAAAACCCCCAAAACCAACACTAATAATTTTACTTAATTCAGGCACATTAACCCTCTTTTTCTCTAAGAGGGGGTATCAAATAGACCCTATCCAGTACTACATTCGGCATGTTTTTAAAATATATCCAGGCAATAAGAATTAAAAGTACAGAGGTGATAACCCAGGCTAAACCCAGTTCGGAAACGGTATTGACATCTTCTAGCGTGGGTATAAAGAGATCACTCAAGGACGAGAGATTAAAAAGCCCATGGACGATGATTGGAATAAGAATATTTCCCGTTTTAACCATGAGCCAGGCCAGCATAAATGCTAATGCCAGCAGTTCAATAAAAGCGGGGAGATAGAACAAATAGGCAACATGGAATAAGGCAAAGATTACCGTTGGAACCACCATAGCAGGGAGAATTGACCCATACTTGTAAAACAAACTTTGTTGAAGGACTCCCCTAAAAAGAAACTCTTCTACTATTGGAGCGGCAATACTACCAGCAATGATGAGAATAAGAATCTCTAATACGCCACCTTGGGATAATTCAGTTTCTAATTGTTTTAAGAACTCAGGAATAGGAAAATAGGGCAGCATAATTAGTTCATAAGCCGTGACCATTCCAATGGCTCCGGCGACGAAGACAATAGCCATAATAAAAGTCAGTGGAGAAACCTCATGAAGTGGTAGGACATCCTTTACACTGACTTTTCGTTGCTTTAGGATGATGAGGGGTGGAACCAGAATTGCCAACTCTCCAAATAATACAATCAGGCGATCTACTAATGCCGTATCAAACGGTCCTGAACTAATTCCTTGAAATAGTAGGCTGATGAATAGCCCCATGAACATTCCTGATGCTACCAGAAAATAGGCTTCATGCTTTGTGAAAATATGGAGTGACTTACTGCTCATGGAAGGAGAGTTTTTGCCAAAGATAAAAAAGGGATGAAGATAAGGGGTGTTTGAACAGCCCTTACTTTCATCCCAAATAGTGTCTCAGGCTTTATTTACTCTTTAATAACCCAGACTTTAACTTCTGCTTTGATGCCAGAGGCAACTTTGACCGGGACATTGTAAATGCCCAGAGCATTGAGTGGCTCTTCAAGCAGGATATCCCGCTTGTCGATCTTATAGCCTTTGTCTGCCAGAAGCGCAGCAATATCAGATGCAGTTACAGCACCAAAGACCTTGTCCTCTTCACCCACTTTTACTGAAGTCTCTAAGGATAGGTTTCCCAGTTTTGCAGCTAATTGTTCAGCTTGAACTGTGGCACGTGCGTCACGATTATCTTTGAGTTTCTTTTCTTCTTCAAAGACACGAGAATAGCTACGAGTAGCTGGATAGGCTAATTTTTGAGGAATGAGATAATTGCGTGCAAAACCAGCCTTCACGTTAACAGTTGCGCCTGCCTCGCCTACGGATTCAACATCTTCACGTAAAATAACTTTCATGATCGGATCCTTTTGTTAGGCGTTTTTAACATCGTTGTGATATGGCAGTAAAGCAATATTCCTTGCTCGTTTGATAGCCGTTACAAGTGACCTTTGGTGACGGGCACATGTTCCAGTAATGCGACGAGGTAGAATTTTTCCCTGCTCAGTCACAAAACGACGTAACATAGTTGGGTTTTTATAATCAATTTGCATTTTCTTGTTTTCACAGAATTTGCAGATCTTTTTTCTATATGTGAACATTTTCATAGTGAATACTCTCTTTCTCTAATCCGTCCGCTTACTCTGAGTCAGCAGGTTTTTCGGCTTCTTCATCTGCCGTCTCGGCGGATTCTTCAACACTCTCAACAGCCTCTTCTTCGACCACTTCAGTTGGAGCAACCGTTTCCACGACTTCTTCTTCGACTACAGCAGCTGTCTCTTCAACCACTTCAGCAGGAGCAGCCGTTTCCACGACTTCTTCTTTGACTGCAGCAGCTGTCTCTTCGACCACTTCAGCAGGAGCAGCTGTCTCTTCAACCACAGCTTCTTCCTTTGGAGCGCTCGTCTCAACACTGGCTACTGGTGCGGCTGGTGCTGGGGTTTCTGTTCTGCTGTCACCATCTGAACGGTATGGTTTACGAGGACCCTGACTATAAGGACGCTTACGGTCTGTCTCATAGGCCTGGGGAACGGACAGCGTTTCAAAATCAGGGAATTCATCCAGACGAATCGTCATATAATGCAAAACGCCTGATTCAATTTCAAATTCACGATGAAGTTCTGTTACATTAGGATCTTCTCCCTGAAAATGTAGCAGGATGTAGTTTCCATAGCGTTCTTTATCGATGGCATAAGCCAATTTGCGTTTGCCCCAATGCTGTGAATTAGCAAGTTCGGCTCCCACATTTTTGAGGACAGTTTCCACTCTAGCGGTAACTGCGGAGACTCCCTCACTATCATAGTTCATGTTTACAATGTAAAGGCACTCATACTTTTTCAAGAGCGAACCTCCTTATATTCCTATGGTTGCAATCAATGGTGCTATCACCAGTGAAACAACCGACATTAGTTTAATTAAAATATTCAGTGATGGACCTGAGGTATCCTTAAAAGGATCACCCACGGTATCACCAACAACGGCAGCTTTGTGTACTTCGGAACCTTTACCATATTTAATTCCGTTTATTTCAACTCCGTCCTCTACCATTTTCTTTGCATTGTCCCAGGCACCACCAGCATTGGACTGGAAGATGGCCATGAGAACACCTGTTACCGTTACTCCAGCCAATAAACCGCCTAGAGCTTCAGCACCAAATATGTATCCAACAACTACGGGAGTCAGAATGGCTAACAGACCCGGCAGCATCATTTCTTTAATAGCAGCTTCAGTGGAAATAGTAACACATTTTCCATATTCGGCTTTGCCATCAGCAGCATCAAACGTCTTCTGGTCTTCTGGAGACATTTCCTGACCTTCTTCATACTTGTTCATCACAACCAGTGCTGCAGCGAGCTCAGGAATAGTTTTGAACTGACGACGAACTTCTTCGATCATAGCCATTGCGGCACGGCCAACTGCACCCATAGCGAGAGATGAGAAGACGAAGGGAAGCATACCACCGACAAATAAACCAGCCATAACGGTTGGATCAGTAATACTGATAATCATTGGGTCACCACCACGAATAACTTCAATAGTTGTTCTGAAAGCAGCAAACAATGCTAGTGCTGTCAATGCAGCAGAACCAATGGCGAAACCCTTACCAACAGCTGCTGTTGTGTTACCAACGGCATCTAGCTTATCAGTACGTTTGCGGACTTCTGGTGGCATTTGGGCCATTTCAGCGATACCACCGGCGTTATCTGAGATAGGACCATAGGCATCGATAGCCAATTGCATTCCAGTGTTGGCGAGCATTCCCAGGGCTGCCATGGCGATACCATAGAGACCTGCAAATTCAAAGGCTGCCATAATACTGGCTGCGATGATCAACACAGGAATAGCGGTTGACTGCATTCCTACACCCAGACCTGCGATGAGGTTGGTGGCTGCACCCGTTGCTGATTGATTCACGATGGAGTTTACAGGACCAGTATTTGTTCCAGTATAGTGCTCAGTGATGAAACCGATACCCAGACCTGCGGCCAGACCAATGGTACTGGCCCAGAATACGCCATAACTGGTATATTCAACGCCACCCAGTGTAAAGGTGGCCGGCAGCAGTATGGTGATCATGAAAAACATCACCACAACCATGATACCTGATGAACCAAATTCACCGAGATTGAGACCCTTCTGTGGATCCCCACCTTCTTTCACTCTCACCATAAAGGTACCTATGATAGAAACCAGAATACCTGCGGCAGCAATGAGCAATGGGAGAAAGACAAATTCAGGTGCTAGAGCGCCACTCACCATAATGGTGGCTCCCAGAACCATGGATCCCACAATTGAACCAACATAGGATTCAAAAAGATCTGCACCCATTCCAGCAACATCACCAACGTTGTCTCCAACATTATCAGCAATGGTTGCGGGGTTCAGTGGATGATCCTCTGGAATACCGGCTTCAACTTTTCCAACCAGGTCAGCACCAACATCAGCAGCTTTGGTATAAATACCCCCACCCACACGAGCAAATAAAGCAATGGAACTGGCTCCCAGTGAAAAACCGGAAAGCACCGACATCACCATGCTCATGTCTGAAAAGATCTCTCTATAGATCAAGAATAGACCACCCAGACCGATCACACCTAATCCCACAACACTCAAACCCATAACAGAACCACCGGCGAAGGCAACTCCCAGAGCTTTAGCCAGACCTGTACGGGCTGCTTGTGATGTACGATAATTGGCTTTGGTGGCTACACGCATTCCCAGGAAACCTGCTAAGCCAGAAGCAAGAGCACCCACAATGAAGGACACTGCTACCAGCGGACTTTTTCCCTCTCCGCTATTGGCGAGACCCAAAAGAATGGCAACAGCGACAATGAAGATTGCAAGAACACGATATTCAGCTTTCAGGAAAGCCATGGCACCATCAGCAATGTGCTTGCCGATAAGTTTCATCTTGTCAGAACCTTCATCCTGTTTATTGACCCAGCCTGTTTTCCAGAACGCGAACGCCAAGGCAACAAATCCCATGACAGGAACCCAGATCATCATTTCACTCATAATTAATTTTCCTCCTTTGTATCCTCGGCCTGAGCCAAATCCCCATCATCATGTGGGGAATTTTTACGTGGATTCACATTGAAGCGATTCATCGCGTTGTCAATGTTCTCTACCAGCCAATACTCAATCGCATCAGCGGCTTTTTCCACCTGCTCTGGAAGGATATTCAAATCATCTTTTGAATAGTTCTCTAATACAAAATCTTCTGAGAGACGACGACCCTGCTCACCACCAATTCCCATGCGCATGCGTGGGAATGTCAAGGTATCCAGATGTCTGAGAATTGATTGCATTCCTTTATGAGTTCCAGCGCCGCCTTGTTTACGGAGCCTGATCTCTGGGAATTCAATATCCAGATCATCAAAAACGATCATCGTATCTTCTGTTTCGATTTTGAAATAATCGACCAAATGACGTACAGCCTGTCCACTATTATTCATATAGGTGCTTGGCTTCATCAGGATAGCATCCCTGCTTGTGCTTTTCGCATAAACATAGCTGCCTTTGCCAGGGCGAAAACTGGCTTGCCAACGTTTGGCAAGCTCATCGATAACCACGAAGCCTGCATTATGCCTTGTTTTGGCATAACGTTCTCCGGGATTCCCAAGTCCAATGATTGCTCGTAGCATTTTAGGTCTCTTACTGAGAATTTAATTATTTCTCACTGCTTGCTTTAGAGTCTTTGGAGTCTTTGGAGTCCTTGGAATCTTTAGATTCATCAGAACCTTCAGCACCTTCAGCGCCTTCAGCACCTTCTTCATCTTCAAATTCAAGTTCGTCTTCATCTGTCTCAACAACTGTTTCTTCCAGTTTTTGAGGTAAGACAACAGAAGCAATGGTAATATCATGAGCTAATAGAATCTCATACTCATCAGATTGAATATCGCCTACGTGAATTGCGTCACCAATGTTCAGTTCTGAGACATCTACTTCGACACTATCAGGTACATCCTCACCTTTACAGCGTACAATAACTTCATGTATTGGCTGCTGAAGAAGACCACCCTCCTGCATTCCAATAGCTGTACCTACTGTAATAACAGGGACAGGAATCTCAATGATGTCGCGCAAACGAACACCGAGAAAATCCACATGCAGTATTTTGTCAGTTACCGGATGGTATTGAACATCCTTTACCATGGCACGGCGTTGTTCGCCATCAATGGTAATGTTAAAAATCTGTTCCCCAGAATGCATTGCATCGCGGAAGTGTGTTTCAGTCATTACAAATGAATATGCAGTTTCTCCACCAGAGTAGAAATTAACAGGTACATATCCACCTACACGCAAAGCTCTTACGGCTTTACGACCAAATTCACTTCTTTGCTCAACTTGCAACTCGAAACGTTGTTTTGTTTTTGCTTGAGCCATTTTCTTTTCCCTTTATCTCTCTATTCTATAAATCAAATAAAACACTGATCGATTCTTCATTATGAATCCGCTTAATTGCTTCACCGAACACTGGAGCAACACTTATGGTTACCAGTTTATCCAACTGCTTTTCGGCAGGGATCTTTATGGTATCTGTAATCAGAATTCGATCTATTGGCGCGTTACTTATGCGTTCAATAGCCGGCCCTGAAAGCACACCGTGTGTGACGGCTGCATTTACAGTGATGGCACTCATCTCTTTCGCTTTTCTCGCAGCAGCAACAATGGTTCCCGCAGTATCAATCATATCATCCATGATCAATACATTTTTAGCACCCACCTTACCAATCAGATGCATCACTTCAGCTTCGTTATGCCCTGGCCGTCGCTTATCAATAATTGCCAGACTGGCATCTAATAGCTTTGCATAGGACCGTGACATAGGAACCGAGCCAATATCTGGTGCTAAAACAACCATATCCTCTAGTTCCAATTCCTGAATCGCTCCAACGAGTACCTTCTTTGAGTAGAGATGATCAAAGGGGATGTTGAAATATCCCTGGATCTGACTACTGTGAAGATCCATTGAAACCACACGATCGGCACCAGCTGCCTGGATCAAGTCAGCAAACAGTTTTGCACTAATAGGAACTCGTGGCTGATCTTTACGATCCTGCCTAGCATACCCATAGTATGGAACAACTGCCGTTACTCTTCGCGCGGATGCACGTTTTGCGGCATCCAGCATGAGCAGTAATTCCATCATATTTGTAGCTGGTGGATCTGTGCCCTGAAGAATAAAAACATCCTCACCGCGAACATTTTCATCAAAGCGAACCCAGAGCTCACCATCACTAAATGGCTTGATCGTTCTTTTGCCTAGTTCTACACCCAAATAATCAGCTACGGCTTGTCCAAATTCTGGATTTGCACGTCCACAAAACAGCTTTGGCTTCATAAGCTCTTTTCCCGTTTTTTGGTTGGCGTTTTAGTTATTCCCCCAATTCAAACTGCCCTGAATCTAACTTTAGTTAGATCACAGGTGCATCATTGTTTGAATTGAAATAAGGTGTTCCGGGAGGAGGATTCGAACCCCCATAACCAGCTCCAAAAGCTGGTGTCCTACCATTGAACGATCCCGGAGGAAATATTATTTGTTGAATGGGTGGGTGATCTGAGTATGGTAACGGTTTATAAAAAACGATTGAGCAGCTTCAGCTTCCGCCAAGCTGTCAAAGATGCCATACACAGTCGAGCCACTACCCGACAAACTAGCAAAATATGCTCCCTGCTTCAGGAGCTCCTTTTTCAAGATGCCAATTTCTGGATGTATATGAAAGACAACAGATTCAAATTCATTTTCAAAAAACCGTACCAATATTGCCTTATCTAAAAGGCGGCCAAAAGTAATCGGCACCTTAGGGGCTGTCAATGGTATTTTTAATGCTTCAAATGCTTGTTTTGTCGATACATGAATCGGCGGAATGACCAGCAGAAAATAGGCGTCAAAACCCAGATCAAGCGGTATTAGTTGTTCACCTACCCCTTGTCCACGCTGGAGACCTCCTTCCAGAAAGAAAGGAACATCAGCACCCAGCTCAAGCGCAAGACTATGCAGCTGGCTCTGAGTAAGCGGATTCTTAACAATCTGGTTCAAGCCTTTTAGTACTGCTGCACCATCAGCGGAGCCACCACCGATACCCGATCCGGGTGGAACATGTTTCTCTAAACTAATTTTAAGATGAAGCTCCTCACCTGAGGCATTCTTAAATATTTCAGCCGCATGGAGACAGATGTTATTACCGCCATCCTCAAATGACAAACCGGTCATCTCAAAGGAGAAAGCCTTCGCAGGTTCAAAATGGAGCACGTCGCCCCAGGCCAGCTCTTGGAAAACTGTATCTAGACCATGGTAACCATCTGGTCGTTTATTCAATATTTGCAAGTGCAGGTTCACTTTGGTGTGGGCTGGAATTGAAAAGGTTTTGAACATCATCGTATAAAATGTTTAAAGATTCTAAAAACACCATCGTTTTGTGAGTTATCATATGAAATATACAAAGAGAGCAATTCACTACTCTAACAGGGATTGATCAATTGTTATTGAAAGTTGGCCACTTCTGCCCGATCGGTAAATATCCCCCCAATCCAGGTGGTCATGATAGAGTTGATTTGTTAAATTAGTAACACTTGCGTTAAGTTTCAATCCACCCCTCAGTACGTATTCAGCTTTCAGATTCATAACTAGATAGGTCGGGGTCATGTTTTCACCACTTAATTCTGAAATGTTTTTCTGCTCCATTGCTCCCTTGGCACCAAACTGTATCCAAAGAGGTCCACGATCATATTTAATAGAGGCATGCGCTTCAAGAGGAGGAATAAACGGTAACGCATCATTCAAGTCTACCAGTTCACCAAGCTGATAGTTCAGTCCACCTTGAAATATGAGTTGAGTTGAAAGCTGTTGAAGAAGACTTAACTCTACTCCAGTCGTAGTAGCCTGTCCTGCATTTACATATTTTTTCCAGCCATTTGCATAACCCAGTGACGCTCCAGGCATAATTTGTCCAAAGATATAGTTGTTGAACTTATAGTGGTAAAGCGTTAGGTCTAGCTGGGTTGATTCAGAGTGAAGCGTGTTTTGCCATTCAACTTGACGACTCTTCTCTATGGGAAGCTCTGGGTTCCCCAGGTACAAATATCCATCTACAGGCGTATATAAATAGTAACCGTAAGCTTCCGAGACGTCCGGTATCCGACTTCCAAGAGCCAGCGCAACTACTGATCGAAAACGACGATTCACTTCGAATGCCAAAAAGGTGTTAGCGCTTATCAGATGATCTCGTCTGGTCAGGTCATTTTCGGGATAATAGATGTGGAGCTCCTTGATTCCCATTTCGTCTGTGGCTGTGGATTGGTGGTAATCATACCTGACTGATGCATTCAGATTGATTCGAGAATTAAGCATAGATTGATATTCAGCAAATTGCCCAAAGTTCATGCGGTTTACTCCAGGCCAGGTTACCATTTTCATGGATGAAGAATTAACTGGATACATAATCATATCTGCATAACTGGATGTCCAATAGCACTCAGTTCTAAATTTGAGTAGAGAGTGTTGATTCCTTCCAAGGATCAGATCAAGATACGTACCCGCGGTTCGTGTAAATCCCGGCATTTCCATGTGCATATTCATAAAGAGAATTTCACGATTGCTGTCATCCATCCAGTGGTCAACTGCATTCCCGTAAATTTTCCATTCTAACTTTAGCAAATTTGGGGTCACATTAGCAGAGTTTATTGATATACCAAGCATGCGCATCCTAGCATAACCCACATCCATGGGTAAAGCTGCATACCCAATGTCATAAGCATCGTCTGTAATCATTTCGAAATAGAGCTGTGTTTTTTCATTGAGCCGTCGTTTATATCCTAGATTAAGATTCATCTTCTCAAAACCTGAAAAAGGTATCTCTGCTCCCTGTGCATCTGAGTAATTTTCTGCTTTCCGATAGGCTCCATTTATTGAAAGTGCTGCATTTTGATTCTGTCTTTGACCAGAGAATGATATTTTTCTCTCCTGGGAACCACTATCAAAACCACTCTTAATCTGCCAGAGAGATTTACTCGTCAAACTGTATTGCGGTTTTACAAATGTCATGTTTACAGAGCCACCCACAGTTGATCCCTGTAGGATTGATTGCGCCCCCTTGCTAACCTCCACTGAATTCATGGCGTCCGCTTCCACATAAGAGGAAATGGGATCCATGTGATCAGTACATGCGCCGAAGCTTTTCATCCCGTCTATGGTTATATTCACCCGACCACCTGACATTCCACGAATAATAGGCTCCTGGGCATAACTTCCTCGGGTAATTAAATTCACGCCCTCAATGAGAGAAAGTAAGCTCTCAGTGGTTGACATGTTGGTCTCTTGATGGTGGGTAAAGATGGGATTGTCAGTCCTTTCCCCCTGAACGGTAATAAACTGTTTAGAGTCTATCACCATCGCTGGCAATTTGATGTGAATCTCAGCAGATGATAGTAGACCTGCCTGGGCAGGCATGGAGAAAGCAGTATAGCCTATCATGGTAACGGTTAATGTATAGCTTTCCACGGGAACTGAGAGGATAAAGGAACCCTCTAGATCAGTTGCGGTTCCATAATTTGTCCCGCTTAAAGTGACATTAGCACCAACCAATCCAAGACCGGTAGATCCATCTAAAACCATTCCTGTAATAAACCCTGTTTGAGCGACAAGAGTGCCGCTCAAACAGAGAATAACTATAGCTCTAAAAATTGACTTCATACTGAACAGTTCCCAAAGACTCATCATTCTGGGAGAAGGCAAAATCAATTGTCCAATAACCTGTCATACTGAAAACAACTGTTCCTTCATACTTGCCATTTTCTGAGTAGACTGGATTCACATTTCCATCGGAGCCATGTCCCATGTCAGGCATTTGTGGATTCACCGAAATTGCCATATCTACAACTTCGGGGAAACTCATCATGGATGCTTTTTTGTGTACTGTTAGTGTGAACTCATTAGAGCCTACTTCTGGATTACCCAGCCTATTCAGGGTCACGATGTAGATCACCTGAACTGAGTCCGCATCATAGGCTACCAGATTCTTTTTCATGTTTGTTTCCAGTACTGGCAAATTTTCAAAGACAACTTTGTGCATGGTGTTGGCAGCTTCATTATGAATAGATACCGTATCATCCCAGGTTCCCATCATTCCACTAGCCATAACAAACACCAGTTCGCTTTCAAAAAGCCCATCGGTGTTTGCCTCCATATCTGGATTAGCGATAGGACACGAATGATTCATGGTCGCCATATTCATTATTGGTTTATGGGTGATGTGTGCCTCTGTGACGGCATCTCCAGTGGATTCATCTGTGAGCTGGAAGTACAGTCTATTTAAACCAACTTGTAGTGAATCATCAGTGTACATATTCACAGCTAAACCATTATCGGAATTTGAGCCGACCAATATCAGGTTTTCAGTTGGGTCAATATTTTCAATATCATCAGTCTTTTCTTCGCAACTTGTGATTAGTAGCAATAAACCAATCACTGGCGTGAGTATATAGCGCAGTTTCATTTTACCTCCTGCAAAAGCTAGTAAAGCATAGTGTAAACGACTTTTTGTGAGATGCGATTAGCTCTGGGGAGGGGGATCAATTCTACTTGGAATAATATTGTCGTAAAAGACTTCAAGACTTGCAAACAATTGGGAAATAGTGGCTATTTGTCTGCTGCTTATTGAATGCGTGTAGTGGGGGTCAATGCCTGCCTTTAAAACAATTGGCTTTGAGTCAGTGGTGGATGTATCCGGTTGAGTCTGTTTCGTGATCTGTTTAGAGAGGTAGCACTTCCCATCGCACCCTAATTCGGGCTGGGCAGTATTTTCGCATTCTTCTGCGATAATTCTTTCATAATCTACTGCATATTCGAGCAAAGGCAAAATTACAGAGCTTAAACCTGTACAGTATATGACAACAACAAGAGTGACGAGAGTCTTGGAAAGGAACGAATTCCGGTTTAGCATTTAGCATTCACCCAAATCATTGATAATCCTGCCCATAGACATAATCGTTTTTTTTCCTGTAGTTGTTCAGTACATGTTGTAAATTCCCTAAAAGGTCAACTGCCTAAACCACGATATGAAAATGAACCAATTTTAGGGCGGTTACAATTATTTTTTTGAGAATAATCCCGTCTCGTATTGACAGCTAGTAATTCAAAAAGGTTATAATAATTTGCCATTTTTAACGAACAGTAATAATTATTGCGACTATCTGAATTTTCCTCTAGCAATCGTCTTTATTACTACTTAAAATGCGTTGAATTGAAGGCAATTTATATCATATTTAAGGATGTTTTTTTACATTATCCGCCTAAAAAAAGTAATTAATAGTGCACGTTATGATGTGGAACCCCACATATTCGTGCAAGCTGATTTATACATAAATAGCAAATCGAGGAGAATGGAATGAGTTTTAAACTACGAAAGACACTGGTACTCGGCCTGGCGCTATTGCTAGCATTGGGTATGACAAGTGAAGTGTTTGGTCAAGCTGCCTTGCAGAAAGTTATGCAAGAAAGAGGTTTGACTGAGAAAGATGTTTTAGCCGCAGCTAAAACTTATATGCCTACCGGTCAACATGACGAATACATCGTCTTTAGTTCAGGTGGCCAGAGTGGTCAAATAATCGTCTACGGAATTCCTTCTATGAGAATTCTAAAATATATAGCTGTTTTTACTCCAGAACCTTGGCAAGGTTACGGTTTTGATGATGAGTCAAAAGCTGTTTTAGCTGATGGCCGAGTCAATGGAAAAGATATTACGTTTGGTGATAGTCATCATCCCTCATTCTCTGAGACTGACGGCGAATATGATGGTCGCTATGTCTTTATTAATGACAAAGCCAATCCTCGTATTGCTGTGGTTGATCTGCATGATTTTGAGACCAAGCAAATCGTTGCCAATCCCTTCTTCAAATCAGCTCACGGTGGTGCTTTTGTAACACCTAATAGTGAGTATGTAATGGAAGCCGCTCAGTATGCAGCTCCCTTTTCAAAAGATTTTGTTCCACTTGAAGAATTTAACGATAAATATCGTGGCGGTGTTACTTATTGGAAGTTTGACAAAGAAAAGGGTCGCCTGGATCCAAGTGCGTCTTTCACGTTTGAATTGCCTCCTTATAGTCAGGACATTAGTGACGCTGGAAAAGGTCCCAGCCATGGTTGGGGTTTTACTAACTCATTCTGTACTGAACGTTATGTAGGTGGTATTGAGAGTGGTCGTCCACCTTTTGAAGCTGGTTGTTCTTCTAAAGACACTGACTTCATGCATGTTACGAACTGGGAAAAAGCTGCTGAATTAGCTGCTAAGGGTAAGTTCAAAAAAGTTAATGGTCAGTACCTTATCACCATGAAGCAAGCTATCAAACACAAACTGCTTTATCTTATCCCCGAACCAAAAAGTCCTCACGGAATTGATGTAACTCCTGATGGAAAACATATCATCGTTTCCGGAAAACTTGATAGTCATGCCTGGGTATATAGCTGGGCAAAGATTCAGAACGCTATCAAAAAGAAAAAGTTTGAGGGCAAAGATGCTTATGGTATTCCAATCATTGCATTAGAAACAGCTCTTGAGCGTTCTGTAAATGTTGGGCTTGGTCCACTGCATACCCAGTTTGATTCTAAAGATGGTGTTGTTTATACCTCCATCTATGTTGATTCACGGATCACAAAATGGAATTATAAAACTGGTAAAATTCTGGATATGATTCCAATCCATTATAATGTAGGCCACCTCATGACCATGGAAGGTGATAGTAGATCTCCAGATGGTAAATATCTTGTTGCGCTGAACAAGCTCTCCATTGATCGTTTTGCGCCTGTTGGTCCATTACACCCACAGAATCATCAGCTTATTGATATCAGTGGTGCCAAAATGCAGTTACTGTATGATATGCCTATACCTATGGGTGAACCACATTATGCTGCAGCCATTAAAGCTGACAAACTGTCGCCAGTTGTCCGTTATAAATCCGGTTGGGATAGTCGTACCGACTCCCGCTCACCGTATAGAACACGTGCTGGTCGCGAGCATATTGAACGGAATGGTAACAAAGTTGATATTTACGGTACTCTGATTCGTTCACATATCAATCCTGAAATTGTTGAGGTTACTGAGGGTGACGTTGTTTCCTTTCATTTGACCAACCTTGAGCGTGCCCAGGATGAGGTCCATGGTTTCTCAATGTATGGTCAGAATGTCCAGCTTTCAGTTGAACCGGGAAAAACTGCTTCTGCAACCTTTACAGCTGATAAAGCTGGTGTATATCCTTACTATTGTACAGAATTCTGTTCTGCACTTCACCTGGAGATGCAGGGTTATCTGTTGGTTAAACCCAAGGGATATAAAGGCACCAAGAAGAAGATGGAAGAGGGCGCTAAATACAACCAAGCTGATTACGAGAAACAGGTTGCAACCAATGTTGCTACCCAGGCTGTAATTGACCAGGTTGTCGGTTACATAACTTCTCATAATTATGCTGACTTCCCAGTTGTAGTTGCCATGGTAGAAGATGCTACCGATCAGCTTGGTTTTGCTGCTGAAGCTCAAAAGAAATCAGAAGCAGCTGCACTGAAGAAAGATTATCAGAATGCAACGCTCTGGGCTAATCAGTGGTGGCAGTATCAGGTTAAAACTGCTGACTTAGGTTTACGTGCCAAAACTCACCTTGATCAGAATGGCGCTAAGAAAACTAAGTAAAGATAACTATTAACCCTGTATTTGGGATGATAGTGGATATATTTGCCGGGTTCCGTCTGACGAAAAGCGGAGCCCGGCAAATTTTTTTGATAGAAACAACTTTTTGTGTAAGCAATAGATGGGAATAACATTATGAAGAAAATAGTGATGTCTGCACTGCTAGTAACAAGCCTAATAAGTTTAGTCTTTTTAACAGCTTGTGGCGGTGGAGAAAAAGAGGCTGCTGAGCCAGTAGCCGAAGTAGCAAAGGCTGCACCTGTGGCTGATAATTCAACAGGAGCTGAACTCTATAAGACAAAGACCTGCTTTACCTGTCATGGGGCTGATGGTAAATCACCTATCCTCCCGATTTATCCAAACATAGCTGGTCAAACCCCAGAGTATGCCCTGCAACAACTGCAGGATATAGCCAGTGGAGCTCGTGCAAATGGACAGTCAGCAGCCATGAAAGGTGTTATGCACCTGGTCTCTGCTGAAGAGATGAAAGTTTTGGCAGATTACGTTTCCACTTTCCCTCGTAGAGCAGGTGGTATCTCAACAGCCGAGGACTCTGAAGGCGCTAAATTATTCAAAACTAAAACCTGCTTCACCTGTCATGGAGCCGATGCTAAAACTCCGCTCCTTCCCAACTACCCCAAAATTGAGGGTCAAAGTGCAGAATATGCTTTGCAGCAAATGAAGGATATTAAATCGGGTGTACGTGCCAATGCCCAAACAGCTGCGATGAAGGGTATTATGCATCTAGTAACGGACGAAGAAATGGAAATTTTAGCAACTTACATGTCTACACTAGAACAGTAGAAGATAAATAGAGAGAAATAAAAATGACTAAATTTAAATTATTATTACTTGTGTTGCTTATCCCAATGATGTCAATCAATGCTCAACAGCATTGGATGAATGAAGGTGGTGAACGTGAGGATGCCATGACGCTTACACCTGATCTTGAAAATGGTCTAGATGTATTTGAAGTTTGCTCCGGTTGTCACCTTCCAGAAGGCTGGGGTACTAAAGAGGGTACTTTTCCTCAACTAGCCGGGCAGCATCGCTCAGTATCAATCAAGCAACTTGATGATATCCGTGAGCTGAATCGTGATAATCCTACCATGTATCCTTTTGCGCTTCCACGTTCAATCGGTGGCGCACAGGCTTTGGCGGATGTTGTTGCTTATATTGAAAAAATGCCTATGAACCCTGACAATGGCAAAGGCGAATGGGCGGCAGGTACATCTGAGTTCAAACAGGGCAAAAAGCTATATTTGGACAATTGCATACAGTGTCATGGTGAAAACGGTGAAGGAATGGCTGATAAATTCTATCCTTTGATCCAGGGACAACATTACAAATATATGTTACGTCAATTTGAATGGATTCGTGATGGCAAAAGACGAAATGCTAACCCTGATATGGTTAAGCAAATAGCAGCCTTCACTGATAAAGAAATGCAGATGGTAATCAACTACGTTTCACGCATTCAGGTTCCCAAAGAAAAGCTGGCTCCAAGTAAAGACTGGATGAATCCGGACTTTGATTAATTAGGATCTAAGATGACTGTTCAAATGCTAAATTTTCTAAAGATTAAATTGCCGGTAATTCTGGCAGCGGTGCTATTGATTCCCATTTATAGTCTACCAGTTTGGTGGGTTTCGCTAACAGCTCCAAATTATCCGGTTGAATCATTTCCTGATGGCGTGAAGATCCATTTTCATATGACTGGTGTCTTTAATGGCTGCCAGCCAATGGAGGACTCTGGATTCGATGAGGGAGAGGCTCTGGATTGTGTGCATGAGATGGATACCATCAATCACTATGTGGGCATGTTCCCAATTGCCTCAGGTGCACCCATCGAGCTTTCGCTTTCCTTCTTCCTACTCATTTTACTGGGACTGATGCTACTTAGTTCTTTAATAGATGATCCCAAAAAGCGCATGATCGCCATGTCGGCTGGTTTTTCTATAATTGCTGTATGGCTTGTTCTGGCTCTTTACTTACCCAATGGGCTTAAATACCATAGTGCTGAATATCTTTCAGGACGGGTTACAGCCTTGGGGCAAGAGGGCGGTGATGATGAAGTTCAATTATCAGCCGGTGAAGCCCTGATAGCCAGCCTGAAAGCTTCGCTTGCGATGAGTGGTGTCGAAGTAGACGAACCTGTTGAGGAGGACCAAGATGAGATACCTCAGGGTCAGAAAGGCGAAGATATTGCCTTTCTAAAAGATGCCTTCGAATCAAGCCAGAAGAGATTGGCCATTGATGAGGAGTGGGAAGGTACTGGCTCCCAACTATTGGGTTGGCATTATCGTGCCAGCTTGGCTCGGTATTTCAATAATCCCGAGGTTATTAATCCCAAGGTTGAAACAATGACTATGGCGCTTAATATTGTCTTCGGATTATTGATCATCATCATGATAGTTTTTGTGTTTGGAGCTCGGAAGACAAATGGTTGGATCTACAAATTACTTTTACTGATTCCAGCCACCTTGCCTGGCTTGTTTATACTAATCTATTCAACATGGCTCGGTTGGTACGGACACAGAATGAGTGACATGGGCGCCTTCACGCTCAAGCCATTTATGCCCACCGTCTTTGGACAGGGGAAGGTTGCCCAGTTTACGACTAACTCCTATCCCCACATTGGTTTCTTCCTGATGTTGCTAGTATCAGCGTTACTGGTGTACTCGCTATTGGCCAGACGTGATATACAAAATGAGATTCCAGAGGACAGTGAATTATAACGATACGCCTTTGGTGAAACAGATATTTGATATACAGGGGAAGCATCTTTTGATCCTTCCCCTGCTTATATTTTTTCTGATTTCAAACACATATGCGGCGTATCCATCCTTTCAAGACCTGGTAGATAAGGCTGGCAAAAATGCGATCCTCAACCCTGAACCAGGAATCTATGCCGGGCCTGTTGTCTTAGAATTTCCAATTACTATTGATGGTCGTGATAGCGTTACCATTGACGGGGGTGGAAAAGGTACCGTTATCTATATTGATACTGATGGTGCCACGGTTAAAGGGTTACGCTTGACTAATTCTGGCCGCTCTCACAATGATATTGATGCTGGAATTCAGATTCGGGGAAATTTTAACGTCGTCAAAGACATCATCATCGATGATTGCCTGTTTGGCATTGACATGCAGCAATCAGAATATTGCATTATTCGAAGAAATAAGATATCGTCAAAAGATGTAGACCTGGGACAACGAGGTGATGCTATCCGACTTTGGTATAGTTTCTACAATAAAATTGAAGATAATGAAATCACTAATTCCCGGGATGTGGTCGTCTGGTATTCAGCTGACAATACGATCACCGGAAATACGGGATCCCACTCACGCTATTCTTTACACTTTATGTATTCACGCTACAACCTGGTAGAGAATAACAGTTATTACAATAATACCGTAGGTATCTTTCTCATGTATAGTGATGGTATTATTATCCGTAATAATCACATCGCACATGCAGCAGGACCTACAGGTATTGGAATCGGTTTTAAAGAGACATCCGATGTAATCATCGAAGGCAATGAAATTCTGTATTGCGCCAGTGGTATGTACATTGACATTTCTCCTTTTCAACCAGATGTGATCAATTACCATAGGCACAATCTCATAGCCTACAATGGTATCGGAATAAGATTTTTAAATGACTGGCATGGCAATGAGTTTCGTGACAATCAATTTGTGGGTAATCTAACTCAGATCGAAGTTGGCGGTGGCGGTAGCGCAAATAACCATATTTGGGAAGGGAATCACTGGAGTGATTTTGTCGGCTTTGATCAAACCGGTGATCATGTGGGTGACATCCCTTATGAACTATATAGCTATTCCAACCGAATTTGGCAGGATGTTGATTTTGCTCAATTTTTTAAGGGTTCCCCTTTGCTTGAAGTTGTTGATTTCTTAGAACGCCTGGCACCCTTTACTGAGCCTCAGTTAATTCTCCAGGATTCACTCCCCAATTTGATTCCTTTTGATATAGAAGAAAAGGTATCGGCGGATGATGGAGGTCGTGATCGCCTCCTGAACCTTATTAATAAGAATAAAGTCGCTAAGCCGGAAGACAACCGGCCAAGATTTTAAATGACTGACCGATTTACCAATAGAGGTGAATGGAAATGAAAACCAACATCAATAGGCGCAATTTTTTAAGAAGCCTGACCTTTGGTGCCACTGCAGTGGGAGCTTCATTATTAGGCATTATACCTGTCCTAAAGGGTTGGGTCAGAAAAATGCGACCGCCTGGGGCTCTGGTGGAAGATGAATTTCTAGCGTCCTGTATAAAATGCGGACAATGCGTGCAAGTCTGCCCGGTGGAAGCCATCAAGCTTTCCGATCTCACAGATGGGTTTGGGGTTGGAACGCCCTATATCGAAGCTCGTGACCAGGCTTGTGATTTTTCATGTGATGGTCTCCAGTGCGTCCTTGCTTGTCCGACCGGGGCACTCACACATGATATCAATTACGCTCATGAGTCTGAGATGGCGATTGCAGTGGTGGTAAATCCAGATCATTGTTTGGCCGGCCAAGGTAAAGGATTTAAGGGTCTGGCTCGCGGTGCAGATTTTTCCGGAAAATTACGTTATGCTGAGATCGATCGTTGGAATCCCATTCCTCTTAATGAACATCCCTATGACGTAGAAAGTTGTGATCTATGCGTCACCGCTTGTCCAATCGAGATTCGTTATGATCTGTGTGAAGCTGGAACGCCTCCCTCAGGAGAAGAACGCCAATGTCCACCAGTTCGTGCAATTCAAATGACCGAAGTAGAGGGTAGTAATGGAACAGCCTTTTTGCCTGAGATTTTGGCAGGCTGTGTTGGTTGTGGTGTTTGCGAAATGATCTGCCCCGTTGATCCACCTATTATTGTTATGGAAAATTATCCTGGATCAGGGAGGACATTTTGAACTCTCTCAAACAATCACTGGGTCTTCTATTTGGGTTTAACCCAAGCAAACCAGAAAAGTCCGAAATCTCTGAAGCAGCGGCCAAGATTCATGAAGCACACGGTGTCCGACGATCAAAAGAGGAAATGACCAGGATTCATGAAGCACGACATGCCCAGTCAAAAAATAAATATTGGCTTAAGAGACGTTGGACTGTACTGGCGTTAGTTAATCTATTCTTTGTCGCATCCGCAGCTTTACAAATCAATGCTCTGGAAGGAGCTCTTACAGGCTCACGCTTTGTCGGTTTCCACCTTGCCGATTTGAACTCATCTCTCCAGGTCATGCTGGCCTTCAAGCAGGTATTGATCAACCTACTGATTGGTACTGTAACTGTTGCCATCATGTGGTGGCTCCTTGGTGGACGCACTTTTTGCAGCTGGGTCTGTCCCTACCATTTACTTGCTGAATGGGCTGAGATGTTACACCTGAAGCTTAAAGCCAAAGGTTTAGCCATGGATATCCAATTTAAGCGGCTTACCCGGACCTGGCTCTGGTTGATATTCGCTCTCTTGGCTTTTATCAGCAGCTATACTGTCTTTGAGACAATTTCACCCACAGGTATTCTAAGCCGAGCATTAATATATGGTCCTGGACTAGCCATGGTCTGGGTCGCGTTGATACTGCTATTTGAAATCTTCTTTTCCAGGCGTGCCTGGTGTCGCTATGCATGCCCAATAGGTTTGACCTATGGGCTGGTTGGCGCCACCTCTCCGTTAACGGTCCAATACCATTTAGAAGATTGTTTCCACGATGGTGCCTGTAGACAAGTTTGTTTGGTTCCACATGTTTTGGAGGTGACAAAAAGAAATCGAGCTACTGAAGCTCATCTTAATATTGGTGCAGATTGTACCCGTTGCGGTCGTTGTGTTGAAGTTTGTCCAAATGACTCGCTAACATATGAATTCAAAGGATTAGGTCAAAAAAAATGATTCAACTCAAATCCCTAAAAAAGACGTTCAAGCGCACCCCGGTACTGCGAGGGCTTGATCTTAATTTGGCTCAGGGCGATCGGGTCGCTTTGGTTGGCTCAAATGGTGCCGGCAAAACGACTTTGGTACGTTGTTTACTGGGCCAATACACCTATGAAGGAGAGGTATTGATCAATGAACTCTCACCAAGAGAACATCGCCGTGAAGTGCTAAAGCACATTGGCTTCGTACCTCAGCTACCACCACCCATAAAGATGACCGTAGATCAATTGGTGCATTTTTCAGCCGATCTTTGTGATGCGAATCCTCAAGATATGTTTGATATCGCAGAAAAGCTGGGCTTACCCATTCATGAGGTAAAAAACCGGGTGTTTGTACGTATGTCTGGAGGGGAAAAACAGAAATTATTGATTGGTATCGCATTGGGTCGTCCTGCAGACTTACTGATTTTAGATGAACCAGCAGCCAATCTGGATCCTGAGGCACGTCAGGTCTTCTTCAATCTTCTGGCTGAGCGCTTAGATCGAGTCACCATGATCATATCCAGTCACCGACTGGACGAGGTAGCACCTCTGGTTAATCGGGTTGTTGAGTTAGATCGTGGACAAGTAGTTTTGGATGATCATGTGGATGATGATATCGATTTAAGCAGTATTTTAAATTGTAAACTGCAACTTTCACAAAACAATGAGGCCTTTAGCAAGTCCATTCAGGAGTGGGGCTTCAAAAAAACTGATACTGGTTGGCAGGGTAAAGTAGCCGGTCCAGATAGACTGAGATTCCTGGGGGTACTTTCGAGATATGCAGGATTATTAAGTGGCATAGAAATGAAGGAGTCAAAAAATGACTAGAAAATATGGCTATTTAGGGGTTTTCGCGTTAATAATAAGTATGCAGTTCTTTTCATTCTGCACACCTAAAGATGAAACTGGACCGGGGAAGGTTCGCTGGGATAGCGACGTTTGTGTGCGCTGTAAGATGGCAGTTAGCGATCATTATTTTTCAGCACAGATCAGGGGTGCTGTTGAAGGCAAAAGAACCAAACTTTACTTCTTCGACGATTTGGGATGTGCTGTACTATGGGTTGAAAAGCAAGAGTGGAAAGATGATCCACGAACAGAAATGTGGGTGAATGATTTCAATTCAGGTGAATGGATTGATGCAAAAATTTCAGCTTATGACCATCACAAAGGCCTGATAACACCTATGGATTTTGGACTCGGAGCTACCACAGACGCCTCCGACAGTACTTATACCTACACGCAGTCTGTTGAGCATATCTATAAGATCCGTGATGCAAAAAAGCTAAAAATGAAACAAAAACACCCTACGATGTAATTGAGGAATTCTAATGAATGATCTTATACGCATGGCGAAAGCTGATATCAGTGAATCATTGCGCGCTCGCTGGTTTATTGTTTATACCATAGTCTTTGGGACCATAATGGTCGGTCTGCTTGTCTCTGGCCTGACAGAATCTCGTATCATGGGCTTTACAGGTCTATCCAGACTCTTGGTGACCTATATCCAAATAACCATGGCCATTTTGCCAATCTTTATGTTAATCACCACCGTTCGTTCTGTTGTTGGAGATCGTGAGGCGGGTATTTATGAGTATTTACTTTCGCTTCCGGTAAAATTATCTGCATGGTACTGGGGAAAACTGATAGGTCGTTTTGTTGTGGTTTTCCTACCCGTCATGCTTGCCATGTTCATAGCCGTGTTTTGGGGCATTATTAAGGGTGTTACTATTCCCTGGTCCCAGGTATTGCTTTATACCGGTTTACTGGCCTCAATGATCACTAGTTTCCTGGGAATAGGGATGTTGATCTCTACCCTTTCCAAGTCAACAGATGTCGCCCAGGGCGCTGCGTTTATCGTCTGGCTCTTTTTGCTACTCTTCCTGGACCTAATCCTATTAGGCGCTATGATCCGTGAAGGAATTCAAGCCGAAACCGCCGTGACCATTGCTTTGATGAATCCCTTACAATCATTTCGAACAGCAGCTATGTTGTTATTTGATCCTCAGCTCGTATTGCTCGGACCATCCGCTTTTGTTATTCTCGATCTTTTTGGACGATTGGGATATCTTATTTGGGCGCTGGTTTATCCACTCTCCGTGGGGCTATTAGCAGCCTGGATGGGTTACTGGGGCTTTCAAAAGGGAGATCTTTCGTAAACCAATTCTCTTACGATATTTGGTGTTGAAATATCAATAGCCCTGGGTTTCAACCCGGGGTAGAGATTATAAATTTTAAATATTTTATAAGCAGAGGGCATCTATTAAGACATGCCCCCTGCTTATAAAACCGGTAGAGTAGAGTTGGGTGAACCCCCGCCCTAAAGGATGGGGTTATTGAGAGTCAGAGATTCCTCACATTGTTATCCCTGTTCAGAATGACCCTACTATTTATCTCCATGACTGATCAAGGGTTTTACCTCGCGACCAACTTGCGGCTTCTCGTCTTTTAGTACCAGTGGTGGATCTGAAAAAGAGACAATACGCTCAACAAGGTCAATCATTTCAAGTAGAGGTGATCCGCGAAAAAACCGGGCCATATCATAATCCATCCACAGTCTTTCTGAATATAGATATAACAAATATGGCTGATCGCCTATACCATCAAGATCAAAGTCAAAGCCCGTATAGTCATCCCAGTAATTACCGACCCAATCATTGTCCACAGCCGCTGAGGCTCGGGTTACCATCACTTGTTGGAAATTTCCTTTAAAAATATTGTCGTGAATAATATGCCCCCCTCGATCACCATATAGGTAGATAGCGGCATCATTGTAGGCAAAGGTGTTACCCTCAACGATGATGATATTCTCAGGAAAAATGGGAGCGTTGGCAGTGATACCAACTGCGCAATTTAGAATCTCATTGTGTTGTACTAAAATTTGTGAGCTTCCCTTTACCGCGATAGCACTTCCCCATAAGTCTTTCTGATGCTGAATCCTATTATCCCTAATGATTAACGAGTCAGAGTAGATACCTACCAAGCCCTGTTCATTCTGTTGAAAAAGATTCCCTTCTATTAAACATGCCGGAGAGTAGATCAATTCCATGCCTATACGGCAATTTGTGATCTCATTATTGATGAAATAATTATGTGGGGAGTTCGTGAATAAAACATCTCGCGCATCAATGATATGATTGTCCTCAATATGATTAGACGCGCTGTTCCACAATCGAATTCCTTCACCCTTCAGAGTATGAATCGCATTGATAGATCGAATAGTATTATTTCGTATTGTGCTGTTGTTGGTACTTTTTAGATGAATTCCAAACAGGACATTGTCTAGCTGATTATTTTCCACAATCACATCATTAGCTTCAACCAAAATACCTGCTGACGTTTGATCGTGTGAAACGCCAGAATTGATAATATGTAAGTTGCGGACAATGGCTCCATCTGCAAGAACAGTTAAGACAGTGCCCGTACTATCACCATCCAAAGTCACCTCACCACCACCATCAAAAATAATAGCTCTTCGGATAACCAGTGAACCCGTATAGGTCCCTGGAATGGGTTTCAGAACCTGCCCTTCAGGGGTTAAATCTACAAACAGTTGAAGTGGTGAAACATCTGCTAGCGCAGAGGGGATTAGAAACGGAGCTAAAAAGAGGAACCGATACCAGTTTCTATTGAAATAACGCCGTCTTTCCATATTCCTCATCAGGTAATATTTTTGTTAGTTAATTGTTATTCAGCATCATGGCGTGAGAGTAAATAGAATTCAGGTTTACTTTAAAGAAACCTGAGTTTCCGATTTATAATCTAATTATACAGCTTGATATAAGCCGATCATATTGCCATCTATATCCCGAAAAGATGCTGACCAGCCAACCTCTTCTTGAATTAAAGTTTTCGGGGTAACTATTTTTCCAGCATTGTTCTCTACTCGTTTAAGAACAGCTTCAATACTATCAGGTATGTGTAAATAGAGAATGATACTTCGCTCTGGCCCCACATAACCCGCCTCCTCAATAAGTGCACCTGATACCTCTGTCGCTGGAAATATTGCCAACTTGTACTGATTTACGGTCGATTCACTTAATTTGATCTGGAAGACATTTTCATAGAATACTTTGGCTTTAATAATATCCCTAACTGGTATCTCAAACCAAGTCAATGCGCTTTTCATAACCCTCTCCTTTACACACCCTCTTTTTCAGCTAAGTTATCTTTTACGATAACATAGCGATGGAATAAAAAGCCCCCAATGATCACCACAATTAAAATACTTACTGCAGTATTGTAGCGTTTTAAATATACCCCGATCTGTTCCCAATTCTCACCAATAGAGCTGCCTAACCAGATGAGCGTTCCATTCCACAATAAGCTCGAGGCAGTAGATAGTAAAACCACCTTCCAAGCCTTAAGTTTACCAATTCCAGAAAAGAGACCCACAACACTTCTTAGACCCGCCAGAAAACGGTTAATGAATACTACCCCATATCCCCATCTGGCAAATAATCGCTCAACACGTGCAAGACTTTTTGGGGAGAACCAGGTCTGTTGTTTTGAGTACATAAAACCACGACCATATTTGAGCCCAACGACGTAGAGTGTCATAAAGCCCATGACGCTTCCCAGCAGTGTTGTGACTAAAGCCATGTTGAAAGACAAATTCCCCCGGCCAACCAGATAAGCCCCGAAAATCAAAATCGTGTCTCCCGGTATGGGAGGGAAAATATTTTCAATATAGGAAGCCAGGAAGATTGTTATAAAGACCAACCAGATCGGAGCTTGCTCAATGAAGTTAAAAAGTGTTTCTAGCATAAGCTAATCTGTTTACTCTTAGCCACAGATCTTCACGGATAGGCACGGATTAATGTCTTTGTATCTCTCATCTAGTTGATCTTGTAAAAAGACCCTCATGCCAGCCTGCACTCCTTGAGTTACACCAGATAGACAGAGTACGCAGAGCCATAGAATAATTCTTAAAATCCATCTGTGTTTTATCGGTGTCAATCGGTGGCTCAGCTAGTTTTTGTAAGCAGGCAAACAGCTTGTGCAGCGACTGCATCTCCCTGTCCTGTCATTCCCAAACCCTCTGTGGTCGTAGCCTTAACTGAGACTTGTTCGACTGATATATTCAATGCGTCAGAAAGAATTTTTCTCATCTCTGGGAGATAGCCCATGATCTTAGGTTTTTGTAGTACCAGAGTTGCGTCTACATTTGAGACTGCATAGTTTTTGCCATTTATCAATCCATTAACATGTTTTAACAAATCAATAGAATAAGCTGCTTCATAATCAGGGTCAGTGTCTGGAAAATGTTGACCAATATCGCCCAGAGCAAGTGCTCCCAGAATAGCATCAGCAATGGCATGAGTCAGAGCGTCACCGTCTGAATGTCCCAGGGTCCCTTTTTCAAATGGGATGGTTACACCACCAAGGACCAATTTCCGGCCCTCCACCAAACGGTGGACATCGTAACCTGTGCCTATTCTAATGTTAGGTGTTAGGTGTTTGATGCTAGGCGTTTCAGTCATTAAATAATTCTATCGGATAAACATGGCATCGCCATAACTAAAAAAGCGATAATCATTTTCAATCGCTTCTTTATAGGCATTCATGATCTTCTCTTTTGATGAAAAGGCTGAGACCAACATCAATAGGGTTGATTTAGGTTGATGAAAGTTTGTGATAATCCCATCCACAACTCTGAATGTGTACGGCGGATAAATGAATTTATTGGTCCAGCCATCTCCGGCTTCCAACTCACGCGGATACATAACTGCTGATTCTAGAGCTCTAACAACGGTGGTACCAACACCAATCACCCGACGACCCTCAGTCTTGGCCTTTTTGATCGCTGCCACAGTCTCTTCTGGAACGTTAAAATACTCTGCATCCATTTGGTGTTTGGTAATATCCTCAACGTTGACAGGTCGGAAAGTTCCCAGGCCCACATGGAGAATTACATTGTGGATCTCAACACCCTTCGCTTCTGCTTTCTTGAGTAAGGCTTCAGTAAAGTGCAGACCTGCAGTAGGAGCAGCAACAGCTCCCCGATGTTTAGCATAAACTGTTTGATATCGTTTCTTGTCTTTGTCATTCGCTTCACGATCAATATAGGGAGGTAGTGGCCAGTGCCCGACCTCGTCAAGAATTGAGAAGAAGTCGCCACCATTCTTGTCGAATCGAACGACCCGTCCGCCTGAAACCGTGTTATCCACGACATCACACGTAATCTTATCTCCAATAACTAGTTTGTTCCCAACCCGAACTTTACGGGCAGGCTTAACCAAAGTTTCCCAAAGGTTATTACCCAGCTCACGTAGTAAGAATAACTCGATCTCAGTGTCCGTTTTATCTTTGTGGGCAAACAGTCTTGATGGAAACACCATGGTGTTATTTAGGACGAGAACATCTCCCTTTTCCAGCGCTGATACAACACTGGAAAATTTACTATGCTTTACCTCACCGGACTGAGCATCCAGCAACAATAATTTTGAACCATCACGCTTTGCAGTCGGATGTTGGGCAATTTTCTCGTCGGGAAGTTCATAATCAAAATCCGACAGGGTTAACGCTTTAGCACGATCAAACAGCATATTCTAGTCTTTCTCTTTTTTAAATAAGTTCGTTTGTGGAATCTCTGTTTTCAACACAAACCCTAAATGTCGATAAGCCTGAGGGGTCGCCTGGCGTCCTCGTGCAGTCCTTATCAGAAATCCTTCCATGATCAGAAAGGGTTCATAAACTTCTTCCAATGTGTTGGCTTCTTCCCCAACGGCAACCGAGAGAGAATTTAAACCAACCGGTCCCCCATCAAATTTTTCAATCAAAGCAGACAGGATACGTTTATCCATATCATCAAGTCCGTATTCATCAACATTCAACATGTCAAGCGCCTCATCGGCTGTTTTTCTGTTGATGGAACCGTTCCCTTTTACCTGTGCATAGTCACGAACTCTTCGTAACAGGCGATTTGCAATTCTTGGGGTTCCTCGACTACGTCGGGCTAATTCAAGTGAGCCCTCCTCATCAATGGGAACATTAAGAATATTTGCAGAACGTTTAATGATTTGCTGTAGTTGTTCCGGTTCGTAAAAGTCCAATCTGAGGACGACACCAAAGCGAGCACGCATGGGTGGCGTTAACAATCCAGCTCTGGTGGTAGCACCAACTAGGGTAAATGGTTCAAGATTTAATTGAACACTCCGTGCGCTAGGTCCTTTATCGATCATGATGTCAATTCGATAGTCTTCCATGGCCGAATATAGGTACTCTTCTACCATATGGTTGAGACGATGGACTTCATCGATAAAAAAGACATCTCTCTCGTCCAGGTTCGTCAGCAAGCCGGCAAGATCAGCGGCTTTATCCATGACCGGACCAGAAGTGATCTTAATATTGACACCCAATTCTTTGGCAACCAGCATGGCTAAAGTTGTTTTTCCCAGTCCGGGAGGACCAAACAGGAGCACATGATCCAAAGCTTCATTTCTTTGCTTTGTCGCCTCAATAAATATTTTCAGTTGATCGACCGTATGTTGCTGACCAACAAAATCGACCAGGGTTTGAGGGCGCAGAGCACGGTCAAACTCTTGTTCCTCGGTAAGCATTTGGGGTTGGGTTAGATCACTCATAAACTGTTATTAACGCGTGTATACTCCTATGATTCAGTCTCTGTCATCTTGGTAAAAAAGATGCCGGCAAATATAGTCGGGACAGGTACCCGATTCCAAGTGAAGCCTTCGTTGCAGGCGTGACTCATTTATTTAACATGTCCTTCAGGTAATGGCCTGTAAATGATCGTTTTACTTTTATTATTTGTTCAGGTGTTCCCACGGCAAGAATCTCACCTCCTCCATCTCCACCCTCTGGTCCTAGATCAATAACATGATCTGCTGATTTGATCACATCCAGATTATGCTCGATTACCAGAACCGTATTTCCTTTTTCCACCAGGCGATTAAGAACAGTGAGCAGCATGCGCACATCTTCAAAGTGGAGACCCGTTGTGGGTTCGTCCAAAATATAAAATGTCCTTCCCGTCCCAACCTTGCTCAGTTCGCTGGCCAACTTAACACGTTGTGCCTCACCACCGGAAAGGGTTGTTGCTTGCTGGCCAAGTTTGATATAGCCCAGACCCACATCGACCAAAGTCTTTAATTTTCTTTTCAAGCCCGGAATCGCCTTGAAGAAGCTATAACCCTCTTCCACGGACATTTCTAAAATCCCTGAAATGTTTTTACCCTTATATTGAATTTGCAGGGTTTCACGATTATAGCGCTTTCCCTTACAGTCCTCACACTGGACATAAACATCAGGCAGGAAATGCATTTCGATCTTTCGAATACCATCTCCCTGACAACTTTCACATCGACCGCCTTTCACATTAAACGAAAAACGACCCGGTTTATAGCCCCGCAATTTTGATTCAGGAAGCTGAGAAAAGAGATCTCTGATAAAGGTAAAGGAACCAGTATAGGTCGCAGGGTTTGATCTTGGGGTTCGACCAATAGGAGATTGGTCAATATTGATGACCTTGTCTACGTATGCCAGGCCTTCGACCCGTTCAAATGGCAGGCAGGTGATCTTGGTGTTATAAATAGATCTTGCCATAGCGGGGTAAAGGGTCTGATTGATTAACGAAGATTTACCCGATCCCGAGACACCTGTTACGCAAATGAATTTGCCCAGTGGAAAGTCTACGGTTACTCTCTGCAGGTTATTTCCTCGAGCACCGACCAGGGTCACCTTGCTGTTTTTTCCCTCACGCCTATAGAGTGGAATAGGTATACTCAATTCCCCTGATAGATATTTTGCAGTCAGTGAGTTTTTATTCTTTAGGAACGTTTTAGGTGGACCAACGGCAACGATTTCACCACCATGCTCACCAGCTCCAGGTCCCATATCGACTACAATATCAGCTTCTTCCATTGTCTCTTGGTCGTGTTCAATTACAAGAACAGTATTACCCAAATCTCGAAGATGTTTTAAGGTTTCTATGAGACGTCGATTGTCCCTTTGATGCAAGCCAATTGAGGGTTCATCAAGGATATATAAAACGCCCACTAGCTGTGAGCCAATTTGTGTCGCCAATCGAATTCTTTGCGCTTCGCCTCCAGAGAGGGTTCCTGCTTTCCGAGATAAGTTTAAATAATCTAAGCCCACATTAATCAGAAAGCTTAAGCGTTCCTTAACTTCTTTCAATATTTGCTTACCGATGATTTCTTCTGTTTCAGTAAGTTTTAAGTTATCATAAAAAGCGTGAAGTTCCTTGATGGGTAGATAACTTAATTCAGTTATACTTTTACCACCTAGTAGAACGTGGTTTGCTTCAATTCTTAGTCTAGATCCCTGGCATGATTCACAGGGAAGAGAACTCATAAAACCTTCAATCCATTTTCGTATGCCCGGTGAGGTTGTTTGTTTATAGCGTCGCTCAAGATTTGGAATGACGCCTTCAAAGCCGCCTTCGTATTCACCCTTCCAGCGATCTGACTCATATGCCATCTTAATTTTTTTATCCCCTGTACCGCGAATGATAGCATGTCTAGCCTCTTCACTGAAATTCGACCATGGCTCTGTGAATTTGAACTTATAGTGTTTAGCCATACTCTTCAGAATGGCAGCATACCAATTGCCCCTGGGTTGTTCTCCAAGTGGACTAATGGCGCCCTGCAGCAATGACTTTCGTTTGTCTGGTATGATGAGGTTGATGTCCATGCTGGTTTGCATTCCCAAACCATCACAGTCAGGACAAGCGCCATAAGGACCATTAAAAGAGAACAGTCGTGGTTCAAGGTCTGGATAACTTATCTCACAATACGGACAGGCGTAGTGTTCTGAAAAAATGTGCTCTGACTCGCCAACCACATCTACAATCACCATGCCCGACCCATGTTTTATGGCAAGCTCAACTGAGTCAGTTAATCGATCTTTAAACTCTTCATTAATAACCAGGCGATCGATTACAATTTCAATCTTATGTTGTTTATTTTTCTCCAAAGAGCTGGTCTTTGAAACTTGAAGTATTTTTCCATCAACCCGGACACGGACAAATCCTTCACGCTTAATCTCTTTGAAGGTCTCTTTAAACTCACCCTTGCGACTTTTTACGATTGGTGAGAGTATTTGAATGTTAGCATTAGGTTTTAAGTTTAAAATTGAATCTACAATTTGTTGTACGGTTTGCCGAGTAATTGGCCGGCTACAGTTATAACAGACAGGTTTACCAATTCTGGCAAAAAGTAATCGCAGATAATCATGAATTTCAGTTACTGTTCCAACGGTAGATCTTGGGTTTCGTCCTGCTGATTTTTGTTCAATGGAGATTGCCGGAGAGAGACCATCAATATAGTCTACATCTGGTTTCTCCATGAGTCCCAGAAACTGGCGAGCATATGCTGACAGGGATTCCACATATCGGCGTTGTCCCTCAGCGTAGATAGTATCAAAAGCCAAAGAGGTTTTACCTGACCCTGAAAGACCAGTAATTACTATAAATTTATCTCTGGGAAGTTCGAGATTTACGTTCTTAAGGTTGTGCTCTCGGGCACCGTGGACAATCAATTTTTCGCTACGCATGCAATCCTCAAATTAAACTTTGAAGTTATCTTAAAAAGGTCCGCTGAGGAAGAGGATTTTACACTATTTACTTCTTTATCAGAACACAGGCATATTTAATAACCAGTGTGACCGACTGGTCGGGCATTGAGTTTGCTTCTCCAGTATACAAACATAGACCGCGCTACAGGTCAATGTACGACACATAATATCAAATATCCTTCGGAACTGAACACTCAGTTTGTGATTTACTATTCATGCAATCAAACCTGTGTTAACTTTTCAACCGCCCCAATACCGCATCCCTCACACTTCTACGCTTATGACAAGCCAGACCCTTTTAGCTCACGGCCACCCATAAACGGATTTTACTACCGTTTAGCGAAATATGTCAGACTTTCTATCACTTGGATTATATTCTTTCTTGCTTCCAGGCTATTTAAATCAGAGAGGGTTTTCTCATAATGACAGCAATTGTACTAGATAACATTACCAAAAGCTTTAATGGTTTTACTGCTGTTGACTCGCTTTCGCTTAGCGTCCCCAAGGGCAGCATCTACGGCTTTATTGGTCCCAATGGCTCGGGTAAGACAACAACCATTCGAATGATCATGAATATCTTTTATCCCGATTCAGGTGACATTCAGGTCTTTGGCGAGAATCGCCACCGCAGTCATTCAGACCGGATTGGGTATTTACCAGAAGAGCGTGGACTATACAAAAAAATGAAAATTCGGGAACTTCTCCAATTCTATGGTGAGCTAAAAGTGGGACGTTCTGTAGCAAAAGATATTGACCACTGGCTCGAAAGGATGGACTTAAGTGAATGGGCCAATAAAAAGGTAGATACTCTAAGTAAGGGTATGAGCCAAAAAGTCCAATTTATCACCACAGTAATTTCTAAACCTGATTTAATCATTTTAGATGAACCGTTTAGCGGATTAGATCCCGTTAATACCGATACGCTGCTCCAGGCAATGCTAGAGCTTCAAAAAAATGGAGCAACCATTATATTCAGCACTCACGACATGGCTACAGCAGAAAAAGTATGCGACTATATCTTTATGATCCATAAAGGGAAAAAGGTTCTTGATGGAACGCTTGCTGAAATTCAGGATAAATATGGGAACGACACCTTGAGGATTCGCTGTGAAGATACGGCCACCGGTCTTGAATCAATCAACGGGGTAGAGCGAGTACATAATTTTGGCCAACAACAAGAACTCCGAATTAGCAAAGGTGTGGACCATCAAGTGGTCCTAAAGGACTTAATAAAATCCAATAAGCTATTGAGCTTTGAGCTGACCAAACCTTCACTCCATGACATTTTTGTCCGAATTGCCAGCGCGAAGGAGAAAGCTCATGTATAAGGTATTTCGCCTAGCGCTAAGAGAATATCTGGCCGCCGTAAAAACCAAAGGTTTTATCATCGGACTGGTGATGTTGCCGGTCTTCATGAGTGGCAGCATGATAGCCATGGCCCTGTTAAAGGATCATGTGGATATCAGAGAGCGTCATATTGTGGTTGTTGATGAAACAGGTGAATTTAATGATCCTCTTCATCAGGCAGCGGCTATCCGAAATTCTGAACATATCTTTGATCCTGATGACAGCAGTCAGGTTCAACCTGTCTATAATATTGAATTCCTTGATGTCGATACGGCTACAACAATCCAACTGGGTGCACTGTCAGATCGAGTTCGCAACGGTGAAATCCATGCCTTTCTCCACATTGGATCATCAATTATTCACCCTATGGAGAATCCTCCAAAAGCATTTGTGAATTACCATGCTGAAAGTGCTGCTCTGGATGATATTAGAAACTGGTTGCGGGATCCCATCAATAATCATCTTCGGTATCTAAGACTCAAAGACGCTGGGATCGATGAATCCCAAATTCCAGATCTTTTTCATTGGTCGTGGGTTAGCGCCAAAGGCCTGCTTACTGTAGATGATGATGGTAATATAATCGATGCTGGCGCTAGTAATGAGATTCGGGCCATTGCCGTACCGCTGGTAATGATGATGCTCATGTTTATGATGTCCATGATGGGTGCAATGCCTCAACTAAGTGCTGTGATGGAGGAAAAAACGCAGAGAATCGTTGAAGTGATCTTGGGATCAATTACCCCATTTCAATTTATGCTGGGGAAAATTTTGGGCGGACTGGCTGTGGCGCTTACTAGTACGCTGGTCTATGTGGGCGGTGGCATCTTGTTTATGCAATACCGTGGTTTTGAAGCCTATATCCCTTATGATATACTACCCTGGTTTGTAATCAATCTGGTTATTTTGCTCTTTATGCTTGGTGCACTCATGACCAGCCTGGGATCAGTGGCCAACGATGCAAAAGATGCCCAGTCACTTTCCTTTCCGGCCATGTTCCCAATGATGATCCCCATGTTTGTCATGATTCCAATTTTGAAGGAACCGCTGTCTTCGTTTGCTACTATCTTATCGCTCATTCCACCCTTTACGCCCATGGTGATGACACTGAGGCTCGCCTCGCCGGTAACCATCCCAGCCTGGCAACCCTGGGCAGGCTTATTAGGCGTGATACTTTTTACTCTCTTGGTTGTTTGGGCTGGCGCGCGCATCTTCCGGGCAGCTATTTTGATGCAGGGCGTACCCTTGAAATTTTCGAACATCATGCGCTGGATGGCCAAGGGGTAATGACTGCATGAATTCAACCCTGTTTTTTCATAATTTTGTATAGAAGGAAATAATTATCATGTCTGAAAACACCAACATTACCTGGACAAAAGCAAAGTCTCACCTCCGTAGTTTTACCTTTCACTTAAGTCAAAAACTCAGTGGTCAAATTAACCGCAAAGGCCTTTGGAGCTCTGAGGGGTCAGGCGAGATAGGCCCTCGCAAACTACTTTTTAGGTCAACCGGCAAAGCCAACAAGACTTGGACCATTTATGATGGTTCCACTGAAAAATCGATTGGTGAGTTCAATTTCAAATGGAAAGACTTTCAGCGGAGTAAGCTGGAGTTAAGCAATGGTAAGGTCTTTTATTTCAAATCTACCGATATTTTCCGAGGAGTCTGGAGTTGGATAAAAGAAGATTCATTGCTGGAGCAGTTCACATTCATGGTGGACACGCCATTACATCGATCCGGCATCATTGAGAACAACGCAAAAGACCTTTCGGCAGAAGAACGGGATATTCTATTGCTGTTCGGTCTTCATCTTCAACATTGGATCAACACCTGGATGATGACGATTGTCATAGCAGTGATTGCCGCTATTTCAGGGTGATAGGTTAATTGCTTCGATACATCCCGACATCAATGTCTGGACACTCAGCGACCTTGTGAAACTGGTCCTTGAGTTCAACTTTCAATAGCACCCGACTTCAGTTGGGTGGTTACTGAGAAGATGCACCTGGCCTGAGTTTCATGCCCCAATCCACAGCATAGACCACAATCATATTGGTCAGGACAGAGAACCCGATAAACCAGGTCCAGGCCAAACCCATCTCCTTTAAAACGAAGACGATCAACATAGATGCTATGAGTCCCGCAATCAGGCTTGGTTGTGAGAAATCTCTATCAATTTTGGTGAGGAGAAAAAGCCCTAGCAATCCACCATAGGTGAATGAGGCGATCTGCAATCCCATAACCACAATGGCTTTATCCGATTCATCAAAGACCAGTGCAATTCCGATTAAGACTATGGCCCAACCCAAACTGATCAGGCGGGATTTCTTGATGGATACGTTTCCGCCGAGCCAATCTGTATTCGTTGAGGAGGCTAGAGAGTTTATGGATGAACTTAAGGTCGACATGGCAGCTGATAAAACACCTGCGAGCAGGAGTCCTTTCAGGCCTGTTGGAAGCTCATTGACGATAAAACTTGAGAATTCTCGATCTTTTTCAATTTCGATTCCACCGAGATAAAGATAAATCATTGAACCAGCTAGGAGGAATACAGCAAACTGTAAAAAGACAAAGAATCCGCTACCGATAATCGCTTTTTTTGCTGATGAAAGGTCCCGGCAGGACAACACGCGTTGCACCATCATATAATCCGCTCCGTGTGAAGCAAAAGAAAGTAACATCCCACCAATAACAGCTGAGAAGAAAAGCCAGGGCTCCGAGAACAGATCCCAACCCCAGCGCACAATATCCAGTTTTCCTTGGGCATTTAACTGAGAGATCATGGTTCCAAAGCCTATGTCGCTATGGGCCAGGATATAGAAAATCGCCACAAGCCCACCACCCAAATAGAGCACGAACTGAAAACTGTCCACCCAGACAACGGTTCTGATTCCACCCATTAAAGTGTAAATTACGGTCACTACCCCAATCACCAACACGGCAGCTGGTAAGGACCAGCCGGTAACAACTTGGACAATAACAGCCGTGGCCAGGAAGCGGATTCCATCTGCTAAAATTCGTGTTATTAAAAAGACACCTGAGGCAGTTTTCTGAATTTTTTTACCAAATCGCGCACCCAGTACTTCATAAATTGAGGTGATCCCACCTTTGAAATAGGCGGGTAGCAAAAAGATACTCACGAGGATGCGACCCAGGATATACCCAAGAGCCAACTGTAGAAAAAACCAGTCATCACGGTATGCCAAACCCGGGATACTGATAAAAGTCAATACTGATGTTTCTGTAGCAACAATAGATAGCATGGCAGCCCACCAGGGCATGTCACGTCCGGCTAAAAAATAATCTTCAGAAGTTTTGTTAAAACGACTGTTGTAAATTCCGTAAGCAGAAATTCCAACAAGGAACAGGATGATGATACTGAAATCCAGGGTTGAAAGCATGTTAAGTTCCTTGCTAGGTGTTAGGTGTTTGGTGTTTGGATAGAAAATCAAGGCCTTCTAGGTAGGACTCTACTTTTTTTCCGTAGAATTGAGCAGCACAAACATCCTTGGTAACAGAGATTTTTCGGAAATCCTCGCGTTCGTAAATATTGGACAGGTGAACTTCAACTACAGGTTTTCCAATTCCTTCAATGGCATCTCGAATTGCATAGGAATAATGGGTAAAAGCCCCGGGATTTATAATAAAACCATCTGCCCATTTTCTTCTACGATGCAAAAGGTCAATAATACGACCCTCATGATTGGTCTGAATAATCCGTGTTTCCAGATTCAGGTCACGGGCTTTTTTGCGAATTGCCGTGTTGACCTTACTCAAAGTCAGGGTTCCATATTGTTCAGGATCCCTGCTTCCTAATAGGTTCAAGTTTGGGCCATGAATAATGAATATCTTCTGTTTCTCTGGTTGTTGCGACATGATACAATCTAAGCGGGGTAACCATGACCTGCAATCAGATGTACTTATTTACAACTCATAATCTTTTCAGTACAATTCTTTCATTCACCATGACTAATTAGACAAGAGGTCACCCCCTTTACGTATTCATGTTATGCTTGAGTATTTGGTGGTATTATTAACACTCTAATCACTTGATAGTATTTGGGTTTATGCATATATTATTTTCACTGTCAGTAAAAAACATTAGGGGGAAAGATGAAAAAGATAATCTTGCTAATTTTTGGGATTTCATTTCTCTTTTTATCGGTTCTTAAGGCACAATTATCTGGTTATGAACAGCGTCGGATCAGCATAAGTTCTTTACAGAGCCATTTTTCCGCTTACGGCTCTGAAAGAGCCTGGAATAATGTTTATTACGAAGGGCTACGGTGGCCGGCAGATATTCCCGAACAAGATAATTCCGTAATAAAAAGAGCCTGGCTGGCAGCTAGAAACTTCACTGATGAATCGGGGAACTACCATGATTTTTCCAGTATCTATTTTCATCTCAATAATGTAGGTAATAACCAATTTCCTGTTGAACTCACTCAATCTGCAAAATATCCAAAACCATCCGTCCATATAAACGGACAAGAAACATCTTATCTCGATCAAGATTACATAGATACCTATGATCCAACGCAGGCTCCTGACAGAATTATCACCAACATTGTGAACACCTCATTAGGTCTTACACAAACGAGGAAAATACTAGCTTTCAGTCAAAAGAATCATGAGAACTATTTCATTAAGATATTCACCTATACCAATACAGGGAATACGGACTTTGAACCTGATATTGAGTTAACCGACTCCTTGCATGGGGTGCATGTTGGTTGGGGGACCCGATATTCTGGTGGTCGGCAAGGTGCTCAGGCCACCGGAAATACCTGGGGACAACATGACTGGGTTACTCGTCGGGGTGAGGACTATTCAGAGCATTACCTTGATCCTATCACTCCAGAAAATCCAATTGCTGAATGGTTGCGTAGTGGATTCTCATGGATGGGACAATCATCACAACTCTCGTATGATAATATTGGTGCCCCTGATGTAACGGGTAACGGTCGTCTATTGTCGCCTCACTTTGTGGGGTCTGTGGTTTTACATGTGGATGTTAGTGCAAGTGATCCCACTGATGATGTTTCACAGCCTACCTTTCTTGGATGGCATGCGGGAGATACTTACCCAGACCAAGATGACCATGCTGCTACTTATAGCATGCTAGCCGGTAACCCCTATCCAAATACTAGTTTTGGAGGTACCGATCGTTTGGACAGCCATTTGGAATCAATCACTCATCGCCTGGATCCTTATACCATCCACGGAGATGGCGGTGGCACGAATATTATGACCACCTACGGACCCTTTGACTTAGCTCACGGTGAAAGCATCACGATTGTTGAAGCAGAGGGCATCAATGGTCTTAGTCAGGAGATGTGTCAACTAATTGGTGAACGCTGGAAATCAGCTTATGTTAATCCTGGAGATACTGGTCCCTTTATCCTTCCTGATCATAGTGAAACCAATGATAAGGATTTATACAAAAACTCCTGGGTGTATACCGGTATGGATTCTATCATGCTTACATTCACCCGCGCCAAACAAAATTTCGACGCCAATTACCAAATCACTCAACCTCCTCCTCCAATGGTCTTTGATCTGAATGCATCAAATGACCAAATCAGTCTAGCCTGGAACAACTCTGCAGAGTCATCCCCTGAATTTGGTGGTTATAAAATCTATCGTAAACAGCTTCTATCTTCAGGAGAATTCCAGGAGGTTTTTACTTGTGGTGTCGGAACAGATCATCCGCAGATTGAAAATACTTATATTGATCTAGATGTTTTAGACTCTACTGATTACCAGTACTATTTAGTTAGCTTCAGTCTTAACAACAATTTGGAAAGCGGGAAATTCTACACTCTCACAACACTACCCATTCGTCTATTGGATACACCGCGAGTGGATGCAGATTTATTTGTCAGCCCAAATGGAAGTGATGAAAACAGCGGACTCAATGCTAGCGAACCGCTCAAAACAATCTCACTGGCTTTAGAGAGAATATTGCATAGCAAACTCCATCCACACACAATTCATCTTGCTGAAGGGATCTATAGCCCCAGTAACAACGGGGAGGAGCTACCTCTGAATATTGGTGGATTCCTAGAAATAACAGGAGAAGTCGGAACCATCCTAGATGCTGAGAATACTAGCAGAGTCCTTTCAGTCACAGGGGAAAACATTAAACTCAATAATCTTTGGATAAGAAATGGTTTAGCAAATAACGTGCTTACTCAAGGTGGTGGTATCTTCGCTCAAGATGCAATCTTGGCTCTCGATAATGTGAAAATCTCTGACTGCTCAGCAATTAGTGGAGGTGGTTTGTGGGCAAATATGAGTCAGTTGAGTTTTTCAGGAGTGACTGTCAGTAAGAATCATGCAGAGCAAATTGGAGGTGGAATATATTTAGGTGTAATTGACTCTCTTAACTTTGACGAGCAAAACACTAATAGTATTTATCATAACACAGCTGGAGAGGTTGGATTTGATCTCTATAGTTTTTCTTGGCCAAGTTTTACTAGTTATCAACTGTCTCTGGATACATTTACGGTTAGCTCTCCTTCAGATTATCATACTTTTCCTGCCTCTACATTTGAACTGAATATAAACACTGGTCTGGAGAATCAATATGCCGCTGATCTTTTTGTTTCACCTGTAGGAGATGACAGCAATACCGGTCTAACCAGTGCAGAGCCACTTCAAACGATTTCAAAAGCCCTTCAAACTATTGTTACAGATCCAGATCAGCCTCAAACCATCTATCTTGAAGCAGGGATCTATTCTCCCGGAAACTCTGGTGAGAAATATCCTCTATATCCTCGTGACTACTTAACAATAATAGGTGTTTCACCCACCGCAACAATTTTAAATGCGGAGCAAAAATCTGGTCTGGTTGTGGCTTACGCTCATGAAGCAGTAGCTATTCAAGAACTCGGGCTAAAAAACGGAACGCGAGAGACTGCAGGTACTGCCATCTCAGTTTCTCATTCAATCATTGATTTTGCTAGCTTGATAATTGAAGACAATGTTGGTCCTGGTGGAGCCGCTGCTCTAGCAATTAACGCTGAATCCCACTCTAACTTATCAAATGTCACCATTCGACATAATTCAGGAGGAGGGCTTTATCTAGCAGGCACAGCTCAAGTCAGCTTTGATCCAGTTAATCGCTGTAGTATTTATCTTAATGAAACTGATGATAGGATCGGTCAGGATATTCGCAGTTACTTAAATTATAGCCCCATCAATGTCACCCTGGATACCTGTACTCAGAAATATCCAACCCTGGAAATAGCAGCTCCCCTGGAAGCCTTTACCTTTGATATTCTAAATGGTATCATTCCGCAAGCTGCTCATGATCTTTATGTTTCAGCAGACGGTAGTGATGATAATTCAGGATTGTCTCCGGATGAACCGCTACAATCGATTTCACTTGCCCTGGATCTGATTTTTGCCAACGACGAACATCCTCGCTCAATTTTTCTGGCTAATGGTATTTATAGCCCCGCTCTTACAAATGAAACCTTTCCCCTTGAAGGAAAAGACCACGTTTCAATAATAGGAGAGTCTGTTGAAAGTACTATCCTAGATGGAGACAGTCTATCATCAATTTTTAATTTTAATACAATCCAACACATGAATATCAAACAGCTAACGATTAGAAACGGTCTTGATATCCATGGTGGCGCCATGACCTTAACAAAGTCCTCTCCGCTATTTCAAAGGGTTTTATTTATAGACAATCATTGTGAAAAAACGGGAGGTGTAATATACCTGGATGCTTCAGAGTGGCCATACAATGAAACAAGACCCATTTTTGTAAACTGCTCATTTATAAATAACACTACTGATTTAGGAGCTGCAGGAGTCTTAATGTTTTATTCACAATCATACCCTGTGTTTATAAATTCACTTTTTTGGAACAACGGAATATATCCAATCATTAGCAATGCTCCCGGTGTAACTACTTTAGCAAATTGTCTAATAGAAGGTGGTGAGGGAGCAGCACTCCCTTCAGTGCAATGGTTAGGTGAGATTCTAGATTCTGACCCTCTTTTTGTCAATGGAGACCCCATAAGCTATGAGCTGATGCCTGGTTCACCTGCCATTGATGCCGGAGTTACCCAATTTGTATTAGAAGGTGATACACTGATCAATATAGCACGTGATAAGTTTATGGGGAATGCACCTGATATTGGTGCTTTTGAATCACCTTATACAGTAGGTGTTGATCCTCATGAACAAAGACCTTTCACCCACATGCTTCACCAAAACTACCCAAACCCTTTTAACCCAAGCACAAACATTCGCTATGGTCTCATGGAAACCACCAAGGCCAGCTTGGTGGTTTATGATATCACCGGTAGGGTTGTACTCCAGTTTGAAGAAAAAGAACTTGCAGCAGGGTGGTACAATCTTAGCTGGGCAGGAGTTGATCAGTGGGGACAACCTGTAAGTACAGGAGTGTATTTTTGCAGGCTCCAAGCAGGAGAATTCAGTAAAACAATCAAGATGATTTTACTCAAATAATCACTTCAATAAATTGTGGTAAATAAAAAATGGCGAGGAATTATCCTCGCCATTTTTTATAAGTCTTAATCCCTAAACTTTTCAGCCTTCTGTCGCTATGCGAGCTTCTTCAAGAATCACACTATATTTATAACCAGCACCGAAATCTTTATTCAGAGTTACTTTTCCATTGAAAACAACCACATCACCCAACTTTACGATTTCTTTCGTTGTAATGGTTAGGTCATAGTTTTCGCCAGACTGAGTTCCGTCTTGGAGATGAACCCAATTCCGACCCATGATATTAGCATTAAACTTGGTGACTTTTCCCTTGATGCTCACCATTTTACCCTCATATGAGGCTGGAGAAGCAAACAGGTCTTGCACAGTCACACCACCAGCAAGCTTATCTATTGAAATGCCAGAATCAGCTGCATTCTTTTTGCCACCATATGGTGAGGTAGCATCACTGTTCTTCGCCATGGTCTTTGGAATACCCTTCATCTGTCCCACAAACCAAATCGAGTCAAACGTTTTATTCAACTCTTTACTGGCAAATTCCTTCATCTCCAAGCCTTCGTCAAAGTATAAAGTCATACCGACTTCAATCGGTTGTTTTGCAGTGGCAATCCAATATTCCTTCGATCCCTCAGTCACTCTTAAATAGGTATAACTCTTAGCAACGATAACTTCTTCAACATGAATCTTATGATTACTGCTCATTGACTCTTGTGGGGCAGCCACTTGCTTACCTTGCTCTGGTGCTTTGACTCTCTCTTTTGAATCACAAGCAACCAAGCTTACAAGTACTGAACTCACTATAATAACACTTTTAAAATACATTTGATTTCCTCTCATATTTTCAGCCTACAATATTACAAAAGTTTACCCCGGATTTAAGGTTAATTTTCTTTCATCTTAATTAATTCATCAACATGTGATTCAAGCTGGGGAAAGAATTCCAGAAACCCCTGTTCAATCAGATCATACTTGTTTTCTATCTCATCTACTACACCATAGAAATCATGTTTGATTCTAAGGCGACTTGCCAAGCCATCCAAAGCTCGACCAACACCTTCAAGTCGGGTGTACGTTCCTATCCAGTTTTTACTGATCATCCAACTCACCACCATTTCCATACGTGGCGGCATAAGTTTCTTCTGTCTCCACAGAGCGTTATAGCAATCATTCACATACTCGTCTAGGTCGCTCTCCATATAGCGTGACCAGTGTTTGATCAGAAAGTGATCGAAGACCACATCCAGAGCCACACCGGCAAACCGTCTGCGTTCCTTGCTAAAGTTTGCTCTGAGTTCTCTCACGAGGGGGTGGGAATCTGTAAACACGTCCACCGACCGATGCATTCGGATCCCGGCCAGAACTTCCGTTGGCAGAGCATCCTGATCCACATCGCGAGTGAAATCACCCATGATGTTTCCCAGACGAGAAAGGTCATCTTCGGGAGAGAGGTAGAGGTGAGCCAGGTAATTCACGGAGTTTCCTCGATTAATCCTTTTTAACAGCCTTACACAGCCACAGTTGAATGGTTCCCTTGGTGGTAATCTGAGTTTCAATAGTCTCCAGGCCGACCGCTTCTATAAGTTTAGGCATGCCACCTTGTTTCATAAAGGATCTAAATCCAGAGTAATGCTCCCAGCCAGCCATGAATTCAACCATATGAGTTCCTACCAACCTCCAATTAGAAGGTTGCGGGTTGATCCAGTCTACCAGAATAAGTTGCTTGCCCAAACGTTTCATTTCTTTAAGAACCGGGATTCGCTTTTCTTCAGGCATCTCGTGGATGACCATACTACTCATGGCAAAATCAAAACTTTGATCTTCCAAGTGAGAAAGATCGGTAGCATCTGCCAGTTGAAACTCACAATGCCCGGCCCCTTGCCGCTTAGCTTGCTTACGCCCGGTTTTCACCATGGTTTCAGAAAGCTCAATACAGACACCGTGAACGATTTTATCAGCAATATGTAATAGCTGGTCACCAGTACCGCACCCTACATCAATGACACTGCTTCCAGCTGGAACAATTTTGGCGATCCGCTTACGAATTCCCGCCAGGGAGGGGTCTATGAATTGTCTATATATCCAACCATCATAAAAATGGTTCTTTGCTTCAATTTTTTGATCCATAATATCCTTTAATGCTTGGCTGACAAAATGAGTCTCTAGATGATTTTGGTAAAGGCTTTTCTTGCTTACCCTATAAATCAATGCATTCCACAAAACAAGTTCATCCCTGCCACGGATTTACACAGATTCCCACGGATTAAAAGCGTTTAGTGTTTTCTATATTACTCACAGTCGAAGTCGAGATTAATAGATTGTCTCCTTGGAAATCGTTGTCCTGAGTATATCGATGGGGCTTGGTTTGAGATTCTGCAGAAATGAGCGTAGCAATTCTCTTTCTCTTAACAACGAAGCAGACGAAAATTCAGAATTCATTTTTATCGTCTTTGCGAGCGAAGGATGGCGTGGCAATCTCAATTTCATTTTAAACCGCAGAGTTCGCTAAGAGCGCAAAGAGAATAATAGCTTTGCAGGGTGAGGTTTTGACCTATACAGGCAGGTTTGTGTTGCCACACTACACCACGACAAGTGGTCGGAATTAAATCACACTCTGAAAAGTTTCTGTCTTAAACCCATGTTTTATGAAATGTATTATCTCAACCCCAATATATTGTAGCTTAAAGTCCTATTTTTTATTGAAAAAGAAGACCTTATTAACTTGACAGGTGAGGGGTCAAAAATTAATTTCGTTGGCTTTGCTTCTATTGGGATCAAGGCAACGAGAGAAGGAGCCTATGGCAAAAAAAGTAAAACGGATCGGTGGAGACACAAATCGCAGCCTCAGTAAATATCTTGAGGAAATTGGTCAGTATGAACCACTGGACCCAAAAGATGAGATCTCATTAGCTCAGCGAGTTAAGCAGGGTGACCGTCTTGCGCTTAAAAAATTGACTGAAGCCAACCTCCGTTTTGTGGTCTCTGTCGCTAAAGATTATCAGGGCCAGGGATTGCCACTAACAGATCTTATTAACGAAGGTAACCTGGGATTGATCAAAGCCGCTGAGCGGTTCGATGAGACCCGTGGTTTCAAATTTATCTCTTACGCTGTATGGTGGATTCGTCAATCTATTCTCCAGGCTCTGGCAGAACATTCACGTATTGTTCGTCTTCCCTTGAATCGGGTTGGAACCATTTCAAAAATTTCCAAGACTTCAGATCGTCTTGAACAAAAGCTGGAACGGACACCTACTGAACGAGAAATTGCCGCAGAGCTTGAAATGGCACCGGAAGAAGTGGCTGACGCCATTCGCATTTCCAAACGCCATCACTCATTGGATGCACCTTTCCAGGAAGAAGAAAAAAATTCACTCATGGATGTTATCGAGGATGAGCATCAAGATGCCCCCGATTTCGATCTTATGTCTGATTCACTTAAAAAAGAAATACGCTCCGCTCTTGACACCTTAAAGGACAGAGAGCGTGAAGTGATTCGTATGTATTTTGGTATCGATCGCGAATATGCATTAACCCTCAATGAAATTGGGGAAGAGTTTAACCTGACGCGGGAACGTGTTCGTCAGATCAAGGAGAAAGCCATCAAGCGTCTCCAGCATAAATCCCGTAGTCGTAAACTGCAGACCTATTTAGGTTAATTTGAGGGGAGGTGAGATCGCACTATGTCAGTAATGGTAACCGTTAAACGGGATGAGCCTTTTGAAAAGGCCCTGAGACGTTTCAAAAAGAAATACGAAAAAGCTGGTATTCTGAAAGATGTTAAGAAGAACTCCTTCTACCTTAAACCTACAGAAGAACGCCGCTTGCGTCGGGCTAAAGCAGCCAAACGCAGTCGCCAGACTAGCAAGTACGGCAGCTAAGCCATAACACTAGTTGATTTTTAAAACCCGGGGTCTCCTCGGGTTTTTTTATTTGTGGACATTGAGGTTCTCGAAATGTCCACAAATCCTGCAAATATTTTTCTTTAACCGGAAAGGGCACCAAGATCGCAAAGTCACATTACTCGTGTCATCCTGAACGAATGTGAAGGATCTCCAATGGATTGCAATTACTGTCCTGAAAGTGAGATTCTTCGCGCTGCTTTGAATGACGAAAGAAACACCTACTCCATAATATCTGTCAGCAATCCATCCTCGTCAGCAATAAAATAATCATCCCCCTGTATTAACACACCATAAGCACGCCAGGGGGGTGCTGAGATGAGATGATCTGCAGGGGGAACAACATTTATAGCACAGACACGACCTTCATAGAGCAGTTCTGGTTTGTCTACATGAGAGTGGCCAACAATGATCTGGCTGACTTCAAATTGATCAACAATCTGATCAACATCTAACTGGGAAGCCTTTGGACCCCAGCTTTTCCGATTCACATCAAAATAGCCACGGTACCAAAAAGGACCCATTTTGCCCCACATCAAGCTATCCGATCCTGTAAAGTCAGCTTTAGGTGTATCAAGCATCTCTTTTGATAGCTCGTTGATCTCTTCCAGGGAATACCCCGTTCTCATCAAATCTGGCGAAATACCGGCATGGACGAACAATTTATTCCCGATCTTTTCAACCACATTTTTTGATCGTAACCAACGCCCCAGTTCAGAATCATTGCTGAAGAGACTTACATAATTTATTCCAAGCAGTTCTTCTGTTAGTTTTGAGAAAGTTGTATATTTGGGTTCTATATAGCGCAAATCGCCTCTCAAATTCAATGCCTCATGGTTTCCCATGAGCAGGTGGACGTAGCCACCGTTTTCAAGCGCTTGGGCTTCGAGATGGTATAATAACCACAGCATCTCGGTGACATGATTGCCGCGATCAAATACATCTCCGATCATTACAAAATGTCCTGACCCAAAACTCCAATCCAGATGCTCATTGATTACGCCATGCTGCTGCATGAGATTGACAAGCGTGTTGAAATTTCCCTCAATATCTGATACAGCAAAGATTTTTTCTGCAGGCGGATAGTAGGTAGCCTCTTTTATGGGCGCCTCAGCTAATTCAACCTCAAAACTTCTGGGTAGAAAACCTGATTTGTGTACTATGATAGTTTGAAGTTCTGACCTGCTAAATTTTTTCACATCCAGCAGCATCTGACCTTCAACGTTGACTCCTCGCAGGAATACGGTCGTATCTCCATCATAAATGAGATGTGGCCCATCAGTGAGGGTCGATGAGAGAGCCCCTGGTCTTGGATACTCCCTGAGCTCAATGTCAGGAGATGTGGACATACAGCCCACAAATCCTAGGCCGACTAGCACTGATAAGATCGATGTCTTCATACTAGAACCCATTTTAGTCATTCTCATGCGACGATGATTTCTCCAATTCTTCATCCCAGCTCACACCCAACCATTTCTCAAAAACTAGCCTCTGATTTTCACTCGGTTCTTCAATTTGTTTTAAGGACGAAATCGTGGTTGGAGTAAAGCCGACAGTCAGATGAATATCCCGGAGTATTCCGTTTCGACTCACTGTACAGACGATACGATCACCAGGGATTTTCTCTCCTAGATAGGTCGGTGATACAGACTTAACTCTGAATCCATCAATTGCCACCAGTTCATCTTTTACGTTGAGACCAGCATCCCAGACAGGAGAATCCTCAACCACATTTGTGATCGTCACCCGACCATTTTGACTCTTGAATGTCGCACCCAGATAAGCACTTTTCTCAGTTGTTGAATCCATTTCAAGCCCTGCGAGAGCAAAGACCTCTTTATAGGGTAGAGGCTCTACACCGTGGATATAGTCATTAAAAAACGGGCTTAGTTTTAAGCCGCTGGTCTTCTCACAGGCACGCTTAACATCATTACTGGTATAACCCTTTTGTTTCACAGCAAAATCCTGATACAAGCTTCTCATAACGTCATCAAGTCCCGACTGTCCATTTGTTGCATCGATGATCTTGAAATCCAATAGAAGCCCCAACAAATGCCCTTTATTGTAATAGGAAATACTCGAATTCTTTGAATGCTCATTGGGTCGGTAATGTCTGATCCAGGCGTCAAAACTGGCTTCTGCAACAGATAGATGAAACCGTCCTGGTCGACCTTCCAGCGTATTGATCTCCTTCTTGATTACATCAAGATAGGAGTCTTTATCCCTGATTCCCGTCCTCAGCAAAATGAGTTCATCATAATAGCTGGTAATGCCCTCAGCCACCCAGAGTTCATCGAGATAATTTTCATTGTCATAATCAAATGTCTCAACACCCTTGGGATAGATTCGCTTTATGTTCCATAAATGAAAATATTCATGTGAGATCAGACCCAAAAATCGTTTGTATCGCTTATCGTCATTGAACGACCAACGTCTTATATAGTTGACCGATGAATTAGCATGCTCCAATCCTCCATAGCCTTCTTCTGCATGAACAATGAAGGCATAGTGATCATAGGGTAAACCACCAAATATATCAGCTTGAGCTTCCATAATTTTGGTAAAATCAGCAACCAGGACAGAATCTACATAATTGCTGCTTCCATAGATGCCCAGGAGGTGTGGTTTTCCCAATACTTCAAATTCGATCTCTCGGTGATTGCCAATTTCCAGGGGAGAATCTACCAGTTCATCATAATTTTCAGCAATATAGTCAACGTTTCCAGGTTTATTAAAGGGTTCAAGAGCTGTGGTTATGTTCGACCAAGCCTCTGGTAGATCTATATGCAAATGATGTTTGCGCTGTTCATTTTTCTCCCAGTACATCAATACGCCGGCTGGGACAACCAGGGCATGATCAGAGTTCAGATAGGAAGTGCGAACACTGTGCTCAAAGGCATAGACATCATATGAAATGATGATATCCTGACCGCGTTTACCGTTTACTTCCCAATGGTTTTTATCAATCTTTTTGATTTTCAGTTTCGAACCATCTACACTGCGAGCACTGATATCATGGACGTTTTTAGCGTACTCGCGGACCATGTATGATCCTGGGGTCCAGACCGGCATGGCAATAATTTCTTTACCCTTCGCTCCATCCAACTGCATTTCAACCTGCATCAGGTGGGTGTGTGGTTCAGGCATAGAGAGTTTATAGCGGATGCTCTTTGAGTAGGCAATGCTAGTGATAAGAATGAGTATACTTATTATTTTGAATGTACGGAACATGTATTTCCCCTTGAATTGTTTGACCTGAAAATATGGGGTGTATTGCTGGGATGGCAAGCTCTTTAGGTTAGAACCGGACCTGTTAGTGATCCTGAGCGAGCCTGTTCTGAGCTAGTCGAAGGAAAGGATTTCTTATTGATTCTAATTCACTTACCTATAAAAAGGAGATTCTTCACTTCGTTCAGAATGACGCTGGGGGTTGTTTAATAAACTAAAAAGAAAGACCGAGAGCAATCTCGGCCTTTCTTGCGATTACATGTGCTGTAAAAAATCAACTCTCTGCGACTCTGCGAGCTTTGCGAGAGGAGCTTTTACATGGAATTATTTCGCGAAATTCTCCGAAACAAAATCCCAGTTGAACAATTTCCAGATCTCTTCCAGATATTTTGGACGAGCATTGCGGTAATCTACATAGTAGGCATGCTCCCAAACATCAACAGTCAAGAGTGCTGTCTGTCCATCGGTCATAGGTGTTCCAGCATTGCTTGTTGAAACGATGGCAAGCGAACCGTCAGCATTCTTGACCAACCAGGTCCAACCTGCACCAAAATTTGTAGCAGCAGCTTTGGTAAACTCCGCTTTAAAATTATCAAAGGACCCAAAGGCTCCATCAATGGCTGAAGCAAGATCACCTGAAGGTGCTCCACCTCCGCTAGGCGAAAGGCAATTCCAGTAGAAAGTGTGATTCCAAACCTGAGCAGCATTATTGAAAAGACCGCCTGAGGCATTCTTAATAATATCTTCCAGAGGCATGTCCTCGAAGGCTGTACCTGGAATCAAGTTGTTAAGGTTTGTTACGTAAGCATTATGGTGTTTTCCATAATGATAATCTAACGTTTCAGCCGAAATTACCGGCGCTAGAGCATCTTGTGCATATGGTAATGCAGGTAGTTCATGTTTCATTATTTATCCCCTTTGTCTATTCTATATATAACTATTATTATCATCTTTACATTATAACCAACAAAGTCCCTTTGTGAAATGACATCTTTGATGAGAATATTCAGCTTAAGTTAGATTAAGCACTCACAACGGTACATAAAAATAAACTATATTTTTCCACCTGTGGTGTTTATTTTATTGTTAACAATCAACCCTTAAAAACTAAGTTCATCACATGACTATTTGGCGTGTAGTAGATATCATTAAGTCGAGTACTGATTTTCTCGCAAAAAAAGGCGTTCCCGATGCCCGTTTAGATGCTGAGATCCTTTTGGGCAATGTCCTTAAAAAAGATCGGCTGGAACTCTATCTGTATTTTGATCGTCCCCTGGTAAAACACGAACTGGATGAATACAGAGAACATGTCCGTCGGCGAGGGACTAGGGAACCCCTCCAACATATTGTTGGAGAAACCGGATTTATGAATCTCACGCTCAAGACCAGTCCAGCCGCCTTGATCCCTAGACCAGAAACAGAGGTTCTCGTTGAAAAAGCGATTTCCCTTCTGAAAAACAAGCCCTCACGTATTCTCGATATTGGAACAGGATCAGGCTGTATCGCTATTTCTTTGGCACAGGAGCTGGAAGAAGCAGATGTACTGGCTGTGGATATTTCAACTGAAGCTTTAGATCTAGCTCGAGAAAATGCCCTGCTCAATGAAACACAGGTCAGCTTCCAGGAAACAAACATCCTCGAACGCTTACCAAGTCTTGGTCAGCGTTTTGATCTTGTCGTCTCCAACCCGCCCTACATCGCACCAGAAGAGAAACCACACCTCCAGAGAGAAGTGTCGGAGTTTGATCCACACCAAGCTTTGTTTGATGAGCATGATGGACTCACTTTTTATCGACGTTTCGCAGAGATTCTGCCAGAACTCTTGAATCCAAAAGGTTCCTTCCTATTTGAGTTCGGTGGGTCTCATCAAGAAAAAGAAGTGTTAAGTATTTTCATGGAAAAAGGATTTCATGATCTGGAAATTATTCAAGACTATAACGGTGATCCGCGCGTCATAGCGGGTCGCTTCACACCATAAGGGGGATTTCATTGAAAGCTCAAATCATTAACTACACATTTATGATCCTATTACTCGCTGCGCATTTTTCACGAGCGGGTAAAGATGTTTTAGTAATTGTCATACTGCTTATTCCTTTCCTGTTCTTTATCAAGCAACGCTGGGTTATTCAGCTTCTGCAGGGGGTTGCCTTTTATGCCACTCTTGTTTGGTCATGGTCTACTTATGAATATGTTAGCGCCAGAATGGCAAATGGGGATGATTGGATCAGGCTACTTTTCATTCTTGTTGCTTTGGCTGTCTATTCAGCATGGTGTGGATATTACCTGCTGTCTGATCGCGTAAAGGAACTTTACAGTTTCAACTTGGACCAGGCCGCAGATGATGCAGAAACAAGCTGAACAATTTTGCCATGATTTGAGCATTTCTCTCCCAATTATCGGGGGAGCCATGTATCCCTGTTCCAACCCAGAACTTGTGGCTGCGGTCTCTGAAGCTGGAGGAATTGGCGTGGTTCAACCCTTAAGCCTTACCTATGTCCATGGCTATGATTTCAGAGATGGGTTGCGCTATATCCGAGACCTGACCCAAAAACCCATTGGTGTAAATCTCCTTATTGAGAAAAGCTCTCAGCGTTACCTGGATCGAATCAAAGCCTGGCTGGATATCGCTCTGGAGGAAGACGTTAAATTTTTTGTTACTGCCCTGGGTAATCCTCGATTTGTTGTTGATAAAGTTCATGCCCATGGTGGACTTGTCTATCACAATACAACCAGCAAGAAATGGGCTGACAAGGCTATCAGCGGCGGGGTAGATGGTCTCATCTGTGTCAATGATCATGCAGGAGGCCATGCCGGAACTGAGAGTGCCAAACAACTGCTGGATGACTTAATCGGATTTGAGAAACCTTTGATCTCAGCCGGTGGAATTAGTGACCCAGAAAAAGTAGCTGAAATGCTTAACTTGGGCTATTCAGGTGTTCAAATGGGAACTCGCTTTATCGCCAGTAATGAATGTACTGCACACACCGATTATAAACAGGCCATCGTTGATGCAGAGGAGTCAGACATCGTATTGACTGATAAACTTTCCGGTGTCCCTGTTTCCGTCATTGAAACCGAAGCAATCAGGCGCATGGGGGCAAAAGCAGGTCCTTTTGCCAGATGGATGTTACGGGGATTCAAGACGAAGAAGTATATGCGCATGTTCTATTCTTTACGATCATTTCGGACCCTGAAGAAGGATTCAGACAAAGTAGGGGCGTACCACCATTACCTCCAAGCAGGGAAGAGTGTAGCCGGTATTCAAAAGATTCGCAGTGTGGCTGATATTATGTCTGAATATAAGGGTATACTTAGAGCATAATCACTGTTTCAGATTCTCTTTATTCCCAACAATACCTGCTTAAGTTGAAACACGATGACGACCTCGCACAAAACACTAAAAATACTAGCCGCCATCCTCTGGTACATCGGAGTTGTTATTCTATTGACTAAAGGTTCCGAGTTGGCTGCTAATGCTCAAGATCTGGCACCTGATAGCTCTGGGAAATGCCTTTCATGGGCAATTGGTATCCTGGTAGGGGTAATCAAAACCCGATTGATATTTATCCGAAGTTGCCGTAAAAACTTGACCCGAATTGATGGCTTACAAGAACCCAAGCTCTGGCAGTTTTACCGTTATCAATTCTTTATTGCACTTGGGCTTATGCTCCTGCTGGGCGCAACGCTATCACGTGTTTCTCAGGGGAATTACACTTATTTGGTTGCCGTAGCTGCCCTGGATATAAGTATCGGGACGGCCCTGTTGCTCAGCAGCTGGCAGTTTTGGAAGCCTTCGGTTCACCCTTCACGCAATTAACTATCCCAAAACGTTCAAGCCACCATCATCCAGTTTTTGAGGTCGCTGCCAATAATTATACTGAGGTGTCCATTCAGCTTCACCGAGACCTGCCAAACCAAGCAAGCCCCACATAGAACAATACAGGTCGCCGGGTCCAAACTCACTACTATTCTTGCGGTAAATCTCATCTCCTACGCGCTCATAAACCACAGCGCCAGGTGAATTGCTTTCACCGACAGTTACGGTCTGTTCCTGGATATATTCACCACCGCCATGGGAAGCCAGGTTGAATCGCCAGCCTCTTGAATTAGCAAAACGTCTCTGTAATTCCGGCGGATCTTTGGAAACCAGAGTTACTGCCATTGCAGATTCAAGGTGAGGCAAAAAGCCATTAAATCCATCTGCCCAGAGCATGCAGTGGCGACAACCCTGACCCATATTATGGATCATAAGTAGTTTGTCATTCTTGCCAAAAAGATTGAGGAGAGTTGTCTCGCCATCCAGCGTTTTGAAGGTGTAGTTCTTAACCTTCTCGCTAGGATTCGCTTTCTGAAGCTCATTGAGCTTTAGGTTTAGTTCGTAGATTTGATGTTCAAGCTTTTTTATTTCATTGTCCACAACTAGACTCCTCTCTGTATGATTGGCCCCCAGTAAACTTAAGAAAGTGATCTATATATATTACTCCCGGATATTTAGGCGTCTCATACCAAGAAATTGCGTGCTCTAGCGGATAAGTACCATTTTTCGGGTTCTAATCTCACTATTTCCTATGGCTAATCTATAAAAATAGACCCCTGTTGCCATGTTATCGGCATCAAAAGCAATTTCATAATGTCCCGTTTCCTGGACTTTATCAATAAGAGTTACCCATTCTCGACCTCGAACATCATATATCTTTAAAGAAACATTTCCAGTATTAGCCAAGCTGTAGCTAATCTGGGTATTAGAATTGAAGGGATTGGGGTAATTCTGATGTAATTGAAAATCAGCGATATTAGACATTCCAGCTTCTATCTCTGTTAATGCACCTTTAGAAAATGAATAGATCAATGCTTCATGCCCATTAACGGATAAGTTCTCAATCTCACCCATGGAATTCACAGTCACCAACAATGAGTCTTGGTCGTCTAATAAATTTAACAAGGTATATGATCCGGAAGGGATCATCCCACCTAGAGTGGAAAGAGTCAATCCTTGAAAGTTTTCAGCGCTGGTATTGACAATTACCATAATAGTTTCGTCTTCAAGGTGACGTAAAAATGCCATTATAGAAGACTCCGAGCTGATGATGCTTGAGTAGTCACCCAATCGTAAAGCGGGCTCCTGATTGCGGATTGAAATCAGTTGCTTATACCAGTTTAAAAGGGATGCCGAGTCGGCCTCTGCAGTGGCAACATTTCTGGTAGAATAATTACTATTTACACCCAACCAGGGTGAGCCTGTTGTGAATCCAGCATGGGCTGATGTTGACCATTGCATGGGTGTCCGGATGTATTCATCAGGTTTGTCTCCGGCCATACCAATTTCTTCACCATAGTAAAGATAAGGGACGCCGGGAAAGGTGAGATAAAGGGCTGCTGCGGTTTTGGCTTTACTAATATCGGATTCGAATATATTCATTACCCGGGTTTGATCATGGTTTGTCAAGAAGGTGCCATATTGATGATGTGGATAAAGATTGTAGACTTTCTGCATTTGAGCTGCCAAGCCATCAGCATTCCCGGAGTTGACAGCATTGAGGGTGGCCGAAGCCAAGTCAAACTCAAAACAGTAATCAAGTCGATCCTGAGTGACATACTTCAGGATTGTGGTCGTGTTCGTCCAGGCTTCACCAACAGTAAAAGCATCTGGTCGTGTCTGCTTAATATGTTGATTAAATTCTCCCCAAAACTGAAAAGTAGCTTCCGTATCTTCCAGCTGATTGTTTTCTTCAATGATATATTTGACTGCATCCAGCCTGAACCCATCAACACCCACATTATTTAACCAGTAATCTGCGGCTGCAAACATACTGTCTTTGACAGCAGGATTTTCATAGTTCAGGTCAGGCATGCCCCCCCAAAACAAACCATAATAATAGTCACCCGAGTTATAGTGCCAAACTTGCTGTCCCCAGGGTCCGGTAATGCCAGGATTGGTATCTGACCAGCGGTAAAAATCGCGATACTGGTTTACATTTTGAACTGAGTTTTGAAACCAGGGATGCTGATCGGAGCTGTGATTCATCACAAAATCTATAATGACCCTAATTCCTCTAGCGTGAGCTGCAGCCAGGAAATCCTTAAAGTCATTCATTGTCCCATAATCTGATTCAATGGAACGATAGTCGGTGACATCATATCCATGATAGCTGGGAGATTGACTGATGGGCATGAGCCAAATTCCTGTGATGCCCAGGTCAGTATCTGTGTTGGGATCACCATCATTTAGGTAATCAAGTTTCTGGATGGCCCCCTTGAAATCTCCAATGCCATCACCATCACTGTCATAAAAACTACGGACAAATAATTCATAAAATACGGTATTGTTCCACCAGGAAATTTCGCTGGTATTCCTTGACTGTACCTGGATATAATCTGACATGGTCAATGTGTCACTCTCAGTAGCGTTGCTCACAACCAGGGTGACATCAAAGGCTCCCATGGTAGGATAAATGACCACAGGTTCCTTTTTATCAGAAACTGCCGGGGAGCCACCCTCAAAAGTCCATTCCCAAGTATCAATGGCTCCTGCAGAAAGATTTTCAAAATAAACCATGCCGTTTTCGAACAGGGATTGGGAGCTGGCTGTAAAATCAGCTACAGGGGATCCTGTTGGAGAGACTTCGTTGTTGAACCAGACATAGACAATATTAGCATCCGGTAGGACCGTATAAAGTCTATTATTACCAGCGCCGGGGAACTCTTCGCGAACTCCGTCCCAGGTACCATTGTAGCGATATTTATACTCGATACTTGAGCCGGGGGTGAATCCACTGACTAAAATTTCATAAATGTTATCACCATCTGGATCAAACAGCTTGATTAAGGGAGTTGACCCCCATCCATTAAAGGTGCCGGCGATATCTACAAACTCTGTTGCTGGATCAAACTGCCCCAACTCTATTTGGTAACCCATATTTACCCGGAAGGTTATAGATACTGTTTGTGCTTTGGCGGCTGAGAATATTCCAAGAATAAGGGATAGTGCTATGATATGTATAGTTTTCATCCAGACAATATGAGCTTATTGTCTGACAGAAGCAAAACTATCTGGGAAGTGAGGATGGGTTGAAAATAGACCGGAGGAAACCATGAATAGCAAAAACAACCTTAAACCGTTTGAACGCCAGCCTGAACTACCCAAGTTGTTAGCAACATTTATCTGGCTTTGAAGAGTGCAGAATTACTATTATTTAATAAAAATTCCGAAACTAAAACTGACTGAAGGATACAAGCGAAAGGCCCTTTCAATCTCTCCTCCCGTACTTTCCCCTCGTTGGTACATGACAGAAGGCATGAGCAAAATATTTAAATGGGTGATAGAGTTTTCGCCGGGATGCCCTGTATAACCAACCTCGGTATACGGACCTAAAAAGTAAAATTCTTCTGATTGTTTCGGTGGTAAGTCAATCCACAAAAAGGTCTTGGTATAGACCTGCTCAATGAAAGCAGCACCCAGACCATATCCGAGGTAAGCGCTCCTGGTTTTCTCATTAAAATAATTCCGTTTCCCCATATAAGCAGAATACCAGGAAGTCAATCCGCCCCCAAGTAGTGTTGGATTTTCAAGCTTAGGCATAGCATTTACCGCTATTCTGGTCTCTGAACTTTTTGATAGATTTCTAACCCCATACTCCAGGCCTATGGAAAGTCTTAACAGGGAAAAGGGTCTTGTTGCTAGATACTTCGTTTTTTTGACAACTAGCTTGTGATTTATAAGAGGTGGAGGGGCAAGACCAACGTTTCCGGCTTCATTTGAGGCAATCACTGCCCTGACAACCGACTCTGAGAATAAGCTGGACTTACTAATCCTAACAAACTCCTTATAGGAGTTAAAGTTGATCGTTTCCCCTTCCATCTCAATCAATTTACTGATCTCGATATTGACACTATCTTGACTAAAGTTTGAAATTACGGAGGGATGAATCACAAAGAGGGTGTCGCCATACTCAATGTAGACTTTATTCTTTTTGGCTTGCATAAAAACACCCTGAATCACTAATCCGTTCTTCAGTCTGATTTCTGCAGACCATACCTGGCCTAACAAGATGGTGAACAATAGTACAAGCAGAATGCTCATTTTGCTTTTTTTCATGAGAAAGACTCTAGCCCCCTTCTACTCGTCAATTAAAAGAACAGTGAAACACCAATCAGCGTTCCTGGTGAAAGTTTTAGGTTTGGTTTTTCTTGCACACTAGTACTCGTCCATAAAGCATCACCCGTTCTAACATCACGGGTTTCGGTTGTGCTCTCAGAGTAGCCCCCCACAAGAGAAAGTCTGTATTCTGCTGTGATACTGACAGCATCACTTACATGCCACTCCCAACCGACGATCCCAGTAAAACCGAGCTGGGTACTCCATGAGCTACTCACTCTACCGAGTATGAAAGCGTCAAAGCTATCATCTGTATTTTCATATGCGGCACTGACATATGAAAGGAAGAGCTTGGGTCCACCACCAAAATAGCCACTCACATGCTTCACTTTGTATTTATGTTTTAAACGATAATACCCTACCGACCCACTCAACCTAAATATTCTAGAATCCCTCTCCGTAATCTCTAGACCAGTACTATCCAAATCTGTGAAGAATTCCTCTATCGTATTCTTTGCTGTTTCATCTTGCCCGCTGGTAGACAGGTCAAAAGAATAGCGTACTTCATTTACAGGAGTTACCATTTTCTTATACGAAAACGTATTCCCATCAAAAGAGGTGAACTGCAAATCACCCCTATATTGGAACTGAAGCGCGCGGGTTAAGACAGTGTCCGCTTGTTCCTGGGCAATCAAGGGAAGACTCCCCACAATGAATAGTAGTCCAATAGTTATTCTCTTTATCAAGTTCATGAAATCTCCTTCGTATAGTATCAAATATGCTTAACTACTCGTCCCGGTGCACAGTCTCCGGTGAAAAAGCCGGTAGACAGACCGCTATATACTCGGCACCTTCTGATCCAGGTGTGCTGTAGCGAACCCATTCGCCTGCTTCTGTGACGATGGATTGGCCGGCCACCACATCATGTTCACCACCTTCATACTCTATGTGGAGTTGTCCTTTTAAAACCAAAGTTATCTCGCCAAACTCCGGTCGTTGACCCGGCTCAACCCAGCCTGATGGAGAAACCATGCGAGCAACACTGACATCAGCATGGTCTGAGTTGACCCGACCCACATATTCTTCGATGCGTTTTGGCTTATTCCCGACTGATTCAATAATGGTAGGTGATTCGATGATTCTGGGCATGTCCTATGATCCTTAATTTTTACGTATTTCGCATGATGCTTAATAGCCAAAGATACGAGTTCTTTGGGGAGTTCTTCTCTAGAATTGATATCCAAACTGAATGCTATACCCAAAGTCCAGCGCTTTTGATCCTGCCTTTGGTGGATAAACAGCGGTTGAGTCAAAGATACCACCTCGTGTAGTCGAGACCAATAATATGAAAATTATAAGCAATTGTGAAATGAGTCTGTGCTGCATTTTACTCCCCTTTTTAGCTTTATTAACGACTTTGTGGTTGAGTCTGTTCCTGTTCCTTGTTAGCTATTTATGATTTCTCACCCTATAATCGCTATCCCCAACGAAAGCCCAACACCTTGATTATCTGATGAAGTCATATAGTAGTATACTGGATCATCTAATAAATTAACCCGAGAGAAGGCAAACTCAGCCTTTGTGAATAGCAAAAGATTTGAGCTTATGTTGTAAATAAGCTGGGCTCCAATAATTGAACCAAAGCCATTGATCTCTATTTCTTCCCCCAGGTCGCCAATCAATTGCCTCAAATCACTTCCAATAATTTGCCCATCGGCCAGAGCTGCAACTCTGTTTAAATAACCTGTGGAAAAAAGGAGGTTGTAAGAGACACTGGCTCCAAATTTATCGGAAAGGGGAAACCATTGCTCAACAATGGGTCCAAAACTGATTTGTTTAAGCAATTTTGATTCTAGCTCGAATGATGCGTATTTTTCAGGGTAATTAATTTTCTGAAATATTGCCGAGCTTTGAAAACTTATTCCAACACTTAAATGACTCTGTAGAAAGTATTGAAGCTCCCCTGTGAAGTATTGATTTCGATAGCTGTACTCCATGGGATAATACACTGGATCTGATAGGGGTGAAGCATATTGAACACCCTGAATATTATTTCTTCTAACAAAACTATCTTCTTCAAGTGTGATATCGCTTGAGTGTTTTCCGTGACCGTAGTTGAACTTAAACGCAACAGAACCTTTGTTGATATCTTTGGAATAAATTATTCCAGCGAACAAAAAGAAGTATATTAGTTTATTCATTTTTCCCCTCCAAATGCCTAATGCCCTTGGCTTGAGCTGCTTCCAGAAACAGACTCGATTTGTTGCACATTCTACATGTCCGCTTTAGTGGTAATATATTTGACGATTTCGTTATTTAACCCGTGATATTCATTCGTCTTTTCATACCCTTTCAAGCCTGTTAGAGTCTCAAAATATAGCAAGTGTGGAGAACTATCTTTCAACTCAAAATTTAGAGCTATTTCTTTCACGGGGTCACTGTCGGGGTAGTAGAATGAGAGCTGGAAAGTCATAATGCCCTCGTTAATCGTTGAGATGTTTACCAACTTAATCTTATCCGATGGAATTTTATATCTATCAGCAATTAGGAGTGGGATTTCCTTTAGAATTGAAGCATGAGCGATTAGCACTTCTTTCATTACAATACCCTTCTATACATTAGAGTTATTATATGACCACAGAGAATAAGGACGCTACGATTCTACTGCGATAGCATCTTCTCTGATATTTCTATAATCAGCCAATAACAAGAGTGGTATCAAGTGTGCTCTCGTTATGCTGCCAAAATTTAAATGTAAATTCCCCAGTACTGGGGACAGTCACTGATAATGTTGCGTCTATGGTAATCAGTACTGCTAAACATGGATCATTTGTGGTAACCTGCCCATAAACATCTATAAAGACGATCGAATCAGAAATGCTGTGTTCAAAATGTGAATATCCCCAACAACTTGAGGTCCCTGTACTTTTTACCGCAAAGGTTATTGTTTTACCCTCAACATCCAGGGCTTCAATTTTGTAGGTTTCGACCTTCTCAGCGGAAGGAAGATCTTCACTTTCACAATCCCAGACTAAAAAGCCCATAAGTATAACGAAAGTGTTTTTAAACATAACTGGATCCTTTATTTCTGACTAACGTCCTGCGCTTCTACTGCGAGGCTGATATCTTTGATATTTCTGACACCTCCAATCATTCTTTGTTTGCCAATCAAATGCCGAGTCTGTAGCACGCGCTTGTTAGAGTGTAGTTTTAGTGACAGGAAAAGGATCACATTCATTGCCTTAGAACATTTTTTGTGAATAGTATATATTTAGCGACGCTGGGTTATTTAGAAGCTCATTATAGCTGAGTAATACTCCCCCGTAACGGTCAATTTCATCTAAATGTGTTAATATGAAGACGCTATCCCCTTTGCTAAACATCCTAAAAGGTGATCCATATATGTCTTGTTGAGTGACTAGTTCATAATTATTAATATCGATTATCGTTAGGCAGGAACAATGTTCACCATAGTTATAGTAATAATCATTGTCTAATCTTAAGATCATCAAGTTTTGAAGATCAGGGGAAATATTCATATCCGTTAAATACATACCAATATCACCCACATACTGAAGGTCATTACTAACATTTGCATTGCATGAAAACATTGTTCCCGATCTGGTCAAGAGCAACTCATCCTGAGAAATAATGAAGAGTGGTGTAGACATGGAATAATCACTATGATAAGGTGAGTCAGAGTGATTAGATAAAACACCTGTGTTTATATCAAAGTTAAAACGATGTAGATCTGTTGGACTTACCCCGGTCCGCAGAAAATACAACACTCCTTTTGTAGGGTTAAAAACCATACCTCGAGCATCATAGTAGGTATGACTAGTGTATTCTACTGCTTCACCAGTTGTAAGGTTAATTGTCCAATAATCCCCCCCATCTAAATTGGCAACCAGGTACGCTCCAACAACTAGCATGTCTTCTAAGTCACCAGCAAAACTATGAACTAGTTTAAGGTCAAATGTTTCAGTGCTATAGGAGTATATGTTTCCATTGGTTAATCCAATATATGCTAAATCTGTCTCTGAATGACGAAGTAGTTTTGGAGGGCTTGGAAGCGACCTTGCTCCTAGCTGTCCTACTACACCAAATTCAATTGTTGATACTTCTTCTGACTCTATGTCTAGCAGCACAATTCTATCGTTGTATGACAGCTGAACTGCCTGGTCAACTTCACGTTCATCCTCAAAAAGCAGTAAATTCGATGGCAATCTATCTTGAATTTGTTCTTCCTCAGTAATAAGTAACCTCGCTATCCCATCTAGGTTATATGAGAAGCGTAAATAAAATGAGGTCGCTTGTTCTGGGACATCATTAATCAATAATTCATGTGTGTTTTGGTATTCTACTACACTGCTGCCAAGATTGGACTGGTTGTCATTCCACTGTACATTGGCTTCCCATTCAGCTGGGAGATTGCTACTTAATTGAATGGATAGAACATCATGATCATACCAGGAATTTGATGTATATATTGATCGAGGAAATCCATCCTTGATCAACAATTCAAACTCGTTCTTCGTGGTCTTATTATTCGCCCCGTAGAGTTGAACCTCGAAAAGTCTATCCCGCGGTGAGTAATTGGAGTTTGTAAATTTTAAATGTTGAAATCTAAAAGCCCCTAAATCTTCATTGAACATATGCGCCAAGGAATCGCCATAAAATTCCCAACCTAATCCAGTGACTGAATCATATATAAGTAATCGTTCTATTTGATTATGCAGTGTGGGTGAATTCATAAATAGGTCAAGTGTCATTGTGTTATAGTATTTATCGGTTAACTCCCCAAAATACGTAGAATGTATGGTTTCGAGTGAGTAGTCCGCTCCGATAACATCAACCTCTAGATATTCAGTTTCAACTTCAGTAATAGGATTATCCTGATCACAGGAATAAATAACAAGTAAACTAACGATCAAAAACAGCTTACTTAATGCCCCCCATACACTTGAATGCTTTTGCTTTATCAAAATAACTCCTTTTCCAATTTATTATAAATCTTATCAGCCTAGCGCTTTAGGCTTGAGCTGCTTCTCAACCTATTTTCAATTTGTATAAACACTGTATCCCTGCAATCTATTTTCCTCGACCACCACTCTGTTGTGAGTCAGCTCTAAACTTTTGTTAGGTGGATTCAGCATTCTCATTCTTGACACGAATCAAGTGATGTATTTCTGCAATTTTTAATGCATTTAAACAACCAACTATTGGGTAAAACACTCTTTGAGCAGATTGGATAAAATCAATATAAGGGATGTCGTCCTGGCCTTCCCTCCTCAGAGTCCCACTTGAGAGATCATGATGAATTTGTCGATGACCAATTTTATTGCGCGATTGTCTATCTAGTGAAGAGTTCCATGTACTTTCCCATAAAGGTAGTTCACTAAGAAAGAGTAGCTTCTTTTCAGCAGTTAACCTGTTAAACTGAGCTCTAGTTCTCGGTGTCTGTCTAATGCCAGCTTGATCTAAATAGGAATGGGGATTACCCCTCTTGATTACATTTAACGATTCAATAACAAAAGTCAGGGCTTGTATGCATGCCTCAAAGCTTTGCACATATAGGTCACGCAATACTGGAAAATTATCCCGATATATTCTTAAGTCACCATATTGTGAATGATGGAGTGGATACATTTCAATGGCGATACCCGGTATTAATGCGTCACCCAATTCTATGTAATCTTGGAGGCACCCGAAGAGTGATTTTCTACTCTGCAAATACTCAGGATCTGAAATGATCCCTTCTTGATAGGCAGCAATCTCTTCTGCATGGTTACCAGTTGGGATAAATAAACCGTTCCACTCCTTTCTCATCTCAGCGTGAAGCGGATAAACCGCCATAGATGCTAAAGCGATATCGTAGAAACGGTATATGGAGTCATACCTGATTAAATCTGTAATTTCGGTGGGTTCACTGTCAATAATCTCTACTAATAAAGCATCAAATCGCTGCCAATTGGAATCAAGGAAGAATTGAGTTAATCTTTTTAGCTTTAACCAAGAATTTTCATAAAAATCATAAAAGCCTGAAACTCTGTGTGAATACTCTGGAAAGCGTTCACCCAAAATTGCAGAGTTAAAGAGAAATGGTGATCCACCGTCGTCGCTCATCGATCGAGCATCTGAGGGGGTTGGAAATCCAGGATCGAGTGTATAGACCTGCTCCACGGTTGGGTCTAAATCGAAAAGCTCACCATCTTCTAATTCAAGAGCCATTTCCTGCTCGTTAACCTGTAAGCTCCCTCTAGTTGCTACATTGCAGACTGAACATACATAGAAAAATGGTTGATCAGAATGCCTTCCCCGACTGATCCGCAATCCAATTGGTGAGCTACACCCAGGACATTTTGTATCAAACCTGTAGATCATTGCATCTCCTATCCCACGACATCATTCTAGATAACCGACCCATTTTAGCGAGCACACTCTAAGCAGCTTGTTAGGTAGATCATGTCACATGTTTCTCTTTTAGTTGCTCTATTCTCTTCATGATCTCTGAGACATATCCAAGTGTTTCATTCAAAGCAGGAAAAAAATCACTCGGATGTGCACATTCATTCCGTTTATTTAGTAGACCATGTAATGCCTTAGATTGGGTTTTAGTGCATAGCGAGAGCGCCTTCGCAGCATCAATGAGTTGAAATTCATTCACCTCTTCGCGCAATTCTTCCTTGTTTTTGGCTAACCACTTGATTCTGATAGTATGCAGTTTTACCAACCCATCTTCGCAGATTTTGTCTTCTAAAAAATCCATAAAACCTGCCCAAGCCATCACATGTGCAGCGCGATATAATCCCATTTCAACACATCGTAATGCCTGCCTGAATAGCTCGTCCTGTTTAACACTGATGTCGGTCAACCTTTGATATGATTCATCAAGAATTACAACTCTTGATGGTGAAGCCTCGTGAGACCCGAGTATTGAATGTGCTTTCAACTCAAACGTCTTCGTCCTCACCTGCCACTTTTGAATATCTTGAATAAACTTATTCATCTGTCAGAAGGTGCTTTTTCATTGCCGCAAAAAAGTTCTCATACACTTCCGGTTTATCGGTGGCTGGGATAGTTAATTCTATGTTAATATTTACATTTGTCCCTGAGCCGGTAACTGCTTTAGTTGTTATGGGATGAGGCTGAGCAGCTATGCCAGGGACAGGTTGTGGTTTAGGTGTGATTAGTTTGGGGGTTCCTGAAGTCGATTGTTCAAAATCAGCTAATTCACAAAGAGATCTAAAGGTAGCTACAATTAGACTTACAGCTTTTGCTCCTAATCCCGTACTTACACTGAAGTAGTTTCTTAGTGCTTCCTCGTCACGATTTTGTGCATCTGGATATGTAGTAAAAAGGTCAGAATAAGTCGATTGTATTGCTTCTTTCATGAAGTACGGTGCATTGGCTTTATCTCTATACGTCGACCATTTTTCCGTCGGAGTCCCAGTGCTATCGATGAAAAACAAACTTTTCATTACTCCAATGATGCGTCTGTCGTTTTTACCCCTAAAACCAATCTGTTCAAGGTATTTTTGGGTGACTTTTGTTGGTACTCCAGCATTCTGAATGTGTAAAAGAAATTTCTGGAGGTTTTTCCCATTTTGAGTATACGGATAATCTGCCATCTTTGGATTCCCTTATTTTTATTTATTCTACCTAACAATGGTTATACGATCTGGATAACATGACCGTTTTGTCATTTTTGACTGATAAAATTCTTAGGGTAATTATGAAACTCCTTACACTAGAGACTTGTACAGAGTTATGAACTTATTTTGGGCTGTTATACAGTCCGTATAAGACACCCTTACCATATTAAATTCTGAAGCATTTTGGGGTGAATCCATGCAATTCCCTCACTCTTTGATAAACAGTGCGGGAATGTAGGTGATTTGGCTAATATTTCAATGGGTTATAATGAACGATTACCCCTGGAATAAATTGTGTCATATTTGAGAGTTCTGGGTTAGGCACATCTACGCTCCACGTGCGTCGATGCCTATATATTAGGTGTTAGATGTTAGGACTTGGAAGCAGAATCACGAGCCGTGTGGCTTTTTTTCATGCGAAACTTAGAAAATATAAGGAATCAAATACCACGAACGCTTTTTGTACTCAGCCCAATCCTCATAACGAGACATGGACCTTTCTTTCATAACAATGTTAACAGAAAAATAACCCAACCAAACCCAGACTAAAATCGCCCAGGGAAGCCAATGCCAAGCTAGTAGGGCAAAGGAACCATAGATCATCATTTCTCCCAGATAGTTAGGATGTCTTATAAATCGAAACAGTCCGGTCTTAATGAGCCCCCTTTTGACTTTCAGGGTGTAGAATTTTTGGGCATCTGCCGTCAACATGAAGGTCAGCCCCATGGCGTACATAAAAACTGCTAGGGACATCCAGATTTGGCTGGCCCCCGTGTGAGCCTCACCCAAAATGGGCGAAATAAGGAGGTAAGGCGCTACCCAATAAGGTCCCAGAACGGCGAGAATTGCCACCAATCCACCACCAAAGGTGATCTTTGTCTGCCATTTTTTGTCAGGGAAAATGAGATCCTTAAGGATCCAGATCAAACCATAGCTACCATGTAAGGCCAGATAGACCCAGGCCTGTATGGAGAAATTATCATAAAGAAACATCAAGCCTAAAACCCAGAAAAGGGTCATGCCTTTTTGGAAATTGATAACCCAGTTAAACCCCAGCACCCTGGGACCACCGAACAAGTCGTGGCTTAAATAATGAGTCGCTTTGTGGATAGATGCTATCATATCAGTCATAGTGGTCTCTTATTATTCCTCAATTGAATGCTCAAAGCTAGGGTTTTGGGATAGAAAGGCAATGGCTTTTGATCTTAACACCTAAGATCTATCTCCTAACCAGAGATGGAGATTCTTCGGTCACCTCCGGTTCCTCAGAATGACTCATCAATCCAGATACCGCAATAGTGCTCCGGGCACTTCGGCAAGCTCAGCGTCCGGAACCCAGAAACTCATCATTTTGGATTTACTATATATCAATAAGCTCCATTTTACCCTTTACCAGGGTTAGGGCAATTTTTCCGGCTACCAGGTTGCTGGCAAGTTTCCCAAAGACCTCACGGCGCCAGCCTTTATCGAGTCTGCTCTTGTCACCCAGAGCGATCTGCTCCAGGTCAGACTTTGTGGCTAACAATCGGGGTGCAACTTCGTTTATTTCGGAGACCTGTTTGAGCAAAGCCCTTAAAAGGGCGATGGCATTTTCAGATGCCGGCTCCTCTGAAACTGCCGAATCAACCGCCGGGCAATCTGCCAGAGGCAAGTCATCTGCAGCGCGGATGCATTGCAATATCGCCTGCCCAAATGTCCCCTGGGCATTGTTGCCAATTCCTCGCACTCGTCCAAGATCCTTAATGGTTCGTGGTGGATTTGAAGCCATATCACGAAGTGTAGTGTCTTTAAGAACCCAGCTCCGGGGGAGGTTCTTGGCTTTTGCTCGTTCATCTCGCCAGGAAAGCAATTCACGTAGCCGGGCAAGACGTCGTGGCGTCTGGCTCCTTAATCTCAATTTCCTCATTTGGGTCTCAGGAATATATTCGTAGCGCTTTGGGTCCAACAGATCTTGCATTTCTTCTGCGATCCAACTTGCTCGATCTCGTTTATCAATGTCAGCTTTTAGACCCTCATAAACCTGACACAGCTGTGTAACGTCTGCCAAAGCATACCTTACATCCCGATCCCGGAGGGGGCGCTTGGACCAATCAACAAGCTGTGAGCTTTTATCCAATACAGCCCCTGTAAACGCCTTTACGAGTCGTCCGTACGAAACCTGATCTCCAAACCCGCAAACCATAGCGGCAATTTGCGTATCAAAAACAGGTGAGGGGATGAACTTGAATTCATTCCATAATATGGCGATATCCTGGTCTGCCGCATGAAAAACCTTTACAATGTTTGGGTTTTTCAAGAAGGCAATGAGAGGTTCAACATCGAGGTCATTGAGTAGGTCAATAACGGCTGAATGTGTTCCGTGTGCTATTTGTATCAGGCATAGCTGAGGATAATAGGTCTTTTCAGACATGAATTCAGTATCTACTGTGACATATGGGGGCATTCCAATGTTTTTGATGAACCTTGCTAAATCAGAGGTATTTTCTATTAACAAAAATTTCTGCCTTTCAATTGATGATATTCACATTTACTGATAATGCATTCGAATACAATTAGATCAAGATAGGTGTTAGGGTATAGTTTTACAAATTTCAAGGTTTTTATTCATCGTAGCTCTTTAAGTATAGATGATCCAGTTTCATCCATTTACCCTATGTCTTTTATTCAATGCTTTTTTCTAAACCTTTACGTTCCTCGCGTTCTTTGCGGTTAGGCTTTTGATCTTAACACCTAACATCTAGCTCCTAACCAGAAATGGAGATTCTTTCGGATGTTAAACTCCCTCAGAAAGACTCGTTAATCCAGATACCTTTTTGATGCTCCGGGCACTTCGGCAAGCTCAGCGTCCGGAACCTCGAAACTCATCAACACAAAAACCCATAAAACTCTTAAACCCTTCTACTTCATACATTTTTCATTACTTTGCATCATGCCAGCCTTCATCACCATTCTGAGACCCTTAAATCTGCTCCAGGCCGCCCTTGCGGTGTTTCTAACAACGGCTATTCTGGGAGAACTGAACCAGGTCAAGACGCTTTCTTTGCTCATCCTGTCGGTGATTTTCATCAATGGTGCTGGGAACATTATAAATGATATCTATGATCTTGAGATCGATAAAATCAATCGCCCAAATCGGCCTCTACCTGCAGGACAAATGAAAGTCTCTTTTGCTCGGGTCTATATGTTCAACCTCTTTGCCTTGGGAATCTTCTGCGCATCTCTGATTTCCATGATCACCTTCTATATCGCAGCCTTTATCGCCATGCCTTTGCTTATCGCCTATAGTTACAAACTCAAACGCCTACCGCTCATTGGTAATATTGTGGTTTCATTCATGCTGGGACTGGCCTTCATCTACGTGGGTTCGGCCTTTGGTCAAATTGAGACAACTTTGGTTATGGCTGCTCTGGCTTTTGGCTTCACTTTGATTCGGGAACTGGTGAAAGACCTGGAAGATATGGAAGGTGATAAACAATCAGGTGCGCGTACGCTTCCCCTGGTTTGGGGAGAGCAGGCCACGGTCAAGTTCGTCATGGTGCTTATGTTGATCTCCATTGAATTCTTTCTCTTTCCCGCTCTTTTTGGCAGCTACAACTATCTCTATTATTGGATTGTCCTCATTGGAATCGATATTCCCATGCTCTTTGCCATGATCCTGCTTTATAAATATCCAGAGCATAAAAATTACAGCCGAATTCAATTATTTCTAAAACTCAATATTTTTGTTGGGCTGGCTGCCATTTATCTTGGGCGGCCGATGTAAAGATTTTTTGACGGGGCTACGAGAACACTTCGACAGGCTCAGTGTGACACCCGAGCCTCCGTCGTATTTCGAACATTGAGGCTCTCGAAATGTACGTAATGGGGAAGCTAAGGAACACTTTTGGCCGAATTTGTCCACCTACATAATCATTCACACTATTCACTTTTGGATGGTGCTGCTCGCATTGATCAAATCATTGACAAGGTTTCTGAATTAGGTCAAAAGAGTTTCGCTCTTACCGATCATGGCAACATGTTCGGAGCCGTCGAATTTTATAAATCAGCCACCAAGGCCGGCATCAAACCAATTATCGGCATGGAAGCCTATGTGGCTCCCAGAGCCCACACCGAAAAACGGACCTATACCGAAGGCAAAAGAGCTTACCACCTGGTGTTGCTGGTCAAAAACGAAACGGGCTATCGCAATCTACTCAAACTCACCTCCATGGCTTATCTGGATGGTTTCTATTTTACACCCCGGGTTGATAAAGACCTGCTACGCAAATATTCCGAGGGACTGGTAGCTACCTCAGCCTGTCTCAGCGGCCAGGTAACCTACCATGCTGCCAGAGGAGATTATGATCGCGCCAAAGAACAAGCGCTGGAATATGATGAGATCTTTGGTCGTGGAAATTTCTTTCTGGAGCTACAACGTCATTTTACCCTGGATGGACGCGAGATGGAAATGGAAGCGATCGCTCGAGAAGTGGTCCAGAAAGTGTCCAGAGATACTGGCATTCCATTGGTTGCTACCAATGATGCCCACTATGTCAGCGCTGATCATCATCAAGCACATGATGCCCTGATCTGTATTGGTCGCGGAAAATATGTCAGCGACACCAAGCGCATGAAGTACGACACCAAAGACATCTACATCAAAAGTGCCGAACAAATGGTAGAGTTGTTCAAGGATATTCCTGAAGCTGTTGAGAACACCTTACGGATTGAAGAGATGTGTAATTTCAATCTGGAAACCGGTGTCAATCATATGCCTGAATTTCCTATTCCAGAAGGGAAGTCACTCAATTCCCATTTGGATAGTCTGACCTGGGAAGGCATGGAGCGTCGGGTTAAAAATATTGATAACCTGTACAAGGAACGACTCGAATACGAACTTGATGTGATCAAGAAAATGGGCTTCCCCGGTTACTTTTTGATTACCCATGATTTTGTGAAATACGCCAAGAACCAGAAAATCCCTGTAGGTCCCGGACGTGGTTCTGCTGCCGGAAGTCTGGTTGCCTATTCCCTTGGAATCACAGACCTGGATCCCCTGAAATATGATCTGCTTTTTGAGCGCTTTTTAAATCCTGATCGTGTCAGTATGCCTGATATCGATATCGACTTTTGTTATGATCGCCGGGAAGAGGTGATCAATTATATGCGGGATCGCTTTGGCCATGATTCGGTTACTCAGATCATCACCTTCAATAAGCTGAAAGCTCGAGCAGTTATCCGGGATGTGGGTCGAGTTCTGGAAGTACCCATCAAGGAAACCGATCGTATCGCCAAGCTGGTTCCTGAAGAACTGGGGATCAAACTCCCACAAGCTTTGAAAAAGAGCCCTGAACTAAAACAAGCTTCTGAATTGGACGAAGTTCATACCAAACTGTTTGATTATTCACTAGTCCTGGAGGGCATGAACCGTAATGCCGGTAAGCATGCTGCCGGTCTGGTTATCGCACCTGGAAAATTGACTGACTACATTCCTCTGTATAAGTCTGCCAAGGATGGCTCCGTTACCAGTCAATATGACATGAAAGCCATTGAAGATGTGGGTCTCATCAAGTTTGACTTCCTGGGCTTGCGAACTCTAACTGTCATTCAAGAAGCCATTGATCTGATCAAAGAATTTAAGAATGTTGAAATCGACATTGAGAACATCCCCATGGATGATCCCAAAGTCTACCAACTATTTGCCGATGGCCTAACCATTGGTCTGTTCCAGTTTGAGTCAACCGGCATGCGCGAGTATCTGAAGAAACTCAAGCCCACTGCCCTGGGTGACCTCATTGCCATGAATGCTCTGTATCGTCCTGGTCCTATGGGCAATATTAATGACTTCATCGCCCGTAAACATGGCGAGCAAGAAGTCAGCTCACTTCACCCTCTCATGGATGAGATTCTCAAGGAAACATACGGGATTATCGTTTATCAGGAACAGGTGATGCAATTGGGCTCCACAATCTCCGGCTTCTCACTCTCCAAAGCTGATCTGATGCGCCGCGCCATGGGTAAAAAGATCAAAGCCCTTATGGATGAAATGAAGGGTGAATTCATTTCAGGGGCCAAGAAGAACGATATCAACGAGAAACTCTCAACCAAGATCTGGGACTTGATCGAAAAATTTGCTGAGTACGGTTTTAATAAAAGTCACTCTGCCGCTTACTCTGTTATCGCCTACCAGACCGCTTATTTGAAGACTCATTATCCCGTAGAATTCATGGCTGCAAACTTAAGCTCTGAGAAGGACAACACGGATAAGATCCAGATGCTCTTGGCTGAATGTCGCAAGCTGGGAATCGAGGTGAATCCTCCTAATGTCAATTCCAGCAATGTGCGTTTCTCTCCCGGTGAGGGGAAAAGTATCATCTATGGCTTGAATGCTATTAAGCGTTTGGGCTCCAAAGCCGCCGAAGCCATCATGCTGGAACGGAAAGAAGGTGGCAGTTTTGAATCAATATTTGATTTCTGCTCACGCGTCGATTCTCAGAATCTCAACAAGGGCGTGATCGAAGCACTGGTGGGTAGTGGAGCCATGGATAATTTTCCTGGAGCACGTTGGGATAAATTTATGAGCGTGGAGGATGCAGTCCACCATGGTCAGCGGGTTCAAACCCTGAAAAACACCAATCAAACCGACTTATTCGGGACCGGTGGCGAATCCGCTATGATCCGTGAACCGGAATTAAGTGAAGCGCCATCCTGGAATAACATAGACATGCTGAACCGGGAACGTGAGTATGTTGGGTTTTATCTTACTGGCCATCCTTTGCAAGGATATGAAAAAGAAATTCAAGCTTTCTCCACAATTGATCTTCTGGATTTGAGTTCTGTCCGAGATGAGCAGGATATTCGTGTCGGCGGAATTGTCTCATCCTTAAAAATTCATTATGATAAGCGTAATAACCAGATGGCCTTCTTTACTGTGAACGGTTTGGATGGATCCTTGGAAGCGCTGACCTTCTCTGATCCTTACTCTAAATATAAAGAGTATATCGTGAATGATTCTCTGGTCTTTGTTGAGGGTCGCGTCTCAAAACGCAGCGATGATGACGTGAAAGTTTTGGTTAATAAGGTCCTACCCCTGGAAGATGCCCAGAGTGACTATTCTCGAGAGGTGCATGTGGCTTTTGATCCTGAGGATATAGGTGGGAGTGAATTAGAAGACGCCAAGAATCTTGCACGACGCTACTCCGGCGCCTGCAATTTGATCTTTCACTTAAGGGAGAAGAACCAGAGGGAACGCCTCATGGTTGCCCGCAGTATGCGTGTTTCGGCAAACCGTAGTTTTATCAGTAGCCTCCGAGAAACCTTCGGGCAAGATAATGTCTGGGTGAAATAGAGATCTGGAGGCTGAGGCTCTCAAAGCCTCATTGTAACAGTACGACAAATGAACCTTTCGGGAGCGTTTCGAGAGCCTCAGCGACCTCCTCAATGTCCAACAAAAAAGAGCATAATCTATGATAGCAGTCATTCAAAGAGTCAGTGAGGGAGAGGTTAAGATCTCTCAACGTTCCCGAGGGAAGATCTCTCTGGGCTATGTCATACTCCTGGGTGTCGCTGATGATGATGAACAAAAAGATGCTGATTGGTTGGCTGAGAAGATTATCTGTCTAAGGGTTTTTGAGGACCAGGATCAAAAAATGAATCTGTCCATCAAAGATGTTGAAGGCAAAGCCCTGGTTATTTCACAATTTACGCTCCTGGCTGACTACAAACGAGGACGGCGACCCGGATTCACTAGAGCTGCTAAACCTGAGCTGGCAATTCCCTTATATGAGCATTTTATGGATCAGCTCTGGCAACAGGGTATCGAGGTTGAAAAAGGCGAGTTTGGCGCTGAGATGCAGGTTTCTATCACGAATGAAGGTCCCGTCACGCTGGTTATGGACAGCACAGTAAAATTTCCTCGTTAAGTTTCCCTTCTCGCGGAGAACGCTGAGAGCGCAAAGAGTTCTATTTCTAGTCTTTTTCATACTCTCTATGAGCATTAGTGTTATTCATGTCAATTTTAAAACCCCTATCTCCAGTTACCAGTTTCTAATTTCAAACATCCAACATGACCTTAACTTGTTGCCAGAATTGAAGGGGTTGCTATGTCACAAATTGGAAGATTGAATACTCTACATGTCTTACGCGAAGTGGAGTTTGGGGTTTACTTGGATGGTGAAGAATTAGGCGATATTCTACTACCAAGACGTGAGGTTCCCGAGGGTACTAAAGTCGGTGACGCCCTGGAAGTCTTTGTCTATTTCGATTCAAAAGACATTATCATTGCCTCGACCAAAAAGCCTAAAGCCCAAGTTGGCGAGTTCGCCAGTTTACGTGTGGTTGACACCAACAAAATGGGTGCTTTCTTAGACTGGGGATTACCAAAAGATGTACTGGTTCCTTTCCGCGAACAAAGCCACACGCTTAAAATAAATGAGAAGTATGTTTTCTACATCTACCATGATCGTGTCAGCAATCGCATCGTTGCTTCTGCTAAATTGGATAAATTTCTGCTGAAGGATCTTCCAGACTACAAGGTAGGTCAAAAAGTCGACCTGTTTATCGTCAACCGCACTGACCTAGGATACAAAGCCATCATTGAAGAGGAATACTGGGGATTAATCTTTAAAGACCAGGTATTCAAGACTCTGGAGCAAGGTCAAAAGGTAGCTGGATATATCAAACAGATTCGCTCTGACGGCAAGATCGATCTTCTTTTGGAGCAAAGCGGGAATAAATATATTGATGGCGCCAGCCAGAAGATCCTGGATGCTCTAAAAGCCAATAAAGGTTTTCTGGCGATGACTGATAAGACATCACCTGAAGTGATCTATGAGAAATTCGGGATGAGTAAAAAAATCTTTAAACGCTCCCTAGGAAGTCTCTATAAAAAACGTCTAATCAAACTGGAGTCAAAGGGCGTTCGACTGCTTTAGTTGAACAATAATCGGACGTTGAGGCTCTCGAAGCGCCCAATTATCGTAACTCGTTATGATGGAGACTTCGAGAGCCTCAGTCTACGGAATTTACTCCAGCTTACGCCCAATCCGTTTTACTTCTTCTAGAATTGATTGCAGGACCTCTGAGTCGCTGGCATTACCTGTCGGTGTTTCCGTTTTCTCTTCCTGCTTCATACCTCGAAACGCCTTGATCTTTCCCCGCAGCGTTGTATAAAGGGCGTCAAAGTCCGTTAAGCCTTCAAGTTTACCCTCATGAACACCTGTCTGAGCTCCTTGTCCGGCCGTTTGTACCAACAGTGTTCCAATACCTATCCAGCGTTCATAGAGTGAGCGACTCAACGTAAAATCTGTCACTGCAGAGTAGGGAATACTGATACTTTTCTTGGTGAGAATTCCTTTTTGGATCACCAAACGTTCATCCTCGATGGAATATTCTAAATTGACTATCCACAAATAGGAAAGCCAGGGTCCCAATCCCCACATCAAGAGTAGCGCACCTATGACCCAGGTCCAAACGAATTTTAGATACTCATTATTGGTAACCTCATCATCCAGAGTGACCACCAGAGCCTGAATAATCAAAAATGCAAGTATCACTACTAATGAGATTGTCAGATAAGTATATATCTCACGTTTCATGAGTTTATTTACATGTGGTTTTAAATCCATGATTTCCCCTTTTTAATGATTCGTTAACCGAATATTGAGGTAGTCGCTGAGGCTCTCGAAGTCTCGGGAATATTTAACTCGCCAGCTCCTTCGGCTGCATCTCAACGTATTTATCAACATCTACTTCATCGATATATTTGGCATCTAAATATTCGTCTGCATAGGTTTGAAAAACACCCTCTTTCAAAAAGACATCAAACAAATCTGCATCAATGTGATGATCCATCTTAAAGAAGCCCATAATTCGCATGGCTTCTGACAGGGTTTTTCCTTTTTTATAAGGTCGATCACTGGCGGTTAAGGCTTCAAAAATATCAGCGATACCCATGATTCGGGCCTGGATTGACATATCAGCTTTTGTCAATCCCTTGGGATATCCCGTTCCAATCATAGTCTCATGGTGACCACCGGCAAATTCCGGAACGCGTTTGAGATGTTTTGGAAAGGGGAGCTTCTCGAGCATGTCAATAGTTACCACAATGTGATCATTAATCTTGTCACGTTCCGAGTTACTCAGAGTACCTCTTGAGATGTTCAGGTTCATGACCCAATCTTCAGAAAGGAGATTTTGTTCTTCTCCGTTTAATACGATCTTCTGCGTGGCTATTGTGTTGACGCGCTCTTTGAGCTCATCAGCCATAAACTCACCACCCGTGTTGCACTGATTCAAAAACAGCCTATCACTTTCGAGCTGAATCAGGGTTGCATCAAAATCATCCTTTAATTGTTTTTGTTCGGTCTTGTCAGGTGTCTTCGCCAAAGCTCGTAGATATTTAATCTCAGCATCGCGATTGAGAACCTCAAATCGAGCATTTAGTTCAGCAACTCGGTCATAGATCGTTTCCAGTTTGGTGGCTTTATCAACCACATATTCTGGTGTGGTGATCTTACCTACATCATGGAGCCAGGCAGCGATCCGAAGTTCATCCATATCTTCTTTCGAGAATTGAACATCAGCGAACATGCCTTCGGTGCTTTGGTTCACCTTTTCAGCCAACAGAATTGCCAGAGCAGGAACACGTGAGCAATGCCCTCCGGTGTAAGGTGATTTTTCATCAATGGCATCAGCAATTAGCTGAATAAATGATTCTAATAAATTTTCCAGCCCTTCGATGAGGCGAACATTGGTAATAGCCACTGCAGCCTGGCTGGCCAAAGACTCGATGAGCTTCTGCATGTCAGTGGAAAAGGGAATGATCTCATTTGAATCAGATTCGGTGGCATTGATCAGTTGAAGTACACCGATTATATCGTTCTCATGGTTTTTCATGGCGATTGTTAAAAATGATTGAGAATGATATCCAAAACGTTCGTCAAAGCCCTTTGCTCCAGAGAAATCAAATTCTTGGTTCTCATAGGCATCTGGAATATTAAGTGTTTTACCGGTGAGGCCGACATAGGCTGAAACATTACTATGGTTTGGCTTCCCATCATCAGGATTATATAGTTTGACCGGATAGATCTGCTCAGGAATGGGTGTATCACTGATACCACCCATATCAGTCCCCATGGTCTTGTTCTTCATGATCTCAAAGGCCAGGCGGTCATCCTCAGTAGCAAGATAGAGGGTGCCACCATCAGCGTTGGTGATTCTCATACTCTCTTCAATGATCAGATTGAGTAGGGTGGGTAGATGGCGCTCGTAGGAAAGTTGATAGCCGATTTCAGCCAGTTTATCTATTTGAGTTTCGCATTGAACTATGTAGTTCAATACATCCGGATCAACCTTGGCCAGGTATGTTTTTATTTCAGAACGATTTATATAGTGCTTGGTACTCATTGTCAGTCTCCAGATCTTTGCGTATCAATAGAAGCTTTAAAATAACCGTGAGATTAAATAATGGGTCGATTATTTGTGCCCAAGATGGAAGAATTCCAGTATGCACTACTCACCGGATAATGTTAAATTCCAGCACTTCAACTTGAAAAAGGAGCCTTTATGAAGAAAACCCTCGTTCTGGACACCAATGTTATCCTACACGACAGTGACTGTATTTCCAATTTTGAAGATAATGATATTATTCTGCCCATGGCGGTACTGGAAGAGTTGGACCATTTTAAAAAGGGCAATGATGTCCTGAATTATCATGCCAGAGCTTTTGTTAGAGCCATAGAGGAGCTCTCTAGTGAGAAAATGTTTGAAGAGGGCGTCAAATTAGGGCTCAAACAGGGTATCTTTAGAGTTGAGATCAATTCTACCAGCGAGGATCTAGCTGGCGTTTTTACCGAGGATATAACTGACCATCGCATTCTCTACACTGCTTATGAATTAGCAAAAAAGGATAAGCAGCGAGTGGTTCTGGTTAGTAAAGATGTTAACCTCCGGATGAAAGCCAAAGCCATTGGTTTAGAATCTCAAGATTATTTTACAGATAAAGTGGCTAGTGTTGATGAGCTCTACACGGGTAAATCAATTGAAGAACATGTAGACTCTGCCCTCATCGATAAGCTGTATAAAACGCCATTTGAAGTCCCTTTTGATGAGACCGCAATAGAAGGTCTACCTGAACCCTGGCACCACTATATCATGAAGAATGAACAAAAATCAGCTTTAGCTGTCTATAATCCGCTTCAGGATATGTTACAACGTCTTGATAAGAGAGAAGCACATGGCATTCTACCTCGTAATGCAGAACAGTTGTTTGCTCTGGATATTCTTACCAACGATGATATCCCGTTGGTTTCCATTACTGGAAAAGCCGGAACCGGCAAGACACTTCTGGCCTTAGCCGCTGCCATGGAAAAGAAACGATCATACCGACAGATCTTTATCGCTCGACCCATCGTGCCCTTGAGTAATAAGGATATCGGATATTTGCCTGGAGATATTCAATCCAAGATAGACCCTTATTTGCAGCCACTCTGGGACAACCTCAAGGTGATCCAAAACCAGTATTTAAATAACAATTCTGAATTCGAAAAGATCAATAAGCTGGTAGAAGAAGAGAAGATAGTGATCGCTCCCCTGACCTATATCAGAGGACGCAGCTTACAGAAGATTTTCTTTATTGTGGATGAAGCTCAGAACCTGACACCCCATGAAATTAAGACCATTATTACGAGAGCTGGAGAGGGCACCAAGGTTGTATTTACCGGTGATATTTTCCAAATCGATCATCCATTCCTGGATAGCCAATCCAACGGACTCTCATACTTGATCGATCGCTTCAAAGGTCAGCGCTTATACGCGCATATGAATTTGGAAAAGGGGGAAAGGTCAGCATTGGCGGAGCTGGCTTCGAACCTCCTCTAGCAGCACACCTTCTCTGGTCTAGTCTTTCTGAGCGAGTAAGACGAGAGAAGAATCTCACTTTGCACATAAATTCCTGCCATTAAAGGGGGATCCTTCGACAGGCTCGCTCAGGATGATATGGTCTAGGTAGTCATTAAAACAGTGTCGGTGTGAACTTCTGCTGTTCTAGATCCAATAGTTTGTGCTTGATTTCCAAGCCACCTGTATAGCCACCTAAAGAGCCATCTGCGGCAATGACTCTGTGACAGGGGACAATGATCGGGATAGGATTTTGACCGTTGGCAGCTCCAACCGCTCGCATACCTCCAGGCTTGTCAATGCGATTAGCCAAATCTCCATATGAAATGGTCTTTCCATAAGGAATTCTGATCAATTCACTCCAGACACTTTTCTGGAAATCTGTTCCCTCAAATAAAAGCGGAATTTCAAACTCAGTCCGCTGTCCTGTGAAATATTCATTCAATTGCTTGATGATAATTTTGAAAGCCGATTGGGATTCCTTTATCTCAGCCTCAGGATTCATTGAGACTAGTTGTTCAAAGAGTTTTTCCTTGGCTTCCTGACCAAGACTAAGCGCACAAAGCTTATCTTCGCAGATAGCCAGATAAAGATGTCCCACTGGGGATTCTATTGCCGTATAAACAAATGTCATTTAATTGGAGGAAGAAATGAGGAATTTCTCAATCCGTTCCTTAAGCTCATCTCTGGTCCGTCGATAATCCGGGAGTTTTGATTCATCCACATCCCAACCATGAAAGGGATCTTTTGTGCTCCAGTGAATTCGCTGAACATCACCAGGAAAAGTTGGGCAGGTTTTTGCTGCCTGGTCGCAGACACTGATCACGATGTCTATTCCTGTCTCCAAATAACTTTTTACATCATCTGATGTTTGATTCCGGATATCAATCTTGAGCTCATCCATTGCCAAAATTGACATCGGGTGAACTTTGCTGGGCTCCACACCAGCTGAGAAGACTTCGTATTTATCGTTAGCCAAGTTTCGTAGCAGTCCCTCGGCCATCTGCGAGCGACAGGAATTACCTGTACATAAAAAAAGAACCTTTGTTTTCAAAAACGACTCCCGTTACCCCCGTTTTAGATAAACAACCCGCCAGTCATCGCTGATATGTCCAAGCAAATACCCGGCACCATAAGAAATACCTCCCACAACGAGGAGTCCGCCTAATCCACCTTCTTCACTCTGGGTACCGTCGTCTGTTCCGTCCTGGTCATCTGCTGCATCCTCCGGATTTGTTAACGCGGCCAAAAGGATCAAGCCCATAAATGAGCCTGCAGAGATACGCCCAAATCGTTTTGCTTTGCCTTTTTTGGCCATGATCTGAATAACATCCTCGAATAAGAAAGTCTGGTCCTGACCCATGATCTCAAGAGTTGCTGACTCCATGGTCAAACGTAGATTTTTTCCCTCCAGATTTAATCCGTTGGCTAAAAAGATTCTCCCTTTTGCAAATTCTTGTGTCAAATCCTGAGCCTGTGCACCAGCAACAAGCAGGAATGCCAAAACCAACCCCAGTAGTCTCACAGTTTTTTTATGTGATAACATCTTTCCTCCCTTATCCAAATTCTTAAACGAAGCTGAATTTAGGATATTTTCTTATAGGGTAAAGCCCAACCTACACAAAAAACAATATTCTTAGCGTTTATTCGCCAATCTACTATAAAGCATAACTATTGTTATCTTTGTGCTTAGCGTTATATTTATTATGATTATTATATAAATACATACTGTTTATAAGGCTATTATGAGTATTGACAAAACTGACAATCTAATTTTGGAAATCCTCCAAGAAGAGGGTCGAATTTCAAATGCAGAACTCTCCAGAAGAATCGATCTGTCACCACCACCGACCCTGGAACGAGTAAAGAAGCTGGAGAACAAGGGCTTCATTAAAAACTATGTTGCTTTGGTAGATCCAGGCAAATTGGGATTTACTTGTTTTACTTTCGTCGAGGTAACCCTGGTAAGGCACGGGAGTGAAAATGTCGAACGCTTTATCAAGGCTATTACAAAGCTAGATAAAATCATGGAGTGTTACCATATTACCGGAGGAGCTGATTTCATGCTCAAAATTGCCAGCCGGGATATTCCAGACTACGAAAACTTCATTTTACACGAACTAACAGCCCTTCCGGAGGTGCAAAACCTGAAAACCATGGTTGTGCTTTCCACTTTAAAGCATGAGACCCGCTTCCCATCCTCCACCACGAACTCAAACGATAAACTCACCAAAGGATAGATTCTTGACACCAAAAAAACATCTTATCGCTCTAGTAGGTTTCGGTACTGTTGCCAAGGGTCTCTGTCAGATCCTGCATGATAAACGTGATAAACTTTTGAATGAACATGGTTTTGATTTTGAGATAGTGGCTGTCACTACTCGTTCTCGAGGTACTATGTATCAACCACAGGGAATCTTACTGGCTCATCTGCTTGAGCTATCCAAAACAGCCGGTCCCTTTTCCGAGCACCTTAATGACTGGGATGCTGAGACCATGATTAGGAATTCCAACGCAACTGTTGTTGTAGAACTCGCCCACACAAATATTGAGTCTGCAGAGCCTGCTTTGACCCATTGTCGGGCTGCGTTTGAAACTGGGAAGCACGTGATTTGCGGAAACAAAGGTCCTGCAGCAGTTGCCTATGATGAGATGAAGGCTTTGGCCTCTCAGCAAAATCGATTTTTTCTTAATGAGGCCACTGTTCTAAGTGGCACACCAGTATTCAGCTTTGCAAAAACAGCATTGGCTGGCAACACAATTCAGGGCATTCGCGGAATCTTGAACGGGGCAAGCAATTTCATGCTCAGCGAGATGGAGGCTGGCACACCTTATACACAGGCCTTGGAACTGGCAGAGAGCCTGGGCTATCTGGAAGCCGATCATACAGCAGATATCGACGGTTATGACGCTCAAGCTAAACTTGTTATTTTGGCCAATATTCTCATGGGAACCACACTTCAGCTAGACGTGGTAAAGCGGACCGGCATTAACAGCATCACGCCTGAAGATATCCAATCGGCAAAACAGAACCAAGAGCGTTGGAAGCTAATCGCCACACTTAAACTTCAGGGAGAGACTATTCATGCAGAAGTGAAGCCTGAGAAGTTAGCCCTTAGCGATCCTCTAGCCCATGTCATGGGCACAACAAATTCCATTACATTTTCCACTGACCTTCTAGGTGACATCACAATCACAGGTCCAGGAGCCGGAAGTATGGAGACCGGCTATTCCATACTATCAGATTTGCTAACTATTAATAACGGGGAATCATTATGAGTCTTGACCTAAAGGGAAAAGGTATAAATACAAGAGTAACCCACGCTGGCGAGAATCCAGATTCTACACACGGCAGCGTTTCGGTCCCAATTTACCAAACATCAACTTTTAAATTTCGCGATGTAGATCATGGGGCTCGCTGTTTCACTGGAGATGAAAAAGGTTATATCTATACCCGCGTTAGCAACCCAACCATAAATACGTTTGAAGAAGCTGTTACCGAGCTGGAACATGGTTTCGCCGGTATCGCCACAGCTACAGGCATGGCAGCAGTCACAAATGTCTATATGACCTATTTGGGTGCAGGCGAACACATGGTGGGCACAGATGCCGTTTATGGTTCTTCTCGAATGGTGATGGAAAATGAGTTTAGCCGCTTCGGAGTAGAGTATTCCTTTGTCGACACGACTGATCTGGACAAAGTTCGAGAAGCTATGCGACCCAACACAAAACTGCTCTATATAGAAACACCAGCAAACCCAACCATAAAGCTTACAGATATATCTGCCTGCGCTAAAATAGCCCATGATCATGGATCCATTCTTGTCGTGGATAACACCTTTATGAGCCCCATTTTGCAAAACCCACTTGACCTGGGTGCCGATATTGTACTCCACAGCATTACCAAATACATCAATGGCCATACTGACGTAGTTGGTGGTGTGATAATCACAAAAACCGAGGAAGATTTTGCCCGTTTAAAGGATGTGAGTATTGCGACGGGGGGTACAATGGATCCCCATCAGAGTTGGCTGGTCCTGCGTGGCATGAGAACCTTGTCCTTGCGGGTCCAGCGAGGTGAAGAGAATGCACGAAAACTAGCCGCATTTCTTGAAGCTCACCCGAAAGTTGAATGGGTTCGTTATCCCGGATTAAAATCTCACCCTCAACATGACCTGGCAAATCGGCAGATGAGGGGCTATGGATCAATGATCGCCTTTGAAGTAAGGGGTGGCGCCAAAGGTGGCAAAATCGTTCTGGACAATGTCAAAATTCCTCAGCTTGCTGTGTCCTTGGGCGGCTATGAATCGCTGATTCAGCATCCGGCTTCAATGACTCATCATAATATACCGCGAGATGAGCGCTTGGACGCTGGCATTACAGATGGGCTGGTTCGATTGGCTGTTGGTACGGAAGATGTTGAGGATTTGCAGATGGATCTGGAGCAAGCTTTAGCTTTAGTCTGAGACTTATTTTAACTCACGATTTTACTTTAGTTTAATATATTCACTCAAGTCCGAGTGCAATAACTCATACAGAACACTCAGGTCGTCTTCAGGCACTGCGCACATTAAAAACCCGAAGACTGGAAACTGACCAAAGTCCGTTTGTCTTAATTCAAAGGGTGTGTCGATTTTTCTTAATAGCTGATCATAATTAAAACTTTTAATCTGAGACCCCGAAACACCCGTACTATTATTTAAAACAACCAAGGCGTAAACCTTGCCTCCCCTTTGGGATATAATTTTACTCCAGTCCGGCTTTAGGCCCTTGAAGAGCAATTCATATATATTTATTCCCCACGTATGTTGTGCCAGGTCAGGTGTTGAACACCAACCTCCAAAACGAAGGGGGTTAATTTCAATTGTATTTATCTCACCTGTTGCTTTAATCCGCAGTTCAATATGCGCCGGAAAGTCATGATACCCCAACAGCTTTCCAATGGTAGTCAGGTGGTTTTGGATAGGCACCAGATATTGACTCAATATCTCAGTTGAAGTAATGTACACCCTGTCGTTCATGTCCGTCTCAGTGGCAAACAGATGTTTCATCATATTTAAGACTACAGCGTTACCATTGTGGTCATAGTAGCAGTCTACTGCAAATTCTTCACCCTCGATGAGTTCTTCAATAATGAATCTGGTGTTGTCTAAAACTGATTCAGGATAGAGCCTGCTAATATCCCTACTGGTCTCATGGATTTGAGTTATGATGTCTTTCCATTCATTCGATTTCTGGATACTGTACACACCGAGACTAAAAAAACCTATCGCCGGCTTGATGATTACCGGGAGTGGGATCTCTTGGATATTTAGTGAATCAATTTCCTCATACTTGACCTCCTGATAGAAGAATTCAGGGTTTTGTGGTTCAAGCACTTTCCGAAACAGGACTTTGTCCTTTGCTTTATGAATACTTCCGACCATTGCACCCTTGTGGTCATGTGCATATATCCAATCCAACGTATTTTCTGAATTTGTATATATTATTTGGTTCGGGTTTTCTGATAGTTTTAAATTAGCACCTGCTTCACTAATAAAGTTAGTTTTTGATTCATCGAGATATTTTTGAGCCTCAGATGTTTTAACAACGGGAATGTTAAGCTGATAAATAGTTTGTTTTAAATAGTCCGAAACATATGGACCATCTACGAGAAATATCACATCTAGCATATCGTTTTTACTAATATTGTTGTTCAATAACTTTGATCTTAATATTTCCTAAAATAGGAATGAGGTCCGTTAGGTTTTCAAAATCACCTTCCAGTAGTGCAATGTGAGTCGCGTCTGCTGGAAACTGATTCAGACTAGGATCCACATCGATCCATATTCCATTGATAGCCACAACAGGCCAGGCGTGAAACAGGAAACGACCCTGCACATAAACCAAACCAATATGCACCTTTGTTGGTATCCCTTCAGCTCTGCTCAAGGCGGTATATAAGGTTGTGTGTTCAGTACAATCCCCAACACCGGTATTCAAGATTTCAACCGCTCCAGAAATACTGGCGACCGGTCGTTTTTCCAGGTAGCCATAAACCCACTGAGTTATGGTTTGGCTGGCTTTGGTACGAGTCTCTTTGCCGGATAATATTTTATTCAGCTGATCTACAATTAAGGGGTGGTCGCTTTGGATCATGTTTGAAGCCTTTAAATGAACCTTTAGCTGCTCTGGATCAACCGCTGATGGTTTTGTCGATAGTTTTAATCTTAAAGGATTCGTACTTACAATTTGTTGTCGTTCTGAAGACAGAGCTTCCAGGGTCGCCGGGCTAATCCCTTCTATCTCTAGCACCAGTTCTTTAATCTTGCTTACACGGTTGAGAGTGTGACTTGGCTTTATCTCAAATCCACTTACTAGATCAACTTCTGCAGTTTGAGCTCTCAGCATAGCCTCTTCCGGTGTGGTACGCTCCATGGTCATACCCATAATGGTTTCTTCTTTATAGGTCAGACCATTATCATCCAACCACATGATGGAAGGAATACCTTTAAACTCGATGCGGAGTTTATTCAAGATCATGTTGTTACCGGCAATTTCTTGAATCTCTTTGCCTTCGTGACTGATGGTCACATCTGCCATTTCATTGGACATGGGATCATAAGCCGGAACCTTAATGGTCTCGCCAATTTCTATTCCCTTACTGGCGACCATGGGTTGAATGGCTGTATAGGTATATAGATCTTCTGGAACCTCAATCTGGCTCACACTGGTATCTTCGCCTTGAATAAAGTTCAGGCTCATTGTTGTGCCTGATTTACTGCCTTCAACTCGCGTGGAATACTGATCTGATTGCATCCAGAAACTGAAATTATTCAAGCGGAAAAGCGTATCGATTGAGGCTGCACTTTCCAAGTGAACTTCAGATTCCAGCCCACCAAAGACCACGTTTAAGTGGGAGGAGCTTTTTATTTTATATCCGGCTTGTCCCTTATTCTCAATAGTATAAGTAGAATATCCCATTTTCCGTCCATCATGAAAAATGTTCATCCATTCCGATTCATCAGGAAGTTCCTTGAGTCCTGTTTCTAGAGATATATATCCTGCTGAACCTTGAAAGTAGCTCGTATAAATGAGTCGACCGGAGAGTGTCAACCACAAGAAAATTAATAGGGTTAGATATATTCGTCGTTTCATAGGTCCTGTCGTTTACTTGTATACACGCCCCATTCGAGAATGAGAAAAAATAGTTTTTTTAGGTGCTGCCGTAATGAATTTAGATGCGATCTGTTAAATTGGAAGACAATCCACGATTGTGAATGAATCACTTTTCAATTTGAAAAAGATAGCCACAATCAAAAAGGTGAGTAATATGAGATCAGACGCTAACACACCTCTTGAATATTTAGCTGAACTTCCCGAGGATAGACGAAATCAAATCAGCCTGGTAAGAGATGTTATTCTAGAGAATCTCCCCAGTGGCTATGAGGAAGTTATGAACTGGGGTATGATTGTCTATCAAGTTCCCTTAAGCCATTACCCCGACACCTATAATAAGCAACCTCTAATGTATGCCGCCCTTGCCTCGCAGAAAAATCATATGGCAGTTTATTTGTCTGGGATATACATGTACCCAGATAAGCAGAAGGGCTTTGAGCAGGCATATCGAGAGACAGGAAAACGGTTTGATGTTGGTAAGTCTTGCGTGAGGTTCAGAAAACTTGAGGATCTACCATTGGACCTGATCGGCGAGAGTATTGCATCCATTTCAATGGAGGTATTTATAAAGCATGTGAGGAGCATCAGGTCTTCAAAAAAGTCTAATAAATAGCTTCTTTATGGTTAGCTCTTGGGCTTAACGGTACTCACCAGCATCAAGCCAATGATTGCCAATATCATTGCGGTGACAGACCTGAGAGAAAGACCCAAAACATTTTCCTCCCTAAGTATGTGAGCCTTGAAGTCTAAGCTCTCCATAGTTCCGGGTGTCTCCTGTTCTGCCATATACAATAAGTCTAAGAAGTCAAGCAGGCTACGATAGCGATAAACTTGAATGGGTTTTAAATAAGCATCCCTCACCTCTGAAAACTGCCAGCGAGCAGCGATTGGGTCAGGGTAACAGGCTCGGGCCAGGTCTATGGGCCAGGGCTTTCCTTTCATGCCAATACTGTAAAAGGAAGCACCTTCACTCTGCTGGGAGATAAACATCACAAGATTTTCATTATTCAGGGAGAGCCTATTTATCAGTTCGAGTCTACCTTTACGATCAAGTCTTTCCGGTGGTTTATCATGCCAAATGACCACACTGGAGAAAAAGATCAACACCAACATGATCACCAAGATCGTTCTAGCATTGCGTTTTATTTTCATCGCTAGTTTGTCGTTTCTCTCGCTTTAACTGTCTGTATTTTTTGGCTAAAGATAACCAGACTCAACCAATAGAAAAAAAGACTTGAAATGATCCAGATAAACGCATTTCGTTCAATGGAATTATCCAGCTGCTTAAAATCTGTTATAAATGTATTAGTATATAAAACGATCAAAGCCACCAAGCCAATAAGTAAAATCATCTTAATCAGGTCGGCGTTCAATCTCTTTCCCGCCAGATAAAAGAAGGCTGACCAGCCAAAAGCCAGAAAGGAGATAATCCGATCCTGATAGGCGTATGAAGGAACATTAAAATAGACGAATAAGCCGGGTATCTTTAGGCCCAGCATGTGAACAATGGAAACACCCAAAAAATAGCCAGCACCTGCATAGAGCAATACACTTAAGGTCTGTTCATTAGTGAGCTTATTCATAATTAGCTCGATTCTTCAAGCTTATAAATCACATCTCTCTGCTCTAGATCTTCCAAAATCCGCTGAAAACAGCCTCTTGCCGCGCCTACATATTCTGGTGGGCTTATTCCCTGGTGTTGATAGTGCCCCTCAAGAACTAGTCTGGTAATAGCTGTACAGGTGTAGCCCGTGGTTCTGGACATTGAAGCAGTTTTTGTTTTGACGTCAAAGCGATCAAGGAGGCTGTATTTATATTCTACGGGTTGCTGGTTCTCAAGCCCCTTGACCTTCACCTGCATCAAGGTGAACTCTTCCTCCTCATCTCCAAGTTTCCATTTTGGGAAGAGCAGGCAAGTAGTGAGATCAATGGGTCGAACCAGTTGATCTCCGATTTGAACTTCCTCTTGATCAAAGAATCCTGTTTCTCGAAACACCTTCATTAATTCTATATGACCTGGGTATCGAAGGGTCTTCTCTTTCATGTTGGGAATGTTCATGGTTTTGATCAGACTTCGCAGACCGTCAGTGTTAAAAGCTTCCAGCTGACCCACCTCGGGAAAATCAATCAGTTCAGGTTCTGAAAGGGCTGTTTTTTCTACGATCTGTCCTTCCTCCACCAGACGAGAAGGACGGATATACTCTTCGATGACATCGATGGGAGAGAATGGCGCTTTATATTCAAACGGCCATGATCTTTCAACCGGTAATCCTCCAACGTAACATACAAAGTCAGTCACCTGCATGGTTGAATTATGATACCCCAAAATGATATTGCTCATACCGGGGGCAACCCCGGCATCCATCACTGCAACCACTCCACATGATTTTGCTAATTCATCCAGATCAAAAGGATCCTCAGGAAAGAAGGAGATGTCTACAATATTCTTTCCAGCCTCAATCACGGTTTTCAAGGTTTGGTAACCCATAAAGCCAGGAACAGCACCTACAACAATATCGGCTTCCTGGATGCATGCCGTGAGAGCTTCAGCATCACTGAGGTCAGCCTTTTTGACAGATAGGTTTGGGATGTTAGCCAGCTTATTTAAAGAGGTCTGGTCTCGGTCTACGATGACGACAGGGTATTTTTTGCTTAGATCGATAGCCATGGCTCTACCAACCATTCCAGCCCCTAGCACAACAATTGTTTTAGTCATATTAAATCCTAATAAACGATGTTTGGTTTAATACTCACAGACCTAGAAAGCCATTAGGGCCATCGACTCAGAAAGTGTCTTGTGTCGTTCTTGAATCCGAATGAATCAGTTGGAGAAAAATTTAGCCTGGTCCACCAATTCCCTGTAGGCAGTAATTGGGTTAATCTCAAAGGCCAATTGCGCTTCCAGAATAGCCAAGCGGGGCTTCTCTTGCAGCAGGTAGATCGTGGCTAATAGTGAATGGCTGTAGTGATCATTCTGGTCTGTTATCAAGGCTTGGTCGCACTGCTGACGCGCTGCTTCCAGCCAGGATAAACTCTCAGTTTTAGCAAGGTCAATATAAAGTTCTGCTAAGCGGTGTCTGGCTTTTGAAGCCTTGGGGAAATGCTGCAAATAATTTTTTATTACTTTGATCGCCCCCAGCTTGTCCTGATCCTTGAGCATAAACTCTATATAGGCTTCCCAGCTGGGCTTATTTGAAGATTCAAGTTTCACAGCTAGTTTATAATTATCGAGGATAGCCTCGTCTTCAATAGACGTTTCTTCTTGAGCCATGGCTAGGGCGCCATAAGCTGGTCCCATCATGGGCTCGTCAAGGATGGCTGCTTCCAACAGCTCGATGGCCTTCGCATTCTTTCCGGATCTTCCAAGGGTGATGGCTTTGCCAACCGTGGCATTATAGTTTGCTGAGTCTAATTCCAGGGCCTTATTAAAATGGATGACGGCTTGTTCATAAAGGTCTTTCTCGTTAAGGATCTGACCTAAGCTGATCTGGGCATCTACATTATTTTTATCTGTTTGAACCGCCCTTCGATAATACTGGTAAGCGCTCTCTATACTTCCGTTGCGGTAATATATTTCACCTATGTAACGTAAAATCATTGTGGAGTCTGCTTTCGCATCCAAACCTCGTTTACATTGATTTACCGCTTCTGATAGGTTGTTGTCTTCCAAAAATAATTGAGCAGCAAATAGATATGCTTCTGTGTATTCAGGAGAAGACCGTTGAATCTTCATGAGATAATCCAAGGCTGCTTGCCTTGATCCAAGCGCTGCTTCTGTCTCAGCTTTTGAATACAAAACATCTGGATCTTCACTACACGAAAAGAGTGTGAGCGCGCTAATTATAATGAGTATGAGCCAACGATTCAGCCCCATGATAGATCTCCTTAGACAATTTGGAAAAAATTAACTCTACTCACATCTTCGGCAAGGGTTATTTGACTCAGATACTGGATTCTCTTACACATTCCACAATCACCAAACCTAAGACATTATGGGACCTGCTGAACCATAAATGCTCTCTCATAGTAGTATTCCAGGCCATCACTTTTCCAATCCACTTTGACCCGCCACAGCCCCAAATCTAGATTAGGAAGATCTATAAGTTGAAGTGTGTCTCCCTCTAGCATAAGAGGAAAGTTTCTGTCTTTATGGAGGTCGGAGGGACGAAAAAGAAGTACGTTTCCTTCCGGGTTTTGCACTGCCATTCCTCTTGGGAATTTCAGCATGAGTCGTTTACCTACCTGATAGTATCGGACAAGGGGCTTCTCTGCTAAAGCCTGAGTGCGCTCTACCCTTCGGATCTGTTGCTCGAAAACGATATCTTTATCGTAGTAGTTATCATACATCAATTCAACAGCACTCTGGTAGGTCCAAATAGCGAAACCCGCGAAAAATAGAATAAATACCGTTATAGAGCCCGTGACTCCCCACATCCATAGTTTTCCGGAAGCTTGATCGTTTGTCATTTGTTTCGTGGCCCCATAAATGAAGTCTTTACTGTTTCTAATAATCGGTCACCGGTATATATAGCGATCTTAAGTTTTGTCTCTGTTCCAGTAAGCTTATCTCCCTGGAGGTCAATAAAGAAGGCTCCTTGAGTTTTATCCTGGCTTCCCACTAATAGTGATTCGCCCACCATATTAATACTGCCCACCGGCTCTATTAGTTCAAAACGCACGGGAATTTCATCAAATGTTTTATTTAAAACTTTAAACGTATAAAGGTTTGTAAAGTGATTGTCTTCCTGCTCCTGATAGAGTGTTCCATAGGATCTTAAGATAGTCGTCTCCACATCCGATCGGGTGACTAGCAGAACAACAAAAAAGACCGTCAGGATAGCTAATATGACTGAGTAGCCAATATTTCTAAAAGTGAGACTTAGTTTTTCGCCTTTACTTATTCCATCGAAAGAATCATACCGAATCAAACCCTTAGGTTTGTCCACTTTCTCCATGACACTATCACAAGCGTCAATACAGGCTGTACAATTAACACATTCCAGCTGGGTTCCGTTTCGAATATCAATTCCTGTGGGACAAACATCTACACACTGATTACAATCAATACAATCGCCAAGATCCTCATCTTTATTTTTTTTGGGATTACCTCGGGTTTCACCTCGAACATAATCATAGGCGACAACGATGGACTTATCATCAAGCAGTACAGACTGGAAGCGACCATATGGACAAACAAGAGTACATACCTGTTCGCGAAATGAGGCATAGGTATAGTAAAAGAGGCCTGTGAAGACCAGCATTACACTAAAGCCGGTCATGTGTTGAGAAACCGGTTCGCTTACAATTTTGTAGAGTTCATCGATTCCAATTATATATGCAAGAAGGGTATTTCCGATGATAAATGACAAACCAAAGAAGATGCCGTGCTTTAAACCACGTTTGAATATTTTTTCTGAATTCCAGGCCTGGGCTTTAAGTTTTCGTTGTTTGTTGGAACTGCCATCAATTAAAAATTCGATCTTCCGAAAGACCATCTCCAGAAAGATTGTTTGCGGACAGACCCAGCCGCAAAAAAGCCGACCAAAAATTACCGTAAATAAAACTATTCCCACCACAAAAGTCAGGGTTGCTAAAACAAAAATGTAACTGTCCTGAGGCCAGAACGCCATGCCCATGATAATGAACTTACGCTCAATAATATTAAGTAAAAGGAAAGGCCGTCCATTGATGGTCATAAATGGACCACCAAACATGATAGCTAAAAGTAGATAGGAGAACCAGCTGCGGGCGTTATAAAATCGACCTTTGGGTTGACGAGGGAAGACCCAATTTCGCTTACCCTCATCATTTATTGAGGATATCCTGTCCCTGAATTCTGACGGATTGTCAATATTGGTCAGTTTTCTTTTAGCATCACCCATTTACTTGCCTTCTTGTAACTATTGTTTCTTGTTAAATATATATGCAAAAGGAACTCAAGCGCAATGCTTGAGTTCCTTTTACTGATTATATTTAAGCTAGATTATCCTTCAAAAAGATCACCTTCTGCTGCCTTGGGATTAGCAGGGCTTGTACCTACAAGTTTAACCTTGATAAAGCTGGCAACCTGGTTGATCTGATCCGGAGTCAATGTTGATTCCCAGGGAATCATTCCTTTAGCCGGCACACCAACCTTTATAAGGTTGACTATAGAAGCCATATCACCACCATGAATCCAGTAGTTATCAGTCATATTGGGACCAATAAGACCACCACCATCATTTAAGTGACAGCTAAAACATTGTGTATCCCAGATTTCCTTGCCGGCAGTTAAGCTTGCATCATCAGTTAGGACAGCAAGGTTTTCTGCAGAAGCTTCTTCTGGAGCAGCCGCTACAGTAGCAGGGGTTGGTGCTCCACCGCTAGCATATACAGCATATGCTTCTGGAAAGGCAGCTTCCAGTTTTGCTAGTTGATCGACGTTTGCTTTCCCCATGGCCCTTAAAAGTTGATCATCAAAAGGAGCATCCAGAACCTCATTAATGCTTGCTCGAAGAGCAGGTGTCATTTCACCATCACCAGCATATGGTGAAGTATAAGCAGTCATCGCTCCGCGTTCAGAGTCCTCTACGTAAGTTCCCATTTCTTTTTGATATTCAACATCCTGCAGATCACCCGCCAGGTGATAATATGGAACATAGATTATTGAAATAATGATGGTAATCAAGAATAGCGCCTTCCACCAGCCGGGAAGGTCGTTATCATATTCTTGAATTCCATCGAAATCGTGATCGATCAATTCGTTCGTGATTTTGCCCATTATTTATGGCCTCCATGATTAGTACTTTGGTCATCCCCGAGATCGAGGGGCATATTGCTCATTTTATCGATATAGCCTTTTCGCATAGTGAGGATCATATAGATCACACCAATGAAAACCAGAAAGAAGAGGACTAAGGATAGTCCTTGAAAGAACGCATAGCCCTCTGCTCCCGGATAAATTCGACTTATCATTTTATATCAAACCCTCCCTATTTAGGGAGAATTCCTGTTCCTAGTTTTTGAAGATAAGCAATCATGGCGATAATCTCTTTGTCCCAGGTTGTTTCAATGCCTGCATTTTTAAGATTTGCCACAATCCCATCTGCTTGTGTTTTGAGATCAGCAAGAGCCTGGTCTTCATATCCTTCAGGATAGGGAACCCCTAAAGTTCTCATTACACTGATCTTCTTTGGAAGATGAGCATAATCGTTACTTCGTTCCAGAAGCCATGGATACACTGGCATGATCGATCCTGGGCTCATAGAGCGTGGATTTTCCATGTGGTTGTAATGCCAAGCATCTGGTTTTCTAAGTTTTCCAACGCCTTCACGGTGAAGGTCTGGACCTGTACGTTTTGAACCCCAAAGGAAAGGATGATCATAAACATATTCACCAGCTTTTGAATATTCACCATAACGTTCTGTCTCACTTCTAAAGGGACGAATCATTTGGGAGTGGCAATTAACACAGCCCTCTTTGATATATAGATCCCTACCTTCAAGCTCTAATGGTGAATACGGCGTAACCGTACTAATCGTTGGGATATTGGATTTGACCACGAACATGGGAACAAATTCTACAATTCCTCCAATAGCAACAGCAACCAACGCTAAGATAATAAATGGTACTGGACGTGCTTCAATCCAGCGATGTTTAAACTCGCCCGGCACAGACTCTATTGGTTGCAATGCAGGAGCTTCCATTTCTTCATCCGGTATCGGGTCGCCGGCCCTAGCCGTCTTAATCAAATTGTAAAGCATGACAAGTGAACCCGTCAAATAGAGAGTTCCTCCAAATGCGCGAGTCCAATACATTGGAACCAGCTGGAGTACTGTTTCCAGAAAGTTTGGATAGACCAGGATTCCTTCTGGGGTAAACTGCTTCCACATCAAAGCTTGTGTAATACCTGTCCAATACATTGGAATGACATAAAAGATCAAACCTAAAGTGGCCAGCCAGAAGTGAACGTTTGCCAATTTTACAGAGTAAAGTTTTGTGTTCCATAGTCTAGGAGCCAACCAGTAAAGAATGGCAAAGGTCAATAAACCGTTCCATCCTAGAGTACCAACATGAACATGGGCAATCGTATAGTCTGTAAAGTGTGAGATGGCATTGTAGTTTTTCAAAGACATCATAGGGCCTTCAAACGTTGACATACCATAAGCCGATACAGCAACAACCATGAATTTCAGAATTGGATCCTGCCGAACCCGATCCCAAGCTCCACGCAGTGTTAACAAGCCGTTAAGCATGCCACCCCACGAAGGCGCGATGAGCATAATTGAAAACACTGTTCCCAGAGTCTGAGCCCAATCAGGAGTTGATGTGTAAAGCAAGTGATGAGGACCTGCCCAGATATACAGGAAGATCAATGCCCAAAAGTGAATCACAGAAAGCCGATAAGAATAGACTGGGCGCTGCGCTGCTTTTGGCATATAGTAATACATTAAACCCAGATAGGGTGTTGTGAGAAAGAAGGCTACAGCATTGTGACCATACCACCACTGTACCAAGGCATCCTGCACGCCAGCATAAAGGGAATAACTCTTCCACATGCTAACAGGCACCTCAAAAGAGTTAACAATATGTAGCATAGCAACTGTGACAAAGGTTGCAATAAAGAACCAAATCGCGACATACATATGCTTTTCACGGCGCTTAATGATCGTTCCAATCATATTGACACCCCAAGCAACCCAGATCAGGGCGATGGCAATATCAATTGGCCATTCCAGCTCGGCATATTCTTTAGCTGTTGTGATTCCGGCAGGTAAAGTCAATGCGGCAGCGACGATAATTCCCTGCCAACCCCAGAAGTGGATTCTTCCCAACATGTCTGAAAAATTCCGAGCTTTAAGTAGTCTTTGGGCAGCATAGTAATAACCCATAAAGATACCGTTACCAACAAAGGCAAAAATTGCTGCATTGGTATGTAGTGGACGCAGACGACCAAATGTCAGCCAAGATGTTTCGAAATTCCACCAAGGTGCTGGTAGCTCTAACGCAATATGAAGACCAATTAAAAAAGCAGTAATTCCCCAGCCAACTGTTGCCCAGAAAAACATTCGTACGATTTGATTATCGTAACGGAATTTTTCCATCTCCATTATTTTTTCTCCTCCTCGTTATCCCCCGAATCAGAATCGGGATCCGTTTTCTTCAATTTCTTATTATCATCAAATAACATTCGCACCGAAGGGGTGTATTTATCATCAAACTGACCCGACCTAACTGACCAGATATATGCCGCTAAGAATATCAGCGAAGCCGTTAGACTGGCTGCCATAAGTAAGAACATCACGTACATCTCTGTTCCGATTCTTTCTTCAATTTAATCCCAGCATACGTGCACGCAAGCCTGTAGCAAACGTTGTAAACGCCACAACCGAAATTGAACTTACCGGCATAAGAATAGCAGAAACCAGGGGTGAAAGTTTACCGCTAACCGCAAAACCAACGCCGATCACATTATATAAAATAGAAATTATAAAACTGGCAATAATGACTGACATGGTAGCCTGAGACATATTGATAAAAGTCTCTAATAAATGCAGGTTCTTGCCAGTCAGTATCGCGTCACTGGCTGGAGAGAACGCAGTCACATCATCAGTCACAGCCACTCCGACCTCACTTGCCCTGAGAGCACCAGCATCATTTAAGCCATCACCTACCATCAATACATGGGCGCCCTCGCCTTGCATTTTGGCGACAAAGTCCAGTTTATTCTCAGGCGTTTGACGGAAATATAAATCCTGTTCTTTTCCAAACAGGTTAACCAGGGTGGCTTTTTCACGTTCAGTATCCCCTGAGAGTAATACCATTTTAAATCGTTTTAGCAACGTGCTTAGCATAGGCCTTAAGCCTTGACGATATTTATTTGCGATCAAGAATGACCCTTTATCCTGGCCATCAATACTTAAGTACACTCTTGTTTTTAAATCTTCACTATCAGCATCTACCATTTCGTATCCAAGCCATGCTTTGGAGCCAATCTTGATATCGTGATCTAAAATGACTCCCTTAACACCTTTTCCCGATATCTCCTCAAATGACTGAACCTGGCAGGAGGGTTTTGCATCCAATGAATGAAAGATTTTCTGACTCAAGGGATGGGTTGAGTGTTGAACCAATGATTTTACCCACTGCTGCTCATTGGCTGAAAGGGTAGCTCCTGAAAATTCAATGGTATCTTGATTTGGCTCAGTCAGGGTGCCTGTTTTGTCCATGATAATTGTATTGATCTTCGAAAGGGCTTCAACAGCATCGGTGTTTTTGACATAAAAGCCTTTGCGGCCAAAAATTCTCAGGGCTGTTCCCAGGGCAAATGGTGAAGACAACGCCAAAGCACAAGGACACGCAACAATAAGTACAGCAGTAAAAACCTTGATTGCAGTAGCCGTGCTATACTGGAGCCAATAAAGTGAGGCAGCTAATGCAATTGCCACAACGGCAATAGTAAAATAGTGACTTACCTGATTTACGGTTTTGTTTAATCGAGAATGACGTGGTTTGTTAAAAATATCGTTATTCCATAGTTGAGTGAGATAGCTTTGAGATGGCTCTTTGATCACCTCCAGCTCAATAGTTGTACCAACCTGCCGTCCACCAGCATAGATGAAATCACCCGCTTCTTTCACTACGGGGTCAGACTCTCCACTCACGAAACTATAGTCTACCAGTGTGCCCGATTTTAACAAGACAGAATCTGCAGGGATAAGTTCTTGGTTTCGAACAATAATTCGATCCCCTGGCATTAGCTTCGACACCGGAATAACCGCCTCCGTATTATTGACCTTCCTGGTAACAGAAAGCGGAAAAAATGATTTATAGTCTCTTTCAAAAGATAGAACGTCATAAGTTTTTTGTTGAAAAATTCGTCCAACGAGGAGAAAAAAGACCAGACCAGTAAATGAGTCAAGATAGCCCGCTCCTGATTGGGTCAATATTTCCCATGCACTTCTAAAAAACAGCATGCCGATTCCCAGGGTGATGGGTACATCGATATTTACGGTTTTAGATTTAATCCCCGCCCAAGCGGAACTGTAATAGTCCCTGGCGGCGTACAGTAGCACCGGCAGTGAAAGAGCTAGGCTCAGATACCCAAAAACCATTTTAAAAACGGGGTCAACATCTCCGGAGCGAGAGAGATATTCAGGAAAACTGAGAATCATCACATTCCCGAAAGCAAAGCCAGCTAAACCAATCTTCAAATAGAGCTTTTTCTCAGCGGATGACTGTTCACGCTTACCAACTGTATCGAGATTTATTAGAGGCTCATAACCAAGGGATGAAAGGAGAGCTGCGGCCTCACTTAGGGACATTTCATCTTTATCATAAATGATAGAGACTTCTTTCCTGGGAAAATTAACAACTGACTTTAAAACACGCTCATCCATGTCATGCAGTTTTTCAAGCAGCCAGATACAAGATGCACAATGCATGGCTGGTGTATGGAAAGTAACTTTTTCCACCTTCCCATCAGAGAATTCCAGCACTTGCTTTCGGATACTATCGTCATCCAAATAGGAAAACCGGTCCGTGATCAAATCTTTTTTAGGTGAAATGCCAGGTGTATTCTCGATGTCATAGTATTCGCATAATTCGTTGATATTGAGAATTTCAAACACCGTTTTGCAACCATGACAGCAGAAATATTTACCTCCAATAGCTATGGAGTTATCTGGACATTCATCGCCACAATGAAAGCAAGCGCCATCATGCTGCGCTTCAGTTGTGGAGCCCGCAAAAGCTTGAATTGGGTCCAGATTAGCGGTCATTGTGAGGTCTCAGTATTATTGCTTGTGAGAGGAACACCACACATTTGACCAGCGCCTGGAATCAGAGCCCCATGGAGAGAAGTTAGATTGACCTGGGCAAGCTCGGCAATAGTCTTGCCTCCCAGAATTTTCTGAACCGCTTGTTGTGCTTCGTGCCATACGAGATGTACTGCACAGTGACTGGAAAACTTACAAACCTCTGCGCCCTGCATACAGACATTCAGGTAGATCGGCCCCTCAACCGCCTCGATCACCTCTAAGAGTGTTCTGCTCTCTGCGCCCTCTGCCAACCTGACACCACCCCCATTACCCTGAACCGAGTTTACAAAACCCTGTTTGGCGAACTGGGAAACGATGGATCGTAAAAAGCGTTGAGGGATATCCTGATTTTGAGCGATCTCTCTTGCGGAGATCAGTTCATTTGGCTTCCTGCCAGCAAGGTAGACCATGAGACGTACTGCATATTCTCCTTCATTGGTCAATCGAAACGGCATGGCAAAATCCTAAATTAAAACATCTTTGTGGGTTCATTCTTATTGGATAAAATAATATTAAACACCCCAAATGCCATGCAATTAGTGTCATTTGAAAAAACTTATCTTCCTCGTTATAATCTTATGTCATTTCAAGACCGTAAGATCAGACCTGGTTTTCGAGGTAATTTGTCGGTAAATCTATTTTACCAGAGAAAGCGTCAGATATCTTGACTCATAGGCTTCAAGCCTTTCAAGATCATATGAAAAGCGCATGCTTCCATCTTCTTCGTGGCTAACCCTATCTGGTGTTTGATCAAATCCAACCTGTTGGTCGCCATAGATCATTGCCAACTCCCAGGTGGGTAAAGCATGGTTCAGCATTAATTGATACTTGAAATTTTGGGCGTCCTGACCAATGATAGGCTCATAATTAAAGCCAACGTCAAACTGGCCTTCGTTAATTTGAAATATTAACCACTCCCCATTTTCATCTCGGGCTCTCTCAGTTTTAATGCTTCCATTAGAACTATTTGCCCAAGTCTTTTCTGCATTCAGGGGCAGGAGAAGCTCAAACCGTAGCGGCAAATCTTCCTCAGGCTTGATCTTTCCCAGCATTTGTACTTTGAAACTTTTATAGGAGGCATTTGGATAGACAAGCATTTCAAAACTCGAAAAAGGTGAACTCTTTGCCTGCCAATCCCTAAGGGCAAACACAATGGGTATGGATATCCATACCTCCAACGGTTCTCCATCTTTAGTGGCTGGATAGAACATGGTTCTCTGGATGGCGTTTACAGCAATTTTATCTAGCTCGGGATGCAAAGGTTCGTCAATTCTGGTTTCTAAAACCACTCCCGTTTGGGATATCTTGGCTTTGATCTTTATGACACCTTCAATGCCTTGCTCTCGAATGCCCTTTGGGTAATAGATTCGTGTACTCAGCTGATCATAACCATCAACCGGGCTGGGCTTGATCAAGTCAGGGGTGACAATATCACCTCTGAACCATGCACACTGAGAAATGAGCGTGACCATAGATAGGATAATTATGCCAAGCCATAGTTTGCGTTCAAAGCTTGTTCTCATAAACCACCTCAACTTCCCTTTTCTGGTTAGGTTTAAATATAGTATCTCTTTTGAAGTTTACCAATCATTCGGGGGATTGTAACGCTTTGAGGACAAGGGCTGAAATTGTTGAGCAAAGGTTTAGGGTGTTTGTTTAGAGGAATAGTTTTTCCCTCAGGCTGGTAGGTTTTTAATCTTAAAGCTTTTGTGGTTTCTCATTTCCGCGTTTATAATTGCCTGTCAATCTTGCCATGTATTGCTGCTGTTGGTCAACTGACAGGGTTTGAATTTTTTCGCAAAAGCTTATCGCTTTCGACCCTCTCAAGGTTGTCACCCTTTTTGAGAAGCGCTGAATATAGACGGTTCCGTTTTTATTGATCTCATAGGCAAAACCAAGATGGTCTGGGGTCTCGGAACTCACAGGATCTTCTTTATCTCGCTGTATTGTGTCGGAATTAGAGTGCCTTCATGGTTTCCAGGTGATCTACCAATTTTTTTATAGATTGTGTATAATGATCCAGCTTGTCTTTTTCTTTGGTGACCACGGCTTCTGGCGCACGATCCACAAAATTCTTGTTGGCTAATTTACCCTTTACTGACTTCAATAATCCTTCTGTGGTTTGGATCTCTTTTTCAAGACGTTCGATCTCTTTTTCAAGATCAATGAGACCCTCAAGTGGTACAAATAATTCTGTTTTTTCCACCATGGCGGAAGCTGAAAATTTCGGTTTACCGACTTTTAATCCAAACTCAATGTCTTCTGAACGAATCAACTTCCCGATGGTGAGTTTTGTCTTCGTTAAAATATCTAATTGTGCCTGCGAGTGAACTCTGCCCACCAATTTGATCAACTGAGATGGCGGGACACTCATTTCAGAGCGGATGGTTCGAACAGCAGTAATAATTTTCTTGAGAAAGTTCGTTTGTTGCGCTTCCTCTGGAGCGTGAAATTCTTTTCTAACCACGGGCCAGGCAGCGACGATCAAATCTGGTTCTCCTGGCAATTTGATCTGCTGCCAAATCTCTTCACTCATAAATGGAGCGTAGGGATGAAGCATTTTCATGATATCTCGTAAAACGTAAACAGCTACAGACATGGCTACTTGTTTTTGAGCAGGAGATCCATCATAGAGTCTCATTTTGATCATCTCAATATACCAGTCACAGAAATCGTTCCAGATAAAATCCCAAAGCGCACGGGCTGTTTCATCAAAAGAGAAACCTTCTAAAAGGTTCGTTACCCGTTCAATAGTGGCATTCAGTCGATGGAGAATCCACCGATCAGCCAACTCAAGCTCCTGCCATTTTTCGGGGTTTAGATGATCTTCAGTTAGTTCATAATCTTTGTTCATCAAAACAAAGCGACTGGCATTCCAGACCTTGTTCATGAAATTTCTGGCTACATCCAGACGTTCCTCGGCAAACAGGATATCCTGCCCTTTGGGTGCGATCAGCATGACTCCAAAGCGTAATGCATCTGCGCCATATTTTGCAATTAGATCTAATGGGTCTGGTGAATTCCCTAAAGACTTGGACATTTTACGCCCTTGGCCATCGCGAATAATGCTGGTGAAATACACATTTTGAAAAGGGATATCGCCTTTGAACTCGTATCCGGCCATGATCATACGAGCAACCCAGAAAAAGATAATATCGGGACCCGTTACCAGGTCGTTGGTAGGATAATAATAGCTCAGGTCATTGTCTTCTTCAGGCCATTGATGAACCGCTAGTGGCCACAACCAGGAACTTGCCCAGGTATCTAAAACATCTTCATCTTGTTTTAATGATGTTGACTTGCATTTACTACAGGCAGAAGGCGCTTCAACCTGCACCATTACCTCAGCACAATCCTGACACGTATAGACCGGAATACGATGTCCCCACCATAACTGTCGACTAATACACCAATCTTTGATATTGGTCATCCAGTGCTCGTAAGTCTTGGTCCAGTGGGCTGGATGAAATTTTATCTTTTCATCACGTACAGTAGATAATGCCGGTTTGACCAGCTCAGTCATATTCATGAACCATTGCTCTGATGCATAGGGTTCAATAGGTACATTTCCTCGTTCAGAATAGCCTACTTTGTGAACATGTTCCTCAATCTTATCCATGAGGCTTAATTCATTTAGCTGTTCAAGAACAGCTTCTCGTGCCTCAAAACGATCCAGTCCAATAAAACGACCTGGGACGTTCTCATTTAAACTGGCATCTTCATTGAAGATATTAATAAACTCAAGGTTATGTCGCTTACCCATTTCCCAGTCATTTGGATCATGAGAAGGGGTCACTTTGACACAGCCAGTTCCAAAATCTTTATCAACATAATCATCGGCAAAAATGGGGATCTCACGACCGACTAAAGGCAAAACCACGTGTTTTCCGATAAGATCTTTATAGCGTTCATCATCGGGATGAACGGCGATTCCGGTGTCACCCAACATGGTCTCAGGGCGTGTTGTGGCTACAACGAGGTAATCCTCTGAATCTTTAATAGGATAGCGCATATGCCATAAGTGACTATTGCGTTCCTGATAGATAACTTCTTCATCTGAGATAGCTGATTTTGTTGCGGGACACCAGTTAACCAGACGTTTTCCGCGATAGATATAACCAGCTTCATAGAGTTCAACAAAGGAGTGGAGGACTGCTTTATAATAGTCATCATCCATGGTGAAGCGCTCTCGTTCCCAGTCGCAGGAAGCACCCAGTTTTTTAAGCTGCTCGATGATGATGCCGCCGTATTTATCTTTCCATTCGACTGCATGCTTTAGGAACTCATCCCGACCGATCTCATGCTTGGTAATTCCTTTTTCGCGAAGCATGTTGACCACTTTGGTCTCTGTTGCTATGGAAGCATGATCGGTACCTGGAATCCAACAAGCCTCTCGGCCCTGCATCCGACGCCAGCGAATTAAGATGTCTTGCATGGTGTTATTGAGAACATGACCCAAAGTCAAAATGCCTGTCACGTTGGGTGGAGGAATGACAATGGTATATGGTTCCTTTTCAGGGTCTGGCTCTGAATGGAAATAGTTTTGTTCTAGCCAGTGCTGATACCACTTATCCTCAATGGTAGAAGCATCGTAACGTTTACTCAATTCTTGTGTCATGGTCTACAATACCCTTTTTTATAACCGCAGAGAGCGCAAAGTCTTTTTGTGTGTCTTGGTCTTGGTTTAGTCATCCTGAGCCAAGCGAAGGATCTCCAGGTTAATAGCAATGAACCCCGTGTATCTTTCCAAATTATCAAGCTATGAATTTAGACGGTGGCATGTGGTGGTGTAAGGGGAAATTGGTGTTTATCTTTAAATCGTACGAATTTCATTCATTCGCGTCTAATTCTTCTTTGTCTTCTGACTCTTCTGTTTCTTCGGGTGGCTCAATTTCCACAGCTAGCAAGGTGTTTTTAATATCATTCTTCCACGAAACAACGGTATCTGCCTTGAATCGAACCTGTGCTTCACCATAAGACCAATTATTGCCATCAAGAAGGTCAGGAGCACCGTGTAAGGCTGCTACGTCTATTTTTCTGGCGCCAATACTAAAATACTCAAGGGTATCATTCCAGCTGGAATCAAGCAGCATATCTATATATAAGGGGCTAAGCTCTGATGATATCCAGCCTATTACTGAATCACCTGAGAAAAACACCGTTGAGTGACCATAGCGCCAATGTGGACCACTTATCTTTAGAGGGGGACCCTGAACAAAGGAAACCCATTCTTTATTTGAACCCAAAGTGAAAAATGTATCAAGGAAGGTCCACTTTTCCTCATCTTCTTCCTCTTCCTCAGCGTACTCATCTTTGAGACTATCTACGATTGTGAGAAGGGGAGGTCTTCTTTCCACTTTTGGTTGATTTAGATAGGCTTCAACCCGGTCTTTTGGTGAGTCTGACAGAGAAGATGCTATCATGTAAAAAACACCTACCACTAGAAGTAATAATGTGGTGACAATCCAGGAAGCGTGACTGGGCTTATAACTTGCAGCAACACGTTGCTGCCTTTCCATCTCTTCTTCTGGCGCTTCTGCTTTTGGAGCTGGCTCTTCTGTGGTTGTTTCTTGATCGGGAGGTGTGTCATAGGAGGTTCTTTGACCCTGTTTTTGTTTCTCACCTCTATTTACAAATCGGAAATGTCCATGTTTTTTTAAATAGTCCAGAGCGACCATTTTGGCTTCATTAATGATCTTGATCTGTTCTTCAGTCTTGGCACCAAGGCGCTCATCACCTTGAAATCTATCTGGGTGCCAGATCCTGGCCAGGTCTTTATAGGCTAGCTTTACATCCTGTTCTGTGGCTTCTTTGCTTACTCCGAGCTGCTTCAGAGCATCCGCTATCTGCATGCCTTTGGCCATGACTTAGTCCAGGCCTCTACTCTTTAATAAATTGTTTTTCATACAGCCTGTAATTTAGAATGATTTTTTTGTGCCTGCTGTAGTTTTTATTCCCAAAAACCATGGATAAGTTGATTGTTAAACGTGACATGTATCTGCATTGTAATCTATGCTTTATGTGTAATTTATTTCTGGTAGCGCGTTAAAACGCTCATACCCAAACCCAGAGGTATTGAATGCCATTCCCCCTGACTGGTTTTGCGGAAAAAGGTTTTGCCGCTTAGGAAGCCGGTTCTTAGCGTGAGACTGCCCTCGCCAAGCTCTCTGACATATTCCAGCGAGATCACAAAATCATCTTGAACCATGATATGATAAGGTATCAAATCTATAACAATATCCTCGGAGGTGAAGTCAGTCAACGTGATATATATAGGCTCCTTCAGAATATTCGGACCTGGATTACCGTTTTTCATCTCATAGACATTCAGACGATAAAAAACTGTATCATAGGACGCTGCCAAACCGTGCAGTCGGAGCTCTTTTAAAAGGGTTGGGCGTTTCTTTATTTTAACTCGAATTCCCATCTCATAGCCAAGACTGTCGTTTGCAAAGCCAGCATAGGCCTTTTTTATAGGATTCGGATTACCCACAACCTTTTCTGCATATTCTCGAGGGAAAACCACAACTTTCTGCATTTCCAATATTTTGGGGATAAGTTGGATATCACAATATGTTGAACAGCCCTGAGCGATCTCTGAGATTGAAACATCATAGCTTTCATAGCCAATAAATGAGAACCGAAGCGTTTTGTCTTGGACCTCACCTGTCAAATCCAGAAAAAAATAGCCATGATCATCTGAAACCGTCCCGCGATCACCTCTCAGAACACCAATATTGACATAAGGAATGGCCTCGTTTGTCTCTTGGTCAAAAACTCGACCTTTGATATTCTGACCAATACCCGTGAGCGGCAAAACCAGTGTTATTGTCCAAATGTACCGAATTAGGTAAACCATAGAATTATACACTCTCAACAGTCTTGTTTTTATCTATAAATGTCTTTTTTGAAAGGCCCACAGGCCGATAACAAAATATATCAATGTTACGAATAACAACGCTGAGAGTTCCGGGAGAATGTCGTTAAAACCCAGACCCATAATGCTGACTTTATTCAAGGCGTTTATGGCGTGTGTAGGAGACATTAAACTTTGCCAGCTCAAAGCATATCCCTTGATGTAAAACCAGGCTTTCGCCTGAATGGGAAAAGCAGCTCCAGTAAAAAACATAAACAGAAAGAGAGGAAAGTTGCCTACCACCAGGACATCTGTGACAGACCGTATTACAGACGCCAACAATAAGCTAAATGCGATCATGCTGACGCTGGTGAGCACAGCGATCAGTAAGAAGAGAGAAAATGAGCCTCGCATCTCAAATCCCAGGGTCACTGCTGAAGCCAGGGTCAGCAGAATTGCAATAATACCAATCATCACCTGTGTGCCACCTACACCAACGAGAAATTGCCAGGCTTTTATTCTTGATAGCTTTAAGCGCAAAATGGTCTTTTGGTCTACTTCTGTTATGATGGCAATGGTGGCAGAAAACATGAGCATGATGATTGACAAAATAAGTATGCCTGGCATCCAAAGATCAAATTCACTGACCTTGCTTGAATATCCCAAAGCCGTTTCTTTGATCGTGTACAGCGGCGCATTGCCGGTTATAGATAAGGTGAACTTGTCCAATATCTCTCCCGCCCATATTGCTGAGATCATATAGGAATAACTGGTTAAATCGCCGACGAATTCAACTTCAGGAAGTTGTCCTGTGGGTTGCAGGAGTCTGTGGCTAAAATCGTGAGGGAGAATTAACAGGGCGTCCATGCCTCTGTTTTTCATTCGGGTAAACGCCTGGGTTCTATCGCTCGCCAGTTTCAATTTAAGACGAACTTCAGGGGTTTCGATAATTACAGACTTCATATGGGCAGGAAACTCTGCTCCCAAATTTATGGTGTCCCCCTGTGAAATGAATCCCTCGTCCAGATTCAAGAGAAGCACATCATAGCTGGGTTGGCTAGCCTCATTAATTAAGTAGTAAAGAAAGACAAAAAAGGGAGCCATGGAAATGGTGAGTAGAAGAATCCAATAGTTCCGGAGTTGTTCCTTAATGCTCTTTATTATTATTGGCCAGACCATTGTCTCTCTAATTTCGTTTTCCTCTCGCGGAGAGCGCAGGGCCGCTGAGAGTTTTAATTAATACTCCCCTATAGTCATCGCGAGCGAATGATAGTGAGCGCGGTGATCTCAGATTAGAGATTGCTTCAGTCCTTACTCCTTCGCAAAGACCTAATAGTATCATTCTCTCAATGCCCTCCCGGTTAAATGAATGAATACATCCTCCAGAGAGGTCTTCCTTAATTGCATACTGCTATGCATGACCTGCTGTTGGTCTAGGATGGTGGTGATCTCGGACATTCTTTCCAGTATATCAATAGCCTGGATTTTCAGTGAGTTTCCAAAAAAACTAAGCTCTTTGCTGATGGGAGAAAGCGCTTGTCTCAGTTTTTCCTTATACTTGTCGTCCAGCTCATTTTCAATCGTGAATTCCAGTAAGTCACCCTCACCAATTGAATGCTTCAAATTCTCAAGCGTATCCAGTTTCAGGAGCTTGCCATGATCAATGATGGCAACCCGATCAGCCAGCTTTTCAGCTTCATCCATATTGTGGGTTGTTAAAATTATCGTTTTGCTTTGAGATAGCTCTTTGATCAAATCACGAACCATGACTCGACTTTGAGGATCCAAGCCGGATTCTGGTTCATCTAATATCAGAATGGGTGGTTCATGGATTAAAGCGAGTGCTATATTTAAGCGACGTTTCATTCCACCAGAAAGTTTTTCGGCTAAGACCTCTTTTTTTTTCGTAAGTCCTAATTGCTCCAGAAGGAAATGCGATCGTTTTTTTGCTTCATGGGAGGGGACAGCATGCATTTGTCCCATATAGACCAATTGTTCTAAACAAGTAAGACGTGGCCAGTAAATATTTTCTTGAGGACAGTAACCTATTTGTGATCTCAACGCTTCCGCTTGATTCCCCCAGAGAATTTCACCTCCATCAGGCTTTAGTAAGCCGCAGATCATTCGAATGCTAGTTGTTTTACCGGCACCATTTGGACCAAGAAATCCAAGAATTTCACCGGCATGAACCTCAAGGCACAGGTCGTCCACGGCAAGTAGGTTGCCAAATTTTTTTCTGAGATGGCTTATCGATATCATTGTTAGTCTGCTTTGCTGAAATATAGCAGAGATGAATCGAGAGATGGAGAATTAAAACCAGGACACTTGCTATTGTATTATTTGCTGCCCTCTGCAAATTGAGCATCAATTTCCAATTCCCTGACAGCACTTTCGATAGATTCTGCTGTGGGCATAACTCCCGTTCTCAACTTCGTCGCCCTACGTCGGACATCATTGAAGAGACTCAACAGCACTGGTAAAATCAGGAGGGTACTGAAGGTTGAAACAAACAGGCCATAGGCGACGGCGATGGCCATAGGTACAGTCTGTTGGGCATCAGGATTATTGGCAATAATGAGAGGAGCGAGCCCTGCAATGGTTGTCAAAGATGTGAGGAAAATCGGTCTAAAACGCGAAAGCCCAGCTTCATAGATTGCCTCCATGTAATTCATACCTCGCTTCAGTCGACGATTCAGCGTTTCAATAAACACTATGGAATCATTAACAAGAATTCCTATGAGAGCCACAATCCCAAAATAGGATGGCATATCAATGGGCGTGCCGTGAATGGCATGTCCCCATCCGATCCCAATAAATCCGATGGGAATTAGCATAAAGAGAATAGCGGTTTGACCAAATGACCTAAAAGTGAAGGCGATAACAGAAAAAAGAAGCACCAGAATGGCTGGGAGAATCTTCATCATAGATTCCTTCGCTTCACTCATACGCTCTTCGCGACCACCAGTGGAATAATTAACCCCTGGATATTTATTTAATATTCCTGGGAGAATAACGGAGACAACCTCTTTTTTAATCATGCCGAGGTCAATGGATTTATTTAATGCGTCCGCTTCCACTGTTACCTGGCGTTGTCCGTTCAGATGTCGAATGGTGCTCAGGCTGGTAGTATATTGAAGATCAGCAATATCTTTTAATTGAAAGGCTTTTCCTGTGCTTGTTCGAATACGCATCGTTTCCAGGTCGCCGATGGAAGAACGGTCTGTTCTAGCATATCGTACCCAGATCTTAATTTCTTCTGTTCCGCGATTAATACGCTGGACCTCAGCTCCATAAAAGCCATTTCGTACTTGGCTCATCACCGTCTGAATATCCAAACCTAACAGGAGTGCCTGTTCCTTCAGCACGATCTCTATTTCACGCATTCCCTGTTGGTTATCATCGATCACATTCTTTAGTCCGGAAAGATTCTTCAGCTCTGCTTTAAATTCTTCCACCGCTCGATCAAGGACTGCAACATCCTCCCCAAGCAGTGAAATAGAAACAGCTTTTCCAAATTGTGATGATTCTATATAGTTGATCCGCTCAACAGCAGGCAGGGGCCCCACTGCTTGTCGCCATGCATTAGAAAAATCGGTTGAAAGAAAATCTCTTTCTCGACTATCAATAAAATTGACGGAAATTCCGCCTACATCTGCGGCTGTTTGTTGGTTAACGATGCTGGTGACTACTTCCTTACCCTCTTCTTTTGAAAACCTGTCGCTGATTTCACGTGCCTTTTCCTCAAGCATGAGCAAGGTTGCATGGGTGACTGATTCAGGTGTCCCTGGTGGCATTTGAAGGCTTACATCAGAATGGCTCTGGTTCTCGAAGTCACTCCCACCCATTTGTATCACACCTCCAATAGCTGCTCCAATGGTGATGAGAAAAAGACCAGTAACTACCGTTAGTGTGATCAAGCGGTTTTCAAGAGCCTTTTTATAGACTGGTGCATACCAATTATCCCTTAGCAATGCCAGAGAGTAAGTGGATTTGATTTCAAGCCAGGAAGGTTTTCTGTCTGCCTTCAATGCTTTTGAATGGGCGATGTGTGCCGGCAGAATCAAAGCGCCTTCTATGAGCGAAACAAAGAGTGCTGCCATGACGACAAAAGCCATTTCCTTGAAAAATTGACCAAAGGTACCCTCGATCAGCATAAATGCTGAAAAGGCGATCATGGTTGTGATGATAGCAGACGTTACGGCTGGAAGCACTTCCAAGGCACCATCAATTGCAGCCTGGATGCGTCGTTTACCCTTTTCATGGTGCTGGTAAATATTCTCGGCAATCACGATTCCATCATCAACCAAAATTCCAACTACCAGAATCATTCCAAACATGGATATACGGTTCAATGTGATGTCAAAAAGGGCTGCCAGGGCGAACATGCCCAAAAAAGAAATTGGAATTGAAAGTGCAACCCAGAATGCCATCCTCGGGTTTAGCGCCATGGAAAGAAAAATGAGTACCAGGATGAAACCGACAATACCGTTATTCGCCAGAATGGCCTGCATGCTCCGAACAGAGTCAGCCTGGTTTCCAAGGATCTTAGCTTGAAGAACATCGTTCCTCAGGTTGAACTTTTCTACATAGTCTTCAACGATATCGGCGACATGGATGATATCCTCTTCACTGGTATATTTAACCTTAATCAGTGCCGCTGGTTTTCCGTCCACATAAACAGCATTTGGATCCTGAGCCCATTGCTCTTTTACATCGGCGACATCAGATAGGCGGAGTACAGTCCCATCACTGTGAGATCTCAAAACGATGCTATTCAGATCGATTGCATAATATTTTTTCTGTCGGGTTCTGATACTCAGATCTTCGGATTCTCCCCGAATATTTCCTCCGGTAAGATCAATGTTGGTATTTTTGATTACACTAACTGCCTGGGACAGGGAAATTCCATAAGTTTCCAGGTCATTCTCTCTGAATGCGATCTCAATCTCTTCATCCGGAAAACCACTAATCTCAATCTTACTGACCCCTTTTATCGCTAAAAGGTCGTCTTCTACACGCAATACCGCTTGCTTGATCTGGGTTAGTTCAACATCACCATTGATCATAAAATCAATGGCATCTGAGCGAAACTCCCATTTGCTGGCTCTTGGCGGCTCAATACTGGTGGGAAATGAGCTGATTCCATCCACAGCGTTCTTGATATCCTGTAGGACCAGGTCAGCGTCAACTCCACTAACCAGCTGGGCTGTCACAGTTCCCAGGTTTTCTCTTGAGATAGAGGTTAACTTTTTGATCCCCGAAAGACCCTGTAAGCTCTGCTCAATTTTTAGGATCACACCCTGTTCCACCTCTTCTGGGGAAGCACCTGGGTAAACCGTGGTAATATTTATGACTCCGGGATCAATCTGGGGAATCAGTGTTGAGCGCAAAGATGAAAACCCAAACCATCCTAGAAACAAGATCAACAGGATTAATACATTCCCACCTGTGGAATATTTAATGAAATATTGAATGATGCCTTTCATGGGTCTAGAGCCCTAGGCTTTCTTCTTTGTGGGATCTATAGGCTTGTCTTTTTCTGCGCCTGAAACTTTCACCTCAGCACCATCATAAAGATTCAAGGTTTTCGTGGATAATAATATCCCGTTGGGAAGTCCTTTGACCACGGCATTTTCGCCTTGAGTCGAGATCACATCAACTTCACGGTATTTGATTGCGCCATTGATATACTCCAGGGCAACGTTCCCATTGTGAAGCATTTTTCGGGGCAGATTAAGGGCGTCAACGAAGGAACTGGTCAACACCATGCCTTGAAGAAACATGCCATCTCGGAGCTCTGGTGCTGAAAGTTCGGCAAAAACCTTTACCATCTGGCTGTTTTCGTCCATCCCCACATTCACACGTGTAACAGTGGCTGTCCACGAACCTTTAATGTTCTCGCTCTCCAACTGTACCTTATCGCCAACATTAATTTGATCAACTTCATCAGTACTGACGCTGGTCTCGAAATCATATACACTAGGATTGATCAAGACTCCCAGGGATTGTCCCACGCGAACCAAATTTCCGGGCGTGATTTTACTCTGGATCAAGACCCCGTCAAAAGGTGCCCGAATGGTGAATTTTCCCAATCTGGATTCCAGGGATTTGATCTGATAATAACTGGTAAAAATACCTCTCGCAGCGACAAACAGTTTTTCACGTTCATTTAGGGGCTGGGGCAGTGGTTTTACTCTTGTTTCAATATCACAGTCCTGCAGATAGTCGTTCCACTGTTTATAGCTTTCCTGGTGGTCGAATTTCAGTTCAGGTAAAAGTGCTGCAATGGCGGTAAGAAGACTGCTTCGCTGGGCTTTTAAGCTCAGTAACGTTTCTTCCAGATTGATCCGCAACATCACATCACCTTTTTTGTAGCTCTGACCTGTAAGGAATTCTTTGTGATTAACCTCCAGCACGCCTGTGACCTCTGCCAAAATGTCGACTTTTTGCTGTGCTGAAAGTCTTCCAATCACAGGAACTGTGAGTTGGATAGAGCTGTTTTCTACTGTTAAGGTATTGATTACAGGGCGGGTGTCCGTCGGTGGTTTTCTTTTTGGGGTGGACTTAAGGGATATGAGCAATAACATCAGTCCAACTGAGATCACGATGACCGCAGAAAGGATACTTATTTGCTTCATTTTATGTGTCATTCTTTAATTCTCCAATCATTGAGCATCTTTATAGTGGGCTGAATATAACCCTTGTTAGACACCGCCATACCGAATTGGTTAAGGATTACAGGTTTACTTTCTGGCCTTGCCAGTGATTTGATCCATGGAAATAGAAAAGACCCGCGTCCTAAAGTCTAAAGCCTCGATATAGTCATCACCCCCTTTAACCAGGCCTGGTGAATATTTTGCAGCTAAAGCCTGAAGGGATTTGAATTTCTCTTTTCCTTCACGCTCAGAGATTCTCCCAAAGACAATAGTGCTTTCATAACGAGTAGAGAATTTTTCGGGAAGGATCTCCGTCTTTCCAACAACACAAAATGAGACACGAACTTCATGCTCAAAGTTTGAGATTTTATGACCTTCAGTAGCCGAATGAAAATCGATACACCCATCGTATATAACATAACTAACTGGGGTACCATAGGGTTGACCATCTGGACTCACAGAAGAGATGACACCATGTTCACCATTGTCTAAAATGGTCATGGCATCTTCTGTTGAGAGCTCTCGGTCTTTGCGGCGCATTGGGTATTTCACGGGAAATGATTATGTTGGCTATTACCAGGCTGGGATTTGAATCCCAGCCTTGAGTTGTAAATATTAACCTTCTGTAATCGTAACCTTTTCCATAACATCACCACCCTGAATGCTGTTCAGAACAGCAACATCAGAAGTGAGCTTTCCGAAGACAGTATGGCGACCATCAAGATGAGGTTGGGAAGCGTGGGTAATAAAGAACTGGCTACCATTTGTCCCGGGACCAGCATTGGCCATAGAGATCACATTATCTATGTGACGTAAAGGATTGTTGGCAAATTCATCTTCGAACTGGTAGCCTGGACCACCCATTCCTGAGCCAGTTGGATCGCCACCCTGTACCATGAAATTTGGGATTACCCGATGGAAACTAACACCATCGTAATAGCCTTCGCGAGCGAGAAATACGAAGTTGTTTACTGTTTTGGGGGCATGTTGTGCAGAAAGCTCAAGGGTCATACTGCCCTTATTTGTAACGATCTCTGCTATATAATTTTTACTGGTATCAATTGTTAGTTCTGGTGCTGAATCCCATTGTTGTGACATGATTATTCTCTCTCTTTTTTGGGCTCAATTCTGTTTATCTAATGTAAAACTGATGTCTCTTAGAATCGAGACAAAGTCCTCTCGAATAAGCTATTCGACATAGTCATTAACCCAACATTTATCCTATTGTTCCAATCATATTTGACTGCGTGAAATATCGGACTGTGAGGGTAGAATCTAATTTTTGTTTATTCTGAATTTTTCAAACTGGTTTGATCCGGTTTGAATGTAGGATCGAAAGTGGCGTTGATAATAGCTGAATAGCGGTGAATTTGAGTCCACTTCTTTCTGTACTGCTTCAATCGGGTAGGTCACCTCATATAATTTAGCGTCTTGACCCAGGCGTTCAGTATAGAGGTAATTGCCCTCTAACCAAAAAGCCTCATCACCAGTTATCCTGCAGGCAAGTGTGGAATCTGAGGACAGGACATCCTGTCCAAAAAAGGTATAGGGCTGGGAGTAATCAATGAGACCAAGGAGTGTCGGTGCCACATCAACCTGACTGACCGGCATGTCTATCCTGCGAGCTTCCAGGGGTAATCCCGGAGCATAGATCACAAATGGGATGTGGGCATTTCTCATGCCCTGTAGTTGGTCTCTCGCAACGGACAGACTGTGATCAGCGATGAAAACGAAAATACTATTGTCATACCAGTCCATCCCAGAGGCTTTATCCATAAATTCACCCAGAACCAAATCAACATAAGACATACTGCGATGGACTTTACCGCGATTGTATAAGGTGTCGGAGTAGACCGGTATCTTTTCCTCATACTCAGGCGGAATGGTCCAGGGTTGATGATTGCTTGTGGTAAAAAGGGTCAGGAAGATCGGTTTGGATGCCTGATCCAGCACTTCCAGTGTGTGGTCAAAAACGTGGTGGTCATAGATACCCCATTTGGTCCCTTCTTGAGAACCGGGAAAGTCATTTCTTTCAATGATCCGGTCAAAGCCATTCGCCGTTACAAAACCCTTCATATTGTCGAACTGGGCATCTCCCCCATACATAAAAATGGTCTCGTAGCCAATCCCCTGAAGTGTCGTTCCTAAACTTGGAGCTTCGTTCACCGATTCCATTCTCGAAATAAGCGGGAGGCCGGGTAGGTTTGGCCAAGACATGAGAATTGAACTGATACCATGGGCAGAACGTTTCCCGTTTGCATAGCAGTTTGTAAACGCAATCCCCTGGTTTGCCATACGGTCTAAATTTGGTGTAATGGAAGAGCTATCTTCTCTGATATAACCAGAGAAAGCGCCTGTATGGGACTCCAGAATGAACAGGATGATATTATATGGTTTTTCTATGCTTGAGTCATTTCTCCGAAGCATGGTATTTTCATTGAGAAACTCAGCTCTAGGAGCTTCAAGCAGCTGCCGGGTCAAACGAAAGGCATCTGCATCATCATAAAAATTGATCAATTCCTGGGTGCTGCTCGCTGATGAGAACTGAACATAGGAGCGACCAAAAAAGAAGAGGGGATTCAGCGCGGTCTGATTGCTGATAAAATCCTTAGAGAACATAGCATGTCCCCAGTCAATGGGTCTTTCCTGCCAACCTCCGCGGAGACTGATTCCCAGGACCAAGATGGATACAAAAACACCTGCAAATCCGGTGATCAGGGTGGCTGGTTTATCCTCTATCCTGTCACGAACCCTGGCGTAGATAGTGGAGACCAACCAGGTCAGAAGTAAAAGTACCACAGCGACCCAGAAGATAGGATACTCCTCAAAAATGAAACTCATGCTGTCCTTCTGGACCACATAAGAACTCACTGTCAGAAAATTCACATGGGTATTGAATTCACGAAAAATGAAAATGTCTACGATATTTACGAGAGAGATGAGCATAGACAGGATATAGAAATACATGAACGAAATTCGCTTAAATATCTCCTCCCTTATCTTGAATGCCTTCAGGAGAAGCAGCAGCCCAATGGGTAAGACAAGATAGGAGGCCACAACGGCATCCAGGCGAAAACCAATAAGGAACGACTGGATGTACATTCTCCAGTTTGCGATTTCTAAAAACTCTGCCTGAGATGCAAGAAAGATGATCCGCCAGAAATTCATGAAGAGGAGTAAATAAACGAAACCCCACCAAAATCGTGAGAAGGATGATTGCGGTCTGAGTCTACCAGTCCTACTGCTTACACTTACTATTTTCTGAAGCAATTTATAGATGATTGAGTTCTCTTTTGTCCGGTTTATAACCGGGTCCAGTCACTGGCTTTCACAGGCAATGACTGAACCCTGTCTTTAATAATCGATATCTACGCAGCTTTTTTCTTGTCCTTGATACCCATGATTGCAGATAGAATAATGACTGTGGTTAAAAAACAAGCCCCTACACCAAAAATAAGTGCATACGAGAGACTTGCATATCCCCTGAAGGGTGAAAATGCCATGGAGCCAAATGCTAACATGGTCGTCAATGTTGTTAGTAGAATAGCTTTTCCAGTGCTGGACATTACAGTATAGGCTGGGCGAGAACCTTCCAGTCGCCAGCGGTGAACGGCATGCACTCCATCATCTATTCCTATTCCCAGAATCAGCGGCAAGGCCATGACATTCATCATGTCGATCTGAAGCCCAAATAGCTGCATGAGCCCGATCATCCAGATGGCTCCAACTGCCAGGGGAAGTAGAGCTGCTATTGCATATCCAAAAGACCTAAAGTCCATAAGCAGAATGAGATAGACAAGCACCAGAGTCAGTATGGCTGCATTCCTGCCATCACGACCAATGATCTCAATCAGAGCATTCATGATGGGCGGCATTCCTGTTGTACGGTCACTTACCGTTTCTAGCTCTCCAGCAAATTGCTCAAGAAAAAGACGGTCCTGATAAATGTTTCCAGATGGTAATACCGTTGTAAGAAAGAGTGATCGATCTTTGCTTGCATAGCGGTCAACAATTGATACCGGCAACACATCCAGGGTCAGTGGATCTGTATTGGTCATATTGATTACGCTAGCGGCAAAATAGTCTGCATATGCATCCTGGAATGCATTCAGACGATCGCTTACCAGCTTGTCTCCCTGATCCATTAGTTGATACAGCCTGGTGAATATGGTATTGCTTGGTGTTCCTTCGATATCACCAACAATTTCTGTAGTCCGAGCAAAAACCTTGTCCTGTCCACCGAGAAAAGCCATGGATTGAAATTCCATCACGTTCATTTCCAGACGCTCGATTTCCTGACGGACTGTGGCCATGTCTTTCGTCCTAAGCGGAGAAATATGAGCCTGACTCATGAGATCTCGAACCTCCAGGATATGAGGGATCCTTTCCGCTTGTTCTTCCATTGAAGGTAAAAAGCTTGAGATATCATCTACAGTAGCCACTGACGGTAAATCCTTAGCTTTTTCTTTTAATGCACGTGACTCTTCAACACTTTCTGAAACCAGATAGGCAAAATCCATACTTAGATCGAACTTGTCCTGCACAGTGTCCTGGAGCATAATGCTGGGCAATCCTTCTGCCTCCAGATCCATCATGTTGTGGTTGAATGTTATTTTTCCAGCTGAAAATGCCAGTAATATGGTGATCACAACAACAGCAGCGATAGAACTCCAAGGGTAGTCTTGTATGAAGCTCCCGGTTTTTCCCAAGGCCTTAAAAGTAATATCTCTTGGGGGCTGTTCCTTAATTCCCTTTTTAGCTCTTTTGCGTTCTTTACTTCTTTCTCTTACAACCAGAAAGGTTGGAAGGGCTACAAAGGTTGAGATCATGACAGCCAGAAGACCAATGGCAGTAACCAGCCCCAGTTCACTCATGGCACGCGAGTCACCAATCATTAAAGCAAGAAATGCGACAGCGGTGGTAATTGCACCTGTTGAAACTCCCTTTCCGCTTTTCTCCAGACCTGCTAATGTAGCTTCTTCCAATGAAAGTCCCTGGGTACGCATTTCTGTGAATGTAGAGATAACATGAATAGAAAAGTCGATGCCCAGTCCAATGAGAATGATCATGAACATCGCAGTCATAATATTTAAAACCGGGACAACGATGGCCACCACGCCTGCTGCCCAGATCAATCCAATAATCAGATTCGCTAGCGCCAACAGGGGTGCATCCCACATTTTAAAGGCAAAGAACAACAGTGCTCCAATTGCAAAAATTGAAAGCAGCATTGATATTTCAAGTCCCTGGGTACTGTAGACCATTTCATCTCGACCAACAGCTATGGCTCCAGAGAGACCAGCCTGCACATTGGGGTGTGCTTTTAGAACATCATTAAGTACCCCCTGGACTGCATCAGTGCCATCCACAATCATGAATGCATCCAGCATACTGAAAGTGGGGATCAGATTCATGATAAGTGCCTGGCGATCATAAGAGAGGAAATAGGGTTCTCCGAGAAGCAGTCTGTCTACAGCGCTTTCAGCTGCAGAAGCCTCAATTTTACCGGTTTGGAGGGTCTGCTCCATTTCTCCCAGCCAGCTATTAATCCCATTCAAAAAGACTAGGGCTCCATCTTCTTCCTCTCTCGAGGAAATCGATTCTTCCGGCTGAATAAACTCTTTTTCGAAACTGTTGTTTATATTGGTCAGTAGTCCTGATAAACCAGGATCCTGAAATACATCCTTCAGGTTTTTCAGATCATCTTCTTTCATGAGCATGAAACCGTGTTCTTTCATGAAATCCAGGTCGGCCAGGTAATCCGCTCTACGAACATATACGTAGGGCTCCGTATCCTTTCCGGGAATGGTCAGGGGTTCCAACACTCTGGGTGCTAAATCATTGGCGAAAGCCTTGATGTCTTCTTCAGCTCCCTGCACGACAACCACAATACTTGAGGCTGACTGAAACTCTTCCAGGATGCGATCAAATTCTATGGTTCGTGGATCACCTTCCGGAAGCATATCAGACCATTTGGGGGTCATAGACATTCCGCCTGAAAGAACCATGGTAATTACAGTTACAAGCCCAACACCCCAGAGCATTAGCTTGGTTTTATTTACAGCCAGGTCGGCTAGTTTCTTGATTAATCTATCTCTCATGTTCCACCCCTTTTTATTAAAAGAATTATAGCTTTCTCGCAGAGCGCGCAGAGACTGTTTTTTTGACACGAATAGCACAAATACGATGAACTGTCTGGACTAACATCGGGTGTATATAAATACTCTTTCGTGTTAATTCGTGATGATTTGTGCTGTTCGTGTCTTGTCATTAAAAATCACTTCTCAGTCTGAGTCGCAATCCCCAGTCCTGTAGTCCGAACTCTGTGTCCTCTTCGCCCCAGAATAGGCTTCCCTGCAGTGAGATGTTCGTGTCATCAAAAATGTTCCAGTCCAACTGGGGTGCAAAGGTCCCGCTATTGTCGTTAAAATTGGCAATGGCCAGGGCACTCAGGCTAACAAGATCAAAAGTGGGGTGCATAAGATAGAGGAAGCCATAGTCCTGCATGAGACTATGGGATTTCCCACTTAAGCTATACAAATAATCATAAATGATCAATTCATCTGCTTTAGCTTTACCATATTCATTGTGTAAATATTCACCTAGAACGTAGACTGAATTATCAAAGGTGTGGTCTAGCCCAAAAACATACTCGTTGAAAGAATCTATCGGGGGTTCATAGGCAATTATGCTCGAACTACTATAGAGCTCATAAAAACTGCTGTATACAATATTGTTTACCCCAAACTCTGTCCATACCCCCCATCCAAGTATCTCTCCGACAAGTGACCCCCCATGCAGCCATCTCTCATCTTCTTCACCATATCCATAGGTGAAAGCATGCAATGATTGCCATTGTTGTTGGGCAGTAGTCAGTGAAAAGTCGAAACGACCAAAGCCACCATTCAGCCAAAATTGTTTTGTCGCATTCTCAAAATTATCTGCTGGGATCATCACCATCTCAAATGAAGAACGATTGCCCAGTGGAACAACAGATCGAATAGCCGCGATTCCAGTCTGTTCGTAGCTGGGATCCAGGAGCGATCTAGAATTAAAAATATCGGTTGGATTCCAGGCATAGCCTACACCCGGCGAAATCTGTTGTCTTCCTAAGGTCATATCCAACCACGGAAATGTGAGCCTCATATAGACATTATCCACCATGATGGTGTCTTGTAATTCTATGTTTTGAACCAAGCCAGAGTTGGCATACCCCGGTAGAAAATCATAGATATTCCAACTGGTCTTTCCCCAGTACTTCTGGATATTGACATTGGCTCCAATAAGCACATTATCATTAGGACGCGCTTCAACATCAAGACGAAATTTATTGTAGCCAAAATTATAATTCACTGTTCCAAGCTGCATGAGGTCAGCCTCCGATTCGAAATATCCGAAAAATTCTGGTTGAGCCCAGAGCATGAGAGGTAGAAAAAGAATTATCCCCCAGCTTTTCATTTTTTCAAATTCCTTTCTGAAAAGAAACCTTTGGGTGGTTCCCAGTTGTAGGTGATTTCAAGGGTTCGCATAGTTGTGCTGGACCGTTCCTTGTTATCCGTCATCACCATCATCATGGCACTTGGGTAATCTTCAACCATTTGGATATTAGACATGACGAGAGACTTGGAATTAAAACCGTTTTCATCATAGTAATCCAGGGCGATGGGGTAATAGTCTGACTGACGCGCCCAAAGCACGATTTTTGGATAAGGGGGTTCCTCCTCGGGGATGCCCATTAGTTCAATTTTCCACGTAAGCTCACCATCTCGAGTTTCTTCCGCCAGGATGGTCGCCTTAAATTTTGTCTGAAACACATCTCCACCACCCATGTCCTCATAAGTGAAGTCAGAGCCTTGCATCTTTTGTTTTTTAGCATGGGAAGCCAGCTTTCGAACTCGCTTGGTCCTGGGAAAGTAGCTCCAGATATCATCAGCGTTATTTAGCATAAGGAATGCCTGCCCACGAATGGCTGCCGGTTTTGTATAGCGGGTAAGGGAGCTCTCTCCTTTTCCACTTGACCAGGATTCAAATTCAAAAACCCGTTCTTTGCCGGAACTGGTAATAATGGTCTGTGATCCTTTGGAATAAGTGTTCTCTGGTGACATGATACTTGTGACGCGGTCAATGATTTCAGCAGCAGTGGGTGTCTGAGCGAAGAGGGTTGACAGTCCAAGAAAGGTGATCATAATTAGGCGGAGTCTCATGGCTCTAGTCCTTTCATGAAGCTTTCAATACCTTCCGCAAGTGCTGTTTCAAAAGCGGCTTTATCTTTATTGAGCATGAACTGCCAGACAAAACCATCAATGAATGCCAAGCATAGGGTGGCAACACCGTCGTAATTCATTTCACGAAATTCACCCGATTTGACCCCTGACTCTAGAATCTTAATCACAAGGCCCCTCAGCTTATCATAACCCTCTGAGAGCCCCGCCGGTTCATGCTCACCTCGTTTAATGGCTCTAGCTCCCTGAGCCCAAATCTCAGTCATAATCAACATGGCATCTTCCATCTCGAAAATAATTTCGGTATTCATACGCATAAAAGTCAACAAGGTCTGCTTGGGAGTGAGATCCATTGAATACAGTTTTTCAGAAGCATCTATCATGTCACCCATGAGTGTTTCAACAATAGCGTGAAATATCTCATCCTTACTGCTAAAGTATTCGTAGACAGTACCTTTGCCGATATTGGCCTCTTTGGCGATATCAGCTATTTTGCCTTTTTCCAGGCCATCTCGAGCGAAAACATGTATGGCCGCTCGTATAATTGCCTCAGGTTTTGCCGGGTCTTTTTGTAAGGGAGTCATGGTGTGGTTACCTTTCTATGTATGATTACGTCATAAAATATGACCGGCCAGTCGGTCAGTCAAGTCATTTTTCATATCCCTTACATTTATTTTCACATTCATGAATTTCTGGATATCTTAATTCACCTTTAAAAAATATTGAGCTAGACAATAACCTAACTATGAGATCAAACATGTCCATCAGTGACCGTCAACAGAGCGCTTCCTCCAAACAATCCTACTTGTTTGGCTTTGCTTTATTGTTGATCCTCAGCATCTCCTCCTGCTGCCCGGATGATCCGTATGCTAATTACCTAAACCTTATCATTACCACAGAACCTAAGTCTCTTGATCCCGCTTTATCTACTGACATAACAACAGCAGTTTTAACTTCACTCATGTATAACAATCTCGTGCAGTTTGGTGTTGGCACAGAAATAGAACCGGGCCTTGCTGAATCGTGGACCATATCAGATGATGGTTTAGTTTATACCTTTAAACTAAAAGATAGTGTTTTATTTTGGAATGGCGAAACACTCACCACTACTGATGTTAAACATTCATTCGAGCGAGTTTTAGATCCAGACACGCGATCCCCACAAACCTGGCTGCTTACTCCAATCGAAGGTGCAACAGCCTTCATGAGAGGCCAGGCTGATACAATACAAGGTATTTCGCGTATTTCACCAGATACGGTTCAATTGACCCTGGAGAGCCCTTTTGCGCCATTCCTCGGCTTCCTCGGTGCCCCTGCTACCGCAATCGTCTCCAGCTCTTGGGGTGAAGACCTAAAGGAGCAACCCATGGGAACCGGGCCCTGGGTATTCTCTGAATGGAAGGCTGACCAGAATATTCGACTCAAGCGAAACGAAAACTATTATGATGGCAAAGCAAAACTCGAGGGTTTATTATTAAATAATGTTGGAGAGATATTAACTGCTGCTTTAGAGTTTGAAGCAGGTAATCTGGATGTGATGGCAATACCTAACTCAGAGTTTAAATATTGGACGCGGAGCTCCATCTGGAAACCCTACATTCATAAACTAGAAGAACTGGGTCTTTATTACCTAGCTATGAATGTTGATCGGCCTCCCTTTAATGATATTCGCGTACGTCAGGCGGCTACCCTAGCTATAGACCGGGAGAAAATCATCAAGCGCGTTTTACATAACAGTGCCACTCTGGCGTTAGGGGCAATTCCACCACGCCTTTCTGCTTATGACAGTAGTCGACAAACACTTCCATACGATCCTGACCGCGCTCGCCAGCTTCTCAGGGAGGCGGGCTATAATGATGATTGTGAATTTGACCTCTGGGTTGATCCTGGCGCGGCTGTTTCCCAAACCATCGAAGCTATTCATTATTACCTAAGCGAAGCCGGGTTTAAGGTTCATTTAGTCAGGAACGACTGGAACATGATGCGAGATGCCATGCGAAAAGGTGAAACAGACGCATATTGGGGGAACTGGTGGGCAGATTATGCTGATGCAGAAAATTTCCTGGCACCCCTCTTTCATACTGAAACAGCAGCTACGAGAAATCGTTACTCAAACACCTCTGTAGATGCATTGATTCAAAAGCTTCAGCGAAGCGCCTCTCCTGAAGAGAGAACTAGCCTGGCTCAGCAGATTGATAGTATTCTCGTCAATGAAGCTCCCTATGTCTTTATGTGGTACCCTATTGCATACACAGTTGTTCAGCCCAACCTTAAGGGCTATGTTCCCCACCTTATGCCAAATGCCAACCGGTACACTGAAGTATATTTTGAAAACCAGGAAACTAAGCATGACTAAAATTGACAATCATCCCGTACTTGGACAACTCAATGAATCAGATCGTCGCCTAACGGAAGTTGACAAGCTACAAGCCGCCCTAAATGAACGACGACGCATTCTAGCTAGAGATGGAAGAGCAACTACTATCGTCGCTGGGATTGTTGGCATCTCCGGTTTGTTTTTCATGAAGCCGCTCTCCTTTTATCTCATTCTGGGATTACTCCTTCTTGGTCTGCCCCTGGTTTGGCGCCATCTGGCAAAAGAAGCCCGAGAATTCAGTATGACCGATGAAGAAATTCAATCGATTTTAGATTCCCAGTAGAGTCACAGCATACTACAGTTCTACACTGCACATTAAACCATAACCAAGAGAATAATACATGCCCCTGATCCAAGATCCAACTGCACTACTCGTCTATCTCGTTTCCCTCATGGGTTTGATCTATTTTGTGAAGGAACAAGCCTGGAGTCAAAAAGTCTTTAAGGTCATCCCTCCTGTTATTTGGGTATATTTTCTGCCTATGATCTCCACGACTGTGGGCATCACACCGGAACAATCCGTTCTCTATACTTGGGTCAAAACCTATTTACTGCCAGCAGCACTGGTTTTATTGCTGCTCTCTGCTGATGTAAGAGCAATCACGAAGTTGGGACCCAAAGCTTTGGGAACCATGTTCGCCGGAACACTTGGTATTGTTCTTGGCGGGGTTGTTAGTCTCGCCATATTCGGCGCCTGGCTCCCTGAAGATGCCTGGCAGGGAATGGGCGCATTGTCAGGAAGCTGGATTGGTGGTAGCTCAAACATGGTGGCTATTGGAACTTCCATTGATGTTCGAGATGAACTTTTCGGTGTTATGATTATTATAGATACTGTTATCGGTTATGGTTGGATGGGTATTGTCATCTTTCTTTCCGCCTTTCAATCCAAACTTGACAAATGGAATCAAGTGACAGACTCTCCAGTTCATGAGCTCAGTGAACATCTAGCCAATTCAGATAAAAGCCCGTCCGTTCCCTTGAGTTATTCCTCTCTGATTTTTATGATCGTTATTGGTCTAGGTTTGGGTTTTCTGAGCCTGAAAGCGGGGGAGATGCTCCCTGATCTTGGCAAGGTTGTGACTAGTTTTGGATGGACCGTTATCCTGGTCTCCATTATCGGTCTGGGCTTATCTTTTACACCCGTTGCAAAACTTGAGAAACACGGTGCCTCTCACTTGGGGAACTTTTTCCTCTATCTACTGCTTACAACCATCGGCGCTAAAGCCGATCTTAGAGCAATCACAGAAGCACCTATGTTTTTAGCTGTAGGCGTTGTCTGGATCGGTATTCATGCCACCGTCTTATTTTTCGCTGGCCGATTACTTAAAGCACCCATGTTTTTGATTGCCACCAGTTCTCAGGCCAACATTGGCGGTGTTGTCACGGCGCCTATTGTAGCATCAGTCTATCAAAAAGGGATGGCCCCAGTTGGACTACTTATGGGCGTTATGGGGAATATTTTGGGTCTCTATTTTGGCTTTCTCACCGCTCAATTAATGGAGTGGGTGAGTAGGCTTTAATTTTTGAAGCTAAACCACAGAGAACACGAAGAACACAGAGAGGTTTTATGGCTCTATTGGCCAAAGGTTATTTTAGAAGTACGTTTCACCAGCCACAAATTGAGGCGTCTGTGTTTCATCTGTGGCTGAAATAGATTTTTTATTAGCTAGCTCCTTTTAATCGTCTGTAATATTCTTATACTAAAACATGAATCAATGGCAATCACCACAAGGTCCACCACGCATGCAATTCGGTCCTCGTAAAATGGGGGATGGGGTGAAACAGCTCCTCATCGCTAATGCTGTTGTCTTTTTTATTACTCAGCTCGGCGGCATGCAAGCTTGGGCTGAGTGGTTTGGCTTAAACCCACATAATGTGATCTTCGGTTTCCGCGTCTGGCAGCCCTTCACATATCTCTTTCTCCACGCTGGTTTTTGGCACATCGCCATCAATATGCTCATGCTATGGATGTTTGGCTCTGAGCTAGAGAGTCTCTGGGGTCGCAAAGAATTTCTGCGTTATTATATGATCACCGGTGTCGGTGCTGGAATCTTTTCGCTGGTACCCTATTTCATCGGTGTCCTTTTTGGAAGCACCGGCTATATACCTTCTATTATCGGTGCCAGTGGTGCCGTTTATGGGATTCTCCTAGCCTATGCTATGACCTACCCCAACCGAAAGGTTTTAGTGTACCTGGTAGTGCCAGTTAAGGTGAAATACCTGATGCTCTTTATGGGATTTATGACCTTTGCCTCCATTGGAAACAGCGATGGAATCAGCCACATAACTCATCTTGGAGGGCTTGTAGTTGGCTTGATCTATTTAAAAAGAAGTGGTCGATACAGAAGTTTCAACATTCCCTGGAAACAGTGGCTCGACAAGCTTGTTAAGTTTCGTATTGTACAAGAGAAATCAACAGCTCGTTCAAGACAAACACAGAAAAAGGGCTGGCATAAAGTAGAGAGCGTTTCTGATTTGCGGAAAGAGATGGATGCACTGCTTGATAAGATTACCCAGGTTGGTTACGAACAGCTTAGTACGGCCGAAAAAGAACGAATGCTGGAGCTCTCGGCTCAGCTATCAAATAGTGATGACCATCGAAACTGATCAACTCTCCAACTAAAAACCTTCAATAAAGTTCTATTCGGGTTTACGCATTGAAATAATGTGAGACCTTGTGTTTTCCTCGATTAACACGCCAAATTCCGGTACATTTTCCAGGTGAATTTTAATGTCAGTGAATCCAGCATTTTTCATATTCTCAATTAAATCGTTGAGAGAGAAAAGTCGCATTTCCAGTGTGGCTCCAGGACCTCCGTGAAAACGTAAGCTTTCAAACTTTTGAACTTGACCTTCCTGTGTCTTATTCACCAGGATTGTTTTTCCGTGAGCCGACTCAATGTGATATTCATATAGGTCGGGGAAGTGCTCCTCGGTTGTTCCATCCAGCTTGTAGGGAACTGAAAAGACACAAAGGCCGTTCTTTTTTAATGTTTTGTATAGGTTATCAAATGCGGTCTCTACGGGAACGGGAATATGCTCGAACACATCACTAGAGATGATAAAGTCGACACTTTCGTGCCTGTCCGGTTTGACTGATGTTATATCAAGTTGGGGTTCTTTATGATAATAAGTATTCGTGTAGTCAAATTTCTTGGATAACCCAGCGGCATACACATTTGCATCGCTTAAACCCATTCCGCTGAGCTGTTTTTGCTCTTCAATCTCTACCAGTTTTGATTCTCGACCTGTTAACTCTTTAAGTAGTACATAAATGATGGATCTAAACCGTCGATTCGATCCACAAGAGGTACAGGAGGGCGCTTCCCTGTTTTTGACCAGGTTTAAGGGTGAAACTGATATCCCCCCGCAAATATTGCAGGTAAAACGAAAGACTTCTTCTTGAGAACGAAGCCTGTTAAGCCTAATTTTCAGGCGTAATGCAAAGATTCTCACATTCCATAACAGGTGTCTCAGTGACGATGGTAGATAATCTAAGATCAAATTTTAAACCCCTAATTCCTTGGATATATTATACCACAGAATCATAACTGGAACGTATGCTATATCACCTGGAACTTTTGTCATCCCATTTCTAACGCTTGGTTATTTCAGCGCTTTTGGCATTATTTTGTAAACCAGCTCATCAAGAACGTCTTCTCGCATCGTCTTGACCAGCTTCTCTTCAATGACAACACCACCCATTGATTCTGGTATCATTCGACTTGGGATGTTAGCTCGGTCAACAGGATAGATGGCATAATCAAAATCAATGTTTTCAACTGCCCAGCGACCCAGAATCTTGATCGCCTCTAAACCGTAAGCCTTGCCGTGCGCTGAGTGCTTAAGCCAGATTCCGAACTCGGGAGTGTTTGGATTGCTTCTCCCGTGTAAACTGCAGCAGCCCAAAAATTCTCCATTCTCGCTAGCTGTAATCACCAGAACCAATTCCCTGCCAGCTTTCATTCCTTTTAATGATGCCGAAATAAATACTTTGGTTTCATCAATTACTTCAGCAGGTTTAGGGAGCATATAGCGCGTAATTTCTGGCGTGAATTCCTTGAATATCGCTTCCGTATAGCTTTCATTTATGGAAAGCAGCTTGACCCGATCACCCTCAATATTTATGGTGGAAAGATCAAGTGGCTTTTTTTTAAAGGCGAGCGTTTCCATTGCCGTCTTAGTGCTTGTGCTCCGGATAATAGCCAGACAGGGCTTTAATGCTTTTTACTAAACTTGCACCTGTCTTTGCGTCTACATTTTGCTTGGCTTCCATGGCGGCCACAATCACAGCATGATGTTTTTCCAGACGTTCGGTATAGTCCTTTTGACTAGACTTAACTCGCTGTGTCAAATAGTAATTGCTAATGGTCTCAATAATGTTCTGGGCGTGAATCTCTTTTGTGTTTACCCAGCGAACCAGTTGGTTTTGGGATTGGGCGTCTTGCTTGCCGGCTAACTCATTAATGAGGCGGGCTGCTTTTTCAATAGTAGCCGCGTCTTCCAGCATGGACTGCAAGCGAGCATTATCATTATAGATCCCACAGGGGACCTGACAGTGGGCATTGAGCGTGCTTGGTGATACCAATAAAAAGCCTATGGTGGCAATCAGTATCGTGACCTTAATCATTTTACGCATTTAATAAATCTCCTTTATTTGAATAATTGCTATGACAATATAATCGGATTGCTGTTTCTGCCACAGTCAAAGGGGCAAAAGAATCCTGTTTGTTTTACTTGAATGTGTGTTGCCGGAAAAACAAGCTCTCTATCTGGTCGTACTTCTAGCTCAACAATTTCACTTATGAAAATTGCCTAACTTTGCATTCCTGCAAGCTTAACTCAAATTGATCTGTTTGGAAAGGTATTGCTTTATCACGGTTTCCCAAAGAGGCAACCCGAAGCATCTTCAGACATGGTGGATCAGGTTCGTAATAACTGTCTCTGTTAACGCTTGGGCTGAATTAAGGGCCTGCCTATTTCGCTGCCCGAAAGTAATCTTGCCTAGAATATCATGTGTCAGAATAGGAGCGACCCTTTTTCTCCTGGGCTTTATCTTTTTTTAGTTTACGTTTTTCTTTTAGTGTATGTGCCGCTTTTTTCTGAAGTTCTTTTTTACCTTTGTCTTTACTGCCTTTATCGCCCATGAGAATTTATCCCTTTCTTTGATTGTTCAGTAGCATAGAGTGTATCAACGTAAGTTCATGGAAAATAAATAGCAAGGCTTAGTATTCTATTTGATGGACTAAAGGATATTCAGCCTGACCGGTTTTGGGCGTTTGGGAATGTTCATTTTTCGTCTCCAGGTGTGATCCTGGACCTGGCTTAAGGCGAGACTTTCCCTTTCAATTCGATAATCTCTTGCGTGAAAACATTTCGCTCACTCAGATCATCCAGCTTAAATTCAAAGTATACTTCTGTGCTGTAGCCTGGCTTTAAGGTCTCCCGAATAAAAAAATTCTCCGAGAGTACTGGAACGTATCCCTCAACATCTTTCACATCATCAGCACTCACTTCTGTGAGAATCAAGGGATCCTCCTGGCTTTGAGCTATTGAATAGATATTTACTTGAAACTTACATGAGGTGAGGGTGTAGGGGCTCTTATTGATCAGGTTAACCAGGAGATAATTCCGTTGAGCATTCAGCTCAAATCCATTAATATATATTTGCCCTCTGGCATCGCTTGGCAGGGGCTTGTCATCCAGTCCCGTACAGGCCACAATTAGAAGGCTGGCAATCAACAGGCTTGATGCCTTCCTCATACTGAGTTTTTTCAATTTTCTATTATCCTGCTTTCAGATCGGCTAGTAGCCCGCCTAGCACATTTAAGCGTTCGCTAATAATTTCATCATCTTTAGAGATGGCTGCCTCGAATAGATCCATATCGCCTTCGATTTGAGAGTTGTCCTTGCAGACCGCAACATTCATGGCGCCACCCTGTAAGCCTATTCTATCAAGGGTTGGGTAGTCAGGGTAATCTTTTTCGTTTTTATGATAGCGCTCTAAAAATACTTTTCTTGATTTTACGATCAGAATTGCCAGGTCAAGTACCCGATGCAGTGGCATTTCTTCTGATTGCCGTGACCATTTCTCTCCAGTATAGCGCCAGATCTTAGCTGAGATATCGACGTTTCCGCGCTCATTCCATTGAGCTAAACCCAGAGAGAGGCCCTTTGCGTCTGAATTAATATTCCGACCATCTATTTTATCATAATCCTCAGACACAATGACAGGCTTGTGTTTCAAGTCTACAGGTATTTTCATTCTTATGTTCCTTCACTAAATTAGTACTTTAGTAAACTAGTAGCTGTATCGCTTTATCAAAGCCCAATTTGATCTCAATAACCCCTTATTTTTAGAAACCAGGTCTTAAAGTTATCTCTTCATCATTTCCGCTTTTGATTTAGTTTAAGACGAATGAAAATCATCCGTGAAATGCTGGCCTGGATAAAACGTCTCCGCGAAGAGGGCGTCCTGGATCTAATTATAATCCTGTGGGTTATCCTTCTTGTCGGAGCTACTGCTGTTTATCTCCTGGACTACGGGTCAGAGAATCGCACCATCACCAATCTTTTTGAGGCCTTCTATTGGGCCTGGGTGACCATGACAACTGTGGGCTTTGGTGATCTTACCCCAGCGACACCTGGAGCGAGAATAGCTGCATCTATCATGATGTTCTTTTCACTGGCGCTGATCTCATTCTTCACAGCCACTATATCATCTATCTTTGTAGCCCGGAAAATTAGAGAGGGTAAAGGTTTGGAAAAAATAAACTATACTGACCATATTGTAATCTGCGGGTGGAATGACCTGGCAGACGAGTTACTTGACGCCTTCCTAAAACAGGACAAGGACGAGAAGACCTCCATTGTGCTGGTTAATGAATTATCTGAAGAGGAGATCGATGCCTGGAGAGCCAAGCTCAATGCCAGTCATCTTGGCTTTGTCCGTGGTGATTTTACTCAGGATCAGATCCTGTCAAAAGCCAATATTGCCAAAGCTAAGGCTGTTCTAATTCTGCCCAACCTCATTAAAATCGGAGCAGCAGAAGCGGATGAGAAAACTGCGCTGGCCACCTACTCTATTAAAGCACTGGCTCCTAAAGCAAAAGTTTATGCATACATCCTTCAGCACGAAAACAGATCCAAGCTTCGTAGAGCCAAAGCGGATGGAATCATTGTCGCCGATGAATTTGGAGCCTTTATGGGTGCCAGCCAGTTACACAATCCTGGCATTCCTGCTTTCCTTTCTCAAATGTTAAATACAGATCAAAGTCGGCTCATCACTCAGCCTGTTCCAGAGGGTATGGTTGGAAAATCCTATGGAGAGCTATTTGCCTTTTCATTTGAGGAGCACAACACAACCATTCTTGGCGTATACCAGGAAGAGACCTCTGCTGGAATTGGCGATTTTCTGGCTGCTGATTCTGGTGATTACCTGGATCAGTTTATTGCCGCCAAACTCAAAGCCGCTGGCCGTACTCAGGACGACGAACACAAATTGAAAGTTCGCATCAACCCCGAGAAGAGCTATATCATCAAAGCCGGCGAACAAATGATCTTACTTAAATAGTGTCATTCTGAGCGAATGCGAAGAATCTCCATATAATGCTAACTAACCACCGGACTGCCTATGCCTTATATCCCACATCTTAATAATTGCCATCTCTTTGATGGTTTAAAAGAGGAAGAGATTGCCGTTTATCGTCCGGCCACCAGTTTAGTTACCTATAAAACCGGTGATTCGATCATGGAAGAGGGCGAGACGGGGAACACCCTGCTGATTCTTATAAAAGGAACCATCACCATCAGTAAAAAATTGACCCTCCTTGGTGATGACGAAAGCGACACCAAAGACAAAACCTTTATCACGCTCAGTGAAGAGCAAAAACCCTTTTTTGGTGAAATGGCTCTCCTTATGGAAGGATCATTACGCACGGCAACCGTCACCGCCTCCACCGATTGTGAGATCGTTGTTATGGAAAAAGAAACCTTCCAGCAGGTTTGTCTGGATCATCCCCAAATTGGTTTTCTGGTTATGGAAAATATTGCAAAAAAACTCGCTGCTAATCTTGAGCGGGAAAGCAAAAATGTATTAAAGTTGACCACGGCATTTAGCCTGGTCCTTGAAGAATAGACAAATCAAGACTTTCAATGTGCTTTGGGCGTCAAAATTAATAAACAAGATCACAACGAATTGGACGAAGGGTACGAAAAAATGATGACAAAAGCACAGCTTCGTTAATTTCGTTTCCTTCGTTGTAAAAAAAGAAAGAATGTTATGAATATCACAGAAAACAAAGTTGCCAGTATTGACTACACCCTAACCAATGATGCCGGAGAGGTCATTGATAGTAGCTCCGGACGCGAACCTTTGGCTTACATACATGGAGCAGGTGGTTTGATTCCAGGCCTGGAAAAAGAACTCGAAGGCAAAGTTAAAGGTGATAAACTGATCGCTATCGTTCCACCAGAACAAGCCTATGGCGTACGTAGTGAAGAACTCGTTCAGGATATTCCACTGGATCGTTTTGAGGATAAAAATGAGATTCAGGTCGGTGCCCAGTTTCAGGTCAGCAATGGGGATCACACGCATATTGCAACCGTCATCGAGATTGGTGAAGCAGATGTAAAAGTAGATATGAATCACCCGCTAGCAGATCAAACCTTACATTTCGATGTAGAGGTTATGGATGTCCGCGAACCCACCAAGGAAGAGCTTGAGCACGGCCACGTTCATGGCGCTGGTGGACACCACCATTAAATTAGAAATTAGAAATTAGAAATTAGAAATTAGAAATTAGAAATTAGAAATTAGAAAAACTTCTTAATGTTAGAACATAGTCAAGGAAGCATCTCATGAAGCCAATAACAGGCCTGCCTTTAATCTTATTGCCTGTCCTGCTCACTCTCATCACATGCGTTGGCACTCAACCTGGAGTTGTGCCCATCAAGCCTGTTGAGGATGTTATTGTAAAGTATGAGATTGAAGTGCCCCGTGAGTTCAGAGCAGCCTGGGTGGCTACGGTTGCCAATATTGACTGGCCCAGTAAGCCGGGTTTGAGTACTGAAGAACAGCAAGCAGAGGCCATAAGTCTGTTGGACTCAGCAGCTATCCTAAACTTGAACGCTATCATCTTTCAGGTCCGTCCCCAATGTGATGCTCTCTATGAAAGTGCCTATGAACCCTGGTCATATTTTTTGACTGGAGATCAAGGAACGGCTCCTGAGCCATATTATGATCCCCTTGAATTCTGGGTAAATGAAGCCCACAAACGGGGCATGGAATTACATACCTGGTTCAACCCATACAGGGCACACCATCCCAGCGGAGAAAAGAATGAAACCTCTGTTGTCTCCACCAGGCCAGAGTTAGTGCGGGAACTGGAAAAGGGGCAGTACTGGTTAGATCCAGCCATGAAGGAGACTCAAGATTATTCCTATGATGTGGTTATGGATGTGGTTCGACGTTATGACATTGATGGTGTCCATTTTGATGATTATTTCTACCCTTATGGAAATGATCCTTTTCCAGATGACAGAACCTGGGAAGCCTACTTGAAGACCGGTGGAAGTCTTGAGCGTCACGATTGGCGTCGGAATGCTGTAAACACCTTTATAGTTCGGGTTTATGATGGAATCAAAGCTGAAAAGTCCTGGGTTAAATTTGGAATAAGTCCTTTTGGAATCTGGCGGCCGGGAAACCCTGCTTCCATAAAAGGTTATGATCAATACGCAAAACTCTACGCTGATGCGAAACTTTGGCTAAACGAAGGCTGGGTGGATTATTGGACGCCTCAACTGTATTGGCCAACGCGTAAAATCCCTCAAAGCTTCCCTGTTCTTTTGGCTTGGTGGGCCAATGAAAACACCCATAATCGTAATCTCTGGCCAGGACTCTTTACCAGTAAAATTGAAACCGAAGCTCAAGCTCTTGAAAATTTTAGCCAGATCATGATCACCCGAGGCATTGTTGCAGATGGTCCCGGTAATGTTCATTTTTCAATGAAAGCCCTGCAACGGAACTTTGGGGGAATCGCAGATATTCTACTTAAAGGACCCTATTCTGATGCAGCTTTAATTCCACCTTCTCCCTGGCTGGACAACACAGCACCGGCTACACCCCTGGTAGAGGTCGAGATCAAAGATGGAAACGCCCACATCCACTGGCTACATGAAGACAAGGATGATGTGAATCAATGGGTGATCTATTTACAGCGGGGGGGGCATTGGACTTATAAAATTCTTACAGCTGAGAAGGAATCTCTCGTTTTACCATATGCTATTCGCTCTGAAGATGCCATGACTCCACCTGAGATATTAGATAGGCTGGCTGTTACTGCGGTGGATCGTTTAGGAAATGAAAGTGTTCGTAACATTATCTCTATCAGGTAAACACTAAACCAATTCCCAGCCGAGTAAAGCGACGACTAGATTAGTTTCTACTTTCTCTTAAAGCCTGTTTGATGCGCCTCGCTCACTTAAAACAGGTTTATGGTTCATATTTACCCAGAGCTTTAATGCCCCACTTTAAAGGCAAATACGTATATAATGTTGTGAGAACCAACATAAAACCAATGGTGATAGTTATGAAGAATCCCGGCCCTTCTGATTGAAGAATATTGATCACAAACACTAGAGATAACACTGAAAAAGCCACATAGATCAAGCTGAGCACAACAGCGATGATCCCACCATATCCACTACTGATCTTCATTGGGTTGGTCTCGTTGAATTGTGCATAAACAGCACCCAATCCAAGCGACATACTGATCAAAGCCAGGCTCGTCATGAGCAGAAATCCACTGGATAGAATGGCGACTTCAGTTCGTTGGCCAAGGAAATGGTTTGAGGATAAGGCTACAATTTCTGCCAGGGTGAAAAGAGAGAAAAAGGCCAGCCAGAATTTCTCAATAAATACCTGCTTCATAGTAAAGGGAGACATTTGGAGCATCCATAAACTTTGTCCTTCCATACTAATCATAGGATAAACGAATCTGGCAGTAAGAGCGGCCATAATGAACCCTGTAAACCCAAAATTAAAGACGTAGATGGCTGTTTGCCAGAAGGGGAGCAAATCGCCAAAGTGAACCCTGCCCCTGGAAAGATTGATCAAATAAACCACAATAAAGAAGCCCATTAGGAGGAATTGAACCCACTGTTGAGGAGTACGTAGGAACTGGACGAGGTCTTTAGAGATAAGGGCTCGCATTGGTCCCTGAACACCTGGCCAGGACCACTGAAAGACCCGACTCATTTTATTGCCACCACTACTGGAGTTGTGTCCCTCCATTATCTGGTAAGATTGGAAATAGGCCCTGCCGGCAACCCAGCTGATTGCTTCCCAACCAAGAGCTGCTGTTGTCAAAGAAAGTGCTGAGAAATAACCACGCTCGAGCCAGTTCAGACTCTCACCACCCAAAAAAAGCTTACTCAGCCAATAACTTGGAATAAATGGAAATGGGTTTGAAGAGAGATTGGTTATATAGCGTCCTAGGGCCCTGAAGTTTCCTAGTTGTCCACCTATAACTGTATCCTGTTGGCTAACATTAAAGTACAAATAAAAGAAACCGGTAAAGGTTAGGCCTAAAAGAATGAATAGGGTTTTCATTTTGAAGAAACGCGATAAACTCACTAACAAGATCAGCAGCAGGGCTGCAGAGACGGTGGCGATAAACAAAAAGGGCAAGATACCAGCCAGAAACACCATGCCATATTGGATAGGTGACAGACCTTGTAATGCACCATAGGCAAGCGTTAGTGGAATTCCCAAAATAAGAATGGCCCACGAACTGTAGATTAGATTTTCAGTAAATTTTACGCGGAATATTTGAGTATTCTCAACCGGCATGGTCATGAGAAAAGCAACCTCAGGAGATCTATAAAAGGTGGAGAATCCAGTCACAAGATTAGACAAGACCAGGAGATAAAAAATAACGGACCATCCCAGATAGAACATCCGGTCAAGAAAGACCTCTCCTAGCTCTCCTTGGTCTAGTAAAAACTGTCCACCGTTGATGAACAGTTTGTATCCACCAAAGATGAGGCCAAAGACAATCACACTCGAGACCAGTATCTCTAGGCGTTTCTTTTTGAAGACACCTGCAAGAAAGCCTCGCATGCTTTGCTGTTTTACTCGAAAGAGTAGTTGTGCTTGTTTATTTACGATGGAAGTTAACCCTTAATAATCATTTATATTCTGGGACATGAGTCGCCAACATCGGTTTTGCATCCCGTGTCGGAGCTCGTCATCCTGAGTAAGCCTGTCCTGAGCCAAGTCGAAGGGTCGAAGGACAGGACAAAGCCGCTCAAAGTACTCAACGTCCATGTATCTGTTCTTCTTCTTCAACAATTCTTAAAAACCGTTCTTCCAGGTTTTCTTTTTTTCCTGAGACCGACCGAAAAGAATCCACTGTACCCACACCGAGCAGTTTACCCTTATTGATGATTGCAATACGATCAGACAATTCTTCTGCCACATTGAGATTGTGGGTTGATATGAAGATCGTGACTCCCGCCTGGCTTCTTTCTCTAAGCATATCTTTGATGATACGAGCCGTTTTAGGATCAAGGCCCACCATGGGTTCATCAATGACCAGGATTTTGGGTTGGTGAAGAAAAGCTGATGCAAACGACAGTCGTTGCTTCATTCCTTGAGAATATCCAGAGATACGATCCCCAAGCCATTCTGTCATAAACAAACGTTCGCTGATAATCTTTTGTTCTCGTTGAATGCTCTCATTGTCCATGGAGAACAGCTGACCCACCATCGTCATCAGTTCTAAGCCGGTAAGATGCTGATACAGAAAAGCAGAATCTGGCACATAACCAATGATCGCCTTCGCCTGTTGAGCTTCTTTTTCAATATCAAAGCCACCCATTTTGATAGAGCCTGAGCTGGGCGTCATTAGCCCAACCATCATTTTAATACTGGTGGTTTTTCCTGCTCCATTGGGTCCTAAAAAGCAAAAAAGCTCGCCTTTTTCAATATGTAAAGACAAGTCATTGACAGCCCTGGTTGTTTCGAAATTTTTTGAAAGATGGTCTAGTATGATCATATAATTCTATTTCTTTTTGTCGGTTTAGTCTTGTCGTTCGTGCAACATCCAAACATTGGGTTCAACATAATCACCCCAATCATTTTCCACATCAAATTGTACGCTGGTCAGCGCCCCTGAAATGATATAATCCCCGCCGGACTGAAAGGACATCTCTGTCCAATCCTCCCAGTTTTTAACTGTGCCACGAATATGCATGGCTTGAGGACATACTTTTAATATTCGTGCACCCAAGCGCTGGTGAACCCTGATCCAAGGATCAAAATGCTCTCCGTTTCGAGACCACGTGAGGTATTCTTCCATGGCAAGCAAGGGGTAGTCACATTTCTTGTTTGGCCGCACCGGGGCAATCAGCTTATCGTATCCAAACTGCTGTCCAATGTCCTTCATGATCTGAACCATTAATTTACTTAAGCCCTTACCTCGATATTTTGGCAAAACTTGGATCGCTAAGGCACAAAGTAAATTCGCTGGAGTATCGTCCTCCACACCCGACCGCAACGCCCAATCCCAACCTTCATCAGGTAAGGTTTCCAGGGAGTCTGACCAATGCACAGGAATACTGTTCCCCACGGCGATCCACAAACCTGTCTGTTTTTCATAAAGGGCAAATTGGAAATCGGGATGTTTAACATTTAAGGTTGTCCAGTGTTCGTTCGCCACCATATCGTTCAGCATAAACTCAGGCCAGGAGGGCATGGTGACATCATCTGCCTTGTCTATAAAATTCTCGGTGTCACTCCCGTAGAGTATCTCAAGATCAAGGACATCCAGTTCTGCTATAAGTGTTGGTGATAGTTTTGGTTTGCCTGCCTGCATGAGTTGTTTGTTAAACTCCTTTTTGGCCCAAAATAAACGCTTGAATCTTTTTGTCTTCAGTCATGATATGATCAACAACCCAAGCATTCATAATGTCCTTGAAATTACCCAACAAGGCTGTCATATGAAGAGACTGAGTGAGAGCACCATTCATTACTTTTATGATTTCCTGGTGTTTTTCCTCGTGAACTTCTCTGTCAGGATATTCGAGCTCTTGCATCAGGTTTTCTTCTCTTTTGAAGTGGTCTTTCACGTATTCATAAAGGTCGCGTATAGCCACTTTTAATTCTTCTACATCCTGACTGGGGTGATTCAAATCCAGGACATGGTTTGCAATAGCAAGCAACTGTTTGTGGTCCTCGTCAATTGGACCGCCATCAATTCGCATTTTTTGTGTCCATTCAAACATTGTGTTTCCTCCAGCCATTAAACCACACGAAGATTGCTCTTGATTTTGTTCACCCAATACCTGCTATTCCAGAAAGTTCGGAGTACCTCTCCACCACAATCTCTCTGATCTTCTTGTGAACACCCTGTCTCAAATGTGGATCACTTTTTACCAGTGCAAAAGCAACCCTCCGAGCTTCTTTTAGGATGTCACCATCATATAAGATATTGGCAATTTTCAAAGCTGGGAGTCCAGATTGGCGGGTGCCAAAAATATCTCCTGCACCCCTTAGCCGCAAGTCCTCTTCTGCAATCTTAAAACCGTCTGTGGTATCTACCACGATCTTTAATCGAGCTAAAGACTCAGGAGTCATTTTCCGCTGAACCAAAACACATACACCTCGCTGTGCTCCACGACCTATGCGACCTCTTAATTGGTGTAGTTGAGCCAGACCAAAACGCTCTGCATTTTCAATGAGCATAACCGTGGCATTGGGAATATCGATGCCAACTTCAATCACTGTCGTACTGACCAGGACCTGAATCTGCTTAGCAGAAAACTGCTCCATGATAGCGTCTTTCTCTTCTGCTTTCATTCTACCATGCAAGAGGGCAACCTTGTACTCAGAGAAAAGACTACCCAATTTCTCATATCCCAAAGTTGCGGCCTCCAGGTCAATTTTTTCTGACTCATCAATAAGGGGGTAAACAACAAAAGCTTGTCGACCAGCTTTTAGCTCATCTCTAATGAAATCATATACTTTAGGAAGTGTATGAACATCAACTTTCCGAGTAATGATCTTCTGTCTGCCTGCTGGTAGCTCATCTAAAACAGAAACTGATAAATCCCCATAAATGGTCATTGAAAGCGTGCGTGGGATGGGCGTGGCTGTCATCACCAAAACATCTGCCTCACCCGCCTTTTCTAATAACTCTCCACGCTGTAACACACCAAAGCGATGTTGTTCATCAATGACCACCAGCTGCAAATTTTTAAAGTGAACCTTCCCCTGAATCAGTGCGTGGGTTCCAATGGCGATATGGTAGTAACCTTCTTTTAAGGCTTTTCGCAGGTCTCGTTTTTGGGCTGCTGTTTGAGAGCCTGTAAGCAAGACCACCCTTAGGGGTGTGCCTTCAAAAAACTTAAGTGCGTTCTTATAGTGCTGTTCAGCCAGAATTTCTGTCGGCGCCATGATGGCCGACTGATATCCATTCCCTGCCGAGATAGCAGCGGCCAATAAACTGATAACGGTTTTTCCTGAACCAACATCTCCCTGCAATAATCGATTCATGGGGCCTGAAGATTTAAGGTCTTCCCAGATCTCTTCCATGACGCGCTTTTGGGCACCCGTTAAATCAAAAGGCAGTTTCTCATATTGAGAGCCTAGATATTCCCCATAAGATTTGAATCTGTTTTGCTTCACCGTTTCACTCATGTTTTGACGGCGAACAGCGAGAAGCAGCTGCATAAAGAAGAGCTCGTTGAACTTGAGCCGGCGTCGGGCTGCTTTTAACATATCCATATCTTCTGGAAAGTGAATATCCCGAATCGCCTGGCCAATTCCCATCAAAGTATTCTCTTTCAAAATATCGGCAGGCAAAAACTCTTTGAGTTTGTCTTCAATGCCCTCCATGAGCGGTCTCAATAACCGTCTAAAGCCCCGACTATCCAAACCGGCTGACTGTAGCTGTTGCCCTGAGGGATAAAGCGGGACAATAATTCCTGTATTGATTGGGTTGGTGCCTTCTTCAGAGAGTATATCGAAATCAGGGTGAACCATCTGGAACCCGCCGTAAAAATCAACTTTACCACTGACCGCAACCACATCACCTTTGTTGAATCTTTTCTGGATCCATTTCGCCCCATTAAACCAGCGACACTTTAGAAAACCGCGTTCATCAGCGACCACCATTTCAAAATAGGACCGTTTTCGACCGCGTCGCATTTGGGTGCCACTGATCTTTCCTACCACAGTGGCATTCATGTCTTTTTGTAGGTCGGTGGTATAAGTAACCGTAGATCGATCTAGATAACGACGTGGGAAATGCTCCAACAGATCGGCTGTAGTAAAAATATTGATCTCTGCTAAAGCTTCGGCTTTTCGAGAACCAACGCCACGCAGGGAATTGATTTGAGTGTCAAGTCTCATAGAATTTCAATTTAATGTGGAGAGAGACATTGGAAACCCATCTATGCTATCTTTTCTCATTTTACTATGATAGACAAAAAGCTTCGATGGGCAAGCTTGAAAGTTTGGTCGTATTGATTTGGATCAATTTCTTTTACTCTACTGACTCTTTTGAAACCTCCATAGTTTCAGATTCTTCAATGTCCCCCCCGGGCGCTGGCTTCTTTGAGACAGGGTAACGAATAATTGTATAATATTTGTCTGGATTCCCTTTTCCAAACATCCCTGGTCCTTTGAGATATTCTTCTTCGTGGAGACCAGATATCTCGTATCCGCTGTTGTTAATGTACTCATGAAGCTTGTCGACTGTGGGAGGTTCATTTGTATAAGAACCAATATGCAAAATTTCCCCAACCTTTCCATATTCCCAGGTTTCTACTTTCAGCTTGGGATACTTTTCTTGAATCTCTGCAGGTATCTCCAACACAGAATTGCTTACTTCAAGACCATAGATACCCAACCACTCATGCTTTGGTGTTTCCAGTGCTTTTGGCCAACGTCCGATGGGAGCTTTCATATCCATGTCGTGCTGACGTTTAAGCTTGAAGAAGGTAGAGAACAACGCCCCAAAGGCTTCGCCACCCACTTCATTGGGGTCACCAACCAGCTCGTAAACCAACATTCTTTGAGCTGGCTTATCGATTATGCGGGGAGTCAGCAGTCGCTCATGCTCAGACAAGTCCTTGCTGCAACCAACGAGCATGATAAGTGTAAGCAGTAGTGCTTGGGTTTTCATTGTGATTGGCCTCCTGAATTTTAAAACAATTATTATCTAATCTTTCTGCCGTCTAATAAGCGCTTCCATATACCTTGATTTAACCTGTTGGCTCGCCATGACCTGTTTGACAGGTGGAAGTTTAAGGATAACCCCCAGGACTCCAGCCATGGCGCGATGACTCCACAAAACTTTGTTATCAAAAAGAAGGTCTTGGAAGTTACCTCGTTCAATTGCCATGACGACTGCTCGATGCGTTCCATTCAAAGGGGTAATAACACGACTCTCTCGAGACTCCAGCTTAATGCTTTCTCTTGAGCATGTCCTGACACAGACACCACATCCAAGACAGATCTCTTCGTCCAGCTTCGCCATCTTCATCTTAGGCCTGGCTGGATTGTTTGATGAAACCAAAGTCATTGCTTCTACAGGACAGGCGGAAACGCACTTGCCACAACCATTACATTCAGTTTCATCTATTAGTGGTATAAAGTTGGTGGTGTGGACAGGGTTGAGAATAGCAAACTGACGAGCAGCGATCATTGCTTCACAGCAACAACCACAACAGTTGCATATAAAGTTCACGTCTTCTCTGGCATTTTCACCAAATTGAACCAGCTTGTGCTCATGCGCTTCCTGGAGCAGGTCAAGACACTCCACCTTATCAACGTCGCGAGCATGTCCATGCTTGATGAGTGATGCAGCTGAGTTGTTAAAGGTCATACAGATATCTTTTGGAGCAGCACAATCTTTACCCATATGCTCCATCTTGTGGCGACAATAACAAACTCCGACACCCCTGTGTGTAGCTTCTTCTATCACCTGTGTAGCTCTTTCATAATCCAAAACGTGAAGCGCATTTTCGTTTGACAGCGCTGGTTCATGTACAAAAGTACGACCCAGTTGAGTCTCGCCTCTTGTGAAAAGCTCTCGGATAAAATCATCTTCCACATTCATATATTGATAAAACAGTTCGCTTAAAGCTTTCTGGTCAATATCATCACGAATTCGCATAAGAGAAAACTCAAAAAAACCGGCCATGGGTGGGGGTAGTGAATACACAGACTCACCGTTTTGCTCTATATCGACCAGGATGGCTCTTCCAGCTAGCTTTTCTAAAATCTTTTTCGTTTTTAGAATATCCATCTTCCAGATGCGGCTCGCTTTTTCGGCGGTAAAAGGTTTTATGGGCATGAGAGAAACCAGTTGAGCTTCTTGTTCAGTGAACAACATCTTTAAAATTTTGAAGAGTGTCTTTGATGGGGGTGCACCCTGGGGAAAGCGATTTATTCGGTCGGATAATTGTGTGTAGCCAGATTTAATCGTGCGATGAGCCATAAGTATTTCTCCCCCCAGTAGATGTATTGTGAATATCAGATAATTTCGTAAACCAACACCTTTAAATCAACACTTTTGGCAGTTTTTGTTCTCTCGGGTTATGCAATAATTATAATATGATTTGAGATGAATTTATTGAGTAACTACATTAAAAGAGATCGAAAACTCATCATAGATCAAACGATCACCCAGATCCTCATAAAAAGAACCAGACTTATATCGGATATTATATTGAGCGCGATTAATGATCATTTTACCGCTTGCTCTGGCTCCCTGATCTGTGAATTTCACATCAGACTCAAAATCGATAACGTGGGTAATACCCTTGATGGTCAGGTCGCCATAGAATCGATACGTTTGCTCGCTATTAACCTTATGAGCGACGACGGCAGAGCTGATTTCGAATTCAGCTGTGGGATGATTACTAACATCGAAAAAATCATCGGACTTCAGATGCTTTTCCAGATTTCTTTTGCGGTCATCTCTCAGAATATCCTGATTCTCCAGACTGTTCATATCAATCACAAATTTCCCACCTAGAATTTTCTCTCCATCATACTCTAAGTACCCTTCGGATAACCTTATGATGCCAGAGTGTTCTCCCGTGACTTTTGCGCCAACCCACTCAACGATACTGTTTTCTGTGTCTATGGCTCTTCGGGAGCTTTGTCCCATAAGTGGTAACACTAATATCAAGAACAGCCCAATCTTCAAAATTTTTACCATGCCTCTACACCCTCGCAATTGCTCGATTAATAAAGTGAATAAAGGGTGCTTGAACTTTTAAAATATCTGTAACGGAGTCAGCTATATTTCCTGAAGACCAGAACGTGTCATCAACCTGACGAGTAACCACATAGTGTTTATTCCTGAGAAGGTCAATCTCAGGCCAATCCTTAGGAAAATCACGAGGAGCCGTTTTTAGCTTCTCTCCATAAATCTCTGGAAAGGTTTTTTTGAATGCTGGTTTATTGATGATGCCCTGATACTCTATTGTATGTTCAAAGATCTCTTTCCTGATAGCTTTTAGATAAGGTGCTTGGGGCATATAGGCTCCACCACCTACAAATGAGTTCCCTGGCTCCAAATGGACGTAGTACCCACCAAATTGACTTTTACGGCCACCTCGGGCTATAAAAGCCCCAAAATTGGTTTTATAGGGTGATTTATCTTTGGCGAAACGCACATCACGAAAAATCCTGAAAAGACATTCTTTGGCATGAAACACATCTACTTCTGGGTCTATCTCTTTAACCAGAGGGATCAGAATGTTTATAAATGTTTCAAACTCTAATTTGGCTTCGTTATATAGTTCTTTATTTCCATGGAACCATTCACGCTCATTATTTTTAGAAAGTTTATCGAGAAAACTTAGCGAAGCTTTCAAATCCATACGATTGTGCCTTACTTTCTTCCCCGCGACTTGGTGTTGTTTTTCACGTAGATCAACTTGAACTTTCCTTTCGGACTTTCACGCTGATCAATATCGAATTCCTTAATCGATCGAATTAGAGGCGTTAGTTTTAAAAACCCATAATTCCTTGAGTCAAAATTGGGTTGCTTTTTCTGTAGCAAATTTCCCACATCACCTAAAAAAGCCCAGCCGTCATCATCAGCCAGGTCAGAGATGGTGGATGAGATCAACTTGATCACCTTGGGTGTTATTTTGTCAATATTAGACTTCTTTTTAGAAACACTCTCGTCAGACTCTGTATCATCTCCGGTTACAGCCTGATTTTTAAGGATTTCAATATAGATAAATTTATCGCAGGCAACGATGAAAGGTTCCGGGGTTTTCTTCTCGCCGATACCAAACACTTTCATTCCTGCCTCTCTCAATCGGGTGGCAAGTCGCGTGAAATCACTATCGCTGGAAACCAGGCAAAATCCATTCACCTTTTCTGAATACAGAATATCCATGGCGTCTATGATCATAGCGGAATCTGTAGCATTTTTACCTGTGGTATATCCATACTGCTGAATAGGAGTGATGGCGTTTTCCAGGAGTACTTTCTTCCATTTTGTCAAATGCGGATTGGTCCAATCCCCATAAATTCGTTTTATGGTTGGATTGCCATATTTGGCGATCTCTTCCATCATTTCTTTCACATAAGCAGAAGGAATGTTGTCACCATCAATTAATACTGCGAGATTTAGATCCATGTTTCTGTTCCTTCTCTTTTGCTAAAGCTGATAATTTATTGTTGTTGAGCGTTGAATATATGGATTATCAACTGGTAATATTAGGTTTAAAATCTCAGAGATAAACAACTCAGACCACCATCAAGTTTTTGAAACTCAGAAACGTTTATTTCGATAACAGCATAGCCTACCCTGCTAAACGTGTCTCTTGTCTTCGGAAAACCGGCAGGAATAAGAACTTGGTTATTGACCCAAATACAATTGGCGGCGTAACCCTCATCTTCTGTAATTTCTAAAATATTGAATTCTTGGAATTCTGGCGCTTTTATAAATTCTCCGCTAGCAGCCAAATTGTTATTCTCCAGATAGGCTACTCCTGTTTTCAGATGTAATCCCTGGTTCAGCTTTATGGTTGATCCAGTCATGCCGTAGCTTTGGAGAATCTCTATCATTTGATTGGATCCAGCACTATTGGTTCGCTCAGATAAGCCTATATAATAATGTGATCCGACCATCATTATATCACCGGCATCAACAGTTCCTGGAGAAAGGATTTGCTCCACGCTTGAAAACAAACCCAGGATTACTTCCCTCATTTCTGCCGTTTCGCCTCTACGTGATATTGCTCCAGGATTTGTAATAATAGCACAACGAGGAGTTATCAGGGCAACATCCTCCACAAAAGTTGAGTCTGGAAAATTTTCATCTGCCTGCAGCTCTATTATCTCCAGGCCACAGTTTTCCAAGGTTGTGACATAATTTTTGTGCTGTTTCAGCGCCAGGTTATAATCTGGCTTTCCAAGCCCTGCAGTTGTTAAGCCGTTGATCATGCTTTCTGATGGTTTTTTCACGATTGCTCTTGAAAACATTCTAACAAACTCCTTTTTATAAACACCTGTGACCTGAATCTAATGCTGTGGACTGTTAATGCAAAATATGTGGGCTCTATTTTAATTTTTCTTTTGGTCTTGGGCTTAAAGGTGCATCTTTAATGATAATTAAAACTGGAATGTAATTATGAAATTACTCTCATATGGATTAGACCCTCGCATGGAACCCCGTCTCGCATTTCTACTTCGAGATCAAGCTGTGGATGTTATGCGGGCCTCGCTTTGGATGAAAAAAGACCGAGGAGCCCAAGACTTTCTGAACCTGGCCTCTTCTATGAAATTGGCGCTTGAAAGCTGGGATAGATCTCTGTCTCTGTTAACAAATTTGCATAGTGCTTTCAATTCTCTGGATTTTGAGAAGTTAAGCGTTCACGATCGAACACTGAGCCTGCCTATCTCGGATATTGTTATGTTTGCTCCGGTTCCTGATCCACCAAACCTAAGATACTTCAATGCCTTTAATGAAGAATGGCCTCTTGAATTTACTTTTGGCAATACCCAAACTTTATTTGGTCATAACACTCCGTTAAATCACTCAGGTCTTAAACCCCAGGGGGAAATAGCAGCAATAATAGCTGCCAATGGAGAGCGTGGTCAGACAGAGCTCGCCGGATATTGTGTGGCAAACAATTGGTGTGAGGCTCAATCGTCTGCCCATGACGGACTCTCCAAAGGGAAAGCAACGTCACTCGGACCCTGGCTGGTGACCGCCGATGAGTTAGAATCCCATAAGTTGGGAGGTGGCTATAATTTGGACATGCAGATCCGTGTGAATGGACTGATGGAAGGAGAAGGTCATTTTAAACAGATGGCTACTCAATTTAGTAAGGTGATTGAAACAGCTTCGCCCACTCGAGTTCAAGCTGGTGACATTTTTTGTTCAGGAAGTCCCCTTGACCTAAATCCTCCTCTAAAATCAGGAGATCAAGTTGAGGTCGAGATCCAGGCTTTAGGGGTTCTATCAACAGTCATTGGATAAAGGATGAACGAACTCGCTCCCATAAGCATTCCTGAAAACGAGATTGAATTAAAAGCAATTCGAGCTGGTGGTCCAGGTGGTCAAAATGTGAATAAGGTAGCCAGCGCCATTCAACTTCGTTTTGATAGTCAAAACTCAAGCTTACCTGAAGAGATTAAGATCCGCCTGCTTAAAATACGAGATCAACGCATTTCGGCTGATGGGGTAATCACCATCACAGCCCGACAATATCGTAATCAGGAAGCCAATCGACTGGCAGCGCTTGAGCGATTAGACAAGATTATACAAAAGGCACAAATACTGCCCAAAAAGCGAAAAACCACCAGACCAACCCGCGCCTCTGTGAGCAGACGCCTTGAGACTAAATCAAAACGGAGCCAACAGAAGAAGCTGCGTGGGAAAATTGACTCAAGTCATGATTAAAGACAAAGAAACCATTATTTTGTTGAGTGGAGAATAGGATGATCAGCAAGCCTGAGCAGAAGAAAAAACGTCGGCCAGCCAACATGATCGGAGCTGGATTCATTATTGGTGCAGGAGTCGGTGTAGCAATCGATAATATTGGTCTCGGGATCGGTGTTGGGATTATAATTGGGGCTGCTTTAAGTCGTAAACAGCGACTCGAAAACAAATCCATTGATGATGATACATCTTCAAGTACGGAGAATTGAACCATGCCTCTTAAACCAGTAAACAATATCAACATGTATTATGAGGTTCTTGGTCACGGAGAGCCACTCTTGTTTATTCATGGGCTTGGATCCAGCACCCGGGACTGGGAAAATCAGATTGATTTCTTTTCTAAGAACTATCAGGTTATCCTGGTAGATGTCCGTGGACATGGGCAGACAGATAAGCCACCCGGTTCCTATAGTATCTCAATGTTTGCAAATGATATTGCCGGATTATTGGATCAACTTGAACTACCCTCTGTGCATGTTGTGGGCATTTCCATGGGAGGCATGATCGCTTTTCAGCTAGCTGTTGACCGTCCGAATCTCCTTAAAAGTCTGATAGTCGTTAATAGTAAACCTGAGTTTCTCCTTCGCACTCTGGGCGATAAGGTCAAAGCTTGGCAACGTTTTACCATTCTACGATTATTAGGAATGCGAACTGTTGGGAGGGTGATCAGTAAACGACTTTTTATCAAACCAGAACAGGAGAATCTAAGAGCTGATTTTGTTGCACGCTGGGCTGAAAATGACCCAAAGGCTTACATGAATTCTATGAAAGCTATTATTGGCTGGAGCGTGCAAGATCAACTTGATAGAATTGAGTGTCCCGCTCTGGTGCTTACCTCAGATGAAGACTATTCTCCCGTCTCTGATAAACAGGCTATTGTAGACAGATTAAAGCATGCAGAACTGGTTGTGATTGAGGAAGCTCATCATGCCCTGCCGGTTGAAAAGCCAGAGGCTTTTAATCAGGCTTTGAAAGCCTTTCTCGCTAATCTATTTCAACAATAATATCTTCCGCGTTGCCATATATTCCCTGGTTCGCATTTGTACCACAAAAACGCCGCTTCCCAAAGCCAAACCCCTTGAATCCTGACCCCACCAGGTAAATGAGTATTTTCCAGAATTTAGATGGTTTTCTGTGGAAGACCAGACTTCACGGCCACGAAGATCAAAGATTTTGATGGTAACCTCAGAAGCAGACGGAATCTCATAAGAAATGGTTGTGCTGGGGTTAAATGGATTTGGGTGGTTCTGATAAAGACTGTACTCGTAAGGGGTTTGTATCTCTGGCCTCACACTAACCAAATAAGGTGACTCTAAAGCACCTATATCAGGGGCATCTCCAGTGAAATCATCGATCGTCAGGTTTAATAATGTATCTCCATCCAATTCAAAAAAGGCAGTACCAGCATTAATGCCTGGTGAGGAGGATGATAGATGATAACTGAATGGTTCACCACCAACGAATTGAGGATCCGCATCAATAGTTTGCCCAAACCACTGTGAAAATCCAAGGACACTGGCCTCGCCGCGTTCTATCAAGGTATTTACCAAAATAATCTGACCAGCACCTGCATAGATTGGAATTAATCCATTCTCCCAAACCAATGAGTTTATAAAAACAGGATAGGAAGGTGAGTTAAAGACTGTGACTCCCGTCGCTCCAGCATCTGATGAATTGGCTACAAAGGAACAATTTATAAATACAGGGCTAGACTCTTGTTGTTCAAGTACGCCAGCTGCCACGACACTCCGATTCTGTAGAAAGAGTATGCTCTGAAAGACAGGGGCTGAGTTTATACATGAAATTGCACCTCCACGGCTTTCATAGCCATTGCGAATGGTTAAACTCTCTACTTTGAACTCACTGATTTCATCCAGGGCAATTAGGCGGGAAAGGCTATCCCCGTCCAAAATGGTGTTCTCAACAGATTCTCCTGTTATTGAAACATTATTTTTTCCTACAAGGGGGAATATTTCATTTGTAAGTGTTGGACTATAAACGCCATCGGCAAGATAGATTTTTCGGGGATTTTCAGCATTGGCATAAATCAAATCCAGAGCAAGAGAAAGTGTTTGAAGAGGGTCTTCTGATGAAGTTCCACTATTTTCATTATTACCTTCAGGTGAAACATAGATGTCGTGGGCTATCTGGGGAACAATGCCATTTAATATATCAAAGGAGAATTTTTCAAGAGGAGCGGCTGTTTCCAAGGTTGGATATTTTTGCGTACAGGTATCCAAAATAACATTTACGACCTCATTAAACTGGTAGCTAGCTATGTCTTGGCCGATCCCATCCCCAGTTTCATTTAAGTAAATATTACAGCGCTTGACCGGGTCAAAGACAACATGAGTTGAGCTTCCAAGGTAAAGTCCTCCGCCAGAATTATAACGAATGGTGACACCAGAGAGTGAGAGATTTGTACCCAAAAGATAGATGCCGGCACCTCTATCAGCATTGTTCTTTTCTATAAGAAGGTCATTAAGTTCTAAACTTGAATAATAGCTATAGATGGCCCGATCGGTGGCTCGCTTCAAAGAGAGATCATTGATTGATACATCGGAATGATCATAAATGCGAATCAGCGACGTGAGCTGTTCACCATCCAGGTTTGTATTCTCAGAAGACTGACCAGTCATACTTAAACCATCACGCAAATAAAGCGGAAAACGCTCCTCATTGCTTGATGAACTGTATGTTCCCTCTGCCAAATGAATAGTGTGCTGATTCTCACTAGAACTAATGATGCTTTTGAGGGCGTGAGTAATTGTTTTTAGGGGTTCAATACTAGTCAACCCTGTGTTTCCATCATCTCCTGCAGGTGAAACATAAAGATCTGCATCGTATTGTGGAAACACATTATTTACTGAGCTTACAGCAAATGATCCTGATGGATAAGCAAAGTAATCTGACGGATCAGCAACCGTAAAAGTATCTACAGAGAAAGCATAAGTTGAACCACCCAAAAAACTAAAATTTGTAGCCAGGTCATTCCCAGAGATCACCGCCTGATTTGAGTAGATATTAGAGAGGTCTGTTGCGTAAAACTCCAACTGACAATCCTGGTAAAGATATATGCCACCACCTCTTCGAGAGGCTTGGTTGTCATGAATTGAAACTCCCTTAAAAATGAGTTTCGAATTCGTAGCATATATACCTCCTCCACTGCTGGCCTGGTTTCCCGTAAGGACGACATCATTCAGAGTCAGGGACGCATTATTAACACTTAAACCTCCTCCTTTATCGTCAGGATAAAAAGGAGCCTTGCTGTTTCGAATAGTCAAACCACTAATTCTTACACTATCACCTGAAACACTTATCCCCCTTGATCCACCCTCTGGATCAAGAATTGTCAACAGGGAGCCAACACCCTGTATTGTCAGGTAATTGTCAATAGTTATAGGATAGTGTTCATTAGAATTAGAAAGGCTATAGATACCCACTGCCAAATGAATGGTGTGGGGATGGAGGACATTATGTAAAATTCTATTCTTGGCAGCCTGAATGGTTTGCAGGGGCTCACCTGCAGTTAAACCGCTATTATCATCACTTCCAGTAGGGTTCACATAGAGATCTGCATCAACCAATACCCGACCTGAGATGGTGGCTGGCACGCTGGTTCTAGTTAAGAATTCACTGCTGTAAAGGGGGATACCACCATTGGTATTACCATCATCAAAGCTGACAATGTAATAGTAGTAGTTTTCACCAATATTGACATCCGAATCCTCATAGCTGTTAACAATTGCCGAGTGTGCCGTATTGATACCGCAAGCGAAGATCTCTTCATAAAAACCAAATTGATCACCTGCACAGCGAAAGAGACGATATCCGGCAAAACCCGGGTAACTTGCTGCATTATCATCCCAAGCCAAATCGACCCTAACACCACTGCTGAAAACCTGGAAGCTTTCAGGGGGAGGAGGAGCTAGTGGTATATCATAATCGGAATTGAATGTCTCCAAAGCTCGTTGGAAGGTCTGCATGAGCGAATCAACACCGGTAAAAACCCAGGCATTCTTATACTCATCTGCATTTGCTGCTGTAGAGCCATCGGGAAGGATATATGGGGCAGAGCCATATAGCCAGTTGCCGCCAATACTATAAGCTAGCCCTCGACTAAGCCCTGCAGCTCCTTCTGCAAAGACCAGGTGAATACTGTCTCCCGGAGCCAAAGTATAGGGTCCATAGCCCTGGGTTTGAGAATACCCTCCCGGATCATTTCCCCAGGCATCAGCAAAGCCACTACCCACTTCTTCGGCATGGGAAAGGGGTGGGTGACCCGATGACATATGTTCATATTGAGCCTGCATTTTGACGGGATTAAACTGGTCTATATTATAAGTAATTTCTGAATCAGACCCAAGAAACCAGGTCGTAGAGGGTTGGGCAAGGGCATCTGTTTGATCGTTAGGGGATGTATCAGCGTGCAGGGTAACACCACCCACAAACTGACGTGCACTTAAATGACCATCACCATTCGTACCATAGTATGGACCACCAATATTATTATGACCATTTATTGATTGTGAGTGTAACCCATGCCATGAATAGTAAGCTCGAAAGGGGTCGTCTGGAAAAGAACCTTCACCAATTACTTCATTCATTGTATTCCGCCCCCAGCCTGCATTCTGGGGCATCCAATAATCACCTGACCCCCAGGCAGCTCCTTCACGGTTCACGGCATTGCGGTATATCCAAGAGAACATGAGATCTGTTAAGGTCTGTGTTTCAACTGTTCCACTACCGGTAATGATACCTGTATTTTTAAAAACATAATCTGTGATCATGTAATTGTCATGTTGGGGATGGCTAAAAGCGTAAATTTTCCTGGTCATGCTCACACCAATCGATGTGTGAATTGTATTTACTAGCATATTATCAGCTGGTAGATCAGGATCGATAAAGTCAGGGGTATTATCTATATGAACATCTAAGCTAGCGTTCTGACCATCAACGAAGACCTGGGGCGTGGCAAAACGGCTATAGCTGGTAAATTCAACAGGGAGAACAGCCACAGGATCGACAGGACCACGGGGACCAATGGAAACAACCTTGTATGGGTAGGTTATACCTGCCAGTGGATCAGCATAATTACTACTGCCAATCCATAAAGCCTTAGATGCCTGACTATCCTGGAAATCATCCTGAGCTGGAAAACGGCGACCGTCTAGTTGTTCACTAACTTGGCCTGTCCGGCCGACTTCAAGTTCACAACCAACTGAAGAATACCAGTTGTGTAGGGATCCAACAGCTACCCATTTTGAATCAAAGCCATTAGCCAATACGTAAAAGATAAAAAATAGAAATAATGAACGATAAGCACGCTGCATCTTATCCCCCTTTGTTGTTAAGTCATGTTAAGATAACCACTTAACAATAACTTATAAACCTAAATCAGGATTCTATTTCTCAAACCACAATTTACCAAGCTTGGCATAAGCCCTTTTCCCGCCAATCACGCGGTGAGAAATAAGTACAAATAGCAAGTAGGCCAGGGCAACACCAACTGCCGCCCAAAAGAGCATGGGGTTACTCTTGGTGACACTGTAGGCTGGTAAATTGATGGCTAAAATGAAGGGAATTACCAAAAAGAACGTCACTGCAGCAGAATACATATAGTCAGTAGCTACCGGCGTTTCAAAATCCGGATCAACCACACGCAATAAAGCCAATCCAGTTGGCATGGTACCAGTACAGGCACCATAAATGATCAGTGCCCGATGAAACTGGTAATCAACAAAGATTCTGGAACTGATCCAGATGACTGAAATAAAGGTTACGATACCACCAGTTAGTGATATCACTAGAATAGGTAACCAATACTGAACTACGACAGTGAGAGAGATGGCACCCACAGCAGCAGCTACCATGATATCTACAGAATTTCCGGCAATGCGGGTTAAACTACCATTGTCCAGGGTATGTTCTAGCTTGAGCTTGATCATAAGGGTTTTCACAATGAGAGCCACCATGGCAGCAAAAACAAAACTAATACCCCAGAGATTAACAGCCAAGTCGTTACCTAGGTTTCCAGCGAACCCCAGCAAAACGCCAAGGCCTTTCAGCATTAAAAAGGTAAACAAGTAAACCATGAGAACGACTGCCATATTATAACTAGCGGAGTCAATGGCTTCGGATTCTGTGGTGAGACGTGATCCAACCTGAAGTTTATCATTTCTACCCATTACTCCAGAGCGAAAACGTTTGGCCTGAATCTTCTCGACATGTTCCTTGCCCAGCCAGCCGCGTTTGATTCCCATATTGATGAGAATAACGCCACCAAAAGAGGCCCACATATAACCCACAGCAGCAAAAGTGAGTCCTACATCGGGAGCTCCGGTAAAGCCCATGGTTGCCCAGCCTTCACCAATGGCGTATGCCTGTCCTGGTCCAAGAGCAAAACCCAGAGGCATGAAAAAGCCAAAAGCGGGGTAGAGTTCTGTCATAATGGTAGACATAAACAAAAAGGTCAGCAGTAAGCCCACCAAGGACTGGAGTGAGTATTGAGAAATAATTGAAACCGATGTCCCCACCACGCTTTTGTCACCTTTGCGTTTAGTGTAGGCCGGTTTTCTCAGACTCATGGCAATAAATGAAATGCTTAACAGGTGGTAAACGATGGCACCCAGACCAATCTCTGTCATACCCAGAACTGGAGCGATAAAATTGTAAAAGGGGAGGAGAATAAAGCCTGCTGTCAGGGCGTTAGGAATGAGAAAGGTTTGGAAAAACTTAACCCTGGCTCTCAATAATGTGGCCAGTAGTAATGCGATTGAAATAACACCGAGATCTAGAAACATGTTCCAGGGAAAATTCATATTTACCTACTTCGTTTGTTTTTGTCGATTGACGGACTCTTGGTGGGGTCAGTTTACTTGCCTGATGTATTAATTACAATGGGAAAACACCCACGTGTCTTGCTGAGGTCGAGTGAAGCGAAAAGACTCGAAGTATGACACGGGTGGAAAATTAGGTTCGGGGGGTTTCGGTTTATGTGTTCAATGCGTTTTTTGGTTTGAGGAGGTTCAGTTTCGGAGTCTGGCCCACCTACCGTGGCATAGTTTTCGTCATCCTGAGCCCGTCGAAGGACAGAAAACGCCGACTGGTCGAAGTACCCGGAACGGCAATAAAGGTATCAAGAAAAATAATGGGTTAGTGGGGTACTATATCGAATTTTTCTTGGAGAGACGCAATGCTTTGCGTCTTTACTGCGCCACCCCGTACTCTTAAATCCATTGAACTATTAATCATATTACGTACATTCCTGCACTATTAAACACCCAAGAGAGGACTTTTTGTATGGGACTAAATCAATCGTCTAACACTTAGCAGGTGTTTCTATTGAAATTGAAAAACACATTGATTGGGGTCAGTTTTATAGTCATTAGCTTTTTTCTTTCTGATTGTGTTTCTCTATCAACACTGAATACTGTACAAACTATCAACAAGGGCACAATGTGTGGGAACATCGGCCTGGGGCCCCTTCCTGAAATTGGGGGCAGGTATGGTCTTTCTAGCAGAAGTGATTTCGGAATGAAGGTCGCGTTCCCTGGCACAATATTTATGGATTTTAAGACTGAAGTTACACGGTCACCATTTATTACGAGCATGGATCTAGGGTATTCTGTTTTTACCTGGACAGGAACTGATGATAATCGCTACTTTATTCATGCTCTTTATCCTATGATTATGATTGGTCGGGAAAATTGGTACCTTGGGGTTAAGAAAATCCTACTTAATCCATACGAACTTACCATAAGAGAGGACATTGAACAGCATGGGTTTAGAAATACATCAGATCCCATTATTTCAACTGGGTATGTCTTTAATGTAGCCCAAGGTGTAAGGATCTTAACTGAGGTGAATATCCTTACTGGAGAAGAGTTAAAGGAGTCTGCAATCTTGCCTGGGTTAGGATTTGAGTTTGAGCTTAAATAATTCTGAATCTGGTAACACCTTTTAACTCTTACTGTTGGATAACCCTTTGTAATCTTAACCAAAAAGCCTAGATTTCAGCATTCAAAACAACTTTACCTACAAGGATGTTATTAGTTCATGGGTTTGATGCAAAATCTTAAGTCAAAGACTATAGTCTCTTTATTAATATTTCTCACTCTAATACCTCAAGGCTATGCACAGCCTAACATGACAGCAAAAGCTAAGATTGATGTTGCTAAGGATGTGAATAAAATATATTGGTTTGGCGCGGGACTTATTTCTGGAGGGATCGGTGTCTTTTTTGCATCGACAATGGCTCCTGAACCAATAAATGAGCGTGATATAGAGACAACGGTAACAAGAGAGGTCAATGAGTACTATACAGGCTATCGGGAAGAGGGTAAAAGAATTCAAACCTCTCAGGCTATAAAGGGGGCGATTATTAACCTGACAGTCCTGACGATTATCTATTATAAGAATGTTGTAGACAGGCCAGAGTTTAAATATTGATACCGACATATTGGTCGCACAAACACATCATAATAAGGGGAAAACAGAATGGAAAGCAAAAGCAGAAGCGCAAAGTTGATGACAGGATTATTGTGTATCGCACTACTATTACCATCGACCATCACATTTGGACAAGAAACTGTACGAGATTACTACATGGAAGGAAAATTTGCAGCGAAAGCTGACTATTCTGGTGGAGGAGCCGTAGTTGGAGGCCTGGTAAGTGGCTTTGCATTAGGGCTGATTGGCTGGGGTCTTGGCTATCTAATCGTAGCTAATTCCGATTCAAAAGTTCCTTCTCATTACACTGCAAACATGGACGCAACTCAAAAGATGCAATTTGAGACCGGCTACTCCGAATATGTTATGAAAACCAAAAAGAGTAAATTCAATATGGGTGGCGGAATTGGAACCTTAGGAGCTGTAATTTATACCGTTAGTGTCACCTCAGAGTAGAACATCCTTCAAAAGTGGGTGGGGACTGCTGTTCTTTATAGTCGTCTCCATTCGCTTGTGGTCATATATCCCCAAGAGTATATTCAGCCTTGGCTTTCTTGAGCCCTTTTTACTCTAATCCAACAATTGATAACCTTTAGGGAAGCGAGGGATAAATATTGAATAACTGGATCTTTTTAATGGTTATAATCGCCTCCATGATCCTTGTCATCGGTGGTTTTGCTGTCAATCTGGCCAAAAAGCAACGAGAACTTCGGAAGTTACATCCTGGCTACCCTGAGGGATACTTTCAAGGCAGGGGGATGGGTGTTGGCATTGCTATTGGCGCAAGTCTTGGTTTGGCTATGGATAACATTGCGATTGGTGTCGGGGTTGGCGTCGCCATTGGGGCTGCCATTGGGACCGCCAACGAAAAGAAACATATAGACGAGATCAGACCGCTCACCAAGGAGGAGAGACAGCTCAAAAAACAGAAGATCATGTTTCTTGCTGCCACCTTTATGCTTGGTTTGCTTGTGTTTGTGATCGCTTATTTGATAAACAGGTAGGGGGTTTGACTGGTGGAAGATTTAATTTTTTAGTCTCGTTTAAAAGATATATGAGGCCATAACCAATTCAACACGCTCGATCCAGTTGTTCTCTATCCAAAATTTTAAGCCCTCAGGGTTATCTCCATTAATAAAGATATGACATTTTTCCATTCCAGCTGCCTTGATCTTATCTAAACAAAGCTCAACCAGACGTTTTCCAATGCCTTGTTTCCTATATTTTGGAAGAACTACCAAATGATGAATGGATCCAAAGCGACCATCATGACCCCCTAAAATCCCACCAATCAGTTTTCCATCGATTTCAGCTCCAAAACTGAGTCCTGGATTGCGCCTTAAAAACGAGTTGTAGCCTTCTTGGGTGTCTGCTTTTCGCGTGGTCAAGCCTGGTGTTTCTGTCCATATCTTATAGAGACTATGATAATCGTCTGGTCTTAGATTGCGATAGCGAACTGATAGTTTCATAGCCTGCCGATGAGTCTAAACCAATGCTTGAGGATGAAGGACCTTGTTCTGTAGCACTTGCTCATCTGCATGGTAAGAGGAGCGTACCAGAGGTCCTGACTCCACATATGAAAACCCTATCTTTAAACCATAAGCTTTATACTCTTCAAATTCATCGGGATGAACAAAGCGGTGTACCCGTTCATGTTCTTTGGTAGGCTGCAAATACTGACCCACAGAGAATATCTGACATCCCGTATCCCGAATATCATCCATGACCTCAAAGACCTCTGGTTTACTTTCGCCGATCCCAACCATAATGGAGGACTTGGTTTGCAGTCCTGCTAATACAGATTGTCTCAACACGTCTAATGAGCGCTGGTATTGAGCTTGAGGACGAATTCTGCGATGGAGTCGTTCGATGGTTTCCATGTTGTGACTCATGATCTCAGGCTTTGTGTCCAAGACGGTTTTAATGTGTACAGCATCACCTTGAAAGTCAGGCGTTAGAACCTCTATTGAGCACCCTGGAACTTCTGAGTGGATTTGTTTAATCGTCTCGGCCCAGATTCCAGCTCCAAAATCATCTAATTCGTCACGATCAACGGATGTTATCACACAATGATGCAGACCCATCTTTTTTACCGCTTCTGCTGTACGGCGAGGCTCATCCAGGTCAACGGCTGAAGGTCGACCCGTTTTCACTGCACAGAAGGCACAGGAGCGTGTACAGGTGTCACCTAAAATCATGATGGTGGCAGCTCGGCGTTCCCAGCATTCGCTAATATTTGGGCATTTGGCTTCCTGGCAAACGGTATGAACCTTATTGTCACCTACAATGCTCTTCAGGTCTTGAAAGTTGGGACCACTACGTAGTTTGGTTTTTAGCCAGGCTGGTTTTGTCTGCTTCTTCATCACGGTTTTAATATAGACTGGAGTCCTTGTTTCTAAAGCAAAGCATGACTCCACTGAATTTTTTCTTTCTGTCTTAATACGAAAATGTATTTGCTAATTCATTTGTTTAATCGTATATTCACGATGAACGATAGGAGAACACCATAATGGTTCAAGCAAAAACAGACATTTTCAACACGCAAGACATCGAATTGGCAGACATCGCCAAAGCGCTTTCACACCCTGCTAGAGTCAAGATACTTCGGGTTCTTAATGATAAGAGCCAGTGTGTTGTTGGAGAGTTGGTTGACCTCTTACCCCTATCACAATCTACTGTCTCTCAACATCTCAAGGAATTGAAACGGGTTAAGCTCATCAAGGGGGAAATTGAGGGGCCCTCAACCTGCTATTGTTTAAACAATGATGTTATGGCCAAAACGAAAGCAGCCTTTACTCAACTTTTTTCAGAGATGAAGTGCTGCTAGATATAAAGTATAAATAAGGACAATAATCATGGAACAAAACATCGAACTCAAAGACCTAGTTAAAGAAAAATATTCCGAGATTGTAAAAGACGATGACTGTGGGTGTAGTTGTGGGTCTGGAACCGTACGTAATAAACTGGAAACCAATTTTTCTTTGGCAGATGATTATGTAAATCTCGACGGATATACCCCTGACGCAGATTATAGTCTGGGTTGCGGTGTGCCAACCAAACACGCAGAGATCAAACCGGGAGATACTGTACTAGACCTCGGTTCCGGTGCTGGAAATGATGTGTTCATTGTACAGAAGATCGTCGGTGAATTCGGCTCTGTAATTGGTCTGGATTTTACTCAAGAAATGATCGATAAAGCCAACCAAAACAAACAAAAACTTGGCCTGGATAACGTATCTTTCAAACTGGGTGATATTGAAGATATACCCCTTGAACAAGATCATATTGATGTCCTGATCAGCAACTGTGTTCTAAATCTTGTGCCTGACAAACAGAAGGCTTTCCAGGAGATGTATCGCGTACTAAAACCCGGGGCGCATTTTTGTGTTTCCGATATCGTGTCAGAGGGAGCAATTCCTGAGGAGCTGAAAAAATCTGCTGAACTTTATGCTGGTTGTGTTGCTGGAGCAATTCCAAAAGAAGAGTATCTGGCGTTTGTAAAACAGGCGGGCTTCGAGAATCTTCAGATCAGAAAAGAACGCTCCATTGACATACCGGAAGAAACAGCGAAACAATATCTTTCAGAGTCAGAGTGGACAGCATGGAATACAGAAGGGCTTGGTCTTTTCAGTATTACCCTCTATGCGGAAAAGCCATTAAAAGATTAGTCTTAAGTTAGTCTTTCTGAGCGAAACGAAGTGTAGAGAAGAATCTTACTTTAAAGACAATAGTTAGTCGTCAACTGGAGATCCTTCGACAAGCTCAGGATGACAACGCCAAGGGTCTCTGAGACTTAAAGGTGTATACCTTTCAGAGAATCGACAGCACCTTCAAGGTTAGAAACGATTTCCTCAATAAATTGCCCACCCATGGCACCATCGATGAGACGATGATCAAAGCCCAGGGTAAAAATACCCATTTGGCGAATGACAATTTCATCACCAGCATCCTTTTCAAGGACAACAGGTCTCTTTTTGATCGCTCCAACACCCAGAATTGCCACATTAGGCTGGTTAATTATGGGATAACCTGCCAAATTTCCAAAAACACCAAAATTGGTGATAGAGAAGGTGGAACCTTCAAGATCATCCAGGGTCAGCTTTTTCTCTCTGGCTTTGTTTACAATTTCTGAGATGTCATCAGAAATTTGAAGTAATGATTTCACTTCTGCATTACGGACTGGTGGAACCACGAGGCCTTTGCCAACAGCAACGGCGATACCAATATTCAAGTGTTTATGCCTGACAATTCTTGCTCCATCTAGAGAAGCATTCAGCAGGGGAAATTTTAACAAGGCATCCCGCACTGCCAGGGTGATAAAATGGGTAACCGTCAGTGAATGTCCATGTTTGGCCTTGAAGGCAGTATTGTGTTCAGTAATGTAATTCATAATGCCAGTCATATCCGCCTCGCTGACCGAGTAAACATGTGCCGAGGTGTCAACACTCTGACGCATATGCTTGGCGATGCTCTTGCGCATGGAGTCCATCTCAATGATCTCAGCGTCTTCTGGACTCACCCTGTCAGCAAGTCCGATTTCTTCTAGGCCTGAGTTTTTCTGAGTCTGAGTTTTTGTCCCATTTCGGGTTTCCAGATAAAAAAGAATATCCCGTCGCGAAACGCGTCCTCGGAAACCAGTTCCAGGGATTTTCTGGAGTTCATCAGGGCTGATTCCTTCCTGGCTGGCAATACTTCGGACTAGGGGAGAGTAATATCTATCACTTCCAAAAGACATGGATTGAGGCATTTGAATATTAACCGGAGGTGCTGCAAATGATGCTGCTGAACCTGTACTGCTAGGAGCACCCGTTTTCTTGGGTGTTGGGGCTTCAACATCATCGCTGGTCTCAACCCGGGCAATCACAGCATCTACATCATAGGTTTTATTTATTACCCCAATGATCTCGAGGATGGTTCCAGAAACCGGGGATGGGATTTCAGAGTCAACTTTATCTGTTGCGATCTCAAGTAAAATCTCGTCTTTATCAATCGTATCTCCAACAGCCTTTTTCCACTCCAGTACAGTTCCCTCTGTGAGAGATTCGCCCATCTTCGGCATGACAATATCAAATATCATTTATTCACCTGTCCTTTTAATACCCCAACAGTCTTTCGGCTGCTTGACGAATATCTTCAGTCTGGGGTAATACCTCATCTTCCAGATCCCAGTTAAAGGGAACAGGACTGTCTTTTGCGGCAACCCTCAACACGGGACCGTCCAGCAGTTCAAAAAATTCTTCTGCAATAATGGCGGCAATTTCTGCACCTGGACCGGCTGTCAACGTGTCTTCATAGGCTACAATGACTTTGTTAGTCTTTTGAAGAGAATTTCCTATTGTTGCTTTATCCAACGGAGCCAGGGTTCGAAGATCAATTACCTCGATGGAGGCGCCGTGAGTTTTCTCTAAGGTTTTAGCTGCCTCAACAGCTTTATGCACCATCATACCATAGGTGACAATGGTCAGGTCATGGCCTTCTCTGGCAATGGCGGCCTGACCAAAGGGAAGCAAATAATCCTCATCTGGTTCAGGTCGTTTTGCAAAACCCTGACGATACATTCCCTTGTGCTCTAAAAAGAGAACCGGGTCATCAATACGGCAAGCGTATTTCAGTAAACCTTTCGCATCGGCTGCATTTGAGGGATAGGCGATATGAATCCCCGGTAAATGCATAAAAAAGCCTTCTATGCTCTGGCTGTGACACAAACCTCCGTGAATATAGCCACCCACAGGAACTCGCATGACCACCGGTGCCGTAAACGCATTGTTACTACGATAACGCATGGTTGCTACTTCGTTGCGGATCTGCATCATGGCAGTCCAGATATAATCTCCAAACTGGATCTCAACCACGGGCTTTAAACCTGCAACCGCAGCTCCTACAGCTGTCCCAACAATGGAGGCCTCAGCCAGAGGTGAACTAAAGACGCGATCTGGACCATAAACCGTCGATAATTGTTTGGTTGCGGTAAAAACGCCACCCTTGCCATCAGCTACATCCTGGCCATAAATGATCATCTTGTCATTGCGGGCCATTTCCTCATGAAGAGCATGGTTAATAGCATCAACAATAACAATATCATCACCTCTTGTTTTAGGCTCTGGTGATTCTATCTGCAATACCGTTTCATTGACCACATGAGTTATGGCTTCAGATTTATCAGGAAAAGGTGCTTTTTGAGTTTTGTCTGCCACATCATCCACGGCCTGAACCACATCATCCCAAATTTGTCTAAACTCGTCAGCTGTGATAACTCCGTCATCCTCACATAGCTTTTTGAATTTTTCCAAAGGATCTCTTTTTTGGTCTTCAGCCAGATCTTCTGCTTCTCGGTACTTACGATGATCATCTGATGAGGAGTGTGGCAATAAGCGAACAACATTGGAAACAACAATGGCAGGTCCATCGCCTCTTCGTACACTTGAGATCGCTTTTCTAAATGTTTTCTGGGCGGTAAAGATGTCCGTACCATCAGTTTCAAGGCGATTCAAATTATGGTAACCGCCCACCATGTCAAAAACAGAACCTTCCGCCATTTGTGAGGCTTTGGGAAGGGAGATGGCAAACCCGTTGTCCTCTATATGGAAAAGCACGGGGAGTTTATCCCGGCTGGCCCAGTTTAAGGCTTCATGAAATTCACCCTGACTGGTAGTTCCTTCTCCTGAAGAGACATAAACAATGGCGCCTTCTCCGGCTACTTTGGCCGCCATGGCTGTACCAACTGCTTGAAGGTATTGCGTTCCGGTAGGGCTGGATTGGGAAACGATATTTAAGGCTTTGCTCCCATAATGTTGAGGCATTTGACGACCGCCAGAGCTTGGATCATCGCGTTTTGCCAGAAATCCAAGAAAGATCTCATCAACAGTGGCTCCAAGACCAAGCATGAGTGCTTGATCGCGATAATATGGGTAAGCCCAATCAAAGCCAGGTTTCATATTGAGAGCACAGGCAAGTTGTGCTCCTTCATGGCCTGCAGCACCTATATGGAAAAATGATTTTCCCTGCCTGAGCAAGGTCAACATTTTTTCATCCATACGCCGAGAAGTAGCCATCAACCTAAAAATACTTAGTAGGTGTTCTCTTTTATAGCCTTTAAACGTGTCTGACACTCAACATCTCCATTAACCGTCAATAATATTTTCAAAATTAAACGTGGTTTGGAAAGCCTCTATTAATAGAGGAGTCACCTCTTCAATGCTGATCTCTCGGTGGAGTAGCTCTTTTAAACTTGTTACCCCTTTGCCCTCGATGCCACAAGGTATCATCCCGTTGAAATATGACATGTCCGGTCTCACATTCAAGGCAAAACCATGCATAGTCACCCAACGCGACAAACGAACACCCATTGCGGCAACTTTCTGATTCCCCACCCAAACACCTGTTAATCCAGAGATGCGGTCGCTCTCTATGCCAAAAGCCGCTATAGTTTGAATAATGACCTCTTCCAAATTGCGCATATACCAGGACACACTTTTTTTATGATCCTCTAGATTGATAATGGGATATCCCACGATTTGTCCCGGGCCGTGCCAGGTTATATCTCCGCCCCGGTCACTCTGAATTACGTCTGCATCGCGGGCATCTATCAAATTCTTATCGCCGGCATTTTTACCCAGGGTATAGACGGGTGGATGCTCCAGCAGAACTAGTGTATCCGGAATACTCCCGGCAAGACGCTTAGCGTGTAACTCTCTCTGAAAAGCCCAGGCTTCTTCGTATGGAATCTGACCCTTTTTAATAATTTGGAGTTTGGACATATTAGGCTAAAACAAGATTTCCAGCTTTAAACAAATGGCCTCTAACAAATCTATATCATCCTGAGTAAATGGAGAAAGAGCATGGGAGTCAATATCAAGCTCGGCAATCATTTTGCCTGCTTTCATCACAGGAAAGACAACCTCTGATTGAACATTTGAGCCACAGGAGAGGTAGTTCTCCTCAAGGGCAACATTTTGAATGATCATGCGCGTTTCCGAAGTTGCCACTTGTCCACAAACTCCAGCACCAAAGGCTATTTTTGTATGCTCGGTAGAGGCACCAACATGGGAGCCCAAAACAAGCTGATCACCCGGCTCCACAAGGTAGAAACCAACCCAATCATAGTGGGAGACTCCGCTTTCAAGTATCTCACAAACTCGAAGGAGTGTTGAATTCAGGGATTTGGGCTGAGAAATGGCCGTCTCAATGTCTTTAAGGATGTTTTGCGTGTTAGGGAATGGCTTATTCATAGGTTGTTTAAGATGCTCTATTATGTCTATATATGGAGATTACATTTTTACTATTTACAATATAGTGTGCATGTTCCCAAGTAACCGGGAACACCAGCTATTCTTTTTCCCGTCAAAGATGAATCCCTCGGTCCAGAGCCAGGCCAGACGCTTCCATGATCATTTCTGATAGGGTTGGGTGAGCGTGGATTGTCTCCAAAACAGCTTCGTGGGTTACTTCAAGGGAGCGAGCGATTCCAATTTCGCCAATTAACTCCGTGGCCTCAGCGCCAATAATATGAGCACCTAACAATTGACCATATTTAGCATCATATATCAACTTGGTGAACCCATCTGTTTCACCGGACGCCATGGCTTTACCTGAACCACGGTATGGGAACTTACCAATTTTTAGCTCGTGACCTGCTTTCCTGGCAGCCTTCTCAGTTAAACCTATAGAAGCAACCTGTGGCGTGCAATAGGTACAGCCCGGTACATTATCATAATGCATGGGTTTCACGTTTAATCCAGCCAGATGCTCCACGGCAGTGATACCTTCATGTGAGGCTACGTGGGCCAACCAAGGCGGACCGGAAACATCCCCAATGGCATAAATTCCTGAAGCGCTGGTTTGCATATAATGATTTGTCTTTATCCAGCCTTTTTCAAGCTCGACGTTTGCTTCTTCAAGACCAAGCTCTTCCACATTTCCCTGGACGCCAATAGCAATCAGCACTTTGTCTGCCTGTAATTTCTGGATTTGTCCAGCCTGATCCTTCAAAGTCACAACTGCTTGACCCTCAGTTATGCTTATGTTTTCTACAAGGGTCTCTGTGAGAGCTTTGATCTTTTTTCTTTTGAATAGTTTTGCCAGCTCGACTGAAACCTCTTCATCTTCAACAGGAAGTAGATGGGGTAGCATTTCAACAATGGTTACCTGGGAACCCATGGCTGCATAAAAATCAGCAAACTCAACACCAATCGCCCCTGCACCAACAATGATCAGTTTCTCTGGGATAGATTCTAGGTTCATGGCCTCTTTTGAGGAGATAATAATTTCCTTATCAAATGGAACCTTTGGTAAGGGCCTGGGGCGTGCGCCTGTAGCCAAAATAATATTGTCTGCACTGATCTGAGTTTTGTTATCAATTAGAATTTGTTGATCACCCAATAATTTGGCTGAACCTTCAATAACTTCAACGGCATTTTTCTTCATGAGAAAGGCGACCCCTTTGGACAAAGCGTCGGCGACCTGTCGAGAGCGAGAGATAACAGCTGGAAAATCCACTTCGACGTCACTAACACCTATTCCGTATTTCTTTGCTTTCTGAGCAGACCGTAAGACCTCAGCGCTTTTCAGGAGAGCTTTCGTTGGAATACAGCCCCAATTCAAACAGATTCCACCCAATGCTGCTCGCTCCACAAGGGTAACTTTCTTACCCAGTTGAGCTGCTCTGATTGCTGCCACATAACCACCTGGTCCTCCACCAATGATGACGACTTCATAGTGTGCTGTGCCCATACAAATTTCCTTTTTATAATACCAGGCGGGGATTTGAATCCCCGCCTGGATTTTCATTTAAAAATGAACGTAATTCTTCGAGTTTCTCAATGGTCCCGATGTCAATCCAATAGGCACCCTTCATGGAAAAAGCTTCAATGCGTTTGCCTTTTTGAGCTGCTTGTAGATAGACTGGAATCGTTGAAAATTTTTGCTCAAAACCGCCCATGTGGCCGAATATCTCAGAGGATATGATTTGAACAGAATTAAAGGCTTGAAGATGATAATCTACATGACCCCATGATATCTCTTCACCTGTTGTCTGGTTTTCCCAACCACACAACAAGTCTTGTTCATTGAATCTGAAATAGCGAGACGTTTTTCTGTCTGACACTGCCAAAGTTGCCAGGTTCTTGTTTCTTTTATGGATCTCAATCATAACGTTTAAATCAAAATCAGTAAAGACGTCGGAATTACACACCACAAAAGTCTCTTCGTTTATAAAGTGCTCTTTTGCTTTCATTAGGCCGCCGCCAGTCTCCAGGAGCTCTTCTTCTAAAGAGATGTGAACCTCAACCCCAAAATCCCGCTGCGCAATAAAATCAACAACCTGATTTGCCAAATGGTGAACATTGACAATTATGGTGTTAACACCCGCCTTTTTCAGATAAAGGATATTGTGTTCAAGAAGGGTTTTCGAGCCTGCCTTAACAAGGCATTTTGGTAATGTGTTGGTCAGGGGCTGTAAACGAGTTCCTTTTCCTGCCGCGAAGAGCATGGCTTTCATATTGAAACCACTAGGATATGTCTTTTCTATACAACTGTAAGTCTCCGTCATCCTGAGCTACGTCGAAGGATAGACACACAATAATACATTGGAGATGCTTCGACCTTTCGGCTTCGCTCAAGACAGGCTTGCTCAGCATGACACAAACCTATTATTTACAGACATAACCGACATCCCGTTCATTATTTATCAACAAGTTCTCTGTGATGTAACACGACATCAACATCATGAGTTTCTCTCAGGTGGGCAGCCAGTCGGTTGGCAGAATGTACTGATCTATGTTGTCCTCCAGTACAGCCAAAACTTATCATGAGATCCGTGAAATTCTGTTCTTCATAACTATTAACAGCCGCATCAACCATGCTGAACATCCTTTTAAGCCACCTATCCATGTCTGGCTTGTCTGCAAACCAATCAATCACTTCCTGGTCATTCGCAGAGAGTTGTTTGTAGGCAATCTCTCTTCCCGGGTTAGGCAAAAACCGACAATCGAAGACAAAGCCCCCACCATGACCACGTTCATCAACAGGAACGCCGCGTTTATATGAAAAACTAGTAATCCGAATTTTGAGCTGCAAATTGGCCTTCCCGAACTCACGCAAGGCGGAGGATTGAATAAGTTGAGTGAAAACATCCATCATTACGGGGATTTCAATAGGTAGATCAACTTTTCTAACCAGATATTCAAGATTTTGAATCGCATAGGGAATGCTCTGCAAGAAGTGGGTCTTGCGCTCATAGAATCCACGATATCCATAAGCGCCCATAGCTTGCATAATGCGGATAAGGACAAAAGCGTAATAATGTTTTGTAAAGACCTCTTTATCAATGGGAACAAGTTTTCCAACCGCGTCAAGATATTTATTTAACAAATGTTCTCTTACTTCGAAAGGCAGGTCTGCCTTCGCATCAAAAAGAAGGGATGCTATATCGTACTGCAGGGCTCCTTGACGACCGCCTTGATAGTCAATAAACCAGGGTTCTCCATCTTTTAGCATGATGTTCCGAGATTGAAAATCACGATATAGAAAATGTTGACCATCAGCCTCTAAAAGAAAGGCCGTGAAGGTCTGAAAATCTGCTTCCAGCTTTTGCTCATTAAATCGAACATGAGCCAATTTCAAAAAGTAGTATTTGAAGTAATTCAAATCCCACATCATGGATTGACGATCAAAACTATGGTGGGGATATGACTTTGAATAGTCCAGTCCCTGACCGCCCTTGATCTGAAATTCCGGTAAACGCTCCACCACCTTTTCGTAGGCTTTAAGCAATTCATCCGGGAATTCTTTTTTCCCTTTACGAACTCGCAACAAATAGTCAAACAGGGTTTCGTTTCCCAGGTCCTGCTGTAGATAGATATTATCATCCAGTTTTTCCGCGAAGATCTCTGGAACAGCTAAGCCTTTGCTTTTGAAATGTTTTGAAAAGGAGATAAAGGCTTCGTTCTCAAGGCGGTCTTGGTTCTTGGAGCCAATAATTGATCTGTTTGAGTTCGTGATCCTAAAATACTCACGGTTTGATCCGTGGGCTGCCAGAGGTGTAAGGTCTGTTACCTCTTCTTTAAAATGATCTTTAAATAGCTTTTTTAGCTTCTCGGGCATTATCGCTCTCTTCTATTGGTTAGTATGGTTCTTATAGTCTTGCACCTGCTTGAATGTTCGCAGGATTATAAATTTCTTAAACTAATAATACTCAAGAATTCCGCTCTGGTTTCTGCTTCATCATGAAATTCACCTAGCATGGCAGAGGTTGTAGCAAAGGAGTTTTGTTTTTCCACACCACGCATTTGCATGCATAGGTGACGTCCCTCTAAAACCACTGCAACACCAGCTGGGTCCAGTAGATCATTCAAGGCCTGGGCCACCTGATGGGTGATTCTCTCCTGTATCTGTAAACGTCTTGAATACATTTCAAGAATACGTGGGATTTTTGAAAGCCCAATCACTTTTCCTCTGGGAATATAGGCAACATGTGCTTTCCCAAAAAAGGGCAGCATGTGGTGTTCACACATGCTGAAGAATTCAATGTCACGCACTACCACCATTTCTGAGCATTCATCCTCAAAAATAGCATCGTTGAGGACCTCCTCCAGGCTTTGATCATATCCTTTAGATATAAACTTCCACGCCTTCGCAACACGGTGAGGGGTTCGAAGAAGTCCCTCTCGGTTAGGGTTTTCACCAATCTCAGTTAAAAGTTGATGGGTGATTTTTTCAATTTTATTTAAATCTTTCATTATTTCTCCTGTGAGGTGGTCAATTTATCTCCATCATGGTCCGCCATGGGGTCGACCTGTAGATAGCGTGAAAGATAATGCACACTCAGGTAAAAAGGACCAGTATCAATTAAAGCGGCCATTAATTTAAAGGTGTAGCCGGACACAATAAAAATGAGCAGCTGGTTAAAAATAGGTTTGGTAACATCAACCGGTAAAGCATGTGCATAGTAATGTGTCACCATGATAACAGCCACAGTGTCAACCAATTGGCTCACAATAGTTGATCCATTGTTACGTAACCATAAATGCTTACCTTTGGTAAGATTCTTCCAAAAGTGAAACATATAGACATCTACAAACTGCGCTGCCAGATAAGCAATCATGGAAGCTGTTACCGCCCCAAAGGTCAAGGCCCTGACCTCGTAGAATATAGGTAATCGCCCTGCTGCATCTCGGGCAATGTCACCTGCAGGGGTCAACGCTTCGAATCCTGGCATAACACCTCCGAGCCACATAATAAAGATGACCCACAGGTTGAGTATCAAGCCAACAAAGACTACAAAGTTAGCTCGTTTCCGTCCGTAGAGCTCACTAATCAAATCTGTTGCTAAAAATGTTAGCGGATAAGGAAGAACGCCTACAGCGACGGCAAAAACAATGTCTCCCGTTCCGTCAAAATTTAAAGTGAACAACTTTATAAATCGGCTAATGCCCAAGATGTTGAGCATGGCCAGGGTTCCCAGAAAGATACCAGCCAGCAGAAGAAAGACTCTTTCTCTGCGTTGAACTATTTCTGGAGATGGATTATTGTTCGTTGTCACTTATTGTGGTCCATAATAATCAGTATAAATACTCGGTGTCTCTTGTAATCGAATTCTATAAAGCTTGGCTCCTTGAAGATCTTTCTCAATTTCATTCCAGATCCAAACGACCATATTTTCGGTTGAGGGTTGCCTCCCTTTAAACCAGGGAATATCGATATCTATTTGAGAGTGATCCACCTTCTGGATAACATTCCTTTTTACTATGTCTTTTACGTGCCCCAGATCTGCTAAGAACCCGGTCGCTGGATTCACCTCTCCAGTTAATGATACTGTCAGCTCATAATTATGACCATGTAGACGCAGATCCTCTCCGAAAACGGCTTCATTTTCAGCTTCACTCAAAGCGGGATTGCCATAACGATGTGCAGCACAAAAATGAAATTTTTTATTCAAAACGATCATGTGATTTCCTTACTTGTTTGCCCTGAATTTATTGTGGTGTGATGCAATGTCAAATACAGACCATGCTACCTTGAGCTTTAGGCTCTAAAAGAATGACTCATCCTGCCATCGTTTAATTTTCCATTTTCCGGATGTCGAATGCTGAACAAAGTCAAAAACAGCATTCCCCTTAATGGGTGTAAACCCCTCTGCTGACAAGTCAAAACTCTTTGTAATGCTAATCTCTCCATTTTGGGAGGTGTCCTGTCTAGTGGTGGCGTTCCAAACCAGGGTAAAGTGGTCAACGGCGCGAAAAAGACGACCTGTTGTTCGCAACTCAGTATCTCTTCCCCAATAATTATAGCCACCCACGCCAACAATGCCTGGATCATAGTAGAGAAAGATAAAGCTGGTGTCAAAGAGCTCGCTATAGACCAGACTGTCTCTGTAAATATAGGCGTAGCGAAAGTTTTGAAGCACTTCGTCTGGAGTGCGTTGTTCAGTTAATGTGAGACTTATCGCCCCGTCTAGGAGTCCTTTAGTAGGCGCAAATGGATTCCAACATCCAGCCATGGTCAGCACAAGAAAAACACAGATAAATGCTCCAGTGATTATTCTGTCCATGTTTTACTGAACCAAAGCTTTGAGTTCTGTCCAGCTAGCCAGGGAATCTGCGGCAAAGTCCTGCCAGCTTGAGATCTCATAAAGTAAATCTGCGTTTTGAATAATAGTGAGAGTCGCCTGTCCTTTCAGCAAAGAGGGCAAAGCGCTACCACTCTCAGAGTAGGCGAGGGACAGTTGATAGTTAGCGACTATTTCATAATAATCACCATTAGGATTTAATTGATCATCGAACCAGTCTAATCTCTGAAAACCATCCTCACTTAACATTTGAAATAATTGTGTGATAAACTTTTCTTCTTCAGGATAACCCCAGACATCAAAAATACTTCCCTGTAAGCTAGCCTCCCCTGGATCAGCAATAAAGGTAAAGCCCACCCCCGCCTCTTCGCTCTGGCTTAGCACGTCCAAGAAATAATTGATTTTATGAGCGGGGAAAGCGTTAGCGAGATTCTCCAGCACGATCTCAGGTGAGGTGGGTGGCTTCCAGGCATAGGGGTCAGAAATGTTGATAGGTGGGTCTGGTTCTCGGGGTGTGAAGAGCTCACACGCTGAAAGCATGAACAAAAACACTGTAATAAGGACGCTGCGTTTCATGAAACAGAAAATTACACGGGGTTCTCCAAAAAACAAATCACATGTTGAGTTTTTCTTTCGCTAAAAAGCCTTTGTCTCTATGTTGTAAGCATGGAGGTATTCTTGTGAGAGTCTTCGCCTGTATGGCCAGCACCCTGGATGGAAAGATTGGACCCGCCAATGTGGAGCAGTTTGTTTCTATCGGTTCCAGGTATGACCTTGACCATTTAAAATCTCTACGTGATACCGCCGATGGGGTTCTATTCGGCGCCAGCACCTTCCGGGCTTGGCCAAAAGTTCACCATGGACATAAGGCAGACCACCAACTGCATCATTTTATTTTGAGCCATAGTCTTGATCTTGATCCAAACGCTGACCTATTTCAACGCACTGACATTCCCGTGAGCATCTTCACCGGGGCCAAACCAAGTTTGTTTTTAAAAGAATTTCCAGCCCAGGTTAAATTCATACATCTTAACAATCAAAAAAGCACCATTGTCCAGACTGTAGATCATATCAAACAACAAGGCGTTACCAACCTCCTGGTGGAGGGCGGCGGTCAAGTGCTTCAACAACTGATTGAGGCTCAAATCCTACAAGAGCTTTTTCTTACCGTAACACCCAAAGTTATGGGTCAAGTTGATGCTCCAAACCTTTTTGGCAACATGTCCACCATCAAACCCCCGGTTTTTAAAACCATAGACAGTAAAATTGTCGGTGATGAGGTGTACTTCCACTTTTTGCTTCAGTATTGATCCCAGGGCCGCTAGGTGTGCTCAGAGTATTGTTTTTAACCCTCTTCTCGTCCTAAATCTGTGGCCCCTAGAACCTTATACTCGTGAGGAAAATGCTTGGTGGTACTGGTCAGTTTGTTAAATTCGGCACTGAGGTAAAAGAACAACCATTATATAAAAAAGGATATCCCTAATGAAAAATATTGTTACCAGTTTACTATTTGCCCTGATTTTGGTGGGTGGCGTTTATGCCGAAAAGGTTGCCATTGTCTCCAAGGTTCAAGGGGAGGTCCTTCTACAGAAGGCTGATGAATTAGCGTATAATAATCCTGTAACCGTGGGTACCATTCTCGAGAACAATGACCAGATCAAAGTCAATGATGGTTTTGCCGTCATGTTGCTTCTTGATGATAAAAGCCAGGTCAAGTTGAGAGAAAATACAGAGGTGGCCGTCTCCATGGTTGATGACCTTAGCGGCTCAGGATACCATGTTCGCCTGGATTACGGCCAAGCGCTTACAAAATATTCAAAGGGGGCAGGCTTTGATTTTCAACTTCACACACCAACCTCAGTGGCTTCTATTAAAGGGACCGAGTTCTGGACTCTTTCCGATCCTGACAATGGAGACCAGGTGATTGTTCTAGAAGGTGTCGTGGATGTTATGAACAACTTAACAGGCATGATCAGCACAGCTGGTGCCGGTCAAACGGTTAACTCTAGTAGCGATGGTTACATTGAAACTGGAGCTACAGAAGAGGGTACAATTCCAGAAGATCCGGAAGACCTCGGGGCAGCTGAACCCGAAGGTGAAACCGAAGAAGAGATTGTTGCGGATTCAACAAGCGTTGAAGAAGAACTTGCAAGCGATGATGGCGTCATAGAAGATGATCAAGCGATGACCAGTGCTCCGGCACCTCCACCATCAACTACTGGAACAACCACACCAGAACCTGAGGGTGAAGAGGCAGCCGAAGAAGGTGGCGGCTTGTTCGGAGATGCCTTGGCAATGGATGGTGCACTTGGAGCTGTAACAATTGATGGACAACTATATAACCAAATTGCCTTACGCCCTGATATTTCAATTGGCAAGCTTGGTATCGGTCTTGATATCGTTATCTATATGGATCAAGATGGAAACATGCGAGATGAAGAGTGGAATGAAGCTAAAGATATCGTCGACAAAATTATGTATGTTCGCTGGGGCGAACAAGGCGATCCTTTCTTTGTTCGGGTCGGAACGCTAGAAAATGTTGTTTTAGGTTATGGTCTATTTATGAATGGCTATTCAAATATGATGGAATATCCCTCTGTTCGTAAAACAGGTCATCATATTGGGTTTAAGGTTGGTAACTTTGGTATAGAAAACGTTATTGCTAACTATAAAGAGTTTTCTTTTGGTGGCGAAAGCAACGGCCTGGGTCTCTTAGGTTTACGCGGGACCTTTTCATTGGGCAAGTTGGCTTTTGGAGCAACCGTTGTTGCTGATAATAATCAGTACCTTGGCTTAAAAGATGAAGATGGTGATTATATACCGGACCTTGTAGATGCTTTTCCTGATGATGCGGATGCATCCATTGATACAGATGGCGATGGACGTGCTGACAACTCGCCGGACGAATGGGATATCGATGGTGATGGAAAGACAGATAATTACACGCCTGACCCATCAAGAAACTGGGATGACTTTATAACCAGAGATCCTGCACCTTTTGACATAAGTGAGAATCCTAGCACTGTCGGTGGTGTAAGTTTTGATGTTGCCTATCCAATCTTGTCAATGGACAAATTCAAATTAGTTCTTTTTGCAGAAGCAGGTCAGTATTTTGGTACTGCAGACTCAATGTACTATTTTGATGAAAACGATAACTTAGCACAAAAGAAGATAGAATATGGTTTTGGGGCCACTGCTCCAGGTTTACGTGCTCAGATTTTTAGTTTTCTTACCGCCAGTCTTGAGTTTCGTATAACACCGACAGGAAATTTTGTTTATGGTCTATTCGACAAAAACTACGATCTCGAACGTGTCGGTTTTGTTGATTATGGCGGAAGTCTTGGCTTAACACCAAGAACTCGATATGAAAAACTATATGACAACTCCTCAATGATGGGTCTGTTTGGTAGCATTGGCGCCAATATCCTAAATGTGGTCAATATCCAGGCTGGTTATCAACATATGACCTCTGATAGTTCTGAAGTAAAGGGCATTCAGGGCGTTATTGGTCTGGCACCTGGTCTAATTCCGAAGGTTGAGGCGGCAAATGCATATATCTTGCGGATGAATGTCGATGATCCTTTTGAGATTGTTAGCGAAGGAACTCTTCTGGGTTACCAGGTCACTATCGGTCTTGGTGGTGGCGCAACCCTCACATGGGACTTCCGCCAGAGCTATATCGACATCAACGGTGATGGAACAATTGATACCGAAAATCCTGATTCTGGTGAGGTTGTGGCTCAGACAAGTATCGAAACTGGTTTCTCGTTCTAAAAAGGTTCAAGAGCAATAATAAAAAACGCCCTGCGATTGCGGGGCGTTTTTTTATCTAGATGAGATTTGTTATCCCGCTTATTTAAGATCTGGAAAGTTTAATCTGTCCCCAGGAATTTAGCCTTTTGTTCTTTGTAGTAGGGATCATCTGGCTGTAAGGCAATACACTCACCCATTACTGCGACAGCTTCATCGATTCTATCAAGTTTCCAGAGAACCTCACCCTTGGTGTCCAAGATTTGGGCTTTGTCACGAGGAGTGTCCTCTTCCGTGAAAAGGGCTGTGGCCTGATTTATTCGCTCAAGTGCGTTTTCTAGGTTCAGCTCTAGTTGAGTCATTCTCCAGGCATAACCATTCAACAAACCTGACGTTTCTTGCTGGGTACCAGACATGAAATCAACAAAGCGACGATATGTCTCTGCTTCTGCAGCTTTATCTTTTGCCCGACGATGAAAATTACGTAAAGCGTTATATGCCTCAGGAAGAATCTCAGTGTTGGTTTCATTGTTTATAAATGAGACCAGTGTCTCAGGGTTATTGTTTTCCTGGGAATGAAATAGGGCCATCTTCAAGCCAGCCATGGAGCGAGTACCGGCTTCTATGTCCTGCATTCCAAATAAAATCTCCCAATAGCTCATGGCGGCCTTTAGTCCACTCATGGCTTCAGTTTTTTCTGCGAGAGTCATCAACAGGGCAGCATTTTCAGGGTCTGCCTCAAGGCGACTTAAGAGGTCGGGAACCGTGTTAATTCCATTGCGGATACGGGTCATTTCAGCCAGATATTCATCTGGTGGTAAAAAGCCAAGAATGCGGTCGATCTCAAAACCCTCTTCATCTACAAAAACAAAGGTCGGTATCGCGCGAATGTTGAACTGCTCCCTCAACTCCTTTCCTTCAGTGGAATCTGAGTTAGCACGATAAGAAATAAAATTCTCAGAGGCATATGCTATGAGTGCAGGGTCAATAAATGTTTCGGCGTCCAGCCGATTACAGGAGCCTCACCATTTGGCGGAAACTTCGTAACCAACTATTTTACCGTTAGCCTCCATCTTGGTATCCAGGTCAGAAATCCAGGGGTATGTTGGTTCCTTTTCAGCGCAACCAATAATGAAGAGTCCTAAGGTTACAGCAATTAAAAAATTCTTTATGCGCATTTCTATCCTTTCAACGATATCTATCTATTTTAGTCTTATGAAACTATAGATTATAACACGGGTGTGCAACTGTTCTGTTAATCATGGTTCTGGATCTTGTCATTGATAATTATTAACCTGCCAAACTGCTGTTAAAATATTTAAGGCTGTATAACCATGACCTGTGTGAAAATGCTAACCATTGTTTCTAATTAGTTTGCTGCTGGTGTTGTTACCAAAAGACCCTTAGTTCACCGTGTAGAATCTGACTGATTTATAAGATGGTTTTTAATAAATACCTCTCTACATTCCGTGACTAATTAATGATTAACAACAGAAGGAGGTTCCAGCATGAAGAAGATGAACGCATCTTTGGAGAGAGTGTTCATGAGGGTGTTTATTGTTTCAATCGTTTTAACCGGGCTGGTGTACAGTCAGGGTGTTACAACAGCAGGAGTAAATGGGAAAATAACTGATGCTGATGGAAATGTCTTGGTTGGTGCAAATGTCATCGCCAAACATCTCCCTACGGGAAGGGTTTACGGTGCCTCAACCATGACGGACGGATATTATTATATCCCCAACATGAAAATTGGTGGCCCATATGTATTAACCGTGAGCTATATCGGATATTCAGAGCAAAAAGCTGAAGATGTCTTCCTCGCGCTAAACGTTGAAAAGACTCAAAACTTCACGCTGCAAGTTGAAGCCATGGAAATGGGTTCAGTGGTTGTTACAGCTGAACACAGTGAGATCAATGCGAACAGGACTGGATCAAAAACCAGTATTAATTCAGAGCAAATTGCTACTCTACCTACTATCTCCAGAGGCACAAAAGATTTTACCCGTATGACACCTGAAAGTGATGGGAATTCATTTGGTGGTCGTAATAATCTTTACAATAACTTTTCTCTGGATGGCTCTATTTTTAACAATCCTTTTGGTTTGGATTATGCTGTTCCCGGTGGCCAAACAGATGCACAACCTGTATCGCTGGATGCTATTGAACAAGTACAAGTCTCAATCGCTCCTTTTGATGTTCGTGAAGGTGGATTCACCGGTGCTGGTGTAAATGCTGTGACCAAATCCGGAACCAATGAATTCCAGGCCTCAGTCTATCACTACCTGAGAAATGAATCGATGGTGGGAACCAAGGTGGGTGATGCAGATGTTGAGAACCTTGATTTCTCAACCAATCAAAGTGGTATTTCTCTAGGTGGTCCAATTATCAAAGACAAGCTGTTCTATTTTGTCAATATTGAAGCTGAACGTCGTGACCAGCTTGCCCACAGTTTTATTGCTGATGATGGATCAACAGGTGCAAACGTTACATCTGTTTCTGCAGATTCAATTGCATTGGTTCAGGCTCGTCTCCGTGAGTACTGGGGTTATGAACCTGGTGAATATCAGGGTTACAACCATGAGACTTTTAACAACAAGCTCTTGGCCAAGATTGACTGGAATATCAATGAGTCACACAACTTGACATTCCGCTACAACTATCTGGATTCATGGAAAGATATCCTGCCTCACCCAGAAGCTATTATTGGTCGCGGTCCTACCAGCTATAGACTTCCTTTTGAAAACTCTTCTTATAGAATCTTCAATAAGATTAACTCCTATGTGGCAGAACTTCATTCTCGTTTCTCTAACAAACTTGCTAACAAACTATTGGTTGGCTATACCATGTTCAGAGATGAAAGAGAGCCTAAGTCAGTTGGTTGGCCTGTGGTTGATATTTTTGACGGAAGTGGAAATCTAGCAATCTCCATGGGTTCAGAAATGTTCTCTACACACAATAGGCTCTATCAGGATGTTTTTCAGTTTACTGACAACCTGACTTACTATATGGATAAACACACGCTAACAGCCGGTGTTAACCTTGAGGTGTTGCAGTTTGACAACTCATTTAACCTGTTCTATTATCCCTGGTATTTCAGGACTTCTTGAATAATGATGATACTGGAATTGATTTCAATGCTGCTGCAGCTACCGCTGAAGCAAATGACTATGCTTGGGCTTATGTGGATGTTGGTCAGCTTGGTGTCTACGCACAAGATCAATTCAGGGCTTCTGATAACCTGAAAATCACCGCTGGTCTTCGGGTTGATTTTCCTCTCTATCTCAATGAGATCGAAGAAGATACTGCAATCACTAATTTTGATGGTTGGGTAGATGAGAACGGTGATCCTGCCACAGTTAATCCTGCCGAATGGCCCTCAGGGAAACCTCTGTTTGCTCCACGGCTTGGATTCAATTGGGATGTTTATGGCGATAAAACCATGCAGGTTCGAGGTGGCTCCGGAATCTTTACCGGTCGCATTCCTTTTGTATGGTTAGGCAACCAGGCTTCCAATGCCAAGCTCTATCCATGGTATACTTTTCAGATCAACACGACGGCTGATGATTTCAATTATCCTCAAGTATGGAAAAATGATATCGCCGTTGATAAAGCTTTTGGTGATGGTTGGTTAGCATCTTTAGAAGCAATTTACTCTAAAGACCTGAATGCCGTGGTCCATCGTAACTACAACATGTTACCACCTTCTGCCGCTTTGTCAGGAACAGGTGATACCAGACCAATGTTCGCTGGTTTTAATGAGGTCAACATTTACTCAGCTGCTGGCGTATCCAATACATTCCTGGATGCTGGCGCTATAGTGTTGGATAACACAGATGAAGGACACCAGACCTCGTTTACTGGAAAGCTTGCCAAAGAATTTGACTTTGGATTGTTGGCTAATGTTTCATACACCAACATCACCTCAAAGGACTTGACTTCAATTCCAGCTGAAATTGCTGCTGATGCCTTTCAGAGAAATGCTATCGTAGATGGCCCTAATAGTGCCATTTTCTCACATTCTCGTTATGGTCTTAAGCACAGAGTTATTTCCTCGGCTACCTATTCTAAGAGTTATGGAAACATGAACTCCAGCGTGGCGCTGTTCTTTGAAACAGGCGTTGGTAATCGTTATTCCTTTACTTATGCCGGAGATCTCAATGGAGATGCCATTGCGAATAACGACTTGCTCTATGTTCCCTCAGATGCCAGCGATATCCATTTTGGAACCGTTGATGCGAACGGGGTTGGAACAGTAGCCGCAGATGCTGCAGCTCAATGGGCAGCCTTGGACGCCTTTATCGAGCAGGATGACTATCTGAGCACACGTCGTGGCGATTATGCCGAACGTAATAGCGCTATGTTGCCTTGGTTCTCTCAGTTAGATCTTAAATTCATTCAAGACCTAAGTCTGAATGTGGCTGGTAGTGATCATAACATTCAGCTTTCACTTGATGTTATGAATCTTGGCAATATGATCAGCTCCGCCTGGGGTGTCCGTCAATTGTCAACCACTTGGAATCCAATTACCGTTAATGGTGTTGATGCGAACAACGTACCTTATTTCAGTTTCAATACTGACTTAACGGATTCTTATGTCGACGATACATCAATTCTCTCTAAATGGCAGATGCAGTTTGGAGTACACTACAAATTCTAATTTAACGAATTTGAATTGATAAAAAGAAAGCCACCAGCAATGGTGGCTTTCTTTTTATATAAAGCGAGCTTGTGATTGGATGTTTATTAACTCAGGTTTTTGGTCATGTTTCCCAGTTGAATCATTTCACCCTTTGTAAACGTCACCACCCTAATGGTCTGCATGTCTCCCCAAAGATATGAATTCCCTTTTAGCCAGCGGGTCGTACGCATGCGATTGTTTAGCCGTTTTGTGTCAATTTCTGTAGGGGCTCTTGTGTCACCCAGAACACCATATAGTCGAACCCCTGGATAAACATCAAATCTTTTTTTTAATAATCCTTTTAGCCAGAATACAACACCGCTGTTTACAGCAAGGATGCAAACCTCTGGTTTTTCTTTAGCATATTTGGGTAGTTTCGTTGGGTATTTTTCAAAATACAAGCCCGTTTGATCTCTATTCAGAAAAAGGCTGCCTATCGGTGTGTTTATCGGTCGACCATCTTTATCAACAGAAGCAATTGAAACATGGAAATTACTGGCAAAGCTTCGGTTAAAGTGTCTTTGAATTTTGCTCCAGTTTGTATTTAGGTCTAGTGAATTCATAGCTGGAAAGATATTCGTGCTTCTTGTTGTTTACCACAAGTCTCCAGGTTTTTGCGAACACATCTATCAAATTAAAAAGCCCCAGAATAACTGAGGCTTCTTAAGCTATTTGTTTGAGAAACTATGCAACAGTATGGTCGATGGATTTCTGCAGTTTTGGATCGCTCGTGGGAATAATTGGAGCGCCACCCATCTTCTTAAACAAGAAGCCCAGATAAATACCTCCGATTCCCAAGACAGCCGTTATGTGCATCCAGGAGATGTGAAAGTGGTGATCATTAAAAACGGGGTTGACCAACCAGAAATGATCTACATAATGCATGGTAAGAAACAAGCCTGCCATGCCAAAAATCATAATGGGAATTCGTTTTGCGGCCCTGAATGAGAGAACAACAAAAGGCACAATAAAATGAAAGAGCATGAGAAATAAGCTGACTTCTTTCCAGCCGTGCTCCCAGCGGTGGAGAAACCATATGGTCTCTTCAGGGATATTGCCATACCAAATCAGGAAGTATTGTGCACCGCCGATGTAACCCCACCAGGCGGTGAAGGCGAAAAGAAACTTTCCAAAGTCATGAGTGTGCTCTGCTGTAATAATGTGACCAGCACCATTGTTGCGTAAATAGCCTGCCAGGATCGAGAGTAGAGCTAGGCCACCCAGAAAACCGCCGGAGAATATATAAACACCAAAGATGGTAGAATACCAATGGGGATCAAGACTCATAAGCCAATCAAAGGCAAACAGGGTTACTGTGATAGCATATAGAGGTGTACCTCCTGCGGCCATTCGACGCATCTTACCAAGAGCTTCTGTATCTCCCTTGTCTTGGGCGATGGATAGTTTACGTAAACCACGAACCAGCCAACCCCAGATTAAAAAGTAAACAATATTACGAACGATAAAGAAGGTCACGTTGAGATAGGGTGCTTTCCATTGTAAGATGGCATCGTGGGCAACAGCCTCTTCGTGCGACCAGTGAAACAGGTCATGCATCCCAAAGAAAAGTGGAATCATGAAAAAGCCCATTAAGGGAAGCGTGCAGGCCAGGTTCTCGGCAACACGACGCATTACGATTCCCCAGTACGCGCCCGTAATGTGATGGATCAAAACAAAGAAAAGTCCACCCAGTGAAATGGTGGTGAAAAAAGTAAAGGCGGTGAGATACGCCTGGAAAAATTGTGCGTGATCCATGAAGGCACCAATGAGCGACAGGAGAATTCCAGCGGCTCCTGCCATCAAGGCTTTCTTGGCAAAAGAATCGGTCTCTAATAACATGTAAGTCTTATTATCAAATTTCATAATCTACTCGAAACCTTATTTCTTTTGGATTGATCGAATATAGCTGATAATCGCCCATCGATCTTCCACGGATACTTGTGCCTTTAAAGAAGGCATATTCATCCAGCCTTCACTTATAGCGTTAAACATGTGTCCATCACTCAAGCCTACAATTCTGTCTGCATGAAAATCTGCTGGAGGAATAGGATATTTGAACTCAAGGATCTTACCTTTTCCGTCAGCATTCACACCGTGACAGGTAACACAGTAAATATCGTATCTTGTTTTTCCATATTCAGCCATTTCGTCAGTGAAATCCATGGGTGCTTTATTGATAAAATCGCCCCTGCTGTCCTTACCGCGATAATAGGCATCATCCTCGCGCAATTCTCCACGGGCCACAGTTCCCACTACGGGCGTCCGCATGCTGGATCCATCTGCAAAAAAGTTGCTCTCGGATTGAGCTTTATACTTTTCCTGTGAATCCATGTTTGGGTTTAGATGAATAGGTGGTTTTTCAGAAAACTCACCTCGACCACAGGAGACGATTAAAATTACAAGGCTGAGCACCAAGATGACTTTTGTAAGGGATTGTGTTTTTTTCATCATCAACTCCTTACTCGCCAGCCACAAGTTCAACATCTGATCCTCCAATGGAGGCCAGGAACTCTTGGGTTCGCTTTTCGTCAAACTTACTATCCTCAACTTCAATGCTCACAAAAAAGGCATCATCTGTGACTTTAGAAAACTGTTCAGAATAAAATAATGGATGATGTAGTCTTGGCAGGCGATTCAAGTGGAGCATGCCAAAGACGGATCCAAAAGCGCCAAACAGGACAAACAGGGCAAAAGTAACAATAAAAAATGCCTGCCAACTGAAAAAAGGTTTTCCAGAAATGACAAGGGGGTATTCAATCGCCGCGACCCAATATTGAAGCGACATTCCGGCAATAGCCCCGGTCACTGTCATCCCTCCAACAATATATCCTAGGGGTGAGCGCTTTAAGCCCATGGCATCATCCATCCCGTGAATGGGGAAGGGTGAGTGACAGTCGAATTTTTCATAACCCGCATCGCGGACTTTTTTTGCTGCCTCAATCAGTTCAGCAGGATTTGCGAAACGAGCGAGAACGCCTTGAGTTTTACTCATTTTGCACCTCCGTTCTTGTGCGAGTAGTTGTGTGGGTCGGCCTCAGGCATGACACCCTTGACTTCAGAGAGAGCCACCATGGGTAGAAATCTCAAAAACAGAAGGAAAAAGGTAAAGAAAAGACCAAAACTACCAACAAAGGTCAGCATGTCCCATATGGAAGGGGAGTAATAATCCCAAGAGGATGGCAAATAGTCTCGTGATAATGATGTTACGGTGATCACAAATCGTTCAAACCACATTCCTATGTTCACAAAAATAGATGCGACAAACATGACCGGGATACTACGTCTTATTTTTTTAAACCAGAAGATCTGCGGTGTGATCACATTACACAAAAACATGATCCAGTAGGCCCAGGCATAAGGACCAAGCGCCCTGTTGATAAATGCAAAGAATTCGAATTCGTTGCCTGAATACCAGGCGATAAAGAACTCTGTCATGTAGGCATAGCCAACCATTGAGCCTGTTACCAAAATGATCTTATTCATTTTTTCCAGGTGATTGACTGTGATAATATCTTCTAAACCATAAATCTTACGGGCAATAATAGCCAGTGTCATTACCATACCAAAACCGGAGAAAACTGCACCGGCAACAAAGTAGGGTGGGAAAATTGTGGTGTGCCATCCAGGTACCATGCTTGTTGCAAAGTCTGTTGCTACAACTGAGTGTACTGAAAGAACCAGAGGTGTGGCTAGACCAGCAAGCAAAAGATAAGCTTTTTCATAGTGCTGCCATTGACGATTGCCGCCTCTCCAGCCCATTGCAAAAAAACCTAAAACTTTTTTTCTTACGTTGGTTGCTCGATCTCTAAGGGTTGCAAGGTCAGGTATTAAACCGACATACCAGAACAAGGTGGAAACAGTAAAGTAGGTCCCAACGGCAAAAATATCCCAAAGTAGGGGGCTTCTAAAGTTGGGCCAGATCAACATCTGGTTGGGAATTGGAAACATGTAATACGCCAGCCAGATTCTTCCAACGTGAATTCCCGGAAAAACCAAGGCTGTGATTACAGCAAAAATAGTCATGGCTTCAGCGAAGCGGTTAATGGCTGTTCTCCATTGCTGTCGCAAGAGAAACAAAATAGCTGAGATCAAGGTACCCGCATGACCAATACCGACCCAGAATACAAAGTTCACAATGGCCCAACCCCAACCAACAGGATTGTTTAGACCCCAAACTCCAGTTCCTTCCCAAACCAACCAGCCAATAGAGCCCAGCAAGACCATCATGCCTGAAACAGCCATGGCAAATAACAGATACCATTGAGATGGTGTTTTCTTTTCAACGATCCCGCTAACTTTGTCAGTCAAGGTTGAAAAGGTATGACCGCCGGTTACCAGTAATTCATCACCACCGACAGCCTCGGCTGCACCGGGATCTCTTTTAAGATTTTTGTTTAACATGCTCACGTTAGCGTTCCATTTAATTTCAAGGGTTCAATCACTAAGCTGGGGTTTCAAGCGCTGGATTAGGATTCCGTAGCTTGGCGCCATAACTCGTTCGTGGTTGTAAGTTCAATTCACCCAGCAAGGCATAATCGCGGTTCTGCGCTTTAACCTTTGAGACCTCACTATTCGGGTCGTTGATGTTTCCAAAGGCAATTGCATCGGTGGGACAGGCTTGTTGACAAGCAACAACCACATCACCATCTTCCAGCTCACGACCTTCATTCTTAACATCGATCTTAGCAACATTGATACGCTGGACACAAAAAGTACATTTCTCCATAACTCCGCGGAAGCGAACCGTAACATCAGGGTTCATCGCCATTTGTACGATCTCGGGCGTATCCTTGGTGAAATTGAAGAAGTTGAAGCGACGAACTTTATAAGGACAGTTGTTGGCACAATAACGTGTCCCAATACATCTATTATAAGCCATCTCATTGAGGCCGTCTTCGCTATGTGTGGTTGCTGCCACAGGACAAACACCCTCACATGGAGCCATTTCACAATGCTGACAAGCGATGGGCTGAAACAACATTTCCGGATCATCAACATCGCCACTAAAATAGCGATCTAGACGGATCCAGCTCATGTCGCGGCCGTTATTCACTTCTTCTTTGCCAATAACGGGAATGTTGTTTTCACTCTGACAGGCAATTGTACAGGCGCTACAGCCGGTACATGTATTCAAGTCAATAGCCATGCCCCATTGATTTCCATCGCTATAGTCATGCTCAACCCACATGGATCTGAGCTCTTCTTTTTCGGCAAAAGCCATTGCAAAGGCAGGATCTTTTTGATAATCCGCCATAGTGCTTTCACGTACAATAGTTGGCAGCCTATTTTGAATCGCATCAGCTGCGAGTTTTTCTTCATCAAGACCATGATTGTCCTGAACACAGGCAATGGCGTGATGTCCAATAGTTCTGGCGGCTGTGAATCCAGAAGCAATTGACATGGCATCTGATTTCCGGAACACATTTACATCAGTTCCAACACCGTGGGAAACACGTCCAATATTTCTACCATAGCCCAGCTCTAGAACAATGGTGTTCTCGGCAATTCCAGGTAGAACCCAAACAGGAAGAACCAAAGTGGTGTCGCCCTGATGAATTTTTAATAATTGTTCATTTTTTACTTTTAAGGCTTTGGCTGTTCCGACACTGAGCAGAGCAACATTATCCCATGTCACCTTTGTGATGGGGTCTGGAAGTTCTTGCATCCAACCATTATTGGCATAACGCCCATCCAGATTTCTAAAGGAGGCATTAAAGACAACCTCCATGTTCGAACTTGATGCAACAGGAACGTCAAAACTACTCTCATTGACAAGCTTTTGGGCTTTAGCTTTTTTAAGTGAAACCGTTTTCTCGCGACTGACTTCATAAAAACCATCATGTACAACCCGGCGCCATCCTTTTTCAAAATCATTGCCGTTTAAAATTTTCTGCCAGGTGTCGCGGACTGCACCATAAGCCCATGCATCATCTTCAGAAGCCATATCAGCCATGAGATCGATTGAGCTTTTACCATCAAAAAGTGGCGCAATCAATGGCTGTGTTATTCCTGCGCCACCGTAGCCTGAGACATCTCCCCAGCTCTCAAGAAAATGAGCGCGTGGCAAATGCCAACTCGAGAGAGATGAAGTTTCATCAACATGTGAACTTAAATGTACAGAATAGGCAACCTGCTTCATCGCTGAAGCAAACCCGAGATCTGAAGGCGCCTGATAGACTGGGTTTCCACCCAAAATCACCAGGGTTTCAACCTTGCCTTGTTTCATGCTCTTCGTCAGCGATACAAGTGCGTCTGTGTCAGATACTTTTCTATCTGGATTAACAATATATTCAACTGTTTTTCCGGTATTGCTCAAAACATCATTGATCAGCGCTGTCAGTGTGTGGACATGAGCCGGTTGACGTCTTCCAGCCAAAACCAAAGACTGCCCTTTGTTGGCAATAAGATCTGCAGCAACTGCTTTGATCCATTTTTTGTCAAAGCTTGCATTTACCTCTGGAGCCTGGATGTTTAATCCTTGAGCGCCAAGTTCTGTTGCCAGAGCAGCGACGAACATAGCTACCTGACCACTTTGTATGCGGAGACGATGATCAGCCATACCGCCGGTAAGACTATATGCTCCCTCGACGACATAAAGACGATTCATGCTATCTTCTTCAGAACGAACCCTTCTACCTGTTGCGAAATCCCTGGAGTGCTCAATATCATTACTCTCCATTTGTAGAAAATCAGAGTCTAGTGATAAAATGACCTTCGCATCGTTTAATCTGTATTTCGGGGCAGCCATAGAACCTGTGGCGTTGTTCAGGCCTTGATAAATATTCTCATCACTTACGCTATCATAAGCAACCCATTGAGCTTTAGGGTATTTCTTTAAAAACTCCTTAGATAAACGCATAAGGGTTGGCGAGGAGAAGCTCTCACAGAGGACAGCAAGTCCTTCACCACTATTATCTAAATATTTTTCGGCTTCCTTTTTCCAGGAAGCTTTATACGCGTTCCAGCTAGACTGACTTCCATTTCTAAGGACAACCTGGGATCGATCTGGGTCATAAAGGTTGAGCATCTCAGCCTGCATGAATACGTTGGACGATCCTTTTGTGGCAGGATGATTTTTATTTCCCTCAATTTTTGTGGGACGACCCTCATGACTCTCAACCAAAAGGCCAAAAGACTCTACACCAAAAGGCATATTGGTTGCGTAGTATTGAGGTTTTCCTGGAGTAATTTCTTCTGGTTTAATTACATAAGGAATGATTTTTTCAACGGGTCGACGGCAGCTGGTTAGTCCTGCAAGGGCCATAGAAGCTCCCATTAGGCTTAAAAATTTCCTTCGGGAAACCGGACTGCTTAATTCGTCAGCACCCTCTGGAAATTCTTTCTGTACCAACTCTTTGAATTCTGGTGTTTCAGCGAGATGGTCCAGACTTCTCCAGTATGCTTTTCCCTTTATGTTGTTATCTATAGTATTGCTCATCTATGACATCCTGTACAATCAGTAATCGGGGCTTTGATATCGAATAGCTCTTTCTGTTTTGTGGCAAACTCTCGTTGATTGGCGGGGGCAGACCAGGTCATGTTGGTTACCTCTTTGAGGGGCCGTAAATGTAGATCTGGATCGCGGTGACAGTCAAGGCACCACCCCATGCTTAATGGCTGGTCTTGGGTAACGACCTCCATTTGATCAACTGAGCCATGACAGCTTGCACACCCAACACCTACATTGATATGGGCGCTATGGTCGAAATATACATAATCCGGAGATTTGTGAACTCTGACCCATTCTATGGGTGTTTCGTTCGCGATACTTTCACGAACCAGTTTCAGTTTGTCGCTATCCGGTTTGATCATATTGTGGCAAGTCATGCAGGTCTGTGTTGGCGGTAAACTGGCCACAGGAGATATCTCTACTCCTGTATGGCAAAAGCGACAGTCCAGGCCAAGGTCTCCGGCGTGAATCTTATGACTATATGGAACGGGTTGAATGGGGCGATAACCAACATCCGTGTACATAGGGGAGGCGTAATAGTCAATCAGCATAAAGCTAACTACGGAAATCAAAATAATGCCTATTAGCACATATGTTGGTGCTTTATTCGTCCATTTGGGGAATATCTGAGCCAAGATTTATCCCTTTTTTTTGGGTGTTACATGTTTTTGTTTTTATGTGGGTTTTCTACGTTTTTGGTCACTGCAACTGCAGTTATTACCCCCACGTTTTTTACACCAAACATGATACATTTTATCCAAAACCATGACAAGCAGTTTATCCTGCCTGAAACACAAAATAATGCCTAGAAAGCTGTTATTGACAAATGTTTCTCTGTTTAGGCAAGGCGCCTCTTAAAGGCTGTTGTCGGCGTAATACCCCATAGCTTCAGCCATAAATACAGCCTGGCCTGGCTTGATCTTTTCGTAATAATCAGTGAACTCAGGATTTTGGATATGGAGCTGCCCAAGCCCACTATACATTTCTGCCGGGCAGGTATAGAAGTTCTCAATCCAGAGATGGTGTTCCTTTATCCAGTCTTGAACCTCTGATGCTTGTACGCCCTAATTCATCAGTTCAGAAATTACCCGCGTGACATCATCGCCTTTTTTTTGACATCCTGGAATTTATCTTTGCTCATGTTCTTCAGGTTGCGTCTGGATTTGGAAACCTTCTCACGGTCATATTTTTCATCGATTTCTTTATTCCAGCGATCGATCATTTCTTGGTCAAACCCTTTATACAAACCTTTGTCTTTGAGTGCCATATTATGCCCCCCCTGTTCTATCTCGAATCAAGCTTTTATGCTGGATAAATGTGTTTTTATTCCATTAAGCGCGATGAGTGCCCAAAAGAAATTGAGAATAAAGGGGCCGTAAACCGTAAAATAGAAGGTGTTTACACAAATCAACGATGCGCCACTCAGGTTTGCCAACTGATAGGCCATGTTGTGTGTGGTCCATTTTTTGGTAGAGTTATTGAAATACGCCAAGAGAAGTAGGGCTGCCCCTAAAATTCCAACGACCTGCATTAAGATATCCATGCTTCCCTTTTCCCTTCTTTTCTGACTACTTGGTTTTACTACGCATGGTGGGATCAAGTGCATCACGCAGGCCTTCACCGAAAAGGTTAAACCCTATCACCATGAGTGCTATTGCTATTCCGGGAAAAACTGAAATCCACCACTCTCCCCTTAAATGAACTCGACCAAAGGCAATCATTGACCCCCAGCTGGGCTCGGGAGGTTGCGCTCCAAGACCGATAAAAGAAAGTGAGGCCTCTGCCATAACTGCACCGGCAATACTCATAGTAAAAGCAACCACAACGGGTGCAAGACTGTTTGGTAGTACGTGTCTAAAAATGATTCGTAACTTTGAATATCCCAGGGATCGTGCTGCAATTACATATTCACGATCTACCACAGTTAGGACCTGCGAGCGCATGATTCTGGCCATGCCTGGCCAACTCACCAGTCCAATTGCAAGCATGGCTACTTCAATGCTGGGCCGTGGCACAGCTGCTGTTATGCCAATCATAAACAAGAGGGCGGGGAACCCAAACATTACATCGGTAAATCTCATGATTATGGTTTCAATCCAACCCCTGAAAAATCCTGCTATCAATCCCAGGAGAGCGCCAATCATTAGTGATATTGAGCTGGCAATAATGCCAACCTTTAAGGAAATGCGAGCGCCATAAATTATTCTGGAAAGCACATCTCGTCCTTCTTCATCAGTTCCCAGCCAATATTGGGTAGACGGGGGCTGAAGGCTAATATCCAGATCCGCTTTATAGGGATTATGTGGTGCTACAAAGGGAGCGAAAACTCCAGTAAAGACAAGAAGAGCTACCAGAAACAAACCAAAGAGGGCTGTCTTATTTTTGCGAAGCTGTCGCAGAGTTTCTTGGGTAATACTACCGCGCATTTGATTCCTTTTGAACTCTTATGCGCGGATCAATAACGCCATATAAGATATCCACAACAAAATTAGCCGTAACAAAAACCAGGGCTGTTACCAGTACAGCGCCTTGTATTACAGGGAAATCTCGTTTTAATATTGCCGTCAAGGCCAGGCGCCCAATTCCCGGCCAGTTAAAAATGGACTCCGTTAGAACTGCTCCAGATAAATAAGATCCGAAATCAACACCAATGATGGTGATCACAGGAATGAGTGTGTTTTTTAAAGCGTGCTTGGTCACAACAATAAAATTTGACAGGCCCTTTGCCTTGGCTGTACGAACATAATCTTGGGATAGAACCTCTAACATGTTTGCTCGAGTAACTCTGGCTAAAAACGCAGCGCTTCTGGTTCCCAAAGTAATTGCCGGAAGAATGAGGTAGGGCAGACATCCATACCCTGTTAGATAGGGCCACCCTACATATCGAGCGCCAATAACCAACAACAAACCGACCCAAAAGACTGGTGCTGAAACACCAATGAGCGCAAACCCCATGCTGGTTCGATCAATCCACGAGTGAGGTTTTATGGAGGAGATTATCCCAACAGAAATTCCAAGCAGAATGGAAACCACCATAGCACCAACAGCAAGCAGCATTGTTGCAGGAAACCGCTCTAAGATCATATCTGTTACCGGTTTTTGTGACACAAATGAAACCCCTAGGTCTCCATGAGCCAAACCCCAAAGGTAGTGACCAAATTGTTTCCAAAGAGGATCGTTTAAGTGGAATTGTTCTCTTAATAACTCAAGCGTCTCCTCGTCATATCGTTCGCCTACCATAGACAAAACCGGATCTCCAGGAACAATGTACATCAAGATGAAGGTTAACAAGATGATCCCGAGAATGACCGGCACCAACTGTGCAAAGCGTTTGAGTATGTATTGTAGCATTGGATTGATATTAATCCTTGGTGAACACTTTTCCACTTAAAGAATGTTGGCCGGCTTAATATCCCAAATTACCCTCATTAAATTTTCTGTATTTTTATAAAAATAGCGTATCTTGTGAGTCTAATGAACTTTTTACAAAAAAGGGGTCCTTATGACCAGTGGTGTAAATATCGGCTTTAACAGAGCCCAACGACTTCTTTTAACTTTGGCGGCTTTTGTGTTGGTCGTTGCTGGTTTGCGTGCAGCAACAGATATTCTCATCCCATTTCTGTTGTCTCTTTTTATCGCTATCATTGTTACCCCTCTTCTTAACTGGCTCCGAGGACGGGGACTTCCAACTTGGGCTTCTATCATTATTATCATTATTATCATTGTTAGCCTCGGGTTCTTGGTGGCAGTTATGGTTGGGTCCTCCTTAACCGATTTTTCAGCTTCCCTTCCAGCATATCAGCAAGGTTTAAAAGCAAAAACAATTGACTTATTGTCCTTTTTTGAAGCCAAGGGCTTAAAGATCTCTGATCAAACTTTTACGGAATTTATCGATCCCGGAGCTGCCATGCGGCTCACGTCAAAACTGTTAACCGGCATGGGAAATCTACTCGGTGATACCTTCTTAATATTACTCGTTGTGGTTTTCATGCTGCTAGAGGCGGCAACCTTTGGTAATAAACTTGAGAGGGCTATACACTCTGAATCACCAGAAGTAGAGCGCTTTAAAGTTTTTACAGAAAATATTAATCGATACATGGTCATTAAAACCTGGACCAGCCTAGGTACGGGTATAATTGCCACGATCTGGCTAACCATTCTTGGTGTTGACTACGCGCTTTTATGGGGCTTGTTAACCTTTATGTTTAACTATATCCCAAATATTGGTTCTATCCTTGCCGCCATTCCGCCGGTCCTGCTAGCCTTGATCCAGCTGGGGCCGTGGAGTTCCCTTGCAGTGGCTCTTGGTTATCTGTCTATCAACTTGAGTATTGGGAGTTTTGTTGAACCTCGTGTTATGGGAAAAGGCCTGGGGCTTTCAACTCTAGTGGTCTTTTTGTCATTACTCTTTTGGGGTTGGGTCTTGGGTCCTGTGGGGATGATTCTTTCAGTTCCCCTTACCATGTCAATGAAGATTGCTCTATCCAGTTTTGAGGAAACCCGCTGGTTGTCAATTCTTTTAGATGGTACATCTCAACCTAAAGAATAACTGGGCTATCCGTATAGTTGTTGTAAAACCTTAAGCGACTTCATTCCACGAGTGGTTTCAATATGGTGAAATGTATAGCGCCACATGTAATCCCAAAGTGAGCGCCTCTCTAACGAGTTGAGCTTAATTTCACCAACGCTATCCCAATCTGAATCAAGAATGTTTTGCATGGCCAGCAACACCTCCCTGGAAACAAAGGTTGACCCTTTGTTGGGCTGGTGACACTTTACACACTCCAGAGAGGTGACTCCCCGGCCAATGGATGCTCCTTCTTCCAACACGGACTGACAAATAGAGCAATGCTGAATATGTGGTCGAAAGCCCAGCTCTTTTAGTAGTTGAAGATGAAAATACCAATAGCTGTTTGCGGTTATTGTTGAGGGCTCGCTGAGTCTTTTAAGTGTGTTCACCAGCAAATCAAACAATGCTTGATGGGGTTCTTCGTCTTCCAGCGATCGATCTAAAAGTTCAACAACGACCTGTGCTAGCGTGAGCCTGTCAAAGTCATTTTCAAGACCAAAAAAACCGTCAATAAGTTCTCCGGCTTTAAAAAGCTGTAATTCAGAATTAGATTTACTGTAGTAAATAACCTGGAGATGTCGGGTGGGCTGGAAAAGTCCAACGGACTTACTTTTTGGTGAACGAACACCCTTGGCGATCAGCTTGAGTCGACCACTTTCTTTTGAGTACAGTGTTATTATTTTGCTGGTGTCGCCATGATTTAAAGTCTTAAGAACTACAGCCTCAGCTTTTTTAATCATGACTCATGAACCTCACATTGAAGTCTTTTTACAAAAATACTGGCTGACAACATGGCAAGTGATCCCAGAATAAAAACAGGGGCGTAACCGATCCAGGCGATTGCAAATCCTGAAATAAGTGGAAAGAGGGCAATGGTAAGATTGAAGGCGCCATTGATTCCAGAATATAGAGCCCTGTTATCGTTTTCAGAGATTTCGATTAAAACCCCTTCTTGGGCAATTTTTTGGGCGCTCATTGCTGCTCCGCTCAAAAAGAAAATAAGCAAGAAAACAGGTTCAGAAGCAAAAGTAGCTATCAATAATGCCAGGAGTGGCAGGCTTGCCCCTATAGTGATCCAAATTAACAAAATACCCTTAAACGAGTATTTCTTAAGGACTCGCGACCAGAGAAGGTTTGATAGGATCAGACCGCTAATTTGAACTAACAAAAAGTTACCAATATCTGACAACTCAAGAGAATATGTATCTCTCGCCAAAACAACATAGAAGGGTAATAGGGTTGTGGCAAATCCTGTCAGATTGTTCACAATGATGAAGTTTCTCAGGTTAGCGTCTTCTTTGATATAGCCTGGTATAAATTTTAGAATTTCCAGAAAGGAGCTACTCTCAAAACGACTAGCAACTGATTTTTCCTTAAGCATGATAAATCCAAAAGACGCTATAAAGAGAGCAATGGCAGCAGCAAAAAAGAGAACTTCATAGTTTTGCGGATATTCATAGTGTTTTAGGATTTGTCGTGTGATCAACGCTGAGACTAAAACCCCCATGCTTGCCAAGGATTGTCTCACGACAAAGAACTTTTTGCGGACCTTTCCAGCAATACTTTTTCCTAAAATATCTGTGTAGGAAACACCGGCAAACGCGCCGCTAGTGGTAAAAATCAACATCCAGCCATAAACTAAAAAGATAACGACCACCGGGTCAACATCCGTAAACCGCGTTAATGTCCACCCCACGCCACCTAGCGCCACGACCCTAAGATATATACCTAACAGTAGGTATGGTTTCTTTTGGGGTTTAGGCGTTAAAAACCCAGCAAAAAGCAATTGGGTCAACATGGGAACACCAACCATAATAGCAGTTAGTATTCCTACATGTATATGGTTGCCACCGACCTCGAGAATCATTCCGGGAAGCACGGTGTTGATTTCGGTGAAGGTCGAAGTAAAGGCCAGCCAGGTGGCATGCCAGACAAAGGCTTTAAAGTTGTGTTTGGTGTTGTCTTGGCTCATGCTAGCAAGATAGAGAGGGACTCGCCTAGGGGTTAGAGAGATTTTCGCAATTTAGGGCTGTCTGTAGTCAGGGCTATGAAATTAACTTAATCGCTTCTTGTCCGAGAATTCGAATATCGTTTTCAACTTTATTGTTTTCCAGCTGCTCAGAATTGAACCACTCAAGTTTTATGCTTTCACCTTTGTCTGGAACAACGATATCGGTGTTTGCTTTTGCATAGTAAATCAAATCTATATGTTGATGGAAAGGGTTGATATTTTCTAAGAGCAGGTGCCTGGGGCCTGGGATCTCTACTGCATTTTCGGATTTAATGCTTGGCTCATCATGTATTAATTCCACATCGAGGCCTGTTTCTTCTTTTATTTCCCTGAGGGCAGCAATATGAGGAAGCTCATCTCTATCTATATGACCACCCGGGGGCAACCACATGTTTAGTGTTTTGTGTAAATGAAGTAATGTTTTGTCCTTATATACAATAAATGTGGTGGCTGTAAAGTGACGGGTTATTTCCATTTTGTATCCTCTGCTGATCTATGTTTGGGCAAAGAAAATGACCTTCGCATTCTTGTATTCCTACGTTATTTAACCTCTTTTTGACCTTCTCAATAGCGCCTGACTGTAGATTCTTTCTGTATAGTAAAAGCATCTGCGCTAATTAACTTTTTTCGCCCTAGCTATTTAACACCATAACAGAAGGATATACTTTTGGCAAAACCGAACTATCAATATGAAAAAAGACAAAAAGACCTGGCAAAAAAAAAGAAAAAAGAAGAGAAGCGGCTCAAGCGTCTAAGCAAAAAAGCGGGTGACACCGAAACTGAAGTCAATCCCGAGAATCAACCCGATGCCACCGATGAGAGCTCTTCTTGAACGAAAACTCCAGCGTGACACAAAATGACAGTCAATCCTCAAGCCCCTCCCCTTTTTATGTAGGCACCTATACAGATGGCGACAGTCAAGGCATTTACAAGTTCCTGTTTCATGCCGATGGCACTTTGACCAATCTCGGTCTGGCGGCCAACTCAACGAACCCATCTTTTTTAGCTCGAAACAAAGATTCAAGCTTTCTCCTCGCTATTAATGAAGTTGTTGGTAAAAATGATCTCGGTTCTATACAGTCGTTCATTATAAATGGTGACACGCTTGATCTTATTGACCAAAAAGCGAGCGGTGGAAGCCATCCCTGCTTTGTAGCTATTAACCGTGATGGGTATATTCTAACTGCTAATTATACCGGCGGTAATGTTTGTCTATTAAAACAAGATGACCAGGGACTACTCTCAGACATTTTGGATACACAGCAACATACGGGAGCCGGTACTTCTGAACGTCAAGATGCACCGCATGCACACTCTTCTTGGTTTGTCCCGAACAGTGAAGATATAATCTCAGTTGACCTTGGCACAAATCAGCTCTGGTTTTCAAGAATTGATCCTGATCAGAACAAGTTGGTTCCCTCAACACCCATCACACTCGATCTTGACGAGGGAGATGGTCCAAGACACCTGGCTTTTCATCCTGACAACAAATGGTTTTATGTTGTTAACGAATTGAATTCAACCATCACAATCATTCATAGAGACAAAGAAGGTGGTTACACAAAAGGCGCTTCTTGCTCCGCTTTGCCTAATAACTATGTCGAACCCAACACCTGTTCTGACATCCATCTCTCTTCTGACGGCAAGTACCTGTATGTGGCAAACAGGGGTCATGACAGTATCGCCGTATTCCGTGTAAGTTTTGTGGATGGAGAGTTAAAACTACTCGGCCATAAATCTTCTGGAGGGATTAGCCCGAGAAATTTTTCTTTGTCACCAAAGGGGAATTATCTCTTGGTGGCAAACCAAAAGTCTAACAATATTGTGGTTTTAAAGCGAGATGTTAAAAGTGGTTTGTTAAAATACAGATCACAACTAGAGACGCCATCACCTGTTTGTCTTTTATTTTAAGACACCCTGTTCGTTGCCATAACAACAAATATCACCGGTAGGTAGATCAACATATAGAAGAAAAAGGTTTTTGCGCTTTTCTCGTTGTGTTGTTGATAAAATTTTACAACGAGAAAAACCGCAATCGATGTGGCTAGAATTGCTGTAAAAAGATAAACCCCTCCAGAGACCTTAAATAAAACCGGTATAAATATCAGTGGAATATTGTATAGGGTGTACCAAAGACTTTGCCTGAGAGCTGCTTTTTCGCCGATAACGAACGGAAGTTGTTTTCCTCCAGCAGAAGCAAATTCATCATTGTATCTGAATATGATGACAAACGTGTGGGGAATCTGCCAAAGAAAGATCATGAGTGACATCCAGACAATGACAAGGTTGAATCCCTGGGTTACTGAAAACCAACCTATAAAGGGGAGTAGCGCTCCAGGGAGAGAGCCAACCAAGGTGCTTAGGTTTGATCGTGATTTTAAGGGCGTGTAAGTCCAAATATAGATACCGCCACACAACAGTGTTGCTAAAGCTGTCGTCCCGTTTATGAGCACGTACTGTAAACCTATGGAAACGATAAATAAACCCAAACTAGAAACAAAGGCCATCTTTGGTAAAATTTTACCAGAAGGAATGGGACGGTTTTTAGTTCGCTCCATTTTTGCGTCAGCATCTCGTTCATAATATTGATTTAAACCAAAAGAGGCGGCGTTTGCAATGCCTGTGGTCCCAAGTAAAAGAAGAAGTGCGGTCCAGTTAAATTCTAAACCCGTCTCGCCCAACGCAAAAAAATGAGCAAACAAAACCATAGATAAAATTAACCCTATGGGTTTTAGCCTGAACAGTTCTGTATAGGCTTTAAACATTTCTTTTTTTTGTGTTAATGTTCAATAAAGACAAAAATTACTCCGACAATTCTTTTATATGTTCTATTATTTGCCCAACTTCTTTATCGCTTAATGGTAGAGGGGGCATAAGTGGCTGAAAGTCTTTTACGATATCTTTGGCCGGATCTACTATTGACTGTTTGAGGTATGCCTCATCAACGACGATCTCAGATTCAACTCCTCCTGTAAGAATAAATTCTTTTTTACCAAAGAGGTTTTTAAAGGTCGGTCCAATAAGTTTAGAGCCATCAGTACTATGGCAAGCGATACAGCCCTTTGAAACCAACAACGCTTTTCTGGGAGATTCGGCTTTTAATTTTTCTTGGCTGCTCGTCGAAGCCACGTACCAGGCATCATAGTCTGTCTTTGAAAGCACATGAACCTTGCTGATCATTTGGGCATGATTTTGTCCACAATATTCAGCACAGAATAAATCATAATCCCCGGCCAGGCTGGCCTCAAACCAGGTGTAGTTGGGATCTTCGTTTTTTGTTTTTGGAACCACATCCATTTTCACCCTGAAAGCTGGAACATAAAAAGAATGTACTACATCCACCGAATAAAGAGGAAGATAAATAGGCGTATCAACAGGAACGGTTAAGCCCTGTTCGGTTGACTGTTCTAGTCCGTTTGGATAAGTGAACTTCCACCACCACATGCCTGCATCAACCCGAATTTCCATGGCATCCTTCGGCACGTTTCTCATTTTTAGAAAGCCCTGAAGACCAAAGTAAAAGAAGAGCATCACCAAAACTGTTGGTATAATGGTCCACACAATTTCAAGTCCTGTATGACCATGAACATTTGAAGGTATCGGATTGTTCTTTTTGTTGTATTTAACTATACTGAAGATCATAAAGCCTGTAATAAAGACCAGGAAGATTAAGCTCACGGTGGTAATAAACCAGAAGGCAAAATCTACCTCTTCAACAAAAACTGAGGCTGGGCCATTGTTCATGATACTCCCCTAAAAGCATAATCAGCGAAAGTGAGCACGAACAGTGTAGCTAGAGTTACAAATGCCAGTGCGACGAAAAGTTTAAAGATTAATGGTTCGTGATTTAGATGCATAAAAAAGATCAATACCAAAGACCCTTTAACTGACGCAATAAACATCGCCAGCATAATACTTCCCGTCTCTCCTAAAGCCAGCGACGATGTGGCGACAGTTAAAAGGGTCAGAAGGATAAGGGCTGAAAATACAATTACAGGTGTTCGATAGTTGAATATTTCTTTGTGTGTATTCATGTGAGAGTCCTCTATGCAACCAAATAATATAGGGGAAACAGGAAGATCCAAATCAGATCAACCAGGTGCCAGTAGAGCCCACAGCGTTCAAGAACGCCTGTGTTTTCTGGATTGATTGAGCCTTTCGCTATCCAATAGTAAACGATACCCATCCAGATACCACCGACAATAATATGCAATGCATGGGTTCCTGTCATCACAAAATACAAACCATAAAACAAAACCTGACCATTTGGCAACATCTCAGGCCCAGGATTCAAGAGGAGGGATCCTTCACCCGCAGCTATAGCGGAACTGGTTTGTAGAAAGAGGTGGTGGGCAAATTTTGCGTTCCACTCAAAACCCTTGATGATCAAAAAAGCTGTTCCCAGTGCCATGGTAAAAAGCAGAAATGTTTTTGCCAGTTTTACCTGGTTAGCTTTTAAGGCGTTTAACGATAAGACCATTGTAAGACTGCTCGCTAACAGGATGATTGTGTTTTGGGTTCCAATTCCTTTATTCAAGCTTTCGGCAGCAATTTTAAAGTCTGGTAGATAGTTGTTTCTGTAAACAGCATATACAATAAAGAAGGCGCCAAAGAGAAGCAGCTCTGTAAAAAGAAACAACCAAAAACCTAGGCGTGTTCCATCTTCATCGTGATGATGAAAGACTTCAACGGGTAATGCTTGTTCACTCATTAGATGCTCCCTTTGCAGTTCCGTTTTTCACTTCTTCTCTAAAAGCATCATAATCATACGGATCACGTGTAACAACCGGGTCCTCTTCAAAATTGAACAGGGTTGGAGGAGTAGCCGTCTGCCATTCTAACGTAGAGGAGTTCCATGGGTTTTCTTCATTCGTTTTTTTGCCTTTTAGTAAACCATGAATCCACGTGATAAACATGAGGATTACACCTGTTACCAGAATCCACGACCCAATTGTTGATGCTTGTTGTAAGTTGTTAAATATGGGCATGTCTGGGTAAGTGTGATAACGACGAGGCATTCCATAATAGCCCAGGACAAACATGGGGATAAAAAGTGAGTTAAAACCAACAAACATGAACCCAAAAGTCGCCTTGGCTAGTTTCATGGAATACATTTTCCCAAACATCTTTGGGAAATAGTGAAAAACGCCACCAATTATTCCAAAAGCTGCTCCTCCAAACATGGTATAATGAAAGTGAGCCACAATAAAGTCTGTATCGTGAAGATGGATATCAGTTGAGAGGGACCCCAAGAACATTCCCGTTAACCCGCCAATGCTAAAATTGAACACAAAACCCAGCGCAAACATCATTGCTGGAGTAAGTGTAATAGAGGCTTTGTAAAGCGTAGCGATCCAGTTGAATACTTTGATCGCAGTGGGAATTGCTACAAGGAAGGTTAAAAAGGAAAAGGTTATTGCCGCAACATTAGACATTCCTGTGGCAAACATGTGGTGAGCCCAAATCAAATATCCAACACCGGCAATGCTACACGATGCAATGGCAATACTCTTATAGCCAAAAATTGGTTTTTGACTGTTGGTTGGAATGATTTCACTCACAAGACCCATTGAAGGTAGAATCATAACATAGACTGCCGGATGAGAATATATCCAAAACAAATGTTGAAACAGAATGGGATCTCCACCCTTGTTGGGATCAAAAAAGCCAATAGGCAACATTCTTTCAAGGACAATCATAAGCAGAGAAATTCCCACAACAGGGGTGGCTAGTACCTGGATCCAGGAACTGGCATATAGTGACCAGGAGAAAAGAGGCATTTTAAAAAGATTCATGCCTTTAGCTCTCATTCTGTGAATGGTAATAATAAAATTGATTCCCGTAAGAATGGTTCCCCAACCCAAAATGAAAGCTGCCGTTAACATCCAGGATACTGAGTCAAACTGAGCTCCGAAAAATGAAACCGTTCTGGTTGTTACAGAGTAGGGGGGTGTAAATGTCCATCCGGTATCTGCCCCACCAAGCAAAATTCCGAGAACTGCCATGGTGGCGCCAAACAAATAAAGCCAAAACGAGAGCAGGTTTACCCTTGGGAAGGCAACATCTTTTGCGCCTAATTGTAAAGGTAGAATGAAATTGCCCAGAACTGCCGGGGCGCCCGGGACAATGAAAAGGAAAATCATTATGACTGAATGAAGTGTAAAATACTGTCCGTAAAATTCTGGTGGAATTATTTCCCATCCGCTGGATGCGGGATAAAATTTCTGTAGCTTGATCACAAAGCCAATCCAAACAGCCAAAAAGAAAAAGGAGAACATGGTAATGCCATACATGATTCCAATCCGCTTATGGTCAGTAGAAAAGAACCAGCTCCCAAAACCACTGGTCCAGCGTGAATTGGTATGACTGTTTAAATAGTTTTTACTCCCGGTTGTTTCCATAACTTAGGAATCCTCGTTTTCGTTTATCGGTAACGCTGGTTTTTTATTACGAAGCAAGCCTGTCAGAACCACCATTGTGATTATAATTGATCCTAAAATCAACACCCCTGCTACTTTGAGAAAATCAAAGTAGTAGCCGCGTCCTTCTGGTTCTTCAACAAAACAAAATTTGACAATTTTACGAAGCGTAGGTGCCCACTTGCCTTCCATTGCATTGGTAACAGACACCATAAGTTCCACGGGTAAAAAATAGAGCCCGCGAATGTAGCGAGAGATAATTCCACTGGGTGAAAGTACAATTATTGAAGAGGCGTGCATAAAGCCACCCGTGGTGTCTGCAACATACTTGAAACCAACAGATTCTGTGAGTGTTTGAATACTAGCCGAGTCACCGGTTAGAAACCTGAAAGAAGATTCAGGAATGTCGTTTTTCCCTTCAAATAGATTGTAATAAGATTGTTTTTTTAAGGCTGCAATTTCATGATCTTCACCTGGGTCGAAACTAACAGCGATGACATTATATTTATCGCCGGGTAGAAATGCTCTGGGGGATTGATTGATCACATCTACAATAGCATTCAAAAAAGGATTACAGATGGAAGTACAGTTGTAATAAACCAAGGCAAGTACGATTGGTTTTCCTTCTCCAGCTTCGGCAAGCGTAATAGAATCGCCGTCTTCATCAAAAAAGGAAAGGTTCAAAGGAATGGTTTGCCCTAAAAAGCTGTCATCAATTCCAATTTCTGCCTCTGTGTTTACTTCTGCTAACAATGCAATAGCTGTTAGAAAAACAGCTGATGCAATTAAGTGTTTAAACATTCTTTTCACCCCGCTTAATCTGCTGACTTTAATGTTCAGCAAACAGGATACTTTTTGTCACCATCCATTGCAAGCAGGAAATGTGCTTCTAGAAATAATTGTATGTATTGATTATAGCTGTCGTTCTAACATTCCAACAACAAGCATTTATCCCTTTTGGGGTGTTTGTTTTGTGGCGTGCTTAGTTCTTGGGTATAATTATTGGTTTGCAGGATAAATCAATTTTAATGCAAGCGCTAGAGTTACTTATTTAACCTTTTTTCTTCAAAAAGATAATAGTTCGTTTTTTTCATTCCTAAGTTCAGGTAGGTTTCCTGCGCTCGGATATTGTCTTTCTCTACATAAAGTCTGGTGCCCACAACTTCTTCTATATCCCTGGTCAAAGTCTGGGTTTGCTTAAAAAGATTTTTAAACAGACCTTTTCTTCGGAATCCTTCTTCTATATAGACACTCTGAATCCACCAAAACAAGCCGTTTCTCCAGTCACTCCATTCATAAGTGATCATCAAACAGCCTCGCGTTTTTCCCTTCACCTCAGCAACAAGATAGAAACCCTTTTTGTCGTCTTGAAATACGGCCTTAACCCCTGCTGATAGGGTCGCCTCATTTAAGCGCAATCCTTCTGTCTCCAGCGCCATGGCAAGATTAAAAGCAACTATATCATCTATGTCTGCTTCTGTTGCTTTTCTGATATTAATTTCTTGATTCATTCTTATTTTTTGCTTTTGGGTTTATAGCCAATTCTATCGTATGGGTTAATAACGCTTGAAATTATGTTTCTTAAGTGTGCATTGATTCTTTTTAAATACCTAAAATAGAGGGCATATACCACAGCACTTGAATTGCTTATATCAGAAGATTTTGTCTTTATGAGAGTATTTATATTTTCGTCACATATTTTTCCTATCTCTTTTGTCTCGGAGTACATTTCTAGCGCAATATCCTCATCCCCATCTTCGATACATTCTTTTACTTTTATAAACATCTTTTTTAGCGCTTTTTCAATATCGGAAAGCTGATTATTCTTTTTGCTGTCTTTTAACTCTCCTGGATGTATTTCTGTCAGGTCTACAATATTTTTTACGTAGTCACCAATTCGCTCGACATCCACGACAATCGTCGATAGGACTAATCCTGCAGGTGCGCTTTCTCCACCTTGAATTGAAAGATGGGTGACTACCTTCCTGCGAATATCTCTTTCGTATTTATTAACCAGTTTATCTTTTTTGAATATAAGTTTATGTGTAGCATTTTTACTCTCACCCCATAAGGCCTTGACGGCCTCATTAAACATCTCAGCATCAATATTTAATGCCTCATAGGTCAAATTCCAGGCTTCATTTAAAAGATTGTCCGTTGACCAAATTTGTTTCAATTCTTTCCACATAGTTTCACCTTAATAGAGATTAAAAGAAAATTATTACCATAATTGGTAACAAATAAATCATTGAATATCCAACTAAAAATAGAGTAAGATTCTTTCTTGATTCGGCGACATAGTTACTGACCTTTTCAGCCATTCCGATGGGGATAGCTTTCAATGGATAAAAGATGGCAATACCAAATATGTTGAATGTAAGATGTGCAAAGGCGGCTGTTACAGCGATTCCATTTCCCGTGGCGAGTGCAGCAAGTAATGCTGTACCTGTGGTCCCAATATTTGCTCCAAGGGTATATGGAAATATTTTACGCAGTTTGACAATTCCGGCACCGGCTAAGGGGACTATCAGGGAAGTAGTGACTGAACTGCTTTGTACTATAAAAGTCATAACCGCGCCCCAGACAAGCCCTAAGAAATCATTTTTAAACAAATATTTATTTATAATAATCTCAATTTTGTTCAATACCAGGGATCGAATCGTCTTAATGAGGAAAGCAAGTGCAACAAACATCGCTATGATAGAGATGATCATTAACACTATTTCCTTATAGGGTAGATCTATAATTAAGTTATCAATGAATTTAATAACGGGATTTAGAATTGCTTTTAATGGGTTAAACATTTTCATGCCACCCACGCCAGCAAATTTATTATTTAATAAAATTGATACTTTTTGAATAAAATGAAATTTTAATTCAAGAGGAAAGAGAACAATTACAGTAGAGATATTGTAAAAATCATGAACCACCCCAGCGGCGAAGGCTCTTTTAAATTCCGCCTTTCTACCAACATGTCCCATAGAGACCAGTGTATTTGTTACTGTGGTGCCAATATTTGCCCCCATAATGATGGGTATGGCATTTTCCAAATTAACAACACCACCTGCTACTAAACCAACAACAATGGATGTCGTCGTAGAGGAACTCTGAATAAGTGAGGTTGCAACGATACCAATTATCAAACCTGTAAAAGGATTTGATGTTGTCTCCAACATTGCTTCAGCGAAATCTTTTCCAAACAGCTTAAAACTATGGCCAAGCAGTTTGATACTAAGAAGGAATAAATATATGGTAATGATCACTACCAATATTTTTAATATCTTCTGTCTCAGATCTGAATTCAATTTCACCTCATTAAGAGCATATTAGTATCTAAAAACCAAAAAGCGACAGGAAATTAATTGGCTTCTATGCTCTTACAATTGCTTTGTTGGGACGAAGATGGATTATTTATAAAAACTTCTAATTTATGCCCAAATAATAAGGGTAGAGCTTTTAGCTCTAAATAACAGAAAGAAGGCTCTCATATACCACTTATAGGTGCATAAACATGCACATAAACACTGTTTGACACTAATTCACAAAAGAACTCAAGGGTCGGTTATATACTAATATTGTTTATGATATATTAGATAGTAGTAGTAGTTAGCTTGAATGAATATGTTGATAACTTTAAATCATAATATTTAAAATATAATAAAAACAATTAGATATAGCTATTTACATAACGATAAATAGATGTTGATATCTATATTCATAATGTGGATATGTGTTTGTCTATGGTGTAATTAAAAACGCTTAATAACATCATTGTTAAATAATGAGCCTAAGTCATGATTGTGGATAAGTAATATGTGAATGATGGGGATAAACAAGAGATATATTTATAACGGGAATAAAAAACAATAACTTAGTTAATTAGATAATAGATAAATAAATGTTTATAACTTCACTCTCTCATTAAATCAGACATACGAAGGGCACTACTTGATCTGGATATACATTCTTTGCCGTTGATCATTGATCCAGGATTGATAACGATCACGTTTTTTAAACTCAAGCGACATGCTCTCTACTTCTGGCCAGTGATTGGTTAAATTTACTTTGCCACCAGGTACACGCTCATGGACGATAATTAAGTGGTATTGATCGGCACTAAATATCGGCATAGATAAGCTTTCGAGGGGAATATTAAGGAGTAACTCATGGATATCAGCCGGTAGAAGAGAAATATCTGTTATTCCCATTCTGCCATCCTTAGAGCGAACATAGTCGTCAGTAGAAAACAGTTGTACTTGTTCAGCAAGACTGGTTTTACCAGATACGATATCGTTATGGATATTTGACATCTTTTCAGCGGTTAATTTTCTATCAGAATCATCAGGCTCCGGGATCAGAAGAATATGAAAAACATGAACTTGGGAATCACTTATTTCCCCTAACTTTAATAGGTGAAGACCAAACTGGGTTTCAACGGCACCGCTATATTCACCTGCCTTCAAAGCAAAAGCTGCCTCCTCAAAGGGTTTTACAAATACACCCTTTCCAACAAACCCTAAATCACCACCATTAGCGGCTGAACCGGGATCTTTTGAATATTTTTTGGCTGCATCTTAAAAGAAATATTCCCAGAAATTATATCATCTTTTATTGCGAGGAGTTTATCGGAAAGCTGGTTCATCTTATCTTTACCCAGCTCTATGGACAAAGAGAGAATAGAGAAATCAACCTGGGGGTTTTTATCAGGAAAACTATCCTGCCAGGTAACATAAAAATCCTCAACCTCTCTACGGCTGACCTTAATATCGCTGAAAAGCTCCATCTTTACCTGTTCAACCAGGAGATTGTTTCTTATTTGGTCCTCATAGTAGGACTTAATTTTATGTCTTTCCACCCCAAAAGCCTCAGCAGCCTTATTCAAGCTTCCATACTGTAGTTCAATATTCTGGAGCGATTGCTCAAGCTGAAGCTCAACACTTCTATCCTCTACCTCGATAGTTTCCTGTCTTGCGTATTCAAGCAGAACTTGTTGGTTAAGCAACTCTTCTAGCGCCCTTGTTCTCAATTGCTGTATAGCGTCCTGAGAGGCATAAGAAGGTAGTTGTGCTTGCATAGCAAACAGTTGGGTTACCTGGTCGATTTCGGAGTACAGAATGGCCTTTTCGCCAACAATAGCTGCCACACCGTCAACCAGTTGTTGAGCGCTAACACTTATTACGAGAAAGAGACTTATTAAAAGGGAATAATTACGCATAAAATACCTATTTTGCAGGGGTCCCGTAAAGAACCGCCTTATTCAAATAAATGCTACCATCTTTTCTAAGGCTGTCAACCAAAGAAGCTTCGACTTTTCGGTGTCGGTTTACAGAAAGCCTCGCAGCAATTTCCTCCCAGACCTCATCCAGGCTCTTTAGAGAACCCCTGTCATACCAGGTTTTTACTTCAACCAGATGATATCCAAGATCAGACTTGATGGGTCCAAAAATACCCTCTCTCTTTTTCTTAAGAAGGTACTCTTTAACCTCTGGAAGAAGATTCTCAACCTTAAAGAGACCGGTCTCTTTTGGCCTCAAAGCTACAAGGGCCTGTTTCTTTTCCAGGTCGCCTCTCTCAATTGCTCTCTCAAGATCCCTGGCTCCGTCCCGGGTAGACATTAGGACATGGAACCCAAAAAACTCATTACTTTGTCTTCTAAATGAAGACAGATTTTCATTATAGTAGGCTTCAACCTCAGACCGGTTAACACCACCCCGGTTCTTTAGTACAGCATCAAGCTGTTTATCAGCTAAAACCCGACGGCGATATGTTTCAACACGATAACTGAAGACAGGATCTTTATGGATCAGGTTTCTTTCTGCCTCTTGTGCAAGCAAGGTCTCCCGAATCCATGTTTCCGCCAATAAGGATTTTTGCAGGCTGTCAAGCCCCATAAAACCAGGGTACATCAAGACCAGCTCGTCTAGAGAAAGCTGTTCGTGATTCACCTCTGCCACAAGAGCCTCATCTTTATCGCCGGAACAAGACAAGACCCCAAACAACAGAGTAAACGTAATTATAAGGCTAGGCTTTAACATCAGAACTAGGCGTCTTTTCCTTTGACTGGAACATAGAAATCACGAACACCGGAGTAATTAACCTTTACAGGATAACGCTTTAAAAGATCTTTATGGACCTTCTCGCTCTGCTGCTTGCGAAGCTCGCTTGTTAATTCAGACTTAACACGCCCTTTTACTTCAGTATAGGGACGAGCCTGTTCCGGAATGTGGTTCTCAACCCGAAAAACGGAGTATCCATTTCCAAGAGAAATTGGACCAGCCAGCTGTCCTTCTTGCATAGAGAATGCTTTTTTCCCCATCACCCCATAACGACCTTCTTGAAAAGGAGGTAGCTCACCCTTGTTGTCTTTGGCAGCTCTTCGTTCGGTATATCTTTGAGCCAACACACCAATATCCTCACCAGCATCAATCCGCTTCTTAATATCTACGGCTAGAAGGCTATCCTTCACAAAAACCTCACGGATTTGAACTTTTTTCTTATCCATATACTTGCCGGTCTTATTCTTTTCATAAAAAGCCATGAGCGCATCGTCTTCAGGGTTCAGGGCTATATTGACTTCTTTGTTCACGAAGGCATCATATACAAAACGAGCAATTAGACTGTTTATTTTTGCAATGAAAGCCTCTTCTTTGTCATAACCCATAGAAAACCCATGATCAGTAATTAAAGCCTGAATAACAAGCTGATCTAAGATAGAAACAAACTGGTTTTCACTCCTAAAGGCCGGCCTTTGTGAGGGCTCAATATTACTTAGCCTTTCAACAATCCAATCACCACCCAACTCTTTGCTGTTTAGCCTGAAAAGGGGTGCGGCGAAAGAAAGCCCCTTAAAAGCCTCATCCATTGGCAGGTTGGCGAAACTGGACTTTTCATAAATCACAAAAAAAGCGTGTATGTTTTCGGTAATTAAAGTAAAATTTGCATCGGCTTTTTGCTTGGCAATAAAGCTTGCTGCTCGCTCTGACAGTTCAGCAGTCTTCGCTCTTCTGGCCTGCTGTGTCAAACCTGGCTTTTCATCTTCAAAAGAGCCCCTTTTTAATTCCCGGCGCTCTTCAAGCTTTATAATGTGAAAGCCAAATGCCGTCTCAACAACATCCGAAATCTCACCAGGCTTTAAAGCAAAGACAGCATCTTGAAAAGGTGGAACCATTTTTCCCCAGCCGAACCAACCGAGGTCACCACCGCTGGTTTTGCCTGAAGGGTCATCGGTAAATTCTTTTGCCAAACCCTCAAAAGACTCGCCTTTGGACAGGCGGTTTTTGATTTGCCCCATCACTGCCAAAGCATCTGTCTTGCTGCGTTGAGACTGGCTTTGGGTTTTCCCTTCGAACTGCAGCAAAATATGTTTGGCTTTTAATTCTTCACCACCGCGGTCGTAGATATCCCTTAAATAAGAATCGGAGATAACTGCACCCAGAATGTCTTTATCGTAGACATACTGAAGCATGTGGCGTAGTTCGTTCGCGGTCTTTTTCTCTACAATGTCGGGGCTTGAGTCCAAGCCACGATCAAAAGCAGCGTACGTAAATAGCTCTCTCTTGACAAATTCATCAACCTTAGAGTCGATAAAATCATTGTCCTTACCAGCAAAGCGTGATGCGGGGTTTTTTGAGGTAAAATCCTCCATAGGGATTGTTTTGTCTCCAATCGTTGCCAGTGTCGTATCATCCATTTTGGCACAAGAAGCCACAAAGAGGGTTGAAACTAAGAAAAAGAAGGGAAGGGATAGTCGGGACATAATAAATGTAACCTTTTGTTTATATTATACTTGTCATTTATCTTTTTGGTCAAAAAATTTATACGACCGCTCCAGGCTTTCCAAGAATTTTCTAAGAAGATTCAAGGAGTTTTGGTTCTCCAGGGCTGTGATTATAAAAGTTAGGCTTTTGTTATTCATAAGCTCTACTTTAATCCCCGTCTCACCCAAAGTTTTGGACAAACCTTTAATGATCCTGGGGCCTGCAAGTTCCACATGGTTTGGTAAAAAAGCACCCTGCACCCGTCCGCCTTTCACAATGAAGCTCTGGAGGCCTATTATTTGACCATAGATTTTGGCTAATGCAACATCTATAAGGTTTAAAACAACTTCCGGAGGTCGTCCAAAGCGCTCTCTTAATTCTCGGAGCAGGTCGTTCAGAATTACTGGCGTGTTTGAGTCGGCAATTCGTCTGTAGAAGGCAATTCTTTCGGTTGTATCTTCTATGTATTCTGGAGGAAGACTTAAGGGTAGATCTACAGTGCTTTCAGGGACAGGAAAAACCTGTTCCTCGCCCTCTCCGGCTTCTTTCAGGGCTTCCAGTGTCTCTTTTAATATTCTCGTATATAAGTGATAGCCAATATTTGAGATATGTCCACTCTGTTCGGTACCAAAGACATTGCCTGAGCCACGAATTTCGAGATCACGCATTGCCAGTTCATATCCGCCACCATAATGGGCGTGCCTTTCAAGGGCATTAAGCCGCTTAATAGCTGTAATGCTTAGCTGATTAAAATTGGGAGCCAAAAAGTAAGCCCACGCTTTTCGATGGGATCGACCCACCCTGCCTCGCAATTGATATAGCTGGGACAAGCCCATGGCATCTGCCCTGTTTACAATAATGGTGTTTGCGTTGGGAATATCCAAGCCAGACTCAATAATAGTGGTAGAGAGCAACACGTCAAACTCTTTATGGAAAAAACCCAACATAACCCGCTCAAGCTCTCGAGGAATCATTTGTCCATGACCAACACCAAAACGAACCCCAGGAAGTAAGACCTGCAAACGTTTAAGCATAAGACCTATAGACTCAACTCTGTTGTGGACAAAGAAAACCTGACCTCCACGATCAACTTCTCTCAAGACCGCCTCTCGGATCTTTTTTTCATCAAAAGCGACAACAAGAGTTTCTACCGGCTGTCTTTCTTTTGGAGGGGTTTTCAGCGTTGAGATATCTCGAGCCCCCATAAGAGACATTTGAAGGGTGCGGGGGATAGGAGTCGCTGTCATGGAAACCGAGTCAACAGAGGTTTTGATTTCTTTAAGTCGCTCTTTGTGTTTTACACCAAAACGGTGTTCTTCATCGACGACCAACAAACCAAGTCTTTTAAAAACAACATCTTTGGACAATAATCGGTGAGTCGCAATCACCACGTCAAGACGTCCTTTTTCTAGACCACTCAAGGTTTCTTTGATTTGCTTGCCGGTTCTAAACCTGGAAAGAACCCCCACTGTTACAGGGTAGCCACTAAAGCGCTCAAGAAAAGTCTCATAGTGTTGCTGAGCCAGAATGGTTGTGGGCACCAGAACCCCCACCTGTTTAGAGTTGTTTACCGCCTTAAAAATAGCACGCATAGCCACCTCTGTTTTCCCAAACCCAACATCTCCACACAAAAGACGATCCATTGGAAAAGCAGACTCCATATCCTTTTTAATTTCTTCAACAGCTTGTAGTTGGTCGCTTGTCTCATCATAGACAAATGCGGCCTCCATGCGTTGTTGAAAATCATTATCCGGACCAAAAGCAAAACCATCAACAACAAAACGGTTTGCGTATAAAGCCATTAATTCTTTTGCGTAATTGTCAACGGCCTTTTTGGTCTTGAGCCTCGCCTGGTCCCATTCTGTTGTCCGCAGACGGGTTAGTTTGGCGGGAGAGTCTGAGTGAGTCTCATATTTATGGACACGGTTCATTTTTTCAACCGGAACATAGATTCGATCGCCGGCTTCGTATTCTAAACTCAATACCTCACGATAAATCCTGTTTACCGGAATTATGTCTACACCAAGGTAACGACCAACACCATAATCCAGATGCACAACGAGATCACCCTCTTCAAAAGCCTCAACTCGCGTACCTGGTTTTACCGGAAAGGCCCGCGGAACCACACTTCGTTTTCTGCTGCGGCCAAAAATCTGGTGATCCGTCAGAACAGCCAGCCGGTTTTTGTGATCAATAAACCCAGAGGACAAGGACAAGCGAAGACGGTGAAATGCATACCCCTCAAAAAGTATAGAAAGGCGATCTAGCTGAATTTTACTGTCTGCACATAGAAAAGTGGTGTATCCATCTTCGTTCAAAACGCGTAAGCGCTCTTTAAATGCATCGAGATTTCTCTGGAACTCCGGCTGAACCTCAAAATCAAAATCCACCGCTGCAACATGTCTCTTCTGTAAAAGAGACACGCTCATTGTCGGTCGTTCTTTTGCCAACAAATCAGCTAGGGCGAGAGAGTCAGAGTCCTCGATAAGTGGCCTAAACTGGTAAAAGCGTACTCCTGAAGGCACCCGACCCACAAGGGGATCTCGCTCAACGGAGGAATAGATGTTTTCCGGAAAGATATTTATAAAATCAAAAACCCGCCCTGAGCGCTGTGTTGCAGGATCAAAACCGCTGATAGACTCAAGGGTGTTGCCCAAAAAATCTAAACGGAGAGGTTTGTCTTTGTCACCGGGAAAAACATCAAGAATGCCACCCCTTACCGAAAACACTCCCGGCTCTACAACAAAAGAGTCTCTGACGAAACCATAAACCGAAAGTCTTTCTTCAATATCTTTAAGGGAATAGTCGTTTCCCGCTGTTAAAGTTAAAAAGTCAAAAGACTGCTTGTTTACGCCACTTAATAATTCAGAGGGCCTGGTTATATAAACACCAGGTTTTTGTTCAAACAAAGAACGCAGCGCAAGACCGGCCTGGCCGCTATCAACCCCATGAACCAGGTCCTTCCCAAAAAAGCTAACATCTATCCCGAGCTGAACCGCGTTTAAATCATTCAAGGCTCGTTCAGCAGAGGGTTTGTCTGGCATAACAAGGACGACAGATTGGTCCGTCACACCAGCATGGAGAAAAAAGGGTATGGCAGGTGGCTCTACGCCACCCACACCCACAAGGGTCTGATATAAACCCTTTGTGATAGAAAAAAGATCAGGTTGTTTCACGTGAAACATTTTTTCTCAACAAAATCAACAAAACCGAAACATCCGCAGGGCTAACACCACTGATTCTCGAAGCCTGCCCAATTGTTTCAGGTTGAATTTTATGAAGTTTTTGTCGCGCCTCAAAGGAGATAGCTGCCATTGCCATATAGTCTTGCGATGCTGGTATTAGCATGTTTTGGTGTTTTGACAGTTTATGAACCTGCTGTTTTTCTCGTTCTATATAGCCGCGATATTTGGTGTTTGTTGCTATAAGACTTAAAAGCGAGGGCTTGATCTCCTTAATCCACCCAGGCAATAACGGGAAGATGTGTTCAATTTCTACATGAGGTCTGCGCAACAGGTTTGCCAGTGATTGATTTTCTCGCTTAGACTCTTGTTTAAAAACAAGACTGTCTAGAGATTCTTTTTTTATATAAGTGGACTCAAGGAAGGTTTCTGTCTTTCTCGCTAACAAGATGTCTTTCTCAACCTCGCTAAATCTTTCTTTTGAGATGAGTCCCAGCTGGTAACCTGATTTGGTAAGCCGAAAGTGTGCGTTGTCATATCTTAAAAGCAGTCGATGTTCAGCTCGAGAGGTAAACATGCGGTAGGGTTCATCCGTATCTTTGGTGATAAGATCATCGATAAGAACACCGAGATATGCCTCATCTCGCTTCAAGACAAAAGGTTCTTTGTTGTTGCTTGAGTTGCTTGCGTTGATTCCGGCAATTAAACCCTGGCCTGCAGCTTCTTCATATCCCGAGGTGCCATTTATTTGGCCGGCAAAGAAGAGTCCTGAAATCAATTTTGTCTCGAGAGTCGACTTGAGCTGGGAAGGGGGAAAGAAATCGTATTCAATGGCGTAGCCTGGCCGAATAAACTCCACGTTTTCCAGTCCCGATATAGATCTAAGGCTGGCAAGCTGAACCTCTTCAGGTAAGGAAGAAGAAAATCCATTTACATAGATCTGGTCAGCATTGGACCACTCTGGCTCCAGAAAGAGTTGATGGGAGGGTTTCTCTGAAAAACGCACAACCTTATCTTCAATCGAGGGGCAGTATCGCGGGCCAACACCCTTAATCTTTCCAGAGAACAACGGAGAGAACTCCAGCGACTGATTGATAATTTTGTGGGCATCGCTGTTGGTTTTGGTTATAAAGCAGGCTTCGTTGGGTGGAGAAAAATTCTCGGTTGTAAATGAAAATGGTTCTGGGTGCTCATCACCGTTTTGCAGGGTCGTCTTTGAGAAGTCAATACTGCTGCGTTTAACTCTTGGAGGTGTGCCTGTTTTTAGTCGGCCTGTATCAAACCCCAAATCAACGAGAGACTCAGTTATGCCGATGCTGGCAGACTCACCTATCCTGCCGGCAGAAAAGCTTATGTCGCCAATATGGATCAGGCCGTTAAGAAATGTGCCGTTGGTTAAAACAAGAGACTTGCATGTGAAGGCAGACCCGCTTTTCGTAACCACTCCAGAGATCTGCCGGCTTTTGCTTGTCAGTACGCTCACAGCCTCGTCTTCAAAAAGGGTTAAGTTGGGTTGGTTTGCACACACGTCAACCATGTAGGCGCTGTAGGCGTGTTTGTCAATCTGCGCCCTCGGAGACCAGACGGCTCGCCCTTTTGAGCGGTTAAGCATTTTAAACTGAATACCTGTTGCGTCGGTAGCTTTGGCCATTTCGCCACCCAGGGCATCAATCTCCCTAACGAGGTGACCTTTAGCCAGTCCCCCAATCGCTGGGTTGCATGATGCGCGACCCAAAGCGGACAATTCCATGGTAATTAAAAGGGAGTGGCTTCCCAGCCGACTGGCAGCCAGCGCTGCCTCTATGCCGGCGTGACCGCCGCCAACTACAATCACATCATATGATTCACGTGAAACAGCGGCAGTGTTATTTTCCAACACAAAACCCGCTAAAAATTTGATTTAAGATGTCGTCTGGTGTGGTCTTTCCGGTGATCTCGCCCAAAATATCAAGAGCCAAGCGTAAATCAGATGCCACATACTCAGGACCCAGTGACGCCCCCGCTGCGGAAATACACGCGGAAACCTGCTCCAAAAATCGATTAAAGACATCACGGTGGCGCTCATTGCTTAAAACCACGCCCTGAACATTCTTTGACGAAATGTTGATAACATGTGAATAAATAGCGTTGTGAAGGGATTCAAGGCCCGATCCAGTTGAGCAGGAAGTGTAAATATCTTTATTCTTTGGTGGTGAGGTGTCAAGGTCAACCTTATTATAAACAGTAATTTGCTGTGCGTCATCTGGGAGGGAGAGTGAAATATTTTCAGTGTCAGGGGCGTGAACCAAAACAACAAGATCAGCTCGTGATATTTCTTCATTACTTCTGTCAACCCCTGAGAGCTCAGCCTCGTCTTTGGTGTCCCTGAGACCGGCAGTGTCAACCAAAACGACAGTATGGCCTGCTATTGAGATGGCTTTCTCTATTGTGTCGCGGGTTGTTCCTGCCTGAGAAGTAACGATAGCTCGGTCTTGTTTTAAAAGTTGATTAAACAAAGATGATTTACCGCTGTTGGGTGAGCCGACAATAGGAACCCTAAAGCCCTCTTCAAGTCGGCGCCCATAATAATAGGTGTCAAGAAGAGACAGGGTTGTTTCTTTTATTTCCTGAAGCGAAGGAAGCAAGGCTTCTGTTGGGGTAAATTCAATTTCCTGGTCTGAAAAATCCAACTCAGCCTCTAATAATACCAAGCTGTGGGTCAGGTTTTCTGAGATAGAGGAAACGAGTCCCATAAGGCCACCACCAAGCTGGTGGCGAGCGTTTTTGTGTGCCGCGGCATCTTTTGCATGTATAAGATCTGCAACAGCCTCCGCACGGCTTAAGTCCGTTTTGCCGTTCAAAAAAGAACGCAAGGTGAACTCTCCGGCACCAGCAGGACGAACTGAAGGCTCCTGAAGCAAAACCTCAAGTAAGCGTTGCTGTAAGAAGGCGCCACCATGGATAGAGATCTCTACAAGATCTTCACCGGTAGCAGAGTTGGGCCCTTTAAAATAGGTTACGACACAATCATCAAAATCCCCTTCACCGAGCTTTTCATGCGACAGCTTACCGAAAGTGGCGTGGCGGGGGACAAGATTCTCTGTTGCAGAAAAAAGAGGGGTGACCACCTGGAGTGATTGTGGTCCAGAGACCCTTATAACAGCCAAGCCTCCAGTGCCCGGTGGCGTTGAAATTGCCGCAATCGTGTCCTGGTCAAAAGGCAACACAAAACACCCATCAATCTACTTTTTAGATTTCTTTTTGCTGACAGCTTTACCTGAACCAACAACAGGAAGAACCTGTTTTGGGGTAAGCGCTTGCTGGGCAATTGACATCAGATTAAACAGGGTATAATAAAGGTTTAGACCTGATGGAAAAGTGTAAAACATAAAGAAGAAAACGGCGGTCATGATATAGGGCATGTTTTTCATCTGAGGGTTCGCATTAGATGCAGGGGCCATGAGTTTTTGTTGTAACATCATGGTCCCAGACATGATCACAGGTAGAAGGTTAATATCAAACCCCATAAAAGTTCCTACCGTGTCAGGCAACGAGAGATCCGAAATCCAAAACTCAAGACCCTTAAATGCAGCCCCACGCAATTCGATGGTTGTTCGGAAAAGGTTAAACATGGCGATGAGGATCGGCATTTGAATCACTAGAGGTAAACAGCCACCCAGAGGGTTAACCCCAAGCTCTTTATAGAGCTTCATGGTCTCTTCGTTGAGGCGTTTTGGGTCATCCTTATATTTATCTTTAAGGGCAGTAATTTGTGGCTGAGCTTGTTGCATGTTCTGGGTTGAGGCAAATTGTTTTTTTGTTAGCGGGGCAAGCAACAGCTTGACAAGAATTGAAAAAATGATTAAAACGATACCGTAGTTTGGGATCACATTATAGATAGCTTTGAAAACCCAAAGTGCTGATTTCCCGATTATTCCAAACCAACCCCAGTTCATCATCTCTTCGAAATATAGACCATAGCCCTTCAGTACGTCATAATCGAGAGGACCGATGTAGACACGGTAGTTTGAATGGCTGATAGCGCTTCTTCTATCAAAAGAGTCCCGGACATCAAAATTAAAGATTTTTTGAGAGTGGTCATCAGGCCCGCCGGTTTGATAACGAACGGACTTGAATTCAGAGACTGGGATTTCAGGAATCATGATGGCTGTAAAATATTTGGAGCGGGAACCAACCCATGTTGTAGTAGCCGTTTGAACCTCTGTCTCCTGTGTTTTATCTGCAGAGTAATCTGTGGGGTCATGGTCATCACCAAGCAGGGCGTACATCTCTGAATAGTAGAGATCATCTTTACGGTTTTGCTCTGTAGGGGCAACACCACCAGACCATGATGTTGAGAAATAGCGACCCGCATTGACCTGGTCAAAATTGATCAGCTCCTGATTCAGATCAAAATGAAAGCTGTCAGGGTAAAAAGTGAATGTGCGAACCAGTTTTGCTCCACCACCTAGACTCAATTCAAAGGAAAATGAATTAGGCCTATCAATCGCTGAAATGTCATAACGGGATTCAGCTCCGAGAGAGCTGGTAGCAAGCATGTTCTTAGTGTTGAAACTTTCAATTTCATACCCAATGAACTGGTTTGAAAGGACACCTTGAGCTTCTGATGATATCAACTGAACACGTGAACTGTCCTTGGATAGGTAATTGTTCAGGTAAACTTTTTCAAGGGTACCACCACCACGATTAGAGAAATGCATTTCGTATAAAGGAGAAAAGACAACAATATTTGTTTCAGTTGTTGTTGTGCTTTGAACCAAAGAGTCAAGCGTGTTTAACACAACAATAGTCTCTTGCTCTTGAGCCAAAGGGGCAGCCTCGTAAGAGGTATCGCTGGGAGTAAAAGAGGACTCAATGTGCGGTTTGGTTTCGGTTGTGCTGCCCGGGGCAACTTGCTCCTGATACCAGTCAGAGAAAAAAACCATAAGAATGAGACCCATTAGGCCGATGGCAATAAGCGTTCTGTTTTGTTCAGACATGAGAAATGATAAATCCTTTATTCTTTTATAACTGGATCAAAACCACCCTGCGTGTATGGGTTACAACGAAGGATTCTCCAGGTTGACTGGGGAAGGGCTTTCCACCAGGGTAATTTTTCAAAAGCTTCAATGGTATAATGTGAACAACTAGGATAATAGCGACAACTGTTTGGTAGCATTGTGCCAATTGTGAGCTGATAACCCCGAACAAGCAAAACAAAAAGTTTGTTAATTAGCATGTGCAGACCGGTGAACAAGTTGTTCAATGTGTGGGCTTACTGCCGAGGCGGAGTAAAAAGACCGGTGGAATAAAAACAAATAACCTCTTTGAGGTAAAAACGAAGGCATGGCGTTAAGCAGCAGTCCTCGAAACACTCGGCGGGTTTTGTTTCGCTGTACAGCAGATCCTGCTTTCCTGCGAATTAAAAAACCCACCTCCAAAGACTCGGTGGGTTTTGTGTATAATGTAATTCCCCGCATGGTGGTCCGTTGACCGTTTTGCAGATATTCAGGAATAGCGTTACGGTCGATTTGTTTAACCGGAAACCGTGAGCCGTTTTCTTCCCTTTGCACGGCGGCGGGCCAATATTTTGCGACCATTTTTTGACTTCATGCGAGCGCGAAATCCGTGTTTGTTACGACGTTTGCGCCGGCTTGGTTGATAAGTTCTTTTCATTCTAAATCATTACTCCAATAATAACATGTTTTTTAAAAGCCGACCAATATAAGAAAGAGACTAGCAAAATCAATTTTTCAATACACTTAAGTGCATTAAACAAAAAAGGGTAAAAAAGGTGTATTTTTGAGTATTTATTAACCATCCTTGCCGCCTAAGCTCAATATAGCAAGGAAGACAAGAGTGTTGACTTTACCGTACAGGAAAGGCGCTCTTTTTAAGAAATAAGGACTAAACAACACTGATCTTTAATTTGACAGAAATAATCATTTGCAGCGTAAAAACACAGGTTACCTTGCGAACGAGGTTTTTAATAAACCAAAATCATATAATTGTTGATAACTTGTGTATATGTGTCGGAGTAGGCCTTGGGTCAAGCGCTTTGGGAAAACGTAAAAACGGTTTTAGAAACTCGGGTCGCCAGCCAAACATTTCAAACCTGGTTTAAGCCAATGAAACAATTGGCAGAGGATAGTGAGGTTTTAACCCTTAAGGTGCCCAATCAGTTTTTCTATGATTGGATGAAGAGCCATTATGGGGAAATCATCACCAATACTCTGACTGAGGTTAGTGGTAGAGCGATGCGTGTTGAATATTCCATTGTACTTGAGGATCATGCTGTAAGCGCACAGCCCGAACTCTTTTTCGAAACTCAACAGGCAAAACAAAAACTGCCAGCAAGAGAATCAAACCTAAACGAACAGTTCGTCTTTGATAATTTTGTTGAAGGACCCAACAATCAGTTTGCCAAGGCAGCGGCAGAAGCGGTTGTTAATTCTAATGACAATAATATGTATAACCCTTTGGTCGTGTATGGCGGTGTTGGCTTGGGGAAAACCCACTTACTCCATGCAATTGGCAATGCATATCGACAATACAACCCCGGAAAACAGGTTTTATATATATCATCTGAAAAATTCACGCTGGACTTCATTAGTGCTATCAAAGAAAACAAAGCTGGCCTGTTTAGTCAACGATACCGGAAGGCAGACCTTCTTATTGTAGATGATGTCCAGTTTTTCAAGAAAAAAGAGCGGACACAAGAAGAGTTCTTCCACACCTTTAACGATCTTCATATGAACGGAAAGAGAATTATCCTTTCCACTGACCGCCCACCCAATGAAATAGGCCTACAGAAACGCTTAACGTCAAGATTCTTAGCCGGACTTCTGGTTGATATACACTCTCCGGATTTTGAAACCCGGATTGCCATATTAAGGCAAAAGTCAGAGGAGAGTGGAATTGAGATCCCATACGATGTGATTGAGTATCTTGCCACCAATATTGAAAGTAATATTCGAGAGCTTCAGGGTGCCTTGATACGTCTCCTGGCATATTCTTCATTAGCAAAGAGCGATATCAATCTTCAACTTGCCCACAGGGTTTTGATGGATTTGACAGGTAAAGTTGCCAAACCAACCGTTAGCATGGAAGATATAATTGGCCAAACAAGCGACTCTTTCGGGGTGAAAAAAAACGATATTTACGGAAAAGGTCGAAAGCAAGAGGTCGCCTTGGCCCGACAGACAGCTATGTTTCTTTCAAAAGAATTGACACACAGCTCTCTAAAGTCTATCGGCTTGTTCTTTGGCGGTAGAGATCACTCAACAGTGATACACGCCTGCAAAACAGTTGTCGCCAAGATGAACGATGACGATATTTTTAATGCTGAAGTTAAAGCATTACTGCGTCGCTTATCTGGACCCGTATTAAAGTCATAATTAAAGGAAATAAAGATGCTAAAAGCAGGAGATAAGGCACCCGCCTTCACATTAAATGATCAAGATGGAAAGCAACATCAACTAGCTGACTATTCAGGTAAAAAACTAGTGATCTATTTTTATCCTAAAGATCAAACACCGGGGTGCATTAAAGAGGCTTGTAGTTTTCGCGATAATATTTCAGAATACAAAAATAATGATATTGTGATTTTGGGTGTGAGTATTGACAACGAAAAGTCTCACCAGAATTTTATCACAAAACAAAACCTGAACTTTCCCCTACTGGCAGACGTTGAAAAAGAGATGGTCAGCGCTTACGGTGTTTGGGGTGAAAAATCTATGTACGGTAGAAAATACATGGGTACGTTTAGAAAGACTTTCTTGATCAATGAGTCAGGTATAATAGATAAAATATATGATAAAGTAAAAGTAGCCACTCACGCTGAAGATGTATTAAGCGATTGGGGTGGTTAACAAGTCTCTATGTCAATAGAAATACATTTATATAAGGAAGACGATGCTGTTCTTTGGGATCAGTTTGTTTCTGAGGCTAATAACGGAACCATCTTTCACGAACGAAAATTTCTCGGTTATCACCCAAGAGACCGGTTTGTAGACCACAGCCTTTTACTAAAGAACAAGGGTCGAGTTAAGGCACTTTTCCCTGCCGTTGAAAATCGAGCGGACAATATTAGATCACTTGTTAGTCACCAGGGCTCTTCCTATGGAGGTCTTGTTGTCGAGAGAGAAATGGGGATAAAAGATAGTTATGATTACGTTGCTGCTCTAATAGCCCACGCACAAGAGAGAGGCTTTGATAGAATTCAAATGACCTTACCTCCAGCAATTTATCAAACCAGAGTGAGTAACTATTTAGATTTTACCCTGATAAAGCACGGGTTTGTTTACAAAAAAAGAGACGTTTCATCAATCTTGACCATAGAGAAAACACCAGAAGAAAACCTGTCTTTCTTTAAGCCATCACACAGGACGGCTGTACGTAAAGCAATCAAACAAGGCGTAACCGTTAATGAAAGTAACGACTGGAATAGCTTTTATCATATCCTTGATGAAAACCTATCCATTCGACACAATGTTAAACCGACCCATACGCTAGAAGAGATATTAAAACTAAAAGAGCTTTATCCAGATAAAATAAAACTGTTTGGCGCTTTTTGGCAGGATCAAATGGTTGCGGGTGTCGTGAATATTGCAGTTAACCAAGATGTTGTCCTGGCTTTCTATATTAGTCATAAAGAGGCATTTCAACACCTGCGAGCGGTAAACCTACTGTTTTATAATATCATTGAATGGTGTCAAGCTAATCAATTTAAATATCTAGACTTTGGAATCTTTACTGTAAATATGGAGCCGAATTTTGGGCTTGGTCGTTTCAAAGAAAACTTCGGGTCAAGCGGTGTCTTTAGGGATACGTTTGAGTTGATGTTTTAGTTAGCCCGGAGGTAAAGCTGACTGTAAGGACATTCTCCCGCAAGCAGCACTATCTGGTGTTGTTCGCTTTGTTTTTAATTACGCTGATCCCGAGACTTCCGTTTCAGGGTCCATATCTCTATAACGGAGATCCTGTTGCCTACTTTAGTGGAGCCGAAAGCTTAATTGAAAACGGAAAATATCTCATTGAGGGGAATGCTCCCATATGGCCGATAGGAACAAGCTTAACACTCGTTCCGTTCATCTTGATCGTTGAACTATTTGGGGCCCATCCAGAGTCCGCAGCCTTTTGGCACGGAGCTTTTTTTATCTTTATTGCAGTTGCCTTCACATATTTGCTTGGTAAGCGTGTATTTAACCCAGCAACCGGCATTATCGGTGCCGTCTTATTATCTTTAGCCGAAAGTCCTTTTATACACAGCATTAACTCTGCTTCAGATCCAGGCGCACTCGCTATGCTCCTTGGCGCAGTGTATTTAATGCTTTTATTTCTTGACACGCAAAGCCCAAGAGATTTATTTTTATCATTCTTCCTACTTGGAATTGCCTTTCTGTTTCGCTGGAATTATGTTTTCTTTTTACCCTTGTTTTTGATCTACCTGGTTGGCGATCGTCGAATATGGGCCTTTCATCTTTATCCGTCATTTTGGCTACTTGGTTTTTTTGGTTTCTTGCTGGGTATATCTGCACAATTATATATTAATTATCTTCATTTTGAAAACCCGTTAAAAATTGGTTACAGCCAGCTAGATTACAGCCAGCAGTTTATCTTCAACATAAATACTTACATAAAGAACATAATCCGGGTCGGGTATAGAATGTTATTTACCTGGGACTTCTTCTCGCCGTTATTGGCCATGTTTGGAGTCCTTGCGATTCATGGTTTATGGAAAGAGCGAAGAAGAGATGTTTTTTGGTTGTTCTTTCCGTGGGTAGTTCTTGGGACCCTTTCTGTTATTTATTTTGGAGTGAAACCAAGACTCTTAATGCCAATTATGCCAGCGACTTTTCTCATTGGGGCAAACGGCATTGTTAGAACATTTCAGGCCTTTCAAGCAAAAGACAATGTTGATGGCGCTCCAAGGCGAACCCCCATTGTTTCGTTTGCAATTATCGCAACAATCCTCTTTTTTCCGATGTTTGTTAGAACGCTTTTGCACGCACACGGACACTTTCAGGACAAGGTCACAATGCAAAAATCTTTTCGTTGGGCTGGTGAACACATGAAAAAGGACACCGGCAGGATTATTACACAGCCGTATTATGCCGGCCAAAATACGGACTGGCTGAGGGTTGGTTGGGATGTTTGGGCATCTAAACGTTATTCTGGAAAACAAATTAAATCGTTGGCTTTTCCTGACACATGGTCTGATGACCTCCAAGACTGGCTTGTGGTAAATAAGTTTTGGTTAGAAGGCAGAAGCTTAAGGGTTGAGAACCTGGAATTAATAGTAAGCCGGTTCGATTCTCTGTGTATCGCGAGAGACCTTGAATTGAAGGCTGAATTTATAGGAAAATCAGAACCGCTATTATTAAAGAAGTTAAACATATTGTCTTATTACCCAGTTGACTTCCAGGAGTATACATCGACGTTTGAGGTTTGGGGTCCAAAAAAATGAGCAAAACGAGCTCAAGCATAAAACAACTTTCCAAACACACTCTTGTTTATGGAATTGGAAACATCCTTAATCGAGGGATGACGTTTTTATTACTTCCATTTTATACAAACCTGATTAGCACTGAAGAATATGGTGTATATAGCCTTGTTTATTCGTTTATTGCCCTAACAAATGTTTTCTTTATACACGGAATGGATACAGCGTTTATGCGTTTTTTTATTCCCGAAAAGGATGAAACAAAAAAACGGCAAATACTAAACACAGTTTATACAAGCCTGCTGAGCTCTACAGTTTTATTTGTTCTGGGAATATACTTAGTTCTACCGCTGTTTTCACTGCCAGTTCTCAGTATTCCTCCAAACTCAACAATGCTATTATATTTAGCCATAATAATTCTTTTTGACGCCCTTTCCTTTTTGCCAATTGCTTATTACCGGGCTGTAAACAAACCCTTTAATTTTGTAATTATTGTTTTTGCTGAGGTGGTGGTGAACCTATCTCTTAATATTTATTTTGTCGCATTTAAAAATATGGGTTTATCAGGTATTTTACTTTCTAACGCTATTAGCTCATCAATAAAATTCCTGTTTAGTTCTCCGGTTTTATTGCGCCAGTTTCGGTTTAACTGGGACATAAAAATCTGGAAAGACATTCTTAAGTACGGCCTGCCCACTGTCCCCGCAGTCTTCTTTTTAATTCTTATTAGTGTTAGCGATCGATTCTTGTTGAAGCATTTTCTTGGAGCTGGGGAGGTTGGATTATATGCATCAGGCTATAAGATAGGGGTGGTGATGGCTTTATTGATCACTGCGTTTCGTTTTGCCTGGCAACCCTTTTATCTTTCAAAGAGCGAGGATCCAGAAGCACCAAAGATCTTCGCACAAATATTCACACTTTTTGTTGCGGTAACCGGCTTTATTTTTCTTGGGGTTTCACTGGTTCTTATTGAACTGCTCAAGCTACCGTTTGGTGATTATTATATAATTGCTGCTGAATTTCAATCCGGCCTCCAGGTTGTTCCATTAATCCTTTTGGGAAACATGCTTTTTGGGTTATCACAAAACTTTATCGTTGGCGCCTACATCAAAAAGAAAACCAAATATATACCACTGTTTACCGGTATCGGATTTCTTGTAAATATTAGTACGAACATTTTACTATTGTCGGTTTTTGAGTTTGGGTTTATGGCTGCAGGCTATGCTCTGGTTCTCACGTATTTTATACAGGGGCTAGTTATCTATTTTGCTGTCCGTCGTTTCTATCCTGTTCCATACAACTTCAATAAAATGTTCAAGACCTTTTCACTTGTAGCGATTCTCTATTTTATCCCAGGGTTTCTGGAGAATAACTCGTTGATGCTGAATATGGTCTTGGTTTTAATTTACTTTCCACTATTAAACGCGGTGGGTGTGTTGTCGTTAAAGAAAATTGGTCGAGAATTGTTCAAGCGATAGACAGTCACGCCAATAAACTAAAAGTTATGCCACAGATCATTATTTTAAACAAATAGAGTAAAGAGAGAAGCGTTATTTTGTTTGTTTTACTATACCAGCGGGATTACCAGCGACAATAACATTTGCGGGAATATCTTTTGTGACAACAGAGCCTGCGCCAACAGTGGTGTCTTTTCCAATTGATACGCCAGGTAGAATAATACAGTGGGCTCCCACGCGGACATTTTTATCAATAAACACATCTCCTGCTTTACCAGAATGAGCATCCTTTGTGTTGCTCATTGATTTTGAAAAATGGTCTGAGGTCACGAACACATCAGGGCCAATCATAACCCCGTCTGAAAGTATAATTTTCGAAGCAGGACCCGCATAGAGACGAACATTATGGTTTACAAGGCACCCTTTTCCAACATGGATATTCTCAGGAAAAGCGAGTGATGCAGTTGGTGATATGGTAGAACCATCGCCAAGAGCAGCAAGCTTCGGGATAGCAAGCACATTATTGTGAATAAAAAAACGAAAATGCTTAATGGTTTGACGCCAAAAAACAGGAGAAAAAAGGACTCGAATAATTAAACCTAAAACTCTAAACAAGAAGAACTCCTTTGTAGGCAAGAAAGATAGCCCGGGGAGAAAAAGACTCAAGCAAATAGATCAAAGCGGGTACTCAAGAGGCACCCAGGGAACACTCACGGAGACACGTCCATTTATGTCTGGGGGGTTTATATGCAAAGAGAGGGGTTTGTTGTCAATATACAGGGATATCTTGTTTGGGTGGTCACAGTAAAGACACAAGCCCTGCAAGTCCTCGGGTAGAAGACGATAGTCATCGCTTCGATATAAATGAAGAGACGTTAAGCCAGCGTGAAATTCGGTTGTCCAGGCGAGGTTTTGGGTCATGTCTGCATAGGTAAGCAATCGAGAGCTGGTTGTAACCAAAAGCCGCTTATCCAGCGAAGACTTTTTTAATAACTGCAAACCCTTTTCTGCCGCTAAGGGAAGGGGTTTAGCTTTAGGAAGATTCTCATTCATGTGGGTATATAAGACCATATAACCCTCGCGTCTTATTAGCGCGGATAGATTTGACTTGGTGAGTTGCCTGCCAAGATCAAGAAAATCAGTGTTTTTAACCTCGCCAAAGCGTGAAATAAATCGCTGAAACTCTATAAAATGATTATTGTCCTCAAGCCGTGTACGCATGAGCAATTTGTTCGCGTTGTCTGGCATGGGTCGGTCAACGTTTCGATATTTAGTTCTTACAAAGAGGTTCTGGATTCCCCTTTCCAGGTTTCCACCAAACTGGGGGGTAGTGGATTGTCCGCGAACATGGCTAGTACGACCAGCCCAAAAAAAGCGTGTTCCGTGTTTCTTGAGCAGATCGAAATGGTAAGCCGTTTGATTTGGCTTTGCCCCATGGAATGCTTGGTAATTACCAATTTTCTGATGGTTTTGATCATTTCCGTGATTTATCCAAACAGGGATCGTCACTCCATGTTTTTCAAGCTCTTCAAGAGCTCTTTCTGCGAAGGCCCGTTGAAATCCACCAGCATTGAAGTTTCCATAACTATGTAAGGTATCAATATGTCCAGAAGCCCACAGGTGTCGACAGGCGTGAGAAAATTGACTTTTTTGGTTAGAGGTTCCGCTAAAATAGCTTAACTGTTTATCCTCTTCAGCGTTAAAAAACCAAAAACTATTTGATATCTCCAGATCAAGACCGCGACCATAAACGGTGTTCTTAGTAGTGTTTAGATACTGCATAAACTCAAGATATGCTGTCAGGGATACTGAGTGGTCAACATCACTTCCGATTGCGAACATCGCTCGATATGGGTATGGAAACTTTCTTCTTGAAACTGATTGGTGTTGGTTCGTCATATTGACAGCTAATCTAGATGGAATAAATTAACTGTAAAGACGGATTTTTGCTAAAACCCAAAAGGATTCGGGGCACATTATGCTTCATCCAGTAAGGATTAGCATTATTTTCCCACAAAGATTTCTCGAGGCTAACTAAAGAAAGACAAGATTAAGGGTAATAAATAGTACGTTATAGCATTGATGAAGACGAAGCCAAAAATATCAATAATACTTCCCGCATTTAACAGCCAGCAGAACCTGGACAGAATTTTGTGTGAGCTTTTAGAAAACCAGGTAGATGACACCTGGGAATTGATCGTTGTTGATGATGGGTCGAATGTACCGCTTTCTTTCGGAAAGCACAAGAATCCAGACTGGAAGATTATTAGGGAAGAGAAAAATGTTGGAGCTGCAAGAGCCAGAAATATTGGAGCTAATGAAGCAGCGGGAGAGCACCTTGTTTTTATCTCTCTCTTTTTAGTTATTCCAGAACACTATATTCTTGATATGATAAGTTTTATTTCGAGTAAAGACTTTGACTTTGCACAACACCTCTTATTTGCCGATGCCAATGCGAGCTTGACCAACTTTCAGAGATTTGTTACGGACCAAAAAGGAAGAGTAAAGATATCTACAGAAAACCTGGATATTAAAAATTGTCAGTTTGCTGCAGCGATGATAAAAAAAGATGTATTTAATCAGCTAGGTGGGTTTGATGAGGTAATGCAGCATTATGGTGGACACGAATTAGATTTGATCTACCGCATGGATCAACGGGGACTTAAGCGACGGATTATAATCGAGGACATTCCCTTGAAACGTATAAAAAATGAAGACCATAACTCTATAAAAAGACGCCTGTCAGAGTATGGAAAAATTGGTCTTCCAAGGCTTTTAAAGAAACACCCGGAACTTGGCGGGCTTATCCTTGGCTGGCGTAAGACCTGGTGGCTGTTATCGTTTATCGGGGTAACACGACTAATAGAACATCGGATACAAAAACAAATCGAAAAAGATGTTGTGCTCAAGAAACAAACATACAGACTTTATTTACACCTTATTGTTAGGAATGCATGGGACGCCCGTTAAAGATATTATACCTTAGAACAGAGAACTCGTCTGGGACGCTCTCTTTGTTTACGGAGGCGCACCGGAAGCTTGGGAATGAAGCTCACTTTGTCACGTTATTTCCTACTGCCGAAGGCTTTCCAGAGGATATTTGTCTTGATCTTCCCCTATTACCCAAGAACAAAATGTTTATAAATACAAAGGAAAAGATCCTGAACCAAAGCAATCTGTATACCGAAGCAAAAGGTTTCCCCCCTCAGTGGGAGCCTCCATTCGGCCGTCTGATGTTTTTCAAATTAAGGGATCAGCTTTGGAAGCCATATTTAAAACGGGCATTTAAAAAACACAAGCTTTTAGACTATGACATCTATCATTTAGAGGGTGGCCATGGGTTTTTAAGAACGTCCGCCTGGCCCATAATGGAACTGAAAAGCCAGGGGAAACATATCGTAGCAAACTATCATGGTGTTGACATGAGAACACGCGGTGTCTTCCCGTGGATTGACAAGCTTGTCGACATAAACACTACCAGCGAGCTAGACCTACTAGAGAAACATAAAAACATTAAATATATTTTTCTGCCATACCAGGTTGAAAGTCATAAACCAAATTTCGAGATCAATCCTACATTGAAAATATGTCACGCAACCCGAGACAGGTACTGGAAGGGATCAGACATAATTATCAACGCTTGTCAACAACTAGTAAAGTCGCACGGAATAGAGTTTGTTTTAATTGAAAACCAGCCTCACGATAAAACATTAAAGCTTAAATCTGAATGTGACATATACATAGATCAAGTTGCCAACCTAGGAGGGTGGGGCTATGGAATGAATTCTGTAGAAGCCTTATCTATGGGCTTGTGTTGTGCTACAAATCTATTGCCGCAATACGAATCATTTTTGGGACAACACCCATTTGTGAACATTAACAAAGAGACCATCTATGATGACCTGGTAAAACTAGTTGAGGATAAAAACGCAATCAAAGAAAAACGAGTCGCCGGTAGGGAGTGGGTCCAGAAAACCCATGGTGTTGATGCTGTGATTAAGTCGACGTATGAGCTTTATCTTAAACAAGGTTGGATTCAGGAATTACCCAATGAACTTACCTAGCATAAGCATTATCATTTATGGCAATGCCGACCCTGGTGGTTGCGTTCGGTTGCTGACGAGTTGTGAACACTTAAAGTCAAAAGAAATTGATTTTGAAGTGACTCTCGTTCTACAAGGATTGAACCAGAAGGTCGAAGAGCTATTGAAAAGCTACCGATTTTCCTTTGAATTAAAACTTCTCTCTGCGACAGAGCGGATGACTCGAGCTGACAGTAGAAAGCTGGCGGTTAACAAAGCGAAGCACGATATTGTTCTCTTCTTAGATAATGACATGGAGGTGTCGCCAGACCTGCTTGTTTATCACCTAGGGCAATACAGTATGACAAACACAGTTGGGGTTATGGGTGAAACCTTTTTGCCAGAGTTTGTTAAAAAGAGTCGTTGGTATCGTTTTCTCGACAGTGATTATCGCAATACTCGGCGGTGGGCAGGCAGCGAAAACAAAACGAAGTCACCACCGCTACGATATGTAAGAACGGGCAATTTTTCAATTCGTAAAGAGGTTTATTTGACGTGTTCTTCTGGGTTTGGCTTTATTAACAACCATGAAGCTGAAGATATTGATTTAGCCTATCGCATTGGTGCGCTTGATGACGGGGTGATACGGTACCAGCCAGAAGCCATTGCTTATTGCCAACACCCAGACCTAAGAACTTCCCTGAGAGCTAAATACGAATTTGGAAAAGAAGGCATCCCAAAACTTTTGGAGAGATACCCGCAGCTGTATACCCGCCTACCAAGCCGTTTTGTACGAATTGAAGGCTTTCCGGTGATCGCACCCCTTATGAAATTATTTATGAACATTCTTTTCACGCCCCCAATATTTTTTATTGCTCGCGGGGTGAGATTGTTGGGTCCTGAATATGTTTCCTTCAGGATGATGCGATATATGCTGCAATACGAAAGTATTCGGGGGTTAAAACAAGCCCTCAAAACGAAGACGATACTAAACAAGAACAAACAGTAGTGTGAGGTGGTTATGACACGACAAGGAATAGACCAGAAAGAACTATTTACTTTGCTGGTAACACAGTTACACACTAGCGCGGCGATGCAATTAGGTTTAAGTCCAAACCCTGTAACTAGAAGAACAGAGAAGAACCTGGAAGCAGCGACCATGACCATTGGGATTCTTGAGGCATTATTGTTTAAGACCGCAGGAAATTTGAACAGGAAGGAAGATGAAGTACTTTCAAGAGCTGTTCGTGAGCTAAGGACACAACTTCAAAAAGAAACGAGAAAACCCTTATAGCGTTAGGTGCTAAAGAGTTAAAGACAGAGGGACATAAGCATGACAAGAAGAGTAGTGTTGATAATATTATCTTTAGCTTTAATGAACGTATTGATCGCTGCAGAGAACGGGTCGGAGACGTGGAAAAAGTCTGTGGTTGGTGGTATTAATATGACCCAGGTTGGTTTTGATAACTGGAGTGCAGGCGGAGAAAGTTCTTTTGCATGGCAGTTAAACATGAATTATAGCTTTGTGAAGGATACAGAAAAAACCTCCTGGTCCAACACGGGAAAAGTTGCCTACGGTGCTACCCAAACGGGTGACATCGACATGCGGAAATCAGCTGATGAAATTAAGCATGAAAGTGTAATGACTTATAAACTTGGCACAAAGATTAACCCTTTTGTTGCCGTTACGGGAGAAAGCCAAATGACTGCAGGCTATGATTATTCAAGCGGCACGGCAGATCAGATATCAGCTTTCTTAGACCCTGGCTATTTTCGAGAAAGTTTTGGAGCAGGAATGATTCTGTCGGAAGGAATCAGTACCCGGGCAGGTGTAGCGCTAAAACAAACAGTTACGACCGACTATCCAAAGCCCTATGCAGACGATGCTGAAACATCCACCATAGAGACGTTGAGGTCAGAGTTTGGAGCAGAGTCTGTAACAGATATTGCACTGACAATAAACGATAACACGAATTTCAATTCAAAGCTTGAATTGTTTGCTGGTTTTGATGGCATTGAGGAAACTGATGTTAAATTTGACAACACGCTCATGGTGAAGATCTCAAAATATTTGAACATGAACATTAACGTCTTATTGGTCTATGACAAAGATATCTCGGCAAAGCGACAAATTAAACAATCAATGGCTCTGGGCTTAAATTATACATTTATATAAGAATTGGCTTTCAAAACATATCCCGAAAAGAGCCTGAGTTTAATACCGGGCTCTTTTTGTTTGCATTATGTATTTCTGCATGTTATAATTACTCAGTCGAAAGACAAACCCTTCACACAAACTAAAGAAGAAAATCGATTTAGACAGCTGCAACTTCAGTGTTGTTGGCATAGCATTCTTTAAACTGAATTGCCTGATTGTCTTTCGGTCCAAGTGCTTCAACATAAAACTGAAGCAAGTAAATCAAAAAGCGAACAGGGTGATGTTTTATCACAAGGATAGATATTACCCACAAAGGAAAGGAAACAATATGTTTCAATTAAAGAGAATCCTTTTAAGTGGGCTGGTGGCGCTTTTGATGGTTGGAATGGTAACAGCAGGAGAGGTCGCTGTGATGGATGCTGGTGGAGAGGAAGTAGAACGCAGCTACATTGGATCCGGCGGTAACATTATATGTGAGGATACGAACGCGTGGGAGTGTGTCCATTTTGAGTTTTGGATTAACTTCAGAATCCCCTGGGCATAGAATAAGAAAGGGGCTCCGAAAGGAGTCCCTTTAACACGGACAAGGAAAAAGAAAAATGATAATACTTAAAAGCATAATGGTTAACATGGTTTGTATCGTGTTGGCTGTCGCTGCAACAAGAACAGTAAGGTTGGACAGTATTGTTTCAACTTCAGAAGCTAAGGGCTTGTGGCCATCATCATCAAACACGGGAAAATTGTTTTATAGCAAGATTGGCGTACTGCTCTTAAATAAACGGGTTGTATATTTTGACAAAGTAAACAATGATGTTGTTACTGAATTTAGAGTCCTTCCCAATAAAAGGTATAGCATGATTCCAGTTTCGCTGGTTGCTAATTCTAGCACCTACGCCTGTGTATATAACAACCCTGCAAACGGAAGATATCGGATAGGTGTATTTGACAATAATGGAGGTAAACTTATAGTAAAGAGACCCCATCACACCGGACATGCGAGTTATAAAGTGTTTAGCCAACAAGAAGGAGAAACAATCTACCTGATTTCACCACACTTAAGTGGTTATGAAAAAGCTCTAGATCTTTATGATGAGAACTCAATGACGCCCTCCCAATATTCAAGGGATAAGTTTGATGCCTTTTTTAGGGAAAATAAGGCCTTCACAATTTGGAAGCATGATGAGAAGCTTGAACCCGTGGACTCGGCGGATGTAATTAACCGGGTAGGGGTAGACTTAGAGGAATACCTCAAACTATATGACAACCAGGCGGTTGATCAGGATAAAGACTCAAACATTCATTTGATCCATTCATCAAAAAACTATCTGATCCGATCTTACTCACCATCCTTGCAGCTAGAAAAGGAATTTCGTTGCGAGAACAATGATTTTAAGCCCATTCCAAAAATGCTTGTTAAGGGGGACGCCAAAAAACTTAAGTCAAAACAAGGTAGTTACTCGATTTTTTATGCTTTATACTCAATCAATGACTGGCTGGTCACATCTTTTTACCAAAATCCAGAAGGCTGGGAAAGACCTGAAGGCCCCTACTATTATGATATCCATGCAAAGGATGGGCAGAAAAAGACATCAGGTCAATTACCCTACCCCTTCTTTGGCAGGGATGATGAAGGGAATATGTATCTCTATGTTATGAAAGAGAGTGATTCATGGCTGGGTGACGATGAATACTATCTTGTAGAGATAAGCATTGCTGAGTTGATCGCAGGAAAGGTAAACCAGTCCTTTGTTCTGAATAGGATCAAGCAAGATTCAAATGATTAATGAAAGGATACAGGTTTCAAAAACGGATGCTATCCCGGCGCTGCGCTGGTTGGTCTCCATAGTATTCTTCTTTTTGGCCATGATCAAATCCCAGAGCATTATTAACGCTGGACTGGTTCCTTACCGGGAGTTCCTGCTGGTAATCGGTTGGCCTTTGGTATTACAGTATTATGGGGTAGTCGCCATGTTGGTAGAGTTTTATGCAGCGATATCGCTGTGGAGTGAACGGCTGTTTCTGAGTGGAATTGTCTTTATGTCTCTTTTGACAACCCTAGGGGTTACATTAAGTATTTACTCTTTAATCTTCAAACTCAATTCAGAATGCGGATGTGGTCTATTGGGTCAAAATGAATACGGGCTTCTTATTCAAAAGTTTTTGATCCTTATTATACTATCTGTGCTTTACAGGAACAAATACCGGCTATTTCCTGAACAATAATTAAAAGCTAAGTTCTTGTCGCTTTTTTAAACTTAAAGTGCTGATTACTAAGCGATACGAATCCTCAATAAGTTTTTGTGTTAATCCCTTGTCAAGACTTTCGTCTAACAAAACTGTATTCCAGTGTTCCTTGTTCATGTGATACCCAGGAGTAATCGCTTCAAATTGAGAGCGCAATACTTGAGCATCATCAGGGTCGCACTTTAGGTTCACCGCTAAGGGTTTTTTATCGGTACCCGAAAGGGCGAACATTTTTCCGCCGACCTTGAAAACGGCGGTTTTCTCATCAAAGGGAAACGTAAGAGATGACCCCTTAAAGGACAAAAGAAATTCTTTTAATTCAGCGTAATTAACAAGCCACCTCAAGGACCTTAAAAAAATCTATGATCTTATCTTTTTGCAGCCCGTCATCAGTTCGTAAACCACTACACAAATCCACACCATCTGGACGAGTGGCAGCAAGTGCTGCTAAAATATTACCGGTATTTAAACCGCCAGCCAGAAAAACAGGTATGCTGCTTTTGTCACAGATCTCTCGACTTATTTCCCAGTCATGAACCTCACCGGTTCCACCCAATGTTTTGAGTGTTGAATTAGGGTTTCCTGAATCTAAGAGCAAAAAATCCACATACTGAGAATACTTCAAAGCAAGCTGAATGGAAGACGCGTCTTGAACATGAATCACCTGAAGAAGCTGAACATCAGGAAGTATTGCCCGAAGGTTTACTAGCTCACTAATATTTACATAGTCAACGATCTGAATACCCCAAGAATTAACTTGTGAATGTTGTGAATAGATTGACTGAGCGGTTTGAGCGCTGGTTAGCAAGACACTCTTGGTTTTAGGTGGGAGCTGTTTAATGATAGAAGCAATATCGTCTAATGGAATGACCCCTGGACCGCTGGGCATTTCAGAAACAAACCCTAACATATCAGCCCCCGTTTCAAGGGCCAAAAGAGCCTCGGGCAGGCTCTTAATACAGCAGACTTTTATGGCGGGTTTAAACATAAGGACAGATTAATCTAATATTAGGTAAAATCATCTTTGTAGGGTCAAATAACACGATTACACCTCGTGTCCAAGCACAAACTCGAGGCAAACAGCAAAATATGGGTGGGTAACATGAAATATCTTGGCCCTAGCTATAACTTAAAGTATTGCTTTAACAGGAGTTCAAGTGCTCCCGGGGCTTTAGCCATAACAGGCAGGTAGTAAATGTTATTCTCTTCGCAGAAACCAGGGTTAAGCTTAACAAAATCCTTTTGAGTCGTAATCCAAATATCGCAATCAGACTCAAGGATTTTATTGCGCTGGTTTACAGAATAGGATGTGTGATCAGGAAAAGAGTGTTTGTTCTTTGGTATACCCAGGACAGACTCCACTGCACTAAAAAAAGACGGGTTATTACCAAGCCCAGCAAACAAACCATAAGAACCTGAAACATCAGAAAATGAGAGCATCTCTCCATCATATCCAACAAGCTTATCGGCAATTTCCACAACAAAGTCATGGCTGACATTTCCCTGAAGTCCGCTCTTGCTGTTTAGAATGAGATCAGCCCGACGAGTGTTTTTTTCAGACTCTCGCAGGTTACCCCACGGAAGTATATGAGAGGGAATATCTTTTTGTCTGTCATAAAGAAGAATATCGAGATCTCGATATAATCGTCGATGTTGAAAGCCATCATCAAGAATGATCACATCAGGGTGAGATTCCTCGAGTAAATATTTGGCACCAAGTGCTCGATCCTCTGAAACAAGGACAGGAATTCCAGGGCAATTTCGAGCAATTAAATAGGGTTCATCTCCGGAGCTACGAACATCATTATTAAGACCATTTTTATCAGCGACTAGAAGTAAGCCTTTAGTCTCTCGGCCGTATCCTCTTGAGAGGACAGCAGGAGACATGTGGTTGTCTTGAAAAAACCTGATTAGTGTCTGAACCATGATGGTCTTTCCGCTTCCTCCAGCCGAGATGTTTCCAACTGAAACGATGGGCGTGTCAATTCTATGAATAGGGAGAACGCCCCAATCATAAAACCTATTTCTCATTTCGGTAAGAAAAAAGTAGACGATTGAAAGCAGTATACGTACAGGTAAAAACCAGGCAGCAGAATGTAAATAGTTAAGCGTGCGCATAAAACTTATCTATAATGGCGATCTATTGTTTGCTGATGAGATTTACAAATTTCACCAACACTAGCTATTACAGTATTTAAAACTTCTCCTCGTATAGTTTTATCGGCCTTTATAGGTTCTCCAAAACTTACTATCGCTTTTGAAAAAGGAATGGGAATCATAAATTTATCCCAACCCCTGGCACGAAGGGCCCACTTCGAACTGGATGCTGTTGGAATGATGTATCCGTCAAGATTTTGAGCTGCAACATAAGTGCCTGCTTTCATAACATATCTGGGGCCCTTAGGTCCATCGGAAGCGAAAGCTGAAACCTTAATGTTTTGTTTTCGCAAATAGCGAATCATGCTAGAATATGCTTTCCGACCACCCCGTGTACTGGAGCCACGGAAAGTCACAAAATTAATACCCTCTAGAACAGCCGAGGCAATATCTCCATCCCCAGCCTGACTTACAATCGCAGCCGGGTGAAGGGGAGCAGTCAAATACCAGGCAATAAACATATCGCCATGCCAAAATTGAAAGACAATAGGCTTCCCGGATCGAAGTAGAAACAAAACTCGATTCCAGCCTCGAATTTCAAGGCGCAGACTTTTGCTTATTAGGGTAACAATGAGCCCGCCAAAGCGTTTAGCTATTCGGGCAATTCTTTGTTGAGTCTTCCGGCTTAGTCCCATTTTTAACCAAGCTCTGTAAGGATTTGTGTGGCAATTTTGTTGGCACAGCCAGATTTACCAAGCGATGTCTTAAGTTTCTTTAATTTTTCAAGCATTTGTCTACGATCGTTACTATCTGAGAGTAATCGTGTGGTTTGGCCTGCGATTGTCCTTGGATTTGCGTCTCTCTGGATGAGTTCTGGAATAGCTCGTTCTCCCAAAATCAGGTTTGGCATAGCAAGGTGATCAATTTTGATCAACAACTTTCCAATGAGATAGGACAATGGAGAAACGCGATATATTACCAGAAGAGGCGTTCCTAAATAGGCTGTTTCAAGACTGGCGGTGCCAGAGGCCACAATTGCCACATTGGCAAACGAAATTAGCGGGTAGGGATCATCATGAATAAGTACAAGCCCGGCGATCTCTTTAAAAGACTCGTAATAACTATTTTCCAGCGTGGAAACCCCGGCGAGTACAACTTGAAGGTCAGAGTGCTTATCTCTCAGTAATTTAACCGCGTCAATGAGGGGCCTTGAATGACGGCTTAGCTCGTTACGACGACTTCCTGGCAATAACGCAAGCAAAGGCTTTTCTGCATCCAAGCCATATTGTCTGAAAAAGGCTGACTTCTCAGGCAGGTTAAACATTTTATCAACTAGAGGGTGCCCGGCAAAACTAACGGGAATATTCTGTTCACTATAGAAATCCAACTCAAATGGAAAAATAACAAAGATACGCTTTATGAATTGACGCATAACCTTGATTCGATTTTTCTTCCACGCCCAAACCTGGGGCGAAATATAGTAATAAACGGGGACACCAAGTGCTTTCAGCTTCAAACCTAAGCGCAAATTAAAGCCGGGGTAGTCTATTAAGATGGCTGCATTCGGTTTATTAGCTATAACCTCATTCACAACACGGGACATTACGGTTCTAAAGAAGGACAGGTGTTTGATCACCTCAACAAACCCGGTAACCCCCAGATCTCTTACATGAAAGAGAGGATTTAAGCCCTCCTTGATCATGTGGTCACCACCAAGTCCCCAAAATGTATGTTCAGGGTTAAGCCTGGAAATGGCCGCCATTACTGGGGCTGCGTGATGATCGCCTGAAACCTCTCCGGCGACGATCAGGAATTTTTTTGGTGTGGTGTCTATTTTTGATCCATCAATTGTTGATTGATTTGTTCGGCAATTCTCAAGGCTTCAAGACCATCGCGACCACTGACCAGAGGCGTTTGATCTGAATTAATAGCTAATGCGAAAGCAGCCTGCTCTGCAAACATTGCATCCAATTGTGGAAGCTCCTTATTATGGTATAAGATAACTTTGTCAGTGCCTTCCATTGGAATGACCTGGTCAGCTTCAAATTCATCTTGCTCCCTGGCCAGCTGGTACATTTCGGTTGATCCTTTTTGGAAATCAATAGTGATATAATGTTCATGCTGAAAAACACGCATTTTACGCATAGGGTTCAGGGAGATACGACTTGCCGTGACATTTGCCACACAACCGTTTTCAAAAGTTAGACGTGCATTCGCAATATCAGGAAGCTCAGAGATGACGGCTAGACCATTCGCCTGGATTTGCTTTACCGGGCTTTTAACGAGAGACAGGATAATATCAATATCATGGATCATGTTTTCATGAACTACAGGGTTGTCAATTCCCCTGGGAACAAAGCTCACAAGGCGATGAGCTTCAATGAACCGCGGGTCAAGGTCAATATCATCCAATGCCAGCAATGCAGGATTGAAACGCTCAACATGACCAACCTGGATTTTCACATTGTGCTGTTTGGCAAACGAAAGCAGTTCTTCACCCTCACTCAAGGTTTGAGTAATAGGTTTTTCAATAAAGACATGCTTGCCGGCCAGGATTGCTTCTTTCGCATAGAGATGATGGAATTTTGTAGGACAGGTGATGAAGACAGCATCGCAAGCGAGAAGTAATTCATGAAAGCCTGAAAATGCATAAACATCGAATTCGCTTGAAATTAAAGCAGACCGTTCCTTGTCTGGCTCAAAGAGTCCAACAAAATCCCAATCAGTATGCTTACTTAGATGTCTCGTATGGAAGCGACCGATATGACCGGCGCCCACCAATCCAGCTTTGAGTTTGTTTAAGTTTACCATAGCATGAAAATTAAATCAAAATGATACAGGTGAAAGAGCAATCACATGATTTTGAAATCAGCTAAAATCATCCATAGAGCAATATTGATTCCGGATTAGCTTAAAGGAAAGGAGTCAAGACTCATGAATATCAATTCAAAAAACATTCATAAAAGTATCTCAATTAGGACTTCAAAGGATCAATTGTGGCGAAAATGGACCACAAGTGATGGCTTAAAGTCGTTTATTGGAGTCGACAACAGGATTGAATTAAAACCAGGAGGCGCTTTTGAAATATATTTCTCAATGGACGCCCCAGAGGGAGAAAGAGGAAGCGAAGGTTGTCAGGTTCTAAGTTTCCTGCCGGAAGAGATGTTGACCTTTTCCTGGAACGCACCCCCATCCATTCCTGAAGTTAGAAATCAAAACCACAGAACATGGGTAGTTGTCCAGTTCAATAAAATTGACCAGAACTACACTGAAATTACGCTGGATCACCTTGGATGGCTGAATGGTGAAAAATGGAATGAGACATACGTATATTTTGAGAAGGCCTGGGATATTGTTCTAAAGGCGTTGTCAGAATCATGTGTCGACCATCCCAATTGATAAATTCATTTAAGTCTATGGTTCCAAAACTCTTGGTAAAACCTAAATTCCACGTAATGAAAATGAGACTTTATACGAAAGATTTATATATATGAAACCAGTTGTACTAATTGTACTTGATGGTGTGGGCTACACCGAAAGAGCTGAGGGTAATGCCGTTTTGGCTGCTAGAACGCCAAACCTGGACCATTATCGTAAAACATACCCGAAGAGTATTTTAGGCGCCTCAGGAGAAGCAGTTGGTTTGCCGGCGGGTTTTCAGGGCTCCAGTGAGGTTGGCCATTTAAGCATGGGTGCCGGAAGGGTTGTGATTCAAGAGCTTAAGCGTATTAACGACCAGCTTGAAAACGGAACAATCTATCAGGGTGCGCTTTGGCAGTCCATGATGGACACGTGGATAACTAATAACTCCAACCTACATCTTTTAGGCCTGCTTCAGGATGAGGGCGTGCACGCACACTATGACCATCTCTTCAAATTTATTCGCCAAGCTGTGAAAGAAAACCCCGAGGGAAACGTGGTCATCCATCCCTTTCTTGATGGTCGAGATACGCCCCCAAAGAGTGCTTTGGAACACCTGAACAAGCTTCAGTCCGTCATAGATGAATTCCAAAATGTATCCATCGGAACATTTATGGGTCGCTATTATGGGATGGATAGGGCTAAGAAGTGGGAGCTGACAGATCAGGCCTATGACTGTATTGTTTCAGCAAAAGGTCGCATAGCCAACTCTATAGCGGAGACAATAAAGCTATCATGGAAGGAAGACAAAACCCCGAACAATGAGAATATGTTTGATGAATATATACCTCCATTTGTGATGCGTGGGTATGCAGGAGTTCTCGACGGGGATGTCATTTTGCACACGAACTACAGACAAGACAGAGCGACCCAGCTAACAAAATCATTTATTGAGCCTGATTATCCAGGGGCAAAGAAAGCGGATCTTGACATCATGTATGTTGGAATGACATCATATTATGATGGTTTTGATAACTTTCTGCTCGGCGAGGATGCAGATGACGATCACGAGCTTCCTCCCACGGTAGGAAAACTCATTGCGGACGCCGGGATGCACCAATTGAGGCTTGCGGAAACCCAAAAATTTCCACACGTGACCAGTTTTTTTAATGGCAAACTAACGACACCCTGTAAAAATGAAGAACGGATAGAGCTAGAAGGTCGATTTGACCCGGCGAGTTTTGCAGATCATCCGGAAATGGAAGCATATAGAGTGGCCGAGACCTTTATTGCCCAGCTGGATAGAGGGAAACATGACTTCATCATGGTGAATTTTGCTAATGGAGACATGGTGGGTCATACAGGAAGCTTTGACGCCGGAGTTCAAGCCGTTGAGATCATTGATGAGTGCCTGGGAATGGTTGTTCCTGCAGTTTTAGAAAAAGGCGGTCGTTTGCTGATCACTGCTGATCACGGAAATGTGGATCAAATGCTTGACTATGAAACCGGCCTGGTTAGAACCAGCCACAGCCTTAATCCGGTCGAGTTATTTTACATCACCAAGGAGTTGGACGCTGATGTCACGCTGGCTGATGGCGTCCTTTCAGATATTGGCATCACTATTTTGGAGTTGCTGGAAATTGATATTCCGAGCCAGATGGACGCTAAGACTCTAATTAAACTATAAGAAAGAAGAAATATGAAGAAATCAATTGTATTAATCACGTTGTTGGCCGTTTCAAGTCTTATAGCTTCCCGCCAGGGAGTATCAATTCACAAGCTAAACAATGGAATGGAAGTCTTGTTGGTTGAGAATAAGGCCCTGCCAATGGTCGGTGTAAATGTTGTCGTAAAAACTGGATCCGCATATGAAACTTATGAGACGAGCGGAATGAGTCACATGTTAGAACACCTGCTATTTAATGGAACAACCTCTAGAACCCAACGAGAGCTATATGACGATACGGACTTGATTGGGGGCTATAACAATGCAAATACAGGTGACTATTATACAAACTACATGATGGTCATGCCGGCCGAGCATCAGATCAAAGGCATGGAGATACAGGCTGACATGCTTTTTAATTCCATTCTTCCTGAAGACAAATTTGAAAAAGAGAAGGGTATTGTGCTTGAAGAGATTGCACAGAGCCTGTCAAAACCAGCTACAGAGATGGAATACAACCTGTCTGCTGAATTCTATAAGGGACACGCCCTATCTTTGCCAACACTTGGAACCTATGCCACGATTGAACACATGTCTCGTGATGGTGTGAACCACTATTATCAGTCAACCTACTTACCTAACAATATGATCTTAAGCGCCATCGGTAATTTTGACAGCGAAACCATGTTAAAAGAGATCAACAGAATTTATGGGGCAGCCGCTCCCGGGTCAGTATTTCGACCAACAGACAGTATTTTGAAAACAGGAATGACTAGGGTTTCCGGGAATAATCTCACACCTGGAGCATGGCTTGATCGATATTATGGTGGTGAGTTAAACACCCTACATCAGATCTATCAGTTGCCAACGGATAAAACTGAAGGTTTTTTCTCGTTGTTAGAGCTGGGACTGAAAGAACAATTAAATGAGATTGAATCAGGCCTCAAACAGAAGTTCCCCAACGTGGTTGAGAGTGTTGAGCTTGAGCTACACACAAGCCCAATTGCAGCATACATTGCTTTTAAGGTGGGCATGAACGATTACGATAATCCGTCCACTATTAACGATCAGTTGCATGACTTATTAAAAGGTGTGAAGATTCGAATACCAACAGCTACCCTCGCCTCTTTAGCAACCAAAGAAAAGACAGACTTCTTAAGAAACTCAGAAAAACCCCATATGTTTGGAATCTATAACTCGTATGCCTTTGCTGTGGATGGAATTGATGGTGTCTTGGATCTTCCAACAGAGATGACATTGTCGTCGGCCGCCAAAACATTAAAGAAGTTTCGCTTCAAAAGTGAACCTGCTGTCATTTTTCACCATGCTAGTGGCGAAGAAGATGCCGCTTCCAGCGGTGAAGTTGTGACACAACTGATTCAAGGACCAGAACAAGGGATGGGTTTGGTTGTAAGACAAAACACAGCCTCCGAGTTATTGGCCATTCACTACCTCTTTAAATATAAAGCGGCCTATGAGTCTGAATTTGGGCAGGATGCCGCAAAGATCCTGCATGACTGTTTTGGTCAACGCATGAAATCCCCTGAGAAAGAAGAACTGGGTAAAAAGTTTGGTTTGAAGTTTACGGTAAATGACAACCCTTGGATTCCAATGGACAATATTTATCTACATCCTGATTTTGGCTATATCAGGGTCGAGGGCTTGGCAGCGAATCTTGATGAAGCAATCGCCTTTCTTAATGCAGAAATGAATGGATTTGTACCAACGCAAGCCGAATTTGAAATAGCACAGGGCAAGTTTTCGCGCGGAATGACCCACGGTGGAAAAGATAAAGCTAAAGATCAGTTTGAAGCACTGAAAGATTCAGTTCTGTATGGTGCGCAAGTTGAAGAAGCCGCAAAGGAATTGACTTATAGCAGTCTGCTAAGTTTTACGAAGGTCTATTTTGAGCCAAACAATCGCGTGGTGAGTGCTGTTTCTCCACAACCAACAACGCTGGTTGCAAAACAGTTGTTGTCCGGTGTAAGCACTTCCCCGAGTAAAGAATACGCCCTGACAGAGAAGGCGTATCAAACTCCTTCAAGCTCCTTTGCCATAGATACTCCCGGTGGTGGTGAGAGGTCTTATTTGTTCTGGGGATTTGTTAAAGATATTGACCCTGCAGATAAAGCAGCAATCAAAGCCCTCTCACTGTTGCTCTCTGATAAGATAATATTTGATGTACGCGAGAAACAAGGGATGGCATACCGAATGTCCGCCACCTCAAACGTAAGAGACAATAAAGTATTATTCTATATTACACTGGGCACCAGACCTCAAAACACAGACGTCCTGGTTCCTCAATTCCCAAAACTGATGAGTAAGGAATATTTGGGTGATATAAGTGAGACGGATGTCCAGAAAGCGATCAATATGTACCTTGGGCGGATGATGTTCCGTAGACTTTCCAGTGTGAATCAAGCCTACTACCTGGGGACATCTTTGTTTTTTCATGACGACATGAACGAAGACCAATCTCAGCTGAACGCCTTAAAAAAGGTAACCCTTGAAGACGTCAATAGAGTTGCTGCAAAATATTTATCGGCAGAGAATCCTATTTCTATAGTGGTTAGATGAAAAGAGCTGTAAATCGAGCCAGGGGAGCTGATTTGGAGAGACGCAGCATGCTGCGTCTGTACTGTGCAGGACGACAAACAGAAATAAGAGGTATAAAATGAGACTGGTTAAAGCTGTCTTAATAACGCTTGTAAGTGTGCTAATTATGGTGTCATGTAAGCCGACTGAGGTAAGCGAGGTTATCTTTACCGACCACAATCTCAAGTTTGACTTAAATATTGAAAAAAGCAGTGTAATGTTTGAAGACAAGGGGTTAATGCAGGTTAAGTCGGGGGTAAACGTGTTTTATTTAACCCCTAATGCAAGGGTAGACCATGTGATGCTTGATGGTAAAGCATTAGAGTTTAAGACGCTTGATTCAAACAGTATATCTACCCTTGATAGTAAGTTAGCCTCTAAAATTGTGTCATTAGATCCCCCGAATAACGCATTATGGGTCATTTTTAAGCAAAAAACGACCAAAGAGGTCAATTTTAGTGTAAAATACTCATCCGTCTTTCAGGCTGATGTCTCAGAGGTTCGTTTTTCGAATCAAAACGTGGGTCGTGAAGTCACAGCCACCATTATTGACAGGGGTGCCTATTTCAGCCCCTCGTCTTATTACTATCCACGCGGGAATGATGGTTTGATGAATTTTGAGGTGACTGCCAAGATACCCGAGGGTTGGGAATCTATTGCAGATGGAAATAGCATCTCTAGTGAGGTAAGTTATGGTCAAAAAATTCAAAGCTGGAAAAACCCTTACCAATCCGACGGCTTGATGTTTATGGCAGCCCCATTCGTTGTTGGGCATGTCAAAGCAAATGAAATTGATGTGTATTGCTATTTCTTTGAAGAGGATACCAGTCTTTTTGAAACCTACTTACCGGCCACTGCAGAATATGTTAAAATGTATTCTGATATGATTGGTCCCTATCCCTATGAAAGATTCACTGTGGCGGAGAACTTTTTCCCAACGGGTTATGGGATGCCAGCCTGGACTTTACTGGGCCAGCAGGTTATTCGACTACCTTTTATTGTTATGACCTCTTTAGGACATGAAGTGCTTCATAACTGGTGGGGAAACAGTATTTATGTCGACTACGATAAAGGAAACTGGTGTGAGGGCCTCACGGTCTATGGAGCAGATTATCACTATAAGCTCAATCGCAGTCCAGCCAGTGCACGTGATTACCGCAAGGACATATTAAAACAATACAAAAGCTATGTGACCGCTGACAATGAATTTCCTGTTCGTGAGTTTGTGGCTCGTCATAATGCGGAAAGCCGTACGATCGGTTACAATAAGACCATGATGATCTTTCACATGATTGAGAATCATGTTGGTACCGAGAACTTCTTTCAAGCGTGGCGAGATATTTATGCTGATTACCGGGGCCAGAAAGTGACTTGGGAGGTTTGGATCCAGGCCTTTGAAAAAAGCTCTGGAGAGAACCTGACGCATATAATTCCGCAATGGGTGGATACAGTTGGCGCTGCAAACCTGAGTGTTGAGTTGCTGGAGTCTTCAAAGAACGAAGGGAAAACGAACATCAAGCTCGTAGTCAATCAGCCCGAGAATGGCGCCTACTCTTTGAATCTTCCAATAAAATTCATGGGGTCCGCAGATCAATATCAAACAGTTCAAGTTGAAGGAGCACAAACAGTGCTAGAGTTTACACTTGATGGCGATATTAGCGCCTTCGAGCTAGACCCTGACTATAACGTGTTCAGGCATCTTTATCCTCAAGAGATCGAACCGATTGTAGCGGCTGTTATGGGTGCCCCAGAAAAGCATTTTGTCTATTACTCAGGAAATGAGAAAGAATCCCTAAAAGCTTTTGGAGACAACCTTACTGAAGGTGATGTTTCACCAGTATCCGGAGGTGAAATTCTGACTTTGGGTCCAGAAGGGACTTACGCCATAATTACCTTAAACCCAACTCAATTGCCTGCTGGTCTGGATCAGAAAATTCAAATGAATGACAAGACTATTACGATCAATGGAACCGAATACCAACGGGAAGGCCATACCTTTGTTTTAAGTGCCGAAGAAGCGGAGATCTCAGCAAAGCTGCTGGTGGTGATCTCTAATGACAAAGCATCCTTAGCGCGGGTGGGTCAACTGATTCCCCATTATGGGAAATATTCCTATCTTGTTTTTAAGGGCTCTCGGAATATTGGCAAGGGACAATGGCCAGCACTGACAAGTCCACTCAGGAAAAACCTATAGTTTTCAAGGCTTAGGCCAGCATCTAAAAATCGAAACGGCGAAATGAGAAGAAACTGTTTGTTCTTGGCACTTAATTTGCACATGTTCGACCGAGCGTTCGAAAAGCAGAACGAAGAGTTTATAAGAGGACGATTTACATGACGGTAGATAGAAAAGCCATTGAAAGAGAAGCCAGAAAAGAACTTATTCTTAAAGGGGCGCTCACTGTCTTTAAGGAAAAGGGGTTAGCGGGAGCAAAGATTGATGAAATTGCACGCGCTTCAGGTTTTGGTAAGGCTACTCTCTACTACTACTTCAGCTCAAAAGAAGAAATCTTCAACGCACTTCTCCTCCAAGGGTGGTTGATGCTTTGGGGTGACCTGGAAGAGGTTGCTGTGGGTGGTGACAACCCGCGACGTACCTTTATAGCCATTCTAAAGCGAATTGCTGAGCTGGTTAATGGGAATCGTCCTCTCTATGAATTCTTGTTCTTTGCTCCCAGGGCTAATCGTCCTGAGGAGAATGAAAAAGCAGACTGGAAAGTTTATCAAACAAGGTTATACAATGTCCTTCTAGAGCTCATTGAAGAAGGAAGCAAGGCAGGACAGTTTCCCCAAATGGAATCACGGCTGGTACTAAAAGCGCTTGGTGGGCTTTTTCACGGACTCGTGTTTTGGGGAGAAGATCGAACTTCAATCTCAGAAGATGAAATTGAAAAAATGTTAGATATGATTTTGCAGGGTAATTAATAATGGCAGTAGTAAATAAGGTGTTGTAGTGCTTGTTATACCAAAGCAAAGATTTTATCTTTAGCTCTTCAATACCGTTAAGGAGGTTCTTATGAAAAGAAAGATTACACTTTTAACACTAATCCTGTTTGGATTGACCCTTGGGTTCTCTTTTGGGCAATCATACACTGAAGATTTTGAAGATGGCGTAGTCAGTGATTGGCAACAGTATCGTGCCGGAGAAGAGATGATCCAGGCGATTGATATGGCTTCAGCTCCGGCTGTTCTCGCAGAAGGAGGTAGTAAGGTTGGCTATATCCAGGATACTAACGGTAGCTATACAGGTGCAGCTATTCTGCTCATGGGCGACACCTTAGATGCCAACTATACGGTTGAGGCAGATGTTTATGTTTATGAAAATCCATCACCTTCAGGCTATACTGGTATTGTCGCTTATGGTGATTCCTCAAAAAGCTACTATGTCAAACTGGTAGCTGATTTTGACTCCAGTAATCGGTTCCGTCTCTATAATAACCGATTAAACACATCGACTTTTGTGTATACTTTTCACCACGCCCTTTCAACCACAGGTATAGATAAATCCGAGGGCTGGCATCATATGAAAGTTAAAGTGAGTACGAATGCGGTCGACAATACGGTCTCCTACCAGTGTTGGTATGATAATGTGGATCTGGGAACTTATGTTGATGACGCAGCTGGCCATACGACCAGTGGTTTGGCGGGAGTATATGCATTCCAGCAGGACACCGATGGTATAGCTGGATACTTTGATAATTTCGTAGTTGAACCTAATGGGTCTGTTGCTATAGATAAGCCCAAAAATCTACCTGTTGTCATGACCTTGGAGCAGAATTTCCCCAACCCCTTTAACCCTTCAACCACCATCTCGTTTGATATAAACGAAGAAGGACAGGCTGCCCTGCATGTATATAATGTAAAAGGTGAGCTAGTTACCACGCTTGTTAATGGTCACATTAACTCGGGTAGTTATCAGGTAAGCTGGGACGGAACAAACGTTAACGGGCAGGCCTTACCATCCGGATCCTATTTAGTTGTTCTAAGCAAGGGAAATGAGCAGCTCAGTCGCAGCATGCTCATGATCAAATAATTATAAAACTCAATGGCTGTCTCAATCGTTATGGGGCAGCCATTACCTACCACAATGAATAAAAAGATAATCACCGCACTAATATTAGTGCTTCTCACAAGCGTATCCTTTGCCGGGGTTGGCGGGAAGATAGCTGGTAAAATCAGTTCACTAGATGGAACCATTATGGCTGGTGTCAATGTGGTCATTAATGAAACATCTTTAGGGACAGCTTCTGACCTGGATGGAGACTACTTTATTCTCAACGTACCTCCGGGGACCTACACCATAAGATTCATGATGATCGGATACAAGACAGCTGTTTATCAAGAGGTTCAGGTTATTTCTGATTTTACCACCCGTTTAAATACTGTCCTTGAACCAGTTGCCCTCGATGCTTTAGAAGAAGTAATTGTAACCGCAAGCCGACCCTTGATTCAGAAAGACGCAACATCAACCATTCATGTGGTGGGGGCTGACGATATTGTGGCTATGCCAGTATCAACATTCAAGGATGTTCTGGTTACCCAGGCAGGCTTTACCGAGGATGCAAGCGGAGGAATACATGTCCGCGGGGGGCGTACAAAAGAAATTTTATACATGATCGATGGTATTGTTGTAAGGGACCCCCTGGAGGGGGATTTCAGCGGTAGTGTAAATCAAGATGCTATTCAGGAAATGACGGTTATAAGCGGTACTTTTAATGCGGAATATGGTCAAGCTATGTCTAGCGTGGTAAACATTGTTACAAAAGAAGGTGGTTCTGATTTTAGCGGAAAGATGGAATTTACCAGTGACCAGTTAAACGAATCACCCTATCATGAGTCGGGAGCTTTTGAGTATATAGACCCAAGCTATGCAAACGTAGACTCAGCCTATATTTATCCTGATCAACAGGACTCTGTCTTGTTCTCATATATTGATAATGCCCCTGATGACTATTACGTACCGGGAATAATTCCCATGGTGAACCTTCCTGTTAAAGGTAAAGTTAGTCTCAGTTTTGGGGGCCCACTTCCGATTGGAAATACCCATTATTTTGCGTCCATGTTTTATAGCGAGCTTGACAATCCATTACCTTATGGCATAAACATTAACCAGGATGTTCAGTTAAAATTAAGTAACAAGATCACTCGCAAACTCAAGCTTGTGGCCCACTTGCATAGCACGAGTCGTTTATCTCAGAGTTATTCACATACCTGGAAGTATTTACCTGAAAATCATGCCCATACTTATCAGTCTAATGATCGACTGGCTCTTAAGCTGACCCATTCACCAAGTAGAAGCGTATTTTACAATATTCATGTCACCCAGCAGTCAGTGAGTACCAGAGTTGGGGTAAAGGCCTTGTTGCCAGAAGATTACGAACGCCCCGCAACGGACAAGTCTGTTTATTTTTATGAAAGTGGACATGAGGGAATTATTAATAACAACCAGAGTATTACCGCTTCTACAGGCTTTAACCTTACCTGGCAGGCTAATCAACAACACCAGATAAAAACCGGCTTCTTGTTGGACAAACACCGTCTTGAGATCAATACCGAAGAAGAACCCTGGGAGGGTGGCGTCAATTTTAAAGACGACACCTCGTTCTCACCATCAGAAGGTTCCTTTTACGTGCAGGACAAGATCGAATATGATTTTATGATCTTCAACCTGGGTATCCGATTTGATCAGATCAATCCACAGATAAATATGTGGGAAGACCTGACCCGCTTTACCATGTTTGATTCAACAACTCAAACTTGGGGACCAGCACCAACGGTAGAAACCGAGTCTCAAACTAAATGGAGTCCGCGAATCGGTCTGGCTTATCCCGTCACCGACAATACGGTTTTTCATTTTTCTTATGGCCACTTTTTCCAAAGTCCAAACTTTAGATCTATGACTTATAATGCCAGCAAGGACATTACCTCATCTTTACCGTTGGTTGGAAATCCAAAAGTTAAACCACAGAAAACGGTGGCTTTTGAAGTGGGTCTAAAACAAGCCTTATCGGCAGATACCCGATTAGAATTAACCGTTTGGTCTAAGGATATTCGTGATCTTTTATCAACTGAAATGCTACGCTTTCAATCCAATACAGTTATTGTGTATAGCAATTCAGATTACGCCAGCGTCAAGGGAATTGACCTGAGTATTGACCGACAGTTTAGTGGACATTTTGGTGCCGATCTTAGCTACACTCTTTCTGTTGCTCGCGGAAATAACTCCTCACCCATAGCCGGGTATTTTTCTGCTTATACCAATGAAGAGATTCCCCATAAAGAATATTTCCTCAGTTTTGATCAACGCCACGACCTGTCTTTTAATCTTTCACTACGCAGCTTTGCTAAAGAAGGCTTTCAACTTGGTAGTTTATATCCCCTATCAAATATCAACGCTAACCTGCTGATTAGTGCCGGTAGTGGTTTGCCATACACACCGTATGTTGATCCTTCGATTCGAGTTGAAGAAAATTCCGCTAGAAAACCCTGGACGTTTACCCTTGATTTGCGGGTCAAGAAAAGCATAAATCTTGGGTCCTTGAGATCTTCAGTATTTTTTGAGGCTATCAACTTAACGGACTATGAAAACATTCTTGTCGTGAGCAGTAGAACAGGGGAACCATTCAATTCGGGTGCAAGTGGACTCGTGGGTGCAAATGATGATGGTAACTTAAATCCGGCTAAACTTGGACCAGGTAGAGCCGCCAAGCTAGGATTGAGTGTGAGTTGGTAACTATGAATAAAGCGAACTTCTTTACAGTGCTTTTGATCTCTGTCCTTGCGACATCAACACAGGCAGGTGACTGTAGTTCCTGCCATACGGACAGATCATATTCGTCTCTATCAAAATCAGCTGGGATTTTTCAAAAAGCGGTTGGGGTTATGGATAAAGGACAAATCCAAAACAACACAGGTAATTTCGGAACTCTCTCCAGCTTCCATGTCTATTTCACCAATGCCTTGCATTGGCCCAGAAATGCCGATGACAATCGCCAATATAGTTTTGGTCTTGGATTAATGGTGGGCATCAATCAAAATGATGTTTTGGAGACAGAGACCCAATCCAGCTCGAAGATACTTGACTGGCTGCCTCCAGACAATGCTCTCAACACAGAGTATTCAGGTGAGATCAAAGCCATTTCTGATGACACGCCCTTTATGGCCTCCAGTGACTTGCTTAATAGTTGGCCCGACCTGGGTTGGCCAGGATATTTTCGGGTTGATATTAACAATCTTGATTCTGCCACCCTGGCTGATCATCCTGATGCTCTTACCCTTCCCGAAGCAGCCAATCAATTCAGTTCTGATCGTGATCTATTTTGCACATACAACGACCTTCAGAATCCACAGGGGAGTCATGGGCTTACTGTAGAACAAACGGCCCACACTTATGGCCGACCTTATGCTGAGGACATTATTTTTTGGGATTTTAAGATCTACAATGATGGACTTAAAGACTTGGACAGTATCTATGTCGGCTTCTATGCCAAATTTCGACCAGACTTTGATAACCACGACTATATCAATTTTGTGGACACCGACAAGGATGGACAGAAAGATTTTGTCTACGTCTATGATCTTAACAATACGACTGATGGTGTCTGGGCTGACACTGACGACCCACTGGGAATGGTTGGCTTGAGAGTTTTTGACACACCAGGGCAAATCGGCATTACTGATTTTCATCATTTTGCCAGAGCAGCTTCACCAAAGACCGACGAAGAATGGTGGGCTTTGATGACCAGCGACACCGCGGACACCAACCTTACGGATCCAGCCTTCTTTTTTCATGGAGATGATATTCACATAGACTATACAGGACTGGACTCTCTTGCGGAGGAATCCTTTTATCCAGCCTGGTCTGAAACAGAGAATGAAGAGGAGCGGGTTGGTAACGCCATCAATTATGTGGTCTCATGCGGCCCCTTTAATTTAAAACAAGACTCCATGGTCACCCTTTCAATGGGTGTTATCATGGGTGACGCCGGAGATGTACCGGACAGTCCTGACTTCAGTGACCTTATGGAAAACGTCCAGACAGCCAACGAGATGTACCGCTTGTACTTTCAGGGTTCAGGCCCACCTGATGCTCCAAGCGTTCATGCTGTTCCAGGTGATGAAAGGGTAACTCTTTATTGGGACTCAAGTCCTGAACAATCTATTGACGCATGGACAGGTGAAGCAGATTTCGAAGGCTATAAAATTTTCCGCAGCTCTGATATGGGAATTAGCTGGGGAAAAGTTGTTACAGATGTCTACGGGAACGGAGTTGGTTACAATCCCATTGCCCAATTTGACTGGTCTGAAGAAGAGGACCGGGACAAATACGGTGTAAATGTTTCCGGAAATGATCCTGCTTTTCCACAAAGCCTGGGTGAGAACTCAGGTCTGGTTCACTCATTCACTGATTCAAACCTGGTCAATGGTGTGGAATACTGGTATTCCGTTTGCGCTTATGATCGAGGAAGTCAAAATCCGGACAGCTTGGTTCAATCATATATGAATGCTATTGGAGCCTCTCCTTTTGAGAAGCATACCGTGACCGTAACGCCAGGCAGACTGGCTTCCAATTTGACATTTGGGCAACTTGAACCTATTGAAGGGGATTGTGAAGGAACTGTCAGGCTTGAAGTCGAAAACTCTGATTTATTAAAAGATCACGACTATAAAATCACATTTAGCTGGGACATTCCCTACGTTGATGCAGCAGGGGACACCGCCGTTGGTACCGGATTAACGCTGGTTGATATCACAGAACTGGACACTCTGGTTCACAATCTAATTATTGGTGCTGACACGGACACTAACGTGGTTGCGGTAGATGGGTATTTACTGTATTTGGAAGATGCTCCCCCTGGAGTAAAATCGATGGGCTGGACAAAAGCTGCCAATGATACATGCACTTTTGATTGGCGTACCGTTAGTGTTGAACCAGGATCGAACATGTTTTACCAGGAAGAAATAGTGACCTTTGATGATTGGCGAATCACCGTTGATTCTACTCAGGCCGACTCCCTACTCTGGATTGATCTCTTCTCCGGGACGCTTCAGCCCGAAAAACAGCCCGTACCAATCAAAATTGAAATTGTGACTGACCCTTATAATATTAAAAAGGCTACGAGCACGAGTTATCTAGGTGAATTTGCGATTTTGGGTCCCTGGGAAGAATATAGAAAAGAGTTTTACAGTCAACTGGGATGGGATCTTGTGCCAGGAGGGACCGGATATAATGCCGCCAGCCCTGGTTGGTATGAAAAGCATGTAGACATATTAATTTTAGAAACGCCTGATACCTCAAGAGCAACAGGCGAGGCAGTTCCCAACTATATGTATCTGTTTACGAATAATAAACCAGATACCTCAGGAACAGCCATCGGTGATACACTGATAATTGAGGCAAAAGCACCTTCTGAGGGAGATGAGTTTACCATTATAACGAATAAGCGTTTTGGTCCTTTAGTTAGCTATACTTTTAACCCTCTAGGAAAAACCAACACTGGCGAAACTGCAGCTAACCCATTAGAAAAGCTAAGCGTCGTTCCCGATCCTTATATTGTCAGCAATATCTGGGAGACTAGCGAGTTTGGTAAACGCCTCATGTTCAACCACCTACCCTCACGATGTACTATAAGCATATATACGATTGTAGGAGAATTGGTGGATACTGTTGAACATGAAGAAGGTGAAAATGGCGATAGTGCCAATGGTTATGTTTTTTGGGATATGCGCACAAAGAATGATCAATTCATAGCACCTGGAGTTTATCTGTACCATGCTGAAACACCGGACGGGAATGAAACCGTAGGAAGGTTTCTGGTGATCAAATGAGAAAACTACTACTCCTTTTGTGCTGGTCCAGTTTGATCTTTGCGGATTTTGACAAGGTTGCGACAACCAATGCACAGTTTCTAAAATTCGGTGTGGGACCCAGGGCCATGGGAATGGGCGGCGGATTTGTTGCCCTGGCAAATGACGGTACAGCAACCTATTGGAACCCTGCTGGATTAACATCCCTGAAGACGATGACATCGACACTCAGTCACAATACATGGGTGCTTGATATTAAGCATGATTTTTTATCCCTGGTCTTACCAACCAGAGAAAATGAGTGGATTGGCCTCTCTGCTTCATCGCTTACCATGGGTGAGCAACTGGTTCGGACTGAGCTAGATCCAGACCCTGAACCTGACGGATTAACATATGGTGTCTCTGACATGGCAATTGGGGTTAGTTATGCGAGATTAATTACAGATCGACTCTCGTTTGGTATCACCGGAAAATTTATCCACCTTACTGCATACAACGAAAAGGCCAGTGCAATGGCCATAGATATCGGATCAATCCTGAGAACTGATTTTTATGGTCTTAAAATTGGAATGGCCTTATCCAATTTTGGTAATGACCTGAAGTATGAAGGTCGTGATTTGATCGTCAAGGCAGATATTGATGATGACCTTGAAGGCAATTATTTAAATGATGCAGACCTGCAAACCGAACCCTGGCCATTGCCTCTCATGTTTCGAATTGGTGTTGCCATGGATCTCATTGGAGTAGGTGATGCTGTCTTACAAAGTGACGTTAGTCGTATGACCTTCACTTTAGATGCTGATCATCCAAATGATGGACCGGAGCATTTAAATTTTGGTGTAGAGTATGGTTTTCGAGAACTGATTTTTTTGCGGGGCGGATATCGCCACAATTATGATCTGGAGACATTTTCCATGGGGGTTGGTATCAAGATTCCGCTCTCTGGATCAAACCGGATCAAGCTTGACTATGCTGTAAAACCGATGGATGTTTTTGGGAATACCTCAATTCTCAGTATTGAGTATAGTCGGTAGTTTTGAAGAATAAATAGTTAAGCCCTCGCATTGTTTAGTCAGTGCGAGGGCTTTTAGTTTTATTTTACTGCGCTGTAAATGGTAGTAACCCCAAAGGTCAGATCACGATGGCTCACCTGAGAAAAGCCCTCACTACCAAGCAAAGCCTTAAAATCAGTACGGTCTGGAAAATGACGGACTGATTCAGGCAGGTAGCTATATGCTGATTTACTGGACATCAATCCGGCGAGTTTGGGTAGAATATGGTCAAAATAGAAACGGTAAAGACGTCCAAAAAACCAACCCTCAGGTTCGGCGAACTCCAATATTGATAAACGCCCACCTGGTTTTAAGACACGGTAAAACTCCGCCAGAGCAGCTGAAATAGTACCGACATTCCGAATACCATAGGAAATACTCAAAGCATCAAACTGACTATCCTCAAAAGGGAGCTTCTCTGCGTCGCCCTGGATCACATCATATTTATTGCCCAACTGACGAGCATCGATCTTTTTCTGTGCCAGTTCTAACATGTTGGCAGAAAAATCTAGTCCAGTGACGTGAATGTCGGCTGCTTTGAGTGCTGAAAAGCCCTGGTCTCCAGTACCGCAGGCAACATCCAATAAACGATTCCCATCTTTTAGGTCAAGAGCATTGACAGATTGTCGTCTCCAGTAGTGATCAATTCCGAGACTGAGAAAGTGATTCAAAAAATCATAACGCTTAGCAATACCGTCAAACATTTGTTGGACTTGCTCTTTTTTTTCATCACCACTATGTATAAACTCAGATTGAGACATGCTTCTTTTTCCTTATGACTGCCTTTAATCTTTACACACAAGCATGTGATTCCAAGCAAATAGATATCCCTATTTTATTATATACTGATAAGTTTTTGAAGATTTAAGGTTAGCCGGAGAGGGTAATAAAAATAGTTAGATAGCTCTTTGTCATTTCTATATTGAAGAAGTGGTGGAGTGAGGGTTATCGACGAAAGAAAAAATTGACAAGGATTTACGCGGGGTGAACAATAATAGATTGACAAGAATAGCGATGCTGGCGATGCTATTTGTCTTTGGTGCTGAAGCACAAACTTTAGATGACAAATGGGGCGTTGGGTTAAGCCTTGGGTCACAGCATTACAATGGAGAATACGGGAACGGTTTATTTAATCCGCTTCAGGGCGAGGGTTTGTATGAGTTTACCGTTGCCAGAAACATTAATGAGAAATTTGATGTTGTCTGGACCTTTGGTGCTGGAGAAATTGCCTACGATACTGGTTCAGCTATCAGCTTTCACCGCAACGTGAATCAGATGAACCTCAGTTTGAAATATTATATCCCAAAAACGCTTTATCCAAAATATAGTCATCCAAAGCTAGACCCCTTTGTCTTTGGCGGGTTGGGTGTTATGCGCTTTTCTGCTAAACCGACCGTGAACGTGCCCTCCCTGTATAGTATGCAATTACCTGATTTTGGATTGGGTGTTACGTTTAAGCTTTCACCAGGCGCCAATCTTGTCATGAAAGAAACATTTATTTTCTCCAACAGTGATGAAGCAGACCTGAGAATTAGCGACGGCAATGACTTTTACGCTCAATATACAGTAGGAATTGTTTTCAGTTTTGGTGGCCGTGAGGATACCGATGGTGATGGGGTTGCTGACAAAAGAGATGAATGTCCGGATCACTTTGGTCCAGCTTCGCTACTTGGATGTCCTGACTCAGATGGCGATGGGGTATCGGATAAAAATGATTTTTGTCCTGATGAAGTTGGCACGTGGGAAATGAACGGTTGTCCAGATTCAGATGGTGATGGAATTTCTGACCTACAGGACTCCTGCCCGGATCAGGTTGGACCAGTATCGTTTGGCGGTTGTCCGGATACAGATGGTGATGGCATCGCTGATAATTATGACCCATGTCCTGACGAAATCGGATCTGATGCAATGAATGGCTGTCCTGATATTGATGGAGATGGCATAGCTGACAAAGATGATGCCTGTCCTGGTATTCCCGGCTCATTAGAGAACAAAGGTTGTCCGGAAATTGAAGAAGAAACCACAGATTTATTAGAACAAGCCCTGCACGATGTGAAATTCCAAGCTGGAAATGATGTTCTAACCCAGTCTTCATACGATATTTTGGATAATCTGGCTGAAATTCTCAACAATCATCCAGAGTACAAACTGGCTATCAAAGGCCACACTGATTCACGAGGCAACGACAATGGGAATCTAAGATTATCTCAAGAGCGAGTTGATGCTGTGCTGCAATTCCTTGCCGAGAGAGGTATTGCAGGAGAGAGAATGAAAGCCACTGGCTATGGTGAAACTCAACCTATTGCAGACAATAGAACAGCTGCGGGTAGAGCCACCAACCAACGAGTAGAATTGACCATTGAGTTTTAATGGTTGACGATTTCCCCAGAGGCTGGAACTCTGAGCTCCAGCCTCTGGGTTTTACTTTCAAAATGATTCACGATGTACTGGTTTTTCACGGCTCGGCGGACGCCAGTGTGAGTATGGAAGACTTTGCTAAACTCGCTGTTGATCTTGAGTCTCCACAGATTTCTCACGAAATGATAGCCTATAGTGGTGCGCCACATGCATTTACAGTATTTCGTTCAGAGCGCTACAGGAAAGATGCTGATAAAAAATCATGGAGCCGATTCACCCAATTCTTAAAAGAAGTTCTGGATTAGAGAGCCTTCTGTGGGTAATCTAAATTTAAAACAGGACCAGTTTATCTCTGCCATGGAGCGATATTATTCCATGAAGATATACGGTTATATCGGAAAGCTAGTCTCGATCACCAATGTATCACTGCAGATGATTCTGGCTTATCTAATACTGCGAATTCCAATTGATCCCCTTTCTCAGGCATTGACTTTTCTTGCTGCATACTTTTTGACAGACTTTATTAATGGTCTGGTGCACATGATTATGGATCACAACGAAGATTACGAGTCCGTATATGGTCCTCTGGTCGCCAGCTTTCATCTTCACCACCAAACCCCCAAATACACAAAAAAGTCTCTACCGGTAGTTTATTTTAATGAAACAGGAGCTAAAATATGGTTGGCCCCCTTTCTGTTTCTGGTTCTCTTCCTTGTTGTACAGACAGGTCTGGATCCACTAGTATTGCATCTTTTGCTCTATATTGGTCTACTATCATCGTTTGCAGAGGTCTCTCATTATTTGTGCCACACATCTGATTCCAAAACAGTTAACTATTTAGGTCGAGTTGGAATTCTACTTTCAAGGGAGCATCACGCCCTGCATCATGAACTGGATAATAAAAATTATGCCTTTTTGAATGGCTTAAGTGACCCCCTGATAAACAGAATAGCGACAGCATTTCTCGAGGGCTATAAAAACACAACTGACCAACACTATGCTTACTACGTGGCAGGCGCCGCCAATAAACAACGATAGACGAGAAGACTTCAGGAGAGAACCGAAATGAAACTGATACAAAAGTTGTTATTGACCCTATTGAGTCTGTCTCTTCTTCAAAGATGTGCAAACTTATATACGCCCCCGAATCACTTTTTTTCGAGATCATCCTGCAGGTGGACAGGAAGCTTTTTTGCCTGGGGACACCCGGTTTTTATGGATGGTAGAGTGGTGTCAAACGAATTGCAGCTTTGATAAACCACAGTCACGTTTAATATTTGATGTATTAAAGCAGGAATAAAAAACTGGATAATCCACTAATCTTGAAAGATAGAGATTTAGAGATATGAAAAACATAAACCGCATCATTTTTCTTGCAGCTCTGGTTGTTTTGCTGGCCTGCACCCCGGGATCACAAAAAAAAGATCACTATGATTACTCCAACATGGATAGAGCGACAAAGGTTGCCCACAAACGAGTTGAGCAGTTTCTTGAGTTAGGCGCTACAGGGAAACTTCCGGTTAAGATTCTAAAATACAGTAGAATTGATACGGTCATTATTAACAAGAAAACCAGAGAGCTTAATGTTTATCTCAATGACTGGTTCGCCTCCATGCCGTTTCGCATTAGCAACACAGCAGCCATCTATAGAGAGATGCGACAGGTCCTTGGCCGCAAGTTTAAGCGATATTCCCTGAAGATCTACGGTGGCGATGTGGTCATTGAACAGCTTATCCCTAATTACTATCGTGGGAATAAAAAAGCATATGATCGATCACGCATGCCCAAGCCTGATGAAGTGGTTGTTCCCTTAGTTAGGAATGCCAGCAAAGGGTGGAAACCCAGCAAAGGGCTTTACAATCGCAACATTGCGTTGTGGTCCAGTCATGGGTGGTATTATGAGCAGAAATTCGACCGCTGGGAATGGCAACGGGTTCGAGCCTTCCAGTCTGTTGAAGATCTCTTACCTCACGCCTTTGTGACTCAATATCTAATGCCAATGTTAGAGAATTCAGGCGCCCAGGTTTTCATGCCACGGGAGCGAGATATTCAATGGAATGAGTCAGTTGTGGACAATGACACCCCTGAGAACGCAGACGAGTATCGGGAAAGTGGGTTCTGGCAAACCTCCAGCGATACAGGCTTTGCCATTGGAACACCTCCTTATGGCGAAGGCATCAATCCATTTAAGCTGGGTACCTATCGCTATTCAGAATCGAACACAGAGGCAACGAGTTCAATTAAGTGGATTCCAAAAATTGAAGAAGCAGGTAAGTATGCTATCTATATCTCATATTCTGCTTCTGAAGAGAATGTAAGTGATGCCCATTATTCAGTTTATCACCTGGGTGGAAAAACCGACTTTCTGGTGAACCAACAGATAGGTGGAAGCACCTGGATCTATCTCGGGACGTTCATGCTTAACGCTGGATTCAACCAAGACAATGGCAGGGTAGAACTCACCAACCAGAGTGCTGAATCAGGAAAAACCGTGACTGCCGATGGCGTTCGTTTTGGTGGTGGTATGGGAAATATTGCCCGCAATGGCCAGGCAAGCGGTCGCCCTCGATTTACTGAAGCAGCACGCTATAATTTACAATATGCAGGTATGCCGGATACTCTGGTTTACATGCTCAACGAGGATAGTGATTATAAGGACGACTATCTAAGTCGTGGAGAATGGGTTAATTATCTAAAGGGAGCTCCTTTCGGACCCAATAAAGACCGAAGTGTTGAGGGTTTAAGGATTCCTATCGACCTGTCCATGGCCTTCCATACTGATGCTGGGACCACTCGAAATGATACGGTTATCGGAACATTAATGATCTATCGTGACGAAGACCAGGGTGGTTCAACGGTGTTTCCTGACGAAATGTCGCGTCTGGCCAGTCGCGATCTGGCGGATATCATGCAAACCCAAATCATTGAAGACATTCGCGCAAAATACGATCCGGCCTGGACTCGACGCTGGATTTGGAACCGTGACTATAGTGAAATCTCTCGTCCGAATGTGCCGGCCGTCTTGTTAGAATTATTATCTCACCAAAACTTTTTGGACATGAAGTTTGCCCTAGATCCTGATTTCCGTTTCCACACCAGTCGATCCATCTACAAAGCCATGTTGAAATTTATCAGTGTTCAGTATCAGGTCGACTATGTGGTTCAACCGCTCCCAGTTTCTCATTTTCAGGCCACTTTTGACAATGCCGGGGATGTGGTGTTGAAATGGAAGCCCGTTATCGATCCCCTGGAAGCTACAGCCACACCGGACAAGTATAGGGTCTATACCCGGATTGGCGATAAAGATTTTGGAAATGGGACCCTGGTCTCTCACACAGAATTTACAATCAAGGACCTACTACCCGGAGAAATATACAGCTTTAAAGTGACTGCCGTAAACGAGGGTGGCGAGAGTTTCCCCTCTGAGATATTGGCTGTGTCTTATCAGGGGAACAATAAAAAGCCGGTTTTGATCGTGAATGGATTTGATCGTATTGCAATAGCAGGTACAATTGAGACTGATGAATATTTAGGCTTTATGAATCTTTGGGACCAGGGTGTTCCGGATAAATATGACCTGGATTTTACAGGCCAACAGTATGATCTTTTGGCGTCATCTCCCTGGTTGGATGATGACGAGCCTGGACATGGTGCCAGCTTTGCTGACTATGAAACCACCATTATCCCCGGAAACACCTTTGACTTTCCATATGTACACGGGATGTCCATCCGAGCCAGCGGTCATTCATTTGTTTCAAGTAGTGATGAAGCCATCATGGACAATCAGTTAGACATGACAGACTATGAGTATGTAGATTTGATCCTGGGAGAAGAAAAGACCACCGATGGTCCTAAACCTCGAGTCGAGATGCGTTTTAGGGCATTCCCTAAACCCTTTCAAGCTGCACTTGAGCACTATGTCAGTATGGGTGGAAACATATTTATTAGCGGTGCTTATGTGGGCACGGATCTGTTTGAAAACCGGGTTGATTCCCTGGACATAGAGTTTGCTGAGCAGGTTTTGAAATATAGACATAGAACAGATCACGCAGTAAATACAGGCAAGGTCATTTCCTCTGACAGCACGCTTTTTACTCTTCCTGAAGGCTTTGAGTTTAATACGCTGGTTCATCCAAAACTATATGCAGTAGAGTCACCTGACGCTATTGAACCGGTTGACACAACTGCCTCCACTGTCCTCAGATATGCCGAGAACAACACCAGCGCTGCAGTGGCTCATAGCGGAGATAGTAAAATTATGGTCTTTGGGTTTCCATTCGAGACTATCATCTCCCAGACACACCGGGATGAGGTCATGAAATCGATCTTGGAGTTCTTTTTGCGTAAAGATTAGTCTTAGTTTATCCGCGAGATAAGCGGGCTGAAGACAAGTTAGAAAAACAGTCAGACAAAAACAGGTGTATTGGTTGTCCTGTGAGTGTCGACCATAATGAGTCAAAACTTAAACTACCAGATTATCTCTAAGCCGGCAGGTCCTTCCTGTAACATGGACTGCACCTACTGCTTTTATTTGGAAAAAGAACAGCTCTTTGCTCCGTTACCAACACAAGACGTGCCTCTTCGAATCATGTCTGAGCCTATTCTGGAAACCTATATTCAAAAAAAGCTAAACACGGAAAGTTCGTCTGAACAAAGCTTTATCTGGCAGGGTGGTGAACCCACCTTATTAGGTTTGGAATATTTTGAAAAAGTCGTAGCACTTCAGCAAAAGCACGCGCGAGGAAAAGGGATTCAGAATGCCGTTCAAACCAATGGCGTGCTGTTGAATGATGAATGGTGTGAATTCTTTGCCAAACATAACTTTCTAGTGGGGATCTCAATTGATGGTCCCCGAGAACTCAATGATAAATATCGTGTGAATAAAGCGGGGGATTCCACTTTTGATAAAGTCGTTGAAGGTGTGGCCTTACTAAAGAAACACCAGGTTGAGTTCAATACCCTTACCACGGTTCATAAAGGCAATGCTGACCATGCATTGGAGATTTACAGGTTTCTAAAGGAACTGGGTAGTCGGTTCATGCAGTTCATCCCAATTGTTGAGAAGAATAACGATATGTCGGTAGACTCAAAGCAATACGGGGATTTTCTTGTCGCCATTTTTGATGAATGGGTGAGTCAAAACGTGGGACATATCTTTGTTCAGAATTTCGATGTAGCTTTAGAAGCATGGTCTGGCTTACCGTCTAGCTTGTGCGTCTTTGCTGAAACCTGTGGAACCGCTCCCGTACTTGAACACAATGGTGACATGTATGCCTGTGATCACTATGTTGAGCCAAAGTATAAGATTGGAAACATCCTAGATGATGAGTTGCCTACAATCATGCAATCTCCGCAACAAGTCGCCTTTGGCCAGGACAAACTGGATCAGCTTCATCCCAAATGTATCCGCTGCGATTATCGTTTTGCCTGTCATGGTGGCTGTCCCAAAGATCGAATCCTGACAACAACTGAAAGTGATAATAAGCTCAACTATTTATGTGATGGGTATACCAGGTTTTTCGAACATATAGATCCACAGATGAAGTTTATGGCAAATGAAATACGGCACAGACGTGCCCCGGCAAACGTCATGATAACACAATGAGGTAAAGATGAAAACGACTCGTAGAGAATTTATCAAAAGGGTTGGCATGGGAACTACAGCACTTGCTGTTCCCGGTTTAATGACCGTGGGCTGTATGAAAAAGACCAGGCCAAATATCGTATTCATCATGAGTGACGACCATGCCGAACAAGCCATCAGTTGTTATGGGAGTCAACTTATAAAGACGCCGGGAATTGATCGTATCGCCAAAGAAGGTATTCGCTTTGAGAATAGCTTTGTTACCAACTCCATCTGCGCCCCCAGTCGCGCTACCATGTTGACCGGAAAATACAGTCATCTAAATGGACTACACGATCATAGGGATACTTTTGATGGAAGCCAGGTCACATTTCCAAAGTTGCTACAGGAGGCGGGCTATCATACATCCATAGTGGGGAAGTGGCATCTCAAATCAGAGCCCACCGGCTTTGATTCCTGGAACATTCTGAAAGGCCAGGGTCAGTATTATAACCCAAGTTTTAACGACAACGGAAGCAATCGCGAGTATGTTGGCTATACTACAGACCTGGTCACAGACAGAGCCCTTGAAACCCTGGACTCAATGGATAAGTCAAAACCTTTTTGCATGCTCATCCACCACAAGGCGCCCCATCGAAACTGGATGCCCAACCTGAAACATCTTGATGCTTTTAATGATGAAGAATTTTCTGTTCCAGAGACCTTCTTCGATGACTACTCCGGACGCAAGGCAGCTGCCGGAGCAGATATGCGCATCGATGATATGTATTTGTCTTTCGACCTCAAACTGCAGGAAGAATTTTACGGAACCGAAACAGGCTCTGGCGGGAAAGAGTCTTACGCAAAAAATGTGGGTGAAACCTGGAAGAACACCTACAACCGACTTACCAAAGAACAAAAAACAGTTTGGGATGCGCATTACAACAAGATCAACCAGGAGTTTAAGGCTTTAAAACTCACGGGAGATGAGCTGTTGGTGTGGAAATACCAACATTATCTCAAAGATTATCTCCGCTGTATTCTTTCATTAGATGAAAACGTCGGTCGAGTGCTTGACTACTTAGACGAACAGGGATTGACTGAAAACACCATCGTTGTGTATACTTCTGATCAGGGTTTTTATCTGGGTGAGCATGGTTGGTATGACAAGCGCTTCATGTATGAAGAGTCCCTGGGCATGCCTCTGGTCATGCGTTATCCACAAGAGATCCAGACAGGTCAAGTTTCTCAAGATATGGTGATGAATCTGGATTTTGCATCCACCTTCCTTGACTATGCCGGAGTGACTATTCCCGATGATATGCAGGGATCATCTCTGCGCGCACTAGTGAAAGGACAAACTCCCCAGGACTGGAGACAGGCTGTCTATTATCACTATTACAACAATCCCAAAGGATGGCATAGTGTGGGTGGTCACTATGGTGTAAGAACTGAACGCTACAAGCTGATCCATTTCTATATGGAGGATGACTGGGAGTTGTTTGACCTAGCCGAGGACCCCAGCGAAGTTAATAATGTTTATGCTGATCCAGCATATTCTGGAGTGCTGATTGATATGAAACAGAAATTATCTGAACTCCAGCAGGCTTACGGTGACACAGAGATTCCCGTAGAAAATGAGTATTAAATGATGATGACAAAAAGAACACTCCAATTATCTATTCTCCTGGCAAGCCTCTTGTTTTTTCAGTCTTGTGCCCAGAGAACCATATGGTATAAAGGTAACACACATGCCCACACTGTGATTTGTGGTCATGCTGACTCTCCACCGGAAGTGGTGACTCAATGGTACCATGATCACGGCTATAATTTTCTTATTCTCAGCGAGCACAACCATTTCATTGATCCTGATTCTGTAATAATGCCGGAAAACCTCAGGGATAACTTCATTCTCATTCCAGGCGAAGAGGTTTCTGGACCCAAGATCGTACACACAACCGCCATGAATATCCAAGGCTTGGTTTCACAGCGAAAGGATCTTGAAGTAAAAGCTGAAATTATTCAGGATCATGTGGACAGCACCTTGAGTAAAGGTGGACACACCATTCTAAATCATCCCAATTATATCTATACCGTTTCAGCGGCTGACATTATGCCGGTCAATAATTTATATATGTTTGAACTCTATAATGGCCATCCCTTGGTCAACAATGCGGGGGACTCGGTCCATGTCTCTACTGAGGTACTCTGGGATGAGTTGCTTACCGCCGGAATGACAATTTTTGGCGTTTCATCCGATGATGCTCATTATTTTGCAACTATGGACAGTCTGCATTCTAATCCCGGTCGGGGTTGGGTTATGGTCAATGCTCCAAAGCTTAGCGGAGATGCCATTACCGCCGCCATGAATCGAGGTGACTTCTATGCTAGCAATGGAGTGATCCTCAAGCAGTGTAGCGTTAGCAGGGGCGTTTACCGTGTGGAGGTTGACGAACGGGCCACCGAGGACGAGCTGACATCACCAGAATTGCGTGGTGAGCACATTGAAAAAGGAGATCTAGGATATTTGATCGAATTCATTGGCCCCGACAGTAAGATTTTGGCGAGCTCAAGATCTTCAATCGCCAGCTTTCCCCTTTCCAGTGCTTCACAATATGTACGGGCAAAGGTTAGTTTTCGCCGCAAGACTGAGGGCGTTGAATTGGAAGCATTTTATGCCTGGGGACAACCGACCTTCATGGATGAAAGAAGCTTGAGTGATAAATCTCAATAAACAGATTATTCTCTTCGGAATCACAGGCTTTCTGTCCAGCCTGCTCTCATTCACTCCTGGTGAGGGTCTTTCACTGACAGCAGAAGAGATGACGCAAGTTCAGCGGGGAGAAATAATACTTCGGGACCTCAGTACAGAAGACTCACCGGGACAGACTTTTGAGGCTATTGGTTTGATCAATACACCACGAGTTGAAGTAGTGCAGGTATTGATTGATTATGAGAAATACCCCGAGTTTATGCCTAATGTGACTCATGTGGAGATCGTTGAGCAAACAGGTGACGAAGCAGTCTTGAATTATATTTTGAAGCTCCCCATGGGGATTGTCAAAAAGTATCGGATTCAAATAGCTCTGATGGAGAGAGACAGTTTAACCTCAATTATTGAATGGCAGTATCGTGATTGGCCTGGGTTAAAACAGAAAGAGACCATCAGGGATACCAAGGGCTTCTGGCAGATAGAGGAAGTATCACCTGAAACCTGTCTCGTATGGTATCAAGTCTATTCTGATCCAGGACCAGTTCCTTTTGGTTTTGGCTGGATCGTTAATTTTTTAACCCAAACCAGCTTTCCCGACGCATTTCAGCAGACCAAGCTTCGGGCAGAAGCCTTTGATTCCATAATAGACCCTAACTAACTGCAGAGAAATCAAACTCGTCACACCAAGCTCGTCATCCTGAGCCCGTCGAAGGACGACGGTTATAGCGACAAGCTTACTCCTTTACCCTAAACACCCCTTTTAAATGAAACCAATTGCTCCTAAGTTTGTCCCACAAAAAAACAGAAGCGTGGTATTGATGATGAATTCAACAAATAAATTATCCCAAAAGCTAATTTACCTTTTCCTGGCAGTGTTAATTGTCTCCACGCCGCTCCCAAGCAAAGCCTACACCACCGATCGCGTTGTCCTGGTCATTATTGACGGACTTCGCTACAGCGAAGGTCTTGGCGATCCAAACCACACCTATACACCACGTATGGCAGCACTTGCAAATCAAGGTGCTTTGGTCGACAACTTCCGTAATGATGGCGTGACCAAAACCTGGAGAGCAATTCCGGCTATCTGGTGTGGAGCCTGGACAGAAATTAACACCTTCTCAGATCCTTACTGTGGTGGATCAAACAACAATACCACAGAGCTGCCTACGGTGTTTGAATATTATAGGAAACAATTAAACAGACCGGCTGACGATTGCATTTACACGATAAAAAATCTGTGCTCCTGGAAAGCCAGTCATGATGTGGACTATGGACCGGATTACTGGCCACTGTATCACGAAGCGGGCACTACAGATACTGATGTGTGGCAGGAGACGGAGCAGGTTATAGCCACTCAGTCACCTCGCTTATTGTTGATGTATCTGGCTGATGTGGATCATGCGGGGCATGTCGGTGATTGGAACGATTATCTCAAGTCTATTGTCACTGCTGACAGTCTAGTCGGTAGACTTTGGGAGGTGCTCCAGGCTGATACGGCCTATGCCGGAAAAACGACTCTATTGGTTACCAATGATCATGGTCGTCATGATTGGGATTTTACCGGTCACGGGGATGGTTGTGAAGGCTGCCGCCATATCCAACTGCTGGCAGTTGGGCCAGATGTGCGGACTGGGCTTAGATCTGATGTAACTCGCACCATACCGGATATTGCTCCCACCATTGGTGAGTTGCTGGGCTTCACCACAGAGAAAGCCACCGGGACAGCCATGACAGAGCTATTTACCGATGTGGTTCATATTGACAGGTCTCAGCGTCCTGAAATCCAAGCTCTTAAGGTTTTTCCAAATCCCAGCAATCAGGGTACAACCATAGAAATATCCTTGCCAATTGAATCAGAAATTGAGCTACAGGTTTACGACCTAAAAGGACGGCTGGTCACCACCATAAATAGATATCTTGGAGCTGGCCTTAATCAGATCAGTTGGAATGGAACAGATAATCATGGCAGGGAAATATCATCGGGGACCTACCTGATACGATTGCAGGCTGATAATGATGTGTCTCTTGGAAAAATTGTTCTTATAAAATAAGTATAGGTAGAACTCTCATCAGCATAGCTGAAAATCGAAGCCGGGTGATTTCAGCTTTTAAAAAACCATGATATAACTACATTTAGATGATTAATTAAAAAAATATAGGTTTTAAGACTAAGAGAAAGTTAATGACTATTTGTCGCAAGGGGCTTGGGAATGAAAATTAAAAGTGTTCGAATCCAAAACTACAAAAGCATTAAAGACGTTACCATCCCTTTTTCAGCGTACGGCCAACGGACAAACAAGAGTAGTGCGGCTTTTTTGGTGGGTATCAACGAGGGTGGAAAAACAGCTCTGCTTGAGGCCTTGAGCTTTCTAAAGAAAGGGTTGTCAGGTGTAGATTACGAGGAAGCCTGTAATAAGGAAGCGCTAGAGAACGAGGAGTACATAGACATTTATGTCACCTTAGCGATAGGGAGTCAATCTTTTTGGACGGAGAGGCTTACAAAAGACTGTGGAATTCCGGTAGAATTAAGCAAAAAGATTAAATTCAAAAAGCTGGAAAAGAATTTGTATCTAGACACTGAGGGCTCCAGTTTTCACTATACAATAGAAATTGAAAACATTCCCTTATATGAATATGTTGTTGAAAGTTCCCTCAGCGGTGTTGGTCTCGTTGGTCAAATAAAGTCACTAAAAGAACAAAACAGTGTAAGTGAGAAAATAACTCAGAGCAACGCAGCTGGGTTCCTCACAGGCAATCAAAAAACACTGGAAATGAGCGATATTGAAGAGATGATCCCCTTGGTGTTACAGCCTATTTTTGAGAGGAGCTTCCCAAGCATTCAAATTTGGCGTCCAGAAAAAAAATATTTAATCAGCACAACAATTGATCTTGCAAAATTTAAAGAAGACCCGAACATCTCATTGCCATTAAAAAATATCTTTCACATATATGGAAAGACAGACAATAAAAACATAAAGGCTACAATTGAGCGCGCGCTTAAGAAGCAGGAATATTGTGACGAGCTAAAGGACAAGCTATCAATTTCGGTGACAAAACATTTAAACGAGATTTGGAAAGAGCATAAAATTAAAATAGTGGTCTCTATCAACGGAAACAATTGCCACGTTTTTGTCGAGGATAACGATAAAAAGCATAGTTATTATAAAATGAGCCAAAGGAGTGATGGGTTTAAGCAGTTTGTTTCATTAATTTTGTCATTATCCGCATTAAATGTAAGTGAAAAATTAAAAAACAATATTATTCTTATCGATGAGCCCGAGGTCCATTTGCATCCAAGTGGAGTCCGATACATGAGAGACGAGATATTGAAAATTGGAAAAAACAATCAAGTCTTTGCTTCAACACACAGTCATTACTTGGTAGACACAACCTCTCCAGAACGACATTGGATAGTAAAAAAAGAAAAATCTGAAACAACAATAAGTCAGATCGGCGAGGACACACCAATTGAGGACGACAAGGTGTTAATGTCTGCTTTTGGTCTAAATGTATTTATTGAGCTATTGCCCAAAAATATAGTTGTAGTTGAGGGGGGTGATGACAAGTTGACATTACTTCATTCAATTGATAAGATAAGGTCACGATTCTTTTATTCTATAAAATCAGCAGGAGGGGCTTCTAAGGTTCCAGGAATAGCATCCATACTGGGTGATGAAAGCGTTCCGGCATATGTTCTGTTTGATGATGATAAAGAGGGTCGCGACAACAAGAAAAAAATTCTAGAGAATCTAAAGAACTCATTCTCAAAGGAAAACGTATTCACAATAAGAGATATAGAATCTTCACTACCTATTTATTCTACTCTAGAAGACCTCATGCCCGTTGATTTTGTTAAAGAGCATTTTGACAGTAAACTGAATGGCAATTTCAACATTGACCCAACCAAGGCAATCGTTTTGCAACTTAAGCGCCAAAATATAGAGCTTAAAGACAAACAGAAGATGGCATCAATCAAGCTAAGTCTGGCAAAAAAATTCATTGCCCAGTTTAACACTAAGCAAAAAATAGAGTCGCAATCACCAAGAATGGCGGCCCTTGTAAGCGCCCTGGTTTCAAAAATTGAGAGTAAAGAATAACAGGATCAGGGCTAAACTTCTTCTGTTGATGCCAAAAGCCATGATTTTACTTGACAGAAGGTTTCTAGCACTCTAACTTGAACACATGTTAAGATACAATGAACACATGTTCAGTAGAATTCAGGCAATATGATCTCAGAGCATCAAGATCGTGGCTTGTTGGTATTAGAGGCAGCCCGCTTCTACTATGAACACCACCTTACCCAATCCCAGATTGCATCTAAGTTGGAGGTCTCACGACCCACTGTCTCACGACTTCTGCAAGAAGCTCGAGATCAGGGTGTGGTTCGGATCCAGATCATCGACCCCAGTGCCAGCGGAACCCGGCTGGAAAAGAGGCTCAGAGACCAATTTGGTCTCAAGCATGTGGTTGTGGTACCTTATGATGGTGAACCTGGCCAAGTGTTAAAATCCCGCATGGGCTATGCCTTAATCGACTTATTAGACACATTGATAGATGACAATTCAACCCTGGGCGTTTCCTGGGGAACCACTATGCAAGCCGCGACAAAACATTTAAGATCACGGCCGGTCAAGAACATGACCGTGGTTCAACTTAATGGTGGTGTATCAAAAGCAGAACTGGATACCCACGCCAGTGAGATCGCCGGAAAAATGGGCGAGAATTATCACGCCACACCATACTTACTACCACTACCGGCCATCGTAGATAACCCAGAATTAAAAACAGCCATCATTTCAGATCGACATATTGCAAAAACATTAAAGCTGGCCAGAGAAGCGGATATCGCAGCCTTTACCGTAGGCGCCTTCGGGTCAAACTGTGTTCTGGTCAAAGCTGATTATTTTGAAAGCGATGAAGTCCAAGACCTTATCGACCAAGGCGCTGTGGCAGATATCTGCTCACGCCTCATCAAGGCAGATGGATCCATCTGCTCACTAGCCCTGGACCAAAGAACCATTGGTATCGAGCTGGAAGAACTCAAAGCCAAGCCCTATTCAATCGCTGTAGCTGGTGGTCCTGACAAAGAACAGGCCGTCAAAGCCGGACTCACAGGAAAATGGTTTAACAGTCTGATCACAGATGAACAAACCGCCCGTAAATTACTGGGGGAAGCATAAGATGAGTACAAAACCAATTATCGCCCTGGGCGCAGACCACGGCGGTTATCCTCTCAAAGAAGAGATCAAAACCTTTCTGAAAAAAGAGGGTTATGAAACCATCGATTGTGGTACCCACTCAACAGACGCAGTCGACTACCCCGTCTTTGCTGCAAAAGTCGCCCATAAAGTGGCCGATGGCAAAGCTCGCTTTGGTGTTATTGTTGATGGAGCCGGTATCGGATCCTCCATGGCAGCCAATAAGATTCCCGGTGTAAGAGCCGCTCTCTGTTATGATCTCTCCAGTGCCAACAACGCCCGTGAACACAATGATGCCAACGTTCTGACTCTTGGGTCAGGCTTAATTGGCAAGGCTTTGGCCACTCAGATCGTGAAAAAATTTATTACAACAGACTGTACTGAAGACAGACATTTAAAACGCGTTGGCATGATCGATGATCTGCAAACCGAAAAAGGAAATACGGAAACAATGGAAACGACAACAAAAACAGATGACCAGAGCCTGGCATCATTATCTGACCAGGATATTCTGAAAATTGCAGAACGTGTAGGTCAGTTGGTTCAGGCTGGATCTGGAACAGCAGGTGAAGAGCCATGTAATGAGAAGAACCATGATCATCAGGATAGCGATATGGTTTGTCATTGTGGGGTCTGCGCTGAACGGCAACCTGACACCTACCGCAAATTTATGGATTTTGGTGTGGATCGTATTGGTGTCCATGATGGTACCAGTGCCGCATCTGTCCCCGAAGATATCGCCAGATGTATCGATCACACAGTTTTAAAACCGGATGCTACAGTTGACGATATTAAAACTCTTTGTGCAGAAGCTGATGAGTTTCAATTTGCCACAGTTTGTATCAGTCCCAGTTATGTTCCATTGGCAGCCAAAGAACTGGAGAACTCAAAAGTTAAAGTTTGTACCGTAGTAGGTTTTCCATCAGGAGCTCACCATCCAACCATCAAAGCCATGGAGACTCGTAGAGCCATTCGCGATGGTGCCAAGGAAATTGATATGGTTATCAATGTTGGAGCCTTAAAGAGTGGCGACGATGAGTTGGTTTATCGTGACATCCGTATGGTTTGTGAGGCTTGCGAAGATGGTGGAGCCATCTCTAAGGTCATCATTGAAGCAGCACTCTTAACGGATGATGAGAAAGTCCGCGCCTGTACATTAGCTAAAAAGGCTCGAGCAGATTTTGTTAAAACGTCTACAGGATTTGGACCTCATGGAGCAACTGCTGCTGACGTAGCTTTAATGTCAAAGACAGTTGCTAATACAGGAATTGGTGTGAAGGCAGCCGGTGGTATTAAATCACTGGAAGATGCTCAGAGTATGATCAAAGCTGGAGCCACCAGAATTGGTGCCAGCGCCGGAATTGCAATATTGAAAAAAGCCAGATCGATCACGGTCTCAAGCTAAAAGCAATTGAGCCACGGATTAACACAGATGAAAAGAGTTTTAATATACAGAACCACCATTGCGTCTTTGCGAGAAGCGAAGAGACGAAGCAATCTCAGACACGAGATCGCCGCGCTCATTTCTTTCGCTCGCGAAGACGAGACAATGATAGACTGTGGATAAAAGAGGAAATAACCAATGAGTGTAGATTTAAGATCATATGTGTTTTTAGATAATTTGCAGCCACAGCATGCGGCTTTCTTTTGTACGATTGCCAGGGGTTTTCTACCTCTCGCTGGAATGGCTTCTTTGTATGTTGAGATATCTCCTGGAATCGAGATCAACCGCATAACGGATATCGCATTGAAATCAACCAATGTCACACCGGGTTTACAGATCGTTGAACGTCTCTACGGACTTTTGGAGATCCATTCCTTTTCCCAGGCTGATGTTCGTCAGGCCGGTGCAGCTATTCTGGAGGCCCTTGACTTAAAAGAGGAAGATCGTCAGAAACCCAAGGTGGTTTCCAGTCAGGTCATCCGAAATATTGACGATCATCAGACCCAGTTGATCAATCGTATGCGTCATGGCAACATGATCATTCCCGGTGAGTCCATGTATGTCATGGAATGTGTACCGGCAGCCTATGCGGCCCTGGCAGCTAATGAAGCCGAGAAAGCTGCAAATATTAATATCCTGGAGGTTCGTGCTACCGGAAGTTTCGGTCGCGTATACCTCGGTGGTGATGAAAAGGATATTGATGTGGCCTGGAAAGCAGCGACGACAGCCATTGAAAATGTTGAAGGCCGTGTACAGCCGGATAAGAAATAAGTGTAATTAGCCACGGATGAAACACATAGTTGACATAAAGAATCACCATGTCACGTCTTTGCGAGGAGCGAAGGGACGAAGCAATCTCAGATTCGAGATCGCCGTGCTCTTTAGCCTGCACTGAGCGCAGTCGAAGTGCTCGCGAAGACGCTTCAGTGAACATCCGTGTTTCATTTCGACGTTGCTCAATACAGGCATCCGTGGCTAAAACAAGAAAATGAATAATGAATAAAAATAAACCCAAAGCAATAACAAACAGGAGGCAATAAAATGTCTGAAGCTCTAGGAATGTTAGAAACCAGAGGATATCCAGCAGCAGTAGAAGCAGCGGATGCAATGGTAAAAGCTGCCAAGGTAGAATTGGTAGAGTATGAAAAAACAGGTGGTGGCTATGTAACAGTCGTTATCCGTGGTGATGTAGCAGCTGTTAAAGCCGCTTGTGACGCCGGTCGTGCCGGTGCGTCAAAAGTTGGTGAGATCGTAGCTGTTCATATCATTGCTCGTCCCCATCCAAATGTGGATTCTGTTTTACCCTTAGGTCGTGGTAAAGAAGGTAAAGCCGAACTTGCCAAAAGAGCCTAAGCGAGAGGTGACCCTATGATCCTGGCAAAAGTTGTTGGGACTCTTGTTGCCAGCCAGAAAGAGTCCAGTATGGACGGTCTCAAATTTCTGACTTTGCAGCAGGTCGATCTGGAAGGAAAAGCCAAAGGTGGGTTTGTTGTAGCTGCTGATGCAGTTGGCGCCGGCGTGGGAGAGATGGTTCTCTATGCCAGCGGTAGTTCTGCTCGTCAGACAAAAGTAACAGACAACCGTCCCTGTGATGCAGTCGTTATGGCGATTGTAGATAACTGGGAAATTGGCGGTAAGACCAAATACAAAAAGGGTGTGAATGACTAAGTCATTACCCCGGCGTCGGAGTTTCGATACTTCGACGGGCTCAGCAAGACGAAACTCCAGGGCTTGTCTCCCTGAGGCTCTCGAAGGGTCTCTAGACAAGCCGGGTAGAATGAACAATCCCTTCGGAGGCAAACCATGTCACAACTGACAGATAGTCAAGTTGATCTCATAGCAAACCGCGTGGCGGCGCTGATCAAACCTGAGAAACAGGAACGATCAGTATTTGAAGCCCCCTTGCTCGCAGAGGAGAAAACAATCTCTGGTGGGTACGGTGTCTTCAATACGATAGACTCCGCGGTGACTGCAGCCAGAAAAGCTTATGATGCATTAAATGAGCTGACGCTGGAGCAGCGAACAAAGATCATTGAGAGCATTCGCTCAAAAATGAGACTGCATGCTGAAGAGCTGGCGCAGAAGGCCTTTGATGAAACAGGCATGGGTCGCTATGAAGACAAGGTGCTCAAAAACCAGTTGGTAATTGAGAATACCCAGGGAACCGAAGCCCTAACTCCAGAGGCATTGTCAGGAGATCGAGGACTGACCTTAACTGAGTGGGCTCCTTATGGAGTCGTCGGATCTATCACACCCAGCACCAATCCAACCTCTACCATTATTTGTAATACGATTGGTATGTTGGCTGCTGGAAATGCCGTGGTCTTCAATGTTCACCCAATGGCCAAGGAAGTTAGTATCCTCAATGTTGAGCTCATAAATGAAGCCATTATTGAAGTGGGTGGTCCACCTAACCTGGTGTGTACCATTGCATCGCCAACCATTGCGAGCGCAAATGAACTCATGACAGCCAAGGGGGTTGATCTTCTGGTTGTCACAGGTGGCGAAGCTGTGGTCAAAGCTGCCATGTCCAGCGGGAAACGTGCTTTGTGTGCCGGCCCTGGAAATCCACCAGTTGTGGTTGATGAAACAGCCAATATTGAACAGGCCGCTCGAGACATTGTCCGCGGTGCAGGTATGGATAATGGAATCATCTGTGTGCTTGAGAAAGAGGTGTTTGTGGTTGAGTCGGTTGCCGATCAACTCCTGGCTGCTTTCCCTCGTCATGGTGCAGTTGTTTTGAAACCTCACGAGGTCAATCAACTGGAAAAAGTGATCTTTGAAAAGACCAACGGCATGCGTAAGCCAGCTGTTATGAAGAAAGAGATGATCGGTAAAGATATTCAATTTATCCTTTCCAAGATCGGTCTGAAGGTTGCTGAAGATGTGAGAATTGCGGTTCTGCCAGTATCAGTGGGTCATCCTCTGATCTGGACTGAACAGCTCATGCCAGTACTACCCATCGCAAGAGTTCCCAATGTGGATCAGGCTATCGATCTGTCCAAAGAAGCTGAACATGGATTTCGACACACTGCCGTCATCCATTCCAAAAATTTAGATAATCTCAGCCGTATGGCGCGAGTCATGGGTTGCAGTATTTTTGTAAAGAATGGTCCATCATTAGCCGGATTAGGTTATGGTGGCGAAGGCTTTACCTCTTTTTCAATTGCCAGCCCAACGGGTGATGGACTCACGGGACCACGTTCCTTTGTCCGACCTATTCGTTGCGTGTTGGTCGATAAATTCAGGATAGTATAATGAAAAAACAAGCTGCACTCGCACTCATAGAATTAGACAGTATACCGATTGGCGTGCTTACAGCTGATGCTATGCTCAAAGAAGCGCCTATTGCGATTATCAAATCAGGGACTGTCCATAATGGAAAATATCTGGTACTGATTGCCGGGTCTGTCGCTTCGGTTGAAACGGCATTCACCATAGGAATGAGCAAGGGGCAAGACCACCTGCTTGATGCTGTTTTTCTGCCAGACATTCATGAGAGTGTTTACTCGGCCTGTCTGGGCGAACGTCAAAAATGTGGAACAGAAGCTCTGGCTGTGATTGAAATGGCTACGGTTGCCGGGGTGCTTCAAGGTGCTGATGCAGCGATGAAGGGCGCCAATGTTGAGCTGGTGGAATTACGTTTGGCTGATGATCTGGGTGGAAAATCAATCGCCATTTATGCCGGCAAAGTTGAAGACGTTGAGATAGCGAACTCACTCTCTGAAGAAGCCCTGGAAAAACCAGAATTACTTCTATCACAGACCATTATTCCAAGAATTGATCCTGAGCTGGCCAAGCAGATCGACGCCACAACCTATTTTTCCAAATCGGAACTGGCAAACCTGGCGCAGGGAGAATAATGCTGCTTGGTAAAGTTATCGGTACACTGACACCAGCTGTTGTGGCTGAAGGCCTGGAGGGCACACCCATGCTTATGGTGCAACCTCTGGATAAATACCAGAAGCCGGAAGGGGAGGCCGTTGTCGCAGCAGACCCAACCCGCATGGCCGGTCCAGGTGAATTGATTTATTATGAAAGCTCTCGGGAAGCAGCTCTTTTATGCGACCCCTGGTTTGTTCCTGTGGATCATGCTGTCGTCGGGATTGTGGATGACATTCAGATCCAAAAAACACTATAGAAATGGTAATTAGCCACGGATGCCTGTATTGAGCAACGTCGAAATGAAACACTGATGAACAATAGAATATCTACTTTTAGTCTTTGCGAGAAGCGTAGCGACGAAGCAATCTCGGACTTGAGATCGCCGCGCTCTTTTCAGTCGCTCGCGAAGACCAATCAAAAACCATCCATGAAAATCTGTGTAGATCAGTGGCTAAAGAAAGAAAAATGGTGAAATTGTGATCCTCGGTAAAGTTTGCGGAACCATCCACTCCACTATCAATCATCCCTTTTATGACGGGAAGCGCCTGCTGGTTGTTGATAAGCTGGATGCTTTTCAAAAACCTACTGGAAAATATTTGATCGCAATTGATAGCGTCGATGCTGGTGTGGGAGAAACGGTTCTCATGCTTGATGAGGGCAATGGTGCTCGTCAGATAGTTGGAGATTCCATGGCTCCGCTTCGTTCTGTCATCGTCGGAATTGTGGACGATGTTCATTTGTCACAAATTTAGCAAATAATTCCATCACTCGTTATACTCAGTGCGTCATCCTGAGCCCGTCGAAGGACAAAGCACGACGGTTCATTTCCGTTTACAGTATGCTGTAGATAAATCTGGCAACTGGTCATAGTTCTCGTTTATAAGGGCCATTTTCTTATCTCTACGCCATCCCTTAACTTGTTTCTCGAGTACAATTGCATCTTGAATTACTAACTCATCCGAGATCCAAATCAATTTAAAGGGCCTTCGTTTAGACACATATGTGATTCCCTCATCCTCCTCGTGTTCGGCAAGCCGTCTTTCAATACTGTTTGTTATTCCTGTATAGAATGAACGATCAGAACATTCAAGGATATACACATATCCTGTTTTCATTATTGGACTCCAGATTTAGTAAATGGTTTCTGTAAAATAATTAACAAGCGTGTAATAGCAAGTTATGGAAGGTCGACCCTTCGACCTTTCGACTTCGCTCAAGACAGGCTTACTCAGGGTGACGAGATACTTTTCACAACGAAAGATAGTGTACAAATCACCTTGGTGAAACTCCCTGAATAGTCTATCCTGTTACGGAAAATAAGGACCAAATATGAGTGATGTGATTAGAGGTGGTAAAGAAGGTTTAAAAAAGGGTCAGGATATTGAACTGACCATTGAAAGCCTAGCTTTTGGCGGTAAGGGAATGACCCATGTAGACGGCCTGGCTATTTTTGTTGAAAGAGTGATCCCCGGTCAAAAGGTCTTGGCTCGGATCGTTAAAAAGAAAAAGAGTTTTGCCGAAGCCTATCCTCTGGAAATCCTGGAAAAAGCTCCCAATGAGATCGAAGCAAAATGTCCTGCGTTTGGAACTTGTGGAGGCTGTCGTATCCAGAATCTGGAATATTCAGATCAGCTCAAGGAAAAAACCACCCAAGTTCGTGACCTGATCCAGCGAGTCGGTGGTTTTGAAGGTTTTGAAGTACCTGAAGCATTGCCATCACCATCAGAATTTCACTATCGTAATAAGATGGAATTCACCTTTACACCTAACCCATGGCGTAATCATCCTGATGATGAAGATGAACCCATCGGTCTGGGACAACATATCCCAGGACGTTTTGATAAAGTCGTACATATCGAAACCTGTCATCTCCAAAAACCCATTATGAATGAGATCATGAATTTTGTGTTCGCTTTTGCCCAGGAACATGGCTGGGAAGCTTACAATAATAGAACCCATGTAGGTTGGGCACGTAACCTGGTGTTGCGTTATGGTGAACACACAGATGATATCATGGTTAACCTGGTTACCAAGACCTACGAAAAACAACACATGCAGGTTTTTAAAAAAGCCATTATGTCCCAATTTCCACAGATTAGCACGCTGATTAACAGCATTACCTCTAGGTTATCTGACGTCGCCATAGGTGAAACCGAGGTTTTCCTCCATGGACCAGGCAGCATCAGGGATCGCCTGGGCGAATCTGAATTTGAAATTTCTGCATCTTCTTTTTTCCAGACCAATACTCGCCAGGCAGAAGTGCTTTATGCCGAAGCTTTAAAGGGAACAGACCTAAAAGGTGGGGAAGTGGTCTATGATCTGTATTGCGGCACTGGCACCATTGCCTTGTTCCTCGCCAAACAAGCCAAAAAAGTGTATGGTTTTGAATTGATTGCCAGTTCTGTGAAGAATGCCCGCAGGAATGCCAAGGCACAGGGATTTGAAAATGTGGAGTTCATTCTGGGAGATCTCAAGGATGTCCTCTGGCAGAATGTGGACCGCATTGAACCAGCTGATGTGATTGTGGTAGATCCACCTCGCGCAGGCTTACATCAGAAAGTGGTGGATGATATTCTGAATGTCGGACCCAAGAAGTTGGTCTATGTCTCCTGTAACCCTTCAACTTTGGCTCGGGATCTTAAGTTATTTTGTGAAACCGATTATAAACTGTTGAGTGTTCAGCCGGTGGACATGTTTCCCCATACAGCTCATATTGAAACGGTAGCACAGTTAGTTAAGCTTTAGGCGATTTGCATACAGAGACTAACAGATTGAGCCCAATTTCTTTTAAAGATTCATTTTTGGATCTGGCTCTCTACATCTCAGTCATGTTTTTGATTAGGGAAATATATTTTTCCAATGTCGGGTTTCTGACAAATGGTCTTTTTTGGTCATTATCCACTCTAGTGGTGGCAAGCTGGAGAATGAAAGTGCGAGGGGTGAGCTGGAAAGACTTGGGTTTACACAAACCTGAAAGTTATAAAAAAACACTGCTAATCTCAGGTGGGATTCTTGCCGTGACTCTAGTATCTATTGTCGTCTTCCATCTTATTAAGGATCAGATACCATTTTTGGTGGCTCCCGAATCCTCCCCAGAAGATAGTGGCTCTAAATTTGGCGACCTTAAAGGAAACTGGCTACTTTTCTTTTCAATAATTCCACTGGTTTTAGTCCAATCATTCTTGGAGGAACTCTTGGATAGAGGGTTCTTAATGAATTGGTTTGAACAGCTATTTTCAAAGACTTCTTTTGCCACAATCCTGGCCGTGTTAGTTCAGGCGGTGATTTTTGGTTTTAGGCATTCCCATGATCTATCAGAACGATCAATAACAGTCGCCCTTATTGGCTTAACGATGGGAACAGCCTATATGGTGTTTGGCCGAAATTTATGGCCATTAATTATCGCTCATGGTGTACTCAATACAATATCTATGGTTGGAAGAGTAAACTAAAAGTCCCAACGAATCTTACCTTTTGGCTCGTGATTTGTACCTCTAAAAGAGCTAGCAACTAAGACACTCAAAAAGGGGAATATGATGGACAATGAAATACTGATACTGATAGCAACAGCTGCTTCACTGGGCTTTTTTCACACCTTGTTAGGACCAGATCATTATTTACCGTTTATCGTTTTGTCAAAGGCCAGAAAGTGGTCTACCGTAAAAACAATATGGATCACAGCCCTCTGCGGTTTGGGACACGTTGGCAGCACCGTGCTGTTGGGTTTGATTGGTGTTGGATTTGGTATCGGCTTAAAAAAGCTGGAAATTATTGAAACCTTTCGAGGAGACTGGGCAGCCTGGGGCTTTTTAATCTTTGGTGTAGCTTACCTCGTTTGGGCAATTTGGAAACTCAACAAAGGTACAGCCCATAAACACATTCATGCTCACGATCTTACGGTTCACGTGCATCCTCATGACCATCACCATACAGCAGGGAGCATGTTGGAAACCAACCATACGCATCCTCACGAAGACAAATCCAAGAACATTACACCCTGGGTCTTATTTTTGATTTTTGTGCTGGGCCCTTGTGAGCCTCTCATTCCTGTGCTGGTTTATCCTGCTGCCCAGGAATCCATGGCTGGTCTCATTGCTGTAATAGCAACGTTTACCACTATCACCGTACTCACCATGGTGGGGATTGTGTTGGCAGTCAATTATGGGTTTTCGTTTATTAAAACCAGCAAGCTTGAAAAGTATGTACATGTCATCGCTGGCGTAACCGTTATTCTTAGTGGAGCCTTGATTCTCCTGGGCCTTTAGACAATAAATGGGTAAAGACTAAATAATCCTCGATGTTCATTAGCACACTAGAGCTATTTACTCTGGGAATTGGCCCCTCCAGCTCACACACCGTCGGACCAATGGTGGCTGCTGGTAGGTTTAGGGGGTTGTTAAAAGCAGAATTCACAAGCAGTAAAGCAGAAGAAAAACTACATCTTCAATGCACACTTAAAGGCTCCCTGTCCTACACGGGAAAGGGTCATGCGTCAGACAAGGCAATTGCCCTGGGACTCCATGGTTTCACCCCGGAAAAATTACTAAATCAAAATGTAGATGACATTATCCAACAGCTCTGGACTCTTCCCGCCTTTAACGTTGGGGCTGACATTACAGTTAAGTTCTCACCTGAAAATGATATTCTATTTGATCGTGGTGAGCCATTACCTGAACATACCAACGGAATGATCTTTAGACTTGTAGATTCAACAGGAAAGATCATAAAAGAAGAGACCTATTTTTCCATTGGTGGTGGTTTTGTGCATACCCGGGTAAGAATAAATGCAATCGTAGCACCTCTAAAAATGGAATCTAGCAAAGGTACGCCCTATCCATTTGACTCGGCAAAACGGATGCTATCTCTGGCTAGGGAGAGCGGTTTTTCTATCGCAGCCATGAAGCGGGTCAACGAATTAGAATATATGTCGGAAGGAAAACTAAACCAGGGGCTTGATAGTATTTGGTCTGCCATGAAAGACTGTGTGGAAAGAGGTCTTAAGGCAGAAGGTGATCTCCCCGGGGGTTTGGGGCTCCAACGCCGAGCTGCTAAATTACACAAACAATTACTGGGCAATCCGGAGGATGGTAATGTCACCGACTGGCTCTGTGCCTACGCCATGGCTATTAGTGAGGAAAATGCTGCTGGTCATCCTGTCGTAACTGCTCCCACAAATGGAGCTGCTGGAGTGATACCCGCCATTTTGTATTACTGGACCGAGCATCGCAATGGAACCCTTGATCAGGTCCGTGATTTTCTATTATCTGCCGCTGCAATTGGTGGACTCATCAAGTTACGAAGTTCAATCTCCGGTGCTGAGGTGGGCTGTCAGGGGGAAGTTGGCTCTGCGTCATCAATGGCTGCGGCAGGCCTATGTGCCATACGCGGTGGAACACCAGAACAGGTTGAAAATGCTGCAGAGATCGCTCTGGAGCACCATCTTGGAGTCACTTGCGATCCTGTTAATGGACTGGTTCAGGTTCCCTGTATTGAGCGTAATGGTTTTGGCGCCATTAAAGCCTATACAGCAGCATCATTAGCTTTGCGGGGAACGGGACAACATTTTATGTCATTGGATAACTGTATTTCGGCCATGAAACAAACAGGACTGGAAATGTCAGCAAAGTTTAAAGAGACCGCCCTTGGGGGCTTAGCGGTAAGCATTACCGAGTGTTAATTTCAACAAGTGGCTTGAACAAGGGTTAACCCTTTGTGAATAGCGCAGTTTTTCGGAACAAAGTCAAGTTTTCATCATATATTCTAACGATATTTATTAAGGTAAGGTCTGTTGGGACAGGTCGAACCGGCGTGAATATCAATTGAAGAATGAAACGAATAAACCATCTCGCAAAGACCGCAAAGGCAAATATTAATCAAAAAACACAAATGATTATACTCTGCATCTCTGCGCGCTCTGCGAGAGAACACTTAAATATTTCCACAAGGAGTTAAATTGTGAAAAAGAGTACTATTGTAATTATTGCTATTGTGCTGGTGATCTTCTTAATGGTCAGTAATGCCATTGGAAAATACAACAGCATGGTCAGTCTCGAAGAAGGTGTAGACGCTGCCTGGTCTCAGGTCGAAAATGTCTATCAACGTCGTGCTGATCTTATTCCCAACTTGGTTGCCACAGTAAAAGGCTACGCTGAGCATGAACAAGAAACCTTTATCGCTGTTACTGAAGCCCGTTCCAAAGTTGGCAGTATCAACATGGAAGGTATGGCTGACAATCCTGCAGCTTTGCAGAAGTTTCAGGCCGCTCAGGGACAACTTACCAGTGCCTTGAGTCGACTTATGGTTGTGGTTGAAAAATATCCGGACCTGAAAGCCAATCAGAATTTTCTTAATCTCCAGACACAACTGGAAGGTACAGAAAACCGAATCTCAGTTGAGCGCAACCGGTTTAACAAAACGGCACAAGCATACAATACTGTGATCAGACGCTTCCCCGGATCAATGTACGCTGGCTTTTTTGGTTTTGATCGCAAAGCATACTTTGAAGCAGAGTCCGGAGCAGAAACAGCGCCCGAGGTTGAGTTTTAATAAAAATTTGATAAGCAATGGTTCTGAGACACTTCGACAGGCCTGTACTGAGCATGGTCGAAGTGCCCAGGGTGACAAGCTGCAAGAGTGCGTCATGCTGAGCCTGTCGAAGTATAGCACGGTCATTTATACAGATAACTGTTACAAAAAATGAGACAAAATGAAATTAAATAAATACCTCCACCTTGCTTTGTTTTTATTCCTCACATCAAGCCTTATTGCTGATGGTATCTATCCCGACCGCATTAATAAGCATGTCAACGACTGGGCAGATATACTCTCTTCCAGCCAGGAAAGTCAAATTGAAAACGCTCTAAAGAAACACCAGGCCCAATCATCAAATCAGATCGTGGTAGCGACGTTTCCATCCTTAGAGGGTGAAAGTCTTGAAGATGTTTCTGTGCGTATGTTTGAAGCCTGGAAGCTGGGTCAGTCAGGAAAAGATAATGGTGTATTGCTCAGCATTTTCAAGCAGGAACGAAAAATCCGAATTGAGGTTGGCTACGGTCTTGAAGGTGCCTTACCTGATATTACTGCCGGCAAAATCATTCGCAATGAGATCACTCCCCTTTTTAAGGAGGGTCAGTGGTATGGAGGTGTCGTTGCCGGGCTGAATGGAATTATTCAAGCAGTCCAAGGTGAATACACCGGCAGTGACAGACCTCGTTCACAAAGACAAAAAGAAAAAAGTAGTCCCCTCGGCTTACTCTTTCCTCTAATCATTTTCTTACTTCTCGGTCGTGGTCGTATGGGTGGACTTGGCGGCTTTTTTCTAGGATCCATGCTAGGCTCAGCCATGGGTGGCCGACACGGTGGTGGCGGTGGCTTCGGAGGAGGAGGATTCTCTGGCGGGGGTGGCTTTGGAGGAGGCGGAGGCGCTTCAGGCGGCTGGTAGCAATCCCGGACATTGAGCTCGTCGAAATGTCCAGTATTACATTATTAAGAAAAAGGAACGGCAAGTGTCAGTAGGGTATCTCTACATATTAGAGTGTTCTGATAGAACATTCTATACGGGCAGTACAAAAGATATCGAAATGAGAATGCAACAGCATCAAGCTGGAGAAGGCTCCATTTATACCAAAAAGAGATTGCCAGTAAAATTACTGTACGTAGAAGAATTTCCACGGATTGATGAGGCTTTCTATCGAGAGAAACAAGTTCAGGGGTGGAATAGGAAAAAGAAAGTTGCGTTGATGGAAGGTAAGGTGAAAGACTTGCCTGGCTTGTCTACCGCTTACTATAAAAAGGAGGTTTCGACGAGCTCAACCTCCGGGTCTGGATAGCACTCTCACATTCAGATATTTTGAGGGGATCAGGTTTACCAATCTCTGGATCATATTTCGGGCAATAAAGAAGCTCGCACCCAACCCAAGCAATGCCACTATAAATGCGAGTAATTCTTTAGCTATGATGGTTTGGGGTATTATGTATCCAAAACCCAATCCTAACAAGAAAGCTATCATAGGAATGCCAAATTGAATCAAAGCAAGATGAAGCTCTAGGTTTCCTATCTCTTCGATTTGAACCCTTTGGCCCACAGAATAATTCCCTCGAAAAGGGAGAGTTAATCTACGTTGGGAAGATTTCCCCGGGGCGCAGACCACCTTAAGACCACAAGTATCACAAGCGTCTTTTGTCTCAAAAGAAATAGCTATTTGGGTCTCTGTTATTTCTTGAATAACGCCACTTTCGCCGTTAAACAACATCAGGCGCTGAGCACTTCTTCTTGAAAAACAGGTTCTACTTCAGTTTTGGGGACAGACTCAATGAGAATAAGTGCATTTGTTGAGCACTTCTCTGTAGGCAATTCATGACCTTGGCCATAAAGCATGTAGTCAATACGTGCCAAATTATTTTCCAGGGTCATTAGCCCTTCATCCACACCTCTAACACACAAGGAGCATCCAACACAAGCCTTGATACAGACTTTACGAGAATCTTTTGGACTGTCCTCATTTTTACAGGCCACAAAAACAGTGTTGCTAACAGGATGCATTTCTATGATATGGCGAGGACAGGCTTCTGAGCAGTTACCACATCCCGTGCATTTTTCTTCATCAACCACGGGTAGGCCATTATCGCTCATGCAAATGGCATCAAAAGGGCAAGAGTCAACACACTCACCGTAGCCCAGACAGCCATAGAGACAAAGCTTATCACCTCCACTGGTAATATGTGCTGCAGTACATGTCTCAATACCCAGGTAGTTGCCCTTTTGAGCACTTTCATAGTCTCCACCCTGGCATAAGACTCGGGCAACAATCTTTTCTCCCTTTTCTGCTTCAAGACCCATCACGCCGGCTATAGCTTCGCGAGCTTCATCATTACATACGGGACACCCACTGATTCCAATCTCACCAGTAACAATATTTTGAGCAAAACTACTGCAACCGGGGAGGCCGCAACCACCACAATTAGCACCTGGGAGATTATCTTGTATTAATGCGATTCGGGGATCTTCTTCAACATGAAGCTTCTTGTTGGCAATAACGAGTCCAGAGGCAAAGAGTGCTCCGAGTCCACCCATACTTAGCATTGAAACAGCAATTGATGCCATATCCATTTCAAACATTCCTTATAGCTTAAATCATTCCAGCAAAACCCATGAAGGCGAGAGCTAAGGCTCCTGCAACGATCATGGTGATACCTGCTCCTTGAAAATACTTAGGTACGGGAGCCAACTCCAACTCCTCGCGAATTCCGGCCATAATTACCAGTGCGAGCGTAAAGCCAGCACCAGCACCCAGACCAAAGACGACACTTTCAATAAAACCATAATCACGCAATACAGAGAAAAGGGCCAGACCGAGGATGGCGCAATTGGTTGTGATGAGTGGCAAATAAATGCCCAGCGTATCATAAAGAGGTTTACTCACCTTGCGGATAAACATCTCGACCAACTGGACCAGAGATGCGATGACCAGAATAAAACTGACATACTCCAAGATCTCGACCTCAAAGGGCACCAGCAGTAAATGATAGATCAACCAGGTAACTACAGCAGTAATGAGCATAACAAATGTTACTGCCATTCCCATTGAGACAGCAGAGGAGACTTTTTTTGAAACCCCAACAAAAGGACATATTCCCAGGAAATAAGAAAGGACAAAATTGTTTACAATTGCAGCCGAAAAGAAAAGCAGGAAATAACTCACGATGTGGCCCTCCAGTCGTTGTACCAATTCGCTAGAGCGATCATCAATCCAAGCGTTAGAAAAGCACCCGGAGGAAGGATCATGATCATCCAGGGATTAAACCAATCTCCCATGACCGTAATTCCAAAAATAGATCCAGAGCCTAATACCTCACGAACGGACCCAAGGGCTACCAATACAAAAATAAACCCTAAACCCATCCCAAAGCTATCAACCAGAGAGCGTCCAATTCCATTTCGTGAAGAGAAGGCTTCCTGTCGGCCCAAGATGAGACAGTTGACTACGATTAGGGGAATATATGGTCCAAGTGTTGCGCTGATTTCAGGAAAGAAAGCAGCCAAAAAGCGATCTGCAACAGTCACAAAGGTGGCAATAATAACGATAAACCCGGCGATTCGAACTTGGTGGGGAATCACTTTTCGTAGCGCTGAGATCATGAGACTTGACATCACCAGAACAAAGGTTGTCGCCAAACCCATCGCTAAACCATTCATGGCGGCATTTGTAACTGCCAGGGTTGGGCAGAGACCCAACAGGCTGGCAATAACAGGGTTTTCCTTCCAGAGACCTTTGATGAACTCAGTCTTTAGCGGTACTGTTTTGCTCATGACTCCCGCCCTTCTGTGCTTGACAAGGTTTTTTGGACAGCCTTAATCTTGTCGTTAATGATTCGGGCAATCGCTTTGGAAGAAATGGTTGCACCTGTAATCCCTTGTACCTCATTATTTGCGCTTGGCTTTGCATTTTTCAGAACGACGATCTCAGGCGAAACGACAATCCCTTCAAACTGTTTTGGAAACCAAAAGGGGTCTTGTTTATTTGATGGGTCCACCACAATTTTAGTTCCCAGTCCAGGTGTTTCAATCTGTTCCAGAACCTTGATTCCGGTCAGCTTCATGAGATCAGGTGTAAGTCCGACCATAATCCTGACCTCTCCCTGAAACCCACTTCCTATGGCCATAAATGCCACCCCGACAGGAGATTCAGCCAGGCTATCAGTTTTACCAAAATAAAGAGTCCCCGTTTCCGTTTCTTGACTCTCATACATGCCATGGTCTGGTAGGACATGACCAATCGCCGCTTTCAGTGCTTGGAGACGATGGTAGGCAACCTTTGGCTTTGTATACATATCCCAACCGGCAAGTATGCCTCCGGATAAGACAGTTATAAGGGTCAACACCAGAATCATGCGTGTTGACAATGATAAGTTGCTCATGCTCGCACCTCCCCAAAGAAAGCAGGACGGGTATAACGGTTAATAAGTGGTGTAAAGGCATTCATGAGCAGGATGGAATACATCACGCCTTCAGGTAATCCCCCAAACAGACGAATAATGACCAAAATAAAGCCACAGCCAATTCCAAAGATCCAGGAACCACGAGCAGTCACAGGGGAGGTTACCATATCTGTTGCCATAAAAAAGGCTCCCAGCATTAATCCACCGCTAAATAGTTGAAATACAGGTGAAGGATACGACTCGGGAGAGGAGAGCCAGAACAAACCGCCAAACACAAAGACGGAAAGCAAGAAACTGAGTGGGATACGCCAATCTGCATATTTTCGAATCAAGAGATATAATCCGCCTATAAGAATCGCGATAGCAGATGTCTCTCCAAGGGACCCGCTAATATCTCCAGTTAGGAGAGCGGGTAATTCGCTGGTCACTTTTTCAAACTTGAACAATCCAAGAGGTGTTGCTGCAGTTATTCCGTCAATATCAGCATAACGCGTTGTTGAAGGCCAGGTCCAGGTAGTCATGGGAACTGGGAAGCTAGCCTGAAGAAAGGCACGCCCTAGGAGAGCGGGGTTAAAAATGTTATACCCTAGACCGCCAAAGACATGTTTTCCGATAACAATGGCAAAAACAGATCCCAGAACAGCTCCTCCTATAGAAAATGAAGGAGGTAGGGTCAGAGCTAACAATAGTCCGGTAATGGCGGCGGAGCCATCCGGTATGGTTAGTGATTCTCCTTTTATCCTGTTTACAATAGCTTCAGATGCGAGAGCGGCAAGCACTGAACTCAGAATAATTCCCACTGCAGCCCACTGAAAATAGATGCTAGCCATGACCACAGCTGGGACCAGGGCAAGAATCACATTCCACATGATGCTTGGAACTGAATCCTTAGCATGGAAATGAGGAGATGAGGCTAGAACCAGAGGCTGATCAGGTATATATAATTTAGCCCGAGGATCTTTTTTCTTCTTTTCGGGTTTGGGTGCTGATTCAGGCTGAGATGATAAGTTATTATCCGTCATAGATACTCCGACTAGACCTGAGCTTTAAGTTTGTTTTGTTTTTCAGTCACCTTGACTTTGCCCACTCTAATCCATTGCACAAGTGGAATTCCAGATGGGCAGACAAAAGCACAGGAGCCACATTCAATACAGTTAAATACTCCCCACGCTTTACAGTCATCGTATTGAGCTGTCTCTGCTAATCGTGATATTCGAGTTGGTACCAGATTCATGGGACACACGCTCACACAGGTACCACACTGGATACAAGGATATTGCCTGGATTTCTGAAGTTGAGTTGATTCAAGACATACAATTCCCGAGGTGGCTTTTAGCGTAGGGACATTGAGGTCATACTGGGCTAAACCCATCATAGGTCCACCCATGAAAACTTGGGCTGTCTCACCCTTAAGTCCACCACAGGCATCCACACACACCTTGAAAGGAGTGCCAACTCGGGCGACAATATTTCCAGGTTCATTGATGGCATCACCGGTGACAGTCAGCATTCTTTGAATAAGTGGTTTACCTTCTACGACAGCCTCATAAACAGCCAGTGCTGTGGCGATGTTGTTAACCACAACGCCAACATCCATAGGTAATCCACCTGCAGGGACTTTGCGACCTAGTGCAGCATCGATAAGCATTTTCTCCGCACCTTGTGGGTACTTTACCTTTAAGGGTTGGACTTTAAAATTAAGATTTAAAGCTGTACTTCGTGATTCCATTAGGGTGATGGCATCAAGTTTATTGCTTTCGATACCTACAATGCCTTGGTCAACACCGAGAATCTTCATCATAATAGCCATTCCGTTAAGAATGCGATCCGTATCCTCCAGCATGTTGCGGTGATCACAAGTAAGGAAGGGCTCACATTCACAGCCATTTAAAATGAAAGTGTCAATGGGCTTCTCTTTTGGTGGAGCCATTTTGACATGAGTAGGGAAAGCTGCCCCTCCAAGACCTACGATTCCAGCCTCGCGAACGAATTGACGAAGTGTACTCGCCTCCGTAGTTTTCCAGTCATCCGGAGTGTCGAGTAACGCCCAGTTGTCTTCCTCTCCCTCTCGTTTGATGTGGATCATGGGAACTTTGCCACCAAGGGGATGAGGAAAAGATGCTACAGCATGTACCTTGCCTGTAATAGAAGCGTGAATTGGGCTAGAAACAAAAGCTTTGGTGTCAGCAATTTTTTGGCCGGTTTTTACAAAATCACCTTTTTCGACTAAAGCCTCACAAGGAGCCCCAATATGTTGCTGAAGGGGGATAAAGACCTCATCTGGCGCTGGTAAATCGCGTGATGCAATGTTACAGCTCAAGTTTTTAAATTCGTCAGGGTGAACACCACGACGAAAAGTGCTAACAGAGAGTGTGCTGGATTCAACCATAAGCAAATTGCCCTTTTATAGATGGGTTGGAAACCATGATGCGAATTCTTCCACAAATCAGGATGTTCTTCATAGTGATGGATTAGGGCAAAAATAAGACCAGTCGGACAGATTTATTGTTATTAGGGTAAGAAATTACTGATTAGTTAAAAGATTGTAAATAAAGCATGTAGGCGCATAAATATTTACTAAATCAGTAGTTGACTATTGCAGGTATAATCAGATGAGTTAATCAAGTCCTCGTCATCCTGCCTGCCAAGTCGTAGTTCGATAGAACGGAGACTGGAGGGAACTCGAAGGATAATAATTTAGACCTTTCTATCTCGGTATGGGATCGAAAGCTTCTTGAGTTTCTGAGTGTTACCAAAAATATAGGCCTCTTTTTTACCTCTACTCCACTCTTTGATCTGTTTCTCAAGAACAATTGCGTCTTGTATATCCATATCATCTGAATTCCAGATAAGCTTCACTGGACGACGCGAATGCGTATATCCTCTAAAGTGACCACATTCATGCTGGAAAAGTCTTTGTTCAAGGTTGCTGGTTACCCCAGTGTAGAACGAACTATCTGAACATATCAGTATATAAACAATACCTGTTTTCATATTATCTCCAGTTGTGTTTTTGGTTGATTTAAAATGTATACAAAACTCACGAGAGACAAGAAATATTGTAGCACTTCGAGATTTGAGCTTCGCTCAACCTCAGTGAGACGAAATGGGTGTATCTCTCAAGGTCGAGACGAGAGAATCAAAACCTCGTCATCCTGAGGTGTCCGAAGGACAGTCTCGAAGGATCAAGGTTTACAAAGAAGTAAGAGATTTCGGCGAGCTCAATCTCCAAATAAACACTATCGCATAGAAGTGTAACTGGTAAAGGTCAGCACCTTCTCGGTATTGGCGGGAACTGAAACGGTGAATTTCACCCGATTTGCATCCAGTTTTTCAAAGGCTTCAGAGGGATTCTTTATTTTCCAGTTTCCATATCCAATTCGTTGGATTACATCCACGACAACAGCTTCATCCTTACGATTGGCCAGGGTGATTTTAATATCTTCCTCATGAAACTTGTTTTGCTTTGAGCGGCGATCAAGCACTTCCCGCTTGCCCTTGACATCAAACGCCTTTCCAACTTCGAAGGCTACAAGATCATCTTTGGAAGTATGCTTAATGCGATCTTCACCGACAAGCTCCAGCGCCCCATCTGTATCTTTTTTGAACAAACGAACAATTCCGGCAGGCAAGGCAACACCAGTACCTGAATTTTTATCATTCTTAAAGGTGATCTTAATTGGCAGATTACTAAAGCTGCTTCCACCACCTTCAAAGACAAACTGTTTAACTGTCTTTACGGTTGATGGGCTCAGCCACTGAATCTGCTTTTCCTCTCGATTATTTACGCTAACAGGGAACCCGATCTCATAAAGATGATATTCGAAGAACCCTCGCTCTGTGACCACCTGTGCGGCTGATTTTGCCATAAACGCTACTTCTGCTCGATCACGATATTCAGGTTGAGCGCGGTTTAAATCTCCGGCCACTAGTTTTAACTTGGTATCTTTATAGTTTTTACCAGACTGATTATTCAGGTTGATCCAGGAGCTAAGATCCATTTCTGTGTCATCATCATTGATTACAGCAACATACTCTGCTCGCCATGAAACCACGCCGGCGAGATAAGATAGATCCAGGTCATAATTTCCCGATTTTTCCGTATTTATTGTCCATGCCAGGGTGGGTCGAACATAGAGTCGTTCAGAGGGTGTTGGACATTTTATAGATCCAACATAGTTGCGTTGAATTATGTCAGTTCCGGTTTTTGTCTTAAGGACCAGTGTACTGTTGTCATAACTAAGGAGTTGACCAGAGACCTTTTTATCATTTTGAAGAACGACGGTAACGGGTGCCTCTAAGTATTTCTTCAGTAGCTTGTTTTGGTTTACCAGGTCATAACGATAATTCTGTTCTAAAACTTGAAGCCCGGAGTTTGAACTTAACTTTACAGAAGAGGGGTTCAGCGTCTCAGCAACTTTTTCAATCTCAAGTTCAGAGATCCCCGCCGTAAGTTTCCGAGAGAATTTCTCTTTAACCAGGGCTTGACCATGATTGTATACTGTTAGTTGTGTTTGAGCTGTAAGCGTAAGCGTTAAAAGAGCGAGTGCACTGAACAGTTTAAATTTTGGGTACATATTTATCTCCTGATTTATCTTTTCAAGCTAATGCGCTATGGCATAGAATGTTCTTGATTGTCTACAACTTGGAGAGCCTTCATTATCGCTGGCCTCGCGAATTTTTCCATCTCGAGGTATCCTGTTTTGTTCGGGTGTACACCATCGCGTGTAAACCTCTGCTTTAAACCACCCCGCCTGTTCACCATGGATGAATAATAATCGATATAAAGTAGACCACGTTTCCGCGCGTAACTTTTTATCAACTGATTAATCTCAAGAATTTTAAGGGCTGGCTTTAGTTCTGGTCTCCAGCTAAAGGATTCGGCAGGTAAAAGCGAGGTAAGGATACATGTAATACCGTTGGCTTCAGCCAGTTCCACCATAGAAATAATGTTTGCCAGAATCTGTTCCAGCGCGATAGGACCTGTGTTCTCGGCAATATCATTGGTACCTGCACTGATGATGACCACATCTGGTTTTAGATACACGCAATCCGATCTGAACCTTACCAGCATTTGAGGGCTGGTTTGTCCACTGATTCCGCGGTTGATAAAGTCTTTCCCAGCGAAAAAGTCAGGGTTGATTTTTAACCACTCCTGAGTAATTGAGTTCCCCATAAAGACAACACGATGGTCTCCCTTCGTCGCTGGGCCAAGCTCAATATTAGCCTGTTTGTAATAGTCCAGCTTTGCCCAATCTTGGGTATATGCAAGCGAAAGCAAGAGCAGGAAAAGAAGAGAAAGCTTAAAGTGTGTTTTTATTGATCTCATAGATTGGCAAAAGTTAAGCATGCAAAGGGTGAATGCTAAATGCTATTTGATTTAACTCAGCCAGATAGCTTGGAAAAGGAACTAAATTCTCTTGACAATGTTCTACCGTACTAGTACATTATGTAACAATGATAATGCTTACCCTATTTACACCCCTAAACGACGATGCCTGCTGGCGTTCCTCTTTGATTTGACTTTCAAAGAGCATTTACATTAACCCAATAATCCGCGATAAAATAAAGAATTGAATTCATGTTGAAACTTGATGATATAAAGAAACCAGCTCTCCTCGTAGAACAAAAGGGCTCCATCCAATTACTCACTGGAGAACTAAGACGATACAGGTCCCTTGCAGACCTGGACAGGCTACAACAGACCCATTCCGGCGATATTGCTTTCGTTGCTCCTTTTTGTGCAGCTCGAGACAATGGTATGAAAGCTGTAGGCGATGAAGATCTGCTGGTTCTGCTATCCGAGGATAAACGTGAGATTCAAGCGGAGGAACTAGAAGCATTAACTCTAGGACAGGACTTGAAATTCGAGAGCAATTTTCTTCCAGATCAGGACGATGATCATTTTGCAAAAGAAGTACAAAAAATTCAGGACGAAGAAATAGCCGGAGGAAATGCATGTCAGGTAATCTATTCCAGACGGTTCAAGGCCAAATTAGATGACATGTCTCCCATGGCACCCCTGGTCCTGTTTCAGCGATTGTTACAGCAGAAAGGGCAGTACCTGACCTTTTTATTTTCCGATGGTGAGGGTCACTATTTTGTAGGTGCTTCACCGGAACGACAACTTGAAATACATGATGAGATTGTAATCAAGAACCCAATTTCCGGAACTTTGCCCAAAGGGAATAGAGAAAACTTCAAAGCTGAACTGGACGCATTCCTTCAAGATCAAAAAGAGATCAATGAACTTTCCCAGATTTTGGATGAAGAGCTAAAAATTATGGCTCAGATCTGTCCTCGTGGCGGGAAGATCACAGGCCCCTTTCTCAGAGAAACGGGATCCGTTATCCATACTGAATATCGCCTTGAGGGACACTCGAAGAAATCAGCGGTTCATGCTCTGACGCTCTCTCTTCATGCACCCACTCTGGTTGGCAGCCCCCTGGAAAGCGCTTTCAGGATTATAGCCAAAAGAGAGACTTCATCTCGTCGCTATTATGGAGGAGAAATCGGTGTTATTCGTCCAAATGGTGATATGTATAGCGCCATTATGATCAGAACGGCCGAGATTTTTGCCAATGGAGAAATTGCGATTCAAGCCGGGGCAGGTATTGTTAAAGATTCTGATCCGTACAAAGAAGCTCGGGAGACTGAGGCAAAAGCCGCAGGGCTTATTGCTGCGCTAAGAGGGGATTCGGCCTCTGTTGAAACCTTTCTGACACCAGAGCTTAGAGATGAGATTAACCATTCTCTAAAACAACGAAACCAGACCTTCTCTTCATTTCACTTTGAAGATCAGATCGACCACCTGATCAAACATGATGCTTTCGATCGCAAGATAACCATCATTAATAATGAAGACAATTTTGCCCACATCCTGAGTCACTTGACTCACCACATGGGTTATGACACTCGCGTGGTTGACACCTTTGACTATTCACAGGCAGAAGATGATTCCGATATTGTTGTCATTGGACCAGGGCCAGGCGATATTAATGACCTAGGTAACGATCGGATGGTACGATTAAATAAAATCACAAACGAATTGCTGACTGCCAGGAGACCCATTCTAGGCGTTTGTCTAGGACTACAGGCTATTGCAAAAGATTTAGGGATGCCAGTCGAGAAGCAGAGGGTCCCAAGCCAGGGCGTGCAAAAGGAGATCGATCTTTTTGGTGCTATTGAGAAGGTAGGAATGTATAATTCATTCTCACCAATGGCGGACAATGTGCCAGAGGGTGTGGAGGTCAGCGTCGACAGTGATCAGCGTATTATGGCCTTAAAACGTGAACACTTATTTGGGATGCAATTTCATGCTGAGTCTGCCATGACCCAAAATGGGTATCGGATTATATCGGAAATCCTCAGCCAACTACCAGTCAAGAAAGAAGCCCTCGTATGAATCTAGAGCAATTCATAAACAATAGCATCTCAGGAGAGCTGAGTCTTGATGAGCAAAAACAATTTCTTCTGGAGTTGAATGACAAAGGCTTTACCGGAAAAGATATAGCAACCATGGTGAATCTTTTTTACAGTCAGATGCCACAGACCCTGGATCTCCCTGGAGCAATCGATCTCTGTGGTACCGGTGGTTCCGGCTTATCACGCATCAACACCTCAACCCTCAGCGCCATTGTCCTGGCTGCCTGTGGAGTTCCTGTAGCGAAACACGGCAATAAAGCTGCCAGTGGTCGTTTTGGGAGTTTTGATCTTCTGGAGGCACTTGGTATAAATATCATGGCGGACAAAAATCGCCTTGAAGATCTATATAAGGAATTGGATTTAGCATTTATTTTCGCCAGGAGTTTTCACCCCGTATTTAAACACTTTGCCCAGGTGCGTCAGGAACTCAAAGTAAAAACTATCTTTAATATTCTGGGTCCGCTGCTCAACCCGGCTAATACCCAATATCAGATCATTGGGACATCAAACCTGAAAGACATGCGTCTAATCGCAGACGCTGCGAAAGCCCTTGGGAAGAAACATGTACTCGTCCTCAATGGAAGTGATGGTCTTGACGAACTGACCTTAACAGGAGAAACAGCCGCTTTAGAACTGCGAGCCGGTGAAATAGAATCATACAGTCTAAAGCCAGAAGATTTTGGCTTTGAGGCTGTAGACTTTGAACAGATTGAAGGTGGAGATCAGGAGTTTAATGTAAATATTACAAATCAGATACTGGATGGTTCCTGTTCCACGCAACACATGAACCTCGTCCTGGCAAATACAGCCTTGGCCCTCAAGTTTATGGGTAAGGCCAGAACATACATAGAGGGAGTAGAGATTGCCAGAGAGGTCATTACCGAAGGCACTGCAGAAGAACTTATTAAAAAATATAGCAGGCTGAGCAACACGGCTGACATCCTCTTAGAAATTACGGCTCATAAACGGCAGGAGGTTGACACTTTAAAGAACCTATTGCCGATGACAAAGTTAAAGGGAAGCCTCAAAAAATCAGAGCGTGATTTTAAGGCAGCGATCGCCATGCCCCCAGCATTGAATCTTATAGCTGAGATTAAACGAAGCTCACCATCGGATAAACATATTTTTACCGGAGACTTCCAGGCAGACAAGATTGCAGCGGTTTATGAGTCCAGTGGTGCAGATGCAATATCGGTCCTGACTGATGAAAAGTTCTTTAACGGTAGCCTGGAGAACCTGCAGCTAGCACGTTCGGCAACAAAGAGCATCCCTTTGTTGATGAAGGACTTTATTATCGATGAGTATCAAATATATCTTGCTCGGCATTATGGTGCTGATGCCATTCTGCTCATCGCAGCGATTTTATCAAGAGAGGAAATTGATCACTTCATAACTTTGGCAAGATCACTGGATATGGATGTGTTACTAGAAGTACACAACAAACAGGAGCTGGCAGTTGCCCAAAAAACGAGCGCAGACATCTTTGGAATAAACAATCGAGATTTACATACTTTCTCAATTGACCCAAAAACCTTCTTAAAACTCTTTCATCGTATTCCTGGTGGAAATGTTATAGTGGCAGAAAGTGGGTATACAGCAAAGAATACACATACAATCCAAGGCCTGGCAAATGCCGCCCTCATAGGTACGTCGATCATGAAAAGCAAAAACATGATCCAGGAAATCCGACACATTAAAACGATGAAGAAGAAGTTTAAAGCTTGTGGCATTCGATCGGTTGAGGCGGCTGAGTATTGTGAGGTGAATAAGATTGATATGGTTGGCGTTAATTTTGTTCCTGAGAGCAAAAGACGAGTTGATATTGACACAGCAAAAAGCATTTGTGAGGTTTTAACAAACACCATCAGCGTGGGTATTTTTCAAGATGAATCTCTCGAAGAAGTTAATAGAATCGCAGAGGAGGTCGGATTGGATTTTGTTCAACTGTCTGGTATGGAAAGTGCAGCTTATTGTTCTGAAGTGATTCGACCCGTGATTAAAACCGTTAGCATTAACAACAGGAATGCCTTGGCAGAATATGCAGATGTGGTTTCCATGTTTATCATCGATGGGATTAAACCAGGTTCAGGTGAAGCCTATGATTATTCTGTGCTGAAAGAACTAAACCCAGGTAAACCATTTCTGGTTGCCGGCGGGGTTAATGAAACCAATGTAGAATCGATATTGACGGAACTGCCTCTAGCTATTGGCGTGGATACAGCCACCGGAATCGAATCTGATGGTCAAGTTGATCTAGTCAAAATTGAAAAAATAGCTAGCATGGTTATGAGGTTTTAAATGAGCATTAAATCAACTCTGATAAACAAAGATGGTCACTTCGGTGAATTCGGGGGACGTTATGTTCCGGAAGTACTGGTGCCTATTATGGATGATCTCAGAGATGAGTTCTTCCGTGCTATTGACGATGAAGAATTTGTAAAAGAGCTACGCGGTCTTTTCCGCAATTATATAGGCAGACCAACACCACTCTATCATTGTGAAAATCTCTCAGCAAAGCTGGGTGGCGCACAAATCTATCTAAAAAATGAAGGATTACTTCATACGGGCGCCCATAAGATCAATCACTGTCTGGGACAGGCTTTGATAGCAAAACGAATGGGAAAAAAGAGGGTCATTGCAGAAACGGGAGCTGGTCAGCATGGCTTGGCCACTGCCACAGTCTGCGCAAAGTTTGGCTTGGAGTGCACGGTCTATATGGGGGCAAAAGATTACCAGAGACAACGCCCAAATGTTTTCTGGATGGAGCGCCTGGGAGCTACCGTTATTCCTGTAGAAGAGGGCAGCCAGACTTTAAGAGATGCTATCAACGCCGCCTTGAGAGATCTTATTTCTCAGCCGGAAGAAACACATTATTTATTGGGTACTGTCTGTGGTCCAAATCCATACCCCTCCATGAATACCTATTTTCAGAAAGTGATAGGTGAAGAAGTTCGTGCTCAGACTATTGAGCAAACAGGAGCCTTACCTGATTATCTCGTAGCTTGTGTTGGAGGCGGGAGTAACGCTATGGGTTTGTTCTATGATTTTATGGATGAAGACTCAGTTAAAATGATAGGCGTTGAAGCTGGCGGAAAGGGTGTCGAAGGGGATGAACATGCCGCTCGATTCGAAGGTGGTGCCGTCGGTGTGGTTGAGGGATTTAAATCTTATTTTTTGCAAAATGATGATGGCCAATTGTCGGACACTCACAGTATATCAGCTGGTCTTGATTATGCTGGAATTGGACCCCAAATAGCCTACTTAAAAGAATCAGGACGAGTTAAGTTTTCTTACGCGAAAGATAAAGAGGTTCTGGAGGCTTATCAGCTTCTGGCAGAGACAGAAGGAATATTTGCAGCAATGGAATCAAGTCACGCTGTTTGTGAAGTGTTAAAGCTTGCACCCACTCTAAACAAAGATCAAACAGTTGTCTTTAACTGCTCGGGCAGGGGAGACAAAGATCTGTTTATTGTCACAAAAGAGTTTAATGATGACACCTTTAACGAATTCTTGTCAGACCAGATAGAATCATGATTAAGCTTTGTGAATATGAAATGCTATATATCGTCACCCTGAGCCCGTCGAAGGGCCACAGCATCTTTTCTGATTAATGAAATAAAGAAATGTGGTTATGAATAAATTAAACATAAAACTAAACGAGATTAAAATATCTAGCAGGCCTGGATTCATGATGCACATCGTAGCCGGTTATCCAAACTTGGTTGACAGTGAATTGATTGCCCAGAAGATTCTGGCGAGTGGGGCTGATATCCTCGAGGTGCAAATTCCATTCTCTGATCCGGTAGCTGATGGTCCGGTGATCGCTTCTGCCAACGAGGCTGCCTTGCTTGATGGAGCTACGGTTCGAAAAAGTCTTGATATGATCCAACGTATTGCAGAATCAACTGACAAACCCATCCTGATCATGACCTATTTTAATGTTATTAATCACTACGGGGTGGAAGCTTTTTGTAAGAAAGCGCTGGCTATTGGTGTTCAAGGTCTCATCGTTCCTGACTATCCCTATGATGAGGATGAGGGAAATTCACTATTAAAGCATAGTGGAAATAATCACCTCGCTCTGATTCAGGTTATCGCATCCACCACCAGAGATAATCGCATGAAAGCTATTGCAGAAAAGGCAAGCGGTTTTGTGTATTGCATGGCTCGTACAGGAACTACTGGGAGCAAGACGACCATTGATAAAAACACAACTGACTACCTGGTCAATGTTCGCAAACACACCTCAATCCCAATGGCGGTAGGCTTTGGCTTGTCTGACAGATCTCAAGTTGAAGCACTGAATTCCTATGCTGATATCATGGTTGTGGGTAGTGCTTTGATCAAGGCCTATACTGATAAACCTCTGGAAGAAGGACTAGATTCGGTGAGACAGTTTATGGAATCCTTGTTGAGCTATTAGAGTGCAGAACTCAGTCTTTGTATTCCATTTTATAGTATACATTTTTCTCATGAAATGAGTTAGTAGAGATCAATATCTCGGTCTGATGGGTGCGGATTACATTGTCCTTCCCCCGTAAAAAATCCTCTGCTGAGTTTGGTAACGAATTGAAATCTTCTGTCTGATAGTGCATAGGTATAATAATACTACCATCACATAATTGAGAGACAATCGATTCGACAACGCTGCGAGGAATCGTAAATTTACCCCCAACTGGAATAAGAAGAATATCTACACATCCGATTTTCACAACTTGTTCTGCAGATAATTCAGTGCCAATATCCCCTAGATGGGCTATTCGTATGTTATCAATTTCCAGAACAAAGATGGAGTTTAGTCCATGATGACCGGGATCATGGTATGAAGCAACATTATATATGTGAACACCATTCAATGTGGTGTCGATAAAATTGATCTTTTGATTTCCAGGTAGACAACCTCTTAGACTTGTGAAATCTGGTGCTATGGAACTGGTATTATTGTGATCCATATGTTCATGTGAGATAGTTACGATATCTGCTTCTATTCCCACCGGCATTCTATATCCCTTGAACTCTGCCGGATCTGTGATGATTCGAGTACCTGATGATGTGGTAATAAGAAAAGCCGAATGTCCTAAATATCGCAATTTGACCGTATTGGCTTGTTCAGCACTATTTCCCTGGCTAAGAATAAGAAGGAGTGCCGTAATTGCGAATACATATTTTGAAGATCGTAGTTTCATAAAACTTTTTGCGATACAGAATGTTGTTTCATTTGTTGGACACACTCTTCCGGTATTACATAAAACGTACTAAGTCATTGTTGTGCACTTCACGGAATCTATTCATCGTCAAGATCCTTTTTAGCTGACTTGATGAATCGACCAAAGTCGCGGTCCTTTTTGCGCTTTTCTGCATATGAGGACAGAGAATGCTCGGACTCTCGCCGCAGTTTCAAAAAGTTGGCATAATGCTCAGCATCAATATCGCCCCGCGCCAAGGCATCCAGCACAGCGCAACCGGGTTCATTGGTGTGTGTACAATCTCGGAACCTACACACCGACGCCAAATCTAAAATGTCTGAGTAGCTTGCTTCGATTCCATCCTTCGCACCTATTACGCCGAATTCCCTCATGCCTGGATTGTCAATTACCATTGAGCCATTATCCAAGAGAATGAGTTCCCTCCGCACTGTGGCATGTCGTCCTTCACCTGTGCTGCTTACTACTTTTGTCTGCAGCATATCTCGGCCCACAAAGCTATTGATAATGGTGCTCTTCCCAACCCCGGAGGATCCAACAAAACAATAGGTCTTACCCGGAGAAAGATTCTTCTTGAGCTCCTCAATGCCTTCTTTTGTAACGTTGCTTATTGTTGCTACTGGCTCCGCAATACCGGTATTTTTGATTTGCGCAATTTGATCTGCCAAGACTTCCGGTGCAACGAGGTCGGTCTTTGTTAGAAGAATAAAAGGTTTCGCACCGCCATCCTTTACCATGACTAAGTAGCGCTCTAGCCTCTTGAGATTAAAGTCATAGTGACATGATTGTACGATAATGACAAAATCGACATTCGCGGCAATCATCTGATATTCAACGACCTCTCCTGCTGTCTTGCGGCGCAGATAAGACTTCCGGTCAAAAACCTTGTGAACAACTCCCACTTCATCGGACTCAGATTTTTCCACACAAACCCAATCACCAACACACGGTAGCTCAGATGTCGACTTGGACTCATGTCTGTATTTACCGGATAGTTTTGCGCGAAATGAACCATTTTCACCTGCTAGAAGGAGCTGATTACGATCAACCGAGACGACGCGGGCTACAGATTTATTTTCATCACAGAGCTTGCTAACTTGTCCCTCAAACCAGCTATCCCAACCAAATGTCTTAAGAGTCAAGTCTACCATGCTTTTTGCTCGCTTGTTGAATGCTCATTTACACACCATAGATTAAGAAGGTGCATAACTACGTGCGATGCACTTTTTTCGTAGATAGTTCCATTGCCGATTTGTAGTACAGATGGAGAAGAATGGTGTAAGACTGCGAATATAGTTTCAAGCAAACTCCTTACTCATTTGTTAAACAGTGCTGGAAGGTAGGCATAGGAAATGAAAATAGAAAACTGAAAAATTGGGTTACAGGTATTGGATCGAGATTCATTGGTCTCCTTAGATTCTTGTTCCAGGCACTTCGACCCGCTTTCTTTTTCTGTCCTTCGAAAGGGCTTCGAGAACCTCAGCCACCACCTCTGGACGAGCTCCGCCATGGCAGGCAGGCTCAGCTTTCAGTATCGAAAACCCCAGAAACGCATTGAACTCAAAAACTCATTGAACTCATGAAACCCATTACCCTTTTCCATATTTAGGGTTAATTTTAAGACCATGAATCTTTTCAATAATAGTGAGAACCCTAGAACCTTACCACCTCTGGCAGAACGGATGCGACCCAATACCCTGGAAGCTTTTTTAGGGCAACACCATCTGGTAGCAGGCGACAGACTTTTAGCCAAAGCGCTTAAGTCGGAGCGGCTCTTCTCAATCATCCTCTGGGGACCTCCCGGTTGCGGGAAGACCACCCTGGCTAAGATCATTGCACAACAAAGTAAGAGTCAGTATTTTGAACTTTCTGCTGTCTCCGCTGGTGTCAAAGATGTCCGTGAAGCACTGGCAAAAGCCAAGGCATCTAGAGAACTGGGCCAGTCCAGCCTTATGTTCATTGATGAAATTCATCGCTTTAATAAATCTCAACAGGATGCTCTATTACAGGCAGTGGAGAATGGTATCATCACCTTGATCGGAGCCACCACTGAGAATCCAAGTTTTGAGGTGATCTCGCCTCTCTTAAGTCGTTGTCAGGTACTGAAGCTAGATCCACACTCCAAAGAAGATCTAGAGCAGATTATCAAACGCGCTATCAAGGAAGATCTCTTTCTTAGCACTCAGAAAATTCGATTCCAGAAAGCAGCCAAAGAGCTCCTGGTAGAATCCGTTTCCGGAGACGCGCGTCGATTGCTGAACGCCCTGGAAATCAGTGTCTCTGTAGCCACTCCTGACAAGGGAGAAGATCAAAGCATCAAGATCACTGAAGACCATATAAAAGAGGCTCTGCAAAACAAACACCAACTTTATGATAAAACTGGGGATTATCACTACGATACAATTTCAGCCTTTATTAAAAGTGTCCGCGGCTCGGATCCAGATGCTGCTCTTTACTGGTTATCCGTCATGTTGGAGGGGGGAGAGGATCCACTCTTCATCGCCAGGAGACTCATCATATCAGCTTCTGAGGATATTGGTAATGCTGACCCTCAAGCTTTAACATTGGCTACCTCAGGATTCCAGGCTGTCCATGCCATTGGATTACCGGAAGGTGCCATCGTTTTATCTCAGGTAACCACCTATTTAGCCTCTACCTCAAAAAGTAATGCTAGCTATATGGCTTTAAGAAAAGCCCGTGAGTTTGTTAAAACAAAAGGATCTCAGGCAGTCCCTCTACATCTCAGGAATGCGCCTACAAGCCTTATGAAAGATCAGGGCTACGGAAAAGGCTATGCCTATCCACATGCACACCCAAATCACTTCATAGTCCAAGATTACTTTCCAAAAGAAGTCAGAGATGCTGGTTTTTATAAACCATCTACTGAAGGAATCGAGAAACGTATTTATGAACGTCTGGTAAAACTTTGGGGTTCTCGTTTTGAGGAACCTTCAGGGTCATAACTCATAGAATTCTACATGCCTTTCAATTCTAAATCGCACACCCCTTTGATTCTGGCTATCGTGTGGATCACTCTAGGTTTGTCATCAGCCTGGGCCGCTAGAGGTGAGAAGTTGGAGCTGATCAAAGCTGACAAGATCAGCGCCTTTACCCGAGGTGGTCAAGCCTATCGACGACTGGTGGGAGATGTAAAACTCAGACGAGGGGATGCTATCCTTACTTGTGACCTGGCTGAGTTCATGGTGGACAAAGATGAAGCCCGACTTACGGGTCAAGTTACTATAACTACCAAAGAATCAAGGCTTAGCGGGAAAGTAGCCCATTATTATGGTGATCGGGAATATGTCGAATTGCTGGGAGATGCCCGCTTTGAAGATGACCCCTATTTTGTGACAGCCGAAAAGCTGGCTTACTATATCGATCAGAAAAGGGTGCTGGCGACGGATAATCCAGCTCTAGTTGATAGTGGATCCACCCTCACGGCCGACACAATCTATTATTATGAGGACACCCAATTAGGTGATGCCAGGGGACAGGCGCTCATGCTTAATACATCTGATAGCCTCAGCGTCTTTGGCGATCAGCTATTATACTTTTCGGGAAAAGACTCTTTACTGAGCTATGGTGATGCCAAGTTCAAAAAATGGTCCAGTAAGGATACAAGCCTACAAATTGACTCTGACAGTCTTAGTCTCGAAGATGGTTTCTTTTTCGCCTGGTCCGATGTAGAGCTACGCAATGGAGAAGCTCGAGGTACCTGCGGACAGGCAGTCTATATGCAGGACGATGAAGTTGCTGTCATGAGAGACAATCCCATTCTGAGAGAAGACGATTTTATCCTTACTGGTGATCTGTTCAATTTACACATGGAGAACGGTGGACTCTCTTCTGTCTATGTCCCGGAAAACCCACACTTTACCCAAGAGAAACGAATGGGGGATACCAGCTACACGGATTGGTTGGATGGAAAAGTGATGGCTGTAGAATTTGAAAATGATCAACCACGTACCGTAACCCTGATAGAAATGGCGACTTCCTTTTTTAATGTTATCGAGGAAGATGAGTTTAAGGGCTCTAACAATGTGAGTGGTGATACCCTGGTGATTCTGCTCTCTGATTCCAGTATCTCAGATATTCGGGTGACTGGAGGAGCTCAGGGCAAGTTCAAACCTGCGGAAGGCAGTGCAGATATAGATTCACCCATTAATTATCAGGCTGAGATCATTGAATACAGCATGGCGAATGAAACCAGTTTATTGAGGCATAATTCACAAATTAAATACGGCAACATGTCCATGTCAGCAGGACAAGTTGGTGTTTATTGGCGTAAGAATTTACTCCGAGCGCGCAGTCTCATCGACACACTGGGAGCAAGTGATTATCCTGTCTTAAGACAGACCGGCCAGGAAGATTTCCATGGTGAGACCATGATCTATGACCTTCAGACCCAGCGAGGAAAAGTTGCTGCCGGCCGAACCAAGATGGAAGATGCAAACTATTTCGGGGAAGAGGTAACTCGGGTCAATAAAGATGTCTACCTCATGGAAGATGGTTATTACACGACCTGTGAGCTGGAAGAACATCCTCATTTCTATTTCTACAGCAAGCAGATGAAGCTCATTACAGACAAGCTTATCATTGCTAAACCCGTGGTTTTATATATTGCTGACATCCCACTCCTAGCCCTACCCTACGCTATTTTCCCTCAGCAAAAAGGAAGATCATCTGGGTTTATCATGCCTTCCTATGATTATCGCCCGAGTAATGGAGGACGAGCCATCAAAGGTCTCGGGTATTATTGGGCCATGAGCGACTATTCCGATTTTAAAATGACGGGAGATTTCTGGGATGAACGCGAAGAGTTCAAGCTCAACAGTGTTTTACGCTACAAAAAGCGCTATCGCTATAACGGAGGGATCAAAGCCCAGATGGCTTCCAATCGAAGTACTCTCAATACGCCAGCAGTTTGGAGTTGGCAGGTCTCTTTCAATCATAGCCAGACCATTGATCCCAGTTTAAGCATTCGAGCGGACGGTAGAATCTCAGGTGATGCTAGCTTTGACAGAACGTATAGCCACGAGCAGAGCGATCGCTTGAATACAAAATTACACTCCGGAATTTCTGTAAATAAAAAGTTCAGCTCCATTAGCAGTAGCCTTTCATTGAATGGTACATACGATGAAAATTTACAGGTTACTCGTAGGGTGGAGGAGTCACCGGAATCCGCCGATATCAAGCTCTCTGGACCGACTTTAGCTCTGCCATCGTTGAGATTCAACCGATCATCTTCAGCACTGATTCCAGCGAAAGGGAATGAGCTACGCTGGTATAACAGTTTCCGCTGGGGCTATAACAACACCTTTAGCAACAAGCGTAGATGGAGTTACTTATCCTACGAAAACCCAGACACACTAAGTGGTGACAGTCTTTTATGGGATGAAGATGTTGTCGATACAAGAACCTGGAATCATAACACTAGTATTTCGGGCGATACACAGATTATGAAGGTATTGAAACTTGTGGGGTCCATCAGTTACCGGGATGCTTGGGGATTTAGATACCTTGACCCGGTACTCACTGACGATGAATCGGTTATTATCGATAGCGCCTCAGGAGCGATTCGAACTCAGGAGGTAGATGGGTTTATCAGGCGAGGTACTTTTAGTACCAGTGCCAGCTTGAACACAAAACTTTACGGTATGATTCCTGTGAGACTTGGCCCGCTTCGTGCCATTCGCCATACGCTGACACCCAAAGTCTCTGTTAGTTATACACCAGACTTTTCAACAGATTTCTGGGGATATACGGAAACGTTAACAGACGGCACAGGTGAAACACACACATTTGACCGCTTTGCAGGAAGTGATCTGGGTGCCACGCCATCCAGTGAGGCCTTGAGATTGAACTATAGCCTGAATAACGTCTTTGACTATAAACTGTTTAACGGGGATGTGGAGACCAAAGCTCAATTCTTTACCTGGACCTTTAATGGATCCTACAATTTTAAAGCAGACTCGCTGAAGGCATCTGATATCAGCAATAGTTTTAAGCTTAACTTTGGCAAAACCTTCCGGTTGAGCCCCCGTGCGACATTTGAAATTTACGAGCGTGACTCAACGGGAACTAAAAAAATTAATGTATATAGATCACCACGTATGACCCGCGCAGGCTTCAGTTTCGGATTTAGACTTCAGGGAGATAGTCCCGGTGGGTTGAGATCAATGGTAGAAAAGAGTGCAGCAGAAGACACTACGAAAAGTGATCTTGATGATGATGAGTTTATTCCCTCCGAGAAACCTAAGAGGGGTGGCCCTGCCTGGTCAGCAAACTTTAATTTTTCTTATTCCTTCAGTCACCAGAATCCTCTGGAATTAGCTAAACAGACATTTAATCTAAACACCACTTTAAAATTCAATCTTTCTGAAAACTGGGGTTTGACCTATAGTCCAAGATTTAACCTAATTGACAGAAAATTAGTGAGTGGGTCGGTTGGTGTGACTCGAGATCTACATTGCTGGAAATTAAATTTAAGCTGGACCCCGATGGGTCGATGGGGTGGACTAAATCTTACCATAAGACCTAAAGCACAACAGCTTCAAGATCTCAAACTCGAACACACGGCGAACAGACGATATTGATAATTTACAGTTAGATAAGTATACAAATCTCAGAATTAAAGCATTTATCCAGCAATAAGAATAGACGTAGACTTTTTTGGGTTCATGGTTACTTTTAGTACAAGCTGTTCAAAACCATAAGTTCGGAGATGCTGTTGTCCCAAGTAACGGAGTTGAAATCTTATCCTCTAGTCTCACACAACTTGGCTATTCTCAGGAATAGAGATACCAACAGTCATGAATTTAGAGAAGCAGCTAAACGCCTGAGCACTATGGTTTTAGTCGCAGCAACTGAGTCCTTAAGCACACTTGAGCAATCTGTAGAAACACCCTTGAAAAAAACAAATGAGCAGGTTTTGGCTGAAGAGATCTGGTTTATTCCAATTTTTCGTGCTGGCCTCGCTATGCTTGATGTTGGCCTGACCCTAATACCCGAGGCACATACAGGTTTTATAGGTCTTTTCCGCGACGAAAAAACATTATTGCCCCAACATTATTATAAAAACCTTCCCGACTTTTCGAAATCAGCAAACCATTGTTTTATCATGGATCCCATGCTGGCTACTGGCGGGAGCTCTGTCGCTGCCATTGATCTCTTGCAGAGTCATGGAGCTTCACAAATCAGTCTATTGACATTAATCTCGGCCCCTGAAGGAATAAAAGAAGTCTTTGCAAAACATCCGAATATTTCCATTTTTACAGCCTCTGTTGATGAACGTTTAGATGAAATTGGATATATTGTTCCTGGCCTTGGGGATGCCGGTGATAGATATTTTGGTACCTGAGCCTTAGGTTCAGCCCAAAAACAGCGGAGGGAAGGACAGTCCGGGCGGACGCCTTCCCTCCCATCTCGCTAGTGCAGGACAGCGGAGATATCTTTGTCAGTAATTAACTACTCGATATAGTCGGCCTCAGCAAACTCTTCGATACTGAATTCATTATTTGGGTCAGCGTCCATTTGGAGTATAAACTCAACAACTTTCTTTTGCGCTGCCTCTACCTGCTTACGAGAAACGGGTCCATCTTTCGGTTCATACATAGCCTGCTTTTTCTGGGGCAGACTCTCGAGAACACGATCGGTTAACTCCTGCTCCTGTCCTTTAAGGGCGAGAGCGACATCATCCAGATCCAGACTATTAAAAACGTCTCGGAGTAAACCATCCGAAAGCATGGAAACATTATCAAAAGTGAAGTGATGCTTCTTCACCTCTTTTGCCAGTTCGGGATCCTCTTCGCCTAGATAGTCCAGAAACTGCCTCTGTTCCTTAGCGTCCATAGTTGCCAGAAGACCAGCCATGGCTTTACCGCCACCTTCTTGATATTCTGCATGGGATGGAATTTGCTTTGCTTTTTCTCTATATTCGGAAGCGACCTCCAGGACAGCCTGAAGCGGAACATCTTTGATCTTACCTAGATCAATCATAGCCTCAGTCCGAATCTCTGTTGGCAATCTCTGAAGTAATTTACCCTGCATTTCCAAAGGAAGTTGGGCCAATAAAATGGAGATCGATCTTGTAGGTTCAGATCTTATAAGATAAGCAAGTTGAACCTCAGACATGCCTTCAAGAAAGGCGAATGGTTGTGAGGTGGCTTCTTTGGATTCATCTGAAAATTTCTTAGACATAAAGGAAAAATAAAATTCCTCCAGAATCGATTTTTTTGAGTCAAAGGAAACATTCTGAACCTGAGGAATACGCTGACGAACAGCAACGATCTCTTCATTGCTTAGATTGGGGAAAAGCTGTCCCGCCAATCGAGCGCCTAATATGTCAAAGAGGACGGCGGCCTTATCAATTCCGGCCAATTTTTTTTGATCAGCCATTATTTCTTCCCCTTCTTTTTGTTTTTACCATTTGACTCTTCTTCCTCGGCTTCTTCTTCAACTTCTTCAGCTTCACCAGTATCCTGAAGCCATTCTTTCACAATGTTTGAGGCAGACCCTGGTTTGCTTACTGCAAGTGAAACTACGGATTTCTTAATACTATCAACTTCACCAATTAATTCATGATCAATCTCAGCTTCTTCTTCAACAGCCACAGGCTCAGATGTTGTCTCGGGAACAGGTTCAGAAAAGCCATCACCATCACTTGGAATACCTGCTAACTCTGGACCACGGCGACGACCACCCATCATAGCTCCTAGTAGAATTGCCAGCGCAACCAACACTGCAGCACCAATGAGCATGAGAGGAAAGAGATTACCATCATCTTCAGGTATTACAGAAGCCTGGAGTCTTTGACTTTCCAGTTCATCCATCTGTTGCTTAAGCTTGTCTTCTCTATCACGGATTGCAGACTTTTCTGCTTCTCTTCGTTTTTGCTCGAGCTCCAGTTTGAGTCTCTGTTCCTCTTCCAGGTCTACAGCAGACAACTGGTTTTTCAAGTCATCTAACTGCTCTGTTAGGAGAGTCAAGCGAAGAGAGTCTTCACGTAAACGTTCTTTCGCTTGCTGCTGCTGAGCATCAAACATTTGCTGGCGTTCTTCAGTCAGCCGTTCTTGTTCTTGTTGACGTAGATCAGTTAATTCTTGTTCCCGCTGACGGATACGATCTTCTTCTCGCTGGCGAATAGAGGCAAGTTCTTCCTCGTGGGCTTTTTGCTTTTCTAGTTCTTGCTCTCGCAAGCGAGCCATCTCTGCATCCTGAGTTTCTTTGTTAACTTGCTCCTGACGCATGCGTTCTTGCTCGCCTTCAAGTTCTTTAATCCGCTGGTTTTCAGTTTCTTCCTTCTGGCGAGCTTCGATGGCTGTCATTTTTTCAGCAATCGATTTTAGCAGAATCTGTTCAGTGTCCGGCTTGACATCTTTTGCTCCCTGAAAATCAGCAGTCATAACTTGTAATTTATCACCCCGTTCTCTATTGAAGTGGGAGGCAACCATAGTGATGGTTCGAATGTTTTCAATTATTTTTGGAGAAATTGGATCTTCTAAGATAACCGTCAGTTCCATTTTCTTTACGCGTAAGGATGGGCCAGTACTGCTGGCGACAGTATGTCTTGCTAAGCTTGGAGATTCTGCTTCAGCATATTCAATGAGTGCCTGGCTCTTATTAGCGTTAGTCTCAGACTCTAAAGCTTCTTCGGTGATAACTTCATTTTCATCCAAGGAAAGAATAGCTTCAGCTGCAACGGAGGTATCAATTTCGCCATCCATTGGAGCAACACGGTCAAGCTCTTCAGCGGCTGCGTAGATCACATCATTGCTTGACTCTTCCTCTGCAAGCACCTCTTCTTCATACATTTCGAATCCCGGTGATTGTATTCCAGGAAAACCGGGGATGTCAGAAGGCATGCTGGATTTAATAGGTCGTTTCTTGAGGACAGTCTTTGTCTTTCTATTTCCAGTACTTATGCCGGTAGGTGAGCTTGATCCAGTCATGCTTGCTTGCGGTGAATATATATTATCCCCAAGCTCTTGCTGGGCCTGTGCGCCAGGTGTTTCATAGATTGTAGTGTATTTCTGGGCTGGCGTTGCTTCCATAATGACATTAACATTTACGATAAAGTTTTCATGACGTAGAATGCGATAGACAGCATCACTTACACGCTGATTTATCGTATTTTCCAACAGAATTTTCTGCGAGATTAATTCTCTATTCGTGTCGGGAAGGGCAAACACCTGTGATATTAGCATCAGGGAGGTAATTACGGTTCCTGTCATGATGTGTTTTAATGTTGGATACTTCATAAGCTTCTCCTCGACTCCAGCGATGGTTTTCACTAACCCATCGTTAGAAATGTTATGTCAACGCGTCTGTTTTTTGCGCGATTCTCTGCTGTGTCATTCGCAACTTTAGGAACGGTATCTCCAAAGCCAATTGCTCTGAACTTATCAGGCGCAATACCCTGCGATGTCAGGTAAGTTATTACAGCACTTGCTCGAGAGGCTGATAGCTCCCAGTTTGATGGAAACTGCACAGACCGCATGGGGACATTGTCCGTGTGTCCTTCCACAGCAATAGCGTAGGTAGCTTTTTCCATTGTGCTAACCAGCTTTACCAAAAATTGTTTGATTGAGTAGGATAAATCTGCGCTACCCACACTGAAGGCCAGATCACTGGCAATCTCAAGGGTAACCCCTCGTGCATCCATGCGCACCTTAACCTGTTGATCAAGTTGCTGTTCTTTAACCAGCTTTTTAACCTCTTGATTAATCTGGCTCAGAGATACTTTTTTTGACTTTTTCCTGGAGCCCTGGTGTTCGCCCATAGACTGACCGAATTGTTCCAGTTTCACGGGGTCAATAGTAGACATAGCGAATAGCAACACAAAGAAAGTCATGAGTAAGGTCATCATATCAGCGAAAGTGGTAAGCCATCCGCCCTCTTCTGACTGTTTTTCTTTTTTCTTTGGTGCTACAGGCATACTTTTTAGTCCTCGTAAACCCTATCGCGTGGTGCCAGATAAGAGTTGAGAAATTCACGCACTAAAATGGGATGCTTTTTAACCTTAAGCATGACAATCCCATCAATAATCATATTCTGAGTTATATTTCTTTTATCAATTCGCGAGCGCAGCTTAGCTGCTACAGGAAGAAAGAATAAATTAGCAAACAAAGCCCCATAAAAAGTTGTGATCAAGGCAACACCCATAGCTTGTCCAAGTTTCGCAGCAGGATCCGAATCTCCTCCATCCCCAGGACCAGCCCCCATTGCAAACAACATGGCAACAAGACCTACTAAGGTTCCAACCATACCAAAAGCAGGAGAGAAGACACCCATGGTTTTGAATACGTTGGCTTCAGCATCTTCCCTCAATTCACGATTGACAACCCGGGTTTCCATAATGCTTCGAATGTCTTCTTCAGGAAGTCCATCAACGATCATCTGGACGCCATCCTTTAAGAACCAATCATTAATACCACCAACCGCTTTTTCCAGATCCGCGGTTCCTTTACGTGCTACAGTGGCTAACTCTACTAATTCTCGCAAGGTGTCTGCGTCTTCATGGTTTTCACCTTTGAAGACAGCCCACAAATTTGTATAGAGCGATAATACCTCTTTCACAGGGAATGCCATGGCAGTGGCTGCAATCGTACCACCTAACACGATCATAAGTGATTGTGCGTCAACAAAAGTCATAACTCCGTTAGGCAGGGCGGAAGAAACTCCAAATACTGCATACCCAATCAAACCTGACCCGAACAATAATCCTATAATGGTTGCAAAATCCATAAGTAAGTCCTTTTATTCTATTCCTTTATAGAAACTGCCGAGCGCAGTCGGTTTTCATTCAAAGCCCTGAGAATATTTCGTACCTCATCATAACTAGGATCGATCTGTAGGGCAATATTCCAGTTGATCGTCGCGCGATCAATTTGATTCAATTTATAATAGATGGACCCTCTACGGGCATAAGCCAGCGCCAGGTTGGGATTAAACTCTAAGGCCTGGTTAATCTCGCTGAGAGCATCTTCATATTCTTCATTGTAAAACAAGCGTAGAGAGCGTGAAAGGTGCTTCAGGGCTTGATTAATCTGTGCATCTGATACATGACGAGCAAGCTGCAGTGCAGCAACAGAGTCTTCAACCACCTGGTTGCGTTGTTCAAGCTGCTCCACCATACGATTCAAGTGTTCTATCTCAGTAGCCGACATTCTCAAGGAATCTCTTAAGACTAGTAATTGTTGTTCCTGCGCTTTATGCCAGCTGGAATCAATAACAGTACGCATGGGAACGCCATCTTCAGTAACGACGCCGGCTATTTTGATACCACCACGTTGTTTACTGGCTGAAGATTTCACCCGTGGTAAGTAGTAATCCAGACCAATTCCAACTCCTGCAGGATTCTCACGATCCTCTCCTAAGTAAGGTAGGTTTTGGATATTTGAAAAGCCGAGAGTAATCTTGTATTCTTGGGTTAATGGAATTTTAATACCGGTATTGATCCCTGTTCCATCAAACTCCAGAATAAAATCCATACCGCCACGATCGGCAAAAATGTTTGTATTCAAAAGCAAGCCAAGGAAGAAGCCCATACTGTTATCCTTGGCGGTCTTAACTGTATCGAATGGTGTTGTTGTACTGTCTACAGTCAGGTCATATTTACCAAAGTTTGAACCATATCTACCTGAACCTACCCCGAGGTAAGTCTTTAGGCTATATCCGGAAAAACTATTCTCACGGGTAAGCAATATGTAGTAAGATAGATTTCGAACGCGTTCTTCGATATCCGTTGTGTCCGAGGTGCCTGTTGTAAAGCTGATATCATTCACACCAATACCGACTGCAGTTTCACCATAGGTCAGCAGACGATTTTGGATATGCAGCGCCAACTCAGCTTCATTATTATTTGAACCTGATTGAATGGCTGACATTCCCAGTCGAAAATCACGAGTAATATCAGTCTCTAGAAAGGCTCCCTTATTAAAGAATTCACTCTCTAAAGCTCCACGAGTCGACTGTCCTGCGACACCAATCCTCAGCAGATACGGTTCACTGTAAAGACTGGATGTTGGAATGTGCATCATGGGACCGGGACGTGAATAATTCAATGCTGTCTGAGCATTGACAGCCAGTCCACTTGCCGCAATAATTAGTATCAATAATAGTCTAATAGTTTTCATTTGATGATCTCCGGGATCAGCCTTTCATCTCACTTTATTCCTGCACAAAACGCTTAGCCAGGGTTAAATACTCACTACCAGGATGTCTGGAAACCAGCTCTTGAAAGGCTAGTTTTGCTTCTGGAAGACGATCTTTGTTCTTAAATGCCAAACCAATCATGACTAAGGCGTCATCAAGCTTATCTGAATGCTGATAGCGTTGTACTTGCTCCAGTGTACTAATTGCCTGATCATACAAACCTTTTTCAAAATAACAGCGACCAACCCAATACTGGGCATTTGCTTGAAGGGTGACATCCGTACTTCTATTAACGATGGTGTTAAACTCATCAATCGCCTGATAATAATATTGCTGATGAAACTTGGTCAAGCCTGTTCTATAGGCAGCCTGCTCTTCAGCGGTAGATAATTTTGGTTCAGTTTGCACTTGAGCTAATGGTTGAGTAGTAACAGTTGTGTTTTTCCAGGGTGTATGTAATTCAGCAAAAACACTATCTGAACTTGCTGGCCTGGAAGGGTCAAATTGTGTGGCAGCTTGTGCTGGCTTGGACTGTTGATCCACTAAATTAGTGATTCGGGTAGATAAGAGTGCCTTATCCGTTTCCCCGGCTGCTTTGATTTGAGTAATCTCAGTTTGCAAGCTATCAATGACCATGGTTTGGTGTCTTAAACGAATCTCAGTTTCAACCAGTTTATGTTGATAGCGGTCCAGTTCTTCTTCCAACTCTAATTGTTCCTGTGACAATGCACCTTGAAGGGTGTTTACCTGCAGGGTGTCTAGAGCAGTTTTATTGGTATCTTCGATTACCAGTCCAATATCATAAAACAAACCACTATTGCCTGTTTGTCCAAGGAGCAAGGTCCCGGAGAACAGAAGAATAAAGGCCAATGTGGTTTTATGAGTCAGCATGTCTATTTCCGTTGATTCCCTTTTAAGAAATCATGGGCTTGTAAAATCAGTTCGCTCTCTGGATAATCCAGGATAAAGCGATTCATTGTTTCTCTCGCTTTCAGGTAGCGTCCGATCTGCTGATAACTAATAGCAATTTTAAATAATGCATGATCACTTTTGTTGTTTTCCGCAAAAGCAAAAACCTTTTCAAATTCTCGTATGGCAGACTCAAAATCCTCGAGTGAGTAAAAACATTCACCAATCCAATATTGAGCATTGTCAGCATAGGCGCCTTGTGGCTCACGTTCTATGAGCACCCGGAAGTCCTGTATGGATTCGAGATACTCATTATTAAAATATTGATTTAAGGCATCATTATAAGCCATGCGGTAGTCTGCATTAAAGGCATATCCGTGGGCGACAGGTGGGGCCGCCATTTGAGGTTCTTCAGTCAAAACGGGGTCGTCTTTTTTAACTGGTAGCTCAACAAGAGGCTCTGGTTGGCGGGAAGCAGCTGGCTTTTCTTCAGCCATTTCTACTAACTTAACTTCTGTATTTGCTATTATAGCAAGTTGTTCGATCTGCATTTCCAATGAATCATTAAGCAGCAACAGGTCTTTCATGCCAACCTTTAAAGAATCGATCTCGCGAATAAGGACGTAGATGTTTCCACGTAGATTGATGATATCCGGGTCTCTGGGAGCAGACACAACTTCGATGACTGGCTCCTCAGCTTTCTCTTCAAGCCGAGCTTGATAGACAACAATCTGAGAATCCATGACAGCAATGCTGGTTTTCAACTGTTCCACTTCTAGCCTGGATTCACGCAGCTTAACAACTTCAGCGGAAAGCGCTTTCATTTGGGACTGCATTTTCATCTGCTCGATATTCGCAGCAGGAGTCGCAGCTTCTTTTGGGGTACAAGCCGTGAGACCCCACAGAGCAATAGCTAGGATAGAAACTTTTGCTGTGTTTTTAAATATCATGCTCTTCCCAGTCAATGGAATAAGAATAACCAATGAATGAACCAAAAGATTTAGGAATGTAGAGTTCAAACTCGCCAGATGCTCCAGGAAATAAGGAGGTGTCTGTATTGACACCGCTGGAAAAGACGTGATGTGAGCCCTTGACAAAAGCAGTCAGCTCGCGGGTGTCACCACTCCAATTGATCCTGAATAGAAAATTTACTTTAACAAAATCAGCGCGACGACCACCAATGTTCTTTACTACACCAGAAAGAATGGTGTTACCACTTCTATCTTTGCGCTCTCTAATGCTACCGGAAAGAACCACATTGCCCGTATATTTATTCTGCTGAGAGGCTCCCTTAACATCCTGAGTCCCGGACATGCCAGCTCTTGAGTTGTTAACATTCATAGGAGCACCGCCACCTGCCCTACTTGGCTCGCTGACAGCAGGAGCATTAGGATCAGTGGGAACATTGTCTACAATTCGAAGAACTTGATCACGAGACACAGTGAGTACACCGATCAATGTTTTAATCTGGATATTCTTTTTATCCTGATCAATCACATCACCAAATATTTTTGTGCCGTTCTCTAAATGTACTTCTTTACTATATATACTTAAGGGATTTGTCCAAACTTCACTTTGAGTCTGAAGCTCGGTTAATTTTTTCTTGACGTACTTTAATTCAGCTGCCATTCGCTTGATCTCATAATTGATCTCGCTAGCAACAAATTCTGAAGATCCACTTTGATCCGCAGCTTTGTTTTTGAGCTGATCTAGATTATAGATCAGGTTGTCAGCTTGTTCTCCACTTTGCCAGGCTGATTCATCTGAGGTATTAGCTTCTACCCCTGCTGTCTCAGCACGATCTACAGAGTCCGTTTTTGTGGCAGAATCTTCCCAGGATTCTTCAGGGGATGACTTTCCGCCAAACATTGAACACTGTACAATAGTCAAGGTTAGAGCCAATAACAGTACTTGTATGCCATATTGCTTCATACGCAGCCTCTTCCGACTTAACATCGCTTCCAGTTTTAATACGGTTATGTATCTGTCCTGCACCGTATTCGTCTAGAATTTAGGGGCTTTTTAAAATCTTGTCAAGAAAATACAGCTGTTTTTTAGGGACTTATGGGGAATACTTAAGAAAATGCTTTAAGTAACACCATATATTGTGGTTTCTATTTAAGGTGAATCTGTATCTTGTATAAAAAAAGGGCATAAAAAGTCATTTTTGGATAAAAAAATCAATGATTTAAGCAGTTTTTTCATTTTTTAAGGAAATTTGTGCCAGGGCGAGGGCAGGCGACGAGGTGAGTAATTTTGGAATAGCAGCCAGGGCTTTGCGATAAGGTTCCCATGAAACGAGAGCCACAGCCTCTTCAAGTGGAACCCATTGAAATTTATCATGTTCATGACTGAGAGTAGGATCTTTAAAGTTTACTTCGGCAATGAACACCGGGACGTGAATGGTTTCATTTGAGGCATGGAGATAATAGATCGAGACATGATCAAGGGCATAGAAATTCAGAGGATTCAAATTGGTTTCTTCTTGAAGCTCACGGATACCTGCCTGCCAAGCTGTCTCACCGCCTTTGACTTTTCCCGCCACTGCCTGCCAGATATTTGGGTAAGTATTGTCCGGAGATCGCCTCATGAGCAGAAATCTCAGCCCATCCTCAGTTTTGGCAAAAGGGAAAACATCGATGTATTGCATGGGTGTCATGCTATAAGATATGTGGATTGGTGAGCCTTGCGAAGGTTTAAAACCTTCGCAAGGTTACTTTACTAAACCTTAACTTTTCTGAAAGAGAACCACGGTTTTGCCTACAAATTCAAGCTTCGCCCCCCAGCGTTCTGCAAGCCAGGCAAAGGTCTTGAGCGAAAAGAAGATTACGTGTGTCTCATCGAGAATGTAGTGCCAGGACGAAAAGTCGGATTCAGGGAGACGGATGCCGGTCATGATTCCCAGTGTTCCAGACGGTTTAAGACATGACCAGAGTCGATCCAGCTCTTCCAGTGGGTGATGCAGATGTTCAACAACTTCAGTACTGGTAATAAAATCATACTGAAGTTGGAAAACAGATTCATCTCGGGCATAGTAGGCATCATAAATCGCCATCTTGTGACCCTGCTCCTCAAACATCATCTTGAGTAAAGGACCTGGTCCAGACCCAAAATCCAGACCTGCGGACTTTCCAGGGATATGCTGGATCATAGGCTTGTATAGCTTTTCAAGAAAGGAGCGATACCCACCATCTTCCGGATTATTCTCATGGAGCTCATAGCGTTTGAATTCTTCTTCACGACTGAGATAAGAATCGGGATGAGCAAAGACCAAATCACATTCTGGACAGAAAAGATATCTTCTTAACTGATCCTCATGAAATAATTGAGGCTCGGGACTGGAACAAAGCGGGCAAGGATTAGAAATATATTTAGACATGATGATAAATAACAAAGCGGGGAACTCACTCCCCGCTTTGTTGAATCAAAGTGTAGTCTTATACCTAGAAAGGTAAGGGTTCGTCATCCTCGCCACCACCAAAGGGAGCACCACCAGGGGCAGAACCACCAGAAGGGGTGCCACCACTAAAGCCACCGCTATTTTCTTGACTGCGTGCACCACCCTGTGATCCGCCACCGCTACCAAGCGGGGTAACAGTTAGGGCGACAATCTCCGTTGTATACTTTTTAACGCCATCTCTGTCTTCCCAGGAACGGGTTTGAAGACGACCATCAATATAGATTAAAGAGCCTTTGTCTAGATAATTGGCTACAAACTCTGCAGTTTTACCAAAGACAACCACTCGGTGCCACTCAGTTGAGTCGATATTATTACCGCTAGCATCCTTACGAGTTTCGTTGGTGGCTATGGTGATATTGGTAACTGCCGTTTGTGCTGGTGTATATTTCAGTTCAGGCTTTTGACCCATACGACCTACAATTATTGCTTTATTAACACTATTCTTTTGCATGATTCCTCCAGTTGACCTCAGTAGGTCGTTTAAAAAGAGCTGTAATTTAATTCAATTCAGGGTATTCACTGATCCATTTTTCGAGATCTGAAATAAGCCAGGCTCGAAGACTGAATCCAATATTTTTCAAGGCAATGGCCTCCCAAATGCCTGCTGTAACATGAGCCCAGGACTCATCAAACTGATTTAGATCTTCATCCTCACCAAAAACGGCCACAATACCTTCCTTGTCCTCATAAACGTTTGACATATCCGGGAAGCGAGCGATGCTGGCAGTTGTCGTTGGCCCTATTAAGGGATTTTCGGGTGAGAGATTAATGTGATCTTTTACGAATCTATTTGTTGACTGCATTTCAACAGGCTGATATAGAAATATGGCAGATCGTTCTTGTGATCCCTCAAGTTGTGTAATGCTTTGACGGCAATCATCCACTTTTGATGAGAAAGGGTAAATTGTTGTATCAGGAAATGCGGTCTTAAGCATTTTGAGAAAGTCAGGAGCACAAAATATGATCGATGCAGAACTCACGCTTCGTTAAAGTCCTCTGGCTCACTAAAAAAGACATCGTCCTGTTCCTTCGCTGGCTCTTCAGGCTCTTCAGGTGGCAGGTCTTCAACAGCAAGATCAGCCTGGGAAAAATCTACGATACGCTCTGGTCCAAAGTCTGAACTCTCCACATCTAGAGGGCTTGACTTATCTCCTTCAAATGATGCTTCTAAGACGTCGAGGTTAGAACGGAGGATACTTTTCAGTTTAGCCAGCATGGCATCTCTTTCGTTCCTAAGATTACGAACCTCAGCTTGTACTTCAGCAAGGTTCTCCTTGGCCGAGAAGAGGAGTGCATCTTTCTCAGTCTGGGTCTTACGCAATATGGTATCCGCCTCGTTACGAGCATTTTGTAAAACCTCTCTAGAGGTCTCTTTAGCCTGGTTTAAAGTCTCTTTGAGGCTCTCCTCCACATTTGAATAGGTTTGGAGGGCTAATCGAGCTTCTTTATTCTCCTGATGGATTTCATTAAGCTCGCGGGTAAGAGTTTCCATCTCATCAGCGACTTCATCAAGAAATTGATTTACCTGTTCTTTATTAAAGCCCAAAGCGCCTTGCTTAAATTCTAACTCTCGAATCTCTTGTGGAGTTAATCGTCCCATAACCTACTCCTTAGTATGTTCTAGCACCAAAAATGGCTGTTCCTACGCGAATATGCGTAGCGCCTTCTTCAATGGCGATCTCAAAGTCACTGGACATCCCCATAGAAAGCATGGCCTTAGTTTCATCCAAACCGATCTGTTGTTTGACCTCATCGCTGAGCGCTTTCATTTTTCGAAATGCGTGCCGTATCCGATCCTCGTCACTGGTAAGCGGACCTATCGTCATCAAACCCATGAAGTCAAGCTGGGGTTTCTCCGCGCAATAAGCCGCTAAAGCTAATGCCTCCTGTGGTTCCACGCCTTCTTTATTGGCTTCTCCGCTTATGTTTACCTCTACCAGGATCGGGATGGTAATATCTTGAGCACCAAATCGTTGATCAATTGCATCTGCAATTTTAGTTGAGTCCACGGTATGGATAATATCGACTCGACCAGGTAGATACTTCACCTTATTCGACTGTAGGTGGCCAATAAAATGTCTGGTTATACCTTCTTGAGAAAAAGCAGGAAATTTATCTCGAACCTCCTGGGCTCTGTTCTCACCAAAATGTCTTAGTCCAGCATCATAAGCGAACTGCATTGCTTCAATGGGTTTTCGTTTACTGACACCTATGAGTGTAATGTCATCAGGATTGCGCCCAACCCTGTTGGCAGCCTGAGCCACACGATCCAGAATATGGTACAGGCGCAGTGAATAATAGGATTTATTCATGGATCTACTCCTATATCAGCTTCCTGATGTGTCTTCCTCTCCATCAAAGATGTCTTTTTGCTCAACTGTAACAGGATCATCATCTGCAGGACCTGATTCTGCAGGATCTTTTTCTTCCTGGACTCTAGTCACGGCTGCAATAGAATCACCTTCATCCAGTCTGATCAGTTTGACTCCCTGAGTATTTCGACCAATGCTGCGAATAGAAGCAACAGGTTGACGAATAAGAACACCACGACTGGTGATGATCATTAGGTCGTCACTATCTACAACTTCTAGCAATGAAACCATCTTACCAACCTTTGGTGTGGTTTTGATGGTGATAATTCCTTTACCAGCGCGGTTCTGAACGCGATAGTTGATCACCTCGGTACGTTTGCCATAACCATGCTCTGAAACGGCTAGAACGGTACCTTCACGTCGCACAACGATCATACCTACAACCTGGTCATCATCTCCCTTCAGCTCGATACCTTTAACACCCATTGTCTTGCGACCTGTTGGGCGGATATTGGTTTCGCTAAAGCGAATGGACATTCCGTTATGTGTACCCAGAATTATGTCATTTTCACCATTGGTGATCTGAGCATCGATGAGATAATCATCGTCACGAATATCGATGGCAAAAATGCCACCCTTCATCGGTCTGCTGTATGCAGTGAGTACTGTTTTCTTGACCAGACCTTTAGCTGTGGCCATGGTTATAAATAGATCCTCTGCGTAATCCCGAACAGCAATATAAGCCTGAACATTCTCTCCCTGGTCTACCTGTAAGAGGTTGATCAGAGCACGACCACGAGTGGCTTTACCAGCCTGAGGAATCTCATGTACACGTAACCAGTGGCACTTACCGCGATCAGTGAAGAACAAGATATAATCATGGGTAGAAGCCGTGAAGAGATGTTCAATAAAGTCTTCATCGCGAGCTTTTGCTCCAGCAGATCCTCGACCTCCCCGGTTCTGGCGACGGTATCCGCTCACAGGATATCGCTTAATGAAGCCATTGTGGGTAATCGTGATCACCATTTCTTCCTCAGCGATCATATCTTCAATTGTAAAGTCCTTGGCATCGGGGATGATTTCAGTACGTCTTTCATCGCCATACCGTTCCTGAACTTCTCGCAATTCAGTTTTGATGATGTCCATTCTGAGGCCACGATTATTAAGAATCTCATTCAAGCGAGCAATTACCTTGAGGACTTCAGTGTATTCATCAATAATTTTTTGACGTTCAAGCCCGGTTAACTTTTGTAGACGCATATCCAAGATGGCTTGAGATTGAATCTCGCTCAATTCGAATTTGGAGATTAAGGCTGCTTTAGCTTCTTTGGGGTTTTTTGAACCTCGAATAGTCTTGATAATAGCATCCAGATTATCCAGCGCAATTTTTAAGCCTTCTAAAATATGAGCACGAGCCTCAGCTTCTTTTAATTCAAACTGAGTCCGCTTAACCACAACCTCATGCCGGAATTTAATGAATTCAGCAATGACCTCTTTTAGGGTCAGTACTTTGGGTAAGCCGTCAACTAGTGCCAGCATGATGACCCCAAAGGTGTCCTGCATCTGGGTGTGTTTGTAAAGTAGATTAAGAACAACCTCCGGTACCACATCCCGTTTTAGCTCAATGACCAGACGGATTCCATCTTTGTCTGATTCGTCACGAATATCGGATATGCCTTCGACTTTTTTGGCGCGAACCAGCATGACGATCTTCTCGATGAGAGACGATTTGTTGACCTGATAAGGAATCTCAGTAATAATGAGGCTGAAGCGACCATTCTTGCGTTCTTCAATATTAGCGCGGGCGCGAACCGTGATTTTTCCACGACCGGTCTCATAAGCTTCTTTAATACCTGCAGCGCCGTAGATAACAGCAGCAGTAGGGAAGTCAGGACCTTTAACATGTTGCATGAGTTCAGCAACTTCCACTTCAGGATTATCGATCTGAGTCACGATAGCATCAATCACCTCATTCATATTGTGAGGTGGGATATTGGTTGCCATTCCAACAGCAATACCGCTGGAACCATTAAGTAGAAGGTTTGGGATTACAGCCGCCAGAACTGAAGGCTCCATAAGGCTTTCATCAAAGTTAGGCGTGAATTTTACGGTCTCTTTTTCAAGATCTTTTAACATCTCGCTTGAGATACGTTTCATACGGGCTTCTGTATAACGCATGGCAGCAGCACTATCACCATCGATGGATCCGAAGTTACCCTGGCCATCAACAAGGGGATAGCGTAGCGAAAATTCCTGGGTCATACGCACCATTGAATCGTAAACGGCAGAATCACCGTGAGGGTGATACTTACCCATGACATCTCCAACAATACGGGCGCTTTTACGATAAGATCTGTTATAGCCCACACCCAGTTCCATCATTCCATAAAGAATGCGACGATGAACAGGTTTAAGTCCATCTCGTACATCAGGCAGGGCACGTGAAACAATAACCGACATGGAATAATCCATGTACGATTTTTTCATTTCCTCTTCGATGGAGGTGTTTAGAATATTCTGTCTCTGTATTTCCAACTCAGTACCTCTTTATTCTATCTAAATTTTCAATAATTCTATTATCTCTAAACATCAATATTCGTCACATACTTGGCATGAGACTGAATGAACTCACGACGCGGTTCAACCACGTCTCCCATGAGGGTTGAGAAAATTCTATCTGCAGCAGCTGCGTCATCCAGGTTCACGCGCATCATGGACCGAACTTCTGGATCCATTGTTGTGTTCCATAATTGATCAGGGTTCATCTCTCCCAAACCTTTATAACGTTGAATCTTGGCACGAGAAGGGTCGCCACCATCAGTCATCTTTTTAATGGCAATGTCTCGTTCATCATCGTCATAGCAGTATTTTTCTTTTTTACCAACACTGACTCGATAAAGAGGAGGCATGGCAATATATACATACCCTCCGATGATCAATTCGGGGAGATATCTAAACAGGAATGTCAGTAGCAAGGTACGAATGTGTGCGCCATCAACATCAGCATCGGTCATGATAACAATTTTGTGATAACGTAATTTTTCGATGTCGAAGTCTTCCTTGAATCCGGCACCAAAGGCAGTGATCATCATCCTGATTTCGTTGTTGCCCAGAATCTTATCAATTCGAGCTTTTTCAGAATTGATGATTTTTCCACGCAAGGGTAGAATTGCCTGGAACCGTCGATCACGTCCCTGTTTGGCAGAGCCTCCAGCAGAATCTCCCTCAACCAGATAAATTTCACACATGGCAGGATCTTTGTTCGAGCAATCAGCCAGTTTCCCTGGAAGATCGCCACTTTCCAGGGCACTTTTACGACGGGTTAATTCGCGTGCCTTGCGGGCAGCATCCCGGGCTTGAGCCGCCAGAAGGCTTTTCTCGATAACCCTTTTGGCAATGGCCGGGTTCCGCTCCATAAATTCATTCAATTGATCGCTTACGAATGAATCAACGATGCCCTTGATATCCCCATTACCCAGCTTGGTTTTGGTTTGACCTTCGAACTGTGGTTCAGCCACTTTAATGGACATAACGCAGGTTAGACCTTCACGAACATCATCACCACTCAAGGTAGTATTGGTCTTTTTGAACAGGTTATTTCGAGTAGCATAATTGTTAAGAGTTCGTGTAAGAGCTGTCCTGAGCCCTGACAGGTGTGTGCCACCCTCAATTGTGTTGATATTGTTCACATAACTGAGAATGTTTTCATTGTAGCTATCATTGTATTGAAAGGCCACATCGATGGGTACATCGTCTTTTTCTCCTTCAAAGGCGATGACCTGAGGGTGAATGGGGTGCTTATTTTCATTAAGATAATCGATAAACTGCTTCAATCCACCCTTGTAAAGATAGGTTTCAGATCGCCCTTCTGTAGCCCGCTCATCCTTTAAATGGATAGTAAGTCCTTTGTTGAGAAAGGCCAGCTCACGAATACGATCTTCCAGTACATCCCAATCGAAAACGTAATGAGTAAAAACAGAATCATCTGCCTTAAAGGTGACGCTGGTACCTCGTTTTTTGGTCTTACCGGTTGTTCGCATACCCTCGCTTAGAAGGCCTTTTTTAAAGTCAGCCTCATAGACGGAACCATCACGATAGACATCTACATGGAGCCATTCAGCCAGCGCGTTTACCACAGAGACTCCCACACCGTGGAGACCACCAGAAACCTTATAGGAATCCTTGTCAAATTTTCCACCTGCATGCAGTGAGGTCATAACAACCTCTAGTGCCGGGCGACCTTCATCTTTATGCATGTCAACGGGAATACCACGACCGTTATCCTCAACAGTAATGGTCTCTCCCTCACCAATGATTACGCTGATAGTGTCACAATGACCACCCATGGCCTCATCAATTGAATTGTCAATGACCTCATAGACCAGATGATGGAGACCACGCTTGCCCACATCTCCAATGTACATGGCGGGGCGTTTACGAACGGCCTCAAGACCTTTGAGAACGGTGATACTTTCAGCACTATAACCTTTTCCGGCAGGATTTTTTTGTTTGTCACTCATGTAAACTTGATATCCTTAACTATGTTTTTCGCTAATGCGTCATTAATATTCTTTATCAGATTTGTTTTCATAAATACGAGTTCATTTCGCCATACTGGAGAACTTACTTTTACAACCAGAATGCCTTTTTCAATTTTCTCAGCCTCGGTAACCTCCGAGATTCTTTCACCCACGATCTCTGACCACCGGTTCACAGCAGCATTCTGCTGAATGGCCTTATCAATTCCCAGATCACGAAATAGCTGGGTAAAAACATTTCCTATAACCTGAGATTTAGCCATCGACTTGTATCTTTCCTGCATCGATGATCTGGAGGGTGTCCCCCTCAATATTGAGGCCATGGTTTCGAAGGTCTGCCAGATCAGTTGCGGTAATAAATATTTGGTGATCGCCCTGTAAACTTTCCACGATCATCATACTCCGTTTAACATCCAGTTCGGCAAAGAGATCATCCAGTAAGAAGACGGGCGGTTCATTTAGAAAGTTTTCTAAAAAGCGTCCTTCAGCAAATTTTATAGCAACCAGCACCAGCTTGTGCTCTCCTTGAGAGCCGAATTTACGCAGGTCTTTTGTGTCGAGAAAAAAGGTGAAGAGGTCTCGATGAGGACCTCGCGTGGTGGTGCCTTTGCGCATATCTTCTGCAAGAGAATCCTGGTAAGCTTGCCGATAGAGGTGCTCTGCATTTCCAGTAGTTACCCTCACGTTGGAGATGAAGGCCATCTTGAGAGATTTATCCTGTTCCAGCTCTGTATAAGCTTCATAAAGGATCTTTTTAAACTCAGTGAGATGTTTGCTCCGTGCCTCATGCAGCCGGGCAGAAACGGAAGCTCGTTGATCATCAAGAGTTGACAGGAGAATTCTGTCTATGGCAACACCATCATTGGCATGAGCTTGCAGCATGGCATTACGCTGTTTGAGAATCCGTGCATAGATCTGGAGCTTTTCCAGATAGGCAGGGTCAATTTGTGACAGGAGCTTATTGAAGAACAGGCGTCTGATCTCAGGTGAACCAAAAGTGAGCGTACTGTCTTCAGGCGTTAGAGAAACCAGGGGAAACTTCCCAATGATCTGAGCCCGACTATTCAGGTTTTTATTGTTAACACTCAACAGTTTCTTGCGAGAAGATTCAACCTTGAGCCTTACTTCATGATCAAGTCCGGTATGATCCGAAAAGAGTCCTTTAAGCTGATAGCCTGCTTGGCCATGTCGTGTCAGGTCGGAATCAAGTCGGGTTTTAAAGCTACGGGTGTAGCCCAAACTATGAATGGCCTCTAAAAGAGTGGTCTTTCCGGCACCATTTTCCCCGTGGAGAATATTGGTGTGCTGGCCAAAACTCATGGAAACCTGCTCGTATTTACGAAAGTTGATCATGGTAAGGGATTTAATCAGCATGCCTGATGTGTGGATGGTTTTTTATTGTTTATCATACCGTATCTTTTAATAAATCATTTATACAAGCACACTTGCCTGTATCTATATCCCGAGCTGTTGGAATTAGCTTAACGATCGGCTGTCCTGCAAAGAACTCCGACTATCCTTGAAGCCTGATAGGCATCAAGAGCATTACTAATTCTTCCTTCTCTGCCTGAACTTCCGGCAAGATCAGTCCAGGACCGATCTCTGAGCCCAGCCTGAAGACCACACGATCAGTTTCTACATTCTTGAGCATGTCTTTCAGGTAAATAGAATTATATCCAAGCGTCAACTCTTCACCATCATATTCTGCCAGAACCTGCTCTTTAGCGCTTGTGCTAGCTTCAGGGTCTTCGGTAAATACTTCCAGATAACCAGGGTGAAGTTTCAGAGCAACTTGATGCGTTGTGCGGTTAGAGAAGATGGAAACACGTTTCACCGTAGTAACCAGATCAGCACTGGAAAGTGTGACTGTCTTATCATTAGTGGAGGGGATTACACTCCCATAATCTGGGTATTGTTCGTCAATTAGACGACTGAAAATCGTTGCGTTCTCAGTAGAGATGCTAATATATTTTTCACCAACGGCCAAGTTGATGCTATCTCCATCATCTAGAAAAGACTGGATGAGGGATAAAAATTTTGGAGGAACAATGATGTTTGCCTCAAAGTCAGGTGAGGAGAAATCGCGGTTGCTATACTTCACCAATCGGTGACCATCAGTAGCAACGGCACGAATCATGTCTTTCTTTAGTTCAAAGAGAACACCAAGCAGTGCTGGTTTGAGTTCATCTTTTGAAACAGCAAAGACAGTTTTTTCAACAGTTCTTTTTAGAACACTGGATTTGATTTCTAAACTACTGGCAGGACCGAGTTCAGGTGCTTCAGGGAAATCCAGAGCCGGACGACCAACGATCTTATAGGTTCCACCGGATGTAGACAGAGTAACGCGATTATCTTCAGTCCAGGCAAAGGTTAATTCTGTATCTGGTAGCTCATTCGTGATTTCCTGGAGTAAGCGAACCGGAAGTGCAACAGCTCCATCTTCATCACCGTTGACATCAAGCTTTAAGGTATAGGTAATTTCAATATCAGTGCTGCGCATGGAAAGAATGTTTCCCTGCACCGAAAAGAGAATGTGATTAAGTATGGGCATGGTGGAACGAGTTGGGCTAACGCGCGCAACTTTTTGCAAGCCGTGTAAAAGTGTTGATGAATCAACGGTAAATTGCATGGTTTTGATCTCCGAATGTCAGGTTATTCTCTGTCCTTAAAATAGCAAACCAAGCTAAACTTTGACAAGGGCAAATCAAAGCTTGAACCTGTCCTCTTTTAGCAATAAATACAACTTTTCGTCCAAAACACCCCCTTAAACGCCATGAAATGATCCGAGGCAGGGGTAAGCAAGGGTAAAACAGGCAGATAATGTTAAAAAAATCGAGAATCTTAATCCACGAATAAACCCTTCTCTTATTCCCTCTTTTGAAATATTTTCATATACTAATGAATTATCTGAAAATAGCGCTGATCAACTTTGTGATCGAAAAGCCAATCATGTTCAAAGTAGGTTTGATCCTGGCTGGTATTCTGGCCGGTTTAACCGACAGTTGGTTTTTAACGAAGGATACCATGCCACTGTCAAAACTTGGTGTGGGAATACTGATAATAACATCAACGCTGATCTATGCCTTTATATTGACCCTTTATCGAATCATTCAACGTGTTTTTAAATTTGGTAGAAGTCTTCCTGAACATATCAGTAAGTTTGATGAGCGAGAAATTGTGAAGTTGATTGGCCTTTATGGCTTAATTCCCTTCGGTTTAACCATGCTCGGTGTGACATCTTCCACTTCCGCGGACATTATAAATCTTGGAGTCATTTTAATCATCCAGGGGGTCTCTCTTTTCCTAGGAAGTTGGTTTTCGCAAAGAATAAAAAAGTAGTAAAGAAAACAGGGAAGAGAAAAATAAATTTTTCTCTTCCCTGTAAATATATAGGAGTCTTAAGCGTTTAGCTTTGTATGTATTCTATGGCTGAAAGGGCTGCAATCGTTCCATCTGACACAGCAGTCGTGATTTGACGATATCGTTTCTCGCGAACATCCCCAGCTACAAAAATGCCGTCAATATTGGTAGCCATCGTTTCATCTGCGATGACCTCGTTTCTGGCATTCAAAGCTAATGAATCAGGCAAAGAGGCAGTATTGGCGATGTAACCAATTAAAACAAAAATACCGTTGGTAGATACAATTGACCGTTCCTTTGTTTTCATGTTCATGATCTCTACACCAGTGATGGCTTGATCACCGAGAACCCTTTGAATTTCTGATTCCAGAATGAAGGAGATCTTATCATTCTCCTGAGCCATTCTAACAGCATGTTCGGTGGCTTGAAAATGATCAAACTGATGCACAACAGTAACCTTGCTGGCAAACTGAGTCAGCGAGACAGCTTCTTCTAAAGCAGAATTTCCGCCGCCCACAACAATGATCTTTTTATCTGTAAAAAAATCACCATCGCAAGTTGCACAATATGAAACTCCGGAGCCCTTGAACTTATTTTCACCCTCTACGCCCATGGGTCTTGGTGTTCCACCAGTCGCTATGATAACAGACTTTGCTGAGAAGACTTCATCCTCGTCAATTTCTACCAGCTTCTGGTCTCCAGAAAGATCAATCCCAGTGACTTCTACATTGGATTCAATTTTACAGCCAAACGCTTTTGCCTGGGCCTTCATATCAAGGCTTAAGTCCCGGCCTGAAATATCAACTTTAGCACCAGGATAATTAGCAATAGCGTGAGTAAGTACCATTTGACCACCAACCGAGCCCTCATTGATGATCAAGGTTTTCAGTTTAGCTCGTCCAAGATAGATCCCGGCGGTCAAGCCGGCAGGACCACCCCCTAAAACGATAACATCAAATGATTCTGTTATCTGGTTTGGGTTCATGCGAAGTGAATGTCCAAAATATCTTTGACCTGCTTTTTGGACTGGATCGAAGAGGTTGCTTCGACAGCTTCACCATTTTTAAAGTAGTATGTGAAGGGAAGACCCATGAATCCTGCAGATTTTGGATGGTTACGAATGACATGTGCGTGGGGTGAATCAAATGCCATATCATAAAAAGTAACATTCTCGTATTTTTCCTCAAGATTTTCCATGATATCATAGACGGGAAGACACATCGGTCCCATGCGACCACAGCAGATCATAACATTCTCATTGTTAGCAATAGCCTGGCTGAACTCATTTTCAGTTGTGATATGTTTCAGGTTGGTTTGTAACATTTTATAACTCCTAGTATATTCGTTATTCAAATTGGTTCTCTAAGTCAGAAAGTTTGATAGGCTTTTGTTTGGGGGGTTACAAAAAGACAAGGATTATAGTTTTTATTATATTTAGAAAGACTCTTCTTTCTAATTGTCCGGTAGAACTTTACTTTACCTTCAGCAAACCACCTGCCTGAATAACACTTCATTTTTCGCATAGGAGCATTCATTTTATAAGATGGACAAACCGCAATTTGTAGAGATCGTTTTCCCTTTAAGTCTGGAACAGGCTTTTACCTATACTGTCCCTGAAGAATTGAATGATGTGGTTCAGGTCGGTCAACGGGTGATTGCCTCTCTAGGTCGCAGGAAACAGCAAGGGATGATCATCAAGGTCAAGTCTGATCCACCGGAAAACTTTACCGGCAAGCTTAAGAGCTTTGATAATCTCATTGATCCGGTACCCGTCTTTAATGAACCATTGATCAATCTGCTGAAATGGATGAGCCGCTATTATTTTACCCCACTAGGTAAAGTTATTCAGTCTGCCATCCCGTCTGATGCCAGATTAAAAAAAGACATCATAATCACAGCCAGTCCTTTGCTTCAAGGGAGTGATGATTTTACCAGTTATCTGGCTCATGTTGTCACGACCAAACTTTATATATTAAAGCGTAAATTTGGCTCCGAACTCACCCTGATCAAATTGGCCCGTCTCCAGAGACAGGGTCTGGTTGAGCTGGAAAATGAGTTTGGCTTTAAAAGTAGTCGTAAAAAGGAATTCTTAATTATACCGGATCTTGGGAGAGAATCAGAGATTCCTGATAGAGCCCATGCCCAACAAAAGGCATTCGAAGTGCTCAATGACTATCCGGAGGGGATATCTATGGCTAAGCTCAAAGAAGAGTTTGAGATAGCCACAGATGTGATCAAAAAATTAGAATTAAAGGGCCTGGTGACTGTTCAAGAACTAGAGCCAGACATTGATCCCCTCAAAGATTATCATCGGCCTCCACCCAAGGAGATTAAGCTAAATCAAGAACAGGTCGTTGCTTTCGGTGAGATCAAGCGTTCCCTTGATGACCGTGTCTTTGCACCCTATCTGTTATTTGGTGTGGCCGGAAGTGGTAAGACGGAGGTTTATCTGGAAGCAGCAGCGCATGCTCTGGAACAAGGAAGATCCGTCATTATCCTTGTCCCGGAAATCGCTCTGGCTCCTCAGATCGCTTACCGTTTTCAGGCCAGGTTTGGGAATATTGTCGCGCTTTGGCATTCAGGCTTAAAGGGAGCTGAGCGCGTATGGACCTGGCAGCAAATCCAGAAGGATCATTTTAAGATTGTCGTGGGAGCCCGATCTGCTGTATTAACGCCCATTCGTGACCTTGGCCTGATCATTGTGGATGAGGAGCAAGAGAACAGCTATAAACAGCAGGATAGTGAACCTCGATATCACGCCCGTGATGTCGCCTTGGTAAGGGGAAGAGAAGAGAAAGCTGTGGTGTTACTGGGTTCGGCCACACCTGCCCTGGAAACTTATTTCAATCTGAGTACGAATCGATATAAGGGCTTACATCTGACTAAGCGCTGGGAAAAGGCTAAACCTCCTCTTGTCGATCTTATTGATATGGGTAAAGAAAGAGAAGAAACCAAAGATTATACAAACCCCTTTTCACAAAAACTAGTGGAAGCTATCAAAGAGACAGTGGCGGCTGGAAAACAGGTTATTCTCTTTCAAAATCGACGAGGCTATGCTCCCATCATTACGTGTAAAGAATGTAGCTGGACCATGTCTTGTCCCAATGATGACCTTTCACTGACATACCACAAAATTGGCAACAAAATGAGCTGTCACTTTTGTGACTATCAGGCACCACCCCCTCAAAACTGTCCAGAATGTCACTCCACTGAGTTAAAATTTGGTGGTATGGGAACCCAGATGATCGAGGAAGCGCTTGAAACTCAGTTCCCAGATGTCCCTGTTTGCAGAATGGATATGGATACCACCCGAGGAAAGGGTTCGCATACAAAATTGCTGGGTGATTTTGCCAGAGGTAAGTATAAAATTCTTTTAGGGACCCAGATGATCGCCAAAGGCCTTGACTTTGAGAATGTGACTCTGGTTGGCGTGATAAACGCTGACTCTGGTCTGCATTTCCCTGATTTTCGAGCCCGGGAACGAACTTTTCAATTGGTTTATCAAGTGTCTGGTCGCTCTGGTCGAGGTGAATTTCCTGGTCGAGTAGTTGTTCAAAGCTGGATGCCGGATGACATTTCAATTCAATGCGCCACCCGCCATGATGTAAAACTTTTTTACAACACTGAACTCAACGACCGAAATCAACTGAGTTATCCGCCGTTTTCTCGTATGATTGCCTTTAGCTTTCAGGGAAAATCAAGAGATGAGGTCATGCAGTTGTCAGAGCATTCAGTCCAAGAATTAAAAGGACAAAAAGGGCTCGACATTTTAGGACCTGCTCCAGCAATGATTGAAAAAAGTCATATGGGATATAACTGGAAAGTAGTTCTCAAGAGCAGCAAGGAAAATGATCCCAAGGGGACGGCTCTAAGAAAGGCAGCTGGCCAGGTATTTCAAAGAACTCGCGTACGCAATGTCAGGGTCTCTGTGGATGTGGATCCATATCAGATATTGTAATTACGTCATAAAAGTTTGATGGAACGAATTAAATCAATATTACTCCTCATTCTTTCATTAGCAGTATTTCTTAATGCTGATGCACTACGGCTTACATCTGGGAATATTCAGTTAAATAGCGATCGTGGAGACTCTACACTCTTACGACAAGCAGTTTATATCATCCAGAAAGAGAAGAAAATATATCCGAACAAATTTGGTCTGACATTAGACAAACCCTTGAAAATCTATTTTTATTACGACCAGGATGCCATGGGTCAACATCTGCATGCAGTACCCTATTGGAGTGGCGGAATTGCTCGATCAGGAACTGAAATTCACATTTATGGTAGCAACCGAAATCAATGGTTGTCAACTTTGAGTCACGAACTGTTTCATGCTCTATTGGGGCAGAATGATATTAAAATCCCTGTTTGGCTGAATGAAGGTTTGGCTCAGTGGCAATCTGGGCAGTCTGACTGGGGTCATTTCATGGAACTTGGAACAGCAACTGCCAGAGAACAGTTGATTCCTTTAGTTGATCTAGATGTAATTTTGAGTTTTAACCATAAACGAGCTAGCCTGGCCTATGGACAGGCATTAGATGCCACGCGCTACTTAATCAAGACACAAGGGGAGTCAATCCTTCCATTTCTACTGAGAAATGATGATCTGAGCTTTCGAGAAAGATTCAAAATTGAGACGAAAGGCGATCTCATAGACTTTGAAATTGACTGGCGGAAAGACCTGGAGACTCGATTGTGGTTTTTTAAGATATCACAAATTCCACCTATGCTATGGGCTTTTTCGCCATTACTTGTCATTCTGGCCTGGTTTATAAAGTATCGACGGGGAAAAGAAAAGCTCCAAGAATGGGAATTGGAAGAACGGGAAGATTTAAACTAGAACAGCTTATCAACACCCTAAATACACCAAAATGATCTAGAACACACCGCTCCAGAGATGTGACCCCAAACATAGCTAGAACCAATTAATTCATCATCTTTATTGTTAAGGGTGAGGGAGCTGTTGTGGTTCCAAAGGTGGTTGAGGGAAAAGGCGGGGGACGAAGGAAGGGAGAGCTGGAATATGAAAGAAAATAAAGGCGCAGGCATTCAGATCTTTGTTCTAATTGCTGCAGTCCTTCTTCTGGTCACCTTAGCGCGGGCTGGAACGCTCTTTTGAGTTTATTATTATCTGTGTCAATGCCAGGAAATCAGTGGGACTTAACTGCTCGGGTCTAAGATTCAAATCAAATCGGTCTTCCACGAAATCCTTGTTATCCAGGAGGGTCTTTATGCTATTCCGTAAGGTCTTTCGTCTCTGGTTGAAGGCGGTTCGAACCACCTTTCTTAGATGGGGTTCCAACTCAGCTGAGATTTGACGCTCGCCATCAAAACTAAATCGAACAAAACAAGAATCCACATCAGGTATTGGGTGGAAAATGTTACGACTGATATCGAAAAGGTATTCAGTTTTAGCAAAGAGAGCGGCGTAAACTGATAGAATACCATATTTTTTTGAGCCATGTGGAGCAACCAGACGTTTCCCGACTTCTTTCTGCATAAGAAAATGTACATCTGTGATGCGTTCATGATGTTCAAAGGCTTGAATGATCAAGGCAGAGGTGATATAGTAGGGGATATTTCCGATTAGCCTGAAGGTTCCCAGGTCAGCGGGGGGAGACCACTTGAGGAAATCGGAGAATTCGTAAGTAAATGTGTCCGTGTCTCCTTGAACGGGCTCCAAAAACTCATCCATGCGGGGATCGATCTCCACAGCATGTAGCCGTTTGACTTGTGGAGCGAACAAGCGCGTGAGAGCTCCTGAACCTGGTCCAATTTCAACCATGATATCATTTTCTTGAGGGTCTACTGTGCGAACCAATTTCGCTAAAAATGAGGGGTCGGTAATAAAGTTTTGCCCCCACTTTTTGAAGGCCCTCAGGTCGGGTCTTAAACCCATAGAGGCTCAGTTAATAAGTTAGTGTGGTAGTATGGAGGGGACGCAAAATGTTGCGTCCGAACTTCGGCAAATGAAAGAATGAGATTAACCAAGGTCATTCAAGCCAAAGAATAGATTTGCATTATTTGTCGTAGTCTGGGTTACATCTTCAATTGAAACACCCCTTAGCTCAGCAATCTTCTCCGCGATGTGAGATAGGTATTTTGGTTCGTTGGGACGTTTTCCACGATGGGGAACAGGTGTTAGAAAGGGGCTGTCCGTTTCCAGCATAAGCCGATCCAGCGGCATCCTTGTAGCCACGTCTTGTACAGGCAGGTTTTTCTTAAATGTAACCGTCCCCGTGAAAGAGATATGGTAACCTTTGTCTAAAAGTGGCTTAGCAATATCCCATCCGCTTGGCCAGCAGTGAAAGACCCCACGGGTATTTCCGTGTTCCAGAACCTGCTGCATAATATCTTGGTCAGCATCTCGGTTATGAATAACTGCAGGTTTTCCTGTTGCTAAAGCAAGGTCAAGATGGTCTCTAAAGAAAACCTTTTGCAGGTCTGCTGGTGAGTCATCCCAGTAGTAATCCAGGCCGGTCTCTCCAACTGCCACAACATCAGGATGGTCAAGCATATCCAGGATATGTTTTTCCCAGTTATCTGGAGCTTTGGCACAGTCATTGGGATGAATACCCACAGCTGCATAAACCTGGGGATATTTTTCAGCCAACATGACTGCTTTTTCTGAGGTAGAAATATCAATTCCAATAACCACCATTTTGTCCACTCCTTGTTCTAGAGCAGAATCAATCACTTCACCCGCTCTGTCTAGAAGAGGATCAATATTTAAATGGCAATGGGTATCAATCATGGGTTTTGATCTCGATTCAACGGTTGAGATGCTTCGACCTTTCGGCTTCGCTCAAGACAGGCTTGCTCAGCATGACGCATCATAAGCTTGTCTCCCTGAGCCTGTCGAAGGGTCTAGAGACAAATTATTAAGTAAGTTATCGTACTTTTGATCCGGCATCTACATCTTTCAGGGGGATAAGCGGGGAAACATTAGTGCCATCATCAGCCGCCAGGATCATTCCTTGAGAAACTTCTCCACGGATTTTTGCTGGTTTTAAATTGGCAATAATTGAAACAGATTTTCCCACAAGATCATCAGGGGCATAATGTTCAGCAATCCCGGCAATCACTTGCCGTTGTTCAGCCCCAAGATCAACTTGAAGCTTTAATAATTTATCAGCATTGGGATGTTTTTCTGCCTTAATGATCTTGGCAACCCGAATATCCATCTTTCCAAAATCCTCAAAAGATATTTCTGGTTTTAGATCGAGTTTTTCAGTTTCCACCTCTACTGGCTCCTTGACTTCAATTCGGGGGAATAGACCATCGGTCTTTCCAAGTTTTGTACCGGGCTTATTGTGACCCCATTCAAACCAGTCTGGTTCATTTAGCCTTGCCTCAATAGAGGTTCCCATAACCTCAAGTAGGCTGGCAATCTTCTCCGGCATGACAGGGTAAAGATGAACAGCACTGAGTCTCAAGGCTTCAGCTGCATTGTAGAGGACCGCTCCACCACGAGCTTTGTCTGTTTTCATCAATTTCCAGGGAGCAGTGTCTTCCAGATAGCGATTGATTTCGCGAAGCACATCAAAAACATGAGTAATGGCGTAATTCACACGCATTTGGTCAAGTTCATCACTTACTTTTTGAGGGAGTCCCAACACATGTTGATTGAGATCTGCATCTTCTGGAGCTGCTTCACCGGGATCAGGTAATTCATAGTCGAAATTCCTGCCGATGAGCTTGGTAATGCGATTCACCAGATTACCAAGGTCGTTTGCCAGATCTGAATTGTAGCGTGTAATAAAAGCATCCATGGTAAAATTAGCATCTTGTCCAGGAGTCATTTCCCGCATGAGAAAATATCTTAGAGCGTCTACGCCAAATTCATTTGCTAGGTCAAGAGGCCTAACCACATTCCCCAGTGATTTAGACATTTTGGTATCGCCCATTAACCACCAGCCGTGGGCGAAAATGGTTTTTGGCAAGGGAAGTTCTGCCGCCATCAACATGGTTGGCCAATACACAGCGTGAGTAGTGAGAATATCTTTACCAATGAGATGGGTGTCAACAGGCCACCATTTCTTAAACTCATCCTCTTTATCTGGATAACCAATGGCAGAGATATAGTTGGTCAAGGCATCAAACCAAACGTAGGTGACATAGTCGCTGTCAAAAGGTAGCTCAATACCCCAGTTAAGACGAGCTTTGGGTCGCGAGATGCACAAATCACCTAATTTCTGTCGAAGAAAACCGAGCACTTCATTTTTGCGAAAGGCTGGTTGGATAAAATCAGGATTGTCGTGGATATAATTAATTAGATCTTCCTGATAGGCAGACATTTTGAACCAGTAATTAGTCTCGGAGAGCTGTTTTACGTCCCTCCATTCACCTTCTTCATATTCTTTATCTGTGAGAAATCTTTCTTCGGCTACAGAATACCAGCCTTCATAGGTGTCTTTGTAGATGAGACCTTTATCCCAGAGTTTTTGGAGTAGATGGCTAACTACGGATTTATGGTTTTCCTGAGTTGTGCGAATAAACTGATCATAGTTAATATTTAAGGCGTCCCACTTCTCTTGAAAGCGAAGCACATATTCATCCACATGTTGTTGAGGGTCAACGTTTCTTTTCTCTGCTGCCTGTTGAACTTTTTGGCCATGTTCATCTGTGCCGGTTAGGAAATAAGTGTCATCGCCAAGAGCGCGGTGAAAACGGGCTAAAACATCAGCTAAGATCGTAGTATAGGCATGTCCAATATGTGGCTCATCATTAACATAATAAATAGGTGTGGTTACATAATAACGTGACATATGTGGTTTAGTTCTTTCTCTCTTTATAATCGGAGTCCATTTTCTTTAACGCTTTTTGGATAAGGTCCAGGTCATAGACCTCCGTTCCAGATTCTTCAAAGTAGACGGTACAGCGTCGATTCAAAATGTCATTGGAAACCAGTGTTCCCACACCATCTGCTGTTTCTACAGGAATTCCAGTCGAGGGAAAATCTTTTAGGGATTCATTATAAAAATCCCACTCAAAACGCAAACAACACTTCAGTTTTCCACAAGCACCACTGAGTTTACTAGGATTAATTGGAAGATTTTGATCCTTGGCATATTGGGTGGTGACAGGCTCAAACCCATCCATAAAACGGGAGCAACACAGCTGTTGTCCGCAAGGGCCCTGTCCGTCTAGTCGGCGGGCATAATCTCTAACACCAATCTGGCGCATTTCAATACGTGTTCTAAAAACATAAGCCAGGTCTTTTACCAATTGGCGAAAATCTACCCGTTCCTCGGCAGTATAGAAGAAGGTCATTTTTCGTTTATCAAGCTGGTATTCAACATCAACCAGTTTCATGTTCAGTTTGTTTTTCTTAATTAGCTCCAGCCCCTTTTCAAAAGCTATGGGCTCATCCCGACGGTTGCTGTGATACAGGTTTATCTCTTTTTCATTGGCTTTGCGGAGGAGTTTGCGAATAGACTCGCCGTTCTTACGATTGTTGAATTCTGGTTCTTTGCTGGGACAACGATTACAACCTTCAGTCTTATTACAGATAGGTGTAATAATGCCAATATCCTCGCCGAGCTCAGATTCAACAATAACGAACTCACCAGATTTAAGGATCAAATTTTCAGGATTGAGATAGGTTTCACGACGATTGCCCTTGAAACTCACCTTAAAGTAGCGTTGTTGCTTCGTTTCATGAGGCTCAACGCGATCAGTATTGTGCTGCATATAGTGTGTCATGGTTTTTATTTCCTGACCGAGAACAATTCAGTTAACGGTTCTTATATATATTCATATTTACGGTTTTCCACGTAGATATTTTCGTAATTCGAAAAATAAGGCTGTAAGAGCTAGCTGCAAATGAACTTTACGCTCAAGAGCATCCTTTGTTTTTTCGATAGTTTGGATAGCACTTCGGCTATCACACTCGGGAAAAAGCTTGTTTATTTGCTGAACCTGGGCTGCCCATAAACTGGTTTCCACCTCTGTTGCACGAAGGGCCACGTCTCTGAAGAGGAGAATCAACAGGGACAAGAATTGTTGTCTCGTGTCATCATTTTGCAGTTCTTTGTCATTCATAATTAAGACCTGTCGATGGATAGAAGCAAAATCATTAGCGGCCAAACTATTCAAGGTGGCTCGAATTCGGTCTAGCCAGAAGGTGTTATCTTGCTCGGCATAAATATGAGCTGTGGCCAGATCTCCCATAGACATTCTGGCACAGATTTCAGACTGCATTGGATCACTCCCCTTCTTTTCAATAAGGGTGTCCTTGATCAGCTGCCAGCTCAAGTCAGGAACATGGTGAAGGGCGCAGCGTGAACGAACCGTATCGGGTAACCTGTCTGGAAATTCTGTGGTAAGCAGAAAGACCGTGTTCGAGGGTGGTTCCTCCAGGATCTTTAATAGGGCGTTGGCTGCCTCAACATTCATTTTATGTGCACGTAGAATAATAACAACGCGGGTGGTTCCAGGATCATTTGCCAGGTAAATGTTTTTCCGTAATTGACGAATTCCAGAGATGCGAATATCGTTGGCGCCTTCAATCTGGAGGTGATAGTAGGGCCACTTTACCTTTTTCGAAAGCTCGTTATTGATCTCTGTCATCTCTGCCTCCTTTATTCCGGCAAAGGGATCTGTTTGGCTTGCTGAACGGCGGGGCAGAGCAAAGATCAAATGTAGAGCAGGGTGTTCCAGATTCAGGAACTGTCGACAGGACTGGCAAACGCCACAGGCTTTTCGTTTTCCTGTTTTGCAATTCAAACTTGCAGCCACGTAGAAGGCGAGTGCATCTTTTCCAACACCTGAGTGACCACTTAAAATATGGGCATGACCAAACCGACCTGAATTGAGCAGGGTCTCCCAGCTCTGGATAGTGGCTTCCTGACCAACTATTTGAAAAGAGTTTAGCGCTTCAGCCATTTTAAAGGATCAACCTTATCTTTTCCACGCCAGACTTCAAAATGTAATCTTGCGCCATCCAGGCTCCCAATATCGCTGACTTGTGCTACGGTTTGACCACGGATTATATAGTCATCGAGATTAACCTGTATGTTATCGATATGCGCATAAACCGTATAGTAATCACCATGACCTACGATAATGGTATTCCCATATCCCGGTATCCAGGTGATTGCCAAAACGATTCCATCCATCACCACATGGACATCCCTACCTTTTGGAGCAGCAATATCAATACCTGGGTTAGTTGTTACAGTGCCGAGTTTTTCATGTTTATGAGGCCCAAAACGACTGACCAATTTACCCTGAACTGGCCAGAGGAGTTTACCTTTGTGTTTGGCAAATTCACCTTTCACTTGTTCCAGGGTTCTACCGCTTTGCTGGGCAAGCTTTCTTAAAACTTCCTGCTTCTTTTTTTCCAGATCGTCAATTTTGCTTTTAACCTCTTTTGCGGCTGCCTCTTTAGATCTCTTCTGATTTTCCCAACTTTTTTTATTCTTCCTGACCTTCTTAAGGTGAGACTCTTTTTTTTGTTGCTGTGAAGCTTTCTTTAGGCTGGCCCGCTTTTGTTCATCAATATTTCGTTTCACTTCGCCCAGTGCACGAGCAAGGTTGTTTTGACTGCTTTTATTTTTTGATATCATGGAATGGAGTTCATTAAGGGTTTGGCGTTCAGCTTTATTGATAGCAGAAAGATACATGGACCTTCTTAAAGCCTGGTTAATATCCCCGGAAGTAAGTAGTAGATCAATATCCCGATTATGGCCAAGTTTGTAGGCTCGCACTACTCGTCTTGCTGCCCTCTCCTTCATGACACTGATCTTTTCATCTGTGGTCGAAATGGTTTCTTGTATTACCCCAATTTGTCGTTCTTTCAGCTTTCGTTCGATCTGAAGCCCGCGTTTCAATTCTGTTATCATGGACATTTGTTTATCAAGCTGTTGGATTTGCTTTATGGTAGCCTTCTCATCTTTTTGTGATCGACTGATCTTTGAATTTAGACGATCGATCTCCTTGCGAATTTCTTTTAGTTTCTTTGAATGAGAGTTTATGTCTTTATCCAATTTTTCCGTTTGAGCCAAAGCAAATAGCGGAATGAACAGAACAAGAATCAGTATGGAGAACAAATTTTTCATCAGCATCCAAGTTAAGTAAAAACTAAAGAACACCATACATCAAAAACATCCGATTCTGAATCGAGATCTTGTATAAATGAGTGCATTTCAAGTACTCGCTTCATAGTAAATGATTGTTTGCTTTTAGGTTTAAGTGTACAATATTCAGTGGTATAGTCAGGATAGTCCGATATGGATATGAAATTCTTTTAGCTGTGTTTGCTGGAAGAAGCCTGATAAGTAGAAAGCCACCTTAGGTGGTATTGTTTAAGAAAGAGGTACAAATGACTGATCAACTAGTCAACGGCGTGGTCAAATGGTTTAACGATTCAAAAGGCTACGGCTTTATTCAGCAGGAAGATGGTCCAGATGTCTTCGTTCATTTTCGCGCCATCAACGGTGAGGGTCGTCGCACTCTCGCTGAAGGGCAAAACGTTACTTTCAATGTCACACAGGGCGAAAAAGGTCCACAGGCAGAAAACGTTACTGCTGTCTAATTCTTTTAAAGAATTAAAATTAAGCGCTGGTCTCACCTGAGTACCGGCGCTTATTATTTGTGGACATAGATGCAACACAAGTAAAGAGCTCCATGAACACAAATGAAAATCTGATACACACGCTATACGCTGCTTTCGCATCACGCGACGGAGCCGGTATGGCGGATTGCTATCACAAAGACGCAACTTTTGCTGATCCGGTCTTCCTGGAACTTAAGGGGGAGCAGATTGGTGCTATGTGGAAAATGTTGTGTCTCCAGGGCAAAGATCTGACAATCGAAGTTTATGACATCAAAGCTGATGAGGTCGAAGGTCAAGCAACTTGGGAGGCCAAATATGGCTTTGGTAAACCTCCTCGTCCGGTACACAATTTCGTACATGCCAAGTTCGAATTCTCTGAAGGTAAAATCATCAAACATGTGGATCATTTCAAGTTATGGAAATGGAGTCGAATGGCATTGGGTCCACTGGGGCTAATGCTGGGCTGGCATAGCGGTGTTCAGAAAAAAATTCAACAACAAGCCATGAGTAATCTAAAAAAATTCATTTCAAGGACAAAAACAGTGTAAAACACTTGTCAAAGTCCTTTCTATCCATTATAGAATGCTCGAAAAGGCAAGGTTGGTTCACTTGCGGTCATTGAATAATAAGCGAGGAGAACTCTCGAGAGATGTATAATAAAGTAGCAGTCGTTACCGGAGCAAACAGAGGTCTAGGTCATGCCCTAACCGTAGCCTTAGCTGAAAAAGGTTATAAAGTTTTTATGGTCGGTCGTAACAAGATCGAAATCGACAACGCCTCGGCTAAATTGCAAGAGGCTGGATTAAACGTTGAAGGCTTTGAGGCAGATGTGAGCAAAGCTCGTCACATCACCGCCCTTTCATCCTATGTACAATCACAATATGATCATTTGGATATTTTGATAAATAATGCCGGTGTAATTCTTGAGCCAGGTGGTTTAGATAGTCAAGTTACCTGCTTTACAGTTAACCCTGAATTAGTGGAAGAAGCCTACTCCATCAATACAGTCGGTAGTCTCCGTACCGTCCAGGCTTTTTATGATCTCATGTTAAAAGCCAGACAACCTCGCATTGTAAATGTTTCCAGTGCCATGGGAACCTTGAGTGAAATGAAAGGTGGCTGGCCTGCTTACCGCATGTCTAAAGCTGCCATGAATGCCATGACGGGTGTTCTCGCCGCTGAATTAGAGGGAACTCGTATCAAGGTTAACTCGGTTTGTCCCGGGTGGGTTAAAACAGACATGGGTGGCCCTAATGCTGAGCGCTCAATCGAAGATGGCATTAAAGGAATCATGTGGGCAGCAATGCTTCCCCCTGATGGACCTTCAGGTGGCTTCTTTAAAGACGGGGAACCACTTCCCTGGTAGAACAATCTTAACCGCGAAGATCGCAAAGATTAATTCTGGAAACCCCGTGCCGTGAGCATGGGGTTTTTTTTGTTTAGCAAGAAATTGAGTTCAGGGTTGGGTTGTAGTAGAGACATAACATGTCGAAGATCCCGCAAAAAGCGGGCTTACGTCTCTACAATCAGATCATTATATTAAACGGACAATTGAGTCATAATTAATTACAGTTAGGAACAGAATGTATATACCCAACCCTGATCGCTACGATAGTATGACATATAATAGATGTGGTGTGAGTGGCATTATGCTACCGCAAATCTCCTTAGGTTTATGGCATAACTTTGGGGGCCAAGATGACTATGAAAATGCCAAGGCCTTAATTCATCGATCTTTTGACCTGGGCATAACTCACTTTGATCTGGCTAATAATTATGGTCCACCTTATGGCGCTGCAGAAACCACCTTTGGAAAGATATTGGAGGAATCCTTCACAAGTCATCGAGATGAGTTGTTGATTTCCACGAAAGCAGGCTGGGATATGTGGCCGGGTCCATATGGCGACCTGGGAAGCAGGAAATATCTGATAGCCAGCCTTGATCAAAGCTTACAACGCATGGGTTTGGATTACGTCGATATTTTTTATCACCATCGACCGGATACAGGAACGCCATTAGAGGAAACTATGGGGGCATTAGATCAAATTGTAAGAAGTGGGAAGGCTCTGTATGTTGGGATATCATCTTATAATCCTGAACAAACAAGACAGGCCACCAAGATCCTGAGAGATCTTGGTACTCCTTGCCTGATCCATCAGCCCAAATACAATTTATTCCATCGTCAAGCAGAAGAGGGTCTCTTTGACACGCTGAAACAAAAGGGGATCGGCTCCATTGTCTTTTCGCCCCTGGCTCAGGGTATTTTAACAGACCGCTATCTGGATGGGATTCCAGCCGACTCAAGAGCCGGTAGAGCTGGTGCCTATCTTAAGCCGGAATATATCAAGCCGGAAATGCTGGAAAAAGTAGAGCAGCTGCGGAAGATAGCTGATAACCGTGATCAGAGCATGGCACAATTGGCTATTGCCTGGGTGTTGAGGAAACCAGAAGTAACTTCAGCACTTATCGGTGCGTCAAAAACATCACAGATTAATGACGCAGTCGGAGCACTGGATAAGCTTGAATTTGATTCAGTGGAGCTGGATGAAATTGACGATATTTTGGAAAATTAAACACTGCTTAAGCGTTGGAAAAATGAATACAGGCTAAACGTTGTGAAAAAGTACAAAGAATTATGCTTTGACCAAATCAGTGAAGATGATATAGCATTATTGACCCCAATAATGAAAAGAGCATTCGACGAGGATACTAGAACCCATACAGATCTAGATTCTGATGGACCTACTGGTTATGATGATGGTAGCTTTTTAAGGAAATGGATTCATAAACCAAGATCAATATCATATAAAATCCTGGCAGACTCTAAATTAATAGGTTGCTTTGTAATAACTTCAAAAAACGAAGATATAAACTATTTAGAGATGTTATTCTTAGACCCAGACACTAGAAATAATAATTATGGATATATTGTTTGGTCATTTATAGAATCTGAGTTTTCAAAGACTAGAGTTTGGAGAACATCAACGCCTGGTTACTCTAAAAGGAATCAGAACTTCTATATAAACAAATGTGGGTTTCAGGTGGATAGAATTGAAAAACCAGGAAATTTTTATCAAGAATGTTATCACCTGAAGAAAATAATGTTTTGATTATTGCTTCACACAAGAACAACTATATATATTTGCACAAAGGCTCAAACTATCATCAGTGAGAATCCGTGTAAATCCGTGGCTAAAATGAATTCGATTGGGATCCCATCCAGGTAAAAAACCATGTTTTGTCACCACGCTTTCAGTTTAGATTAAATGTTATTCAAAATATCAAGCTTGAGATCGGATGAAGGACATATTCTATGGAACGAAAAATCAGGGTCATATTAGCCAAACCTGGACTTGACGGACACGATAGAGGCGCCAAAGTCTTAGCAAACTCCTTCAGGGACGCAGGTATGGAGGTTATTTATCTTGGATTGAGGCAAACCCCTGAAATGATAGTTGAGGCCGCCCTTCAAGAAGACGTAGATATTGTTGCCTTAAGTATTTTGTCTGGTGCACACATGACCATTTTTCCACGGGTTTTAGAGCTAATGAAAAAAGAAGGTCTGGATGATGTACTGTTGACAGGTGGTGGAATTATTCCTGATACTGATATGGACGCCCTTAAAGCCAAGGGGGTAGGAAAATTGTTCGGGCCGGGTGCCAGTCTCCTAGAGATCAATGAATACCTTACTAGCTGGGTTCAGGAAAATCGCCAATGAGTCGAGAAGACCAACTAAAGCAATTAAAAAACCTTCAGGAGGAAGCCCTCCTCGGCGGTGGCCAAGACCGTCTTGATGTTCAACATGCAAAACAAAAGCTCTCTGCCAGAGAGCGATTAGATTTACTTTTAGATCCGGGATCATTTGAAGAAATGGGTATGCTGGTAACACACCGCTCTTCAAATTTTGGTTTGGATAAACAAAAGTTTTTAGGTGACGGTGTTGTCACTGGACATGGAACCATTAACGGGCGAATCGTCTTTGTCTTTAGTCAAGATTTTACCGTGATGGGTGGCTCGCTTTCAGAGGCTTATGCTGAGAAGATTGTCAAGGTTATGGATCTGGCTGCTAAAGTTGGAGCTCCAGTAATTGGCCTCAACGATAGTGGAGGCGCTCGTATTCAAGAAGGGGTTGTCAGTCTCGCGGGATATGCAGATATCTTCCTGAGAAACACTCTGATGAGTGGCGTCGTTCCACAAATATCGGCCATTTTAGGCCCTTGTGCCGGAGGTGCAGTTTACTCACCGGCAATCACAGATTTTATTTTCATGACCAAGGGTACTAGCTACATGTTTGTGACGGGTCCCGAGGTTGTTAAAACAGTTACCCATGAAGAAGTAAGTAAAGAAAGTTTAGGTGGAGCAACTGCTCACGGGTCCAAATCCGGTGTTAGCCATTTTACTTGTAATAATGAGATAGAGGTTATTGAAGGAATTAAAACCCTGTTAGGTTTTATCCCTCAAAACAATTTAGAAGATCCACCAGCAATCAGCTGTGATGATCCAGTTGATCGTGCAGACCCGGCTCTGGATACAATCGTTCCAGAAAATCCCAATAAGCCATACGATATTAAAGATGTGATTCGCATGGTCGTTGACAATGGTGACTTCTTTGAGGTTCATGCAGAATTCGCCATGAATATGGTAGTTGGCTTTGTTCGGCTAAATGGGAAACCGGTGGGAATCATAGCAAATCAGCCAGCTAACCTGGCCGGGGTTTTGGATATCGATTCTGCAGTCAAGGCTGCCAGGTTTGTACGGTTTTGTGATGCCTTCAATATTCCATTATTGACTTTTGAGGATGTCCCCGGGTTTCTTCCGGGAACTGACCAGGAATGGGGTGGAATCATCAGGCATGGAGCAAAATTGTTATTTGCCTTTGCCGAAGCAACGGTCCCGAGAGTTACGGTCATTACCCGAAAAGCCTATGGTGGAGCCTACGACGTGATGAACTCCAAGCATATCCGTGGTGATATAAATTTTGCATGGCCCTGTGCTGAAATTGCAGTCATGGGTGCCAAAGGGGCGACGGAAATTATTTTTCGAAAAGAGATTGCTAAAGCTGATGACCCGGATGCTGCCCTTGAGAAATTGACCAATGAATTCTCTGAGCGCTTTGCTAATCCATACTCAGCCGCTGAAAGAGGATATATAGATGAGGTTATTGAGCCCAATCAAACCCGATTGAAGCTTATCCGGGCATTTGAAATGCTGGAAAATAAAGTAGATTCGAATCCACAAAAAAAACACGGAAATATCCCCCTTTAAGACGGGAGAAAGGTTTCAAGTGGACGCTAGAGATCACGACGAGTTATTGAAAAAGCAGGAAAATCTGGAAGCCTATTTACTAGAAAACCCACAATCAGAGTTGTTTTCCTGGTATGCCAGACAAAACATGGAAGCTGGTGAACTTGACCGGGCATTAAAAATTTGCCGCCTCGGGATGCAAGGGTCGGTGAATAGGGGAATGCTGCACAAGCTTATGGGTGAGATCTATATGGCCAAAGGAGAGGTCACTCAATCAATGAAACATTTTGTTGAGTGTATACTCACCAGAGATCCTTTCCCTGGCGTTGTTATTGAAGTGATGAAGAACCTGGGTCCAACTTTAGAAGGTGAGCAGATGGCATTATTAGTGCATTTGCTGAATAAAGCATTGCCGGGACATCCAGATGCGACCCGGTTCTATAAAAAGAATCCGGGGGCTCGTGATTTTGTACTGCAACCCGGTCAATACAAGTTTTTGGAAGATCTGGTAGATAGCCTTGAGCGTTCAGCATCCGTTGAGATTGTGACTGATGATGAGCATGAGTTTGAAGAAATAGTTGCTCCACCGCAGGTAGAAATAGTAGAACCTGAGCTAAAACAGGAGGCCGAATTAATCGAGGTTATCCCTGAGCCTGAAATTGAGCCAAAAAAAGAAGCTGAGTTGGTTGAAGTAATACCGACACCAGAAGTTGTTGTTGAGCCAGAGCCTGAAGTGGTAAAAGTTGAACCCAAGAAAAAACCGATTCCAGCTCAAGACCCAGCTGTAAGACATAACATTACACGATCTATGGCTACCTTTACTTTAATGAATATATTTAAAAGCCAAGGTCTGTATGAAAATGCCCTGGAGGTGCTTCAGCTCCTTCGTGAGAAATCTAGCAACCTTGAGCGAATTGAAAGCGAAGAAAAAGAAATTAGTGCACTCATGGCAGGGAACAGTCAAAAGTAGGTTGCACTCCGGTACCCATTGTGACTAAGCATATCGTCCCTGGAGCTGAATCCTCAGTTCAGCTATCAGTTCTTATTGTATCATACAATTCTATTCAAACCATTCAAGCATGTGTCGAAAGTGTATTTTCTGAGCTGGACACAATGTCTGGAGAAGTCATTGTGGTCGATAATTTCTCTACCGATGGTACCCCAGAGCTTCTGAAAACTATGGCGGTAGAAAATTCACAACTGCAGATCGTTTTGAATCGAAGCAATCGTGGATTTGCTGTTGGGAATAATCAGGCTCTTGCTCTGGCAAACGGTCAAGATATTCTCATTTTGAACCCCGATACAGTGGTTCAGGCTGGCACCTTACTGGAAATGCTAAAAGAACTTAATCTGAGTGAGAAAATTGGCATTGTGGCTCCCCAATTGCAGTTTCCAGATGGCCGGATTCAGAAGACCTGTCGCCGTTTCCCCCGTCATTTAGATGTTATCTATCACAGTCTTGGTCTGGCTCAACTTTATCCTAAATCTACTCACTTTAATGCCTGGAAGATGGGTGACTTTGACCATAAGATTCGTCGCCAGGTGGATCAACCTGCGGGAGCAGCCCTGCTTGTCAAAGGTCATCTTTTGAGAGAGCTAAATGGATTTGATGAGAACTTCCCCATGTTCTTTAATGATGTGGATCTGTGCAAGCGAGTTACTGATGCAGGCTATGAAATATGGTTTCTGCCTGAATATATTGTTGAGCATGTGGGCGGAGCCAGTGTGAAACAGGTGAAAGTGAAAATGACCATCAGTTCCCATGTTTCCTTTTTTCGTTATTTTGAGAAACACTTTACCCGTTTGCATCAACAACCGAACAATTTCCTAATTGGAATTCTTCTTTATCTATCATTGATACCCAGAATCTTAGCAATTGTCTTGAGTGGAAATAAATCGGACACTAAAAGGGACACGCTATAAAATCTTTATGAAGCAAAAAATGAACATAAGAGCCTTCTTTTTTGACATTGGCGGTGTGTTGGTAAAAGTGAATCCTAGTTCTGCTGTTCGGAAAATATCAGAAAAGCTGGATGTGAGTCCTGAGCAGATTCAGCAAGCCTTATCAAGTGAGTTGTTAGCAACCTATGAGAAGGGACACCTGAGTTCTAACCAATTCTATGAGCAGTTGCTTTTCAATTATGGAAGCGCAAATAATATTTCCCTGGAAACCTTCAAAAGCTATTGGGAAGACATGTTGTTCCCCTATGAGGAGACAGTCAAATTCATCAAGCGGGTCACTCAAGATTTTCCAGTGTGGCTACTTAGCAACACCAATGAGTTTCACTATGACTTATTACAGCAACATTTCCCCTTTATGCAGTGGGTGGAGGGGGGAACGTATAGTTTTATGGTTGGAAGCATGAAGCCCGAAGCTCTGATCTATGAAGAAGCTATTCGGAAGAGTGGTTTCCAGCCTGGTGAAATTCTGTTTATTGATGACCTTGAAGCCAATGTGGCTGCGGCCAGGGATCAGGGTTTAAATGCAATCTGTTTTAAAGGTTTTGAAAATTTCGAGGCCGAGCTAAGAAAACTATACCCCCAATTAGGATATTTGCTATGAGAATAGTAAAAACTGTGGTGGCCTTTGGATTCCTATTAACCCTGTTTGTTTTATTAAATAACAGTTTGGGCAGCATTCCTCCTCTTGGGAAATTCCTCAATCCTTTTGCGGGATTTTGGCAAAACGGTGCCGGGGATGATTCCTTTGACGAGGTCCTGGATGTGAAAGGTCTTCGGCAGGGAGTTCAGGTTGTCTGGGATGAACGACAGGTACCCCATGTTTTTGCTGAGAACACATATGATGCCTACTTCGCTCAGGGCTTCCTTACAGCCAGACATCGACTTTGGCAGATGGAATTCCAGACTCATGTTGCAGCAGGTCGCGTTTCTGAGATCATTGGTTCAAAAGCTTTAGAATTTGATAAAAGGCAAAGAAGAAGAGGTCTGTTAATGGGTGCTGAGGTGGCCATTAATACCATGAAGGAAGACTCTGAGAGTCAGCTTATTCTTCAGGCTTATGCCAATGGAGTGAACACCTGGATCGAGATGCTGACACCAGCTATGCTTCCTCTGGAATACAAGCTATTGGATTATGAGCCTGAAGTATGGTCAACACTCAAGACCGCTTTACTCTTAAAGCTAATGGCCTGGGACCTCACCGGACGTAACACTGAAATGGATATGAGCATTATCAGATCAGCTTTGGGAGAAGCCTTTGTGGAAGAATTTTATCCGGACGACACACCACGAACCGATCCCATTATTCCGGCAGCCAAACCCTGGCGCTTTGATCCGCTGATTCCCCGGGATTCCAGTTACAACTTTGAGCCACAATTTGTAAAAGAATTAAGAAAGGGTGAGCCAGACAAGAATAATGGAAGTAATAATTGGGCTGTCTCTGGCAAAAGAACGGCTTCCGGTTTTCCAATCTTGGCAAACGATCCCCATTTGGGTTTGAAATTACCATCTATCTGGTATGAAATTCAGCTAAACACACCTGACATGAATGTCTATGGTGTCTCCCTTCCTGGAGCCCCCGGAGTAATTGTTGGATTCAATGATAGTATAGCCTGGGGCTTGACCAATGCCGGCAGCGATGTCTTTGACTGGTTTGAGATAGAATTCAGAGATGAAAACCATACAGAATATTGGTATCAAGATGAGTGGGTAAAAGCTGATATCCGGGTTGAAGAAATTCTCATAAAAGGAGAGAAAGCCTACCTTGACACTTTTCCGGTTACACGATTTGGTACCACAGTCCATTTTGGTGAACAAAAAGGTGAAAATGGTAATCCGGTAGGTTTAGCAATGCGCTGGTCCGCCCATGATCCTTCAAATGAAATGGGCGCCATTCGTGATATCAATCTAGCTACAAATGTGGAAGAATTTCTGGGAGCCCTTGAAAGGTTTGATTCCCCCGGCCAAAACTTTGCGTTCATTGCCAGAGATGGGGATATCGGAATCCGTCATAATGGAAAATACCCATTGCGAGGACAAGATCAGGGTAAGTTTGTCCGGGCCGGGCGTGACACGACCGGCGAATGGCGCAAATGGATTCCCATGGATCAGTTGCCAGTTATTACCAATCCTTGGAGAGGTTACGTTAGTTCGGCCAACCAGAACCCTGTAGGCAAAAACTATCCTTACTATATGGGCTGGGAATATGATGATTATGAGCGTGGTTCGCGTATCAATGACCGACTGAAACAAATGCAGCGGGTTGATTTTTATGATATGCAGCAGCTTCAGATGGATAATTTCAACAAACAGGCCAAGCGAATCTTGCCATTTCTGATCAAACAGATTGAGGAAAGCTATCTCTCAGGTGAGGAATTAGTTGTCCTGGAAGACTTGAAAGAGTGGAATTATATGTCGGATCCTGGCGAAAAAGCGGCCTGGGTTTACAAACAGTGGTGGTTGCACCTGGAAGAAGCGATCTGGAGTGATGAGCTAAACCTTTATGGTGAAATCCGAGAAATTCCTACCCGATCTGTCACGGAACAGCTACTCCTGAAAAACAGGAAGCTGGTTTATTACGATGATATTCAGACAGGGGTTAAAGAGGACCGGAAAGCCATTATTCACATTGCTTTCGAGAGGACGGTCGCTGATCTAACTGAAGCACATGGACCTTATGGTGAAGCCTGGGAGCTTGGTAGAGCACGGGGAACAAATATAAATCATTTACTTTCAGTCAAGGGTTTGGGTCGAACAGGTCTCTTTACCGGAGGGGGAAGCGGTATCGTTAATGCCAGCAAGAAAGACCATGGTCCATCCTGGCGAATGATAGTAGAACTAGGGGACTCGATTAGAGCTCAAGCTATTTATCCCGGAGGCCAATCAGGCAACCCTGGATCAGTATTTTATGACAATGCTGTGAACGGATGGGCGAGGGGTGAATATTATGATGTTCACTTTCTGACATCCCCTGAAGTTTCAACGGAATCAAAACTCAAATTGACCCATTTAAGGAATTATCAATGATCAGCATCCTTGCAACCCTTATTCTCGTATTTTTATTGCAGCTTGTACTCTACTCTTGGTGGTGGATTATTATAATTCCATTGATGTTGGGTTTTTTCGAAAAAGACTCTATGTTTCTGGCATCAGTAGGAAATGGTTTAGGCGTATTTCTGCTCTGGTTTGGCATGAGTCTCTTTCAGTGGAATAATGAAGGGGAGATCATTGTAGGCCGTGTCGCTGAAGTCATGGGTGCCAGCTCAGGGTTTGTCCTGGCGTTGGCCACAGGACTCATTGGCTTTATCGTTGCAGCACTTGCGGGATATTCGGGATTCTCTCTGCGCCGAACTCTGATCAAGGAATACCAAATCTCGTGAGAGGAACAATTGAACTGCAGAGAACGCTAAGAGCGCAAAGAGTTGTCAGCACAGAAATTCATAGCGGGTCTTTGCGAGGAGGATTACGACGAAGCAATCTCGAATCCGAGATCGCCACGCTCTCTCCATTCGCTCGCGAAGACTAATAGAACACAACTAAATATGACTAAACCCAAACCCAAGGTTGATATTTACGAAGAACCCCTGCGAACCATTCCCCATAATGTCTTCCGGGACAACAACCCAGAATACGATGAACTGGAGAAACGGCCCCGGATGCCGGTGGTGGTTCTCTTTGATAACATCCGCAGTATGTTTAATGTGGGTTCTATGTTTAGAACGGCTGATGGTGCCTGGTTAGAGGAGATCATTATCTGTGGTTATACAGCATCTCCACCACGGAAAGAGATTGCTAAAACTGCGCTTGGCGCAGAGTATTCTGTCCCGTGGCGCTTTGTCCCTAATGCCGTTGACGCACTTCGAGCCTTAAAGCAAAGAGGCTACACGGCCATTGCTTTGGAGCATACGACACAAAGTCGATCCTATACTCAGCTTGAATACGACTTCCCCCTGGTCTTTGTGGTGGGAAATGAAGGAGTTGGAATACAGGATGAGATCGTTCAGGAGTGTGACTTTGCTGTTGAATTACCCCAAAACGGCATGAAAAGTTCAATGAATGTTGCCGTGGCTTTCGGGATCATGTTGTATGAATTGCGCCGTCAATGGGATTTGAAGCAGTAGAGCCGTAGCATGCTACGACTCTACATTTATCAATAGTTTGTAGTAGCATACTCTAATCAAAAAATTACTTTCAGTCATTAGTTGATATGGCTCACAGGCCACGAAACAAACTTGGAATTAAAGAAAACGGTTCCATATATTAAACGCTAAGAAATATTTGAATAGGATGAACAAGGAGGATTTATGATTAAAAAGGTACTTGTATTAACGATTGCAATGATGCTCGCTTTAGGTGCATTTGGACAAGGTGGTTTGGAAGATGCATTGAAGGACATGTTGGAATCGAATGGTAAATTGTATTTGCAACCCATGACCGATGCTTTTGGAGCAAACATGAACTCCGGATGGTATCATCGCTCACGTGTTCACAAAATGTTGGGTTTTGATCTGAGTTTTAAATCCATGTTCGCTCTTATCCCAAGTGAGGCTTCTACTTTTAATTTCGTTATGAGTGAAAATCAATTTAATATCCCTATTAGTGAGCTGGGGTTGGGATCTGTACCTGATTTGCCTCTGTCATTCGCAATGCTCTATGCAGACCAAGATACAGAAGCACCTACTGTTTTTGGTGGAGATGGCAATACGCTTCAGGTGAATAATGCGGTTGTAACTGGCGAAATATTAGCTCACCTTCATCAGAATGGGGTTGACACAACGCTGGTGCCGGGAATTCGCTCTACCGTTTCTGCCTTTGTAGGTGACACCACCAAAATTAGCAATTTTAAATTACCAGATGGGGTAGTAGAACTGGGCGATATTCCGTTTCCTATAATTATGCCTCAGCTTGCTATTGGTTTGCCAATGGGGATTGAAGTTACTGCCAGAGGAATACCAGAAGTTGAGCTTAAGGTCGACGGTGCAGACATTGGATCTTTTAGCGCCCTGGGTTTAGGAGTACGAATGAATATCGATCAGTTCATTCCCATTCCATTATTTCCAGTTGACATAACTGCAGGTGCTGCGTTTCAGTCAGTCAGTTTGACTGCAGATGACCAAGAGCTTTTGAAGACCATGAACACCAGCATAAATATGCAAGTGGGAAAATCGCTGAGCTTGCTCTTCTTTGGCCTGGGTGTATACGCTGATGTTGCTTACGAAACCAGCTCTATAGATATTGCCTATACAGCCGAATTCGAAGGTGTAGAACAGGATATAGAATTTAGCACATCCGTTGATCCTGGTTTAAGATATGGCGCGGGTTTACACTTGACTTTCATTCCTTTGACTTATGTGAATGTGGCCTACAGCATGACCCCGACAAATGATGTGATCACCATAGGAGCTGGTATTTCACTCAGATAGTGTAATTGTTAAGGTTTTACAAAGGCCATCCATTTGGGTGGCCTTTTTTATTTGTCCTAATGCAAGTAGCTGTATAACACCCATAGATTTATCTGATATCACCTAATTATTCTATTCGTCATGTAGCAGACTGACCAATGTTAGCTGATATGCTAATTTATCCCCCAAAGGGAAGACTTTGCAGAGAAAAGATTGTTAGCAAACAAGCTGATTTTTAGCAAATATTTTCCTATATTCTAGATTGAGTCACGGAGGACTGAATGATCGATTACGATGAACATATTGATGACGAACTAAAACAGATGAATGAGGGGGGCTCCTCAGCAAAAAAAAATGAATCAGAGGCTTTCAGGCTTGATGATTCCATCGCCACCATACAACTAAAGAAACCAATTACAACAGACGGTGATGCCAGTGTGGTTGACTGCCTGGACCTCATGCATGATAACCGAATCGGTTGTCTTTTGGTGGTGGAAGAGGGCGCTCTTGTTGGCATTTTTACTGAACGAGATATTATTCGTCGAATTGTTGGTAGAAATCTATCCCACGCGGATATCGAGGTTAGAGACTATATGACCCCGGATCCCGATACTCTGACCTCCGATGCCCAATTGGCCTTTGCCTTGAACTATATGGTTCTGGGTGGATATCGCCATGTTCCAATTGTTGATGAAAAGAATCATCCCGTAGCTTGTTTGTCAATCAAGGACATTGTGAAGCATATTGGGAATCACTATTTCAGCGAGATTTCAAATCTCCCCCCAACACCTAAAAATCCAGGTTGGGCAACTGTAGATGGTGGTTGACTCATTACCCAATTTCTTTCTACTGTCGAGAAGGCATAAACCCTATTTTGAATAAATTCCCAGATGTGCGTGATCTGAAAGCGGTTCTCTTTGACTTTGATGGTGTTGTCGTACAAAGTGAAGAAGTTTACGATCGGGCAACCAGAAAACTGGGTGAATTATATAAGGTTGATATCCCGAAATCTTTTGTTGATGCAAATAGAGGCGTCGCTGAATCAGTATTCTATGAACAATTTAAATCTACATTTAAGCTCGATGTTAAGGAAAAGGATCTTCAAGACAATGGTCGCAGATTGCTTTGGAGTGAATTTTCTACTTCGGTCAAGTTTACTCCGGGTTTTCAACAATTTTTCAGCAAAGTTCTTATGAATGTGAACCAGACGGCCTTAGTGACAGCCACCCCAAGACCCCTTTTAGAAGAGATATTTCAAAAGTCACAAATCAAAGTTAACTTTGACCATATCGTGACTTCAAGTGAAGTTCAGAAAACCAAACCGGCTCCTGATCCATATCTGAAGGCATGTAAGTTACTACAAGTGGATCCTGAGCAGACATTAGTCATTGAAGACTCACCAACCGGCCTTAGATCGGCCACCGTCGCTGGATGCCAAACAGTTGCTATTACCACAAGTTGTAGCAGGGATTCTTTAAAAGAGGCGAATTTTATTGTTGACAGCTTCGGTGAACTTGAAGAACTTTTAACCATCGTATAAAGGATATGAATGAGTTGGTATAAACAATTTGATCTTGCGTGGGTTCCAGTCGTGGAATACGAACAAGCTAAATCATTTTATCAGGATACTCTAGAGCTGGAATTGGTTCTGGAGGATCAGGATTCAAAGTGGGCAGAATTTCAGATCAGCCCAGGTGCTAAAATTGCCATACATGGTGTTAAAGTTACCAATGCCAATCCTATCGGAGCTTTTGTTTTTGAGGTGGATAATCTGGAACAGTCAGAATTGTGGTTGAGAGGTAAAGGAATTAAACTCTTTGATAAAGAGGAAATCCCAGGTTTGGTTAAGCTTGCTTCCTTCACAGATCCTGACGGTAATGTCATTCAGTTAAGTCAGTTGTTGGCGGAGTAGTCGAGTCTTTATGAGCACTGTTATTCTGGATTCCGCAATGGGAACAAGACTTGAAGAGATGGGGCATAAATTATCCGAGCCTCTTTGGTCTGCGACGGTACTTCAATCGAATCCGGAAGACATTACTCAGATTCATAAAGAAAATATTGAAGCTGGTGCTCAGGTTATCACAACCAACACCTTTAGAACCACACCTTTCGCACTGCATAAAGCTGGACTTTCTGGTGTTGATGCTCATACACGCGCTAGAGCACTAACTCTATTGGCTATTCGCCTAGCCTGGAAAGCAGTTCAAGAATCTGGTAAAGATGTAAAGGTTGCTGCGGCAATTGCCCCTCTTGCTGATTCATTGCACCCGGAAGACTTCCCTGGAAATATTATTTCTCGTCCCTGGCACGATGCTCAGTTAGATAACCTATCTCACCATTCAACTGATATATTGCTACTTGAAACAATGAATTCTGCACGTGAAGCAAAAGGATTAACAGAATTAGCCCTACGCTATGAGAAACCAGTCTGGGTCTCTTTTTCATTAAACCCTGAAGGTGAGATCTTTAATGGGGATGATCTTATTACCACTGCAAAATTCCTTGAAAAAAAAGGTGTTTCTGCCATCGGTGTGAATTGTTCTGGCATAGAGTCCTCATATTCAGCACTAAAGGCATTAAGAGATGTAGTGGAAGTTCCTCTTTTAGCTTATCCCAATCTAGAATTAGCCCCAAAAGGTAAACAGAAAAAACCCGGCAAAATTTCTCCTGTGGCCTATGTAAAGTGGGCGAATGAAGTCAAAGAGCTCGGTGTCGAATTTATCGGTGGCTGTTGTGGCTCAGACCACACTCACATCAAAGCCTTGGCAGACCAGAGCAATTCCTAATACAAACCCCCTGTTAGACCAAAAGACGTTTTCAACTAAGCTGATTGGATGGTACAGTCAAGAACGTGCGCATCTTCCAGTTCCCGGAAGAAACAGTGATGACCCTTATGCTATTTGGGTTGCCGAAATCATGTTACAGCAAACACAGATTGCTACCGTAAGACCATTCTACAAACGATGGATGTCACGTTTTCCCACAATCGTATCTTTGTCGCTAGCTTCTCAAGATCAGGTACTGAAAAGATGGGAAGGTCTGGGATACTACTCAAGAGCGCGCAATCTCCATGCTGCAGCAAAAGCGGTTATGAAAGATTACGCAGGAGAGTTGCCTCAAAGCTCCAGTGAACTCATGAAATTACCTGGAATAGGTCCCTATACGGCGGCGGCGATTGCCAGCTTTGCTTATGGTGAGTCCATTCCTCTCATCGATGGAAATGTAATCAGGGTCGTAAGTCGCCTTATTCGCTTATCCGAGGATAGTACCAAAATATCAAGCAAGACCAGGATCACAGAATTACTCCAGACGCTTATTCCTGGGGATCAAGCAGGGTCTTTCAATCAAGCCGCCATGGATTTAGGCCGCTCCATCTGTCTGCCCAAGAATCCTGGCTGCCACGCTTGTCCCGTCTCAGGTCAATGTGCCGCGTATGTAGTGGGTGACATGGATGTTTATCCGGTAAAGCCTATCAAGCGGAAAATTCCCAGCTATGATATTGTCATCGGTTTGATTCGGAAAGGGGACCGGGTTCTGATACAGAAGAGACCTGCCAAAGGTTTGTTGGGCGGCTTGTGGGAATTCCCCGGTGGAAAAATAGAGCAAGGTGAAAGTGATAAAGATGCCCTTCTCAGAGAGATCAAAGAGGAAACAGCTTTGGATGTGAATATGGGAGAGAAGATCGGAACTATCAAACATGCCTATACTCACTTCAAAATCAATCTAGCGGCCTATTATTGTGATTGGCTTGATGGGGATCCACAAACTCTGGCAGCCACAGAAAACACATGGGCAAAACCTGAAAATTTTCAAGATTATGCCTTTCCAAAAGCGAATCTCAAGATTTTAAACCTCATAGATTTATAGTAACATGTAAGATGTCCCAAAATTTAATAGAGAAGATAGCCCAACAATACGCAATAGGGATTGAAGAGAGCCATGAAGTGCAGAGTGGTGATTTCATATCCATTTCCCCAGCCCATATCATGACCCATGATAATACAGGCGCTGTGATGAATAAATTCAAAGCTATGGGCGCCACCAAGCTAGCTGATCCAAGGCAGCCGGTCTGCATTCTTGATCATAATATTCAGGACAAGAGCGAAGACAATCTTAAGAAATATGCCAGGATTGAAAGCTTTGCCAATACAACAGGCATGGATTTCTATCCCGCTGGACGTGGGATTGGGCACCAGGTTATGTGTGAGGAAGGTTATGTCTGGCCAGGTAGACTGGTAGTGGCTTCTGACAGTCACGCCAATATGTATGGTGGCTTGGGTGCCATAGGGATCCCTTTAGTCCGAACAGATGCTGCTGCAATCTGGGCAACAGGTAAAACGTGGTGGCAAGTCCCACCAGTAGCCAGGGTTGAACTCACGGGTGAACTGCAACCAGGTGTCACAGGTAAAGATGTTATTATTACGCTTGCTGGCTATTTCAACAGGGACGAAGTGTTAAATCATGCAGTTGAGTTTGCAGGTGATGGCCTGACTTCTCTGAGTATTGATCAGCGCTTGACCATTGCCAACATGACTACTGAGTGGGGAGCTTTGGCCGGTGTGTTTCCAACAGATAAAGTCACTTTTGAATGGCTGGAAGCACGTGCTCTGAAAGTTGAGAAGCGTGGACTGGAAGGCGTAGCTTCTGACTCTGACGCACGAGATGGTATTCATCCACGGATAAACTATGCTAGGATAGCTAAGCTGAAACATTCAGCTCCTTATGCTGACCCAGATGCTTTTTATGCGAAAGAGTTAACGCTGGATCTGGCTACGGTGGGAGCCTACATCGCTGGTCCTGATATTGTTAAAACCATGACCTTGGCTAAGGATATGGAGCAGACACAGGTGATGATTCAGAAAGCTTACCTGCTTTCCTGTGTGAATAGTCGAGTCGAAGATCTGGCTGACGCGGCCACCATCATCAGGGGCAAGCAGGTTGCACAAGGCGTGGAGTTTTATGTGGCTGCAGCTTCTAGTGAGGTCCAGGCAGAAAGTGAAACCCGTGGTGACTGGCAAGTTTTAATTGATGCTGGAGCTAAGATACTCCCTCCAGGATGTGGTCCCTGTATTGGATTGGGTGTGGGCCTTCTTGAAGAAAACGAAGTTGGTATATCGGCCACGAATCGAAATTTTAAAGGACGCATGGGAGTCAAAAGCGCCAAAACCTATCTAGCATCTCCAGCTGTTGTAGCTGCTTCTGCAGTAGCCGGTCATATTGTCTCACCCTTTGTCCACCCTGAAACTCTTCTTGTGGGGAATTTACACATTAATAAAAAACAAGACCCTGAAACAGAAGGCATCTCACTTTTGGAGGACTTTCCTTCTGAGTTGACCGGAGATTTGTTGTTTTGCCATCAAAATAATTTGAACACCGATGGTATCTATCCAGGCAAATACACCTATATGGATGACTTTACTCCTGAACAACAAGCAGGAGTAGCCATGGAAAATTATGATGCTGATTTTGCAAAGAAAGTGAAGAAAGGTGACTTTTTAGTGGGTGGTTTCAACTTTGGGACGGGGAGTTCACGTGAACAAGCAGCGACAGCGCTGAAATATAGTGGCATTGCTTTGCTCATAGCGGGATCGTTTAGTGAAACGTATAAAAGAAACGCGATTAATAATGGATTCATAGTCCTTGAAACACCGGAATTTGTGAGAGATATGCAAGCAAACTATGGCCAGGAAATCCCCACAAAAGCAACGGGAAAAGAAGTAAGCATCGATTTTATTAAATCGAGATTGTCGTATAATGGGAAGAGCTATTCTATTAGCTCGCTAGGGGAGGCTGCTCAAGAGTTGATCATAGCAGGTGGCCTGGAAAATTGGGTCAAAGCAAAATTATGACCTTAACAAACCAGATAGACTGGTAAAGAGAAAATTAAAATGGATTTCACTAATTTTTTAGTTCAAAAAACCACTCCGAAGGGAGTAGAGCCAGACAGTTCAGCCTTCAGAGGACATGTGGGAATGTTGGAGGGATGGGTCTCCATTCTGGGCAACTTCATCCTGTTTGTGGTAAAGCTGATCTTTGGCTGGATGATTAACAGTATTGCGCTCATTGCAGATGCGTTTCACACCCTTTCTGATGTCGCTACCTCTATTGTTGTGATTTTTGGGTTCAAAGTTGCTCAAAAACCGGCTGACAAGGAACACCCCTTCGGTCATGGGCGGGCAGAGACAATTGCTACCTTGACCATTGCTATTCTTATGGCTGTGGTGGCACTTCAGTTCTTTAAAAGTTCTGTAGACCGACTCTTTTTCTCTGATACTGACATAGATGTTTCTCAAATCAACTGGATCTTTATCGGGGTGATCACCTTAACTGCCGCCGGTAAAGCTTGGATGGCTAGTTTTGCCTATCAGTTGGGAGAGTTAATTGATTCAGATGCCTTGAGAGGCGATGCCGTTCACCACAAAAGTGATGTTTACACGACCCTGTTGGTCATTGCTGGACTGATTGGAGCATATTTTGGGATACCACATGTGGATGGTCTTATGGGGATTCTTGTTGCTGCAATGATATTGCATTCTGCTTATGATATTGCCCGTGATGCCATTGATGATCTTTTAGGGAAACCGGCAACCGCGGAATTTATTCAACAAATAAGTGAGTTGGCAACATCAGTGCCGGGAGCCAGGCAAGTGCATGATGTGGTTGTCCATAATTATGGTGACCAGAGCTTTATCTCATTGCATATTGAGATCGATGAAGCCACATCTCCAGCTGTCGCCCACCATATTGCCGATAATGTTGAACATAAGCTAGCTCATGAATTGAACGCTCAGGTTGTAACCCATACTGACCCGGTAGCCATATCTGGAGAATGTGTTAAAAAGACTGGGGAGATTGTAGAGTCTGTCTTAGTAGATTTTGGGGAGCAGTTCAGGCTTCAGGATCTAAGAGTTGTTGGTGAAAATCCAGTTGAAGCCATCCTTTTTGAACTACCCGTTCCACCTGATTGTTATCAGAAAGATGAAATTGAGAAAGCTATAAGAGAAGCCCTGGAAAAAGAGTACCCTAGAGCCGGCGTGATCATTGAATTCAAATCGCAGATGACGGAGTAACAGGTAGGTAGTAGAAGGGTAGAACGTAGAAAGGGCGTAACGGTAGTAATGGTAGCTAGTGGAAAAATTCAACACTTCACTAATTTGATTGTATGGCAAGAAGCGCATGCTTTGGTATTGCATGTCTATAAGCTGATTGATTCTTTTCCAGAGCGGGAGAAATTTGCTCTCATTCAACAACTAATTCGAGCTGCTGTTTCTGTCCCCGCTAATATTGCAGAAGGGTTTCGACGGAGAACAAAGCCAGAGAAGATTCGATTCTATAATATTGCCCAGGCTTCACTGGCTGAAGTAACCTATTTTTTAATTCTCGCAAAAGATTTGGAGTATGTGCAAAGCGATTCTAGAGAACATATTGACAAGATAGGTGCAAAATTAACCAGACTCATCCAATCAATTCAATAATGCCATCCCTTTTCTACACCCTACCTACTACTTTCTACGCAGAGTTGAAGACGAGAAGTACTTTTAAAGTGATATGAATACCAGAGCGTATATGATTAAATACCCCTACAAACACATCATTTGGGACTGGAATGGAACCCTGTTGAATGACTCATGGATGTCAGTTATGGTCATCAATCAAACTTTAGCCAAACGGAATATGCCCACCATTGATCATGATCATTATCAGAAGATTTTTGGTTTTCCCGTGATCGACTATTACCGTAGGCTCGGATTTGAATTTATTGATGAATCATTTGAGATTGTAGGAACGGAATTTATCGAAGGCTATGAAATCCACAAATATGAAGTCGATCTACATGAGGGTGTGAGAGAAGTCTTGAAGACTCTGGGAGATAGAGGCGTCAGCCACTCAATATTATCGGCCTACAAACAAAATACACTGGATGAACTGACAGCACACTTTGGACTGACAGACAGCTTTATGAAAATCATAGGCCTAGACAATCACTATGCCCATAGCAAAGTTGATAATGCTCTCCAATGGATGTCCGATTTGCCTTATGACCAGTCAGAGGTGCTATTTGTGGGTGATACAGCCCATGATCATGAGGTCGCCGAAGCGATTGGGGTTGACTGTATACTTATTCCCGGGGGACATCAGACACGGGAAACGCTTGAAGCGACTGGTGCAAAAGTGATTGACAAGATTGAAGATTTAATATTTAAAATTTAAAAGCATGAGTAACTGGCAGTGGGGTCTTCGATTGTGTGAATCATATACTTACACTATTTTAACGAATAAAAATCTCTAAGTTGTCTTCGCGAGCGAATAAAATGAGCGCAGCGATCTCCAATCTGAGATTGCTTCGTCAATCCTCGTATCACTCGGATTTTCTCGCAAAGACGATGTTAATGAGTTCTTGATGGATAAAAAAACTATGACTAAAAGAACCGTTGTAACCATGCCTGGCGATGGAATTGGAAAAGCCGTCCTGAATCAAGCGATCCGGGTATTGGGTGCTGCAGGATTTGACGCAAACTATGTGGAAGCAGATATTGGGTGGGAATTCTGGCGTTCGGAAGGCAATCCCTTACCACAAAGGACACTAGATCTTTTGGCTGAACATAAGATTGGGCTGTTTGGTGCTATTACATCAAAGCCAAAAGATGATGCATTTGATGAACTAGCTCCAGAGCTAAAGGACAAAGACCTGGTCTATTCAAGTCCTATTGTTGGCTTGAGACAGCATTTTGGACTGGATATCTGTATGCGTCCCTGTCATACCTACCAGGGCAATCCCTTAAATTTTATCCGGCGTGGTCCTGAAAATTCTATTGAGGAGCCTAAAGTTGATGTCGTTGTGTTTCGACAGAATACAGAAGGTTTATATGGTGGTGTGGAGTGGAGCAATCCACCGGATCAGGTTTATGATGCCTTCATGACCCATCCCAAATTTCAAAAGAACTTTGCTGAAACTCCCCGTAATGAGTTGGCTATTTCTACCAGGATATTTACCCAAAAGGCGACAGAGAGAATTCTGCGAGCTGCATTTGAATATGCACAGAAGTATGGCTATATATCAGTTACGGTCTGCGAAAAACCTAATGTGATCCGTGAAACCTCAGGTATGATGTACAAGATGGCTCAACAGATTCAGAAAGCTGACTTCCCTGAAATCGAATTGTGGAATACCAATATTGATGCTCAAATGATGTGGTTGACAAAGAATCCGGAAGACTACGGTATCATTGTCGCTGGAAATATGTTTGGTGATATTGTTTCTGACGGCTTTGCCGGCCTGATCGGTGGGCTTGGATTCGCAGCCAGTGCCCAGTACAATCCGGACACCGGTGTTGGTGTTTTTGAGCCAACCCATGGTAGTGCCCCAAAATACGCTGACTATGCAACTTCCATTGTTAATCCCATTGCCATGATCGAATCTGCCTGTATGATGCTGGATTTTATTGATGAACAAGAAATTGCGCTGAAGATTCGTAAGGCCGTCGCCAAAGTGGTGACTGAGGGTCAGACCAGAACCTATGATATGGCAAAATTACCTGGTCATCCAGATGTCACCAAAAAAGGCGCTGCATCTACCAAAGAAATGGCTGAGGCTATTATAGCGAAGCTCTAGAGCAAACTTGAAACTGGAAATTTGAAACTAAGCAAAAGCTTAATTGGGTTAGTGTAAGCTTATGTCTAGCTGAGAAGGTGGCTGAGGTTCTCGAAGCCCTCTCGAAGCAGATAGATCTTCTCCACTAGTCATCCTGAGTGAGCCTGCCCTGAGCTTATCGAAGGGAAGAATCCCCAATTGACTGTGACAGATTGCCCATAAAGTGAGATTCTTCATTTCACTTTGTTCCATTCAGAAAGACTCATTGGGACAAATTTTGAAATTGGGCTGAAACCATCCATTAGTCTTCCTTGAGGACGTAAGTCCGAAGGATCTCAGACTATCCTTCAGTAACTAAATTCTTGTAACAAGCATAAATCGGAGATTCTTCGCTCGCTTTCAGCTCCTCAGAAAGACACTATCCGGGTTATTTTGGCAATAAAAATAATATTTAGTTAATTAATTAAGTATTTCTTAAGTGGCGTAGTATTGTTTAATTTCTACCTATGATGGACTTGATGGGAAAAAGGATTAAGCAGAGAAGAGAAAAGCTGCATATTCAAGCGGCCGACCTTGCCAGTTCTATTGGAGTGAGCGCCAGCTTAATATCACAGATTGAACGCGCGAAAGCCTATCCTTCCATTCTAACCCTTAAAAAAATTGCTGATGCACTGCATATCACCGTTGGCGAGATCATCGGCGAACAAAGCAATTTAAATCAACATCCCGTTGTAGAGCAGGATCAGAAAAAATTCGTTAAGAAAAACAAGACAGGAACGAGTTCCTACCTGTTGTCCAATCATGATCAAGCAAAACTGATGGATCCGTTCCTTTTGGAGTTCCAGGAGAATGCTGACTCCACCGATATCATGACAACAAACAATCCGAGACAGGAATTCTGTTTTGTTCTTCAAGGAGCATTTGATGTGAATATTGGTTCTGTCACCTATGCTATTCAAGAAGGTGACAGTTTCTATTTTACATCTAACGAAAACCACCTGTTCAAAAACACGAACAAAGGAATCTCTCAGCTGCTGTGGATTGTCAACCAGAGTAACTGATCCTTTGTTCTTTTATCAGGAGTAAAATTATGTCTTCAAAAAATAGTTACAACTTCCAACAATCAGATGTAGAAAACTTAATGGATCGTCATGATCTGAGTGAAGAAACCAGAAATGTTATCATTAATGAAAACCTGGTCCCTACAAGCCTGCTTAACAGATTACACAATAGCTTTCCCCAGCATTCCATTCTGAAAGAAGAAGCTCAAGGCATGTTCACTCACGCCAAAAACAAATATTCTGCCCTATCTGGTTTCAAGCAGGTGTGTGAAATTCTGGAAGAAAATGGCATTACCCTGACCGATATGAAAGAACGTGAACTCTTCGTTGAGGTCTATGCCTTTCTAGCCACCAAACACATTCTGAGTACCATCGATTGGGAGAATTATCTGGAAGACCCTGTTTTCCAATTGGTGTTCCCGCAACCCGGCATGATCGACCAAAAGGTTGTGGATGAATACAAAAGTATCGAGGATTCTGCTGGAAGAACAGCCATGGTTGTGAATTATCGGGATCAGACCAATCCACATGATGGAAAGCAAATCCTGAATCGGCCTTCATTCTACTCAACGGAAGGCGAATTTGAGGCAGTTGATGGTGGCCAACATAAATATCCCCAGGTTTTTCTGCTTTTTGATAAAACAACTCAGGGATGTTTCGCATACTGTACCTATTGTTTCCGTCATGCCCAGGTTCGTGGTGATGAAGACATGTTTATCCAGGATGATGTGGCCCAGGTTCACGAGTACCTGAGAAGGCATAAAGAAGTCACCGACATTCTAATTACCGGTGGTGATGCTGGCTACATGCCCACATCCAGATTAAGCGCCTATCTGCGTCCCCTTATGGAAGATCCGGAATTGATGCATATCAGAAATATCCGAATTGCCTCTAGAGCTCTTACCTATGAGCCAGATGTGGTCCTCAACAATAAGTATGATGGTACTCTCCAACTATTTGGTGACTTGATCGACAACGGTATTCAAGTCCTGTGGATGGGACATTTCTCAACACCCAAAGAGTTCCTGAATATTCATACCATTGCTGCCATTCGTAGATTAAGAAAGCACCGTATAAATATTAGAAGTCAGAGTCCTATGATGAACCACATTAGTCTATTCATGGATGAGAATGGCAAGGTTGATATCGACAGATCCGCTCAAAATTGGATCGATTTGGCTCACATTTTGATGATGTTAGGTGTGTCTTTTCACTCAATATATTGTGCCAGACCCACTGGCGAACATGGCTACTTCACAGCCCCTCTGGCTGACATGGATCGGATCTTCAGCAAGATCTATCATTCACTTCCATCAGAGGGAAGACCATCACGCTACATTACCATGACTTCTTCTGCAGGGAAGATCTCACTCCTGGGTAAGGTCAAGATGGAGAATGGTAAGGATGCCTTCGCGCTGAAGTTTAATGAAGCCAGGAACATGAAATGGATGGATCAAGCTTTTCTTGCGGTCTATGACGAAGAGGAGAACACCATTGAGAAACTGATTCCTTATGATACAGATAAATATTTCTTCGAAGATGAGCTCAAGGAAATTGAGAACACACTTCAAGATAATTTTGATATGGCAATGTCTAAACAATTGAAAGTTGTCGAGCCAGTAGAGGTAGACTAAAAATGATCAACAAACTTGTTGGGTCGGATAAGGAAGCTATATCCGATATTTTTGATGGTGCCACGGTCATGATCGGGGGATTTGGCGAAGCAGGAAGTCCCATTGAATTGATTCACCGACTGATTGATCTTGGTAGTAAAGATCTCACCGTTGTAAGCAATAACACCGGAAGTGGAAATGTGGGTATTGCAGCCCTCATTGCCAATCGACAGGTCAAGAAAATGATCTGTTCTTTTCCCCGGTCAACAAATTCGGTGGTATTTCCAGAACTGTATCGTAATGGCGAAATAGAATTGGAGCTGGTTCCTCAGGGAACACTGGCAGAACGTATCCGTGCCGGTGGCGCAGGGATTCCAGCCTTCTTTACCCCGTCATCAGTGAATACACCGTTGGCAGATGGAAAAGAAACCCGAGAGTTCAATGGCCAGACCTATGTTATGGAATATGGTATTCATGCTGATTTCAGTCTGGTAAAATGTCAGACTGCTGATCGTTATGGTAACCTGACCTATAACAAAACTGCTCGGAATTTTAGCCCTATCATGTGTACTGCCGCAACTACAACCATTGTCCAGGCCAAACAGATTGTTGAGCCTGGTGAGATTGACCCTGAAGTGGTAGTTACTCCAGGAATCTTTGTCAATCGGGTTGTGCAAATTGTTAAGCCTGAACATGAATCGATCCTCGTAGCAAATCAAGACAGGTATCCCAGATGAATACGCATGAACGCCAGGGCTGGAGCCGAATTGAAATGGCTCAGAAAGTTGCCCAGGATCTACCGGATGGTTCATACGTAAACCTGGGAATCGGAATCCCTGAGCTAGTAGCAGATCACGTTCCTGAGGGAATTGAGATCATTTACCATACAGAGAATGGCTTATTGGGAATGGGACCTGTTCCTGAACCAGGACAAGAAAATATTGAATTGATCAATGCCGGAAAAAAATATGTCACTGCGATTCCTGGAGCCAGTTATTTTCACCATGCAGATAGTTTTACCATGATTCGTGGGGGACATCTGGACATTTCGGTTCTGGGAGCGCTTCAGATATCAAAAGAGGGTGATCTGGCAAACTGGTCTACAGGAAAACCGGGCGCTATTCCGGCTGTTGGTGGTGCCATGGATCTGGTTGCTGGTGTCAAGAACGTTTGGGTGATTACCGATCATGTCACCAAAGATGGTCAATTTAAACTGGTCGATGAGTGTTCCTTTCCTCTGACCGGAAAAGGGGTTGTGGATACAGTTTATACCAATCTAGCAATTATTGATGTGACGGAAAATGGCCTTCAGGTACGGGAGCTCGCTCCGGGAATTACCTTCGCGTATCTGCAGGAAAAAACCGAACCTAAACTCATACAGTAATCATCTTTTTAACGGGGGCTTTAAGAATGAACGAGCAGAAAAATAAAAACGCAAGCATCTATGCCGATGCAGTCCAAGTTCTACCTGGTGGTGTGAGCCGAAATACTATATTTCATAAACCTTATCCCCATTATGTCGCTGGAGCCAAAGGTTGTTTCGTTACAGATATCGATGGTGTTGAACGGGTTGATTTTGCTAATAATATGGCATCTCTTATTCACGGTCACGCCTACCCAAAAATTGTGGATGCAGTGATTGAGCAATTACGCAAAGGAACAGCCTATACATTGGCAACTGAGATCGAGGTCCGCTATGCTCAGCATCTCACTAGTCGTACTCCTGGTTTCGATAAAATTCGATTTGTAAACTCCGGTACTGAAGCCGTCATGTCCATGATAAAAACGGCCAGAGCCTTTACGGGGAAAGCAAAAATTGCTAGAGCTGAAGGTTCATACAATGGCTCTTATGATTATGTAGAAGTCAGCCAAATATCCAGCCCAGATAACTGGGGTGATATCGATAAGCCTAATCGTAATCCGCTGGCTTATGGAACACCGCAGGGCGTCTTGGATGATGTGGTCATTTACCCATTTAATGATGTAGAACGGACCATTCGTTTATTGGATGAGAATGCTGATGATATTGCCTGTGTGCTGGTCGATCCTATTCCACATCGTGTAGGTTTATTTGAGGCTACCAATGAATTTATTGAAGCTGTCTATGCCTGGACCCGCAAGAATAACACACTTATGGTCTTTGATGAGGTGATTACCTATCGGACCAATTATGGTGGCGCTCAACAAAACTACAGAGTAAAACCTGACATAACAGCCCTAGGTAAAATGATTGGGGGTGGTTTTCCTGTGGGAGCATTCGCTGGACGAGCTGATGTAATGAAGGTCATGGATCCCAATGAAAGCCCACTGCTGCTACCACACTCAGGAACCTTTTCAGCCAACCCCATTACCATGACAGCTGGTTATGCTGCTATGCAAGATTTCGATGAGAATGCAGTGTTAGCAATAAATGAACTAACTGCCAAAGCGGTAGCACAGGTTAAGGAAGCTGTTCAAGTGGCGGATGTACCCATGTCTGTCTCGGGGTCAGGGTCAATGTTTAGATTGCACCCCAGAACAACAATACCGAACTCTTATCGTAAAGCCTATCAGGGCAAGAATGAAAAGACTGTTATGGGGAAAATTCTAGATCATCTCTTTTATAAAGAGAACATCATTATGGTGAATACAGGAACAGCCATGTTCTCAACTGTCATTACCCAGAAGGAAGTTGATCAACTCTCTGAAGGGATGCTCAATGCATTTAAGGCGAACCGAGAAGAATTAATAGAAGTACAAGACGATCCTCACGGCTAATTATCTCACTCGTGGAAAAGGAAACACTATGAAAAATGTCTATATCTGTGATGCAATTAGAACTCCAGTTGGTGGCGTTGGTGGTTCACTATCAAGTGTTCGAACAGATGATCTGGCGGCAATTCCGCTCAAAGCATTAAGAGACCGTAATCCAAATATCCCCTGGGATGAAGTGGATGATGTATTGTTGGGTTGTGCTAACCAGGCTGGAGAGGACAATCGCAATGTTGCCCGGATGGCTTTATTATTAGCGGGATATTCTGAAACCATATCTGGAGCCACCATTAATCGTCTATGTGGTTCAGGAATGGATGCTGTTGGAACAGCTGCTCGCACTATTCATGCCGGTGAAGCAGACTTGATCATTGCAGGTGGCGTAGAGAGTATGTCTCGGTCTCCATATGTCATGGCTAAACCTGGCCAGGCTTTCTCACGTACACCGGAAATGTTTGATACAACCATAGGCTGGCGTTTTGTGAATAAACAGATTGAAAAACAAGGTCATACTCAATCATTAATTCAGACCGCTCAAAACATTGCTGATGAAAAAAATATAAGTCGTGAGGATCAGGATAAATTCTCCTTTTGGAGCCAAACTAAAACCAAGCAGGCCCAGGAAAACGGATCATTGGCCCATGAAATAGTGTCAGTAAGTATCCCCAGACGAAAAATGGAGGACCTGGTCTTTGACAAGGATGAGCACCCCAGGCTCACACCTCTGGATAAGCTGGGAAGCCTAAGAGCTATTCTGGGCGAAGGAACGACTATTTCTGCTGGAAATGCCTCTGGTATCAATGACGGGGCAGCAGCTCTGATCATTGCCTCAGAAGAAGCAGTAGAAAAATATGGCCTTAAACCAATGGCCAAAATTCTGGGGATGAAAACTGCCGGCGTTCCACCTCGGACCATGGGAATGGGGCCGGTTCCTGCTACAGCCAAACTATTAAAACATTTGGATATGACGCTTGATGATATGGATATCATCGAACTCAATGAGGCCTTTGCAGCTCAGTCTTTGGGTTGCACTCGGGAAATGGGTTTAGCAGATGATGATCCACGTATTAATCCACTGGGTGGCGCTATCGCTTTGGGACATCCACTGGGTATGAGTGGCGCAAGGCTACTCACTACAGCAGTTCACCAACTGCAACAGTCTGATGCGAAATTAGCCCTCTGCACCATGTGTATTGGTGTGGGCCAGGGTATCTCCACAGTCATTGAAAAAATTTAGATAGACGGACAATGTGGAGGTCACTGAGGCTCTCGAAGTGCTCTCGAAATGACCGGCTTTTCTCCTCCACAACGAATTTTCTCTTTTAGTCTTTGCGAGGAGTCCCATAGTTCAGGGACGACGTGGCAATCTCTAGTTTTAGTTAACCCAAAGGCCGCAAAGAGCGCAAAGAAATATTTTGACCCCCAGGATTATAATTGTCATCATCCTGAGTCCGAATGGAATGAGGGGACTCGAAGGATAGACACTCAACCGTTTTGAGGCATCTCTCCTGAAGTGTCTCACAAATATTGTCAAAAAGGATGGGCTTAATAAGAAGTTCTTTCTTCTCTCTCTTCAGCACCTAAAATAAGCCCATGCAAACCAAAATCGAAAAAGCTTACAATGAGCTGGTGGAATTACGCTATCAGCTTTATGATAGATTATTCCTGACACTTCCCCTTGATACCGTTCAAAAGACGGGCATGTTGCTACCCCTGCTTCAGGAAGCATGCGAGGATGGCTATAAAGAGAGCAAAAGTCCAGAGGACATTATCTCTGGTTTTCTTACGACCCAAAAAGAAGATTTGAATGAGCAAGAGCGCATCGATTTCCTGTTCAGGGTCATTCAATATGTGGAACGGCAGGTCGTGTTGGTCGATGCGCTGGAAGATGCAGCCTACCCACAGATTCATCATATGGAAGGCTCAGGCTCCTGGCATCAAATGGCTGAGAAGCTGGAGGGTGACTCTACGCGAAAAGCTGTCCAGGAGATCCTTACAGATATTGGAATTCGAGTTGTTCTCACCGCGCACCCCACCCAATTTTACCCCAAAACGGTTCTCTCCATCATCTCAGACCTTTCCATGGCGATTCGGGAAGGAAATAGTGTAGAGATTCGCCTGTTGCTGGAACAATTAGGACGAACCCCTTTCTTTCGTAAGCGGGCACCCACACCTCACGATGAAGCCATGCAGCTTATTTCTCATCTTAAGCATGTTTTTTACTCGGCAGTTGGAGATCTCCTGGATGAGATCGCCAGGACCACACCTGAGACCACCGCGTACAACCACGATCTGATCCGCCTGGGATTCTGGCCCGGTGGAGATCGAGACGGGAATCCAAATATAACCGCTGACACCACCCGCCAGGTGGCAGCGGAATTGAAACGAACCCTACTTTCCAAGTATTATCAGGATATAAAACAGCTCACTCGGCGACTGAGTTTCGAAGGGGTTCATGAAAAACTGACGGCATTACGCCGACGCTTACAGAAAGAACTGGGCCGTTTACCCAGTAACATGAACAATAACTCGGAAAAGCTTACACTTGACCAGTTTAACTTGGCTTTGGAGGAGATCGAGGAGTTGTTAGAAAAGGAACATTCAAGCCTTTATCTGGACCTGTTCCAATCATTTAGACGCAAGGTCAACAGCTTTGGATTCCATTTTGCCAGCCTTGATCTCAGACAGGATAGCCGGGTTATTCAGAAGACCCTGGATCATATCGTGAACGCCTCTAAAGACCTGTTGCCTGCAACATTCAAAGAGCTCAGCTCTGGTGAACAGATCGAGCACTTATTCAATATCACTGGCGAGATAGATCCTGGGCTTATCGAGGATCCCATCCTGCGAGATACAGCGGAGTCCATTCGAGTTATTCATGACATCCAGGCCTTAAATGGAGAAGCAGGAGCCCACCGTTTTATCATATCCAACAGTCGTAGTGGTCTGGATATTGCTCGGCTCTACGCCATTTTCAAGCTCTGCGGAGGTCCGAAGAATAAACTTACTATTGATCTAGTTCCCCTTTTTGAGACTGTGGATGATCTCAACAATGCCGCTGAGACCATGAGCACGCTCTACAGCTCTCCGATTTATATAGAACACCTGGCACAAAGACAGAACATGCAGACGGTTATGCTGGGGTTCTCTGACGGGACAAAAGATGGTGGGTATTTTATGGCCAATTGGGGCATCTATTCTGCCAAGGAAGCCATTACGAGAGTTTCTCGGGATGAAGGTGTGGAAGTAGTATTTTTCGATGGTCGCGGGGGACCACCCAGTCGGGGAGGTGGTGAAACCCACCTGTTTTATACAGCGCAGAGTCATTCAGTAGCGAACCGGGAGATACAGATCACTATCCAGGGACAGACAGTAAGCTCCTCGTATGGAATCAGAGAAGCAGCTATGCACAACCTGGAGCTTTTGCTCACTGCCGGGATTAAAAGCAGACTGTTGGCAGGAGAAGAAACGGCGATAGATGATCAGCAGTCAGCACTCATGGATGAGATAGCGCGGGCCAGCTATGACTGTTACCGCTCATTTAAGGAGCATCCCTTATTTATACCTTATCTTTTGAATCGTAGCCCGCTGAAATATTATGGACAAACCAATATTGCCAGCAGACCAACCCAGAGGAACCAGAGTGATTCCTTTAGTTTTGAAGATCTTAGGGCTATTCCATTTGTGGGTGCCTGGAGCCAAATCAAACAAAATGTACCAGGTTTTTATGGGCTAGGAACCGCTTTAAAAGAGCTGGAAAAGCAGGGCAGGCTGAATGAATTGATCGACTTGTTCCATAAAATGGATCTCTTCAGGGCAATCATAACCAACAGTATGCAAAGCATGAGCAAATCAAACTTTGACCTGACCCGCTACATGGAAAAGGATGCCGAATTTGGGGAATTCTGGTGCTTGATCCATGATGAATTCGAATTGACCCTGGAGATGGTCCTTAAAGTCTCTGGTCAATCCCGTTTATTAGAGGACAATCACAGGAGTCGCCGGAGCATCCACTTACGCGAAAAGATCGTATTGCCCGTCCTCACCATTCAGCAGTATGCACTGATGAAGCTTCAAGATCCGGAAATATCAAAAGCGTCCACCGAGCAATATGACAAAATGGTTCTGCGTTCACTTTTTGGAATTATCAACGCGACCCGAAATTCAGTCTAAACAACAGGGGTGTGTTTTTCATCAAGATTAACATCTTAGTTTTTATTAACCGCCCTGCATTCTGCGAGGTAAACGCCGGCCGCAGAGAGCGCAGAGCTTTATAGTTATGTCACCCGAAGGGTCGAAGGATAGAGCGTACGCTAGTCAAAGCACCCTGCTTATTTAGCACTCACTGCGTTCCCAAAAATATCTAGCTCAACAGGTTTCCCTTTACCAAGCTGATTGATCTCATCCCACTGGCTTGCTTTGTCACCAACGATCAAATACACCATTTGATCTTCGGTAATATGACGGTTAATAATGGAGGTGAAATCCTCCAGGGTTAAGTTCATCAATTCATCCTGATCATCTTCCAGATATTTCAGAGATTTGCCATATTTGCTAATATTGCGGATGATGCCCAGTTTCGCATTCATACTTTCAAAGGCTCGGGTATTTCCTTTTAGAATTTTATTCTTCGTGATGGCTACATCCTCTTCCGAGAAACTGGAACCGTAATTTTCAAGGAGATCAACAATGATATCCATGGATTGTTTGGTGGCATTGGCTCTCACCCTGCTGTAAGCAATAAAGGGAGAGACTTCACGATACTCTCTCAAAAATGAATAAGCGCCGTAGGTGTAACCCTTCTCAATACGTAGAATCTGCATTAATTTCCCGGCTGATCCACCTCCCAGGATCTCGTTGGCGAAATCCAGATTGTTATAGTCAACATCCGATGCTGATAGAGCCAATCGACCCAGAATAAGGGTTGATTGTTTTGAGTTAGGGACATCGATGAAGTAAAGGTTGCCGGCTAATGAGTTTTCTGGAAGTTCATAGCTTGGTTTTGCTACCTGTTTTGCCTCCCAGCGCTTATCAATCCCATCAAAAGCTCTGACTACTTGCTCTTGATCCACAAAACCCACCACATGAATGCTCGCCATGGATGCACTTAAATTTTCATGGTAAAAAGCTTTCAAATCATCAAGCGAAATACTTTGAACAGTCTCAATAGTTCCAATTGCTGGAATGCCCATGATATGCTTATCACCATAGATCAGTTTGCTGAAATTGTTAAAGGCGATGGCTGTTGGATTTGCCTCATTGCCCTTGAGCCTGGTTTCCAGAGCTTGTTTTAGTCGCTTAAACTCAAGTTCATCCCAGCGGGGTTCCAGGAGTATTTCTTCTACTAGAGCAACGCTTGCTTCAAAGTTATTTGCCAGGCAAGAGGCTGTCACTCGAATCTCTTCAGCACCGCTATTGATCTGGATAGAGGCACCCAATAACTCTATGGCTTCTTCCAATTCTGCTGCGGTTCTATTGCTGGTACCTTGCATCATCAGGCTGGCTAAAAGTGACGAGACACCAGATTTATCAAAAGGGTCTAACCAGTGGCCACCATCAATCGTAATGTCGAAAGTCACCAGCGGGATCTCGCTATTTTTAACACCTAATATATTGATTCCGGTCTTCTCAAGTTTTGTAGTCCAAATATCCGGCATGCTAAAGAGAGGCACTTCTCCAAACTCAGGTTCAGATCGATCGTGTCTAGTGATCGTCTTCTCATATTCTGCCTGTTCTCCCTGGCCAACTTCCTCACTGGCAACACCGCTCACGACTTCTTCTTCATAGACAGAGGCCTTTTCAGCTCCATCAACCATGAGCTGGAGTTCATCTTTGGGTACAAAGCTGGTCATGACGTAATGTTTGCCCTTGAGATACTTATTGTACACGCGCATAACATCTTCCTGTGTCACAGCATTGGTTTGTTCGGCTGATTTTATGATATGTGCAGGATCGCCTGTAAATTCGTTATCGATGACCAGGGTAAAGGCTTTATTGAGTACTGTTTCGATCCCTCGATACAAGTCAGTTTCCAATTTGGCTTTAATGCGTGTTAATTCATTGTCTTTGAAGCCATTATTTTCAAAGAGGTCAATTCCTGCTTCAATGGCAAGCTTAACTGAGTCTAGATCCACACCGGCATTGGCTCTCACACGGAAGACAAATTCACCAGCAATTTCACTGCTACTCTGGTTGCTTGTGATGCCAGGAGCCAGTTTCTTCTGCTCGACAAGGACTTGGTAAAGGGGAGAGGTTTTGTTGCCGCTCAGGAGTTGACCAAGAATATTGAGGGCTGCCTCATCGGCGTGATATTGTTCCACTGTGGGAAAGATCATACGAATTTCGGGGAGGGTTGCGAAGTTGTCGGGAAAGTAAACGGACTTTGTTTCCTCGAGGCTGACAGGCATAGGTGGAAGTGCTTTTACTTCTGGTCCCCGCTTAATCTCGCCAAACCATTGTTGCACCAGAGTTTTGGTTTGAGCAATGTCAATATCTCCGGCGATGACCAGGGTTGCGTTTCCTGCGCCATAATATTGATGATAGAATTCTTTTACATCTTCCAGTGTAGCAGCCTGTAGATCGGGTAAAGCTCCGATGACAGTCCAATTGTAGGGATGACCTTCTGGATATAGGTTTTTCCGAATTACTTCATTGGTAAAGCCGTAGGGTGCATTATCTACCCGTTCGCGCTTTTCATTCTTGACGACCTGCTTTTCCCTTTCGAGAGCAGATTCGGTTACGGTGTTGATCATATAGCCGAATCGATCTGAGTCGATCCACATGATCTTTTCAAAGGCGTCTTTGGGAACGACTTCGTAATAAATGGTGGCGTCATTCCAGGTTCCTCCGTTCCTGGAGCCTCCCCATTCAGGGATCAGTTTGCGATTGGCACCCACGGGAGCATTTTCAGAGTCATTGAAGGACATGTGTTCAAAAAAGTGGGCAAATCCGGTACGACCCAATTTTTCACGGTTAGAACCAACATGCATGAGGGTCGCTACGGCCACGATTGGGTCGGAGTGGTCTTCATGAAGGACGACTTCCAGACCATTTGATAGGGTATATTTCTCATAATCAATTGAAAAACCGCTGTCTTCCTCTGGGGCTGCAGATTTGCCAGGTATTTGACAGGCAAAGAATGTGAAAAGGGGAATCAGGATAGCTATGTGGATCATTTTCATAATTGGTCTTCCATATATTTTGTTGCTAAGGAAAGAAATTCTCAAGCTTCAAGATAGTTTTTGACAGGGATTCATTCAAAGCCTGATTTTTTCGCCCCAATGACTTATTGGCGTGTCTTTCTGCCCTTCGACAAGCTCAGGAACCAGATGAAGAATCTCTGACTTTCCTTAACCGTAAAGCTCAGCAATGGTGTTTCTTTTTTTGATGCGAATTACACGAATAGTACGAACTTTTTGTTAGCGTCTTTGCGCCTGCCGTGCCGTAGTTTTTAACGTAGGCTGGAGGAGTCCCGGCAGTCGGGACGACGTGGCAATCTATCTACGCCAAGGCTTCGATAGATAAATCTCAAGTTTTAGTTAACCGGCAGTCTACGCTGGTTAGCTACGACCTGGCAGGCAGAGGTCGCGAAGAGCGCAAAGATATCATTTTGTCTTCCTGAGGGTGAGCTTTGCTCGCGACTCGAAGGATCATGATCTGAATTTCCATGGGCAAGTTCCATTGACAAGCCTTCCTCCGGCGAATATATTCACCCCGCTTTTGCGTTATTAAGAGGCACTTTTCTGGAACACCAACACCGACTCGTCACACTGAGCCTGTCGAAGTGCGAAAGAGGAGGAGCGACGCAAAAGATCGAGATGGTGATTGAGCTTGCCGAAATCCCATCGAGGTAGCAAGAACTTCCGTCTTCCCCCGCCAGAGCGGGGTACGACGCGGTCCTTCGGAGCACCGCTGGCTCAATTGGTAGAGCAGTTGACTCTTAATCAATTGGTTCCAGGTTCGAGTCCTGGGCGGTGTACATAAAAAAAGACCTTCCTTTTGGAGGTCTTTTTTTATGTACACCTGTCATAGGCT